>Ga0067045_1001295_pt1 | contig 254528 bp, 202 predicted proteins | sample TerdegcTABiofilm_FD_59184 | JGI IMG/M metagenome (GOLD analysis project Ga0067045, IMG submission 59184) | Combined Assembly of (Gp0054472, Gp0054536) Wastewater bioreactor microbial communities from Singapore -Terephthalate degrading... | reverse complement strand
GGTCAGCCAGAAAAGACTTCACGCCGCCGTACCTCGCACGCCCGCCGCATACAGCCGCCCAACCAGTTCAAAGGCCGGCAACGTGGACGCGTACAGCGCGATACCCTCTTCCCGCGCCCGCGCGCACACGNCCTCATCGGGACGCCGGCCCAGCGCGAACACGATCGCCGTCAGGCCGGCATGCACGGCGACGGCGACGACATTCAGGTGCACTTGCACCGTTACCAGCACGCCGCCCTTGGGTGCGTGGGCCAGGACGTCGCTCAGCAGATCGGACACATACCCGGCCGTGATCTCCGCCTGATCCGCCTGTGGCGTGGAAGCCAGGCACTCTAGTCCGAGTTGCGCTGCCAGCTCGTTCAGTTTCATTGCTTCGGCTCCGTTTCGATCGCCGGCGGGCCTGCTGCGGCCGGGCCGCTGGCCTGCGCCTGACGCGGACACGCATCCGCGTGCGCCCGCCCCAGGACGATGTCCTCTGCCAGCGCAGCGCAGGTCGGCGCGCCGCACATTCCGCAGTCGCTGCCCGGAAGCGTCCGGCGCAACCGGTCAATGCGCGCCAGCTTCTGAATCGCGCGGCCCATGTCGTCGTCCAGCCGCAGGCCTTTGCGGGGCGCCAGCGGCTCCGTGCGACGGACGGCCCGCGCGTTCGGATCCGGTGTGAGGGGTGACCGTTCCCAGCGCCAGCGGGCCAGATGAGCGTCCAGGCTCAGCAGCGGAGCACCGAAGCACCCGCCGTCGCACGCCCACGGCTCGATGACCTGCACGTCCAGAACCTGCCCGTTTTCGATCTCTTCAAGCACGTGGAAGACGTGCGACAGGCCGCAAACTTCAAGCACCTCGGTCGGCCGGGCTGGGCGGGACTGCGGTTCCGCCGGCGGTGCCGGTTCCCGCTGACCGGCGGCCACGCGCGGCGCGACCAGGGCACGCAATGCCTCGGGCAGCATGATCTCAGGGGCCGAGCCGGTTCCAACAACCAAAACCGTCTTCTGGCAGGGACACAATACGACAAACGTTGCCTGCTGGCCCTGAAGTTCCGCCCATGCCGCTTCCGCAGCGGACAGAAACGGCGCGACGTGGGGCAGTAGCGACGGGAACCGCGTCTCGATGAGGTTCACGACTGCCGGACAGGCCGGAGAGATTGTCGGCTGTACGGCACTGGCCACGGCGTGCTCAAGCACCGCCGCCCGCAGGGCCGCGTCCCATGCGTGCAGTGAGCGCACGGCACCGAACCCCAGCGCCTGTAACTCGGCCAGCACGCGGTCGGGCGTGACGCCGGCCCCGAACTGGACCAACGCCGGCGCGGGAACGAGCAGCACGGACGAGACGGTTGGCGCCACATCGCGCTGCGTACCCCGTATCGTCAGGGTGCCGGTCGGGCACGCCCTTATGCACGCGGGACAGTCGATGCAGAGGTAATCCAGAATCTGCGGTCGACCGCGAAGAACGCGGATGGCGCCCGTGGGACACGCGTGCAGGCAACGCAGACTCTGGCGACAGCGGTCCGCGTCGATTTCGACCGACCGCCGCCCCACGCCGTACAACGCCTGCGGGCGCAGGAAAATCGTGAAGCGAACCGTGGTGCCGCGTCCGACCGTGGAGTCGATGGCGAACCGGTCGCTGTTCTTGCGGATGTTGGGCAACCCCATTCCGGCGCCGAAGCCGAGTTCGCGGGCCTGCGGCGAAGCGGTGGAGAACCCCTCCCGCATGGCCTGTTCGATATCGGGGATCCCCGGGCCGCAGTCAACGACCTCGACATCCAACCGCCCATCCTGGAGGTTGGCCCGGAGCTCGCCGCCCTGCGAATGAATGACCACATTCATCTCGGCCTCATAGGCGGCGATCATCGCCCGACGAACGACCGCCGGGTCGGCCCCGACCCGCTTGAGCTGCTCCTTCAACGCGCGGGACGCGCTGCCGCCATGCTCGAAGTCGCCGGCCCGGATCTCATAGGTGGCGGTCGTCATGGCTCACGCGCGGCAGCCCCGGCCAGGCAAGCGTACAGGCGACCGCACGTCACAAAGAGGTCGTGCGGCGAGACCAGCAGCCATGTGCCGTGCTGACGGGCCGTCGTCAGCATCGACTCATCCGGGGTCTGATTGTTCACTAGGCAGATCGCCGGTACGTCCATCAGCTCGGCCAGACGCACCAGGTGCGCGCTGGCCAGATTCGTCACCAGCAAAGTGTGGTCGCCCGCCGCGTTGAGCAGGTCGCTGACCCGGTCGCCTGCGTACACCTGATCGAGCTCGATATCCACGTCGCGACCCTGGGTGTAGACGCGGGCTCCGGTTTGGCGAGCAAGCTGCTCAAGTCTCATTGTGGTTTCCGACGGCGGTCCGGTCGACCGCGGGCGGCGAGGGTTCCTACACCCGTTCCATGCCCCCGGGCCCGTCGCCGCGCAAACGCGCTTAGCGGATTGGCAAACCGCAGGCCAGCGCTCAAGCGGGTTCAAATGAGTTTAGTGCATGGGAGGCCGGTCGTCGTGGGAGCTGGGTGCGGATTTTTGCGCAGCAAAGGCCAGGTTACCACAAAATGAGGTCTGATTCGGTACGCAATAGAACGCTGCGCCTGACTGGTCGATGGCCGACGGCCGCTTTCGGTCAACGACTGCGATGCCTGCGGAAGGCATCCAGCGCGCTCGGGAATGGTGCCAGTGCCCGCTCGAAGATTCCGAGGGAATAGGCGATAGTCAGGCCGTAATTGGTGATCGGCACGCCGGCCTGTCGGCACCGCGCGATGCGAGACAGCACCTCCCGCCGGTTCTGAACGCACGCTCCGCAGTGCACGACCAGTCGGTACGACGCCAAGTCGTCCGGGAAATCATGGCCCTGAATCGTGGTGAATTCGAGCGGGCCGCCGACGTGCTTTGTCAGCCATCGGGGGATCTTGACGCGTCCGATGTCCTCGCCGATCGGGTGGTGGGAGCACGCCTCGGCGATCAGCACGCGGTCGCCTGGCCGTAACGAATCGATCGCACACGCGCCGCGCACCATTTCCGTCAGGTCGCCCTTGAAGCGGGCAAAAAGGATCGAGAAGGACGTGAGCGGGACTTCTGCCGGCGTGTCGGCAACGACCTCGAGAAACGCCTGGGAGTCGGTGACAACCAGGTCCGGCGGCCGTGTAAGCCGGGCCAGGGCAGCACGCAACTCGCGCTCCCGGACGACCAGGCAGCATGCGTTGTGGTCCAGCAGATCACGGATGGTCTGGACCTGCGGCAGGATGAGTCGTCCCTTGGGCGCTTCTTTGTCGATCGGGACGACCAGCACCGCCAGACCTCCCGGCGGCACGAGATCCGCGGCGATGACGGGCGTGTTGATGAAATCGTCCGGCGCGGTGCGGATCAGCGCTTCGCGGAACTCGGCCAGCCCTTCGCCGCGGCTGGCCACCGTCTGCACGCAGCGGACCTGCCGCTCTTGCAGGCGCGCCAGGATACTTGCCGCCGGCGTCCCCTGATCAGCCTTGTTAAAGACCGCGATCGTCGGCACCTTCCGCTGCGCGAACTCTGTCAGCAGGGATTCTTCGAAGTCGCCCCACTGGCCACCGGCCGCCACGATCACGCCGACGTCTACGCGGTCGAGTACGCGGCGGGTTCGAGCGACCCGCATTTCCCCCAGCGCACCCACGTCGTCGATTCCGGCCGTGTCGATGAACACGACCGGTCCGATGGGCAGCAGCTCCATCGGTTTCTCGACCGGGTCGGTGGTTGTGCCGGCGGTATCCGACACGATGGATACATTCTGCCGGGTCAGGGCGTTCAGGAGCGAGGACTTGCCGACGTTCCGCCGGCCGAAGATGCCGATATGCAGCCGCAGGCCTTTGGGGGTTGTTTGCATCGCTGGCTTCGCACTCTGCGCTCGGTCGCCCGCCGAGAACGCGCGCCGTACGTCGGGTCCGCGTTGCCGCGATCGGCCGCCGCACGTGCGTCATCCGCGCACGGCCGACCCCGCGCGACGACACCGCCGACGGCCCCGCACATCGGCGGGGGCGCCGGGTGCCTTATGGTAGGCAATGATAGACTACTTCCCTCCGAGTTTCCTGGGCCCGCGCGAATCAGCCGTTCTCGGCAGCGCAGGGCACGGCGACGTCCGCACTCTCGTTGGTTGACGCCGGCTGGCCGGTTTCGGGCCGGTGCGTTGCTGCCTGCAGGCGGGCGGAACCCACGTAGGCGGCGATCCAGCGCGTGAGTGCGTCCACATGGTGGTTGAAGCCCATCTGCCGACGTTCGAAGCTGGCCCGCTGCGCGGCCAGCGCCTGCTCCTGCGTCGCCAATTCGGTGGCGCGACGCTCGAGAGCCCGCTCGCGGCCTTCCAGGCGCGCGAGCTGCTGCCGCTGGTTTTCCGCGTTGGAGGCGAGCGTCAGCTCCCAGTCGCGCAGCTCACGCTCGCGTTGCTCGAGCTGACGCTCCCGCCGCTCCAGTTCCTCGCGCTGGGTGGCGAGGGCCTGTTCGCGCTCGTGGAGCCGGGCGCGAAGCGCGTCGAGCTCTGCCTGACGCGCGCTGATCTCGGCCGTGGCTGCCCTGAGCGTCTGCTCATTCTCACTCAGTCGCTGGGCGGTCGCGCTCAACGCCTGGGCCCGTTCGTCGAGTTCGCGGGTTCTTTGCGTCAGTTCCGCCTGGAGCGTCTCCAGTGCCTGCCGCCGTGTCTCCACCGCCTGCGCCTCGGAGGCCAGCAGCGCGGCGCGGGCGTCCAGATCGGCTGCCTGCCGCTCCAAAGCCCGGCGTTCTTCCGCCTGTCGCTGTAGGGCTGCTTCGAGATGAGCTTCGCGCTCCCGCAGCTCACCCTCCCGCTGGTCAAGGGTCTGCCGGCGTGCTTCCAGCTCCTGCTGGAACGCCTGAAGCTCGGCGGTGCTCCGTTCGATCTCAGCGGCCACCGCTTCGCTGCGGCGTTCGGCGGCTTCTAATTCGGCGGCGCGGGCCTCGAACGCCCGGGCGCGTTCCTCCAGCTCTTGGGCGCGGACTTCCAGCTCGGCAGCCCGAGGGGCGATCTCATCACGCAGCCGACGCAGGGCTTCCGCGCGCTCCGACAGGTCCTCATACAGCCGCTTCCACCGCTCCGCTCGACCCCCCGGCGGTCGCTGCGTCCGCCGCAGGCCCGTGCCCGGGGCCGGGGTGGTCAGCACAAACCCTGCCACATTGACCGGTTCCGTGTCGGTATGCGTGCTCATGCCACACCTCGGGCTGAAGCGCGACACGCGATAACGTCGGCGAGGCGTGCGCGCCGGCACAGCGTCCATCGTCCGGATTGCCGGACGTCTTCAACAACTTCCCATAGGTGCCCCGGTCACGCTCGGTCGACCGCGAGAATATTCGACGCGACCGATAATAAAGCACTCGATAATCGACACGTATAGTTGTGCGGCGTGAGCGGTCGCGGGCTGTCATTCAGCCGGCATGCGGCGTTCGTTCAGGGTTTCGCGCGCCCCAGGACGTGTTGCTCGTACCAGCGTACGGTGTTCGGAACGCCGACGTCGTACGGGACCGTCGCCCGCCAGCCGAGCACGCGCCGAGCCTTGTCCGCCGAGAAGTACGACCGTCGGCCCATCAGCCAAACGGCGTAGCGGGTAATGAACGGTGGTTTCTTCCACCGCAAGGCGTGTCCGAGGCATTCGAGCACGAAGCCGGCGGCGTAGGCCAGCCGATAGGGCACGTGCCGGGTTACCGGCGGCGCGCCGATCGCGCGGGCCAGCAGATCAAAGTACTGCTGCTGCGTGATCTCGCCGTCGTTGCTGCAATTGAACGCCTGCCCGTTGGCCTCGGGCATCGCGGCTGCGGTGATGGCGGCCTCCGCAATATTGCCGGCGTACACGACGTTCAGCCGATTGTCCCCGCGACCGAGAATCCGCGCCCGTCCCGTGCGGATCATGTGGTACAGGCGGGCGATCGTGGTCCGGTCGCGCTCGCCGTAGATCCACGCCGGCCGAATGACGGTCACCTCGATGCGGCCCGCGCGAAAGGCATCCCAAACGATGCGTTCGGCCTCGATCTTCGACTTGCTGTAATACGCCCATCGATAGAGCTTGTAGCCGAGTTCGAATGTCTCGTCGACCGTTATCTCGCGCGTGTGGTATCCGTAGCAACTGATCGAGCTGATGTGGACGAGGCGGCGCACGCCGGCGGCGACCGCCGCTTCGACGACGTTTCGCGTGCCCTCGATGGTGATTCGCTGAAACTCTTCCCACGGCCCCCAGTCGCCGACCTTGGCCGCCGAGTGGTACACGACATCGACGCCGGCGCAGGCGCGAACCAGCGATGCCCGGTCGGTCACGTCCCCCTCCGCAAACTCCACGTTCTGTGTCGCCAGCCACGTGCGATCGCTGTCGGGGCGCACGAGGACGCGAACCGGCAAGTTTCGCCGGCGGAGCTGCTCCACAATGTGGCTGCCCAGCAAACCGGTGGCGCCCGTGACCAGGTTCATGTCATCTCCCGTTCGGTGCGCGCCCTGCTGCGTCTTCCGCCGCCCGCCTATCCCCAGGGTCGTTTGAGCAGCGCCCCGGCGTGGTCAGCAATGTGCCGCGCGCTGACGCCGCAGTAGTCAAGAATGTCGTCGGCGGTCCGGGTGGATTTCGGAATCCGCTGGCAACAAAGGGTTTCGACGCGAATCCGTGCGGTGCGGGCGGCGACCTCCGCGACGGCGGCACCGAGACCGCCCCCGTAATTGTCCTCCACGACCAGTGCCTGCGCGCCGGAGCGCAAGAGCACGTCTGTCAGTCGGTCGGCGGCGATGGGAAGCGAGTACGCGTCGATCAGAGTGGCACGGATGCCCTGGCGGGCCAGGAGCTCGACGGCGTGCAACGCTTCATGCACCATGTACCCCGACGTGACCAAGGCCAGGTCATCCCCGCTCCGCAGCACCTGGAAGCCCCCCGGCTCGAACGTCGTCTGCTCGTCGTACAGTAGCGGGACATCCGGCCGGTGCGTCCGCATGTAGCACAGTCCAGGCAGCTCAACCATCAAACGCGTCAAGCGGTAGGCGGCCATGCCATCTGCGGGATGAAATACCCAGCACAGGGGACTGCGGCGGTCATCGGCGCGGACAGCGGTGTACGCGCGGAAGTACGCCACGTCGGCCAGGGCCATCTGGCTGGGGCCGTCGGCCGCCAGCGAGATGCCGGCGTGTGATCCGACCAGCTTGAGATTGGCCCGGGTGATGCTGGCCATCTCGAGCTGGTCGTACGCCCGCGCCAGGAATTTCGCGAACGAGTTCACAAACGGTATGAAGCCGGCCGCCGCCAGCCCCACCCCCGTCGACAGCATATTCTGCTCGGCGATCTTGCATTCGACGAACCGCTCCGGATGGGCGGCCGCGAAGATCTCGGAGTATGTCGAATTGCTTACGTCGCCGTCCAGGGCGACTACCTGCGGAACCAGATCGCCGGCGACTTTCAGCGCCACGCCGTACGCCCGGCGCGTCGCCAGGCGGCCTTTTTCCAGTAGTCCGCCGAGCCCAACGCCGCCCAGCGCCTCGGCCAGCGATGGCCAGGAGACTTCGCGCGGATTCTGGCGGCGTGGGGTGCCGTTGGCGGGCGCGGCCGGCGGTCGGCCAGCCAGGGGCGCTGTGGCCCCGACCGCGATTGCTTTGTCCAACGATTCGTAAGCGGCCGGCAGGTCGGCCTCCGACAGCGGTTTGCCGTGCCAGTTGCCCTGTGTCAGCTTCGCGACGCCCCAGCCTTTGACCGTGCGGGCAATAATAGCCAGGGGACGCTCGGCCGTTTCCGTGCGGGCGAAGGCGACGGCCAGCGCGGCCGGATCGTGCCCATCGACCGTGACGACGTCCCATCCGAAGGCGGTCAGCTTGGCTGCCAGCCGCTCGGGAGACTGTTGCGGGGAGACGTTGCCCGCCTGACCCTGCCCGTTGGCGTTGAAGACCGCGCAAACGCTGGTGAGCTTATGGTCGGCAATGAAATCGACGGCTTCCCACACTTGCCCTTCGCGTGATTCTCCGTCGCCCACCAGCACGTATATGCGTCGGTCGCGACCGTCCAGTCGGGCAGCCAACGCCAAGCCGGCGGCCACGCTGAGTCCCTGCCCCAGGCTGCCGGTCGCGGCGTCGAAGAAGGGAAATCCCTCCGCCGGGTTGGGATGCCCGTCCAGCACGCTGTCGCGGGCGCGGAGCTGGTCGAGGTCCGCGGGCATCAGCCGGGTCGGCGTTTCGCCAGGGCGTTCCACCACGCCGCCCAGGTCGGCGTAGGCTGCATAGACGATCGGGACGGCGTGGCCTTCGGAAAGTACCAGGCGGTCGGCGCCCGGATGGCGCGGGTTGGCAGGGTCCCAGCGCATCTGGCAATACATCAGGTGCGTGACGATGTGGGCCAGCGAAAGTGCGCTGGAAGGGTGTCCCGAGCCGGCCTTGGCGGTCATCCGTACTGTCAGTTTGGCCAGTTCTACCGCCTTACGATGAACCGCTGCCGCCGATGTCATCCGTGTGCTCCACCGTCGCAGAGAATCGTTCGACAGCCCCCGAAAGCGGGGCAGTGTAGTCAGCCGGCCGGACCAGGGCAAGCCGCAGGACGTTGGCGCTGCACAAGCGCGCTGGCATACTAATCGGCTGGCGAGTGATTGCTCCGGGAGGCTAGACCCGCACGGCAACGCGGGTTGCTGCCTGGCGGCGGACGGACGGCGTCCGTACCCGGCTGCGACCGGCCGGACGGCGCCAAGGCGGAAACGGGAACCGATGGCCCCGAACTGACGTGCGGCCGTCAACGAAGGACGTCGTATGCACTACCCGCATCGGATCAGCAAGATCAAACGCAGGAGGAAGCATGGGTTCCGCGCCCGCATGCGGACGCACAGCGGCCGAAAGCTCATCAACCGCAAGCGCCGCGTCGGTCGACGCGTGAACGTGGAGTGACAGCGGCTAGAGCCCCCCGGGCCGAGCGGTGACCGCTGTCGTACGCGGCGTTATTCAGGAAGCGCCTGTAGCTCAACTGGATAGAGCATCGGCCTTCGGAGCCGAGGGTTGGGGGTTCGAATCCCTCCGGGCGCGTTGAACCGGTCGGCCGGGTGCTTCGGCAGCGAAGAGGGCCCGTCTGAGGGCGGGCCTTCCGGCTGGATGGAGAATCTCGCTCGCCGACGCGGGCGAGGCGGCCCGGCGCCTTGCCTGGCGGGCTGGCAGTTGGCCCGCCAAGCGGCTAGGCTGTGGGCGCATGTCGTGGTCACGGCGGTACATCGAGGCCTGGGGGAGAACGGTGGGAACGCAATATGTCTGAACTGATTTATGGGCAGAGTGTTGAGGCGCCGAACATCCAGGACGAGGAGTTAATCGGGATGGACCTGTTGCGGGCCTGCGAGGGGGCGGCCCTGCACGTGTTCCGCTGGATCGGGAAGGGCGACAAGATTGCGGCCGACGCTGCCGCTACCGATGCACTCCGCGGCATGCTCCAGCTCATGGACATGTGCGGCACCTGCACGATCGGGGAAGGGATCAAGGATGAAGCACCGGGGATTTTCATCGGGGAAAAGCTGGGCACCTGGCGCGAGGGCTCGCCGGTCGTCAATATCGCGGTAGACCCGATCGACGGAACGACGCTGACATCGAAGGGATTGCCCGGGGCCTTGACCGTAATCGCCGCCGCCAAGGCGACCGGTCATGACCAGCGCACGCTGGCGGCAATTCCGAGTTACTACGTCGAGAAGATTGCGGTTGGGCCGCGGGTGCGCGAGGGGACGGGCAGCGTGCGGTTGGAGGCTTCGGTCGAGCAGAACCTGGAGATCATTGCCTTGAAACTGGGCAAGCGCGTCCGCGACCTGGTCGTCTGCCTGCTGGACCGCCCGCGCCACGAGAAGCTGATCAACGACGTGCGTCGGACCGGTGCGGCCATTCGTCTGATCGGCGACGGGGACGTGTCGGCGGCGATCGCTCCGAGCATTCCGGACAGCAACGTGGACGTGTACATGGGGGTCGGCGGCTCGCCGGAGGCGGTCCTCGCCGCGGCGGCGATTCGTTGTCTGGGAGGTGAGATTCTGGCCCGAATGTGGCCGCGCGACGAAGACGAGCGGAAGCATCTGATCGACGCGGGATATGGGGACCAGCTCGATCGGGTGTACACGACGGCCGACATGGCCGTCGGCGATGACATTGTCTTCGTCGCCACCGGAATCACGGACAACTCGATGCTTCGTGGCGTGCAGATCAACGGGCACATCGCCATCACGTACTCGGTCGTCATGCGGGCGCATTCGCGCACGGTGCGCTACGTGAAGGCGTTCCACGATCTGCGGTACAAGACCGTGCGCCTTGCCAGCACGGGGCGACACACACGACTGTGGGAGGCGCGCTGAGAGCGATCAAGCCGCCCGATCGCGGCGCCCCAGGCGCGAGGGATCAGGAGAGCGGGGGCGTTTCGTCCGCCGGCTCTTCGGTGAGCCGCAGGAAGATATCCTCCAGGCGGCCGTCGACGGCGGATTGACGGCGCAGCTCCGCCAGCGTGCCGAGCGCGATGAGCCGCCCATGGTGAATGATGCCGATGCGGTCGGCGACCTGCTCGGCCACGTCGAGCGTGTGCGTGCTCATGAAGACGGTGCCGCCGGCCGCCGCCAGTTCCCGGAAGATATCGCGAATGGTGCGGGCCGTGCGCGGATCGAGCCCGACCATCGGCTCGTCCACGACCAGCACGCGCGGCGTGTGGATCAGGGCGGCTGCCAAAGCAACTTTCTGCCGCATGCCGTGGCTGTAGGTCTCGCACAGATGGTCGAGAAAGTCCTCCATGGCCAGGCGGCGGGCCAAGTGTGCCAGGCGTGACGCAGCCACGGCTGTCGGGACGCCGTACATCTCGCGGACGAACTGAATGAATTCGCGGCCGGTCAGTTTCTCGTAGACGAAGGGCAGATCCGGGACGTAGGCGAGGTACTGTTTGGCCTGCCGGCCGTTTTGCTGAAGCGACAGGCCGCAGATTTGGATGGTGCCGGTATCCGGGCGCAGCAGGCCGGTGGTTAGTTTGAGTGTCGTGGTCTTGCCTGCGCCGTTGGGACCGAGGAAGGCGAAGACTTCTCCGGCGCGCAGCTCCAGGGACAGGTCGCGGACCGCGACCGTCTGACCGAACGACTTGGTGACGTTCTCGATCCGGACTGTGCATTGTTCCAGGGGCCCGGATACGTGTTGATCCGCCATCAAAGACTGCCTCCGGCAGACCTCCCAACGTTCCCCGCGGCAGGTGCCGATCGCGCTGTCGCTGGGGGGGGCATCGGCGGCCGGTCACCAGTCGACGGGGACGGTTCGCCGAGCCTGCTCCCAGCTCTGTTCGTCAAATGGCTCGTCGAGTAGCACGAGTCGGCCGACGAGCGGCAAATCCACCTCTTGACGCAGCACGCGACCGTCCTCCGCCACATATGCGACGGCGTGCCCTCCGTCGACAACGAACACGTCCACGCTCTGGCCCGCATGGTCGATCGTTCGACGATCAACGACCCGAATTACCACGGGTTCCAGATCGATGCCGGTTTGGTTCAGTTGCGGCAGCATGCGGGCGAGGGGGTTGAGCAGGCGAAGTTGCCACGTCTGGCCGACGCGGAGGGCGGGGAGCCGGTCGAAGGGGCGGATCACGTCGCCCAGAGCCTGTGGCGCTCCGGCGTCCAGGAGCAGACTTCCGCGTCGATCGCCGACATGCCAGGAGCAGGAGAACTCGCCCGTGGACATCGCCTCCCCGCGGAGGTAGACGGGCATGCCCACGCCGAACATGCGGAACTCGACTTCGTCGACGTGGCCTTCGTCCTGACGGTAGAGGCACTGAGTTTCGACGCGGACCCTGGGAGTAAGCAGGCCGCCGGGCAGCGAAATCGGGTTCAGCACGGTGGTTGTTGTGACACCGATCAGCTCGCCGACGGTCTTGCGCTGGCTGCGGGTCCAGCTTCGACCGATGAGGTGACCGGCGTTGTCGTAGATGCCGACCTGGACCAGGCGGGTTTCCCCTGCGCGCAGGAGCTGTGCCTCGGAGGGGGGCGGGTTGCCGGGGCGCCAGCGAGGGAGCACATCGCGGGTGAAGATCGCGACGTTGGCGAGCAGCATCGCCAGCGCGAACAGGATGCCCAGCAACCGGTTGAGCATGACATGATTATGGTACCCGGCCCATGCTGGAGCAGGAATTCGGGAGCTGATCGCGAGGCGGGGCCGGAGCCTGGCCCGCGGGGCGGTAGCCATTTCAGTGGTTCGAGTTGTGGGATCGCGCGGGGAGGGTCTGCGGAATTTTGCGCAGCAGGTCGCGACTCCTGACCGCCCCCGGGGGCTGGATACCAGTTTGGGGCGAACACCTGCTCCTCAAGGGCGCTTGCGTACGCGACCCAAAATCGCTAGTAAAGGGTTCTTGGCATCACGAGGGCCGGTCGCCCGACGAAGCGGGTCCGCCGGTCAGGCGGTCGGGTGCAAGCGACGCGGCCACCGCCCGGGGGGAGCCAAGGGAGCTGAACGCAGGCACATGGTTTGCACAGAACCGGACATGCGGATTGGAATCATCGCAACCCGGTCGGCGTCGGCCGAAGTTCGCCGGCGGTTCGATGACGGTCTGGGAGAAGGACACCCATGAACACGCGTCGTATGGTAACCATCGACGGCAATCAAGCGGCCGCGCATGTCGCCCACAAGGTCAGCGAGGTGATTGCCATCTATCCGATCACTCCGTCTTCTCCGATGGGAGAGTGGGCCGACGAATGGTCAGCGCTGGGGCAGCCCAATCTGTGGGGGACCGTTCCCCACGTGGTCGAGATGCAGAGCGAGGGCGGGGCGTGTGCCGCCGTGCACGGCGCCGCCACGACCGGCGCGCTGACGACGACCTTCACGGCTTCCCAAGGCCTGCTCCTGATGATCCCCACCATGTTCAAGATGGCCGGCGAGCTGCTGCCGACCGTCTTTCATGTCACCGCCCGTACGGTGGCTACGCATGCGCTGTCGATCTTCGGCGACCATAGCGACGTGATGGCCTGCCGCTCGACCGGCTTTGCACTGTTGGCCTCCGGCTCGGTGCAGGAGGTGATGGACCTGGCCCTGATCGCGCACGCGGCCACGCTGGAAAGCCGTGTTCCGTTCCTTCACTTCTTCGACGGCTTCCGGACCTCGCACGAGGTGATGAAGGTCGAAGAGCTGACGCCGGATGACATGCGGGCGATGCTGGACGAGCAGGCGATAGCGGCTCACCGGCAGCGGGCGTTGACGCCGGATCGGCCGATGTTGCGTGGTTCGGCGCAGAACCCGGACGTGTTTTTCCAGGCCCGCGAGACGGTGAACCCGTTTTACGCGAAGTGTCCGGAGGTGGTGCAGCGGGTGATGGATCGCTTCGCGAAGCTGACGGGGCGGTCATACCACCTGTTTGATTACTACGGGGCCCCGGACGCCGATCGTATCATCATCCTGATGGGCTCGGGGGCCGAGGCGACGCACGAAACGGTGGATTATCTCAACGGCCACGGCGAGAAGGTCGGGCTGGTGCGCGTGCGGCTGTACCGGCCGTTTTCGCCGCCGGCGCTGCTGGCGGTCGTCCCGCGCACGGTGCGGGCGATCGCGGTGCTGGATCGTACGAAGGAGCCGGGGGCGGCGGGCGAGCCGCTGTACAAGGATGTGCTGGCGGCATGGGGCGAGCAAGTCGCCGGTAACGGCGGGCGGATGCCGATCATCGTGGGCGGGCGGTACGGACTGTCCAGCAAGGAGTTTTCGCCGGCTATGGTGAAGGCGGTCTTCGACAATCTGAAGCTGCCGCAGCCGAAGAATCATTTCACGATCGGCATCCGCGAGGACGTGACCAACAGCAGTCTGGACTATGACCCGAACTTCGTGACGGAAGACCGGGAAGTCGTCCGGGCGATGTTCTTCGGGCTGGGATCGGACGGGACGGTCGGTGCCAACAAGAACTCGATCAAGATCATCGGGGAGGACACGCCCAACTACGCGCAGGGCTACTTCGTCTATGACTCGAAGAAGGCCGGGTCGATGACGGTGTCGCACCTGCGGTTCGGGCCCAAGCCGATTCGCTCGACGTATCTGATCACGTCGGCGAACTTCGTGGCCTGCCACAACTGGGCATTCCTCGAGAAGTACGACATGCTCAAGGCGATCGTTCCGGGGGGGACGTTCCTGATCAACAGTCCGTTTCCGAAGGAGGAGACCTGGGACCGCCTGCCCCGGAAGGTGCAGCAGGACATCATCGACAAGAAGCTGAAGGTCTACGCGATCGACGGGTACCGGGTCGCGAAGGAAACCGGTATGGGCGGGCGCGTGAACACCATCATGCAGACGTGCTTCTTCGCGATTTCCGGCGTGCTGCCGCGCGAGCAGGCGATCGAGGCGATCAAGCAGTCGATCAAGAAGGAATACGGGCGGAAAGGCGAAGACGTCGTCAAGAAGAACTGGGCCGCGGTGGACCAGACGCTGGAGAACCTGTACGAGATCAAAGTTCCCCCGCAGCCGACGAGCAATATTCCGATGCGTCCGCCGGTGCCGGACGAGGCGCCGGACTTCGTGCGGGAGGTGCTCGGACCGATGATCGCCTTTCAGGGCGACGAGCTGCCGACCAGCAAGCTGCCGTGCGACGGGACATTTCCGACCAACACGGCCCGCTGGGAGAAGCGGAACATCGCGCTGGAGATCCCGGTGTGGGATCCGGAGACGTGCACGCAGTGTGGCAAGTGCGCGCTGGTATGCCCGCATGCGGCGATCCGCATCAAGGCGTACGATCCGGCCCTGCTGCGCAACGCCCCGCCGACCTTCAAGCACGCCAAGTACATCGGCAAGGAGTTCGAAGGCTGGGTCACGACCGTGCAGGTCGCGCCGGAGGACTGCACCGGGTGCGGCGTGTGCGTCGAGGCCTGCCCGGCCAAGAACAAGAAGGAGCTGCGGCTCAAGGCGATCAACATGGCTTTCCAGCCGCCGCTGCGCGAAAGCGAGCGGGTCAACTACGAGTTCTTCCTGTCGCTGCCGGAGGTCGATCGGCAGAAGGTGCGTATCAACACGGTGAAGGGCTCGCAGTTCCTCCAGCCGCTGTTCGAGTACTCCGGGGCCTGTGCCGGCTGCGGCGAAACGCCGTACATCAAGCTGCTGACGCAGCTCTTCGGCGACCGGGCGATCATCTCCAATGCGACCGGGTGTTCGTCGATCTACGGCGGGAACCTACCGACGGCGCCGTGGGTGGTGAACCGGGAGGGTCGCGGGCCGGCGTGGTGCAACTCCCTGTTCGAGGACAACGCGGAATTCGGCCTGGGGTATCGGTTGTGCATTGACAAGCACGCCGAGTTCGCCCGCGAGCTGGTGATCCGGCTGAAGGAGCAGATCGGGACAGACTTGGCCGAGGGTCTGCTGAACGCGGTTCAGAAGACGGAGGCGGACATCGAAGCGCAGCGGCGGCGCGTGGCGGCGTTGAAGGAGAAGCTGACGCCGCTGGCCGCCGGCGCTACCCCGCAGGCCGCCGACGCCCGCCGGCTGCTGGCGATCGCCGACATGCTCGTCAAGAAGAGCGTGTGGATCGTGGGCGGCGATGGGTGGGCGTATGACATCGGCTACGGCGGGTTGGACCACGTGCTGGCACTGGGGCGCAATGTGAACATCCTGGTGCTGGACACGGAAGTGTATTCGAACACGGGGGGGCAGTGCTCAAAGGCGACGCCGCGCGGTGCGGTGGCCAAGTTCGCCGCCGGGGGCAAACCCACGCCGGCCAAGGACTTGGCACTGATGGCGGTGACGTACGGGCACGTGTACGTGGCGACGGTGGCGATGGGGGCGAACGATGCCCAGACGGTGAAGGCGTTCATCGAGGCGGAAGCGTATGACGGTCCCTCGCTCATTATTGCCTACAGCCATTGCATCGCCCACGGGATCAACATGCGGCTGGGGCTGGACACGCAGAAACGCGCGGTCGAGAGCGGACATTTCGTGCTGTTCCGTTACAACCCGGAACTGGCGGCGCAGGGCAAGAACCCGCTCCAGCTCGACTCGCGCAAGCCGACGATCTCGTACGAGGATTTCGCCTATCAGCAGATCCGGTTCAAGACGCTGACCAAGAGCAAGCCGGAAGACGCGAAACGACTCTTGATGCTGGCGCAGCAGGACGCGGTGCGGCGCTGGCACTTGTACGAGCAACTGGCGGCGATGCAACTGGTCGGTGCCGACGGCCAGCCCGTCACGTCGTCGGAGGCGTAGCGGACGGCGCTGTGAGCGGCGGGCATGCGTGCCGCGCGCTGCGGACCGACGCGGCGCGCGGGCCACTGGTGCGGATGACATCGGCCTGATGTGAGGGCGTTCCGGCGCCCTGGCGGTGGTCGGAGTGAATAACGGAAAGGACGTCAGCTATGGACCTTAGCACAACCTACATGGGTCTGAAGCTCAAGAACCCCCTGGTCCCCTCGGCCGGCCCGCTGACGGCGGAGGTCGACTCCATCGCGCGCCTCGCCGAGCATGGCGCCGCCGCGGTGGTGCTGCACTCGCTGTTTGAAGAGCAGATCCGGCACGAGGAGGCGGAGCTGGAACACCTGACCACCCAGGGTACGGAGAGCTTCGCCGAATCGCTGACCTACTTTCCGCGGATCGAGGACTACCGCCACGGGCCGGAGGAATACCTGGAGCTCATTGAGAAGGCCAAGCGCACGGTGGACATCCCGGTCATCGCGAGTCTGAACGGGGTGACCGTGGGGGGCTGGATCGAGTATGCGAAGAAGATCGAGCAGGCCGGGGCGGACGGCATCGAGTTGAACGTGTACTACGTCGCGACCGACCCGCAGCAGACGGGGGTGCAGGTTGAGACGCTGTATGTCAACATCTTGAAGGCGGTGAAGGCTGCGGTACGCATTCCGGTTGCCATCAAGCTCGGCCCGTATTTCAGCTCGATGGCTGCCATGGCGCGCCGCCTCGACGAAGCCGGAGCGGAGGCGCTGGTGCTATTCAACCGTTTCTACCAGCCGGACATCAACCTGGACCGCCTGGAGGTCGTGCCCGACCTGGTGTTGAGCACGCCGTTCGAGCTGCGGCTTCCGCTGCGCTGGATCGCCGTTCTGCACGGGCACGTGCGGGCCAGTTTGGCGGCGACGACGGGCGTGTCGACCGCCCGGGATGTGATCAAGCTGCTGATGGTCGGCGCGGATGTTACTCAAATGTGTTCGGTGCTGCTGCGCAAGGGAGTGCGGGAGCTGGCCACGATCCGTCATGATCTGGAAGCGTGGCTGGAAGAGAACGAGTACGGTTCGGTCGAGCAGTTGAAGGGCTCCCTGAGTCAGCGTTCCTGCCCGGACCCGGCCGCGTTCGAGCGCGCGAACTACATGAAGACGCTCAACAGCTACGTGTAAGCAGCCAGGACGCTGCTATCGGCGAACAGGGATTGGGCCGGCGAGTGGCGGTCGCGTGGCTGCAACCTCGATTCGATTCTAAGGCTCGCTCTGTAAGCCGCTTACAGTGTGTCTAGCGGCTTGGCGCGCCCCCACGCGGAACGCAGCCGGACGGGCAGCTTGGCGTGGTGCCCGCGAGCGGTTAAGATCCCCGCGCGTTGACCGGTCCTTAACGGCGGAGCCAGCCCTCGCGGGTCATGGATGTTGTTGCCCTCATCCCGGCGCGCTACGGCTCGACGCGTTTTCCCGGGAAGCCCCTCGCCCGAAAAACCGGCAAGTACTTAATTCAACACGTATGCGAGCAGGTCAGCGCGGCGCGCCGCGTTCGGCGCTGCCTGGTGGCCACAGACGACGAGCGCATCGCGGCGGCGGTGCGGTCCTTCGGCGGAGAGGCCGTGTTGACGCGGGCGGACCACCCCAGCGGCACGGACCGCATCGCCGAGGTCGTGCGCGGGCTGCCGGGGCACGACCAGGATGTTATTGTCAACGTACAGGGCGATGAGCCCGAAATCGATCCTGCCTACCTGGACCGTCTGGTGGAGCGACTGGCGAACGAGCCGATGTGCCCCGTGGCAACGCTCGCGTGCCCGTTCCCGGCCGACCGCGACCCGCGAGATCCCAACGCCGTCAAGGTCGTGGTGAACTGCCGCCGGGAGGCGCTGTATTTTTCGCGTTCTCTGATACCATATCCGAGAGACGGCACCGGGAGCCTGGCTCCGGGCGTGTGGCTGCTGCACCTCGGGGTCTACGCGTACCGTCGCCGGTTCCTCCTTGAGCTCACCACCTGGCCTGTGGGTGCGCTAGAGCAGATTGAAAAACTCGAGCAGCTACGCGTGCTCGAACGCGGGTACGCGCTGGCGGTCGAGCTTGTGGAGCGGGCGTGCGGCGGCATCGACACGCCCGAGGACTACGAACAGTTCGTGGCCCGCTGGCGGGCGCGTTCGGCGGAGGCATAGGGCCGCCGGAGTCGTCCGCTGTGTGGTTGGGAACCGGGAGCGTGGTCGTGGTGCAGTTTGGCATACACGTGGGTGACGGCGATGGAAAGCGACGCCCTGCTCAGAGCCATCCGGGATCAGTCCGCTGAGACGGAGTTCTACCTGCCGCTGCCGGCCGGGTACCAACTGGGGCGGACGCGGTTCGTCGTGGTTTGCGGGACCGTGATGAGCGGCCTGGGCAAGGGGATTTTCAGTTCTTCGCTGGCCCGGTGCCTCCAAGACAAAGGGCTGCGCGTCTCGCCAATCAAACTGGAAGGGTATCTGAACATCGATTCGGGGACCCTGAATCCGTTTCGGCACGGCGAGGTCTTCGTTCTCGACGACGGGACGGAATGCGATATGGACCTGGGCACGTATGAGCGGGCTCTGGACCAGAATCTCAGCCGCCTGAACTTCGCCACCAGCGGGCAGATCTACCGCCGGGTCTTGGAACGCGAGCGTACGGGCGCGTATCTGGGCCGCGACGTGCAGATGATTCCGCACGTGACCGGAGAGGTGAAGAATCGCCTTCGGGAACTGGCGGTGGCCACGCAGGCCGACGTGGTGTTTGTCGAAATCGGCGGGACGGTCGGCGACGTGGAGAACGCGCACTTCATCGAAGCGATGCGGCAACTGGCCTTTGAGGAGGGCGCGCGCAGCGTCTGTTTTGTGGCCCTCACCTATGTGCTCGAACCGCCCATTCTGGGAGAGCAGAAAAGCAAGGCCGCGCAGCTCGGCATCCGGCGACTGCTCGAATGCGGCATCCAGCCGCACATCATCGCCTGCCGGGCCCAGTCGCCGGTGACGCGCACGGTGCGGGAGAAGATCGCGCTCTTTTCGAACGTCCCGCCGGAGCGAGTTTTCAGCATGCACGATTGCGAGAGCGTGTACCTGATTCCCGAGCTGCTGCGCGGGGCGGGACTGGACCGGGCGGTGATGGAGTGGCTGGAGCTCCAGCCACGCGTGGACGAGGAAACGGAGCGGGCCGCGCGGGAACGCTGGAACACGTACGTGAACCGGCTGCGCAGCGCCACCCGGCAAGTCACGATCGGGATCACAGGCAAGTACACGGCGGTGCGGGATGCCTACGCCAGCATTCTCAAGGCGCTGGAGCACGCCGGTACGTACCTGGGTGCGCGGGTGCAGGTCCGCTGGGTGGACACGTCCGAGCTGACGGACGCGAGTGCGGCGGAGGTGCTGCGCGACCTGCACGGCATCATTGTTCCCGGTGCGTTCGGGACGCGGGGTGCGGAGGGCAAGATCGCCTGCCTGAAGTACGCGCGCACGCAGCGCCTGCCCTGCCTGGGCATCTGCTACGGCTTCCAGATGGCGGTCATCGAGTTCGCCCGCAACGTGTGCGGGCTGACCGACGCGCACTCGACCGAGATCGACCCGAACTGTCGCTATCCGGTCATCGATCTGTTGCCGGAACAGAAGAAGATCGAAGGGCTAGGCGGAACGATGCGTTTAGGCGGCCAGGACGTGCTCATCAAGCCGGGGACACTGGCCGCGCGCATGTTCGGCGCCCGGACCCGGCTGCGCTTCCGCCACCGGTACGAAGTCGATCCGCGCTTCGTGCCGCAGCTCGAGGCGGGGGGCCTGATCTTCTCCGGCCGTTCGCCGCGCGCCGAGATCATGAACATCCTCGAGCTGCCGACCTCCGTCCACCCGTATTATGTCGGTACGCAGGCGCACCCGGAGCTGACCAGTCGGCCGCTCGCGCCGCAGCCCTTCTTTTTGGGGCTGGTGCACGCGGCTTTGGGCCGGGCGTATCCCGACTACTGTGAGGCGCTGGTGTACCCGGCGGAGCAAAGCCCGCCCGCCAGCGTCGCAGCCCCCTCGAACGCTTCCCCCACCGAGCCCGTGCCGCGAAGTTGAGCGGCGCCCGGCGCGGGTCGATCACGCGGCGCAGCAGTGCGGCGTTCAGCCGACCAATAGCTCCGGCCAGGCGAAGTCGGAGAAGATCCCCCCCGTGTGCAGAAAAACGACCGGGCGCTCGAAGCCGAAACGGCGGGTGCGCACGCCGTCGAGCAGGGCACAGAACGCTTTGGCCGTATAGACCGGGTCGAGCAGGATGCCCTCGGTGCGGGCCAGCAGACGCAGGGCCTCGAGCGCTGCCGGGTAGGGAACGGCGTAGCCTTCGCCCACATATCCGTCAATGAATTGCAGCCGGTCGTCATGGTAGTCGACGGGCAGGTCATAGCGGAGGATGGCGGCGCTGCACAGCCGACCGACGTTGGCTACGTGGTACGATACGTCGTCGCTGACGGGAACCGCCCAGACCTCAGCCACCGGCTGCTCGGCCAGCAGGTTGCCGAGAACGACGCCCGCGTGCGTCGCGCCGGAAGAGACCGCCAGCACCAGGTCGCACCGTTCGATCCCGGCCTCGCCAAGTTGCTGGGTTAGTTCCCGCATCGCCCGGATGTAGCCCCAGCAGCCCAGCGGCTCGGACGAGCCGGTCGGCGTCCAACGCGGCCGACGACCCGCCGCCCGCAGCTCCGCCAGCGTTGTGTCCACGATGGCCTCCCGCCGCGCGGAAAACTCGGCCCGTGACCAGGAGCGCGTCTCGGCCCCGAACAGCACGTCCAGCAGGTGATTACCGGTCGGGGCGGCTGGCGCCTCCGGGCGGAACAGCAGCACGCAGTGCAGCCCCAGCCGCGCGCAGACGGCCGCCGTGGCCCGACAGTGGTTCGACTGCGGCGTGCCCTCTGTGACCAGCGTGTCGCAATCGTCGGCCAGCGCGTCGGCGACGACGTATTCGAGCTTGCGGACCTTGTTTCCGGAGACTTCCAGTCCGGTCAGGTCGTCGCGCTTCATCCAGATCTCGGCGCCGCCCAGCGCCCGGCCGAGACGTTCGAGTTTCACGAACGGCGTCGGCAGGTGCGCCAGCGGGATGCGTTGCGGTTCAAACATCGGTCAGGCTCCACGCGCGGGATTGCCGATACGAGGGTCCCACGTTGCAAGGTGCGGCTGGGCGACGCCGCCGCGGGCGGCGCTGCGGGTCTTTGCGACCGGGGACTGCACGTCATGGTATAACAGCGGCATGGATGCGACGAGTCCGCAGATGGCGCCCGCCCCAGTCGGCAAAGCGGCTGGTATGCCGTCCTGCGGCCGTGCCGTAAGAACGCACCTGGCACGGGTGCTGTGGTTCGGCGTGGTGGCTTCGGCCGCGGCACTTGCATTCGCCTTCCTGTTCCCGCACGACTTCCGCCGCGCGACGGTCGCATACCTGGCGGCGGCGTGGATCGCGTTCATGATCCGCACGTTCTCGTTTCATCTCGGGCTGGTGCTGGCTGCGGGAGCGCTGGTGGCCGCGGGATTGCGTCGCTTTCGTCTGACGGTCGTGGCGGCTTTGCTCAGCCTGTGGGCCGCGGGCCCGGAGGTGGCGACGTACGGGCCCCGCCTGTCCGCGACGGCCGGGCACGCGCGCTGCACAGTGATGTCCCTCAACTTGCTGCGGGACAATGACGACAGCGCGTCCGTGCTGGCGGAGATTCTCCGGGCGCGGCCGGATATCGTGGCGCTTCAGGAATACACGCCGCGCTGGAGGGCGGCGCTCGAACCGGCGTTGGCGGACGACTACCGCTTTCGTCATCACGTTGAACGCGACGACTGCTTCGGTCTGGCCGTGTACTCCCGCTGGCCAGTCGTCGAAGTAGACGATGCCTTGCCGCTTGGGCGTTTCGGGCTGCCCCAACAGCGGGCGGTCATCGAGGTGCAGGGTCGCCGGTTGGCCTTCTACAACCTGCACCTCTGGCCGCCGAAGGGACTGCACACGATGCAGGAGCAGCGGCAGGCGCTGGCCGATCTCCTGGAGTTGCTGGCGCGCGAGGAATTGCCGGTCGTGTTGGCCGGGGACTTCAATTTCACGAAGTCCAGCGCGATGGCGGACGAGCTGGCCCGGCGCGGGCTGCGCGATGTGCACGATCTGGCCGGTCGCGGACGCGGCAGCACGTGGCCCGTACATGGCCCGTTCTGGCTGTTGCCCGGGCTGCGGCTGGATCACATTTACATCTCGTCGGAGCTGACGGCGGTTCGGGCTTGGACGGGTGCCAGGGTCGGGTCCGACCACCGGGCGGTCATAGCGGAAATCGCGCTGCCCTGAGGCGGGCCGTCGGTCAGGCGAACAGCGGCGTGCCCGTCATTTCGGGCGGGATGTCGAGGCCCATCATCGTCAGCGCGGTGGGCAGGATGTCGGCGAGGCGTCCGCCGGAGCGGAGTCGCATCCCTTTGAAGGGTCGTCCGAAGACGTACAGCGGGACTTTGCCAACAGTGTGGGCCGTATGCGGGCCGCCCGTGACCGGGTCGATCATCTGCTCGAAGTTTCCGTGATCCGCGGTAATGATCCCGCAGCCGCCGCGGCTGAGGATCGCGTCGTACACGCGGCCCACGCACTCGTCGACGACGCGGCAGGCTTTCACGGCCGCTTCGAGCACCCCGGTGTGGCCGACCATGTCGGGGTTCGCGTAGTTCAAGACGATGAAATCGTCGATCCCGGTCGCGATGCGCTTCAACACGACCTCGGTTACCTCATAGGCGGACATCTCCGGCTTGAGGTCGTACGTGGCGACCTTTGGCGAAGCCACGAGCTGCCGTTCTTCGCCGGGGAACGGCTCCTCGCGGTAATCGTTGAAGAAGAAGGTCACGTGGGGATACTTCTCGGTCTCCGCGCAGCGGAACTGACGGAGACCCAGTCTGCTCAGGTACTCGCCGGCGATGTTCTGCATGCGGGGCAGCTTCGGGAAAGCGACGCGGACGGGCAGCCCGCTCTCGTACTCGGTCATCGTAACGTAGAACAGGTCGAGGCGACGCTCCCGGGCAAAACCCATCTCCCGCTCCTGGCCGGACTTGTCCCGGTCGCGGTAGGGGAATGTCTCATACGTGAACGCCTTGGTCAGTTCGCGCGGACGGTCGCCGCGGAAGTTGAAGAACACCACCGCGTCACCGTCCTGGACCAGCCCGACCGGCGTCTGGCCGTCGGGACATACCAGCGTCGGGCGGATGAACTCGTCGCCCTGCATGTTCGATTCGAGCGGATGGTCGTAGTAGTGCTGAAACGCTTCCGCGGCCGTGCGGACACGATGGCCCTCGCCATGGACGAGCATGCGGTAGGCCTTTTCCACGCGGTCCCAGCGGTTGTCGCGGTCCATCGCCCAGTATCGGCCGATGACGCTGGCGATCTGCCCGAGTCCGATCTGGCGCAGCTTCGCCTCGATCTGCCGGCAGTACTCGATACCGCTGGTGGGGGGCGAGTCCCGCCCGTCGCCGAAGCAATGCACGAAGACCTCGGTTACGCCGCGTCGACGGGCCAGTTCCACGACCGCGTACAGGTGCTCCAGCAGCGAATGGACCCCGATGTCACTGGCCAGACCCATCACGTGCAGCCGGCCCCGGCGAGTCAGGCACCAGTCCATGGCGGCGTTCAGCTCGGGGTTGGAGAAAAACGAGCCGTCGCGGATGGCTTTGGTGATGCGCCCGGAATCCTGATCTACGATGCGTCCGGCCCCGATGTTTTGATGCCCGACCTCGCTGTTGCCCATCGTTCCTTCGGGCAAACCCACGTCGAACCCGCTGGTTTCTACCAGCGTAAACGGCCATTCGCGCCGCAGCATCGCGTCGACCGGCGGCTGCGCCACCTTGACCGCGTTCGCGTGATCCCACTTCGGGTCGGGATTTTCCCCCCAGCCGTCACGTACGATCAGAATGAACGGGCGGATCTTTGGCACTGCGGCGGTCACCTGACGCTCCCGGACTGCGCCGCCGGGCAGCTCGTGTCTGCGGCGGCGGACTGCTTGCTCCTGCTCTCAACACGCTCGGCGGCGCATAACAACCCGACGACCGACCACCGCCGAGCGCTGAAGACGATCTCCTGAGCCTATCATCACTGCTGCCAAAGTCCAACGNGGCGGCGCCGGCGGGGGTGACCGCCGCGACGCAGACGCTTGTTTCGCCCGACCGGCACCGCTACGCTCGCGGGACTTGCGGCGTGGTGTGCGGGCCCACGTCGGCTTGTCTGTCAAACGCCCGCTCGAGGGACCTTTCATGTCTCGCTACCAAATTCGTATCGTACGCTGGACATTGCTGGTGATCGGGCTGGCCTGGGGGCCGCTGCCGACATACGCCCAGGCTGCGCCTGCCGGGCCGCGCTCGCGCGCCGAGATCGAGGAGCGCTACACCTGGAACCTCGCCGACATGTATCCGGACCAGGCCGCGTGGGAGGCGGATTACGCCGCCTGCGAGCGCGGCGTGGAGGAGCTGGCAAAGTTTCGGGGGACGGTCGGCCAGTCACCCGAACGTTTGCTGGAGTTTCTCACGCGACGGGATGAGCTGGGTGTGCGGCTGGAGAAGCTGAGCGCCTACGCCGCGATGCTCAAGGACCAGGACACGCGGGAACCGGGGCCGCAGGCCTTGGCGGAGCGGGCCCGGAATCTGGGGGTGCGCTGGGGCGAGGCGTTGGCGTGGTTCGAGCCGGAGGTTCTCGCTTTGCCGGAGGGCCGGCTTCTGGAGTGGTGCCGCAGCCATGCGAAGTTGGGCGTGTACACGCACTACTTCGAGGACATGCTGCGCCAGCGTAAGCACGTGCTGTCAGCGCGCGAGGAAGAGCTGCTCGCGATGAGCGCCAAGGCCGTCGGGGCGACGCGGCAGGCGTTCGGCATGCTCGTGAATGCCGACCTGCGGTTCCCGACCATCAAGGACAGCGCGGGCAACGAGGTCCAGGTGAGCGAGGGACGCTACGTTCTGCTGCTCGAATCGCCGGACCGCGCCTTCCGGGAGCAGGCGTTCAAGGCACTGGTGGGCACGTACCTGAACTACAAGAACACCTTTGCGGCGCTGTTGGGCGGATCGGTGCAGGGGGACATCTTCCGGGCCCGCGCCCGGCATTACGACAGCGCTCTGCACGCGGCCGTCGATCCCGACAATGTTCCCATCGCGGTGTACGAGAACTTGATCGCGACCGTGCGGGAGCATCTGCCGAAGTTTCATCGCTACCTGGAACTGCGGCGGCGCAAGCTGGGGATCGATCGCGTGCACGCGTACGACCTGTTCGTTCCGCTGATCGAGGGCGAGGCGCCGCGGATCGAGTACGACGAGGCGGTCGCGACCATTCTGGGTGGTCTGGCCGCACTCGGGCCCGAGTACCGGGAGCCGATGCAGAAAGCGTTTACGAGCCGCTGGATCGACGTGTACGAGACGCCGGGCAAGCGGACGGGCGCGTACAGCATGGGCACGTACGCGAGCCATCCGTACATTTTGCTGAACTACAGCGGCAGCTATGAGGACCTGTTCACCATCGCCCACGAGCTGGGCCATTCGATGCATTCCTGGTTTACGCAGCATGCGCAGCCGCCGATTTATGGGGATTACCCGATTTTTCTGGCCGAGGTGGCGTCGACCTGCAATGAGGTGATCCTGGGTGAGTACCTGCTTCAGCAGGCGAAAGATGACGCCGAGCGGCTGTTTCTGATCAACAAGGCGCTGGAGGGGGATCCGCGGGACGGTGATCAACCAGACGATGTGGGCGGAGTTCGAGAAGGTGCTGCACGAGGAGGCGGAGAAGGGTACGCCGTTGACGTACGAAACGATTGCCCGCATGTATCGCCAGATCACGCAGGATTACTACGGGCCGGACTTCGGCTGGGACGAGGAGCTGGACGGATACTGGGCGCGCGTGCCGCATTTCTATCGTGCGTTCTACGTATACAAGTACGCGACGAGCTACTGTGCTTCGGTAGCGTTGGCCCGGCGTGTGCTGGCGGAGGAACCGGGTGCTCTGGAGGCTTATCTGGGCTTCCTCAAGGCGGGCAGCAGCGACTATCCGATCGAGATTCTCCATAAGGCCGGCGTGGACATGAGCACGCCGGCGCCGATCCATGCCACGATGAGCTTCTTTGGAGAGCTGCTGGACGAACTGGAGAAGCTGTTGAAGCTGCCGTGATGTCCCGCGGGAGGCTCTGTAGCCGGCCGGGTTCCGCAGCTGCGCTGCGGTCGCCGCCCATTGTTCCTCCGTATCGCCGGGCGTACGATTTACGTGTGCATCCGGGAGAGACGGTGCCTTATGGCGGAAGAACCGAAGAAGATTTTCGTCGATGACGACTGGAAGGCCGAAGCGCGACGCGAAAAGGAGCGACTGGCCGCTCAGGAATCCCGGGCCGCCGGCCTGCCGCCGCCGACGTTTGCCGAGCTCGTGAACCTCATTGCGATGCAGGCCATGGCGGGGTTGGGGCTGTTGACGGGGCCGCGAGGCGAACGGGTTCCGCCCGACTTCGAGGCGGCCAAGCACTTCATCGACATGCTGCAACTGCTGGAGGACAAGACGAAGAACAACCTTTCGGCGGAGGAGAAGGCGTTGCTGGATCAGGTTTTGTACGAAGCGCGAATGGCGTTCGTGCAGATGGCCTCGGGAGGTGCGCCGCCGACGCCCCCGCCGGCAGCGGGGCCGTCCAAGACCTGACCTGTGCGGCCCGCCCTCTGGCCGCAGGGATGTAGAGGATGGATGGGCAGCCACAGGGTGAAACTGTAGCTCCGGATGGGGTGTCCGGGATGGGGGCCAGCCCGCTGGTGGACCGCGCAGCCCGCAATCCATTCTATCGTTACCTCATGTTCTTAGGGGTGCCGATCTCGGTCAGTCTGCTTCTGCATGTTGCCCTGGTGGCGCTGTTGGCCATCAAGACATTTCGCGTGTTGGTCCGACCGGGCCTGGAGGTGGCCGAGTACAGTGCCGGTCTGACGGAGAGTCTGGCAGATCAGATGAAGGATGCCCTCCAATGGGGAGAGCCCGTCAGCCCCGATGAACCTCCGGTTGATATGCCTCCGGACTCCTTGGCCACCCTGCTGGCTCCTCCCAGCGTGCCCGATACGCGGCTACGTGACCTGCGCCCGGCCGAAGTGGGCGGTGGTGGCGCTGCCGGTGACGGGCTGGGACTGGGCATCGGCGACGGCGCGCTGACCCTTCTGGGCATCGGCACGGGGGGAGGAGAGGCTGCCGCCGGCACGGGTGGCTTCGGCGGCGGACTCGGCGACGGCAGCGGCCGCTTCGGGCACGCCGGGGTATGGGGCCTGCGAATCCACGCCAACAAGGTTGTTTACGTCGTTGATTTTTCCGGTTCCATTCTCGGCGTCGTCGATGCCCTCAAGAGTGAGCTGAAACGCTCGATAGGCCGCCTGCAGCCCACTCAGTCATTTAACGTGATCACTTTCTACGGGGATTTTGCCGGCGCGAGCGTCGCCAGCTTCCGTCCTCAGCTTGAGCCCGCCACGGAGCCGATTCGCCGCGAGTTCTTTGCCTGGATCGAGCAACAATCGCCGCGTGGCCATACGTTTCCGCTGGCCGCGATCAAACGCGCTTTGGCGCTGAAGCCCGATGCGATCTTCCTCTTTTCGGACGGGGACTTCAGCGACCCGGAGCGGGACGAGGCGGAGATCATCCGGCTGGCCAGAGACCAGCGCGTTCGCGTCTACTGTTTGGTTTTTGACGAGCTGTATTTGACCGAGCGTAGCGGGGTGCCTCCCAAAGACCGCGAGGGCAGCTTGCGACTGAAACGCATTTCCGACGCCACCGGCGCGAAAGCGAAAATCGTTACGGCCCAGGACTTGACACCGTAGCCCGATGAGAACCCAACGCGGGGACGATCCGACTTTGGCCTCAAACCCAGCGAGAGAACGCATGCACGCACATTTCCGTGAGCGAATTGCGGCCGCCAGTCTGTGGTTGCTCAGCGCCTGTGTCGTCGCCGTCGGCCAGGTGCCGGCATCGGCGCCGGCCGCCGGTCGGCAGCCGCTGCTCCAGATCATCTGCGAAGGCATCGAGATCCCGTCGTACTTCATTTTCGCGGGGTCGATCGTCGTGATCGCGTTGATCGTCGAACACTTTCTGACGGTGCGGCGGGCGGTCATCGCGCCGCCAACGCAGGTCGGCCGGGCCCGCGAGCAGATTGAGAACCGTGACTTTCGGGCCTGTCTGGACGCGCTGCGAGAGAGTCGAACGTTTTTCGCGCAGACGATGACCGCGGCGCTTTCGCACGCGCGCCACGGCTTCGATGCCATGCACGAGGCGGCCTTGGAAAAGTCGAGCGAGTTGAGCGGTCGGATGTTCCGGCGCGCGGAGTACCTGAACATCATCGGGAATCTCGGTCCGTTGCTGGGGCTGCTCGGAACCGTCTGGGGCATGATCGAAGCGTTCGGGAGTCTGGGGGCGGGCGGCGGGCAGGCCGGCGCCGGCGACCTCGCCGGCGGAATCAGCAAAGCGCTGGTCAACACGCTGCTGGGCTTGTCGCTTGCCATCGTGGGCATCGGCTTCTTCGGTATGTGCCGCAACCGCATCGACTCGCTCACTGTTGCGGCCACGGTCGAGGTGCTGGATCTGCTCGAGTATTTCCGTCCGGCACCCGGTGCCCGGCCCGCCGAACGGCCCGCACCGGCGGCGACCGGTGCGGCGCCGGCGGCAACTTCCACGCGACCGGCGCCGCCGCGACCCGCCCGGGCCTCGAACGTCGATGCGGCACCAGAAGGTTCGTGAGTCGGCCGGGTCCGGGCCGGCAGGAGCGCTCTCGGCCATGTTTCGACGTCCGCCTCAACCTGTACGCATGACACTGAACCTCGCGCCGATGGTGGACGTGATGATGTGTTTGATCATCTTCTTCCTGCTGGCCAGCAAGATGGTTGCCGCCGAACGTTACCCCGTGGACCTGCCTTGGGCGCTGGCCGCCCGGCAGGTCGAGCCGGGGGACCTGGGGCAACGTGTGACCATCACCGTTCGAAGGGCCCGCGATACCGACGAGGTGGCCGAATACGTCGTGGTCGACTGGGACGGCCGACAGATCGTCGAACGCGTTCTCCAGCCAGGGGACGTGGAGGCGCTGCTGGCGGCGCGGGCGGCTCGCGCGACTCGCGAAAACCAGACACTGCGCTGCGTGATCCGGGCCGACCGGCGCGTCATGTACCGCCATGTGGAGCATGTGCTGCGTGGCTGCGGCCTGGCGAAAATCCGCGACATCGTGTTCAGCGTAAACGAGGGTTCGCCACCGGAGAAACCGGGATGAGGCAGCGCCTCCTGCCGATCACCGAGCCGGTTCCGAACCTGGCACCGATGGTCGATGTGATCATGGTGCTGCTGGTCTTTTTCCTATTGGGCACGTCGCTGGACCTCGCGCAGCAGGGCATTCTGCGGACAGAACTGGACCCACGCAGCGGTCCGGGGGGCGGTCAACGCGTGGAGATCAACCCGCAGATCCGCATCGCTCTGGGCGACGTCGACGACGGCCGGTCCGCGTCCATCCATGTGATGGAGTACGCTTTGCCCACTGGTGATTTCCAGCAGCTCTTCGTTTACCTGCGCGACCGGCGAGAGGCCGGAGCCGATCCCGAGAATCCGGTGGTCATCGGGGCGGAAACGACGGTCCGCTGGGAGTTCGTCGTGCGGGCCATGGACGCGGCCGTCCGGGCCGGCTTCAGGAATGTGCAGTTCGCGGTGAGCTTCCGTCCCGGCAGCGTTCCGGGGCCGTCGTAGTTCGCCGTGCGGCCCGCGAATTGCCGCTGCGGTGCTGGCATGAAGGAGTCGATTGTCCGCGGCACGCGAATGGGCTTTGTTCTGCTCGTTCTGCTCACGGTGACGGCGCCGCCGGCTGCCGCCGCGCCGCCGACTGAGGCTGATGAGCTCCAACGCCTGGTGCAGGAAGGTGCGGTCGAGACGCTCGAAGCGCGACTTCGGGACGATACGGCGGAAAACCGCGGTCTGATCGCGCAGGCGTGGGCCAGCCGCGCTCGTCGGGCGCGCACGTCGGAGGAGCGCCGAAAAGCCTTCGAGAGAGCCGACGAAAAATACCGGCACTGGATCGCGGCGCTCGAGCGGCAAGCACGTCTGGGCACCCCGACATCGATCGTTCGGCTGGCCGCTGGGCGGGTGGGTTACGGGGGAACGATCCTGGCCGTGCTGATCGCGCCGGAGCTGGACGAGTATGAGCTTACGCTGGGCCGGCGCGGGGACCAGGCCGCGCTGGTGCGATATTTCGAGTCGGCGCACGAGCAGTATGAGAAGGCGGTGCGTGAGCTGTCGCCCATACTGGAGCGTCTCGGGCAGCACGAAGACGAACTGCTCGCTACCGGACTGTACGACACCCTCCAAGAGTCGAACTTCGACGCGCGGCTGAACCTGGGCTGGTGTCGGTATTACCTGGGGTCGTTGGGGGAGAAAGACGCGGTGACAAAACTGGAGCGCCTGTTGGGAGCCGAGCGGGCCTTCCAGGATCTTGTGGACCTGGGGCCGACAGGACCGGCCCGCTACCTGTGCTACCTGGGGCTGGCCATGGCGCAGCGCGAGCAGGAGCGGTTCAAGGAGGCGCTGGTTAACTTCCGCAACGCGCTCGATGACAACGCTGGCTCGGTACTGACCAGCCGGGTGCGGTACGAGCTGGCACGGTGCCAGATGGCCGCCGGCCAGTTCGACGAGGCGCGGGCCACTTTGCGGCCGCTGGTGGAGAAGGATCCCCAGCGGCTGGCAGAAGCCGATTGGCCCGCCCGGTTCTACATCCACCTGGCACATCTCTGGGATGCCTACAGTTATTTCCTCGAGGCGGAACGGGCGCGGCAGGCGGCAAAACGGGGCGGGTCGGTGAGGGCTTTGGTTCAGGAAGCGCGCCGACTGCGCGAAGAAGGCCTGGCCCGGTTCAAACGGCTGGCGGACCGCGGTGGCCCCTGGCCCGCGCTCGTGCAAGTTTATGTGTTGTCCAGTATCGACCTCAAGACGCCGCTCCGCGATCTGGACCCGCTCGACCTGCTCTTCACGGCGCAGTACCTGATGGAGCAGCGGCGCTACAGCGACGCGCTGGAACGCCTCCAGGAGGCTGCCGGCCGGCAGGAAATCGCACGGGCGGTGCGCGGCGACGTGCTTTTTGAGCTGGGGCGTTGCCAGTATCAGCTCGGGAATTTGCGGGCGGCCGCAGAAACCTACAGTCGGCTCGCGGCCGAGCACCGCGACCACGCGAAAGCGTCTCAGGCAGCGACGTTCGCCTACCAGTTGTGGGGCAAGGTGGCGGAATCGTCGCGCCAGGCGGAAGACTACCTGCAATTGGCGGCCGCCTTGCGCAACCTGCTCCAAAGCTACGCGGACCACCCGGACCGCGAACAGGCCCTCTGGCTTCTGCCGACGGCCCTGCTGTGGGCCGGACAGTTCGAACAGGCCGCGGAGCACTTCGGCAAGGTGCCTCCCACGTCGGACCGCTGGGAGGAAGCCCAGTTTCGTCGGGCCGCCTGTGCCTGGAAGGCGGTCGAGGCACGCCAGAGTTCGCTGCCGGCGGCGGAATACCGCGCTGAGGCGATGCGGGCCGCGGCCGAGCTGGTGCGCTACGCGGACCAAGCCCAGGAGCGCAGCCACACGACGACGCAGCCGGCGGCGATACGCCAGTGGTCCGCCGAGGCGCGTCTGACGGCCGCCGAGATTCTCCTGTCGTCGGGCGTCGAGGAGTACAGCTCCGCTTTGGAGGCATTACGCGAGTTCGAGGCGCAGTACCCGGCGACGGAATTGCTGGGGCGGGTCCTGGCGGCGCGTATGCGGGCCTACCGCGGATTGCGGCAGTTCGATCGGGCCGCCGCGATGCTGCGAGAATTCCTGACCCGCGCGCCAGCCGCGGAGGTCGGACCGACGCTCGTGGGGCTGGCTCGCGGCATGCAGGAGGAGGTCGAGCGGCTACGGGCCGCGGGCCAGACGGACGCCGCCCGGCAGCTTGCGTCCGATGCCGTGGGAATATTCGATGAGCTCGAACAGTGGATTCGCAACGACTCCGCACGGGCCGGTGAAATCGACCGTGTCATTTTCGGTAGGGCACAAATGTTGCATCTGGCCGGCCGGGACGACGAAGCACTGTTCGTTGTGAACGCACTTCTGACCAGAAATCCTAAGGATGGGAATTGCCAATACCTCCGGGCACTGATTCTGACCTCTCGTTTGCCTGCCGATGCTTCACCAGATGCTATACAAGAGGCTCAGGACGCGTGGGCGGCATTGCTTGCCGATCCTGCGATTCGTCGCCGCGCTCCCGAGCGGTTCTGGGAGGCGCGCTATCATTGGCTAGCCATGCTTCTACGGCTCGGTCGGGCGGCCGAAGTGGAGCATGCGATTACGCAGGAGCAGGTCTGGACGCCGGATCTCGGGGGACCCTCCTGGCGGGAAAAACTTGAGGATTTGCGGCGAGCCGCGCGGCGTGCACGCGGCCTGCCACCAGACACCTCCCCAGCGTCAAGGGCGGCTGACGAAGGAAAGCCTCCTGCGCACAAAGAATGACCCTGCGCACCAGTGGTTTATTGCGGTGCGCAAATGGCAACCCGGCGCGGCAGAGCGAAGGAGCTCAACCGCGCCGGGGTATCAGTGGTGCTGGCCGCCGGTGCCGCCGGGGCTGCGACGCGGCCCATCGACAGCGGCGTCAGCGTGCTACGGGCACACGCTGCCGATCAACGAAACAAACGGGTCGATGTCGGCGAACGTAACATCCCCGTCTCCGTTGCAGTCGGCGTTGAGCCACGGGCACGGATCGTACGGCCAGCTCGCTGAGCCAGCCAGGGCCTCGACGAACGGATCGATGTCGGCAAAGGTGATTTCGCCGTCGCAATTCGTGTCGCCCGGGCACAGTACGGGACCGGTGCAGGGATGCGTCAAATTGTCGCACACACAGCCGCCCATAAGTCCTCGCACGAACAACGCGTCAGCACAGTCGATAACGAGGTCATTCGTGAGATCGCAGCTCAGATCGATGCGGGCGGCGTCAGACAAGTTGCTCCAGGCGCCGAAGTTCGCATCGATGTAGGCCGCGTCGGTGCAATCTACGCGGCAGTCGTAGCCGTGCGGCTGAGCGCCGGGCCACGGCGTGTTGCCTGCCACGTCTGCGGCGGCGGCACCACGCACCCAAGGACGCGGGTTGCCATTGCAATCATAGATGGTCGTATTGAAGAAGTTGTCATCGCCGGTGAGAGTGAACCAGACCTCGTCTACACGGAGGAAGGCTGCCTGCCGGTGAAGCTTTCCGTCGACAGGGTCGAGAGCCAGTCCGTCGCAGAAGTAACGGATGTCCCGACAGTCGAAGTTCCCGTCCGCGTTGAAGTCTCCGATGATCTCCGGCACCACCGGGTTGCCCGACGTGGAATTGACGCCCGGCAACGACCGGTACGAGGCATACGTCGGATCATTCAGTACGTGGCGGTCGTAGTAGGCTTGCAGCATGTAGTCGATATCATGAATATTCCGCACACCGTCGCCGTTGAAGTCGCCGGAGAGCCGGTTGCGACTGTTTAGATCACCGCTGGCAATGTTCGCCAGTGTGTGCGGATTCTTGTAGGCTGCGTTGCTTCCGTCCGAATAGACGCCATTAGGCGGATACGCGCAATCGCAGGGGGTGGTCGTTGGCCATACCGGGTTGACGGTGCGATTCGGGACTTTGTTTGCCGGGCTGATGCCGAACGCAGGCGTTACCTGTTGGCCTTGATAGGCACGGACGAAGTCTTGGACACTCTGGTTGAAATAGGGGTTGGGGATAAACACGCCCGGGTTGTTGTCATCCGGTACCGCATCCGTAGCGGCCGTCAACTGATACTTGAGTGCCAGGTATTGCCCTGGGGTGCCCGCAGCGGATGCGAGGTTCGGATCACCGGTCCAAGCAACGAACTGTGCGATGCTGTCGGTAATATTGTTCAGATAGTCGGCTACGGCCTGCTTGGCCATGGGCGGATTGCCTTCGTGCCCCGGGCGCCCGGCCTGCGGGTCGCCAACGCTCACGAAGGTCTCCGGGCCACCGATCTGCCAGGCGTCGGGATTGTCATCGCCGTTGTCCAAAACGCTGTCGAGGTCAGGACGCACGTAATTGACCGGGCCGCGCGGCCGGTGCGTTACCTTCACGTTCAAGATTTCGTAGAGCTTGGCATTGGCGTCGGCAATGGCGCGGCTTGCGCCGTACAAACCGGTATACCCGACGGCGAGACGGGCGTTCTGCACCGCTCCCTCGATACGACTGGAACCACCCTTGAAGCAGGGTACGTATTTCGGGCCGACAAGATCCTGCGAGCTTTCGTCTGCTTTCTTGCCCACGTTGTCGCCCCGTCCCCAGCTCGGATCGACGTCGATGCAGCTCATCGCGCCGTTACGCGTGCCTGAGCCAGCGTCGCGTGTACAGGCGATCAGGTTTTCGCCAGTTGGCGTGCGACCGGTGACAAAAATGTACTGAAGTTCGCTGGTCGTGATGTTGCCTTCGTTGGCAGTGTTGGGGGCGTAGCTTGCGCCCAGACCAATGCCCGTACCACGATTCGCAATGAATGCGATCGGCACCCAGGCGATGGGAGTATCATAGACCGTGCGACCGTCAGGCGCCGTTATGTTGGTGTTCAGGCACCCCAGACTCTTAAGTTGATTCGTCTCGTTCTGGTCCCAGGAGCGGACCGCATTGCGTCCGTAGCCCGGCTCCCGGGGATTCCGCTCCCAGGAGGGGGTGCCACCGCCGACCGTCACGAACCAGGTGGTGGGTACGTCCATGACTGCCAGGTCGATGGACTCTTGTACGACGGGCGTCCCCGTATAGCAGGGCCCGCAATTTGTCCACGGGCCCTGCCAGGTCCCCGGCGGTACGAGGTTTGCGCAGGCAGACTGCGTCATTAAAGCGCAATGCGGGTCCGTCCCAACGCCCGCGTAGTAAATGCAGGCTCCGAGAAAGCGGTTTGGATCCGTCTCTGTACAGATGCTCAGCGGCAGGCAGTTCGTGCCCAACCCCATGAAGGAACCGCCCAGTGTGGTACACTCGGCGGGCGTCACGCGGGCGCAGGTTCCGCTGTAGCAGCAGGCACCGCGGTTTGCCCAGTCGGTTTCATCCAGGCAACCCCACGGATTGGAAATGATCTCCGTACTGCCTGTGAAATACCGATAGCGATTAATGTATCCGTTGTCGATAGGCCGATCGGTCGGAATATCTCCGTAGCAGTAGTAGTTTACGAGCTCGCTTAATCCGTTGCCGGAGCCGACGCCCCGATAGTTCACGAGCCACCAATCCTGAGAACCATTGCCGAAACCGAGGTAGTAGTCGGGGGCGAGATTATCAATGATTCGCTCAGTGCCGTCACAGTCCGGGTCGATCCAATCGTTGGTGGACGCCGGCACGGTAAAGAACGTTTCAAACAGCGTGGCTCCGCTGATGTTTACTTGTCCCCCGCACTTTGGATAACACGGAGAATTCGGCGGCAGGCAGTGGTACTCTACCCACGCAAATGCTGGCGCAAAAGTGACGAGTACTGATGCGATACACAGACGAGAAAGCGCTCTCATGCTTCTTGTCCTCCATAGCTGACTGGTGAGCTGCTGTACGCTCGACTTGTCACCGGCCAGCTGAAAATGGCAACGCACTGTGACTATTTGCTCAGGACCTACTACACTGAAGCCCCTTACTGCTGGAATCTCTGCTGGAAACGCTTACACTGCTTACGCTGCTGTTGTGCTGTGCGGTGTGCCCTCCTATTGTTGACCCAGTGTTTAACCATCTCCGCAAGGCCATGAGATCACTGCCGTTCTGGCATGACCTTCGTCGCTCGACCTGTAATGCTGTAGAATGCCCCACCCCATTGGCGTTTCTTGAGCGTATCGAGAATAGTCGTTCGTGTTACCCGTCCGTCGACGAACAGAAAATTGGCCGTGCCACCTAACTTGTCGCCGCCCGGATGGTGACGCCCCACGAAGTTTACCTTTACGATACCCGGGGAGTCGATCTGACCTTCCATGCGCTCGACTTCGCGCCAGGGACGCAACCCGTAATCGGGCTGGCGCGGGTCGCCGTAGTAGATGCCGGTACGCTCGTCAGTATAGCCAGCGCTTTCCCAAGCGTATTCGTTAGCGCCGTATGATTCATGGACGAAGGGGTGAACGGACCGATGGTTTTTGCTTAAAAAGCCGCCGCCCTCGGCTTTCGCCCAGAGCTTCCAGTTGTTGGCCTGCTCCGTAGCCAGAATGGTCCCCTGCGGGGTCGCGACCCATTGGTCCTGGACGAATCGGTTGAGGCGTGCTGAAGCGCCGTACTCGGCCTGCGCCAGCTCAGCGGTGAACTTGTTGCGCGGAACAACCGCGGCATTGACTGTGTAGGCGAGGCGTGGGGCCTGAAGATCCTCGAGGCTACCGGGGTGGGCCTGATCCTGGCCGTTTTGATCGCGCTGCCCGCCTTCCCAATGGGCGGGGTCCGGCCCGGGATTGGTGCGGGGGGACCCGCCCCGCGGGAACTCCGGGCAGGTAAAGGCCTGTGGGGCCACGCCGCCGCGATTGTAAAGGAACCAGGACCAGTGAATGTACCCGAACGGGTGGGATGGATCCTGACGGAAAAAGTTGTAGGATCCACCGGGACCGCTTGCGTATATGTAGGCCGGTGGGTACGTGGCATTATTCTCCGCGAGATAGGTGCCAAAAGCGATGCCAACGCTGTGCAAATTGGCGGCGCACTTGGTGGCGCGGGCACTGCGGCGCGCTCCGTTCAGGGATGGCAGCAGTATCGAAATGAGCATGGCGATGATCGCCACCACCACGAGCAGCTCGATCAGTGTGAACGCCTTCGCAGGGGTAGATCGTGACTGCGTCTGCCACCGTTCGCCTCGCATCGGCTGTACCTCCCTAACCAAGTGGATGCATGTGTTATTCGACAACCCGACCACACCACGGCCCGTGGTGCGGTCCTCGGCCCCGCACCGGCTCTCTGTGCAAGACTCTTTAGGGCACCGCACCGCTTGGCCGCAGGAAGGATGGACGGCCGGTGTTAATAGTTCGCAGCGAAAATACGAAGTTTCGGGTAGATTTGTATGAAGACGGGGCCTTCATGCCGCATCCGGTCGACCGGCAGGAGACGCTCGATGCCGACCGTCCGAAGGGTGGCTTTCACTACCACGCCCAAGCGGGAGCTTGGGCTAACACACCAGAGAGGCGGACATCATCGCAAGGGCCGCCAGCGCGCACGCGACACCTGCCATGCGGCACGGTGCAGCGGTCCCGACCGACCTTCGGGGTCGGCGACGGCGTGGACTCAAAACGCGTCGGCGCCGGTGATCTGCCGCCCGACGATGAGTTGATGGATGGTCTCGGTACCCTCGTAGGTGATCACGCTTTCGAGGTTCAGCATGTGTCGCACGGGGCACTGCTCGACGGAGATGCCGCCGGCCCCGAGCAGGTCGCGTGCATCGCGGGCTACGTCCAGAGCCATGCGCACATTGTTCCACTTGGCCAGCGAGACCTGGGTGTGGTGCATCTGGCCGGCGTCCTTCAGCCGACCGAGTTGCCACGCCAGCAATTGTGCGGTGGAGATGCGCCGCACCATGTTTGCCAGTCGCTGCTGGATGATCTGTTTCTCGATCAGCGGCTTTCCGAACAGCACGCGCTGGCGCGCGAAGGCCAGCGCTTCCCGATAGCAGGCCTGGGCGGCACCGATGGCACCCCACACAATGCCGTACCGGGCCTGAGTCAGGCAGCTCAGTGGCGCGGACAGGCCTTCGGCCAACGGCAGGCGGTTGCGTTCCGGCACCCGGCAATTGTCGAAGAACAGCTCGGACGTAATGGATGCCCGCAGCGAGAACTTGTGCTTGATGTCCCGCGTCGTGTAACCCGGTGTGCCGCGCTCGACCAGGAAACCCCGGACTCCGTCATCGGTGCGGGCCCAGACGACGGCGACGTCGGCGATCGTGCCGTTGGTGATCCACGCTTTGGCGCCGTTGATGACCCAGTCACCGCCCGATTTCTGCGCGTGCGTCTTCATGGTGCCGGGGTCGGAACCGCCGTCCGGCTCGGTCAGGCCGAAGCACCCCACCGCCTCCGCCCGGGCCAGCGCGGGCATCCAGCGCTGCTTCTGCTCCTCGGACCCATAGCGATCGATGGGGTACATGACCAGGCCGCTCTGCACGGAGGCGAAGCTGCGCAGCCCGCTGTCGCCGCGCTCGAGTTCCTGCATGATCAGCCCCGCGGCTACGCTGCTGAGTCCCGCGCAGCCGTAGTCGGTGAAGGTCGGGCCGAATACGCCTAGCGCGGCCATTTCGGGGACCAGCTCGCGGGGGAATCGCTCATGCTCGAAGCAGTCGGCGATGATCGGGAGGACCCGCTCGTCCACGAAGCGTGCGACAGTTCGGTGCACTTGCCGCTCGTCCTCGGTGAGCAGCGTGTCGAAATTCATGAAGTCCGGGGCATCGCAATCAGGGGTCATAAGTCTCTCCATCTCAGGCACGCGCTGCCGGGACCGACACGAGCCTCATGCCCGCCTCGATGGCGCGCAGATTGGCCTCCCGGAAGCGACCCTTCAGCGTAGCGCCGGCCAGGTTGCGCAGCGCCTCCGCCGTAATCCAGCCACACTGGATCAGGCCGCAGGTCAGCAGGGCCAAAGCCACGTTGGCCCGCTCCACCTGCCGGATCAGCGGCGCGAGGGTCACCGGCAGGACGCGCGCCGGCGTGGATTCCCAGGTCAGCTCGTCATTCACGATCAACAAGGTTTCCGGGGAAAGCTCGGCCAAGCTCCCGAAGCGCCGCAGGCCGTCTTCACTCTGAATAATCACCAGCTCCGGCGTGCGCAGCCCGGTGTAGCGGATGGGTTGCTGTGCGACGATCAGGTTGGACAGCGAGAAGCCCTTTCGCACGGTGATCGGATAGTCGTCGAGCTGTGCGACCTGAAGGCCGGCCGCGACCAGGATTTCTCCGATCACGCCGGCCGCCGAACGTATCCGCTCGCCCGCTGACCCGGCCAGGGCGATCTCGACGCGCGGCGGCCAGCGCAGTCCCGGTATGACGCCCGCCCGCGCTGGTGCCCGTGAATGCTCGCCGCCGGACGGACCAATTCGCGACCCGCCCGCGGGGACGTCAGCCGCAGGTCGGGCGGCTGGTTGTCCGTCCGTCCGCCCGGGCTCGTTCTTGAGAATTCCGAACGGCATGCCGAGTTCGCGCGACATTTCGACCAGCTTCGGGGGGTTCAACTTGTTGGTCGGCATGTAGTATGCCACGCACAGCTCCCAGATATCGAGCAGGGCAAAGCCCGGGGCCCGCAGGGTGGCATCGATCATCTCTGGCAGGTTGCGGTCCAAGGCGCTGCACCGGGCCACGAACGCTCCGCCGCTGGCGATCACAAGCTGGCAGACGTCCAGCGGACGATCCCCGGCGCCGGTCGGCGTGGTCGCTGTTACGCCCCCCGCGGGCGTCGTGGGTGAGTGCTGTCCGCCGGTCATGCCGAAGTTGAAGTTATTGCATACGAAGACCTTAATGCCGACGCCCCGACGAGCGGTGTGCACCAGGTGAGCGGTACCGATGCCGCAGCCCCCGTCCCCGATCAGCACGACGACGAGCAGGTCGGGACGGCAGCGCTTGATCGCCTCGGCGTACGTGATCGACCGGCCATGCAGGCCGTGGAACGTGTGACAGGCAAAGTATCGATCGGCCGTCCCGATGCAGCCGATGTCGGACACGAGGCAAACCTGCTCGGGCGGCAGCCCCAGCCGGTCCAAAGCGGCGCCGAGCTGTTCGAGCACTGCCGCGTGCGAACAGCCCGGACAGTACATCATCTCCTGCCGCGTGGCCGTTACCATGCTCATGCCGAGTGCCCTCCGGGGGCGTTGCACCCGTCCAACAGACTGCAAACCCGTTCTCGAATTGTACGCGGGGCAATCAGCCCGCCGTCGTACCGTGCGAGCGATTCGATATGCACTCCCGGCAGCACCTGCCGGACGACGTCGGCGTACAGCCCAATGTTCAGCTCGGGGACCAAAACGTGTCGGACCCCTTCAGCCGCCGCACGAATCGCGCGCTGCGGGACCGGCCACAGGCTGTAGATCGTCAGCCGCGAGACCCGCGCGCCGGTGGCACGTAACTCATCGACGGCGTCCCGGACCGCCCCGTCCGGCAGACCGTAGGAGACGACCAGAATGTGCGCCTGCGGGTCGATGTCGGCGTCGACGTCTTCGAGTCGCTCGGCGGCAGCCGCGATCTTCGCGTTCAGGTGGGCGAGCTTCCGCTCGATCTCACGCCGGTCCGTGGTCAACAGGCCACACGCGTCGTGTATCGAGCCGGTCACCCGGACCCGCTGCGGTCCGCCGATCGGAGCGAACGCGGGGACCTCCGCCAGCTGGGCGACCTCATACGGACGGAATGGCCGATCCGGCGGGGCCGGCCGACGCTGCCGCGCCGGGAGCAGTGGCACGTTCTCCAGGTCGACTGTCTGGCGCGTGGAGGAGATATCCTTCGACAGAAGGACGATCACGGGGGTGCGCAGCTCTTCAGCGATCTGGAAGGCGTTGTAGGTCAGTCGGTAGGCCGATAGCGCGTCGGTGGCCGCCAGGACGGGCAGGGGATAGCCGCCGGCCGTGACGTGGCGGGCAAACAGCACGTCCCCCTCGCCCGTCGTGGTCGCGCCGCCGGTCGCTGGCCCCATCCGCTGACAATCGACGATGACGACGGGGGCCTCGACCATCTGGGCAAAGCCGATGTTCTCACTCAGCAGACTCAGGCCGGGGCCGGAGGTGGCCGTCATCGGCCGCGCCCCGCACATCGCCGCTGCCACGCACTGCCCCATGGCCGCGATCTCGTCCTCGACCTGCACCGCGATGCCGCGGCCATCGGCAAACGCCCGAATCATGTCGTTGAGGATCGAACTGGCCGGGGTGATCGGGTAACCGGCGATGTAATTGCAACCGGCCCGCAAGGCGCCGCGTACTACGGCCTGGTTGCCCGTGATGAATTCTGCCATCGTGACGTCCGCCTACCCCCGCTCCCAAACCGTCGCCCGGCCCCATGCCGGCCCCCCTACGACTTCAGGGCCTCCGGATTCAAAGGTTGCAGGTCGGGCGTGACGAACAGGCCATCCTTGCGGATCAGCGTGCCATCGAAGTAGATTTCCCCGCCGCCGTACTCCGGCGTCTGGATCAACACCATATCCCAGTGTATCTCGCTCTTGTTTCCGTTGGGGGCCTCGTCGTACGAGTTGCCGGGGGTCAGATGGATGCTGCCGGAGATCTTCTCGTCGAAGAGGATGTCCTTCATGGCCCGGGTAATGTACGGGTTGACGCCGAAGGCGAATTCGCCCGTGTAGCGGGCCCCCTCGTCCGAATCGAGCACTTCGTTGAGCTTCTGCGTGTTGGAGCTGGTCGCCTCGACGATCTTGCCGTTGCGGAAGACCAGCCGGATGTTCTCGTGCGTTTCGCCGCGGTAAAGCGTCGGGGCGTTGAAGTGGACGACCCCGTTGACGCTGTCCCGCACCGGCGCGGTGAACACCTCCCCGTCCGGAATATTCAGGTGACCGTCGCACGGGATGGCGGGAATACCTTTGATCGAGAAGGTGAGGTCCGTGTCGCGCGGGCCCTTGATGCGCACGAGGTCCGTGGCCTCCATGCGCTGCTTGAGCGCCTGCATCGCCCGCCCCATGCGGCCGTAGTCGAGTGTGCACACGTCGAAGTAGAAGTTCTCGAAGGCCTCGGTCGACATGCCCGCGAGCTGCGCCATGCTCGGGTGCGGCCAGCGCAGCACGACCCAACGCGTCTTGGGGACTCGGACCTCCGTGTGAACACGCTTCCAGACGGTCGATTCGTAGATCTTCTGCTTGTCGCCCGGTACGTCGGAAAGCTCCGACACGTTATGGTTGCCACGGGCGCCGATGTAGCACTGCACGCGCTCCATCTGGAAGCGCTCGACGTCCGCCATCAGGTTCCACTGCGACTCCGTCGCTACCTGCATCAAAGCCCGGTTGATACGGTTGCTCTTGAGCAGAACCAGCGGATCCGCGCCGGCCTCCCGGGCTAGCCGCACGCACTCGATCGTGAACTCGTGCGGAACGTCGATCGCTTCGATCAGGATCTTCTCTCCCGGTTTGACAGCACAGGAGTAATTGACAAGGACATTGGCCAGCTTCGTTACGCGCGGATCAACCATTGATCTTCCTCAAATTAGGAGTGGGTGCGACCGCCTCCGCGGGTCGCCACCGGCCATATTATGCCGCCACCCGGCCGCACTTGCCACGGGGCGGGGCGACCTCCGATCTCGGCTGCATAGTCTTCCGCACATGGCGGCGCAGTTATCGGCAACCGGACCAATTCCCCGGAGCACCGGGCCCGCCACCCTGCTCAAAGGCCGGCAGCGGTCCGCAGCGCCGGCTAACTGCTGAATGGCACGGGTGCAGTGCTGCGGCCACCTTCCCCCCTCGCGCGGCGGGCGGCAACGGGAAACGAGCGGGTAGCGATCGGACGTGCGCCATTCGATTTCGGAATTTGCAGTTGGCGGCGATCTCGATCAGAACCCGCCATGCAAGTGGCGGAACGTCTCCAGACTGCGTGCAGGATGCACCAGCGCGCCGTCGAATCGTCAGCCGTCAAGTGCTCGGTCGTTCACCCGCGGGCAGAAATGAAAACGCCGCAGGGCGCGTCGGCCCGCGGCGCTGAATGAGGCACGAGTTTTCCACTCGCTGCGGGGTCGTCACAAAAAATGCGACGCGAGGCCGGTTCCGTCCGGGGCGCCCTTCAGAGTCTTCGGTCACGCTGCTCGCCCCGCGACGTCGCCGCCACGAGGCGTCCTCTCGGAATTCGCTACCCGTTCAGAGTACCTGGCCCGACGAGATACCGGCCTTATTGGTTCTCCGATCCCACCTTGCCGTTGGCCGTTTCCCCGGCTGCGTGGTTTTCTCTCGCCGAGCTGCGCCGACCACAGTTAAGCGACCGACACGCCCTCTCTTCAGGTTTCGCGTTCCTCCAGAGTGTCGCCCAACGTGACCTAGTTCGCCGGCCGCAGCCGGCAAACTCCTCTCATGGGCTTTTGCTCCCTTCAGCACATGCGGGATCGAAGGTCCGCCTGATGCGGGTACGCCCACCCGCACCGTTCCGGCTTCAGGGTTTGGCTACCCTCTTGCCGGCTTACTCCCTTCGAGCCCTTGCCGGTTCTTTTTCGCACCAGCAGCGCTCATGGGATTCGCCCTTCGGAGCTTTCTCCTCCCGAAAGGTATCCGCCGCGTTTCCGCGGGGAAGGACCCACGTGCCGTTTCTCCCGCCGGTATTCCCGTCCCGTTTCCGGGAAGGGCCGGCCCAACGGGCCGCGGCTTCTGGGCTTTAACCCTTTCAGGAGTCCCTGGCCGTCGGACGAGGGTTTAGCTCGCCGACTGCTGGATGCTCCCTTGGGCTTTACCCTCCTAGGGTCTACCGGACGCGGGCCTTGCCCGAGGATTTTCCCGGGCTCCTCCCACACGCTTCGCAGGCACAGCCCGATGGGCCGAACCTGCCGGCGTCCCGGAGTATCAATCAGCCCTCGCCTGGCCCGATCCGACCGATTGGTGAACCAAGCGGTCGCATCGGACAACCCTTACAGGGTTTCCGCACCGGTCGGTACCCGCACATTCGGACCGGCCGCCGCCCGGGCTATGTGTTCACCTCACGCCGCGTCGTGCATTGCTGCCGACCGTCCGACATTCCTTGGGCGACGCGCCGTCCTGCCGGAGCTGTCCGGGTATCAACTGAGGTGCCGGACATCCGCGACCTCAACGTCGCATCGTAAATATAGCTTAGGGTTTTAGGACGGTCAAACAGGTAACTTTGTGACAGGTCGCTTCCTACTACTTACGTTTCTATACCGACTGTTAACAACTTGCTTGCCCGCTACTAACGGTAGGCAGTCCGAGCGCAAAAAATGCGGGCGACGTTTGGTTATTGACGGACCATACACACTTTCTACACCGTGCGCTGGTTGCGCAGAGCGATCCGAAACCGGTTACAGGAGGTTTGCGGCGAGTTCGGCGAGGATGCTGCGTTCACCCTTGCGTAGCTCGACGTAAGCGGCCAACGCTTCCCCGCGAAAGCGATTGACCAGATACACAAACCCGTTGCTGTTGCGATCCACGTAGGGGTTGTCAATCTGCCACGGGTCGCCCGTCAGCACCACCTTCGTGCCCAGACCTACCCGCGTGATCACGGTCTTCACTTCCAGCGGCGTCAGATTCTGGGCCTCATCGATGATCACCAGACGCTTGGCGATATTGCGCCCGCGGATGTACGCGAGCGGCTGAATCTCCACCAACCCGGCCCGCATCAGGCTGCCGCAGTCCGCATGCCCGTGCATCGCGCCGCCCACGTCGAGCAAGAAGTCGATCGTGTCGGTGACGGGCTTCATCCACGGCTCGAGTTTCTGTCCGATGTCCCCCGGCAGATACCCCAGGTCGCGCCCGACCGGGATGATCGGCCGGCACACCAGGATGCCGCGGTATAGCTTGCGGCGGAACGTCAGGTGCAACGCGGCGGCGACGGCCAGGAGCGTCTTGCCCGTTCCCGCCTTGCCCATCAAGGCTACCAGACTGAGACGCTCATCCAACAGCGCATCGACCGCGAAGTACTGCTCCTTGTTCCGCGGGCGCACGCCCCACAGACCGCCTTCCGGCGTATGCAGGGCCACGAGTTCCTCCCCGGTGACGTCCACGCGGGCCAGGGCCGTGCCGCGCTGCCCGTTGGGCGGACGCAGCAGGAGGTACTGGTTTTTCCGCAGCACGGGGTCGGGGAGCGGCAGACGCCCGGTTTTCCGGAATGTCTCGAGCTGTTCGTCGCTCACCGGCAGTTCGCTGTCTGCCGCCGCCACGTCCTGCAAGAGCACGTGGTCGCTTTCGTAGTCCTCGGCGCGCAAGCCCGCCGCGTCCGCCCGAATGCGCAGGTTGATGTCCTTGGTAACGATGATGACGGGTGTGTCGGGTTCTGCCTCGCGGATCGTTTTGGCGACGCGCAGGATTTCGACATCGGCGGGGCCGGAACTGCCGCCGAAGACCTGCTGCGGTTCGCAGTACACGCGCAGACGGCCTCCGTTCTGGAGCGGCACGCCGCTGGCCAGACTCTGGCCGCCGCGCAGCTCGTCCAGCAGGCGCACGACGGTTCGGGCGTTGTAACCGCGGTCGGTGGGCTCTTTTTTGAAGCGGTCGAGTTCGCTGATGACGCCGACGGGGATGATGACGGTGTTGTCCGCGAAGTGGAAGATGGAGTAGGGGTCGTGGATCAGGATGTTGGCGTCCAGGATGTAATTCTTCCGCATGTTGCTGAGTGTACCGGGCGGCCGGCGCCTGACAAGAAACCGCCTCAATCGAGCTGCTTGCGGAAGCGCGCGATGCTCAGGCAGAGAATCGCCACACAGCAGACCGTCAGCCCGGCTACCTGCGGCAGCAGGTCGCGCAGGGTGGCCGCCCGCAGAATTACGCCGCGCAGGATTTCCAGGAAGTACGTGACCGGGATGGCGAAGCTCAGGAGGTAGATGGGCAGAGGCATCGCTTCGCGCGGGAACACGAAGCCCGAGAGGAGGATCGACGGCATCATGATCAGGAACGCGCACTGAATGGCCTGGAGCTGGGTCCGCGCGATGGTGGAGACCAGCAGGCCCAGTCCGAGGGCGGTGAACAGAAACAGCAGACTCAGCGTCAGCAGCAGGAGCAGCCCGCCCCGGATCGGCACACCGAAGACGAAAACCATCACGACCAGCACGATCAGCGTCTCGACGAATCCGATCAGCGCGTAGGGGATGAGCTTGCCGAGCAACAGTCCGCCGCGGCCCACCGGAGTGACGAACAGTTGCTCCAGGGTCCCGCGCTCGCGCTCCCGGACGATCGCAAACGAGGTCAGGAACAGCGTTACGAGCTGCATGATGATGCCGATCAGCCCGGGCACGAAGAAGTGCGCGCTCTTCAGGTCGGGGTTGTAAAGGAGGCGCGGGCGGACGTCGATCGGCAGCGCCAGACGCCCGGCCGGGTCGCGCGCCGCGGCCAGTTGGAGCGACTCGGCCAGAATCCGCCCGCGTCCAAGAGACAGCATTAGCCCCAGCAGCGCGGCACTGTTCAGGGCCGTGGTAGCCACCTGCGAATCGCTGCCGTCGATCAGCACCTGCACGGTGGCCTGCTGTCCGCGCAACAGCCGTTCGCTGAAGTCAGGCGGGATGCGCAAGCCGACCTTGGCCTGTCCTGACGCCAGCGCGTGGTCGAAACCGGCTTCGTTGTGTACCCGGCCGACAATGCGGAATTTCCGTGAATTCTCGAACGCGGCCACCAGCTCCCGGCTCTCTTGCCGGCCGTCCAGGTCATACACCACGGTGCGAATGTCGTCGATCGTCGTGTTGATCGCGTAGCCGAAGATCGTGAGCTGGAGCACTGGCACAACGAAAACAAAAAACAGGGTGATCGGCTCGCGGCGGATGTGGGCGAACTCCTTGCTCAGAATCGCCCAAAGACCGTTCATGCCACGTCTCTCGCTGCGCCGGCCACGTCGCCGCCGCGTCCCGCGTGCTGCCGGCTCAAGGTGACAAAGACATCTTCCAAGGAAGGGGCGATCGGCCGCAGGTCCACCGCGTCCGGCGGGTGCCCGGTCGCTGCGATCAGGTCTGTGTCGGACAAATGCTGTTCGACAAGGACATGCAGGGTCTCGCCAAACAGGGTGGCATCACGCACGCCGGGTGCGGACCGCAGGCGTGACAGGGTCGCGGCCGGCCGGGGGCCGAGTATTTCCACGCGACGCGTGCCGGGGGGCGTGACACTTTCCAGCCGCTTCAGGTCGGCGGGCCGCCCGTGCACGATCAGTCGCGACAGGTGGATGTATCCGACATGCGTGCAGCGCTCGGCCTCGTCCATGTAGTGCGTCGTCACGAACAGCGTCACCCCACGGGCGGACAGCGCAAACAGCAGGTCCCACAGCTCCCGCCGGGCCACCGGATCGATACCGGCGGTCGGTTCGTCGAGGAACAGAACCTCCGGTTCGTGAATCAGGGCACAGGCCAGGGCCAGGCGCTGCTGCCAGCCGCCCGAAAGCTGTCCGGCCAGACGGGTGGCGAACGGCGCCAGTCCCGTCAGCGCGAACAGCTCGGCCTTTCGCGCGCGCAGGCGGGCACGCGACAGGCCATAGATGCGTCCATAGAAATCCAGATTCTCCTCGACGCTCAGGTCCGCGTAGAGGCTGAAGCGCTGCGACATGTAGCCGATCCGCCGCTTGACCGCCTCCGCCTGCCGCTCCACGTCGTAGCCCAGCACCAGCCCCCGCCCACCCGACGGCCGCAGCACGCCGCACAGCATCCGGATGACCGTCGACTTGCCGCTGCCGTTGGGCCCCAGGAATCCGTAGATGGCCGCCCGGGGGACGGCAAAGCAGACCTCACGGACGGCGACGACGTGACCGAACCGGCGGGTGAGTCGGTCGGCCTGAATGACGACGTCGTCGGAGCTCGTGCCGGTCATGTTCCGGGCTCCAGCAGCACGTCTGCCGCCATCCCCGCTCGCAGCGCCTCATGTCCTTCGTCCAGAACCACCTTGATGCGGAAGAACTGCTTGCTGCGTTCCTCCGGGGTCTGCACGTTTGCCGGTGTGAACTCCGCCTCGCGCGCTACGTAGGTTACGTGACCGGCGAAGCGCCGTCGCGGGAACGCATCTACCCGCACCCAGGCTTTCTGCCCGGGTGACACGTCCAACCGGTTTTCGGGCACAAACGCCCGCACCCACAGCTCGGATGGATCCGTCAGAGCCACCACCGGGGCGTTCGGCGCGATCAGGTCCCCCGGCCGCAGATCAATGGCTTCGACAACGCTGTCGAGTGGCGCGACGACCGTCAGCTCGGCCAGTTGCCGTTCGATACTGGCGACTGCGGCCCGTGCCGCCGCGACCGTCGCTTCGGCCTGTGCGATATCCTCCCGCCGCGTGCCGGCTTCGAGCAGGGCCAGTGCCTGCTGGGCTTCGGCGAGCCGGGCGCGGGCCTCGGCGATGTCCTCGGCGCGGGTGCCCTCGCGCAACAGCTCCAGTTCGTCGCGGGCGCGTGCGAGGTTGGCCTGCGCAACCGCGTCCGCCCGGGTCACGGCATCCATTTCCTCGTCGGCCGCCTGTCCCTGCGCGAACAACTTGCTGACGCGCTCGAAGTCCTTGCGGGCCTTGATCGCCTCCGCGATCGCCGCCGCCACGCGATCCTCGGCCACCTTGATTTCCAGCGGGCGTGGCCCGGCCAAGGCCTTGTCCAGCATGGCCTGCGCCCGATCGCGGGCCGCCCGAGCCTGCTCGATCTCCTCCGGGCGACTGCCGGCCCGCAGTTTCTCCAGACGGGCCTCTTCCGCGGCCAGGCGGGCGCGGGCCTCGGCCAGGCGCTCCTGGAGGTCATAGGGTTCGAGCGTTACCAGCGGCGTGCCGCGCGTCACCGGCTGTCCTTCGGCGACATGGACCGCCTGCACGCGTCCGCCGACACGCGAGCCCACCCGGATCTGGTGCGACTCGACGAAGCCCGATGCATATTGGGGCGTTCTGCGGTGCTGGCTCCACACGAGGACCGCGACGGCCGCGACTGCGATCGGGACGATCACAAACAACCGTTTCATTGTGGCGATGATCCTGCCATATGTGCCTGCTCGGTCGCGCGGGCCCCACGGCCGCGCGGGCGCTGCTTGCCGGTTGGGGTGCGGCGCGTCGGCGTGCGCGCCGTTTTCACGCGGTCAGGGGCGCCCCGCGGGGTCGCCCTGGCGTCCGCAGGGCGTGCGCGCTGTCGATCTAGCGCGCGGATGGTCGCGAGTGTGTCGCGCCAGTTGGTGAACCGTATGGCCCGGTCGTCGATCCAGAGGTCGGCGACCGGTTTGCCCATGTGGAGTCCGTCGTACTCGATTCCGTGCTCGGCGAGCCAACGACGGGTTACGGGCAGCTCGCCCCAGCTTCGGGCCGTGTAGATCACCACCGTAAAGCCGGCTGCTCGCAAGCGACGGATTGCTTCGCGCGCTCCGGGGACGGGGCGAGCCAGCGGCCGCTCGAAGAAGCTCTCCTCGGTGCAGACGACGCCATCCAGGTCCACCATGATGGTCTTGGCGCGGGGCATCCGGTTCTCCCGTAGGGTGCGCGTCCGGCGGGAAAGCCGTTGACGGGCCCGACCGGCCGCGTCGACGACGGACGGCTTACCGGCGCACGGGGCGACCCCTATAATCGCGTCCGGTTGTCCGTGGAGCAATCGGCTGGCAGCGGAAGTCGCAGCGTGATCATTACCATCGACGGCCCGGCGGGTTCGGGGAAGAGCACGGCGGCCCGCAAACTGGCGGCTCGCTTGGGAATTCCGTATCTGGACACGGGAGCGATGTATCGGGTGGTGACGCTGGCCGCGCTGGAGGCCGGTGTCGATCTGCAAGATGAGGATGCTCTGACCCGCATCGCTGCCGAGCGTCAGTACACGCTCGATCCCGGTCCCACGCACATCCGCGTTACGTTGGACGGACACGATGTGACGGAGGCCATCCGCTCCATGCGCGTCAACGATCATACTCGCTACATCGCGGCCTCTCCTGGGGTTCGGCAGGTGCTGATCCGTAAGCAGCGCGAGATCGCCGCCCGCCTGGGCGACCTGGTCACGGAGGGCCGCGACCAGGGTACCGCCGCCTTCCCCGACGCCGACATCAAGTTCTTCCTGGATGCGGCGGTGGAGAAGCGTGCCGAGCGACGGTATCACGAGCTGCTGGCAGACGGTGAGGAGGTAACGCTGGCCCAGGTGCTTGCCAATCTCCAGGAGCGCGATCGGACCGACTCCGAGCGGCCCGTCGCCCCGCTGACTGTCCCGCCCGGAGCCATCGTGATCGATACCACGCATCTGACCATCGCCGAAGTGCTCGAAACATTGCTGCGTCACCTGCGGGAACAGGGGTTGCTTGAGCGGTTGCGGGGAAAGACGGCGTGTTGACGACCAGCGGCTCCGTCATCGCCAGCGCGTGCGAAGCGCAGCGGCCGACCGCGCTTATGCGGGACAGCGCAGCGGCGGGGGCCGTCCCCATCGCCTCCGGTCTGCTGCCCGGCATGCGCCCCGGCTACCGATTCCTGCGCTACCTGTCGCAGATGTTCTTCGTGTTCTTCTGCCGCGGACGTGTGTTCGGCGTGCGCAACGTGCCGCGGCGCGGCGGCGTGCTGCTGGTCAGCAACCATCAGAGCTACCTCGACCCGGTGCTGGCGACGCTGGCCTTGCCGCGCGAGGGAAACTACATGGCCCGCGACACGCTGTTTCGCCAGCGGCAGTTCCGGCGCCTGATCGAGTATCTGAACGCCTTTCCGGTGAAGCGCGGCTCGGCGGACGTCGGCGCTGTGAAGGAGATGCTGCGACGACTGAAGGGCGGCGAAGTTGTGCTGGCATTTCCGGAGGCGACGCGTACCGCGGACGGCTCGATCGGGCCCATGCGGGCCGGGGTGATACTCGTGGCCCGCAAGGCCCGCGTGCCGGTCGTCCCGACGCTGATTCTGGGGGCGTTCGAGACCTGGCCGCGGACGGCGCTGCTGCCGCGGCCGCACCCGGTGTTGGTGGCCTACGGCGAGCCGCTGTACCCGCACGCCCACCCGGAGTGGGACGAGGAACAGTGTGTGCGGGTCGTGCGGGACCGGATTCTGGCGCTTCAGGCCCGGTTCGCGACGCATCCAAATGCCGGCCGCGCTCTGCGTCGGCGGACGGCGGCGCGGCCGGGACTATGATCGGGACGTGCGAGCGGTGAACGTACTGGGCGTGGAAACTTCGTGCGACGAGACGGCCGCGGCGGTGGTCGTGGACGGCCGGGACGTGCGTTCCAATCTTGTCAGTTCGCAGGTGGACCTGCATGCCCGCTACGGGGGTGTCGTGCCGGAAATCGCAGCGCGGGCGCACATCGAGAAGCTCGTGCCCCTGATCGAGGAGGCCCTCGCGCGGGCCGGCGTCGGCTACCGCGACCTCCAAGCCATCGCCGTTACTGCCGGTCCCGGGCTGATGGGCTCGCTGCTGATCGGCGTGACGGCCGCTCGGACGCTGGCTTGGACGCTGGGCGTGCCGCTGGTCGCGGTGGATCACCTGGAAGCCCACGCGACCAGTGCCGCACTGGCGACGGACGCACCACCGTGGCCGGCGGTCGCACTCGTTGTCAGCGGCGGCCATACGTCGCTGTTTCTGGTACGCGATTACTGCGACCTGGAATTGCTGGGCCAGACGGTGGATGATGCCGCCGGCGAAGCCTTCGACAAAGTCGCCGCGATCCTGGAGCTGGGCTACCCCGGCGGCCCCGTGATCGACCGCGTAGCCTGCGGCGGCAACCCGCAGGCGGTGCGCTTCCCGCGGACATGGATCGATGCCGAGCACCTGAACTTCTCATTCAGTGGCCTCAAGACCGCCGTGCTGTATCACGTCTACGGTGCCGGCCAGAAGTACGGGTCGGTGGCTCATCTGTCCGCGTCGCAGGTCGCCGACATCGCGGCCAGCTTCCAGGCGGCGCTGGTGGACACGCTGGTCGCCAAGACGGTGGCGGCCGCCCGGCAAACCGGCGTCCGCACGGTGGTCGTCGGCGGCGGTGTAGCGGCGAACTCCGCGCTGCGCGCGGCGCTCACCGACGCCTGTGCCGCCGCCGGCCTGACCCTGCACCTCACCCCCATGCAATTCTGCACCGACAACGCGGCGATGATCGCCGCCCTGGGCTACCATCGACTCTTGCGTGGCGAAACGGCGGATCTGCGGCTGGAGCCCCGCGCCGGGTTGTTGCGACCGGCGTTACGGCGTTGCCGGGGCTCATAGCCCGACGCAGACTGCGGCCGGTGCTGGGACGAGGTGTCGAAGATGGCGAGCCTGTTTCTAGGAATCGACGTCGGGACGAGCGGAACGAAGGCGTTGCTTCTGGACGGCGCCGGCCGCGTACGTGCCGCCGCCACGGCCGGTCATTCCACGCTCGTGCCGCGCCCCGGCTGGTCGGAACAGCACCCGGAAGACTGGTGGGCATCGGTACGCGCGGCCACGGCACGGGTATTCCACAAGGGACGGGCGGCCGCACGCGACGTCGCGGCGGTCGGGCTATCCGGCCAGATGCATGGCAGCGTGTTTCTGGACGCAGACGGCGACGTGCTGTGCCCGGCGCTGCTGTGGAACGACCAGCGGACTGCCGCCGAGTGCGCCGAGATCGAACGCCGCACCGGCGGCCGCGCCGAGCTTATCCGGTTGGTGCGCAACGTGGCGCTGACCGGCTACACCGCCCCGAAGGTGCTGTGGTTGCGCAACCACGCGCCGCGCCTTTTCCGCCGCGTGCGCACCGTGCTGCTGCCGAAGGACTATATCAACTACCGGCTCACGGGCGTACGGCACAGCGACGTGTCCGATGCGTCCGGGACGCTGCTGTTCGATGTGACGCGACGGACGTGGTGTCGGGAGCTGATGCGCCGGCTGGAGCTGGACCCGGAGCTCTTCCCGCCGGTGGCCGAATCCTGCCACGTCATTGGGGAGGTCACGACGCAAGCCGCACGGGCGACCGGGCTGCGCAGCGGGACGCCCGTGGTGGCCGGTGCCGGCGACCAGGCCGCTGCGGGCGTGGGCACCGGTGTCGTGCGAGCCGGCGTCGTGTCAGCGACGATTGGCACCAGCGGGGTCGTGTTCGCGTACAGCGACCGACCGGTGCCCAACGATGAGGGACTGCTGCAATCCTTCTGTCACGCGGTCCCTGGCGCATGGTGCGTCTTCGGCTGCATGTTGTCCGCCGGTGGCAGCCTGCAATGGGCCCGCGAAGTCCTCTACCAGGACCGCCTCGCCCGAGCTCGTACGGACGCGGACCGGGACCGGCTGTATGCGGTGATGATCGCGGAGGCGGCTGCGGCGCCGCAGCCGGAGACGCCGTTATTCCACCCGTACCTGACCGGCGAGCGCTGTCCCTACCCGCATCCTCACGCGCGCGGAGCTTTCCTCGGTCTGACGCGCGGTCACACGCGCGGTGCATTGGTCCGCGCCGTGCTGGAGGGTATTACGCTCGGCATGCGCCGCCAGCTTGACCTGATGCGGGCTGCGGGTGTGCCCATCCGCGAGGTGCGTTTGGCCGGCGGCGGGGCCCGCAACGCATGGTGGCGACAGCTCCAGGCGGACGTGTACGGCGTCCGCTGTGCACGCATGCGGTCGGAGGAGGGCTCAGCACTGGGGGCCGCTCTGCTGGCCGCGACCGGCGCGGGGGCCTTCGCGAGCGTGTCTCAGGCCGCGGCGGCTGTGGCGGTCGTCACCGAGGTCTGTCGGCCCCGAGCGGCGCAGGAGCGCCGCTATCGCGAACGCGCGAAGCTGCTGCGGGAAACTTATGAGCTCCTCGAACCGGTCTACCGTGCGGGCTGGTGCGCCGAGGGCGTCCGGGGTACCTAAGGTGGACGTGACACACCGACCGCTGACCGCCGCAGACCTGCTTCCTCACGGCCCGCTGCGACGGGTCGGACGGCAGTTGCTTTTGTACGACACGCTGGACAGTACGAACACGCTGTTGTTGTCGCGGGCGCACGAGCTGCCCGATGGAACCGTGGCCCATGCCGAGTTCCAGACCGCAGGACGTGGCCGCCTGGGACGCACGTGGCTGGCGCCGCGGGGCTCGTCGGTGCTGCTGAGCGTGTTGTTGCGGGAGCGGAGGAACTCGCCGGCCCTGCGGCTGGGCGGACTGCTCGCCGCGGTGGCAGCCTGCGAGGCGATCGAGGCGGTCACGGAGTGCACTCCTACGGTGCGGTGGCCGAACGACATCCTCCTGACCGGTGGCAAGCTCGGCGGAGTGCTGGCCGAATCGCGCGCAGTGGGGCCGCAGCGGGCGTTGGTGTTGGGAATCGGCCTGAACTGTCTTCAGCAGCCGGGCCATTTCACCGGCGAACTGGCCGGCCGGGCGGTCTCGCTGGAGTGCGTCTCGACGCGGCCTGTCATGCGGGCCGCGGTGGCGGCAAGTCTGTTGCAACGCCTCGACGCCTGGCTGGACCGGGTGGCCGCCGACGCGGACGGGTGGGAACAGGTCCGACACGCCTGGCAGATGCGCTGCGACGATTTCGGGCGGCGCATTACACTGGCGCACGATGGCCGCACGTACACCGGCACGGCACTCGAAATCTCGGCCGGCGCAGACATCGTCGTCGAGCTCGACCGGGGCGGCCGCCGGCACTTCTCCGCCTCCGGCACGACACGCTTGGCCTGAGCCTCGTTCCCACGGCACCGGTTGGGGTGGGGCGTTCGGCGCGGTCTTGTGGCGTGTGTACGGCTGTGCCGCGCTGTGCGCCGTGGGGGCCGTGTGTGGGCTGGTCTATGTGCTGACAGAGGCTGGCTACCATTACGAAATCCCCGGCCAGGCGATTCGTCCGACGGGCGGCGCGCTGGCATTGGGCGTCGTGCTGGGACTGTGGCTTCCACGGCGACTGATTCGGAGGCGGCTGAGCGGAGCACCGGCTTTGTCCGAACCCGCCCGCGACGTCGATTCTGATTCGTCGTCCACCCGCAAGCTGCCACTCGGCTTGGTTGAGTATGAGTTCGCCGCAGCGCTGACCGGCACGCTCGTACTGGCTTTGGGTTTGGCGTGGGCACTCGTGGTCGGGCTGGCCGCGAGCCTGGAAGGCTGGCGGGCCCTGGTCGTCAGCCGCTTGCTGCTGCCGCGCTGGCTCATGCGTGGTGTACTGCTGACCCCGCTCAGTCTGGGGCTCGTGTTGCTCGGGGTCGTCGGGACGACGGCGCTGGTCGCGCTGCATGGCTGGTATCGCCTGCAAGCGCAATCCCGGCTCAACCTGATTGGTTTCTGGCTGGCCGTCTTGGCCGCGGGTGCTCTTGCCGCGGCAATGTGCGGTCTGTTCGACTCGTCCGCGGGGCCGGCCTTGGCCGCGCTGCTGGCAACGTTTCTCGGCGGCATTGTAGCCGTGAGTCGTCGGGGCGCGGGTGCCGGCTCCGCAGACCTGAGCATCAAGCGACAGTCGCCCCTCAACGACCTCTGGCGTACCCTGCTGGGGGTCGGCGTGGCTGGGTTCCTCGCGGGCGGGACGCTGGCCTCGCTCGGGGCAGCCGCAGCGCGCGCCAGCGAGTGGGGTCACCTGATCCTTGCCCTGGCCGGCGGGGCCCTTGTGGGGACAGCGCTGGCGACGCCCTTCCGGACGCGCGCGCACGCAGTGAGCGGGGCCGCGCTCTGCGTCCTGGTCGGTGCCGTGGCCCTCTTTCTACCGCATCCCCAATTTGGCGCGACAGTGACGGGCTTGTGGCGCGGACTGGCGGCGGGAGCGGCCCTGGCCGCCTGCGCAGTCCTGACTGCACGCCGCGCCAGCGCAGTCCTCGGCGGTCCACAACCCGCGTTGGCGTGGGTCGGCGTCGTGGTTGCGGTCGGTGTCGGGCTGGGGCTCGTGGTCGCTCCCGGCCCGCGTGCTGCCACTATGAAAGCCTTATCCACCCCGCGTGTGACACAGGCTTCCGTCCGCAGCCTTGTGAACCCGCCCGGCCTCCGTTCGGTCGTCAGCACGCTGTACCGCGGCCCCGCGGGGCCGGCGCTGTGCAGCGCGTGGGACCTGGATCTCGCGGGACCACGCTGGGATGTGATCATTCTCGATGGTGCCGTACCGGCGGGCGTGGTGCTGCGGGACTTCGAGGCGCGTCGTCTGGTGACTCGCGTGCGCGCGGCCCTGCGGGTCGGCGGTCGATTGGTTGTGGAAGCGCCCGGTCCAACCCTGCGGGCGGCGTTACGCCGGCACTGGACCGAAGTGTATGTGCTGCGGATCCGCGGTCGCGGCGTGCAGTATGACGCGCTGCTGTGCGGGGCGGACGTGCCGGCTTGGGTCGAGGCGCTGCCGGCGCTGGCCGGGTACGATATCGACCTGCACGTGCTGCAAAGCGTGGAAGACGTCGAAACTTGGGGTGCCCCGCCGGGCGCGCCCCACTGAGAGGAACGCTGATGTCTCTGCTCGTCACCGGCTCGATCGGCCTGGACACCGTGGAGACGCCCGCCGGTCAGGTCGCGGACGTGCTGGGCGGATCCGCCGTGTACTTTTCGCTGGCCGCTTCCCTGTACAGCCCCGTTCGCATGGTCGGTGTGGTCGGCGAGGATTTCGACCTGACTCGTCTCGAACCGCTGCGGGCGCGCGGTGTGGACACGCGGGGCGTGGAAGTTCGTCGCGGTAGCCGCACCTTCCGCTGGCACGGACGGTACGTCGGTACGCTGAACGAGGCCCAGACCGTCGACGTACAACTCAACGTCCTCGCCGAGCGCGGCGCCGCGATTCCGGCGGAGTTCGCCGACAGCCGCTTCGTCTTTCTGGCCAACACGCACCCAACGTTGCAGCGGGAGATGGCCCAGCGGGTTCCGGCGGCGGAACTGGTGGTCTGCGACACGATGAACCTGTGGATCGAGCGGGAACCCGCGGAGCTGCGCCGGACGCTGGCGACGGTCCACGGCCTGTTCCTGAACGAAGGCGAGGCCCGGCTGCTCACCGGCAAGAACAATCTCGTTTCGGCCGGACGGGCGATCCTCGGGCTGGGGCCGCGGTTCGTCGTCATCAAGAAGGGCGAGCACGGCAGTCTGCTGGTCGCGGACTCCACGATCGTCCTGGTTCCGCCCTACCCGACCGAGCAGGTTGTGGACCCGACCGGCTGCGGCGACAGTTTCGCCGGGGCGACACTGGGGTACCTGGCGGCGCGTGGGCAGTGGGACCTCGCGACGCTGCGGGCTGCACTGGTGCGCGGCGCCGTGGTGGCTTCTTTCGTCGTGGAGTCATTCTCCATAGACGGTCTGTTGCGGGTCGGTCGGGATGACGTGGAGCGACGGCTGACGGCGCTGCGAGAGATGGCGCGGCTCGAATGATGGCTCACGGAGGGAAAAGGCGGTGCGCACATTCATCGCGGTTGAACTGACCAGTGAGCTCCGCAAGCCACTGGTGGCGTTGCTGCGGGCTCTGCCCCGGACGCGCGAAGTAAAGTGGTGTACCGAGCAGCAGTTGCACGTCACGCTGAAATTCCTCGGCGAGGTCAGCGATGCGCAGATCGCCCGCGTGTGCGCCGCGGCGGCCGCCGCCAGTACGACGATTACGCCGTTTCGCCTGCGGGTCAGCGGTCTGGGTTGCTTCCCGTCTCCGCGCAACCCGCGCGTGCTGTGGTGCGGAGTGGAGGACCCGACCGGCGGGTGCCAACGCTGGGTTCGGCAGGCTGACCCGTTGTTTGACGAACTGGGTTTCAAGCCGGAGGGTCGCGCGTTCACGCCCCACATCACGCTGGGGCGCAGCCGGTCCGCAGCAGGCTCTGCCGTCATGCGGGAAGTGATGGAAGCCGCCGAACCCCCCTCCACACCCGAGATGCTCGTGGATCATGTGGTGGTCTTCGAGAGCCGGTTGTTGCCGGGTGGCGCTCAGTACTATCCGCTGGCGACGGTTCCGCTGGCGGCCCACAAAGGGGAGTGATTCCACTATGATGCGAGGACCTGCCATCCTGGTGCGGACCCTCGACCGCTGGGTGGTGTTTGCGCTTCTCTTGATGCTCGCCAGCGGCTGCGCTATGTCGCGCCGAGGCGCAAGCCCGCTTGACTGGCCGTCGCAATGGGGCGATCGAAGCCTGTTCACCACGCCTGCGGGCCACTTCTACGCCCGCACGCCGCAAATTGCCGACGAGTTGGACCGCGTGGTGGCGAAGGCCGCCCGCGCCTATCGGCGGGATGCGGGCGTGGAGCCGCCGACCGTCACGGTCATCGTGGTCGACGTCGAAGATCCGCCGTGGCCGTGCGAGCCCGCCGAGCTGCTCCGGGCGGCGGCCGCCTGCGAAGCGACGGTCAAGGAGCCAGCCGCGGAAAGAAAGCCCGGCGATGCGGAGCGAAACGTTGACCAGGCGGCTAGACAGGCGGAGGAGGCCGGCATCAGCCTCGACGTGCTCGTCGCGATGACGCCCCTGCTGTGCGATTCGGCGATGCTGCAAGACATGCTCGGGGCACCGACCGAGCTCGTCACACGAGTGCAGACGGTCCTGATTCTGCCGACAGATGGGCTGATCCACCGGAACACCAAACAGATGCTGCGCTCGACCCTCGAGCGACAGGGGGTGGGGCCGGTGGCGCAACTGATGCTGGCCCCGATTCTGACACTGGTCGAGTTAAAGACCGCCGAGCTGATGAGCGCCGCCCGCGAGGTGGCGGTGTATGAGTTCTGGGCATTCACCAACCCCGCCTGGTCCGCGGATGAGAAACAACGCCACGTTGCGGCGTATCGGCAGGCGCGGCTGGGAGCGGTGGCCGAGACACCGGCCGCACATTCCGACGCCGGGACGGGGCCGGCGGATTCGCAACCGGCGGCTGAGGCCACGGGTCACGGTTCCGGCGGGCGGTAGCCGGGGACTTCTCTTTCCTGACCGAACAGGAAGGCTTCCAGATGCTCGCGCAGTATCGCGTTGGACTCGTCGGAGGTGGCGTCGAGCCGGTACTCGTTGAGGACCATGAGCATGTGATCTTTCCACTGCTTCCAGGCGGCGGCGGAGACGTGGTCGTAGACGCGTTGTCGGAGCTCAGGGCCGCCGAGCACGAGGGCCAGCTTCAAAGCGGAGCGTCCCTCCGGCGTGGCTTCATCCAGCCCGGGCAGGTTCTGCTTTAATCGGGCACAGTGGACAATGCGTTCGGCCATGCGTTTCTCCTCAGGATGCCGTCGATAGCTTAGGCGCGCTGCGACCCGGTTTCCGGTCCGCCGGCGCACTCGACCCCGGTCGCGCGTAATGCGTGCATCGGACCTGGATGTCCGTTATAGTAAAGGTCTTGTAAGAGGAGCTGTATCGTGTTTGCGTCAGTGTCCGAAGCGCTCAAGTACATCCGGGACCGCCAGATCGAACTGGTGGACCTGAAGATCTGTGGGCTCAGCGGGCAGTGGATGCATCTGACCATCCCGGCCCGTCGATTCAGCGAGGGCTATTTCGAGGAAGGGGTCGGCTACGACGGCTCGTCGGGGTCCGGTTTCGGCCGGGTCGAGAGCGGGGACGTCAGCGCGTTGCCGCGGCCCGAGACCGCTTTCGTGGATCCCTTCTGGGATCGACCGACACTCAGTTTCCTGTGCGACACGATCACCGCGGACACGAAGGAGCCCCTGCCGAGCGACCCGCGGACGATCTGTCGGCGGGCCGAGGCGTACCTGCGTTCGACCGGGCTGGCGGACGAGGCCTGGATGTCGCCCGAGTTCGAGTTCCACGTTTTCGACCGGGTCACCGTAATCAACGAGCCCTACCGGACCGAAGTTGCGATCCGGGCCTGCGAGGTGGATACGGACGGCACCTCCCCGCCCATCCCCCACAAGGGCGGATACCTGCGCGTTCCGCCCAGCGAGCAGCTCCACAACCTGCGCTCCGAGATCATGCTGACGCTGGAGTCGCTCGGCGTGCCGGTGCGGTATCACCATCACGAGGTTGGCGCGCCCGGGCAGTGCGAGATCGAGTTGCGGCTGGCGCCTATGGTACAGGCCGCCGATCAGGCCATGCTCACCAAGTACGTGATCAAGAACGTGGCCCGTCGGCATGGCAAACTCGCGACGTTCATGCCCAAGCCGATCTTCGGGGAGGCGGGCAACGGCATGCATGTGCACCAGAAGCTGCGCAAGGGCGATCGCTGGATCTTCTACGATGAGCGTAAGAAGAACTACGCCGACCTCAGCGACCTGGCGCTTCAGTATGTCGGCGGATTGCTCAAGCACGGCCGCGCGCTGACCGGCCTGACCAACCCGTCGACCAATTCCTATCGCCGGTTGGTAGGAAGGTTATGAGGCCCCGGTCAATCTGTTCTTCTCGCTAGCCAACCGTTCGGCGGCGATCCGCGTCCCGCGGTATGCCGTCCTGCCGGAGCAGAAACGCATCGAGTATCGTCCGCCGGACTTTACGGGCAATATGTACGTGACGCTGGCTGCGCTGCTCATGGCAGGGATCGACGGGATTCAGACTCGGGTTGACGTTCAGGCCAGCCATTTCGGTCCCTTCGACGTGGACATCGCGACCCAGAGCAGCGAGTTTCGCAGTCGGATCGCCGCCCTGCCGCGTTCGCTGGCCGATGCACTGACCGCGCTGGAACAGGACCACGAGTTTCTGCTGAAAGGCAACGTGCTGAGCTCCGCGTTCATCGCGGACTGGATCGCACGCCGTCGGCAACAGGATGTCCGCGAGGTGCACCTCCGGCCGCACCCGTACGAGTACCAGCTCTACCTGGACGTGTGACGGCCGCGAAGACGGCGGGGGCTCCACGGTGGCCTGAAAGCGTCGCCGGCGCCGGACATCACGCCTCGGTGATCTGAACGTGGCCATAGACCTCGCCCAGGCGATAGCGGGCCGGCAGATCGCCGAGCCCCACGTAGCTTATGGCGGGCGGCTGCTGCCGCTGATCCACGGTCGTCAGACCGCACAGCAGCTCGGTATCGCGGCCCGGGCGGTTGAACGTAACAGCGGCGGCCACGACATAGACGGTGGGGCTGTGAGCCGGATGCGCCTGGATGTCCTGCTCGACCCACCGGGCCTGGAGGCGCGCGTTGGCCAGCGCGACGAAAAGACTGCGCTGCGGGGGCGCGACCTGCTGCGGGTCGAGAAGCTGGCCGACGCGATCGACGCCGTCCTGCTGAAAGAGGCGGCGCAGCTCGGCCACCGCGGGCAGTTCCGAGCCGGCCAGCAGTGCGTGCAGAGCGCCGCAGGCCGTGGACTCCGTGTCATACCGTAGCATCCGCCCGAAAACCGCGCTCTGGCCGTAGCCGTCGACCGCGACGTGCGCGTTGATCTTGATGAGCAGAACTTTGAACGCCTCCCGCGTCTCGGGGGTCGCGAAATGATGTTCGGCGACCGCCAGCGCTCCGGGTTCGTACCGCCCTCCCAGGTTCGCCAGTCGAAACGCCGCGCGACAGCCGAACTTCAGCCGGGGCGCCAGGTGGTTCACAACGTGCCGCTGGAAAGATTCGCTGCATTCGAACTCGGATTCGTCGGCACACGTTATGTGCATGACGCCGACGACCGGGGCGCCGAAGGCGTGCACGTGATCCCGCAGTCGGCGGTTCAGATCATCCAGGTCTTGCTCGCGGCCGATCAATTGTTCCACGTTCTCGCGCATGGCTCGGTTTCTCCTGATCGCGTTCTTCTTCGGGCTGGTTGCCGACGGGCTCCGGATGGGTGGTTACCCGCGCCAGCCCCGGAATTTCGGCCCGCAGCCGGGACTCCAGCCGGGTGGAGATCTCGTGCACCTCGCGGATCGACAGGCCCGGTGCGAACGTGCAGTGGAGCGATAGGTAGGTAGCCGATCCCGCCCGGCGAACCTCGACATCGTGGCAATCGAGCACGCCCGGCACTTGCATGACGATCTCGCGCACCTGGGCCACGAGGTCGCCGGACGACGCAGTTACGTCTTGCTGAACCTGCTGCCGGTCGCGGGCTGGCTCGATATGCGTCGTAATGCGGGTCACGTAGGGCAGCTCCGCGACGACCGCTGCCTCCAGAGCATCGGCCTGCTGATGCGCGGCGCGCAGGTCCAGATGCTCATCGGCCTCGATGTGCAGCTCAACGTGCACGCGACCGTCTTCGCCGGTTCCCAGACGCACGTGATGAACGGTCTGCCCCAGGGCGGCGGCGATTGCGCGGATCCGGTCGGAGACCGACTCGTCGCTGGGGTGGACCGGGTCCACGTGCACGACCACATCGGCCTGCGGGTACAGCGCGCGAATACGCTCTTCTACCTCGGTGCTGATCGCGTGACCGCGCTCCAGCGAATGGCCGCGCCGTACGCCGATGGTCAGGTCGACGAACATCCGCGGCCCCGCTTGGCGAACGCGCAGCCGCCGGCATGCGAGCACATCCGGCACACCGTGCACCGCCTGAAGGACAGCCGCGGCCATGCCGGGCGGTGCTTGATCCACCAGCGCGTCGATCGTCCGACGTCCCAACCGCAGGCTGACGTAGACAACGATCAGCGCGACGACCAGGGCCGCGACGGCATCGGCCCGCATCAGCGTTGCCTGGGCCTGCCCGGTCATGTTTCCCAGCGCGACGAGCGCCAGGCCGAGCAGCACCACCAGGGAGCTCCAAACGTCGGTGCTGAAATGCAGCGCGTCCGCTTCGAGCGCCTGACTGTGATAGCGGCGCGCGACGCGGCGCAGCGCCCGCGCGCGGGACACATCTACCACGATGGACACGAGGACAACCAGGAACGCCCACACGCTGGCGTTGACCGGTACTAGCTTGAAGAACAGGCGGCTGACGGCCTCGTGGATGATCCACGCGCATGTCACCAGCAGCAGCAGGGTTTCCAGCAGCGCCGCCAGGTTCTCGACTTTCCCATGCCCATACAGATGTTCGGCGTCGGCGGGGCGGTCCGCCACCCGCACGGCCAGGTACGTGATCAGCGCGGCAACCAGGTCGAGCCCTGAGTGGGCTGCCTCCGCCATCAGACCCAGGCTGCCCGTCAGCAGACCGACGGTCAGCTTCATCCCGGTCAGCAGCACGGCGGCTCCCACCGAGGTCAACGCGACGCGCTGCTTTTCCCGGGCGGCGCGCATGGCGGCCTCGTCATCAGGGCTCGCCGGCAAGCCTGGCGTTACCGGCCGTGGCGAGGAGTCGGCTCCACTTGCTCCGCTGGCCATATGCGCGACTGTAGCATCGCCGCAGGCGGGATGCTACGGGAAGTCCGGCACCGCGGTAGCGCGACCGGCGTCCGTCGGCTATACTGGGTTGTTGCGCAGGCCAAACCATCCATGGATGTCCTTGGACTCACCTTCGACGAACTGGTCCAGCGCGTGCAGCCGCGGGCGCACGAGGTCAAGCCGCTGCGCGCGGTGTACCGCGCTCTGGTTCGTGGCGAGCCGGTCTCGGTGGCCGCCCGGGCTGCTGTCCGCGGGGCGGCCGGTCTGCAAGCCGACGTCCTGCCTGAGGTCCGTCGCCTGGTCGAAGGGGACCTGGTGAAGTTCGCCCAGCGGACGCACGACGACCTGGAGATCGAGAGCGTCGTCGTCCCCATGCAGCGGTCGGTGGGTGTGTGGCGGACGTTGTGCGTCTCGTCGCAGGTCGGCTGCGCACGCGGGTGCGTCTTTTGCCAGACCGGGCAGCTCGGGCTGCTGCGCAACCTGACGCCGGCAGAAATCGTCGGCCAGGTCACTGCCGCCCGACGCGCCTGCCACGGCCATGTTCGCAACGTCGTTTTCATGGGCATGGGCGAGCCGCTGGACAACTACGACAACGTGGTTCACGCCTGCCGGATCCTCATGGACCCTAACGGCCTGTCGATGGCCGGCGAACGTCTGACCATCTCGACCGTCGGGCGGCCAGCAGGCATCCGCCAACTGGCCCGCCTCGGCTGGCGGCGCCTCAACCTCGCGATCTCGCTCAACGCGCCGAACGACGAAATTCGCTCCCGCCTCATGCCGATCAACCGGCTCGAGCCCATGTCCGAGCTGCGGGCCGCGCTACTCGAGTACCCGCTCCGTCGCTGTCAGTTCTTCATGATCGAGTACGTGCTGATCCCCGGCGTCAACGACGCCCGTGAGCACGCCCGCCAAGTGGCCGACTACCTTCGGCCGCTCAAGTCGATGTTGAACGTCATCCCGTACAACCCGCGGCAGGATTCGCCCTGGCGGGCACCGACCGAAGAAGAGACCCAGCGATTCCTCGGCTGGCTGGAGGAGGCCGGGCAGGGGTGCAAACGACGCCTGACGAAGGGTCGGTCGCAGATGGCCGCCTGCGGGCAGCTCGGCAACCCGGCGCTGCGCGATCGTCGACTGCCCGCCGGCAGGCTGTCAGAATTTGTGGCGTGATTCCCACCCGCCGCATCGCCCACGCGGTTAGCGGGCGTACAATTCGACGGCGGATGTGCGGGGTGACAGGCGCGGCAAAGGCCGACCTCGCTCCGGACGGTCTACGGGGTGTGTCGCATGACCGGTTGGCCGCGACACCAGGCACGAGTTCGTCGCTCGATCACGCAAGGGGTGCACATTCCGGTTCGCCACGGAAAGGAGAATGGTGATGTCGTTCCGCATCGGTATTGCTGCGCTGCTGGTTGGTGGCCTGTGTGTGCGCGGCTGGGGCGAGGAACCGCGCCCTGTTCAGCCGCCGGAGGCGTTGGACGTTTCAACGGTCGTGCGCATGGTGCAGGGCGTGGGGGGGCCCGAGGCGGAGGAGCCGCCGGCCTTCCCGGACTTCGCCAAGGTGACCAAAGGCATGGTTTCGCAGAAGGGCTTGTTCACCCTCTGGTACTACCCGCCGGACGCCAAGGACAAGAACCTGGAGACGCTGTACTGCGAGATCCCGGCCCGCTTTCTGGGTGAAAAGTTCATGCTCTCAACGAGTTTCGCGGGTGGGGGGTTCCTGACCGGCTTTCCGCTTGAGGAAAGAGTCGTCCAGTGGGAGCAACTGGACCGCCAGTTGTTGCTGGTCGAGCCCGAAAGCCGCTTCGTCGTGGACCAGTCCAAGGAGGTGGCGGATGTCGTCCGACGCACCTATCCCGACCGCATTCGCGTGGCGGTGCCGATCCTGACCAAGACGCCCGCGGGCGACATCCTGATCGACCTGGGACGTCTGCTCAAGAGCAACTTCGCCGACATCGCGTGGACGTCCTTTTTGTACATGGAGGACTTCGGCGGCCCCGGGGCCATCAACCCCAGTCTCAGCAAGTGGGTTACCCGCAAAACCTTCCCGCTGAACGTCGAGATTACGGTCGAGCTGGCCGTCGGCCGCCCGTCGCCGCCCGGTTCGTATGACAAGAAGCTCGTGCACTACAGTTTCTGGAAGTTGCCGCAGACGGATTACAAGCCGCGGATTGCCGATGACCGCGTGGGGTATTTCCTGACGGTCAACCGTGACTGGTCGAAGCCGACCGAGGTGCGGGACATCTTCAACCGCTACATCGACCGCTGGCATCTGGTCAAACGGGACCCGAGCCTGAAGATGTGTGAGCCGCGCGAGCCGATCACCTTCTACATCGAGAAGACCGTTCCGGTGAAGTTCCGTCGGGCCGTCCGCGACGGCATTCTCGAGTGGAACAAGGCATTCGAGAAGATCGGGTTCGTCAATGCGATCGAGGTGCGGCAGCAGACAGACGACAACGAGTGGAAGGACTTGGACCCGGAGGACATGCGGTACAGTTTCTTCCGCTGGATCGTGACCGGTGCGGGTTTTGCGATGGGGCCGCATCGGGCAAACCCGTTCACCGGGCAGATCTACGACGCGGACATCATTTTTGACGATTCGATGGTGCGGTTCTTCCAGCGGGAAGCGCAGGAGTTCCTGCCCGCGCCGGCGGGGTGGCATCTGCTGGAGGACCCCGCGCTGAAGAAGTTCCTGGAGCATTTCCCGCAGTTCGGCCGATCACCGCGTCCGTGGGAGGGGCTCTCCCTGCGGAACGAAGAAGAGGAGAAGCTGCTGGAGCGCGCGCACGCTCGCCTGCATGCCCATGGCCGCCCGACCTGCACGTATGCCCACGGGATGATGCACCAGATGGCGCTCGGCATGGCCGCCTTGGCCGGTCAGCCGCCCGAAGTGATCGACCGCTTCCTCTACGAATGCATCAAGGAAGTGGTCACGCACGAGGTGGGCCATACCCTGGGCCTGCGGCACAATTTCAAGGCCAGTTCCATCTATTCGCTGGAAGAAATCCAGCGTCGACGGACCACCGGCGAGCCCACCTGCGGCTCCGTCATGGACTACAACCCGGCTTTGCTCTTCCCCAAGAACGCCACAGAGGGCCACTTCATCACGCTCACCCTCGGACCCTACGACTACTGGGCGATCGAATACGGCTATCGCCCGTTCGACGGCGACTACAAGCCGCGGGGGGAGGCGCCGGCGACCCCGCCCAAGGAACCGAGCGAACCGGAATCGTCGGGCGTGCAGGCCGCGGCGCCGACGACCCCGCCCGTGGATGTAACTGCCACGACCACGATCCAGGTCGACCTCAGCCCGATCATGAGCCAGTTGCCGCCCGAACTGATGGCCCAAATCCCCGCCGAGCTGAAGGAGGCCCTGACGTCGGGCGACATGCAGTCGATTGTGTCGGCGGCGCAGAAGGTGAGCGGGGCGGCGACTGCCCCGCCGACCCGTCCGGCCGCGGCCATGCCGGTCGCTACGCCTGTGGCCGGGGAAGAGGCGATGCTCCGCGACATCGCCAGTCGCGCGCATGAGCCGGAGCTGGCCTACGCGACCGACGAGGACACTACGTTCCTCAGCCCGGACCCGCGGACCAATCGGTTCGACATGGGCAGCGACCCCGTCGAGTGGGCCCGGACGCGCATCGAGCTGGTCAACAAGCGGCTGGAGGACATCCTCGACTGGGCAGTCAAGGATCAGGAAAGCTGGTATCACCTGCGCAGCACGTTCTTGACGCTGATGAGTGAAAAAGTGCAGGTGCTCGACTATGTGGCCCGCTATGTCGGCGGCCAATACTTCCATCGCAGCCACCGCGGGGACCCGAACGCACCGCCTCCCTTTGTTCCGGTCGAAGCCGAGCGTCAGCGGGCGGCGCTCAAGTTCGTGGAAGACACGCTCTATGACGACGCGTTCTTCGCTGTCTCCCCCAAGCTACTCAACCACCTCGCGCCGGCCCGCTGGTCCCACGAAGGCGCCAGCATCAGCTATGTCATGGACTTCCCGATCCACGAGTACATCGCCATGGCCCAGGCCAACGCGCTGTTCAACTGGCTGTATCCGAACACACTCCGGCGGATCCAGGACAACGAGCTGAAGACCGAAGAGCCGAACCGACTGACCGTCAGCGAGTACATCCGCCGCGTCCAGGATTCGGTCTGGGCCAGCGCGACCGACTTGCAGCGCGCCAACTCGCAGACGTGGGACGATCTGCAGCCCTTCCTCTCGAGCGTACGACGGTCGCTCCAGCGCGAGTATCTCGGACTGGTCGAGCCTTTGGTTCGTCTGGGGCCGGGCGCGCTGTTGTCGGCGGACCTGCATGCGATGCTGACCTTCAACTTGCAGAAGCTCAGCCGGGACATTGGCAATGTGCTCAGCAACGCGAAGCTCGATTTCGCTTCACAAGCGCACCTGACGACGTGCAAGTCGCGGATTGACCGGATACTCTCGGCAGAGCTCAAGGAATACGACGTGATCACACTCCGGGGTAGCGCGTTGATGCAGCCGACCGAGAAAAAGCCCTGACAGAAGCAGTCCCGACGGTGGAGCGTGCGCGATGCGCTCCGCCCGCCGCGGAACCTGCGGGCGGGCCCGACCGTGTGTTGCGGCCCGCCCGTTCCGCGTTATAGTGCGCCGCCACGGGACGGACGCGGTTTGTGCCGGCGTCCGTCCGACCCTTACGCACCCCGGAGGATGACCGCATGACCGCCGCCGTAACCGCTACGCCCGCGAAGACAGCCATGAACAGCGCGCAGCACATCGCGCTGATGGAGCAGTATGCCGCCCACAACTACCACCCGCTGCCGGTGGTCATCGCTCGGGCCGAAGGTGTCTGGGTCGAAGACGTCGAAGGTCGTCGCTACATGGACATGCTGGCGGCGTACTCGGCGGTCAATTTCGGTCACCGACACCCCGAGTTGATCGCCGCCGCCCGGGCGCAGCTCGACTGTGTGACCCTCACCTCGCGTGCTTTCCACAATGACCAGCTCGGTCCGCTGTGCGAAGCGCTGGCCACCCTGTGCGGTATGGAGATGGTCCTGCCCATGAACACCGGCGCTGAAGCGGTCGAGACGGCCATCAAGACCGCCCGCAAGTGGGGCTATCTGCGCAAGGGCGTCCCGACTGACAAAGCGAAGATCATCTGTTGCCGCGAGAACTTCCACGGCCGCACGACGACGATCATCAGCTTCAGCACCGACCCGGTGGCCCGCAAGGATTTCGGCCCCTACACGCCGGGGTTCGAGATCATCCCCTACGGCGACATCGACGCGTTGCGGGGCGCGATCGACGATAACACCGTGGCGTTCCTGGTTGAGCCGATTCAGGGCGAGGCGGGGATCATCGTGCCGCCCGACGGTTACCTGCGTCAGGTCCGCGCGGTATGCAGCGAAAAGAACGTGCTCTTCATCGCCGACGAGATCCAGTCCGGACTGGGCCGCACGGGGTACACGTTCGCATGCGAGCATGAGGGCGTGAAGCCGGATATCTATGTGCTCGGCAAGGCGCTGGGCGGCGGGCTGGTGCCGATTTCCGCTGTTGTCTCCACGCGCGCTATTCTCGGGGTTTTCAAACCGGGCGAGCACGGTAGTACCTTCGGCGGCAACCCGCTGGCCTGCGCCGTCGCCCGCAAAGTCATCGAAATCCTCAACACCGGGTGCTACCAGAACAACGCCCGCCAGCTCGGCGCGTACCTGTTCGAGCAGCTCCGCACGCTCAAGAGCGACAAAATTCGGGAAATCCGTGGCCGCGGCCTGTGGGTGGGAATCGAATTCCACAAGTCCGCCGGCCCCGCGCGCGCGTATTGCGAGCGGCTCATGCAGGAGGGCCTGCTCTGTAAGGACACGCACGAGCAGACGATGCGCCTGGCGCCGCCCCTGTGCATCACGCGGGAAGAGCTCGATTGGGCTCTGGCTCGGCTGCGCAAGGTCCTTCAGTAAACGGAGCCCGCGAAAAATCCCACCCAGCGCCCCGGCACAAGGGTGCGCCGGCTGAGCCAGCCGCTACGCCCGTCGATGTGCCGCGCCGGCTGTCCGCAGGGCGCCAGACTACTGCCCCTCGCCGACCGGCGCGAAGCCGTACTTCTCCTGTGGCTGAATTCCTTCCTTGAGTTTGTCCTTCTGGGACTGGTCCGGCGCAGACTTCGTCGGCGTGGCGGCTGCCGGTCGGGATTCCGAACGGCTGGAATAATGCACGACGAGGGCGATGCCTGCCGCCAGCACTGCGAGGACCACGATCACCTTGATAAGCTTGGCCATGGTGGGTTTTCCTTGGGGGCAGCCTCCAGGCGGTTGCACTTGCGTATTGTAGGCAGCGGCGCGCGCCTTTGCACACCGATCCGAACCCCGCACGCAAAAGCGGGGCTCGCTGCGTCGCCGCATCGCGCGCGGCAACCCCCCGCTGGCGTCCGGAGCCCGGACAGTACCGCATTACGTTATACTTTACTATTAGGAGGGCGCGTACATCAGGCCGTGACACTTGGCCAGACGCCGTCGGTGTAGGGAGATGTGGTCAATGGAATCATCTAAGAACCATGGACGAAAGCGCTACGGTATGGTGATGGTCCTGGGGGCGGCGGCTGTCGCGGGCGTTGTGGCCGTGGCGGGTGTTACGTGGCAGTCCTACCGCGCGTCGCAATGGGACGACCGTTTCACGACGGACCTGGCACGCGCCTTGGCGGACGTAGTGCCTCGTGCCGCCCAAGATGCCGAAAAGGAGGTCGAGGCCGAGCTGGAGCGCATTTCGGTCAACGGAAAAGCTGTTACGTTGGCAGAACTGGACCATTGGCGCGAGCTGTACGCTCGTGAGGGTGCCGACGCGATGCGCCAGGCCATGTCCGCCCGTTTCACGCCCGCGGAGCAGCGTCAGCTAACTTTGGAGCTGGAACGTTTGCTGGAACGCTGGCGCGAGAAGTCGGGGCAGGACCCGGCGCGCGTGTCGGCCCAGGGCGACGGCGCATCCGGCCGCCCGGACGACGGGCAGAAGACATCTGTATCGGTCCCATGACGGAACGGCCGACGTTTGCGCGCGTGTATCTATAGGGGCCTTCGGCCGTCGGTTCGGTCGTCGGCTTCCGTCCATCGTCAGGTGCGCGTCGTTACGTACACGCCACCCAGACCGGACTCGACCACGCCATATCGCCGCTGCTCAGGCGGACGCGCAGCCAGTACGCCGACAGCCGCCCCGCTGGGCATTCGTCATCCGGCACCACATACCGGCTGCGCTGACCTTCGCCGCCGTAGTGATGAATGGTGTGCCCGTCCCGCACGATCTGAAGCCACGCGAGGCGTCCCTCGGTCGGCGGGACAGCGACGTCCACCGCAATGCGCGGCGCCTGTGTCACGGTGGTCGTGCCGCCCATCAGCATGTCGTGGACCGCAAAGACGAGGCGGAGCTTCACGCCGGTGGTGGCGAACGTGCGTCGAGCCCGCAGGGCTTCGAGCAGGGCCGCGCGGCTCAGTTCCGGGGCCCAAACCCCGGTGAGTCCGGCCCGGTAGGCGTCGCGTTTCCAGCACACGCCGTGTTGCCACAGCAGGCCGTGCTGGTCCGAGCCGCCGACGACACCCAGGCGCAGGGCGCGGCGGATGCCGTCGCAGAAGAAGCAGCCGCGCAAGCCGCCGCGATGACGGATGGGCTCGTTGCCCTCATACTCGTAAGCCCCGTGGACCGAGCAGATTTCGACGACGGGTGTCAACTCGGGATCGAGAGCTTCCCAGCGCACGCCGGTCCAGCCGATGTGATGCGGAATGGCCACGGCCTGGTAGCGACGTACCGCCGCGTACAGGTCTGACAGGTCGCGGTACCGCGGGTCCGTGTGGTCCAGCAGAGGAATCGCCGGCTCGGCAGAGTAGACGTTGAAATGTCCCCAACCGTGTGGCTGACCGATGCGCGGCGTGGTCCATTCCTGGCCGAACAGGGTGACGAACCGGCCGGGGGCGTGGTAGTGCTCAGCGATGGCCTTCTGTTCTTCCCATTGGGCATCGGTCAGACGCTTCTGAATGAAATGATCGTGGTCGGTGAGGGCATGGAAGTCGTCGCGGAACACGTCGCGGGCCCGCAGATACGCTTCCTCGGGGTCACCCATGCCGTCGCTTTGCCATGAGTGCCCGTGCAGATCGCCGAAGTACAGCCCCAGACCGGCGACGGGGCCGTCTGCCTCCGGCCACACGCAGCCTGCCGTTCGGCGGGAAAGCCGTCGCGGGCGACCGGAATCGTTCTCGCAATAAGGCTCCAGCCCGGGCGGTCCGGACAGCGAGTCGAAACCGTCGACGCGGTGCAGCACATTCTGCCGCAGGTCACGCCGCGTCACCCATAGCGCCCCCGCTTGGTCGAATACGCCGCGCAGCAGACGGCCACGTCCGCCCCAGCCGTCCTCTGGCAGCCGATACAGCGGCGAGCGGCCTTCGTTCGAGTAGTACTGTACGTAAAAATTGTGCGACGCCCGGCCGAGCACGCACACCACGCCGCGCGGGGACACAGCGAGTCGAACCAGCTCGCAGCCCTGAATCGTGCCCTGACCGCTGCATGTGCCCGGCTCGGGCTGGTCGGGCGGGGCATGCCAGGTCTGGTCGCGCGTGCGCAGTGCCGCCAGCCGGTACCAGCGCGGGATATCCCAGTCGTCTTCGCCGCGTCGGTTGGTGTGCCACGCGACGAAGAGCCAAGCGCCGTCCGGTGAGAAAGCCAGCGCGGGAGCTACATCGCTGGCGGGGTGGTGGGAAACGGGCCACCCCGCGCGCCGCTGACCCGTGCGGCTGTCGACAACCACGAGATGGATGTTCTGGGTGCCCGGCGCGTCCTGGCGGTCGAATGCGATGGCGAAGGTTTGTCCATCGGGAGCCGCCGCAATTGCCGGGTGACAGCAATCGGCGTCAGGGGTCTCGCTCACCTCGAACGGGTCGCCGACCGGCCGACCGTCCACTCCGACGAACCGGCCGAGAATGGCGTAGGTTCCGCGCTCCTGCCGGCGTACTTGCCATACGATCAACGCCCGATCGCCGCCGGCGGCAATCGCCGGGTGAGCGTGAAACTCGTCCTCGCCAGAGCCGGCTACCAGACGAACGGGGCTGACGTGGCCGCCGGCGGGGTCCACGACAACGACCGCAATCGACCAGCTTCGCCGAGCGACCTGCGACCACGTCGCGATGAGACGTCCATTCACGAGCGCCAGGTCTGATTCGTACGCATTCTCCGCGGATTCGGGCGCGGTTGCGTCCAGCACGGGCCCCCAAGTGTTTTCGGCGAGGAGGAAGGACTGGATCCGCAGGACTTCGCGCTGGCCGCTCAACTCGGCCCAGGACGTCCAGAGTCGGTCGCTGCGCGCGTCGAAGACTAGCGCCGGGGCGATCTGCCGGGCGGCTGCCTCATAGCGCCGTTCGTCGCGCAGGTGCAGCGGTGCGGTTTCCCTCCCCAGGAGGACGGCGGTCGTCTCCTCGCCCCACGGCAGGTCGGCCCACGCCCGCAGGGTGCTGGCCGGCAGCAAGCGGCTACCAATTCCAGCGACGAAGGTCTGGATCACATGTCGGCGCGTGAGACGCACAGCCGGCTTGCGACGTGTCATGCTAAGGTTCTCGCGTAAGGCCAGACCAAAGTTTCGCAGCGACCGCCGGGTACGGCAAGCGTGCCGGCGCAGCGGCCTTCCGTTGCGTGCGGCGGCGCGCCCGGTAGGATTGTCCGAACGAGGAGTTCTTCATGAGCGAGATCGTCCGCACGCGGTTTGCGCCGTCGCCCACCGGGTATCTGCATGTTGGGGGTGCGCGGACCGCGCTGTTCAATTATCTGTTGGCTCGCCGGCTGGGCGGCAAGTTCGTCCTGCGCATCGAGGATACGGATCAGACGCGCAATGTGGCGGCCGCCGACCGCAAGCTGCTCGAAGACCTGCGCTGGCTGGGGTTGCAGTGGGACGAGGGGCCGGAGGTGGGCGGCCCGTACGGTCCTTACTACCAGAGCGAGCGGCTTACGCTCTATCAGGAACATGCCCGGCGTTTGCTGGAGCAGGGCGACGCCTACTACGCGTTTGAGACGCGGGAGGAACTGGACCGCATGCGTCGCGAAGCCCAGCAGCGCGGGCAGAAGGGTTTCCGGTATCGCCGGCCCGCGCATTTCCCCTCCGAAACCGAGGCCCGTCGGGCCCGAGACGAGGGCCGCCCGGTCGTCGTGCGTTTCAAGATGCCNGAGCGTGATTTCGTCGTACACGACCAGATTCTGGGCGACGTGACCATCCGGGCCGAGGAGCTCAGCGATTTCGTGCTGCTGAAAGCCGACGGTTGGCCCACCTACCACTTCGCCGTGGTCGTGGACGATGCAGCCATGCGCGTCACGCACGTCCTGCGTGGGCAGGAACACCTGATGAACACGCCAAACCACATCGCGTTGCAGGAAGCGTTCGGGTTCCCGACGCCCGTCTACGCGCACTTGCCCATCATCTTCAACATGTCCGGGACGAAGATGAGCAAACGCGAAAAAGACAAGGTGGTACGGGACGCGGCCGCCGCCGCTGGACTCGACGACGAACAACTGCGAACGCTCGCCGGCGTGGACGACCCGGAGCTGCTGAAGGCCTGGCGCCGCGGCGATACGCAACTGCCGGCGGATGCCCTCCGGCGACTGGCGGCGGCCCTGAACGTCCACCTGCCGGAAATCGACATCCATGACTTCCGCCGCAGCGGATACCTGCCCGAGGTGCTCGTGAACTTCATCGCGTTGCTGGGCTGGTCGCCCGGGGACGGTCGGGAGAAGTTCACGCTGGAGGAGCTGTGCGCCGCCTTTAGTCTGGAGCGCGTCGGCAAGACGAACGCGCGCTTCGACCGAGACAAATTGCTCGCGTTCAACACCGCCGCGCTGGAAGCGGCCAGCATGGAGCGAAAGTTGGCGGCGTTCCGTGATTGGCTCCAGGTCAATGAGCCCAGCCCCTTCAGCGGTCTGGACGACGCGGTCCTGTTGCGCCTGCTGGAGTGCTGTCGCGGGTTCCGGACTTTCGAGGACATCGCCTTCAAAGCCGGCAGCCTGTTTATGCCCGACGACGCCCTGCGCTACGACGAAAAGGCCGTCCGCAAATGGCTGCTGAAGGACGACGCCGCCGGACTCCGCGTGCTGCGCGACTTGCAGCCGCGCCTTTCGGCGTTGGCGGACTGGTCGCCGGCAGAACTCGAACAGGTCGTTCGCGGGTATGCCGAGGAGCGCGGTCTCGATCTGGGCAAGGTCGCCCAGCCGCTGCGCGTCGCGGTCACCGGTGGCACGGTCAGCCCGCAGATCGCCGACACGCTGGCGCTGCTGGGGCGAGACCGCACGCTGGCGCGTTTGCAGCGGGCGGAGCAGTTCGCGGCACGAATGCTATAATGGGCGGCCGAAAGTCACGGGTGAGGAGTGCCAGCAGATGAGCGGTCGGGGCCGAGGTTGGTGGCGGGTCGCGGGCATCTTCGTCGGCGGGTGTTTCGGGTGGCTGCTGTTAGCGGGCTGTCAGGGCGCGCTGGTGGGGGACTGGCATCTGCGCGAGGCGGTCCCCAACCGGCAGGTGTTCAGTATCGACCAGGCCACGTTCCGCAGCGACGGCACCTACTCCGCCACGACGACCCTCGAGGGCGTTACCACCCACGAGGAAGGCACCTACGAGTTCGATGGATTCCGTCTGAAGCTGCGACCGCGGGCCGGCGGACAGCGAACCTACACCGCCAGCCTGAAGCTGGACCAGTTGGAGATCGGCGACGCCAAACGTCACGCGGTCTTGGCGAAAGGCACGAAAGGAAAGTGACGTGACGGGCCAGAGCGGCCGCCAGGTCGTGCGCTATCGGGTGGTGTATTCCGGACGCGTCCAGGGCGTGTACTTTCGCGCCACCGCCCGCGAGCTGTCCCGCCGGTGCGCCGTCGTGGGGTATGTACGCAACCTGCCGGATGGACGCGTGGAGCTTGAGGCAGAGGGTGGGGCCGACCATGTGGCCGATTTCCTGACGGCGCTGGAACAGCACTACGAAGGCTATATTACGGCCGCCCCGCGTACGGTCTTGCCCGCCCGCGGCGACGAGACGGACTTTGAAATCCGCTACTGAGGCGCAACCGTGCCGACGTTTCCGCCCAACGTAACAGGGGGGACGTTCCCGGCGGGGCTCGAACCCACAACCTTTGGCTCCGGAGGCCAACGCTCTATCCAGTTGAGCTACGGGAACCGCACAGACGTCTGGAACACCGGCAGTCTACTCCCGGCCGGGGGGCGGTTCAAGGCGGGGTCGGAGAACGCAGGATGGAGCTCTTTGCACACGAAATCGTGCGTCTGATCGCCGCGGTCGCTGCCGGCGCGCTGATCGGTCTGGAGCGCGAGCTCGCGGATAAGCCCGCGGGTTTCCGCACGAACATCCTGATCTGCCTCGGGGCGGCGGTGTTCACGCTCGTGTCCGTGCGGATGGGGACCGAGGGAAGCGCGGATCGCACGCGCATCGCGGCCCAGATCGTCAGCGGCGTCGGCTTTCTGGGCGCCGGCGCCATCATTCAGTTGCGCGGCGCGGTCGTCGGGCTGACCACGGCCGCCACCATCTGGGCGGTGGCCAGCTTGGGAATGGCGTTCGGCGCCGGCGAATTCGCCTTGGGTACCGTCGGGACCATTTTGACCGCCGGCATCCTCTTCGGTCTGGGTCTGGTCGAGGGCTACATCAATCAATGGCGGGTGGTCGGCATTTTTGAAGTCGAGTGCGATCTCACAACCGATGTCAGCACGCTGGTGCGGCAGCTTGCACAGCAAGCCGGACTGCGCTGCCGGTCCTGCTCGCTCAGCAAGACCCGCGACAGCGTCAGCGGACGCGTGACCGTGGTGGGGTCCGCCCGTCAGCTCAAGCAGTTCGAAACCGCCCTCTGGCAGGAGCCCGTCGTTCGCGCCCTGCGCCGTATGTGAACGTTCGAACGGCGGAAGAGCTGGGCGGGCGGCATCCAAAAAAAGAAGCGGAGAAGAGTGATAAACGCTCTTCTCCGCGGGATGCTCGTTGAGGTCGGGTTTCGCGCGTCCCGCCGCCGGTTACGGCTTCTTCGGCTCTTCCTTCTCGCCGGGCTTCGGCGCCGGAGCCTCAGGCTTCTTCGGCTCTTCCTTGTCCGGCATGATCACGCCGTCGATCTCGTGGATGACGCCGTTCTTGGCGACGACGTCGGCCTTGACGACGGCGATCTTGCCGTCGAGGATGACCTTGCCATCCTTGACCTCGACCTTGATGTCGCCCGCCAGAGCCTTGAGTTCCTTCTCCTTCTGCACGTCGGCGGCCATGTGCTTGCCCTTCACGACGTGATTCTTGAGGATCTTGGCGAGTTTCTCCTTGTTCTCGGGCTTCTTGAGGTCATCCAGGTCCTTGCCGAGCTTGGCGAAGGCGGCATCCGTGGGGGCGAAGACAGTGAACGGGCCGGGGCCTTCCAGGTCCTTGTCCAGACCGGCCAGCTTGAGCAGCTCACACAGTGTGTTGAGCTTCGCGTCCTTCGCCGTCATGACGATGTCGTGCAGCTCTTCCTTCTTCGCCTCTTCCTTCTTCGGCTCCTCCTTCTTGGGCTCGGGCTTCACATCCGGCTTGGCCGGTTCCTGGGCGAGCGCCCAGCTCCCGAACGCCAGGGCGACTACAGGAATCGCCACTCCCACCAACCGCAGCATTCCTTTCATTCGTGATTCTCCTTTCTGCGCTTTCACAGGCGACCACACGCCCGGGTGGTCTACACCGACCGCACCGTTCGCCTTGAAAGCGGAACCGCGTATTCTAACAGGCCGTTTGACGAACGCAAGGGCGGTACTATTCGCGCCGTTCGTGTGGCTGGCTAGCTTTTGTTTCGTGCGCGTTCCCGAACGCCACGCGCGGAAAGGAAGCCCGTCTCGTTCATGAGCGCATAATCGTCCGTAAGATTTTCATAGTAGGCTAGTTACGACGATTGCGCGACGCATCGTTCCGTGTCAACGCCAGCACGCCAGCCGTTGCCAACTTCGTGGCCCCCAGCAGACAGACCGTCGTCACAGTGCCGAACACCGGCACCAGCAGCACGCCGCAAAGCAGCGCGCCGAGGCACGCCCCGGCGTGATCCGCGCCCACCACGCTTCCTGTCACGGCACCGGTGCGGGGAACAAAACGCGCCTGGAGATGAGCTGCGAGGGGGAACGTCACTCCACCCAGAATCCCGGTTGCCACCACCATGAGTGAAATGCACGTCTCCACGATTTGGAAAGTCGCTGGTCCGCCGGGCAGCGTGCCGAGTCCGCGCAGGATCAGCGGGATGCAAAACGATAACAGTGCCAACAAGAGGTCCGCGAGGATGAGCATCCGCGGGTCAACGGTCGAGCTGAATCGAGTCTGTTCAAGAAACCTGCCTTCTCGCGGCGCGCGCCGTCGCGCCAGACGATCGCCCAGCAGACACCCGGCGACCAGGCCGGCCATGAACAACGCAATGATCCACCCAAGTCGCTGGTATACGTACCCGTACAAGTTCTGAAACGCATACAGCCAAACCAGACTGAGCGCCATCGTGACCAGACCGGTGCCTCCCACCGAGAGCGTGACAGCTCCACTGGCCCAGCCGGCGCGACCACGACGTACGCGTGTCGTGACCAACGTTAGAACGCCCAGCCCAACGAGGCCAAAGACAACTTGCCACACACGCGTGTTCTGGAGACTGGCCACGAGGCGGCTCTTGCCGGTGGCGGCTTCCCACAGCGCCAGACGTTGCATGTACAGACGCGGGTGCAGGTCTGTACTGATCGGCGGACGGAGAACCGACCCCAGCTCCCGGGCGCGCTGTTCGACCTTGACCGGGTCGAGCCAGTCGGTGGCGCCCTCGAACCACAGCGGGTCGAAATACTCGGCCACCACGTCGCGCCGGCGATAGCGCGCGGTCAGCTCGTGCGGATCAATGGTGACCAGCCCGGGGACCGTGCCGGCCAGGATTGGGGCGGGATCGCCCCAGCCGACGATGACTTCCGCGAAGTGCCGCTGAAGTGTCGCGCGCAGGCCGGCGAGGTACGCGCGCGACGCCGGCGAAAGTTCGGTCGGCGTGGCGGCGGCAGCGAGACCGAGCGTCGCACGGGGCGTCATCGCGGCGCGCAGCTCGCGAAAAAACTCGTCCGTATAAAACCGCGCGTACAATGCGGAAGTGGGGTCCGGAAGACGCGCGATGACCAGGTCGAAGCGGTTGCGCTGCGCTTTCACGTAGTGGCGCGCGTCGCTGTGGTGCACGGTGACACGCGGATCTTCCAGCGCCCGCTGGTCTGCGCGGCTCAGGTACGGGCGGATAAGTGTCAGCAGCCGGGGGTCCGTCTCCACACAGTCCACGTGCTGCACGGGATGGCGGAGGACTTCGGCCAGCAGACCCTCGGCACCCCCGCCAAGAATGAGTACGCGCTGCGGAGCCGGATGCTGGCATAACCAGAAATGGGCCAGCGGCGCGAAGGTGTACGGATCGGGGAAGTCGGTGGTTGCGTGTCCGNCGCAGTAGAGGCTGTACTGGTCGGCCCGGCGCCCGAGGGCCAGATTCTGATAGCGCGACTCCNCCTCCGCGACCAGCTCATAACCCGGAGCGATGTTCTGCCAGCGACGTTCGACCAGACGCGCATAGGCGCTGTCGCCGCGGCTGACAGCGACGCCGACGAGGACGACGGCGACGAGGGCACAAGCAGCGGCCAGCGCCAACGACGCGGCCCGGGGGCCGGTTGGGTGTGGGGCGTGCACGCGAACGGCGCCGGCAGCCACCAGAGCGGCGGCCGCCGCGGTCGTCGCTGCGCCGCAGAACAGAAGAGTTTGCAGGGGATTCAGATGCTCAACCGCCCAAAAACTGAACGCGGCTCCACCGATCAGACTGCCCAGCGATTCCAGGGCATAGATTTGTGCGAACGACAAAGCGGGAAGCGTGCTGGGTTCGTCTCCGGGCTGGCTTGGCGCGGCCGGGTCGGGAATCCGGATCGAGCAGGCCAATGGAAAGGCCATGCCGACCAGCACGCCGGCCGGCAGAACGAAAAGCAAACCGCAGGTTGCGATGCTCGGCAGCGGCAGCAGCTCGCCCGGTCCCACGCCGAGCCACGCGCGGGCCCCGCGAAATACCCAGAGGTTCCCCACGCCCGCCGCACTGAGCAGAATCAGGACGAGGACGAGCAGAATCTCAGGTCGGCGGCGACCGATGCCCGTCCCCGCCACGCAGGCGCCGAACTTCGCGCCGAGGGCGACTCCCAACAGCCACGCGAACAGGACGAGCCCCCAGACCAGTTCCGTTCCGTACATCAGCACAAGGGCTTCGCGCAGCAGCAGCGTCTGCGTAACGATCGCCTGCGCGCCCCAGACGCCCATCAGCATTGCCAAGCTGATCCGCGTCCAACGCAGGCGACTTGGCAGATTCGGCGTGTGACTCGTGAACGCCATTCGAGGATTTCGCTCTCGCGTGACTGCACGTCCATGATAGACTACGCGCGGCGACGCGGGAGACCAACCGTGCCCACGTTTTTCGGACGCCGGTACGCTCGCAGTTTGGAGCAGGTCGGCCGCGGGGAGCAGGTGGTCGGGGCGGTCATTCTTTTGTTGACCGCGGGCATCGTGGTGGCCTTTGTCGCGCAGCTCAGGTCCGGGCCGGAAGTCGCCTTCGAGGCGGGCACGATGGATACCCGCGCGCGGTCGGGCCCGTTACGATTGCTGAGCTCCGCCCCGGATGGCTGGCACGCGCCAAACCAAATTGACACGTACGGCCCCGACGAGCTGTATCAGAAGATCGACGGCCGCGCAGATACCTACCTCGAGCACGGCTGCCGCGGGTTGACCTTCGGCACCTACACGGCGAAGGACAATCCCGAGCGCACTGTGGACGTGTACGTATTCGAGATGCGTACGCCGGGTGACGCCGAGGCGGTTTATCGTCTGGAGAAGCCGGCGGAGGCAGATGCTGTTTCGCTGGGTACGGGGGCGTATGGGGCGGGCAGCGCGGTGTTCTTTTACGAACAAGCGTATTACGTGCACGTCCTGCCGGCCGGTGGGGACGCCGCGGAGGCAGCCGCCGCGCGCGAGATTGCCGCCCGCGTCGTGGAAGAGCTCCGGCGCGGTTCTGCGCGGTCAGAGGCGGCGACGGAGGCGCGCGGGCGTGGGGTCATGCGGCGCGCTGGGCGTGGGCAGGAGTAGTTGGCGGACATGGGATCCGATCGCCTGACGCGTCGTGAGTGTCTGTCCCGCGGAGCGGGAGCGCTATTGGCGGCCGGCTTGGCCGGGGCGGGCGGGTACTGGTTGCGGGAACGCAGCCCTGAGGCACACGACGCGCTGCGCGGCCAGCCACCGTCGCTCGTCCTGCGCGACTACTTCGCTCCCGTGACGCTGCCCCCCGACGCGCCGCGAATCGCCGTGGCGATCGGCGACGAGGGACAGTTCGAGGCTCTGGTGCGTGCGGCACTAGCCGGACTCGATCGTGAGCGGGGCGTGCGGCGGTTCATTGGCCCCAACGACGTGGTGCTCATTAAGCCGAACGTCGGCTTCGACCGTCCGCCGGCGATGGGGGCGACTACGCATCCGGAGCTGGTGCGTTGGCTGGTGCGGCTTTGTCGCGAGGCCGGGGCGCGCGAAGTCTTGATTGCCGACTATCCGATCGAGTCGCCGGAAGCATGCTTTGCCCGTTCCGGAATCGCGCGCGTGGCGGGCGAGGAAGGTGCGCGGGTGGTGTCTGCGACGCCGCGCGATTTTGCGGCCGTATCCGTGCGCTGGGCGTTGGCAGGGAGTCTGTTGAGCGGCTGGCCTGTTTTCGTCGAGCCGCTCCGCCGGGCGACGAAGCTGATCGGCATCGCCCCCGTCAAAGATCACAACCTGAGCCGGGCCTCGATCACTTTGAAGAACTGGTACGGGCTGCTCGGCGGCCGGCGAAACCAGCTCCACCAGGCGATCCACGAGGTCATCAGCGACTTGGCGGTGCTGTTCAGTCCCACGTTTGTGATCGCCGACGGAACGCGCGTCATGCTTACGAACGGCCCGACGGGGGGTCGCAGCACGGACGTTCGACCGGGTGGCGTGCTGGGGCGTTCCGTCGTCGTCGCCGCGACGGACCCCGTCGCCTGCGATGCCTGGTGCTATGAAAACCTGCTCGGCCGCGACCCCGCCGAACTGACCTACTTGAAGTTGGCCCGCCAGAAAGTGGCGACGGCCGCGGCATTGGGTCGATGCGGCTTCGGGGAATCCGACTGGCGCGCCTACAACCGCCAGGGGCTGATCGTGACTACCCATGTGTGACATGACAACTTTGGACACGCTACAGACCCGGCCGACCGGAGTGACACGTTTCCGCGACTCCTGGCGAAATCTCCTGCGGATCACGTCCGTACGCATCATCGTGCAAACGGTGATGTTCGGCCTGTTCGTCACCTTGGCGGTGCTGAACACGTTCGCCTCTCTGGATCGCCTGCCCGGGCTGCGACTGTGGCTCAGCAAGTTTCTGGAGGTGGACCCGTTGATCGCGATCGCGACCGCTTTGGCTACGCACCGCGTGTACCCGGCGCTGTTGTGGTCGCTGGTGATCCTGGTTCCGACGCTGTTTCTGGGCCGCTTCTTCTGCAACTGGATCTGTCCCTACGGGACCTTGCACCAGTTTGTCGGCTGGCTGTTCGGTCGGTCGCCGCGGGGCCGGATGGATAGCGGCCTGCCCGTGGCCATGGAACGCAACCGCTACCGACGCTGGCAGCGGGTGAAGTACGGCGTCCTCATCGCGCTGCTGGTGGCGGCGGCCTGCGGCAGTGTGCAGGTGGGGCTGCTGGATCCGCTGTGCCTGCTGCATCGGTCGGTCACGACCGCGGTCGCGCCGGTGCTGAACATGTCCGTACCGGGCGGGTGGGGCGCGCCGCGGCTGTACGCCGGCGCGTGGTTGATCGGGGGCGTGCTTTTCGGTCTGGTTGTGGCGAACGTGTGGTATCCGCGGTTTTTCTGCCGCGTGTTGTGTCCGCTCGGGGCGCTGCTGGGGCTGCTGAGTCGGTTCGCCTGGTGGCGGATCGAACGTGACGCGGAGTGTTGCAGCGGTTGCGACCGCTGCCGGCTGCATTGCGAGGGAGCCTGCGATCCGCACGCGCAGTTGCGCCAGGCGGAGTGTTTCGTGTGCTTCAATTGCATCGAAGAATGCCCGGAGGGCGGGCTGCGGTTCGCGTTTTTCCCGTCGCGGGCACACGTGATCCCGGGTCCGGACCTGTCCCGCCGACAGTTGATCTTCGCCGGCTTGACCGGGCTCCTGTTCTACCCGCTGGCGCGCACGACCGGCCGCGCGACGCGGGATTTCTCCTCCACGGTCATCCGTCCGCCCGGCGCTCGGGAGGAGCTGGGGTTTCTCGAGCGGTGCGTCAAGTGTGGCCAGTGCATGAAGGTCTGTCCCACGAACGTACTTCAGCCCGCCTGGTTCGAGAGCGGGCTGGAAGGGCTCTGGACGCCCGTGTTGAACTTCCGCATCGGCCATTGCCAATTGCACTGCACCGCCTGCGGGCAGGTGTGCCCGACGGGTGCGATTCAGCCGCTGTCGGTGGACCGGAAGCTGGGACGGGGGCAGTGCGCGGACCTCGGCCCGCTGCGCCTGGGCACCGCGCACATCGACGTGAATCGCTGCCTGCCGCACAGCGCCGGCATCCCGTGCCAGGTATGCGAGGAGGTCTGCCCCACCAGCCCCAAGGCCATCCAGGTCGGCCGGCGCCAGCGTCGGCGCCGGGGCCGCGGCGGCGGAGCTGGCGAAGAGGACGACGGCCCGCCCGTTCCGATCGTGGACATCACCCGTTGCATCGGGTGCGGTCTGTGTGAGAAAGAGTGTCCCGTGGTCGGTGACCGGCGCGGCGTGTACGTGACCGCTGAAGGCGAAAGCCGCTCGCAGCATCACCCGGACCGCGATCGCAACCGGTCCGTGCGCCTGACCGGGGCGGCTGCCGCGCGTGATTGAAGCTTTGGCTCCGCTATCGGCCGCAAACCAGCCGCGAACGGCGCTCAAGGTGTTCCGGGTGTGGTCGGGAGTGTCGCAGTCCCAGCGGGAGCGCTTGCCGCCGTCTGGTCAGCCTGCCACTGCGCGATGCGCTGCTTCAACCGCGCGACCGCAGCGGAATCGCCGGCAGCTCGCGCCAGCTCCAGCGCGTGCTCGCCGGCGGCGATCGCGTCGCGGAACAATCCCGTGCCGGCACAGGCTGAGGCCAGCTCGTCCCAGGCTTCCCGGTCGTCGGGTCGGAGCTCGACAGCGCGCCTCAAGTGCGGTAGCGCCTCGTCATACCGGTGCAGCGCGTTCAGCGCCGCACCCCGCAAATAGTGTGCGTTGGCATGATCCGGGCTCCGCGCGATGGCTGTCGCCAACGGTGCCAGGCTTTCTTCGTACCGTCGCTGCCGAACCAGCAGCGCGCCAAGGTTGTTGTGAGCCTCCGCGCTGTTGGGATCCAGGGTAATGGCGGTCCGCAAATGCGATTCGGCAGCATCGAGCTGTCCGGCGCCGGCGGCGAGGGCTCCGAGATTCAGGTGGGCCAGAGCGTCCCTGGGATTGGCCTCCAGCGCAGCCCGGAAGGCATCCACGGCCTCTCCGAGCCGACCCTGCGCGATTCGCACCAGTCCGAGGTTGGTGAAGGCGGGCAACCTCCATGGATCGAGGTCTGCCGCAGCGCGGTAGTGTTCCGCCGCTTCTTCGAGCCGACCGGTCCGTTCCAGACCCAGACCCAGGTTGAAATGGGCGACCGGATCCGCGGGATTGAGGGAGATCGCCGTCTGAAGCCGCTGGATGGCCTCCGCCGTCTGCCCGTTCTCCAGTAGCAGGACGCCCCAGTTCGTCCAGGCGGCCGAATAGCGCGGGTCGAGACGGACCGCGATTGCGTATTCCTCGCAGGCTTCCGCGATGCGCTGCTGCCGCGCCAGAATGGTGGCAAGATTGAAATGCGGATTGGCGTGGTTGGGGACTTCGGCCACCATTTGCCGGAATTCGGCCGCAGCTTCGTCCAGCCGGCCGAGGTCGCGCAAGGCCACCCCGAGGTTGATCCGGGCGAGCCAGTAGTCGTGTCGCAGACGCACGGCCGTGCGAAAGTGCTCCAGCGCTTCCTCCAGGCGGCCGTGCTCGGCCAGCCAGGTGCCGTAGTTGTTGTGCAGCAGGTAGCTGTCGGGCGCGCGGGCCAGCGCGTAGCCCAGAAGCGTCTCGCTGTCGCGCCAGCGCGTCAGATGTTGGCGGGTGACGGGAATGAGGCTAACCGCGGCGGCAAGCACGGCCAGCGGTGCCGCGACCCGTCGCCACGCGGGACGCTTTTCCGCGACCGCCGTTGAACCCGCCAACCAGGCGGTGAGCGAGAGCAGCAGGCCGACGATCGGCAGGTAAAGATATTTGTTGCAGGCGATGGCAGTGGTGAAACCGATGAGCCCCAAGGTGGGCAGCAGCGCGAAAAAGGCGAACAGCGCGCCGGCCCATAGTCCCGGCACACGCCGGCGTAACAGCCACAACCCGACACACAGTCCGATGCCGGCCGCCGTCGTGGTCAGCACCGCCGGATTGGACAGCGTAAACGGTTCCGGGAACGGGTAGTAGGGTGCCAGGCCCATCGGCCACACGAGGTTGCGCGCATAAAAGCCGAGATTGTGGAATAGCAGTAGCGGTATCCGGGGCAGCGTGTATTCCGTCGGTAGCATGGCTGCGGCGGTCTTGGTCTGCGAAATGAAAGTGATGACGCCGAAGACCGCAGCCAGCAGGAACAGGGGAATCTTCTCGCGCACCGCGCGGCCGCTGAGCCGGCGCAGCGGCCAGGAATCCAGGATGAGCATCAGGACGGGCAGCGGCGTCGCGGTCGGTTTGGCCAGCAACGCCAGTCCGAACGCGACGAATACTCCGGTGAAGACGGCCTGTCGCCCGGTTCGCACGAAGTGGAGGTACAAGATCAGTCCTACGAGCGCGAAGAAGGTGGCCAACAGGGTCTTCCGCTCGGCGATCCAGGGGGTCACCTCCGTCGTAACGGGGTGCAGCCCGAACAGCAGACCGGCCAGCGCCGCCGCCCACGGCGCCTCGAACAGCAGCCCCAGAAACACGACCACCAGAGCCGTGTTGGCGGCGTGCAGGATCAGGCTTGTGCGACGGAACGGCCTCAGGTCCTCGGGGTCCGCGGCGACCTTCCGGTCGAGCATGAGCGAGACCATCGTGAGCGGCTGGTAGTACCCGCGAACCGTGGAGGGCGCGAGGACTTCGGTGAAAAAGCGCGCCGCATTACGCCAGCCCGGCTGCTGGACGAGCGGATTCTTGGTGAGGTATTGGTCATCGTCGAGCCACAACGCGCGGGCCGACAACGCCGGCCAGTGTACGACGGCCGCAGCGAGACCCACGACTGCTGCCAGGAGCGCAAGTTGGGCGCTCTTGGGGTACGCGCGTGTCGGTCCGGGTTCGGCAATCAGCATGCGAGGCTCTCGTCGTCCTACTGTGCGGGGTAGACGATCAGGCGGTCGTGCGCAATCAGGGCGATGTCATCGTAGCCGTCGCCAGTGACGTCTCCGATTACCACTTCGCGAGGTTCGCCGCGGGTTTCGGGGGCGTCGGAAAAGCGTCGGCCCTGAAAGACCTGGAAGCGCAGGGCGCGGACGAACCCGCCGCCCGGCGGCGTTGTAAGAATTTCGAGTGCGGCTTTGCCCATGTCGAGCACGACGACGTCGCGAACGCCGTCGTGATTCACGTCCCCGACGACGGAGTCTGCCAGGAAGACGTCGCGGATGTCTGATTCGTACGAGTGTTTTTCGACCAGCGCCGGCATGCTTTCGTCGGGCGTCACCAGCGCCAACCGACCCGGATCGACCATCAGGACGGCGGGGGCACCCTGCGGGCCGACCGGTAGCGCGGCCATGGCGGTCAGTTCGAACGTGCCGATCGGCATGGACTGGACGGGGGCCCACGTGTGGTCGGCGCGCGGCCGAAAGACCAGCAGGTCCTCCGCCTTGCGATCGTAGAACACCAGCGCCGGACCGGCCGCCGTGGTGGGCAGGAACGCGACACCGGTGATGCGGGCGTCGGCCGCCTCGGGGTTGTACTGGTCGATCACAGTCCAGCGGCCGTCGCGGATGACAACGGCTCGCACGAGGTTCTCTTGCGCCAGCAATAGAGCTGGTTTGCCTTCGCCGGTCACATCCGCGAGCGTCCACCCGGCGGGTGGAACGTCCTTGAGCACGCCCGCCCGCCGTTGGGGGCCGGAAAACTCCTCGAACCGCCCGTCCGACGTCTGAAGAAACGCCAGCGGCGCCGCGAAGCGCACAAAGAGCAGCAAATCGTTGCGCCCGTCATGGTCGAGGTCCGCGAACCGCAGCGCCGCCGGGTCGTCTTCCAGCTCAGAGATGTCGTAGGTCGTCTCTTCTCCGTCCGGCAGAGTGCGGACCACCAGTACGAAGGTCCGGTCTTGCCGGGTCACATATGCCAGTTTTTCCGGCCGGCCGCCGGGCGTCAGGCTGCCGATCGCGAGGACAAAGGGCTCACCCGTTACCGTCGTAGCCGCGGGGAAGGTCAGCCGACCGTCCTCATACCGGGCAACGCCGATGGTCTTCTCGTGCGCGCTGGCGACGAGGACTTCCGGACGACCGTCCAGGTCGACGTCCCCGACGCACAGGTCGCTGGCTTTGACCAGGCCGGGGAACGCGATGCCCGCGCCGAGCCCGGCCGCTGTGCCTCGGAACAGAACGAGCTGAGCCGCGTCCGGATCCGCGGTCACGCAATCGACCAGACCGTCTCCGTCCACGTCGCCCAGCGCGACGGGCCGCTGTTTGCTCGCGCTCTTGACCGGGTACGAGTACAAGCGCTGCGGCCAGTCGGCGGGGACATCGGTTCGCCGCGGGGTTTCCCAGCGATAGAGCTTCAGGCGACTCGTTGTATACTCGATGCCGTACACCTCGTCCGGTCCGGTTCCCGTCGCGGCCGGCGCGACCGTAATGCTGCGCAGCCGGGGGATGCGCAGGGGGCGCAAGGCGGCCAGGGCTCCGCCGCTCTCCTGGAGGCAGACGTAGACGCCGTAGCGATCGTCGTCCGCACCGATGATCAGATCGTCACGCCCGTCGCCGTCGAGGTCGGCGCGGAGCATGAGGCCGGGGTTCTTGATGCCGTGGACGAGGCGGAGCGGTGGTCCGAGGCCGCCGCGTTCTTTCTGGTGGAAGATTTGCAGCAGTTCCGAGCCGAGCAGGGCGACGTCCATTCGTCCGTCGTGGTTGAAGTCCCCCAGCGCCAGACAACCGATGCGCGGGTTGCCGTCCGGGGCGCGGATGCTTTCGGCCGGTCCGAAGCCGCCCTCGGCCCGGCCGGGCAGGATGGTCAGTTCGCGCGGTTCGCCGAAGAAGACGATATCCGGTCGGCCGTCGCCGGTCAGATCGGCGACGTCCGCCATCGCCACTTTGCTGGTGACCGGCACGGTGATGTTGCGCAAGTTCCCGCGACTGGGAATCTCGTTGCGCTCCAGTGGGGGCGTGCTGCTGGGGGCCGGGGCATTGGGATCGGGCTGGAGAAAAAGCTCGAACCGGCTTTGGTAGCCGTTCCATAGAAGAATGTCGGTGCGGCCATCGCCGTCCAGGTCGGCCAGGCGCAGGTTCGAAAGGCCCGGTTTGATGCGATAGATCTGGAACGGAGCGAACCCGAAGTAATCGGCCAGCTCGGTGCGCTGCGTTTCGGTGAGTTCTGGCGTATCGGAGGTTGTGGCCCACAGTGCGATCAACAGGATTCCGCCGATCATGGTCTGCTCCGGGTGGTGTTCACGCTGGTAGCTACGCGGGGGCATTCTACCCGTCGGCGGGCGACAGGAAACGGTGTAAAGCCTTGCAGGCAGTGACCCTCTGGACTCGGTTGGGTAACGCCGCGCAGCGTGAAAGGTATCGGGGTGCTTGTCGCCGCCGCGTGAGGGGCTACACTGCGCCGCGTGGGTGCGTCCCGGCGCGTCAGGCGGTCGAATGCGGTGCACCGATTCGTTCCTGAGGCCGGGGCCGGCAGCCGGTCTGGATTTCTAACCAACACGGAGAAAACAATGACTCGTAACGCGACAGCCTGGGCGTGGGTGGCCGGTCTGCTTCTGGCATCGGGCTGCGGTGGGTCCGGGGCGGGCGAAGCCCACATGGGGATATCAGTTATCAAGAATCTGGCCCGCAAAGATACAAACCTGCGGATTTACCTCGACGGACACGAGGCGAAGCAGAGCCAGCTCAAGAAGGGCATCATGGGGCACTCGGCGTTCAAGGTGAAGGAGGAAACCACCTGTTCGCCCATGTTCCGCTACGAGATCATCGACCCGAAGAAATTCGGGTTCATTAAGCATGTTTCGATGCAGGTCCACCCGAAGTTCGAGGCGGATTTCTCCGATATCCCGGACTACGTCATCCACCCGCGGGACATGAACAACCCGGACGCCAATATGAAGCCCGGCGTCGACTACGATCTGGCAAACCTCGGGCCGGGCTTCCGCATTCTCGATCGGCATGACAAAGAGGTCGAGAAAGTGGAGTTCAAGCCGGGGGTCGAGTACATGCTGGTCTTCACGGTGTCGGCCGACAAGAGCGAGACAACCCAGATCTTCTTTAAGACCAAGTGACGAGGGTCCGGCTTCACGCCGGGTTGGCTGGGCGGTGCTGGGGACCTGGAGCTGAGCAGGGACGGAGCAAGTGTGGGAGCACGGATTCTGATAACTCGCCGTGTGCCGCCGCCGGCGGTTGAATCTCTGCGTGCGGCGGGTCTGGCGGTGGACCTGGTGGACCAGGACGATCCGCCGTCCCGTGCGGAATTGCTGGCCCGCGTTCCGGGCGTCGCTGGGCTGATCACGATGCTTAGCGAGAAAGTGGATGCGGAGCTGCTGGAGGCCGCGGGGCCCGGACTGCGCGTCGTCGCGAACTTCGCCGTCGGATACGACAATATTGACTTGGAGGCCTGTCGGCAGCGCGGCGTGCGGGTGACCAACACGCCGGGGGTGTTGACCGACGCGACCGCCGATCTGGCGTGGGCCTTAATTCTGGCCACCGCACGGCGGGTGGTGGAAGGTGATCGTCTGGTCCGCTCGGGGCAGTGGCAGGGCTGGGCGCCGCTTCAACTTCTCGGTTTGCAGCTCACCGGCGCGACGTTGGGGCTGGTGGGCGCCGGTCGCATCGGAACTGCGGTTGGGTTGCGCTCGGTCGGCTTCCGGATGAACGTGCTGTATGTCGATGATCGTCCCAGCGTGGCGCTGGAGGAGCAGGTTGGCGCACGGCGGGTCAGTCTGGGGGAATTGCTGCCGGTGGTGGACATACTCTCGCTGCACGTGCCCCTGACGCCCCAGACACGCCATCTGATCGGTCCGCAGGAACTGGCGGCGATGAAGTCGACCGCGATCCTGATCAACACGGCGCGCGGGCCGGTCGTCGATGAAGCGGCGCTGGTGGAGGCCCTCCGTGCCGGCCGGCTGGCGGGGGCCGGCTTTGACGTCTACGAGCACGAGCCGCGTCTGACGCCCGGGCTGGCCGAGCTGCCGAATGTGGTCCTGCTGCCGCATTTGGGCAGCGCGACGACGGCCACGCGACAGAGAATGTCGCAGATGGTGGCGGAGAACGTATTGGCGGTACTGGCTGGCCGGGAGCCGCCTAACCCGGTCGTGTAATTCGTGCGGGCCGCACGGAGGCGAGTTCTATGGCCACTTCCGTTGGAACGCCGGCGTCGGTTTTTCCCGCCTCGTTGGACACAGTGCCGCCAGAGGTTCACGTTGCTTACTACGAGCACGGGGCGCGCTATCTCCTCGACGGACGCGTATGCCGGTGGAGCGGACCCTGTCAGGAGGTATTTTCGCCCATTCTCGTGGGGCCGCCGGACCGGCGTCGACCGTACGCCCTCGGTCACTACCCGCTGATGACATCGCAGGAGGCGCTGGAAGCCCTGGCGGCGGCCGAGCGAGCGTACGACCACGGCCGCGGAACCTGGCCGACGATGTCCGTGGCCGATCGCATCCGGCATGTGCAAGAGTTCATCCCTCGCATGGTCGCGGTGCGCGACCAGGTCGTACGCCTGTTGATGTGGGAGATCGGCAAGACCCTGCCGGACGCGCAGAGGGAGTTCGACCGGACGGTGGACTACATCCGCGACACGATCCAGGCGCTGAAGGAGCTTGATCGGTCCAGCGCCCGTTTCGCGATTGAGCAGGGTTTCATCGCGCAGATTCGACGCAGCCCGCTGGGCGTCGTGCTCTGCATGGGGCCCTTCAACTATCCGCTCAATGAAACCTTCACCACGCTGATTCCCGCCCTCATCATGGGCAACACGGTGGTCTTTAAGCCGCCCAAGCACGGCGTGCTGCTGCACGGACCGCTGCTCGACGCGTTCGCCGAGTCGTTCCCGCCGGGCGTCGTCAACACGGTCTACGGCGAAGGGCCGGTCGTCGTGGGGCCGCTGATGCAGAGTGGAAAGATCCAGGTACTCGCCTTCATCGGCTCGGCGCGCGTCGCCGCTCTGCTCAAGCACCAGCATCCGCAGCCGAATCGGCTCCGCTGCGTGCTCGGCCTGGAGGCCAAGAACCCGGCCATCGTCCTGCCGCACGCGGATCTGGAACTGGCCGTGCGCGAGTGCGTCCTGGGCGCCCTGTCGTACAACGGGCAACGGTGTACCGCGATCAAGATCATCTTCGTCCACCGCAGTGTGGCGGACGTGTTCTGTCGGCGGCTGGCCGAGGCGGTCGAACAGCTTACGGTGGGCATGCCGTGGGAACCGGGGGTGCACATCACCCCGCTGCCGGAGGAAAACAAGCCGGCGTGGCTACAGAAGCTTGTCGCGGATGCCTGCGCGGGCGGCGCCCGCGTGCTGAACGCGGGCGGCGGCACGATCGACGGCACCCTCTATTATCCGGCCGTGCTTTATCCGTGTCGGCCGGACATGGAGGTCTGCCACGTCGAGCAGTTCGGCCCGGTGGTGCCGGTGGTGCCGTTCGATGATGAGCAGATGGTCATCGAGTGGGTCGTGCAGAGTCCGGTCGGACAGCAGGCGGCCCTGTTCGGCAGCGACGCGCGCAGCCTCAGTCGCCTGATCGACCCGCTGGTGAATCAGGTCTGCCGGGTGAATCTCAACAGCCAATGCCAGCGCGGGCCGGACACGTTCCCGTTCACGGGGCGCAAGGATTCCGCCGAGGGGACGCTCTCGGTCTCGGACGCTTTGCGTGTCTTTTCCATCCGCAGCGTGGTGGCCGCGAAAGCGACCGAGGCGAATCAGGCGCTCATTTCCGAAATCGTCCGCGGACGACACTCGAACTTCTTGTCTACGGATTTCCTGTTCTGAAGGGCGCGGGCAGCGCAGGGGGCTTCATTGCGACGCGCACACCAGCCCGTCATACGCCAGCGCCATCGTCGGCGGGAGCTGCGCGTCCGTCTCGGCATGCATCAGCTCGTGCGCGATGTGCGTGAACCACGTTCGCCGCGCGCCGATCCGCCGGGCTTCGGCCACCGCCTGCTCCAGATTGAAGTGCGTCGGGTGCGGTCGCTTGCGCAAGGCGTCCAGCACGAGCACGTCCAGATCGGTCAGCAGAGCCCGCGTTTCGTCGGGCAGGGCGCTGCAATCCGGGCAGTAGGCGATTCCGTCGATGCGGAACCCCACCACCTGCGTCGGGCCGTGGAAGTACCGCAGCGGAATCACCTCACGACCGAACAGCTCGAACGGCCCCGTGATGGGCACCGGCCGCAGCCGCGGTTTGGCACTCGGGTATTCCGGATCATCCCGAAACGCATAGGCGAACATCGTCTGCACGCGTGCCAGCGTGGCGGCGTCGGCGTACACGTCCAGCGGCGTACCCTGCAAGTCGTTGAATCGCCGCACGTCATCCAGACCGACCACGTGGTCGGCATGCGCGTGGGTCAGGAGGATGGCGTCGACCCGCCGGACGTTGCAGGCCAGACACTGGAGCCGCAGCTCGGGCGCCGTGTCCACGAGCACGTGACGTCCGTCGTAGCTGAACAGGGCGCTGGGGCGTGTCCGCCGGTCCCGCGGGTCGTCCGAGTTACACACCGGGCACGGGCAGGCGATCATGGGGATGCCGTGCGAGGTGCCGGATCCGAGAATGGTCAGTCGCAGGGACACGGACGGTGCAAATCACTCGCTGACGAGGCTCTTGAGTCGCTTGTACAGCGGGCTGCTGCGGTCCATCCAGTTGATGCGCTCCTTGACCTGCCCGTCTGCGGGATCCAGATAGACCAGGGCGACCGACTTCTGCTCGCTGTAGGTGAAGCCGGCATCGCCCACGGGCTTGCGCGTGAAGAGCGGTACGTCCGTCTGTAGGTCGAGCACCACGGCGCCGGTGCTGAAGTCGATCGGTACGCGGCGCGGCTTGCCATCGGCGTCCAATTCGGACAGCCGGACTTCACGCACGTCGCCAATGGTATCTCCGACGCGCACGTCGAAGCTCTCGCGATGCCACCGCCCGCCGAACCAGGTGAACACATCGAGCGTCGCGACTGGGGGATCGACGGACTTCTGATCTCGAACGAAGAAGTGGGTCTTGGGCGCCACGACGATCGGATCGCTGGGCAGCGACCAGTCGCCCACCAGCACCGTCTGGGATGCATATTCCGGATTGCGCAGCGCCGCACGCCGCCCGACGTAGCGGTTCCAGATCTTCACGCGCATGCGATATCGGTAGGTCTTGCCCGGCTCCACGGTGTCGTCGTGGAACCAGACCGCCGGATCGCGGTCCGCACTGGCCGGGTCCACCACCAGATCGGTTTCGCCGGTTGGAGGCTGCGGTGGCGGCGTCGGTTCTTCGCGCGGTCCCGGCGCGGGGGGCGGCTCCGGGCGCGGCGGCCTGCCCGTGGGCGGCGTGGTCGGCTCCTGGGATGGCCGCCTCTTCCTGATGCGCTCCAGAATCTGCTCGGCCGCCTGTTTGTCGGCCGCAGTGGCCCGTGGGTCATCCCGAACTTCGGCTGCCAGCTTCTCGGCACCGTCCCAGTCCTTGCGCCGCTCCAGCGTCTGGGCTTCCCGGAGCTTGCGGCGAATCTCGGCGCGGGGATCAGGCTTCTCCGCTTCCGCGCCGGCGCCGGCTGCCTCTTCGTGTCCGGGCAAAGGCGGAATCTTCCACTCGTCGCCTGCCTCCACCGGGTAGAACGGTGGCTGCATCAGGAGGGGCTGATTGGCCCGAACGACAGTCAGCGCCTCTTCCAGCGCCCGCGCGTTGAGCAGTTCCCCCGTCCGCTCGTCGATGACGGGTGTGGGGATTTCCGGTCGGGGCATGGCCCGGCTCGGCTCGACGTCCTCCCAGTCCGAGAATTGACCGTTGGGCAGGAGCACCTGCCGCTGCACGTCTACCCCGACGACGAAGACTCGCGCCCGCCAGGCCGGGTAGCCGGCCGCGGTCATTTCCCGCTTCTGCGCTTCCCTCGGAAAGTACGCCGCCAGCGAGACCCAGGAACGCTCCACGGCCTGCTCTTCCGCCGCTTCCCGTTCCCCCGGCTCACGCCCCGTGCCGCCGAGGACCAGCGCCCGTCGGCGAACCATGCTGATGCCCGTGCGGGCCACCGGTGTGGTCGGGCTGAGCACCTTGACCAGCTCCACCTTTTCTTCGGCGCGTTCCGTTTCCTTCAGCGGGGGCGTTGGGGTACCAAACAGCGTTGCGACGCGCAGCGTGCGGGGCACCGGCGGCGCTCCGTTCGGATCGGGCGCGAAGATTCCACTCTCGAAATTGCGACGAAGCTGCTGTGCGTAATCGGGAACCGTCACCACGTTCGGCTCGGCCTGGTCCAGGGCCCGCTTCAACTGCGCGGCGCGGCCTGCGATGACGTCGTCTACCTGCCCCGGTCCGATCTTCTGGCCCGCGAACTCCACTTTGTTCGCGCCGAACAGGCAATAGACAATCACTGCCAGGGTGATAAGCCCGGCGACGCCGAGCGCGATCTTCTCGATGTGAAGCTCGATGAAACTGAGCGAACCTTTCGCCGGCATGCTGACGTCTCCGATCCTCTGCGCCGGGCCGTGGCCTGCCGAACTACGGCTGCACGCCCTCCCCCATCAGCCGTCGAGCGAACTCCGGCGGCATCAGGGGCTTGTACACGCTGCGCGCCAGGTAGCCCTCGAATTGCAGGTGCACGATGACAACCGGCGCGTCGCCATAGAAATACGGGCCTTCTTGCGCTCCGGGGGGCAGCAGCTCATACCCGATGCCGGTGAGCTGGTAGAAGTTCTCGCGCGTGATGCGATCCACGAGCCGGAGAATCTCGCGCTGATCCACGATCGCTCGCAGAGCGAACGCGATTACGTCGAAGTTGTCGTCGGTGTTGCGCCCGGTGAACGAGGGCCGATATTCCAGCGCGCCAGTCTTAAGTCCGCTACCGGCCGCCGGCGTCGGACCGCCGCCGCCTCCGCCGCCTCCGGCTAACGACCCCGTTTCGAAGGGCACAAGTTGCCCCACCGTGTTCAAATATCCGAACACCCGAATATCGAGCAAATGCTTGACCGGCATGAACTCGACATGTCGGTCCTTCTCCGGAAGCTGCTCGGCCGCCTCGTCGTTGAGCTTGCGGATCGCATTTACGATGTCCTGTTGCACCCACAGGCCGACCTGCGCTTCCCACATTTCGCTCGCGGTCGGGGCCCGCTCCAATTGTGCAATCGGGCTGATGTGGAACGAGCAGTGCTGCGCGCTCAGCTCCGCGTACATCCGGATGCTGCGCGCCTTGCGGATGGCGGCCATCAACTCGGCTTCCCTGTTCCGGCCGGTGTCCCCGAGCGCTGCCCCCGGCATCGCGGGCTCCATCGCCGGCCCGGGACGTGGGCCGCCACCCGGCGGTTCGGTTGGGGGCCCCGGCGGCCCGGGCGTGGGTGTTTCCTCGCCTTCCTGTTCGGCCCGGCGCTGGGCGGCCTCCAACAGTCGTTCCACCTCGTCCTGAATCTCTTCCGGCGTTGGAGCCCCGCCGGCCAGCAGTCCGCGCGGCAACTCATACAGAAGGTCTTTGTAGTGCTCCTGGAAGCGATAGGCTGCCTCGGTCGAAACCGGTACCGGGAACACCCCGGCCAACAGTGGATCCCGGCGGTTGATCCGCTTGGCCATCTCCACCGTCGTGTTGTACTGTTCCTCGAACTTCTTCCCGCGCTCACGCTCGGCGCTGATTGTCTTCTCGTTATGCGGATTCGAGCGCAGCGCGTCGATCTCGGATGCTTCCGCCAGCCGCCGATTCATCGCCTCCACAACGGTCTTGCGGGTCATGCCGATCGCCAGAACTGCGATTGCCAGCAACGAAACGACGCCGCATACCAGCGACACCCAGTGGTCTTTCAGGAACCGCATTGGGAGCACTCCCGTCTTCAGTCGCGCGACCGTACGACCCTCATGGCGCCTCTGGCGCCGGTTCCGCGGCCGGTGGCGCGCCCAGCGCTACCTTGAACGCAAAACCTACGCGCCAGTCGGATTGGGCGTCTTCGCCTGTCACGGGGTCCACCACGCGCGGTCGGGCCGGCGCCGCAGCCCCAGGCGGTACGCCAGGGGCCGGGCCCGGCATCCCAAGCCCGCCCCCGGGCGGTGTTTGCATCGCGCTCACCACGTCCGCATAGGGCCTTATGTGCTGCGTCACAATCGACCGCTTCGTTCGGTCGCGTGGATCGTCCGCCGGCAAATAGAAACCGAGCCCGGGCTGCGTGAAAACCCGCCGCAAGTTGGCAAAATAGAGTCCTTCCAGCCACCGGCTGGCATCCGACCGGCTGGTGCCGAAGAGCAGTCGCCCCTCCACGCGGACGACGAACCCACCCTGTTTTTCCTGCGTGAAACCCTCGGGGGCGGCCTCTTGGCCCGGCGCGCCCGGCGGGACCGCTCCCCCGGACGATTCGGATGGCAGCGCCTGGTCTACGTCGGGCGTGTATTCGACCACCAGCGACTCGATGATCAGTTGCCCACGTTCCGTGCGCTTGTAACGGTTCGGGTCCGACTCGATCTTCGCCTTCAGCTCCGCCCCGGTCTTCACCTCGGCCAGGTCGGGCGGGTTCGGCGGGGGCAGGGCCTCGTGGACCAGCGCAAACAGCCGCGGCAAGAGCGTTTTCTGTTCCTGAAGCCTGAGCAGATTCTGAATGTCGCTCTCCCGAGCGGCGGTGTCGGTGGAAGCTTCCGCGAACTGACGCTTGTACTCGCGCGCCTGGTTCAGAATGGCGCGCGTGTTGGCCTCCTGAGAGCGCGCGCTTTCGCTGGTTAGCTTCTGTTGATCCAGCGCGTTGCTGATCCAGGGCATAGCGGCGGCCACCGCGAGTGCCGCCGCCGTCGCAATGAAGAACGGACGCTTCTTCCGCCAGACGGCGACGCGGGCCATTTCCGGCGGCAGCAGGCTGGCGTGAATGCGAGCCAGCCCCCAGACCCTGCAACGCCAGACCGTAGGCCGCCCCGAAGCTGAGGATGTTCTCGGCAAACAGCGGCGTATTCGTGGCGGGGCCGGGGACAAGTCGCGCGAATTTCTCCAGCTTGCGCACGCCGCCCGGCAGCGTCAGGTTATTCTCCAGGTACTTCTGCAATCCGGGGAGCTGGAACGCGTTACCCAGTGCCAGAACCTCCCGCAGTTCGATATCGCGATGCGTGGAGCTGAAGAACCCCAGCGAACGCTGAATCTCGGCGACCAGGTCGGCGAAGACCGGCCGCATCGCCTGGAAGATCTGCCGCGCGTACTTGCTGGTGGCCGCGGTCCGCTTCAGAGCCTCCGCCTTGGAGAACGACAGCTTGAATGCGCGGACGAGGGCTTCCGTAAAACTGTTGCCCCCCAGCGGGATGTTGCGCGTCCAGGCCGAGTGCGGCTCGACGATGATCAGATCGGTGTTGGTCGAGCCGACGTCGATGATGACCGTGGCCTTGTTGGGTTCGCTTGTCGCCTGCCCGTCGAAGGTGCAGAAGTTGTACAGCGCGGCGGGTATCGCCTGCACCGCCAGGGGCGCGATCCCCACCGCTCCAAAGAACCCCAAGTGCTTGCGGATCAAGTCCTTGCGAATTGCAAAGATGCCCACCTCAATGTCCGGCAGGCCCTCCGCCGTGAACACCTGGTAGTCCCACACGACATCGTCCATGTCGAAGGGGATCTGTTGGCTGGCCTCATACCGTACCAGATCGTGCACCTTGCGGGCGTCCTTCTTCAGGTCAATCGGCGGCATCTTGCAGAACCGGGCGAAGGTCTGCTGCCCGGGCACCCCGATCACGAACCGGTCCCCCTGCAAAGGATGCCGCGACGCGAACTTCTCCAAAGCCGCCGCGATCAGTGCATCGCGATCCGCGTCCGGCTGCGAGAGGATTTTCGCGTGTTCGATGACATCGAGGTCCAGGGCCTCCACACGCCCGTCACCGGTGGCCCGCAGCTTCAGCGCCTTCAGCGCACACTGCCCGACGTCGATGCCCCAGACGGCGTTTCCCGTAGCCATCCAAAACCTCCAGCGCGGCGTCGTCCCGGAGTGCGGAATGCCACCGCCGCACACCGGCTTCAGCAGCGCTCATGCGACGCGAAATCCGCGTCACTGTCAAGCCATATATGGGTTCACCCGCTGGCCGCCGCGCGTCTCCCGGCTTGCGGGTCAGCCGGTCCGGCGGCGTTGCCCGCCCGCCCTCGGACGGCGCGACAGGCCGGCACGACCCTCCGCGGGAATCCACACGCCCGCACGCCATGAGGCCTAACCGTCGTGTGGCGGGTTCTCTGGGTGGCTCTCAGTATTCCGCCGGCAGGGTGTTGAGCTGGGCCAGCGTGAACACTGGGCCGTCCTTGCAGACGTACACCTTGCCCACGTTGCACCGGCCACACTTGCCCACGCCGCACTTCATGCGGTTTTCCAGCGTGGTGTAGATCGCGTCGGGCGTGAACCCCAGCTTGGCCAGCACGGGCATGGTCAGTTTGATCATGATCGGCGGGCCGCAGACGATGGCGATCGTGTTGGCCGACGAGGGGGCAAGCTGCTCCAGGATCGTCGGTACGAACCCGACCTGCCCCTTCCAGTCCGGCGTCTGGCCGCCGGGGTCGACGGTGGTGGTGAGCTTGACGTCGCTGCGACTGCCCCACTCGGCCAGTTCGTGCTTGTAGACGAGGTCGGCGACCGTGCGGGCACCGTACAGAATGCTGATGTCCCCATACCGGTCGCGCAGGTCGAGGCAGTTCCAGATGACGCAGCGCATGGGCGGCAGGGCGATGCCGCCGGCGATGAACAGCAGGTTCTTCCCGTGCCAGTCTTCGATCGGGAAGATGTTTCCGTACGGGCCGCGGAACCCGATGATGTCACCCTCGTCACGGTCCGCCAGGGCGGTCGTCACCCGCCCCATTTGCCGGAAGGTGCACTCGATATACCCCTTGCGGGTCGGCGGGGAGGCGATGCAGAAGGTCGATTCGCCTTCGCCGAACACCGAGTATTCGCCAAACTGGCCGGCCTTGAAGGTGAAGCGTTCCGCGACCTGCGGGTCGACGAACTCCAGTCGCAGCGTGCGCACTCCCGGCGCTTCCTCAGTCACCCGTGTGATGCGCATCGGATAGGGGGCATACGGATTGGCAACGGTCATACGGACATCTCCGCCAGCGCCTGCACATGCTCGGCCAGGTTCATGTCTACCGGACAGGCCCGCGAGCAGCGGCCGCAGCCCACGCAGCCCAGGACCCCGAGCCGCTCCGGTTGGTACGAGAACTTGTGCATGACGCGCTGTCGCCAGCGTTCACTTTGTCGGGCGCGCGGGTTGTGCCCCGACGCGTGCAGCGTAAACAGCTTGAATCCGCACGAGTCCCAGCAGCGCAGCCGCACGCTGTCGTATCGCTGCCGCTCATCCTGGATGTCGAAGCACGAACAGGTCGGGCAAACGAAAGCGCAGGCTCCGCAGCCCAGACAGCGCAGCGATTGCTCCACCCAGACTTCGGTGCGGTCGAACAACTTCGGCAGACGCGACGTGACCTGCTCGACTCCGAAGCGCGGCGTGATCTTCGCCAGTCGGTTCTCTTTCTGTTCGCCGTTTGCCGGGGCGAAGAGCTGCGGCGCGGCGCCGGCCAGCGTTCGGCCTTTTTCCGTCAAGATCTCCACCAGGAAACGGTCGTCGTCCAGGGGTGTCAGCAGCACGTCGCTGCCGCGCGTATCCCCCGGTGCCCCGCCGACGGAGGTGCAGAAGCAGTAGGCGTCGCCCCGAGTGCAGCTCAGGCCCACGACCGTGAGTTGCTGGAGCCGCGTCTCGAAGTACGGGTCCGGGCTGTCCCAGGTAAAGACGGCCTTGAGCGTCGCCAGACTGGCGGCGTCGCACGGGTGCACCCCAAACAGGACGGTGGGGCGTGTGTCCGGGGGCAGCTCCTGTACGTCCGCGGCCTTGCCGCGTAGTCGAAAGCGCAACAGCGGCTCGTACCGCGGGAACACGGCCGCCTTCGCGGACGTCGTCGTCTGGATGTAGTCCAGGGCGACCTCCTGGGGCGAGCTGACTTCGGCGAATTCGACGCGTCCGTCGCGGCGGACCGGCGCCAGCAGGCGGTGTCCGCTGGCCGTCAGCCGGGAAAACAGCTCGCCCAGCGCTTCCGTGCGGAGTATGCGTAGTTCGCTGCCGGGGTTCACCGGATGAACTCCTCCTTGTCGTCGGGCTTGAAGGTGGCCAGGGCGTACTCTTTCCGCATGCTGTAGCCCGGTTCGGCTCCGAACTGCTGGAGGGCCTCGCGGGCTAGCACGCGGTTGAGCAGATCGATGCGGATACCCTCCGGGCACGCCTCCGCACACGACCCGCAATCGACGCATCGCCCGGCCAGGTGCATCGCCCGGACGACATTCCACTCCAGATTGCCCAGCGGATCCGACGACACGGGAATCCACTGCGGCTGATTCACGTCCGTGATGCAGCGAGCGCAGTAACACAGCGGGCAGGCTGCCCGACACGCGTAGCACTTCACGCAACGCTGGAGTTCGGCCGACCAGAACGCCCAGCGCTCTGCGGGCGACAGGCTGTCGATTCGATCCAGCTCGGCCTGCTGCTCCGGCGTTAAGCCGCGCGGCAGCCCGGCCAGATACTCCTCCATCGCGGCAAAGCGCGGCAGCTCGGTCACAGCCCCGTCTGTGACCACCAGCGCCAGGACGGCTTCGTCGGTCAACTGGTTCTCCACGCCGTACTGCAACAGCGCCCGCAGCGTGCCGGGAACGCACACGAGGGCCGGCTTGCCCAGCGCCCGCACTTCCGGTTTGAGCAGGTAGGTGGCCAGATTCTGTCGGCAACGCGCGTCGAAGATAAGCTGCGATGTTTGTTCCGGGCGACGGACAAACACGGCCCGCACACGCTCCGGATCGGAGCCTGCTCCGTAGCCAATGACCACCTGCACGGTGCCCGCTTCGAGCAGGGCGCGGGCTTTGTTCTGGAGGGCTTGCATCAGGCCACCTCCACCGCTTCCGGCCGGCAGGCCAGCCGCTTGGGAAACGCGTCGTACGGCCCCAGCTCCCGGATGGTGGCCGCAACCTGGTTGACCAGCTCGGCCCATTTGGCCCCCTCGGCCGCCGATACCCACGCGAAGTGGATCCGCCGCAGGTCGACGCCCAAAAAATCCAGCAGTCGGCGGAAGAGGATCCAACGTCGGCGAGCGTGATAGTTGCCCGCGGTATAGTGGCAGTCGCCCGGGTGACAGCCGGACACGATCACGCCGTCTGCCCCCTGCCCGAAGGCTTGGAGAATCAACATAAAGTCGATCCGCCCCGTGCACGGCAGGCGGATCATCCGCACGTTCGGCGCGTACTTGATGCGGCTCGTGCCGGTCAGGTCCGCGCCCGCATAGGTGCACCAGTTGCAGACGAAGGCGACGATCTTCGGCTCAAACGCAGCCACGCATCCTGTCTCCTGCCGCACTGATGCGGCGGACGGCCGACCCGCCGCTCAGACCGCGATCAGTTCGGCGAACACCTGCTCATTCGTAAAGCCCTGGAGGTCGATCGACTTCGACCGGCACAAGGCCACGCACGTTCCACAGCCCTGGCAAACGCCCTGATTCACCTTGGCCACAGTCTTGATCAGCTTCCCATCCCGCGTGCGAATCTCTTCCCGCTCAATCGCCTGGTACGGGCAGGCCGACTCGCACAAGAAGCAGCCGATGCACGTGGAGTACTCCGGCGGCGCACAGCGGTTGACGACGGCGACCAGCGGTTCGCGCGAGAGCTCCTCCTTCGAGAACAGTGCGATCACCTTGCTGGCCGCTCCGGACGCCTGGGCGACGGCTTCGGGAATGTCCTTGGGTGCTTGACACGCGCCGGCGACGAAGATGCCGGCCGTATTCATTTCCACCGGCCGCAACTTGGGGTGCGCCTCCGACAGGAACCCGTTTTCGTCGTAACTCACCTTCATGCGCTGCGCGAGTTGCTCCGCGTCCGGCTGCGGGACCATGGCTGTGGCCAGCACGACCAGATCCGCTTCGATCTCGACCGGACGCGAGTTCAACAGCGTATCCACACCCTTGACGATCAGCTTGCGGTTCCGCTCATAAATCCGGGAAACCCGTCCGCGAATGTAGTTGACCTGATCTTCCTCGATCGCGCGGCGGACGAATTCCTCGTACATCTTTCCGCCGGCGCGGATATCCATGTAGAAGACGTACGCGCGGCCTTCGTGGACCTTGTGCCGGTACAGCATCGCGTGCTTGGCCGTGTACATGCAGCAGATCTTGGAGCAGTAGTTGAGCCCCTTGGCCGGATCGCGCGAGCCGGCACAGGCCACGAACACGACCGTCTGCGGGATGGCTCCGTCTGATGGACGGCGGATCACGCCCTGCGTCGGTCCCGACGCGGACGCCAGCCGCTCGAATTGCAGCCCGGTGATGACGTCCTTGTACCGGCCGTAGCCGTATTCCGGGAAGAAGTCGGTGCCCTTGACCTGGTATCCGGTGGCCGCGACGACCGCCCCGACGTGGACCTCGATCAGCATGTCCTCCTGGTCGTAGCGGATCGCCTTGGCCGGACAGACGCGTTCGCACAACTTGCAGCGCCCTGTCTTGAAGTACACGCAGTGCTCCCGGTCGATGACGGGCTTGTTCGGCACCGCCTGTGGGAAGGGGACGTAGATGGCGGTCCGCATTCCGAGCTGCGCGTTGAATTCGCTGGGGATCTTCTTGGTCGGGCACTTCTGGATGCAGGCGCCGCAGCCGGTGCAGGCGGTCTCGTCGATGCTGCGGGCCTTCTTGCGGATCACCGCCCGGAAGTTCCCGATGAAGCCTTCCAGACGCTCGAGCTCGGAGTAAGTGTACAGCGTGATGTTCGGGTGCTGCGCGACCTCCACCATCCGCGGGGTCAGAATGCACTGGGAACAGTCCAGCGTCGGAAAGGTCTCCGGACAACTGCGCCATGTGCCCGCCGATGGAGGCCTCCCGCTCGACCAGAACGACCTTGTGACCGGCATTGGCGATATCCAGGGCGGCCTGAATGCCCGCGATCCCGCCTCCCAGTACCAGCGCCGTCCGGGTGACGGGCACGTTGATCGGGTACAGCGGACGGTTGCGCTTGACCTTCTCGACCATGATGCGAACCAGGTCGATGGCCTTCTCCGTCGTCGCCTCGGACCGCTCGTGCACCCACGAGCAATGCTCGCGCAGGTTGGCCATCTCGCACAGAAACGGGTTCAGCCCCGCCTCCGCGCACGCCCGCCGAAAGGTCGGTTCATGCATCCGCGGCGAACAGGCGGCTACCACGACGCCGGTGAGCTTCTTTTCCCGGATCGCTTCCTTGATGAGATTCTGTCCCGGGTCGGAGCACATGTACTTGTAGTCCACGCTGTGGACTACGCCCGGAAAATCCGCCGCCGCCCGGGCCACCGCCGCCGTATCCACCGTGCCCGCGATGTTCTCGCCACAGTGACAGACAAACACACCGATCCGCGGCATGATCAGCCTTCCCTCTGTGCGGCACCGTTGCCGTCGCTCGCCGAAGGACCCGCGCCGACTTCCATCGCCTGCCGCGTTGCGGCGGCCGGAAAGCGGACGGGTACATGGTGCCGATGCAGTCCTAGGGCCCGTTCCTTCAATCCCAGCGCCAGACCGATGACCTGACTGACGTACAGCACGGGCAAAGACCAGTTGGTTCCGCGCCGCCGGACGATGGCGGCACGGCGCAGGTCGAGATTCGTGTGACACATGGGGCAGGCCACCACGATCGCTTCGGCGCCGCGCTCGGCCGCATCGGCGAGGATTCGTCCGGACAGTTCGGCGACCGTTTCCAGTCGGGACACCGACAGCCCGGCCCCACAGCATTCCACTTTGAACGCCCAGTCGATCGGCTCGGCCCCCACGGCCCGCATCAGTTCCTCCATTTCCTGCGGGTCTTCGGTCCGTCGGCACGGCGCCAGGCGCGCCGGCCGCGTCAAATAGCAGCCGTAGTAGCAGGCCACCTTGTGCGCGAACGGCTGCCGGACGCGGTCCTTGAGCCCGTCGCGGGCGCAGGTCAGCAACATGTCGAGGACGCTGAGGACCCGGGTCGTTCCCGTATACGGCAGCTCGATGACGGCGCTGATTTCCCGGCGCAGGGCTTCGTTTTGCCTCAGCTCCTCCCGGGTGCTGGCCAGCCGCACCAGACAGGCCGAGCAGGGGACGAGCAGATCGGTGAACCCGGCTTGTTCGGCCAGCGCCAGAATACGGGCTGGCAGCGCCAGGGCGAGTTTGTGGTTCAACGTGTGGGCCGCCGTGGCTCCACAGCAGTTCCAGTCCGGCACCTCGCACAGCTCCAGACCCAGCGCCGGAGCGATGGCCTGCAATGACTCGTTATATTCCCGCGAGGATCCTTCCAGCGAGCAGCCGGGAAAGAAACCCACCTTCATTGCGCGGCCCCTTTCTCCTTGGTCGTCGGCGTGTTTGCACACTTGTCGAAGATCCGCGCGATCTGCCCGCGATCGGCGATGCCGTGGGGCAGCAGGCTCAGCTTGCCGCGCACCAGCAGCTTCGGAGCCACGCCCACGTCCTGAAGCAGATGCCCGGTCTTGAGCTTGTAGCTGGAGATCAGGCCGACCTCATGCAAGCGCCCGTTCTTGCGGATCGACTCCAGAAAGGCCTGGTGAAACGCCAGGATGTCCTTGGCCTTCGGGTGTGCTTGCCCGGTCCGCAGCGACTCCTGTCGCAGGTAGTCCATGATCCGCGGCAGGTCGACCTCCTGCGGGCAGCGGGCGGCACACGTCTCGCACGTCAGACAGAGCCAGATTGCCAGCGAGCCCAGCACCTCCTCTTCCATGCCCGGCAAACTCAATTGCAGGAGCCGGAGAATCTGATTGGGCTCGTAATCCATCTCGGCGGCCAGTGGGCAGCCGGCTGCACACTTGCCGCACTGATAACACCGAAACACGGACTCCCCGGTAGCCTGTGCCACGCGGTCGGCCAGTGTCGCCGGAGCCTGAGTGGAGGGCAGCGGATGCGACATCACCATTCTCCGCCGGCCGCCGGCGGTGTACGCCCCGTAACCGCGCACCCCAGCCAGCGCACCGAATAAGAACCTCCGAATATACGGAGCCGACATGTTTCGTGCAAGCAACGTGCCAGCTTGTCACGATGCCGAGAAATGCCGGAGTTTTAAGGCCAGGAATCGACACATAAGATTCACTGCTGCGCCCAGGTGCACTCGCCATGGCGAATGCTGCCCTAAGCGCCGCCCCAATGACGATGACTTCGACCTGCGCGCCACGATACGGCGTCGTCGCTTGGGCAGTCTCCGATTTGAGGCTCCGGGCACCGCAAAGGCCCGCAGCCTGCCGGCGTTCGCAAAATCGCGCTCCGGGTGCGGAAAACTGCCCGCCGCGTGAGTGTAGGTGGGGGGTTACGGAGCGGCGGGAGCCGCTTGTTCGATCTGCACGACCTCGACGCGCTGATTGAGGCGATGGCCGGCGTCGTCGTAGGCGGTCGTCGCCACGCGGTCGTTGTCCGCGCAGGCGGTCACACGCAATCGCTGCCATTCCACTCCTTCGGCTGCCAGCGCCTGAGCGACCGCGAACGCGCGCTCGTAGGACAACTGCATGCCGCGGTCCGCGCGGCCGTACGCTTCCGCGGCGCTACAGTGACCGCGGATATCAAGCCGGGTCTGATAGCCGCGGAACTGGCGCGCGAGCTCTGCGACAGCCGAGTGGCCCTCAGCCGTAAGGGCCGCGCTGTTGGGCTCGAAGAGAATGGCGCCGCCGTCGCCGTAGACGCCCGTGCGCCGGATGGACTGCACGTCCCGTTCGGCTCCTTCGAGACCTTCGGCCCTGGCATCGCTGCGTCCGCGGAGGCGGGCCCGCAGGCGCTGTACGAGCAGGAGGTCGCGCGGGTCGGTGGAGTTCAGGTCAACTGGATTGTTGAACGCCTCGCGGACCGCCAAGGCGAAGTCGAGCTGTTCGGCCGTCGGGCCGCCGCCCGTTTCGCGGCCTTCCTGTTTGGATTCCGACTTGCCCCCGCCCGGGGCCTTCATCGCCAGGGCCAAGAGGATGACGAAGAACCCCATCTGCAACATGACATTGTCGGCAAAGGAGATCAGCCACTCCGGAGCCCCTTCGTGGGCCTCCTCCCCATGGTGGCCCCCAGGCGCGTGATGACTGCGGTGGGACGCGGCTCCATGACCGGCATGCGAAGTGCGTTCGGTCCCGCTGCCGGGGCCAGCGGCTTGGGTTTCTTCGTGCCGGGATGGTGCGGTGGCAGTCGCCATGGCGGTCTATTCGTGGACGCTCACGTGTCCCGGGGTGCGTACGATCGGCTGACGCTAGCTGCCCGCGACCTTCTCGCGTACCGAGTGCGGCAGGAAGGCGAGCATCTTCTCCATCGTGACCCGCGGGTTGTCGCCCATGCCGATCGACAGCAGCCCCTGGAGCATCATTTCCCGGTTGACAATCTCCTCCGACGAACGTAGCGCGAGCTTGTCGCCGATCGGGCCGGCGATCGCGTTCGCCATAATGCACCCGTACATGGTGGCGACGACCGCGACGGCGAGCATGTGGCCCATCACCTCGACCTCGCCGCCGAGGTGTCCGAACATACCGATCTGCCCGATCAGGGTGGCTACCAGCCCGTATCCCGGCGCGTACAGCTTGATGAGGTCGAAGAACTTCTTGCCCGCCTTGTGGCGATCCTGCATGGCGAGGAGTTCCATGCGCAGGCTGGTTTCGATCGTTTCGGGCGCGGTTCCGTCGACGAGCATTTTGAGACCCTGCGCCAGAAACTTGTCGTCCAGTTTCTGGATATCGGCCTCCAGAGCCAGCACGCCCTCGCGGCGCGACTTCTCGGACAGCGCCACGACCTGCTTGATCACCTCCGCCGGCGGCTTGGCTTTGTGAAACATGAACCGGCGAATGTAGCCCGGGACACACTTGAGCTTTTCCATCGGCATGGCCATCAGCGCGACGCTGATGCTACCGCCAAAGACCATGACCATGCCCTTTTCGGAGTAGAACATGGCCCAGTGGCCTTCCGAGGCGCGGTATCCGACGTACAGACAAGCGGCAATGCCGATGAGACTGCCGATCAGACTGGCCTTGTCCACGCGAGCCGCCCTCCTGTGCGTCACGTCGTGCGTCGTTTCGAGCGCACCGGTTCCCGGGGGAAACATCGGCAGGAATCGCCGGTGCGTCGAATAGCCCGCCGACTGGCGGGACGACGGCGGCCCGCCCGATAATGAGCACCTGATTGTCGTCCGTCGCGGACGGCTTGCCGTACCGGTCCTGGCCCGAATACGTTCTTCGTCCGCAAACCCCGAGCCCCGTATGCCCGCACCGCAGCCGTTGTCGCCGACGCCCGTACCGCCGAGCGAAGCGACCGCGCGGCGCAGCGCGCGCCACGGCTCGACGCTGCACTGGCAGATTCTGGGGGGGCTGCTGGTTGGCGCCGCGCTTGGGCTGCTCGCCAACCACTTCTGTCCCGCGCAGCCAGACGGGACGCCGCACGCGGGCTTGGCCTGGTTCACACGGAACGTCGCGGAGCCGGTGGGGCAGATTTTTCTGCGCCTGATCCTGATGGTGGTGGTGCCGCTGGTATTCAGCGCGCTGGTACTGGGGGTCGCGGGGATGGGCGACCTGAGGCGTCTCGGGCGGGTGGGCCTGAAGACGCTGGCCTTCACGGTCGCGCTGTCGGCCTGCTCGGTTGCTATTGGCGTGACACTGACCCACGCGGTCCGTCCGGGCCAGCAGCTCAGCGGCGAGCGTCGCGCCGCGCTGCGTCAGCGCTATGCCACTCAGGCGACGGAGAAGGTCTTGTTAGCCCGGCAGGCCAAACCGCTCCGCGACACGTTGCTGGACATCATTCCGAAAAACCCGCTTCAGGAAATGGTGGGGGCGCTGGACGGCAGCTCTCCCGGCGGCGGGATGCTGGCGGTGATGTTCTTCGCGCTGCTGTTCGGCGTCGCCGTCGCGTTGTCGCCGGGACGGACCGGGCCGCTGCTGGCCGTGCTTGAGGGCCTGTATGACGTGACCATGCAGATCGTCGGGCTGGCGATGCGCCTGGCTCCGCTCGGGGTCGCGGGCCTGGCGTTTTCCCTGACGGCGTTTCTCGGGCTGGACATTGTTCGCACGCTCGGATGGTACGTGGCCACGGTCCTGACTGGACTGCTGCTCCAGCTTGTGGGCGTCTATTCGTTCGTTGTGCTGGTGGTGGCGCGTCGGAACCCGCTGCGCTTCCTGGCCCGTATTTCCGAGGCGATGCTTACTGGCTTCGCGACCTCTTCCTCCAACGCTACGCTACCGACCTCGCTGCGCGTGGCCGAGCAGAACCTCGGGCTGCGGCCCGAAGTCTCCCGCTTCGTGCTTACTGTCGGCGCCACGGCCAATCAGAACGGAACTGCTCTTTATGAGGGCGTGACGGTACTCTTTCTCGCGCAGGTCTTCGGAATCGAACTGTCGCTCGGACAGCAGATCACTGTCGCGCTGCTGTGCATTCTCGCGGGTATCGGCACGGCCGGCGTGCCCGGCGGCTCCCTCCCGCTGGTCGTAGTCGTCCTTCAGACGGTCGGCGTCCCCGCCGAGAGTATCGGAATCATTCTCGGCGTGGACCGACTGTTGGACATGAGCCGCACGGTGGTGAACATCACCGGCGACATCGCGGTGGCCGCATGCGTGGATCGTCCGGCCGCGCGCCGCGCCGACGTGGCCTCGCTGCCAGAAACGGAGCCATCTGGGCGTGGTGCCGGAGGGCAGTAACCGTCTGGTCGGATCGGCCGGGGAGGTTACAATCCGCAGCCGTTGCGCGCCGTAGCCGCGTGCCTCCTGAACCGGACGCGAAATTCCCTGTGAACGATCCGACCGTCAGCCAAGACCATCCCCTGCCCCGCGAGGTGACTGTATCAAAGCCGGCCATCGGGCGCTGGCATCTGCATCGGCGCCTCTATGAATGGATGTTGCATTGGGCCGAAACGCCGCACGGCGCCGTGGCCCTCTTCCTGCTGGCGTTCGCCGAGTCGAGTTTCTTTCCCATCCCCCCGGACGCGTTGTTGATTGCGCTGGTTCTGGGAGCCCGGCGGCGCTGGTGGTGGCTGGCGACGCTGTGTACCGCGGGCAGCGCACTGGGCGGCGTGGCCGGCTACGGTATCGGTCGGGGGCTGATGGACGCGGTCGGCTGGCCGATCATCCGCTTCTATCACGCAGAAGAATACTGGCAGCGCGTCACGGAGCTGTACGCGCGGTACGACTATTGGATCGTTTTTTCCGCCGCCTTTACGCCGATTCCATATAAGGTGTTTACGATCGCTTCGGGCGCCTGCCACATGAACCTGCTCGGCTTCACGCTGGTTTCGGTGGTAGGGCGCGGGCTGCGGTTCTTTCTGGTCGCCGTCCTGCTGTACTGGCTCGGCCCGCCCGTCCGCCGGGTGATCGAGAAGCATTTCGACCGGCTGTGCCTGCTGTTCGTCGTGCTGCTGATCGGGGGATTTGTCCTGATCAAATACGTCTTTTTGATGCTTCTGGCAATCGTCGAACAGAGCTGGGGCTGGTGGGTCGGGTTCAACGGCTTCGTGCTGGCCATGCTGGCCGTGGACCTCGGGGTCTTTCACCGGCGCGCGCATCTGATCCGGATGAAGGAAGCCCTGATCTGGTCGATCGTCTGGGTCCTTGCGGCGTTGGCCTTCAATTTCGGCCTGTGGCACGGCTGGTTCGGCGATTACGAGCCGGCGGAGCGCGGTCGGGTCGCCCTGGAGTTTCTTACCGGCTACCTGATCGAGAAGTCGCTCAGCGTCGACAACCTCTTCGTCTTTGCCGTTATTTTCGGCTTCTTTGCCGTCCGCCCCGAGCATCAGCATCGCGTACTCTTCTACGGCATCCTCGGCGCCCTCGTCTTCCGCGCCGTTTTCATCTTCGGCGGATTGTGGCTGCTGGAGAAGTTCGCCTGGATGACCTACGTTTTCGGCGGTTTCCTGATCGTTACCGGTATCAAGCTCGCCCTTGGCAGCGACCGCCACGTGGAGCCGGAGCGCAACCCCGTCCTGCGTCTGTTGCGCGCTGTTCTGCCGGTCAGCGCCCAGTATGACGGCGGGCGCTTCTTCACGCGCGCCAACGGTCGACGGCTGGGCACGCCGCTGCTGCTGGTGCTGGCCTTCGTCGAGATGACGGATGTCGTCTTTGCGGCCGATTCCATCCCCGCCGTGATCGCCATCACGCACGATCCGTTCATCGTCTACACGTCCAACGTCTTTGCCATCCTCGGGCTGCGCGCTTTGTACTTCGTACTGGCAGCTTTCATCCGGGCCTTCCGCTACCTGTCCTACGGGCTGGCGGTCCTCCTGGTGTTCGTGGGCGGCAAGATGCTGGTGGCGGCGGCGACCGGCCGGCACCTGCCGATCGGCGTGTCGCTGGCCGTCATCGCGCTGATTCTGACCATAGCGGTGGTTGCGTCGCTGCTGCGCCCGGCGAAGCCCGCCCCGCCTGCAATGGCGGAATCCACACAAACCGAATGACGGTGCCCCGACGGCTGCGCGGTCGGAACCTGCATAGCCGACGCACTATGCAGAGCGTACCATTTTCGCTGCCGCCGATTTCAGGTGTGGCAGGAGTGTGCAATATGAACTTCGGTGCTGTGCAAGGCTACATGCGCGAGCAGCGCATCGACGGTTGGCTGGTCTATGATTTCCGCGGGAACAATCCGGTCCTCGCCCGCCTGCTGCCCGGCCAGCGCCGGACCACCCGCCGGGCGCTGCTGTTCATCCCGGCTCAGGGGGAGCCTGTGCTGGCGATGCATGGGATCGACGCGCGGCAGTTTGCCGGCGTGCCGGTGGCGACCCACGTGTATCTCACCTGGCGCGACCTGATCGGCTGGCTGGCGGAGATCGTCGCCCGCGCTACCCGCATTGCGATGGAATATGCCCCGGGCGCGGTGCTGCCGGCCGTCGCGATCGTGGACGCGGGCACGGTGGAGCTGGTCCGCGCGTTGGGGGCGGAAGTGGTGTCGTCGGCCAACCTGATTCAGGTGTGCGCGGCACAATGGTCCGCCGAAGCGCAGGCCAACCACGCCTGGGCGGCCGAGGCGGTGGACCGGATCAAGGATGATGCGTTCCGCTTCATCGGCGCGCGGCTGGCTGGCGGCGAACCGGTCAGCGAGTACGACGTTCAGCAACACATGCGGCAGCAGTTCGCCGCCGTCGGCCTGGAATGGCCCGACGGCCCGATCGTGGCCGTCAACGCACACAGCGGCGATCCGCATTACGAGCCGACGGCGGAATCGAGCGCATGGATCCAGCCGGGCGATTGGGTGCTGATCGACTTGTGGGCCCGCAAACCCGGCGACGAGAACGTGTTCGCTGACATCACTTGGGTGGGTTACGTCGGGGCCGAGGTGCCCGCTCGGCAGCAGCAGGTGTTCGAGGTGGTCCGCGCCGCGCGGGATGCGGTCCTGGCACGGGCGACGGCAGCGTGGCAGGCCGGGGAGCGTGTGCAGGGCTGGCAGCTCGACGATGCGGCCCGCGCTGTGATTACCCAAGCCGGCTTCGGCGCTACCATCCGGCATCGCACGGGTCACAGCCTCAGCCCGGGGCCCCAAGTACACGGATTGGGAATGAATCTCGACAACCTCGAAACGCACGATACCCGGGAAATGCTGCCCGGCATCGGGTTCACGATCGAGCCCGGCATCTACCTACCCGAGTTCGGCGTGCGCCTCGAAATCGACGTGTTTGTGGATCCCCACACCGGGCCGCGGGTCACGTCCAGCATTCAGCAGGAGATCGTCCGCATTCCCGCTCCGTGAAAGGACGGTGGCGTGCTCGGTTGGCGTCCGTTAGAATACCCGCCGGCGGATCCCCCCGGCTTGCGGGTCCGGTGTGCATCGTGGGCCGCGCGGGGTTGAAGTGGGGGCCGCGGGCCTTCCGGAGTGGGCGTGGTCGATGCGACCGCGTGGTATGTCGCAACGAGAGCGGTGGAGACAGAGGGGGCGACGTTGCGGCCTGCCCGTCGCTTTCCTGATTGTCTTGACCGGCTGCACGGACCTGCCACCGAACACGTGGTGGCCGACCGCCGCGCCGCCGCCCGTCGCTCCGACGGAGACCCCGGCGCCACCGGCGGCCGCCAACCCCGACCCGTCGGACGAAAACCCGTTGAAGCTGGTCGTGACGTCCGCCGCGGACAACCGGGCCACCCGTTTAACGCGCCTGGACGTGGTGCTGACCGCTCTGCGCGTCCGCGTTCCGCGGGACCAGCGGGCGCGCGCGGAGCTGATGTGGAACCACTTGCGGGAGGACGTCCTGGACGCGGCGACCACACTGCGGCTGCACCGCAACGGATTGCGTGTGGGACTGGGGGATGAGCAATGGTGGGATGCGATCCGGGCGACACTCAACGCGATTCCGGACGTACGTTCCTCCAATGTAACGCCGGTGCGGTTGCCGCCGGACTATCCGTTAGCGCTCGAGCTGGATAGCGGCCCACGTGAACAGACGCTGTTCTTCGCGGCCGAGGACGGGATTCTGACGGGCGAGACGTGGCCCCAGAGTCGGAACGTGCTGCGGATCAGTTGGGGGCTGAACTTGCAGCACGCCGAGCGGATCCGCGTGATGGTCGTTCCGGAGGTGCGCCAGCGTCTGGAAGGGCTGCGCTGGATCCGCAGTGGCGAGGACTTCGTGCAGGTACCGAATTATGCGGGGCGCGCCGTGGCGGCAGCGGCTTTTGTGACCGATTTGGAACCGGGAAAGTTCCTCGTGATTGCTCCGGGCGAGCAGGCCGGCGTATACGGGCTGGTGGGCAACGCCTTTCTGGTGTCCGAGGAGGACGGACGCCAGTATGACTCGTACGTGTTCCTGCGTGCGGATGTGAACCATGTCGTCCAGCGCGACTGAACCTCCCGCCACGGCGGGACGACTGGCCTCCGGGTACCTGGAGGGTCTGTTCCAGGGGGCGGGGTTCGCCATCATTGCCTGTCGGCCGGACGGCGTGATTGTGGCCAGCAACCGGGCGGCCGGCAGGCTGTTCGGTGCGGGTCGGACCGGTCTGAGCGGGCCGGTCAGCGCGCTGTTTCCGGAGAAAGATCAGGAGTTGGTTCGGCAGGCACTGACGACGGCCCGGACGACGCTGGAGCCCAGCGAGCTTCAGACACAACTGGGCGGTTCGCCCGACGATCCGCTGTATTACGCCGTGTGGTTCACCCCCGTCCTGGAGGTCGATGGTCGATTACAGGGCATCGCCCTGTGGTTCCGGGACATTACGCAGCGGATGCGGCTCCAGCGGACGCTGGACAAGCAGATGCGGCTGGCGTCGCTGAGCACGCTGTCCGGGGCGGTCGCCCATCATTACAACAACCTTTTGTGCTCCATCGCGACCAGCCTCGAATACGCCATCAACATGACCACGGTCACGGCCATGCGTCGGGCGTTGCAGCGCGTGGCAGACGCGGTAGCACGGGGCGCGCGAATCACGCGCCAGTTGTTGGCCTTCGCACAGGCGGACTACCAGAGCACCGACTGGGCGGATTTCACCGAGGTCGTGCTCTCGTTCTTCGACCAGAATGAGGAGATGCTGGCCCGCCGCCACATCAAGCTGCTGGTGGACTGGCAACTCGTGCCGATCATTCCCGTCCGCCGCGAGCCGCTGCTCGTCGTGCTCGGCAATCTGCTGGACAACGCGATGGAGGCGATGCCGAACGGCGGCACGCTCAGTGTCACCCTGTCCCGACGTGACGAGAACAGCGTTTGCCTGTCCATCAGCGACACCGGGCCGGGCATCGACCCGGCGCATATGGAACACCTCTTCGAGCCGTTTTTCACGACCAAGGGTGCGCTGGGCAACGGGGGAGGGTGCAACGCAGGCCTGGGGCTGGCGGTCGCCCATGGCCTGGTGAGCGAAATGCATGGCACGATACGCGCGGCGACCGTCCCGGGCAGCGGCGCACGCTTCGATATCATCCTGCCTATCCAACCCCCAACCAGCCCAACGGGTGCGGCGACTCTCCCCGTCGCGGCCGAAACGGCGTGATCCGCTCCTACAGGAACCGGCGGGCGGCCAGGTGCGCCAGATAGAACGCCGCGGCGATCGCGGCCATGCCAAAGACGATCGTCAGGAAAGTCCGTACGGTCGCCCAGGGCAGCTCGCGGACCCGGCGGGCGCGCGTGGCGCGGTAGACCAGCGCCACACACGCTACGAGCGGCAACAGCATCCACAGACGCGCCTCAGACGGCAGCCGCAGCGGCTGCACGAACAAGGTCGCGACCATCATCAGGCTGCCGAGCACAGGGCTACTCCAAACCAGCCCGGGGGGCGTGGGCCCGCGGGCGGGCGTCCTGGGCAGTCTGGCGAACGGCGGACATCCCGCACCGTTTCATCCGGTCTCCGTCGATCGCACGGTCGTGGGAGCGAGTTCCCGATAGTACGTGGGCAGGCCGCCGGTCTGGGCCCGCGTGATGGCGTCCAGAATCGCCAGCAGATTTAGCAATCCTGCCGTCGCCAAGTAAATCTGCGCGACGTCCGATTCCGGGTAGAACGACATGTAGGGGGCCCGGGCTTCGAGGTACCGGCGATATTCGTCGCGCCTGGTCTGCGGCGGCGCGGCTCGCCAGCCCAACTCACGCAGCACACGCTGTTCGATGGACTGACTGGCGACGTAGGCCGGCAATGTGTAGCCGCCGATGCCGGCTTCTGCCAAAAAAAGCCACGGGTTCGTGTGTGGGTTGGCGCCGTCCAAGACACCCCCGAATGCCATTCCCAGCCAATAGGGCACTGAGATGGCGACGAAGAAAACGGCGGCCAAACCGCGGTGGCCGAGCCACAGGTGGCCTGCCCCCGGCAACACCCACGCCAGCAGACCTGCTGCTACAGCCCGCGTCGTTGTGTCCCGGCTGGCGGCCACTTGAGCGGTGCTCCTTTCGGTCTACCCGCCGAGGGGGCAGGCCCCGCCGGGGCCGCAGCACTGGCTGCATCCCGGCGGCGTTTCCGGACGTTTCGCGGTTCCGCCATGGGCGGCAAAGACGCTCAGGACCCGTTCCACCTGCCGATGGCCGCACTGCGGGCACGCGATCCGCTGCGCTTCCGCCTCCGTGCGGACGAGTTCTTCAAAAACCTTTCGGCACTGCGGACACTTGTACTCGTAGATCGGCACGCACTCCACTCCTGTCGCGGGCGGCGGCCCGGGCCACGGCCCGCGCCCGATTCAGCGCCCGCGCAAGCATGTTGCAGACCCTCAAGCCGCAGTATAGGAGGCGCGCGCTTGGGCCGCAACGCGTGTGCCCGCCGACGCGGCCACTGTCGAAGAACTCGCCCGCATGCGAGAATGCCTCTTTGTGGACCGATCTGTTTCCTCACCGCCGCATGCCGCGGACATCGTGCGGGAGTTTCTCGGGGAGCTGCTGCGGGCCTACCAGCGCGCGGCCACACCGGCCGACCCCGCCGCGGGGGACTTGCTTGCGCCCCCGGACTCGCTCGTGCTCGCCGAGGCGGCCGCGCGATACGTCACCTGGGCCGCTCGAACGGACCGTCCCGTGCAAATCGCGGTGATCGGCCCGACGCAGACTGGCAAGAGCACGCTGGTTAACGCCCTGCTGCGACAGCAGGTGGCCCGCGTCAGTCCGCTGGCCGGTTTCACAACCCATCCCGAAGCCTTCTGGCGGACGGGGACCGACGACCGCGCGGACTGGGTAGCCGACCTGCTGCCCGGTTGGCGGCAAGTGCCGGCCGACCGACTCGACAGCGATGACCTCGGAAGCTGGTCCTTAACACGCATTCCGGCCGGGGCGGCCAGCCCCGCAACAGAGCTCTTGCCGCGCAACTGCATCTTGTGGGATACGCCCGACTTCGATTCGCTCGCCGCGCGGCGTTACCTGCATGGTGTGCTCGAAGTCGTCGCTTTGGCCGACATCCACGTTCTGGTGCTGAGCCAGGAGAAGTACTCTGACCGTTCGGTCTGGCACGTCCTGGAGCTGGCGGCCCCGCTCGGACGCCCGCTGTTCATCTTCCTCAACAAACTCGATCCTCCGGCAGAGCCGGTCGTTCTGGCGTCGCTCCGGGAGCGTTGGAGCCGATTCCGTGGGGAACCGTCGGACGTCCCTGTGTTTTCCATCCCCTACCACCCAGCCTTGGCGTCCGGCAACGCGACTGCCGGTTCCGACCTGACGCTGCCGCCGGAAGTTCGAACGCATCTGGCGCGATCCCCCGTGCGCGACCGTGCCGCGGGAGTCTGCTGCCTTGTACGGCGGCACTGGGACACGTGGCTGGCGCCGGTGCGTGCGCAGCAGCAAGCGCTTGAGCAGTGGCGTCATCTGGTCGGCAAGGCGGCCGACGCGTTCATGAGCGCCTATGTCCGGGATTATCTGGAGCATCCGCAGCGCTGGGACAGCTTCCGGCGGGCGGCGATCGAGTTGCTGGACCTGCTTGAGCTGCCGCACGTGGGTGGAATGGTTGCCCGCGCCCGGCGCTGGGTGACTTGGCCAATGCGTCGGCTGCTGGCGGCCGGTCGCGACTGGTGGTCAGAGCGTCGCGGGTCCGGTCGCCCGCCGCACGCGTTGGGTGTGGAGGCGACGGTGCTCACGGACACATTCGGTGCCTTGCTGGCGGGGCTGGAACGTGACATCGCGCGTCGCGCTCGTGAGCCGGGTCCCGCCCGGGCGGTGTGGGAGGCGCTGGGTGCGGGTTTGGACCGGGCCGGAGGCGGCTTGCGAGAAAGTTTCGACGCCGCGCTGCACGAGCACCATGCGCGCGTGACGGCGGAGATCCACGCGACGGCGCGGGCGCTGTACGAGGAGTTGCGTGGGCAGCCGACGCGTTTGGCCGCCCTGCGCACCGCCCGGGCGGCCCTCGACATGGGAGCGCTCCTGCTGGCCGTCAAGACTGGCGGACTGACGCCGCTGGATGTGATCTGGGCGCCCACCGCCTTCGCTTTGGCGTCGATGCTGATGGAGGGGATGGCGGGGCTACAGATGCAGCGCGCCGACCGGCAGCTCCGCGCGCGACAGCGCGCGGCCGCCGAGGAGCTGGTGCGCGTGTATGTGGTTCAGGCGCTGGATCGCCTGTCGTCGGAGCTGACAGGGCCGGGGGTGTTTGGCCTGCCGGCTGAACGGGTGGTGGCGGCCGCCGAGGCGTTGGCTGTGTGGGAGCGCGGCCATGAGTGAGATCGCGGCGCTGCTGACGAAGGCGCGGACCTGGGCCGAGCACGCTGAACGCGAAGGCTGGCTGACCGACGCGCACGTCGCCGCCGTGTCCACGGTCGAGCACGCCACCCCGGCCGATCTGTTTGTCGATTCGCAGCAACGACCGCTGGTGGTTGCGTTTTTCGGGGGCACGGGCGTCGGCAAAAGCAGCCTGTTGAATCGCTTGGCGGGGGAAGAGATCGCCCGCACGGGCCCCGAGCGCCCGACGTCCCGCGAGGTTACGGTCTACGTGCATGAGTCCGTGCAGTTGGCGGAGCTGCCGCCGACACTGCCGGTGACCGCCCTGGCCGTCCGGCGTCACCGCGCCGATCGTTTCCGGGATGTGCTGTGGATCGACGCGCCCGACATCGACAGCACCGAGGAAGAGAATCGGCGTTGCGCCCTGGCGTGGTTGCCGCACGTGGATCTGGTGTGCTACGTCGTAAGCCCGGAACGGTATCGGGACGATGCGGGTTGGCAGGTGTTGCGGGCGCGCGGCCACAAGCACGGCTGGTTGTTCATCCTCAACCGTTGGGACGAAGGCGATCTCCGGCAATGCGAGGACTGGACGCGGCTGCTGCGCGCCGCGGGCTTTGTCGACCCCGTGGTCGTCCCAACCTGCTGTCACACCCGACCGGCCCGTGCGCTGCCGTCGCCCGATCAGTTCGAACAACTCGAACGCATGATCCTCGAGCTCGTACGAACGCACAGTCTGCACCAGCTGAAGCGCCTGGAGGTTCAGGCACGCGTCACAGAGTTGAAAGGGGCGCTGGACAACGCTGCCCGGTGTCTCGGCCATGCCGACGCTTGGGCCCAGGCCGTCGTGGCCGCCCGCGACGTATGGCGTAACGCGGCCGCGACGATCGGTACCGGTTTGGAGTGGTCGCTCCAGGCTCTGGCGGCCCGGTTCGCCACGGGGGATCACGGCTTGCTGGAGAAACTACGCCGCGCGGCGTTGCGCTCTGGAGGGCATGCATCGCAGGTGTCCGCAGGGCAAGCGGAACTGAGCGCGTTGAGCGAACTGATGGGGCAGCTCTGGGACGAATGGGCGCAGAGCAAAGTCGGGGCCGCCCTGGACACCATCGAGCTGCACCTGCAACGCGGCGGCTTGGCCGCTGCTCCAGCGCGTCGCCTGTTGGACGCGGCCGCGCAGCGGGCGGGGGCCGCAGTGTTGGGCGCGATCAGTGACAGCCTCCGCGCGGCGCTGGCCCGGCCGGGGCCGCTGTGGCGACGTGCGTTGCGGCGGATCACGGGCTTCCTGATGGCATTTCTGCCGCTGCTGGCACTGTTATGGGTCGCCTACGCCGCGATCGGCGGATACTACGCGGCGGTGCGGGGGCAGCGTGAGTACCTGGGCTGGCCGTTTGCGATCAACAGCGCGCTGATGGTGGTCCTGGCCTGGGCTGTGCCGTTCACACTCGACCGGCTCCTGCGACCGTCGTTAGAGAGTGTGGTGCTCGCCTCACTGCGCAAGGGTCTGCGCGCAGGACTGGAGGATGTCTGGGCAGACATCGAGCAGGCTCTAAATAGCGCGGCGAACGAAGCGGGGGAATTCCGCCGCGCGCTGGACGCGCTCCGGGCGGAGATCGAGCGGGCGGTGCCAAGCCGCACCGAGCGGCCGTCGGAGCTTGTGGTGCGCCTGACGGCAGCTCGCGCGCAAGCCCCTGGATGACAGTCGGTGTGAGCTACGCCGTAACCGGCAGCAGCATGGCCGCGACTTCTTCTGAGGCGGCGGCCAACTTGATGGGGCGGGCCGGAACGCCGACCACCGTGGCCAGAGGAGGTACGTCTTCGATGACGACGGCGCCGGCACCGATGATCGATTCGCAGCCGAGCGTGATGCGCGGGATGACCGTGGCACCGATGCCGACGAACACGCCCGGTTCGACCTTCACGCGGCCGGCGATCCGCACGCCGGGACAAATGTGACTGCCTTCACCGATCATGGTCTGGTAGTCGACGATACAGCCGGTGTTGAGGATCACGGAGTCGCCGATTTGGCAGTGTGCACAGACTACTACACCTGCCGCGACGACCACGTTGCGGCCCAGGGTCGCGTTGCGGGCCAGGGTGGCCGACGGGTGGATGGCGTTGAGCAACTCCAGGCCGGCGGCGTCCACGCGTCGTGCCAGCCCACGTCGCACGCCGTTGTCGCCGATCGCGATGACGACTCCGGTGACGTTGTGCTGCTGGGCCAGGGAGGGCAGGTCGTCGATGGCCCCCAGCACAGGCAGGCCGTCGATTCGTCGGCCATGGATGTCGGGGTTATTGTCCAGAAAGCCGACGATTTCGTGCTGACCGGCCTGAAGGAGGATGTCGAGGACGACGCGGCCGTGTCCGCCGGCGCCCAGAATGAGTGCCCGTCGGGCGGTGCGTGTGCTCATCGGTTTCCCGCTGATCGTCCGCCGGGCCGCCACACGCTATGGCGACGCCCGGGAGAGAACGGCAACGGCACGTCTTCCCGTGCCCTCGGCGTTCCTATCGGGTCGATGGTGGTCAGGCTGGACATCCCGTGGGATGTGCGGGCTGATCCTGCGCCGGCGGTGGCGGTTGGTGCGGCAGGGCCGCAAGACGCGGCCGCGGACATGCCGATAATTGCTTGGACCCACTGCCGCGGTGCGGATATCGAACCGTCTCGGTCGCGACCGCATAAGTGGGATAGAGGCGAGCAATCGACACCCGGTAACCCCCGTGGGTGTGTTTGACATTCGTGCGGCCGGCGAGTTACATAGCGGAGCTTCGCTCGGGCGTATCAACGGACCGAGTGGCGAATACAGGCACGTGTGGGGCCGGTGGGAACGCTTGCCCACAGGGCGGCGTCAGCGCGGCGCGCATATAGATTCATTCGAAGGAGCGTTTTATGGGCTGCCGGGTCACGCGCGGAGCGGCGTTGGGGTGGCTGTCGACAGCGGCCTTGTGCGGGGCGCTGGCCAGCGGCTGCGCCCTGCTGCCGCCGAACAGCTTTCTTGACCCTACCAAAGTGGGCCGCTTCGGATGGGACTCCCACGAGACCGGCATCCGGCGCGTCCTGACACCCCGTGACACCCCCCCCGGCATCGCACAGGCGACGGAACCTACGCCCGAGGACCTGGTGGCGTACGCGGAAGATTACCGCCTGGCGCCGGGCGACGCGGTAGTCGTGTCGATCGAAGACCTGATCGATCCTGGGCGACCATTCCAAGCGGCCTTGGAGATCAGTACGACGGGGGAGATCCGCATTCCACAGCTTGGAACCGTGCGGGCCGCAGGGCTGACCGAGCGGGAGTTGGAGCAGGAGATTGCGGCCCGGCTCAAGGAAGCGAACCTGCTGCCGCGCCCGATCGTAACCGTTTTTGCTCAGGTCAAGCGCGGCCGCATATTCACCATTTTGGGGGCGGTCCGACTGGCAGGCCCGTACCCGATCGGAGAACCCGATTTGCGGCTATTGGACGCTATCGGCTTAGCGGGGGATACGGACGCGAACGCAAAGAAACTCTACGTCGTGCGGCGGTCGGGAGGCACTGTTCGGGAGCCGGCGCCGGGAGCGGTCCCGAAGGCCCCGCCAGAGGAGGAGCTGATCGTTCCGCCCCCACCGACGGACGATCTGCCTGCACCGGGGCTGATGTCGAGCGAAGGGTATGCGCGCCAGCCGGCGCAGGAGCCAACGTCGCAGCCACCGCCGACCCGCGAGCAACTTCAGGAGGTCATCGCTCCCGGAGCTCCGAAGCCGGCGGCTGCCACACGTGCCGCGCCCGAAAAGACGAAGGCCGCGTTTGAGCCGTTGATCTTCGACCCGATTACGGGCCAGGTGCTTTCGCCGGAGCCGTCCACGGCGCCTGCGGCGCCGGAGGAGAAGCCTGGCGTGCCAACTGCCCCGGCTGCGCCGCCGACCGAGCGTGAGCTGGAGGAGCCGTTCGACTGGGAGAGTGTCGGCGGACGTGAGCTGGAGCAGCGTGTCATTGCGATCGATCTGACCGAGCTGAAGAACGGGAACCCGCGCTACAATATCGTGGTTCGCGATCGGGACGTTATTAACGTTCCGATCGACACCGGCGTGTTTTACATCATGGGCGAAGTTCTGCGGCCGGGCGTGTACGCGTTCGGCGGGCGGGATATCACCATCAAGCAGGCCTTGGCGATCGCCGGCGGGTTTACGCCGCTGGCCTGGCCGCAGCGGTGTGAGGTCATTCGGCGTGAGCCCGGAACCGACAAGCAGTTGACGATTTCAGTGAATTTGGACGCGATCTACTACGGTCTGGAGGATGACTTCTATCTGCGGGACGACGACATCATCAATGTCGGGACGCACTTCGTGGCCCCCTTCCTGTACGTGATTCGAAACTCGTTCCGGTTCACCTACGGGTTCGGATTCGTGTACGACCGGAACTTCGCGGATAAGGACACTTACGGCTCGCGGACCAATCCGGAGGTGTTGCGGGAGGCGCGGCGGGCGGCGCGGGGGCTGCCCTTCTAGGTTCACGAGCGGCACGATGCGGAACCCTTGGAAGCGGGTTGGGCGTAGGCTGGCTGGCGTGCGGCACGACGCGAGGAAAGACGAAGCTCGACGGCCGGGCAGCTTTCCACGGCCCGCGTTGTGCGTCGCACGGTGGGCGGCCGGGGGCGAGTTGCAGTAAGCGTTGGTTCATCGCAAGAAGACCGGTGTGTGGATGACGTCCTCGGCCGAGCGCATGACGGTTAGAACGGCACCGGCGCCGCCGCCCGGCCTGCTGGTGTTCGACCGCGCGGCGTGGGTCAAAACGGGGGTCATCGCCGTCCTGTTCATTGCCACCTTCTGGCATTTGCTTTCGTTCATTCCGCCGCTGGGAACGCTCACGTATGCCTGGGTTTACGAGGCGGACTGGTCGCACGGTCCGCTGATTCCCGTCTTTGCTGCGTACCTGATTTACACGCGCTGGGAGCAGGTGCGGCGGTGCGCCGTGCGGCATACGTGGGTTGGGTTGGTGATCCTACTCGGCGGGCTGGGGTTGTACCTGTGGTCGCTGGCGGGCATGGCACCGTTCGGGTATCTGCGGCCGCTGTCGATGATGATCACGCTTCTCGGTGTCATCATCTTCCTGTGCGGCTTGCCGGTCCTCTACTACGCCTGGCTGCCGTGGCTATATCTGTTCTTTGCGATTCCGCTTCCGCAGCGGCTGTATTTCGCCTGGACAAATCCGTTGCGGCGGATCGGAGCCGGGGTGGCGGCGTCGGTGCTGAGTCTGATTCCCGGCCTCACGATCGAGCGCGTCGGGTCCAACATCGAATACCTGTACAAGGGCGCGACGGGCGTCATCGGCGTGGCGGATGCGTGCAGCGGCATGCGCAGCACGGTCACGCTGTGCGCATTGGGAGTCGCCGTCGCCTGTTTGTCCCAGCGCCCGTTGTGGCAACGCATCGTGCTCGTGCTGTCCTGCGTCCCCATTGCCACCTTCTGCAATTTCATCCGGGTGACCATTACGTGCTGGCTGCACATTTTCGTCGGAGCGGAATACGCCAGCGGTCAGTACCACATGATGTTGGGCCTGGTGATCATCGTGCTTGCGTTGGCGATCTTCAGCGGGCTGAGCTGGGTGCTGGCGCATCTGTTCGTGGAGGAACCGGTCCCGGGCGACGCGCGTGCGGCCGCGGCCGGATCTGCGGACGGTCTCGGGAGGAGGCAGGATGCGTGATTTGAGCAGCGCGGCCACTCCCGTGCCGACCGTCGTCGCCACGAAGCCGCGGCAGGCGTGGGCCAGCCGGCGCTTCTGGGCGTGCGCGCTGATCCTGGGGCTGGCGGCGCTGGGCATGCGCGTCTTGCCGCACGTGGGCATCTTTCCGCAAAAGGCCGCCGTGCCGCTGAAGCGGCCGCTGGCGCACTTCGACGTGCGCGCGCTGGGACCGCGCTACGAGCGGCACCGGGTTAACGACCATGCCCCGCCGTTGTCGGAGGATGTCGTCGATAGTCTGGGGACGCAGGAGTACTTGCAGCTTTACTTGACGGACACGCAGGTGGGGCCGTCCGATCCGACCCGGGTAGCCAGTCTGTTTATCACGTATTACACCGGTCGGCCGGATATGGTTCCGCACGTCCCGGACGAGTGCTACCTGGCCGGGGGATACGACGTGGTGGGTGCGCAGACGGCGCAGGTGCGCGTGGCGGGGTGCGGGGCCCCGAACGATGAGATTCCGGTTCGCGTCATGCGGTTCGTCGCGCCGCAGCGCCGGCGCGCGGTCATGGGGGGCGGCGGGGAGATTGCGGTCCTGTACTTTTTCCACGTGAACGGGGGCTATGCGAGCTCCCGGGACGGAGTGCGTTTGAAGCTCTCGAACCCGCTGGCGCGGTATGCGTACTACTCGAAGATCGAGCTTTCGTTCACGGATGACGCCCTGGTGCGCGCCGCGGGGGTCGAGGAGTCTCTCCGCGCCGCCGCCCCGCTGCTGGAGGCGGTTCTTCCCGTTCTGTTCCGCGAGCACTTCGACCTGGATCGCTTCGGGTTGCCCCCGCCGGATGGTGGCCCCGCACACAGAGGATAGACGCCGATGCCCACGCAACGACGGCTCAACAAGAATCTGGTCGCGTTTTTGACGGTCATGGGGATGCTGCTCGTCATCTCCGTGGCAGCCCTGATCATCTGGCAGGGGGCCCAGCGGGATCCAGAACTGCTGGCGCAGAAGGCGCGCGATCTGGAGCAGGCCGGCGACCTGGAGCAACTCGGACAGGCGATTCGGCTGTACACCCAGGCGTACATGGCCACCGAAGGGCGGGAGTCCCAGTACATGTTGGACGCGGCCCGCTGCGCCTTCCAGATGGGCGCGTTCAGTCAGTGGCTTGGTACGCTTCAGAAGGAGAATGCCAAGTATCCGCAGGACCCGCGTATTCTCGTCGCGATTCTCGAAGGTTTGTGGCGGGTAAAAGAAGTCGAGGGCCGCGGCTTCTGGTGGTCGGAGTGGGCCAATTACGGTACCCGCCTGCTGCAACTGGACACGGCCGAGCGCCCGCTGGAGCTGGGAGACAAGCTGCTGGGGCTGGTGTGTCGGGCGTGGGGGCTGTGGAACCTGTCGGACGTGCGCGTCGAGGAGATCGGGGACACCAGCGCGGGCGGCCGGCCCCGGCTGGAGGCGGTCCTGGCGGCCTACGGGACGACCGGAGACGAGGCGGCGACCGCCGCTTTCCAACTCGCGCCACGGGACCCCCGCGTGGCGCTCACCTACGCGGAGTTGCTCCTGCGCCGCGCCCGGGAGGAGCTCCGGTCGGTCGCTGGCGAGGGCGCGACGCTCGCAGAACTCCGCGCCCGGCAGCGCGAGGTGCTCGCGCAGCTCGAGGACGTGCTGGCAGCGGCCCTCGAAGAGAATCCCGGGCATCCGCAGCTTGTGCTGAATTACGTGGACGCTTTGCGTCAGATGGCGTCGTTGTTGCGGACGGATCAGCCAGACGCCTTTGAAACCCGTCTGGCGCGGGCGGGGCAGGTGCTGGAGCGGGCCCTGCATGAGAAACCGGACAGTCCCGAACTCAATGTCGGGATGGCGGAGCAGTTGCTCACACAGTTCGAGGTTCATCGGGCGTCGCTGCCGGTCAACGAGGCGGAGGATCTGTTGACTCGGGCGCAGCGGGCGGCGCAGCGGGCCGTCGAACTCGATCCGGCCATGTACCGCGCGTACAGCCTGTTGGCCCGCATGAAGCTACTGGCCCCGGATGCGGCCAGCGCGGGCACGGTCCCGACGCTCGAGCGCTTTGACGCCGCGCTGCGCGTGTATGAGGAAGCGCAGGCGCGGACGCTGACGCTTCAGAGTCTGCGCGCGATTCTCAACCAGCAGGATCGTCTGCTGATGCTGTTGCGGGCGTACGAGATGGCGCTGGCCGGCCTGGAATTGGCGGATCGTCTGCAAGACGCCGAGCAGATCGCCGCGCTGCGGCAACGGGCGAAAGGTTTCCTCGATGACGCGGTGACCAAGTGGCCGGAGACGCCGGTCGCGGACTACATGAACGGGACGTACGCACTGCTGACGGGGGATGCAGTGGCGGCGATTCGGGCGCTGGAACGAGCGCACGAGAAGAGTCCGCAGGCGGCCTGGTGGTTGCTGTCGGCCGGTGTCAATGCGACCCCGGCTGAGCAGCTTATGTTGCTGTACCAGCGCGCGGGACAGATCGGGGAGGCACAGAAGTACGGGGAGATCGCTCTGCGACAGTATGAACAGGAGGTCGGTCGCGTGCCTCCGGTGCGGGTGGTTACGGGGATGGCGGCCCTGTACCGACAGCAATTGGATCAGCCGCGGGGGCGGCAGTTGGCCCGCGACTTGCTGATGCACTACGTGGACTCATACGGGGAGACGGAACGCCGGATGGTGCGCGCCGCGCTGGCCGAGACGCTGACCGAGCTGGGTTTGAAGAACGAGGCGGCGCGCTACGCCGAGGAAGCCATCGCCGGCGAGGAGACCGCGGTTGCCCGATTGTGGCTAGCACGGCTGGCGGCCGAGCAGCAGGACTATGCCACGGCCGAGGAGTTGGGTCGGCAGGTGCTGGCCGACGAGCAGGCGACCGACGCTCAGGTGCAACTGGCGCTGCAACTGTTGGTGTCGGTGCTGGACGCCACCGACCGGCGGGCCGAGGCCCGCGCGTTGGTGGACCAGCTTCGGACAGCCGGGAAGCGCCCCGCGTTGGACCGTTCCTTGCAAGCGTATGCGGCATACCTCTCCGAGACGGATCCACAGAAGCGGGACGAGACGCTGATGAGCCTGATTGCCGCGGAGGCGGATCCCGCCGTCCGCGCCGAGCGTCTGGCCGAGGCCTACGTGTTGAAGCGGGATTACGCCAAAGCGGTCGAGCAACTGGCCGAGGCGCGCCGGCTGCGGCCTGACGACCTGGCGCTGACCGAGCGGGAATTTCGGCTGCGACTCAGCCTGGGGCAGACGGACCGCGCCGCGGAGCTTCTGGTCCCCCTGTCGCAGGCCCAGGGTGGGCAGGGACGGGACGGGGCCGGCGGGGCCACGTATCGCGGCCTGCTGGCGCTGGCGCAGGGAAACAGCGATTTAGCGATTCGCGAGTTCCGCGCGGCCGAGCGGCTCTTGCCCAAATCCGCCGAGCTGCTGACGAACCTGGCCCGGGCCTACTTGCTGGCAGCGCGCAAGACGGAGGCGATCGAGGCGTTGAACCGGGCGATTGCGATCAATCCGCGGCACGCGGATGCGTACGGTTTGCTGACGGATATCTGCGATGAGCTGGCGGCCAAGGCAGTCGGCGCCGAACACGAGGAGTACGCGGCGCAGGCCAGTCGCGCTTTCGAGAATCTGGCCAAGCTGGCCCCGCGACACCCGTACGTCGTCGCACGTCAGAAGCGGGCGGCGGAGAACGCCAACCCGCGGGCGGCGATCGCGGAACGACAGCAGAAGCGTGCCGAAAAGCCGGATGACGTGGACAACCTGTTGCGCCTGGGCGAGCTCTACCGCGAGGCAGCGACGCAGGCACGACGGGCGGGCGACAACGCAACCCGGCTGGCTTTGGTGGACGAGGCGGAAGCCTTCTTCACCGAGGTGCTGGACCGCCTCACGGGCGTGCAGCGCTTTCAATTGGCCGAAATCGCCAGTCAGTTCTTCGTCGAGGCGCAAGAGACAGCTCGCGGCGAGCAATTCCTGCGGCGACTGGCCCAGCAGTGCCGCGGTGCGGAGCGCGTGTATGCACAGGTGGTGCTGGCCCAGTTCTTTGAGCGTCAGCACAATGGGCAGGCTGCGGAACAGGAGCTGCAAACGGCGCAGGCGCTACTAGCCGGAGAGGTGAGCGATCCCGCCGAGCGGGCGGACCTCGAGTTGCGGGTGGGATTCACGCTGATCGATTTCTATCAACGCTGGGCAGCGCCGCCGCGGCTGATTGAGGTTTGTCGTTGGCTGCTGGACCGGCTTCCCGCCCAGCACGAATCAGTGCAGGCGGTCCGCCAGCGGCTGATCGACGGTTTGATCAATGCTTCCGCATTGGACGAAGCCGAGCGGGAGATCAAGACTTACGTTGACGCGTATGGGGAGGACTTACAGGCGTTGACGCTGCGGGCGCGTGTGTACATGGGCCGCAACCAGCGGGAGCAGGCCCGCGCCGATTTGACCGCCTTGTTACAGAAGGACCAGGACAACGGGTGGGCCTATATGGCGCGGGGCTGGCTGTCGTTGCAGCAGGCCCGTTATGACGAGGCGCGGGACGATCTGCTGACCGCCCGCGCGAAGCTTCCGCCGCGCTCGCCGTTGGAGAACCGCCTGCGGGCGTTGCTGGCCAAGCTGTATGAGGCGACGGAGAAGTTCTCGTCGGCCGTGGAGGAGCAGCGCGCTCTGGTACAGGACCTGACCAACTCCCCCGGCGTGTCTGCCGACCAGCTTCGCCTCGCGGTGGATGAGTTGGTGCGGCTGCACAGTCGGGCGCAGCAGCTCGATGCGGCACAGCGCCTCGTCAGCGAATACATGGAGCGCTACCCGGACGATCCGCACTGGCCCCTGTTGCTGGGTCAGATTCTGGAAACGCGCGCGGACGCGGCTCGGAAACGCAACGAAACCGCGGCGGCGACGCAAGATTACAACGCGGCCGCCAATGCCTATCAGCGGGCGGCCGATAAGGCGGCTCGCAGCGATCCGCCGGTGCAGTTGCAGGCGCTGGCGGGGCGCATTTCCGTACTGCGTAAGGGGCCGGGACCGCGCGATGCGATCGCCTTCTTCCGCAGTCTCCCGCTGGAGCGTCCGGCGCCGCCGTTGCGGCTGGCGGTGGCCCGGGCCTACTGGGACCTCCAGCAGCGCGAAGAGGCGGTGGCGCAGTGGCGCGCCGCGCTGGCGGACGCGAGTCTGTTGGCGATTCAGAATGCGGCGGCGGTGGCCGCCGAGCTGCGCGCGGTCCTGTTGCCCGGGGACGCGGAGCAGCTCGTGCGCGGGGTGCTGGAGAGTCTGCCGCCGGACTCGGACGCGGCGTTGCGGCTGCGTGTGATCCTGGGCGAGATGCTGGCTGTACGGTTGACGGGCAGCACCGGCGCGGAGGCGGAAAACGTCCGGCGCGAAGCCCTGGCGTTGTTGGACGACGTGTTGAAGAAGGTGCGCCCCGACGCGCCGGAGCACATGGGGGCGCTGGCGACGCGGGCGCGGGTCCTGGACGCGTCGGGCGATCAGGCCGGGGCGATCGCCACGTATGAGGAGATTCTGGCGCTGGATCAGAACGACCAGCTTGCGCTGAACAACGTGGCGTATCTGCTGGTGACGGCGCAGGATCCGAAGCTGCTGCGTCCGCAGACGGCGTTGCGCTACGCCGAGCGACTGGAGGCGATGGTCGGCGAGAGCCGCGAAGTCGGGAACATGCTCGACACGATCGGATGGGTGTACTACCGGTACGCCGTTCTGGCGGGCAAGGACTATACGCTCAGCGACGCGGAACGCCGTTCGTATCTGGAGCGCGCCGCGGCGGCCTTGGAACGGGCGCTCCGCCTGGATCCGGGGGTGAGCCTCGCGGCGTACGAGCATTTGGGGCAGGTGCAGCTTGAGCAAGGTCGCAACGCCGACGCGCGGGCCACACTGACTCGCGGGATCCGTAAGGCGGAGGAGGCGGGGGACCAGGCGGCCGCGCGGCGGATGAACGATCTTCTTAGCAAGGTGCCGTAGAATGGCCAGAGTCTTCGCAAGAGGAGTCGCCGAGCGGCCGGCAGCGTGGTTGCGGGGCGACAAGGCGGGGAAGGGGTGTTGGCTGACCCTGACTCGGCGGGGTCGGTTGGGATCGCCCGTCGTGGGCAGTGAGGTGTAGTATGAGCGCCGTAGGTCAACCGCATCCGATGGTGATGAGCACGTCGTTTCCTCCGGGGCCGCCCGGCCTGGGCATGCCCGCGGACGTGGGCGGTCTGGCCGCGGGGCTGACCGCACGGGATGTATGGCGAATCGTCAAGCAGCACAAGGTGATGATCGTGGTCACCTTCTGCATCCTGTACGTCCTGGTGGGAATAGCGACCTTCCTGATCCGGCGGTATGCCCCGCAATACCGTAGTGAGGCATACATCGAGCTGATTCCGCCGCTGGAGGACCCGCTCAAGCCCGGCGAGCGGATTCTGACGAAGGATCAGATTCTGCTGCAACTGGCGACCCAGGCGGCGCAGATCAAGGACGCGCTGTTGCTCCAGGAGGTGCTCGCCCAGCCGGAAATCAAGGAGACGCAGTACTTCCGGTGGTTCGGGAACGACTTCGAGAAATGTCTGGAAGACCTGCGCGATCGGCTGGACGCCACCCCGGTGCGCGACACACGGCTGATTCGCGTGGGCCTGGCCGTCCGCGAGAAATCCGAGGCGACGCTGATCGTCCGCACGATTGTCGATCGGTTCCTGCAACGCTCGCGTTCGGCGGCCACGGATGAATTTCGGCGGCGGCTGGATACGCTCAAGAACACCAAGGCCCAGATCGAGAGCGAACTGGCGGCGCTGCGGGAGCGCATCAGCCAGCGGCGCGCGCAGCGCGATGTGCCGGCCCTGGAAGCCGATCGGCAGGTGCAGTCGGACGTCATTGCCGTCCTGAACAATACCCTGGCAGAGCTGAAAACCCGTTTCGCGGATATCGAGGCGCAGTTGGCGACGGTACGCGGGGTGGACCCGCGGAATCTACCGCTGTCCGCGGAGATGAAGGTCATCATCGAATCCGATCCGGTGCTGCGCTACTACCGGCAACTCGTCGAAGACTTCGACGTGCGGATCGAGGCGATGAAGCAGACCCAGGTCGGGGTCGAGCATCGCACGATGCAGTCGCTGCTGGCGCAACGGGCGGCCTATGCCGAGAAGGAGGCCGCTCGGCGGGAGGAACTGATCGACGATCTGAGGGGGCGGCAGATCGAGTCTCTGCAACAGGAGCGGGCCCGCGTGCTGAACATGCAGGCCGAAGTCCGCGAGCAGCTTTCCGAACGGGAGAATGCCCAGCGCGACCTGGACCGCGCCATCCAGGAACTGGAGGGTATGAAGCAGGACGAGGAACGTCTCGGGCAGCAGCTCTCGCAAGTCGCGATCGCGCTGCGCGAGGCGGAGAACGAGCTGACGATCCGCAGCCGGGAGGGGACCATGAACCTCGTCATCCCACCGCGCGACGCGACCTCGCCCAGCCGACCGAACTACCGCTTGTACCTGGGCGGCGGGTTCGTGTTGAGCCTGCTGGTCGCTGTGGGCCTGGCGTTTCTCCGCGAAGTGACCGATCAGGCGCTTCGTACGCCGCTGGACGTCGCGCGCTATGGGCAGTTGCCCGTGCTGGGTTGCATCCCCCTGCTGGACGAGGAGCAGGTGGATATCGAGGAGATGGAATGGGCGACGCGTCGCGCGCCGCAATCGCTGGTGGCCGAGGCGTTCCGCCAGGTCCGCGCGCACCTGACGTTCAGCGGCCCGGCGGAGTCGCAGCGGGTCCTCCTGGTCACCAGCCCGCGTCCGGACGACGGCAAGACCGTCGTGGCGATCAACCTGGCCGTCACGTTTGCCCAGGGTAACCAGCGGACGCTCCTGATCGACTGCAACTTCCGGCGACCGGGCATTCGGCGGGCATTCGGGAATCTCCCTGCCGATGGCCTGAGCAACGTCTTGGCCGGACGCGCCGAGCTCGGAAGCGTGCTCAGGCGGACCGACATCCCCGGTCTCGATGTTTTGACCAGCGGGCCGATGCCGCCCAACCCCGCCGAACTGCTCAGTTCCCCGATGATGCGCGATCTGTTGGCTCAGGCCCGGCAGTCCTACGAACGGATCGTGCTCGACGGTCCGCCGTGCCTGCTGATCAGCGACGCTTTGATCGTGGCGACGCTGGCGGACGCGGTCGTGCTTGTCGCCCGGGCGGTGAACGGGACGAAGGGGACGCTGCGGCGGGCGCGGGAGCAGCTCGCCCGTGTCAACGCGCGGGTGATCGGGGCGGTGCTCAACGGTGTGCAGGCCCGCCCGGGCGGGTACTTCCGTCAGCAGTACCGCGAGTTCTACGAGTACACCGAGGAAGGCATGGTGCTGCGCGAGTTGCCCGAAGGCCCGGGCGAGGCCGACAGCGGGACATCGGGACGCGCGTGAGCGGCGTTCCGCACGTCGGTTCCCAGGGCCGTTCCCGCGGCGCGCCAACGGCGGTTCGGGCAAGCGCGCGTCGGCAAGCCGTCGATGGAGCGCAACTTCCAACTCGTGCTGGCCTACGACGGAACCGACTTCCACGGGTGGCAGCGGCAGGCGGGGCTGCGCACCGTGCAGGCGGAGGTCGAGGGCGTGTTGCAGCGCGTTCTTCGGCATCCGGTGCATGTGCACGGGGCCAGCCGGACGGATGCCGGCGTGCACGCCCGCGGACAGGTCGCGCACCTCCACACCACGTCGGTGATCCCCGCGGAGAAGCTCCTACGCGCCGTGAACGATCGGCTTCCGGATGATGTTGCGGTCCGTCGGATCGCGGAGGTCCCGCCGACGTTTCACGCCTCGCGCGACGCCCGCGGCAAGCTCTATCGCTACCGCATCTTCAACGCCGTGCGCCGTCCGGTCGAGAACCTGGCACAGCGCTACACGTGGCACGTGCGTTTCCCCCTCGATGCGGAGCGGATGCAAGCTGCCGCTCAGGCACTGGTCGGCACGCACGACTTCGCGGCATTTGCCAGCCAGGGGTATCCTCGCCCGTCCACCGTCCGCACGATCTGGCGGGTGGGTGTCGCGTCCCAAGGCGACGAGCTCGTCGTTGACGTCGAGGGCGACGGCTTCCTCTATCATCAGGTGCGAAACATCGTGGGCACGCTGGTCGAGATCGGCCGCGGACACTGGCCGCCCGAGCGCATGGCGGAGATCCTCGCCTCCCGCGACCGCACGCGCGCCGGACCCACCGCTCCGCCGCAGGGTCTCTGCCTGGAGTGGGTCCGCTATTCGGAAGCGATCGATGGGCCCCGGGACAGTGAACCGGGTGCAGCGGGCACACCAGATGTCGCGGGCTGCGGAGGGGAGTGGCGCCCCGGTCATTGGAGTACGCGATGGACCTGACCGATCGCGTCGTACTGGTCACGGGCGCGGGCCGACGTGTCGGCAGCGCGATCGCCCGAAGGCTTGCACACGCCGGTTGTCGCCTCGCGATCCACTATCGCCGTTCGGAGGAAGAAGCCCGTCGGACGGCGGACGAGTGTCAGGCTGCCGGTAAGCCGGCCGCGCTTTTCCAGGCGGATCTTTCGGAGGCGTCGGCCGCGGCGGGACTGGTGCAGGCCGTTGTGGCCCGGTTCGGTCGGCTCGACGTACTCGTGAACAACGCTTCGGTCTTCGAGCCGATGACGCTGGCGGACTTCAGCGTGGCGCGGTGGGAGCGGACGCTACGGGTGAATCTCACGGCACCGCTCGTCCTGGTGCACGCGGCGCGTGAGGCTCTGCGGCAGGCGCGCGGCCGCGTCGTGAACCTCTGTGACGCGGGCACGTCGCGGCCCTGGCCGGACTACCTGGCATACATGGTGTCCAAGGGGGCGCTGGAAACGCTGACCCGCGTGCTGGCCCGCGCGTTGGCGCCGGAGGTGAACGTCGTGGGCGTGGCGCCCGGCGTGGCGGCCTGGCCCGAGGACTACGACCAGGCCCGGCGTGACCGCCTGCTGGCGAAGATCCCGCTCCGACGCGCCGGTTCACCAGAGGATATTGCTGCCGCGGTCGAGTTTCTTCTCCGTGATGGGGACTACATTACGGGGGTGATCCTGCCGGTGGACGGCGGCCGGCGACTGGCAGAATGACCGAGCGCAAGTTCGACGCGGGAAACGCCGATGTCGGCCTTATAATCGTAGATACAGGGCGCTGGCGGACGCGACAGACGCGGCGCGGGCGTGGGCGCGTGGGGCCGGCGTGTGAGGTGCAGCGATGATTAGACGGTGCGCAACCGCCAAGCGTGTCTTCCTTGGCGCTGCGGTTCTGTTCTGGGCGCAACGCGGCGCGATCGGGGTTCAGGCTCAGTATCCGGTCGACCAGCGGGTCAACTTGCAGCTTTACCGCGACACGCGGCCCTTTGATGCGAATCCGGCCTTACGTGGCGGGCTGTTCAATATCGCCCGGCCGGTTTCGCCGCTGACCAGCGGCAATCCGTTTGCGACGGGCAACGTTCGTGGGGGGCTTTCGCTGCGAAGTTTCTCGCCCATCACGGACCCTAGCACCTTCCGGGCGCCGTTGGGCAGCGCCTATCTGTACACGTTCCGGCGCGACTCAGTCAGCGTGGGCGACGCGAGCGCGCCGCTGGGCTTTGCCGGTTTCGGTCAGGTCTATTACGACCGCTCTCGGACGGCAGTTTCGCCCGAACTGTTGCAAGGCCGCAACCTGCCCCTGACCGGCACGTTCACCCGCTCCGACCGGGACATCCTGGACCTGCGGATGGACTTGTCCGAGCGGACACGCTCCACTTACGTGCAGTCGCTCGCCACGCCTGTGCGGCAAGGACAGGGTATCCGCAGCAGCTTGTTCGGTCTGGAAGCGCCGCCCCGACTGGCGTTGCCTCAAGTTTCGGAGTCAATGACGCCGTGGCAACACGCACGGGCCGCGGAGCTGTCGGCGGGGACGGACCGGCGTTTGGAAGCGGACCGCGACTGGCGCGCCGCTTTGGGTACGCCGCTGCCCGAGGGACAGGCATTGACGCCGCTGGATGAGCTGCTGCGCCGAACCGCGGGGGGGACAGCGGGGTTAAGCACCCCCGGGCCCGAGGTCCCGCCGTGGGCGGCCGCCTGGCGTGACGGGCAATTCCGACCCGGGTTGATTCCTCCGCCTGCGGCGAGCGACGAAGAGGCCAAGGGGGCTGGCGGGCCCCCCAAGCTGCATGTAGTGGACCCGACCCTCCTGCCGGGCTATGAGGTGTTCACGGATATGCGCCTGGCCCTCGCCTTGCGGCGTGATCCGAAGGCCGACTGGTTCAAGGAGATGCAGCAAGCCGCTCGTCAGCGGCCGGACTTGGCACCCAGCGAGGAGGAATTGGCCCGCAGTGCCACGGAGTTTCTCGACCGGATGCTCAACACCCCACTGGAGACGTTTGCCGGACAGGGCCCGTCGGCTTTCAACGATCAGATGCTCAAGGCCGAGTCGCTGATGGAAATCGGCCATTACTACGAGGCGGCTGACCGCTACGCGACGGCCAGCGCAATGGATCCGACCAATCCACTCCCGCTGCTGGGGCGCGGGCATGCCCTGCTGGCGGCGGGAGATTACCGTTCGGCTGCGCATGCGCTGCTTCAGGGACTGGAGAGGTTTCCCGAGATCGCGCGGTTTGCTCTGGACTTGCGGGCCCTGATGGGTGGCGGAGAGCAGATTGACATCCGGCGGGCGGACTTGTTGGCCCGCTTGCGGGAGCGCGACAGCGCGGAGTTGCGTTTCCTGCTCGGCTACCTGGAGTATCACACGGGGGACCGCCAGCGCGGGCTGGAAAACCTGGAGCGGGCGGCTCGGCTCGACCGCGGAGCCAGCGTTATTTCGCGGTACCCGGCCATGCTGAGGGGCGAGGGCGTCTTGCCGCCGCCGAAGTTGCTGCCTGCGGATTCCCTCGCTCCCGGGGCGGCTACGCCTCCGCTAGCGCCGGCGTCCGAACCGGCTCAGCCCGCGATTCCGCCTGGCGAGCGTCCCGAGTCTGTGGTCCTTCCTCCACCTCCCAGCCCTGAGTAGTCGCCTGTCGTGCGGCGCCCCGGTCGTGGCGAGTTCTGTCGCCCCGGAAAGCCATGGGTTATGCTACGGGTTGGGGGACGAGTGACGAGGCGGTCCCCGGCGAGGACGAACTCATGTTCGCGCGCGGCATCATCACGTGCGGGGTTTGGGTTTCTTGGCTTTTCGTCGGCGGTTGCGGCGAGACGACGGTCAGTCCGACCCCGGCGCGCGAGCGGGTCATTCAGGACGCTACGCCGGAAGAGGTTCTGGACCACGCGGCGGTCATCCTGCAGCGCGAGTTCGGACGCGTTCAGATCAACCGGGCCGCGCGGCGGATCACCACGGGCGCGGTGGAGTACACGACTGCCCGCGACAGTGGCACGGCCCGCGACCTGGTGGGCGGGCGCTCGGTGATGCGTCGCATGGCCACGTTCGACGTGGGGCAGCGCGGGGACGTGACGGTCGCGCGTTTGCGGATCGATGTGGAGCGTCAGGACACCGCACGGCAAACGGTCATGCAGCCGCGCGGCTATCGTCTGACCGATACGCCTGGGGCGGAGACGCCCGTGGACCGTGACGCCGCCACGAGCGAGCGGCAGAACACCGTCTGGACACGCGTTCGTCGGGACACTACGTTGGAAGCCGCGCTGTTGGCGGAACTGCAAGAGTACTTCGCCCGTCTGACGGCGGAGGTGGAAGCGGCACCTTCCGACGTGGGTCCAGTCGCACCGGCGGCGACGGTCCCGGCCACGCAGCCCCGCCCGTGAATTCAGAAAGGAACGACGCATGGTAATGCATCTGGCCCGTCCGCTGGCCGAGTCGGACCCGGAGGTGATGGAGATCATCCGACGCGAGGAGGAGCGCCAGCAGTACACGCTTGAGCTCATCGCTTCGGAAAACCACGTTTCGCTCGCCGTCCGCACCGCGAACGCCAGCGTGTTCACGAACAAGTATGCCGAGGGTTATCCCGGCAAGCGCTACTACGGCGGGTGCGTGAACATGGATGCGATTGAGGACTTGGCGCGCGAACGGGCCAAGAAGCTGTTCGGGGCTGAACATGCCAACGTCCAGCCGCACTCGGGCGCTCAGGCCAACACGGCGGTGTATATGGCTGTTCTCAAGCCAGGGGACACGGTGCTGTCGCTGGACCTGGCGCATGGAGGGCACCTGTCGCACGGGCTGAAGGTGAACTTCAGCGGGACGATGTACAACATCGTGCCCTATGGGGTGGAGCGCGACACCGAGCAGATCAGCATGGCGACCGTGCGGAAGCTGGCGCTGGAGCACAAGCCCAAGCTGATCATTTGCGGAGCCTCCGCCTATCCGCGGACGATCGACTTTGCGGCCTTTGCGGAGATCGCCCGGGAGGTGGGGGCGCGGCTGATGGCGGACATTGCGCACATCGCGGGCCTGATCGCCGCCGGCCTGCATCCGTCGTCGATTCCCCATGCGGACTTCACGACGACGACCACGCACAAGACGCTGCGCGGTCCGCGGGGCGGGATGATCTTCTGTCGGGCCGCAGACGCTGCCCTGGTCGACAAGTGGGTTTTCCCCGGTACTCAGGGCGGACCGCTGATGCACACGATCACGGCCAAGGCGGTCGCCCTCGGTGAGGCGTTGCGCCCGGAGTTCAAAGAGTACCAGCGCCAAATCCTCGCCAATGCCCAGGCCTTGGCTGAGTCGCTGCGGTCGCGGGGCTACCGGCTCGTCTCCGGCGGTACCGATACGCACCTGATGCTGGTCGACCTGCGGGCGGTGCATCCCGACCTGACCGGTAAGCAGGCCGAAACCTGGCTGGAGGCCGCCGGGATCATCGTCAACAAGAACATGATCCCGTTCGACGAGCGCAAGCCGACGCAGACCAGCGGCCTGCGACTGGGCACTCCAGCCCTCACCACGCGCGGCATGAAGGAACCGGAAATGGCCCGCGTGGCGGATCTCATCCACCGCACCCTGAAGGCCGGCGACGACCCGGCTGCCCTGACCCGCATCCGCGGAGAGGTGCGCGAGCTGTGTCAACAGTTCCCGCTGCCGCACGGGTGATCGCCGCCGTCGCGGCGACCGCGACGATGCTCATGGCAGGCTGCCAGGGTGGCGGGCAGGTCGATATCACCGCGCTGAATTACCGGGACATTGATCCCCCGGCGCCGCGGTTCACGCGCGTTCCGCTCGACCGCTGTTACTGGTGGACCGACGCGCAGGAACGCGTTTGGGTCGCGATGGAACGCGATCAGCCGCTGTGGGTCACGCCTGACCGGTTTCTCTTCCAACTTTCGCTGTGTTTGGACAAGCTCCCGCAGGGCAAGAGTCGCAATTACCTGGCCAGCAACCGGGAGCTACGCGGCGTGGTCCGTTTCGGACCCGCCCAGAGCCGCTTTGTGTCGCTAGCCGGTGTTGTGGCCCTTTATCGGGAGCCCGATGAGCGGTTGCGGGGCAGCTTCCGCCTGGACGTGGTGCGGCACACCCAACAGCTCCTCGGTGGCTGGAACCGCACGGGCCGGTACCTCATGATGGGCACGTTCGAGGCGGTTCACGACGAGGCGCGGGGCCGGCGTATTGCCGAGGCGACGGAGGCCCACGGGTGGGATCGTGACCTCCCCGGCAGCCTGCCGACGACTGTGCCGGCAGACCCGGCGCCGTAGCCGTCGGCCGAAGCGGGGCGAGCAGCCTCAGGGTGTGGGCGGTGCCTGACCGCCGGTTGCCGACCGGCTTCCCCCTGAGGTCGGCGGGCGGTTGCGCGTGTCGCGCAGTTCGAGGTGTCGCGGCGGGTTTTCCTCGACGTCCACCAGGCTGATCGAGCGGATGTACAGGGGCGTTAAGGGTCGGTCGCGCTTGTCGGTGGGGACGCCGGCTAGTTGCTGAAGGGTACGGAAGCTCTCTTCGTCGCTGGCTTGGCCGATGACTGTGTACTGACCGTCGAGCTCCGGCTGGCGTGCAAGAGTGATGAAGAACTGGCAGCTTGCGGAGTTCACATCGCTCGGCTTGTGGGCCATCAGCAGCGTGCCAACGTCCACGGGGACGTCGCGCAGCTCGGCGGGCACGGTTTTTCCGTCCGGTCTCACTCCCGTGCCGTCGCCCTTCGGACAGCCCCCCTGGAGCACGAACCCCGGGATGACGCGATGGAACGTCTTCCCGTTGTAGAAGCCGGTGTTCGCCAGCTCCAGGAAGTTCTCCACGTTCCGCGGGGCATGGTCATAGTGAAGCGAGAATGTGATCTTGCCGTAGTCGGTGACGATGATGGCGTCTTTCCGTGGCTCAACCCGGAAGTGAGCGCGGGCCGTCCCCAGCCGGCCGGCCAGCGGCCGCCACTCCACCCGGTACGTGCCCGGGTAGCGGCTTTGCGGCAGGCAGGTCCGCAGGTCGATCTCGATGCCCACGCTTCCGTGCGGGGCTAGATGCAATTCCTGGAGCTCGGAACCCGCCTCCGCGCTGTCGCCCGTCCGCGGTCCAGACACCTCGACGGGCTCCTCATCTTGGAAGGCCACCGTCAGACAACGCTGTCCCGGGGATCCGAACACGAGTTCCAAGGGCAAAGCGACGCCGCGTCCGCTTGGCCCTGGGTTTTGCAGCGGCACGGTCACGGTTTCCTCGCTGGTGTTTCGCAGCAGAAACCGCAGGCGCACCGGGCCGACGGTGGTGAACAGTGTCTTCTCAGCCGAGATTTCGGCTTGCAGCGCGTCTTCGCGCGGTTCGGCGGCTGGCGGAGCCGTCGTCGCCGCGGCGGCCAGCGCACACAGCCCCAACCAGATCGCGATGCAGGTCGTTTTAGCTTGGAGCGCGAACACACGTACCATCGCACGTCCCTGATCACTGTCCCGTCGCGCGGACCATTTCTCCCCGGCCCGGCAAGCCGCGTTGCCGGACGGGCCGCAGCATGCATCCGCCCGGAGGAGGCTGCACCCCGGGCGCCGTGCTGCGTTCGCGATCTCTTATACGCGGCACGCCGGCTCGCGGTTACTGCGACCGGCCCCGTTTTCCGGCGGCGAGCGTATCAGACGACGGCTCGCAGTTCCAGATGCAGAACGTCCCGCAGGGCCCGGATCGTATCCAAGGCTTCGGCACTGGGACGCTCGTCCAGCGCGATCGTGATCCACGCCGCCTTGGCTCCGGTGAATACGCGGCAATTGACTTCTTCGGCGTTGATGCCGTCGGCGCGGATGGCTTCCAGGATGCCGGCCAGCACACCGACCTGATCGCGGACGCGCAGCACGAGTTGCCAGGTGGCGGGGCTGCGATCGCACAGGTTGAGGCAGTTTAGGACTTCCCCGGAGACCACGAAGGCCCGGACGATGCGGACGATCTCGTCCGCCAGCGCCTGACGCGCCTGGTCGGTGAAGGCGGCGATGCTGGGCGTGCCGACCAGCACCCCCGGCACGTCGCACAATCGGCAGCGAAATCGGGCCTGGTCGGTCGGCGGTTGGTTCGCGAAGGCGTCGAGCGCCACGCGCAACTGGCGTTGCGGCACGGCCTCGGCCAGCGCAACTTCGTCCACGGCCCCGGAGCGCCCCACGTGAACGAGGCAGGCGCCCTGCGGCAGGTTCTGGAGGAAATCCGCATCGACGAGCGTGACCGCATCTTCCTCCGCTGTCGGCAGCACGACCACAAAGTCGCTGCGCCGTGCCAGGTCGCGCGGCCACAGGCACGGCTCGACGCCCGGTTCCAGAGCACCGGTGCTGGTCAGTGTCGGCGACCAAGCCAGTACACGCATGTCGAACGCCAGGGCCCGTCGGGCGAGCTGCCGGCCGACGGCGTCGTACCCCAGGACGCCCAGCGTGCGGCCGGCCAATCCGCGGGCCTCGGCAGCCGGTCGTCGGTCCCAGCGTCCGTCACGCAGGGCGAGCGTGTGGGCGACGAGCTGTCGGTCGAGCGCCAGAAGCAGTGCGAGTGCATGTTCTGCGATCGCCGTGGCGTGCTGCTCCGGACAGTGCGTAACAAAGATGCCTTGTGCGCTGGCTTCCTCCACGGCGATGTCGCCGGGGCCGGGGCCGGCGTGGATGATCATCTGCAACGCACGGCCGCGGCCGATCGTCTGCGCGGACACGCGGGTTTCGCCCACCACGAGAATGCCTGCGCCCGAGACTAGATCGGGGAGTGTCTGGGCGCTCGCGTCCGGCCGGTAGACGACTTCGACCGCCAGAGAGCGCAGTTGTTCCAGCGCGCCATCCGGCAACTCGCAGGTCACCAGAATTCGCATGGCGGCGTCCTCCTCCGGTCAGAGCCCGCTCCGTGCGCCCGACGACGGCGTCCTAGCGGCCCGCCGCCGGTCGGCCGTCCGTCCGCCGAGGGCGGCCGGTTGCCCGCTCCGAACGTCCGCTCGATAAAGTTGGTGTCGACGTGGCCTTTGACGAATTCCGCCTGTTCCATGATCTTCCGGTGCAGCGGAATTGTCGTCTTGAGCGGACGGATCACGAACTCATCCAACGCCCGGGTCATTGCCCGAATCGCCTCGCCGCGCGTCGACCGGTGCACCAGTAGCTTGGCGATCAGCGAATCATAGTAAGGCGAAACGACGTAGCCCGCATACGCGTGCGTATCCAGACGGACGCCCGGCCCGCCCGGCGCAACAAACTCCTCAATAGGCCCCGGCGCGGGCCGCAACCCATTGTCCGGGTCCTCGGCGTTGATGCGGCACTCCAGAGCGCAGCCGCTCTGCTGGACGTCCTCCTGTCGGAACGTAAGCGACTCCCCGGCGGCGATACGGATCTGCCACTGCACCAGGTCCTGCCCGGTCACGAGCTCGGTCACGGGATGCTCGACCTGGATGCGGGCGTTGACCTCCATGAAGTAGAAGTTCTCGTCCTCGTCCACCAGGAACTCGCATGTGCCGGCCGAGTAGTACCCGGCGGCCCGCGCCAGGCGCACCGCCGCCTCACACAGCTTGCGCCGGGTGCGGGCGCTGATGTGGGGAGAAGGTGATTCTTCGACGAGTTTCTGGTGCCGGCGTTGGAGCGAGCAATCGCGTTCCCACAGGTGGACGATATTGCCCTTGCGGTCGCCGAGGATTTGCACCTCGACGTGGCGGGGGCGTTCAATGAGTTTTTCGATGTAGAGGCGGCCGTCTTTGAAGGCGGCTTCGGCTTCGGCGCGGGCATGGCGGAAGCTGGAGCGCAGCGTGGCTTCGTTGTGCGCGGGGCGCATGCCGCGTCCGCCGCCCCCGGCCGCGGCCTTGATCATGACCGGATAGCCGATTTTCGTCGCGATCGCGACCGCCTCGTCCTCGTTTTCGACGGCGGTGGGGCTGCCGGGAATGACGGGGACCTTCGCCTGCCGGGCCAGGCGGCGAGCGGCAACCTTGTCGCCGACCGCCTGCATCGCCTCGACGCTGGGCCCGATGAACTCGATCTTGCAGTCGCGACACATCTGCGCGAACGTCGGGTTCTCCGCCAAAAAGCCGTAGCCCGGATGGATGGCCTGCACGTCCGTCAACTCCGCGGCCGACAGGATCGCGGCCGCGTTCAGGTAAGACTGGGCCGGCGACTCCGGGCCGATGCAGATGGCGTCGTGCGCCAGGCGCAGCCAGGCTGCGTCTCGGTCCGCCCGCGAATAGACAGCGATCGCCTCGATACCCATGTCGCGGCAGGCGCGCAGAATCCGCAGGGCGATTTCCCCGCGGTTGGCCACCAGGATCCGCGTGAACATCCGGCCTTTCCTCGCCTATGCCACCGCCACGGCAAACAGCGGCTGGTCGTACTCGACCGCCTCCGCGTTCCGCACCAGCACGCGTGTAATCCGCCCAGCGACCTCGGCCTTGATTTCGTTGAACACCTTCATTGCCTCGATCAGGCACACCACGGTGTCCGGCTGTACAACCGTGCCGACGGTCACGAAGGGGGCGGCGTCGGGTTCCGGTGCGGCGTAGAAAGTCCCGACCATCGGCGAGCGGATCAGGACCTCGTCTGGGGCCGCAGCCGGGCCTGCCGGCGGGGCCGGGGTTGGGGCGGTCGCCGGCGCCGGCGCCGCGACGGGCGTGGGCGTAGCGACGGGTGCCGCCGAAAGAACGGGCTGACCGCGGCGCAGGAGGATGTGCCGGTCGCCCTCGCGGAGCTCCAGCCGGCTCAGGTCGTTCTGCACCATGAGGTCAATGAGGCTTTTGAGATGCTGAATGTCTACGGAGAGCCCCGTCGGAGGGGCCGTGTCCGCTTCTTTCTTCGGCTGCGTCATGAGAATTCAACCGGCAGAGACGAAAGCACTTCGTGCCCTGTTTCCGTCACGAGAACGTCGTCCTCCAGGCGCACGCCGCCGACGCCCGGCAGGTAGATGCCCGGCTCGATGGTGATCACCATACCTGGCTCGAGTACGTCGGTCGACGTTTTTGCTACGCGGGGCGCTTCGTGGGCCACCAACCCCAGCCCGTGTCCCAGGCCGTGGTTGAACTGCCGCCCGTAGCCGGCCCGCGTGATCACCTCTCGCGCCACCGCGTCCACGGCCCGGGCCCGCACGCCCGGACGGACCGCGGCGATGGCCCGGTCGTGCGCGGTGCGCACGATGTCGAACACTTTCCGCAGTTCGCCCGGCAGCTCACCCAGCCACACCACGCGGGTCAGGTCGCTGCCGTACCAGTCGACGCGCGCCCCCCAGTCGATCAGCAGCACCTGGTTTTCCTCCAGCCGGGCCGTGCCGGGCTCGCAGTGCGGCAGCGAGGAGTTCGCGCCGGCCGCTACGATGGTCGGAAACGTCTCGCCCTGTGCGCCGCGCTTCTGCATTTCGTAGACGAGCCGGGCGGCGATTTCGCGTTCGGACAGTCCCGGGCGCAGCCACGCACGCACCGCGTGGAAGGACTGCTCCGCGACGCGGATCGCCGCGCGCAGCCGCGCCACCTCGTTAGCGTCCTTGCGCGCCCGATACGGGCGGACCAGGCTTTCCGTGGCGACCAGTCGGAGGGTCCCGGAATGCTTGCGGAGCGCCTCGAACTCGCCCACCGTCATATGGTCGCGGTTGAAGCCCACCCGACGAACGCGCGCCCGGCGGAGTTGCTTGACCGTCTCGGCCGCGTCGCGCTTCTTGCGGAGTACCTTGCGGGCGAAGGGGGCTTCGCGGTCCGCGGCTTCGTCGAAACGTCCGTCCGTCAGCAACACCACCGCCTGCTCGGTCACGAGCACGGCACCATCTTCGCCCGTAAAGCCCGTCAGCCAGTACTGATCCATGCGGTCCTGGATCAGGTAGCCGTCCAGCCGCCGGCGTTTCATCTCCTGCCGCACGTGGCCTAACCGCGTGCGATATGGCTCAGGCGGGCCCTTCTGCAAGACGCGCACCACGGGCAGTACTCCGCTTACCGAAACCGATGGCGACCGCCAGCCGCAACCCGGCCACCGGCGGCGGCTCACTCTACCCGCTGGATCGCCGATCTGCCAGAGCCGACGGCGGACACGGGTCCTCAGCGACGGTGGAACTGCCGCTCCAAGTCGCGCAGGGATAGACGCAGGGTTGTCGGGCGCCCGTGCGGGCAGTGGCTGCTGCGTTCGGCGACCTGCGAATGTTGCAGCAGGCTGTAGATCTCTTCGCTCGTGAGAGGGTCGCCGGCCTTGACCGCCGCCTTGCAGGCCATCATGTCCAGCAGGTCGTGTAGCAGCGTGTCGGGGTCCGGCCGCGCCCCGTGCTCGGCCAAGCGGTCCACCAGGTCGCGCACGAAGCGGGGCAAGTCTACGCGCTCCAGCAGCGTAGGACACGCGTGGAGAGCGACGCTCTGCGGTCCGGCCGCCGTCAGTTCAATGCCGAGCCGCGCCAGCAATTCGTGGTGCGTTTCGAGCGTTTCCAGGCGATCGGCCGGGACGCGGACGATTTCCGGGATCAGCAGCCGCTGAGATTCGAGTCGCCCCGCGGCCACGCGTCGACGGAGCTCCTCGTACAGAATGCGCTCGTGCAGCGCGTGCTGATCGATGATCATCAGCCCGTCGTCGGTTTCCGCCACCAGGTAGCTGTTGTGAATCTGGATGGCACGGACGGCCGGCGTGCCGGCCAACCCTGGCGTCGCGCCGCCAAGCGGCAACGCTGCGACCGGCGCGTCCGGCCGCGGCCGGTCGACGGCCGCGCTCGTGCCCTCATCGTCGTGGGCCTGCGTTGGCGGCTTCTCCGGCGGGCCGACGTCCGGCGGGGCGCAGCGGCGAACCGGGCCGAGTTCGGGCTCTGCACCGACGTGCCCTGCGCGTGACGTTGCGCGGTCTGCGAGCTCCGATCGAACCTGGTTGGGCTCTGGCCGGACACCGCCGGGCTCCACGCGTGGTGCGTGCGTGAAGAAGTCCACCATCGCGGCCCGCACGCGCTCCCGATAGGATTCGTCGTCCCGCGTCGGTTCGAGCGTATGGTCCAGTCGGCTGGACAGGAACTTGTCGCGCAGCGCGGCCAAGACCTGCCCGTGGACATAGTTGGAATCCCGCCAGCGTACCTCGACCTTCATCGGGTGCACGTTCACATCCACCGCATCCGGTTCGACGGTCAGAAACAGGAATACGATGGGAAACCGCGTCGGGTCGATCAAGCTGCGATACGCTTCGCGGACCGCGTGCGACACGAAACGGTCGCGCACATACCGCCCGTTGACGAAAACGTATTCCCACTTGCCCGACGCACGGCTTTCCGCCGGCGGCGCGACCAGGCCTTCCACCAGCACTCCCTGCCCCGCACGCCGCACCGGCAGCAGCACGCGCGCCAGATCCTCGCCATAGAAGTCGGCGATGCGCTGCCGGCGGTCGTTGGTCGCATCCAGGCGGTGGGTGACCCGTTCCTGGTTGCGGAGCGTGAAGGCGACCTGCGGGTGTGCCAGGGCGATTCGGGCGAGCTGCTCGGTGATGTGGCCGACCTCGGTCTGGTTGGTGCGGAGGAATTTGCGCCGCGCCGGGACCGCATAGAACAGGTCGCGGACCTCGACGGACGTGCCGCGTGGTGCGGCGCACGGACGCGGTCCGGTGATCTGCCCCCCCTCGACGCGGATTTCCGCGCCCACCTCGTTCTCACGCCGCCGCGACACGATCCGCATCCGGGAGACCGCCCCGATGCTCGCCAGCGCTTCCCCGCGGAAGCCCAGGGTGCGAATGCGAAACAGGTCTTCGTCGTCGTGCAGCTTGCTGGTGGCGTGCTGCCGAACGCTGAGAGCCAAGTCCTCGGCGTCCATTCCGCACCCGTCGTCCGTAACCCGGATCAGCGCCCGGCCTCCGTCCGCGATGTCGATGTCGATGCGGCGGGCGCCGGCGTCCAGCGCGTTTTCGACCAACTCTTTGACGACGCTGGCCGGTCGCTCGATGCATTCTCCGGCCGCGATGCGGCTGACGAGTGCCGGCGGCAGAACGCGGATCTGGCCCATCCATCGCAGTATAGCCGGGGCCGGGTACAATGGGCGCCCGGCTGCTGCCCGCGACCGTCCGCGGCGCGCCGTGCCTCGGACACGACCGGAGAAACCACGGTTCGGGAAGCGTTCCTGCCGCTCCAGCGTGTCGGCGGGGCTTTCGAGTATCCGGGAGCAGGATCATGGAGCGCGTCATCGCGTATCTGCGCGAACATCGGGCCGAGCACCTCGGCTGGCTGCTTGAACTGTGCCGCATTCCAAGTGTCAGCACGCGGCCGGAGCACAAGGCGGACGTGGAGGCGGCCGCCCGCTGGACCTGCGAATTGTGCCGCCGGATCGGACTGAAGGCCGAAGTCATCCCGACCGAGGGTCATCCGATCGTCTACGCCGAGCATTGCGAGGTCCGTGGCGCGCCAACCTTCCTCGTTTACGGCCACCTGGACGTGCAGCCGGAGGGCGACCCACGCTTGTGGCACGTCGGCCCCTTTGAACCGACCATTCGGGACGGGCTGCTGTATTGCCGCGGGGCGGCGGACGATAAGGGCCAGGTGTTGCTGCACTTGCGGGCGGCTGCGGCCTGGCTGGCCACGGAGCGGCGGCTGCCGGTCAACCTGAAGTTCCTGCTGGAGAATGAGGAAGAGATTTCGTCGCCGCACCTCGTCCCCTTTATCCGCGCGAATACGGAACGACTGCGCTGTGACCATGTCCTGATCTCAGACACGGGCATGTACGAGGACGGGTGGCCCACGATCACCTACGGCACGCGCGGGCTGCTGTACAAAGAGGTCCGCCTGTACGGGCCGAAACACGATCTGCACAGCGGATCTTTCGGCGGGAGCGTGGGCAACCCCGCTAACATCCTGGCCGCCCTGATCGCGTCCTTCCACGACGCCGACGGTCGGGTCACGATCCCCGGCTTCTACGACGATGTCGTGGAGCCGAGCCCCGAGGAGCGCGCTCAGCTTGCGGCTTTGCCGTTCGACGAAGCGAAGTACGCCGCCGACCTGGGCGTGCCGGCCCTCAGCGGCGAGCGCGGCTACACGACCAATGAGCGGCGCTGGCTGCGACCGACGCTGGACGTGAACGGCATTTACGGCGGGTTCATGGCCGAGGGCGCCAATACGATCATCCCCAAGAGTGCCGGGGCGAAGATCAGCATGCGCTTGGTGCCGAACCAGAACGCGGAGCGGCTCAGCGCTGTGTTCGATGAAGCCGTGCGAGCGCGCCTACCGGCGACGGTACGGGTCGAGATTCTCCAGCACGGTTACGCGGATGCGTATATGGCGCCGCTGGACAGTCGGCCGATGCAGGCGGCGCGGCAGTCGCTGCGAGAGGTTTTCGGGCGCGAGCCGGCGTTCATCCGCGAGGGCGGATCGCTGCCGATCCTGCCGATGTTCCGCAAGTTGCTCGGTGCGGACAGTCTGATGCTCGGGTTTGCGGGCCCGAACTGCAACGCCCACGGGCCCGACGAGAATGTGAATCTCGGCGACCTGGACCGTGGGGCCGAGGCCGTGGCCCGGCTGTACGGACTGCTGGCCGGTAGCTGAAGCATGACGTGGCGCGCGTCAGCGCGGCACACGGGCGTTGCATGCGGTCCCGCCTTTAGGCGGCGGTGCTTGGCGGCCGTACGTTTGACACGCCGGAACCGCGTCCCCTATCATCGCACGCCATGCGTAACAGGGTGCGCGGTACAGCGCGGGGGCGCATGGGCGAACCGATGACTGGGTGTTTACCGGTGAGCACACAGAGCGGGTGGAAGGTGCGGGGCCCGGTCTTTGTTGTGGCTGTCCTTCTGGCGGCAGGTTGTCAGAGCGACACGCCGAGCGTGGACACTTCTGTGTCCGCCTACCGCGATCGGATGCTGGCGCAGGATGCGGCGCCGGCTGCATCGGCACCGGCCGTCGATGTGCCCGGCGTCGGCCGGGACCCGGTGGCGCGTCCGGCCCCGGGACAGTCCGGTCTGCCGGAGCGGACGGCGCTGCCGACGGGGCCGGCCACGACGACCCAACCCGCGCCCGCCGAGGTCTTGGCCGAGGTGCCGGACCCGTCGGAGGCGCCGGCAGTGTTTCAGCAGCGTCTGGAGAAGCTCCGGCGGGAGCAGGCGACGCAGCCGGACCAGCGGGTCGTGCGCAATTACGAGCGGGTGGTGGCGCAGGCGAACGAGTATCTCAAGAAGGTGTCGTTGCCGCGACAGCTTCCGTTGAGCTTGAGCGAGTGCATCCAGCGGGCGTTGAGCAACAAACTACACGATCCGCATCGAGGCGTATAACCCGGCGATCGCGCAGACGCAGATCGTGGAAGCCGAAGCCGCGTTCGACGCGCAGTTCTACCTGACCGGCTCGTGGGACAACCGCGACCAGGCGACCGTGTCGCCGTTTCAGGCGGGGACCAGCGACACGCGGGCGATCGAGGGCGGTCTGCGGCAGTTGCTGCCCACTGGCATGCAGGCGTCGATCGCGCTCAAGCAGCAGCGCTCGCAGAACAATCTCCCGGAGGATTTTCAGACCCTGAACCCCGCCTACGGCTCGGCGCTGGTGGGCCAGCTCCGTCAGCCGCTGTTGCGGGGCTTTGGCCTGGACGTGAATCGCGCCACCATCAACATCCGGCGGGTCGAGCATGAGATCAGTCAGGAAACGTTCATTCAGCGTGTCCGCGACACGCTCTTGGACGTCGAGTCCGCGTACTGGCGGCTGGTGCAGGCCCGCCGGACCGCGGCGATTTTGGCGGAGTCGGTGGCGCAGAACTGGGTGACGTATCAGAACATGCGCGAGCGGCTCGGCCATGACGCGACGGAGGTGGAGGTCGCCAACTCGGAATCGCGCTTCCAGAGCCAGTACGTGCGGTTCCTGGAAGCGGTGAAACTGGTCCGGGATGCGGAGGATCGGCTCAAGAACCTGATGAACGATCCTGAGCTCAAGCTCTCGGACGAAATCGAGCTGATTCCGACCGAGACGCCGATCGTCGCGCCCACAGTGCTCGATCACTTCGCCGAGGTCCGCACCGCGCTGGAGCGGCGCAACGAAATCCGTCAGGCTCGCAAGCGAATCGACATCACGCGGATCGGGACGCAGGTGGCCAAGAACGCTATCCTCCCGCAGCTCGATCTGTCGTTTCAGTATGAAGTGCAGGGCATGGGCGACACCGCCGACAACTCCTTCGACAACCTTACGACCAACCGCTTCATCTCCTACACGCTGGCCGCGACCTTCACGTATGACTTCGGCGAGCGGCGGGCGCGGGCGGCCTATCGGCGGGCGCGGCTTCAGGAAGCGCAGGCCGTCGTGGCCCTCAATCAGGTGGCTGACGCGGTCGTGGAGGAGGTGAATCAGACCATCCGCACGTTGATGGTCCGTTACGAGCAGTTGCCGCCGGCCCTCAGCTCCGTCAGCTCTGCCGAACGCAACCTGCGTTCGCTCCAGGCCCGCACGCAGCGGATCGATCCGAACTACCTTCAGACCGAGCTGGCCGCCGTGGAACAACTGGCCAGCGCTCGCTCCACATTGCTCCAGGTGGTCACCGACTACAATGTCGGCGTGATCCAGCTTGAGAAGGCCAAAGGCACGCTGCTGGACTACAACAACATCGTGGTCACCGATGCCGGTCCACGACGGTGACAAGGCGGAAGTCCGGGCGGATCGCCGGCGCGTCTGGCACACTCCCTGGCTGCCCGTGCTGCTCGGTGTATTGTGCTACCTCAACTCGCTGACCGGCGGGTTCGTCTACGATGATTACCCGCTGGTAGAGGCCAACCCCCGTATTCGCACATTGACCGACCCGCGCGCGATCTGGCTGACGGACTGGTGGCGTCCAGCGGAAGAAGATGAAAGCGGCAACCCCCGTCGCGATCGACTGTACCGCCCGCTGACCCTGTTCACCTTTGCGCTCAACTACGCCGTCGGTGGCTTGAAGCCGGTCGGCTATCACGCCACGAACGTCGCGTTGCATGCGGCCGTCTGCGGGCTGGTGTGGCTGGCAACCCGGCGGCTGCTCGGCGACCCTTCGGTCGCGACCGTCGCCGGCGTGCTCTTTGCGGTCCACCCGGTCCATGTGGAAGCCGTGGCCAACATCGTCGGACGGGCGGAAGTCTTGGCCGCCGGCTTCCTGCTGCTGGGCATCCTGGTCCTGCGACCTTCAGACCAGGTACTCGGAAAGCAGCGGATCATCCTCGCGGCGCTGGCCTTCCTTTTGGCCCTGTTCGCCAAAGAAACCGCGATCTGCTACCCGCTCATCGCCGCCCTCGTGCTGGCAGAACGCGCCGCGGCCTGGTCGCTGCGGCGGCGTGTGCTGTACGCGGCGTGCCTGCTGGCACCGCTCTTGGTCTACCTGCCGCTGCGTTATGTGGCGCTCGAAGGCAAGCTGTTCCGCGCGCAGCCGGCGGACGACTTGATGAACCCGCTGGTGACGGCCCCGCTCGGAGAACGTCTGCTGGCGGCGTTGACGATCCTTGGCCACTACACGCGCCTGCTGCTTGTCCCGCAGCGATTGTCCTGCGACTACGGGCTGGCCATCGTGGACCCGTCGCGCGGCGTCACCGGTATGACGGTGCTGGGCTTGCTGACGGCAGTCGGCGGGCTGCTTGGACTGGTCGCCGGCCTCCTTCGGCCCGCGTGGCGACCGGTCACGCTGCTGTGCGGCATGCTGATTGCCAGCTACGTCCTGATCTCGAACACGGTCCTGCTGATCGGCGTATCTCTGGCCGAGCGACTGTTCTACTGGCCCTCCGTGCCGGCGTTGATGCTCGTCGCGCTGGGACTCGTGTCGTTCTGGCGTCGCGGGTGCGCGGCGGGTGGGTTGCTCGCGCCGCGCCGGCGACTGCTGGGGGTGCTGGGAGGCCTGCTGCTTGCGGCGCTGGGGCTGCGGACGGTCGTCCGCAACATGGACTGGGCGGACAACCTCACGCTTTTCGAGCAGGACGTCGCGACGTATCCGCAGGGGGCCCACCTCAACGCCTGCTATGCGAGCGCCATGTTGCAGGTCGCTCGAGAGACCGGAGATCCGGCGGAACGGGAGCGGCTCCTGCTGCGGGCGCGCCGGCATCTGGATGCGGCGGTGGCGATCGCGCCCAGCTTTGTCCAGGCGCTGACCGCCGGGGGACAGGTGCGTGCCCAGCTCGGTGACCGGGACGGGGCCCGGATATGGCTGGAACGTGCCCTCTGGCTGCGGCCGGGCGACCGGGAGGCACGGAGAACACTCGCGCGCCTCCAGCAAAGCGACCCGAATACCGCTGGTCGGCTGGAGGCTCTCCAGGCCGCGGTGGAGCAGCGCCCGGATGATGTGGAAGGTCTGCTCGCACTGGGTAACGCCCTGATGGAGGCCGGGCACTTTCTGGAGGCCCGTCGCCCGCTGGAGCGCGCGGCGACTCTGGCGCCCGCCGATGCACGCGTGCTACGCCAGTTTGCCAAGTCCCTGTTGTTTCCCGAACTGGACGAGCGCGCGGTGACGTTTTTCCAGCGGGCGGCCGCGCTCGATCCGGATGACTGGGAGACGCACGTCAACCTGACGGCGCTGCTTTCGAAGACCGATCCGGCGGGCGCGCTGGCGCACGCGAAACGCGCCATGCAGCTTCGGCCCGACGACGAACGCGTGCAGATCAATATGGCCGAAGCGCTGGCCCTCAACGGGCAGGTGGCGGAAGCGCTGGAGCGGCTGCGGCGCATCGAGACTCGCCTGAGCCCCGACGACCCGCGACGGGCGATGCTCCGCGCCCGCGTGGCGCGCCTCGAGCAGGACCGCCGCTGACGTCGCCGGCGGCCGCCGCGGCGCGTAACGGTTTCACTTCTGCTTGAGGATGCTGCGCCAGCCCTCCGCTCGTCGGGCGCGAAGGGTCGCCGACGACGCGTGGCGGATGTCGTCCACCATGTAGTAGCAGCGCGGGTCTTGGCGGAGGGCCTCGGAGATCACCTTGGGGACCTCCCGTCGCTCGACCTCGATGAACAGTTCCTGCACCGGGCCGTCGCGCCCGTAGCCATCAAACTGCGTGACGACGAAGCCGGTGGCCCGCAGCGCGTGGGCCAGTTCCGGTCCGTTCCGCGTGATGATCCGCACGACCTGCCGCCCCAGCGCCAGTTTGCGTTCGATGGTCATTCCTACGTACGTGCCGAGGGCGAAGCCCAGCGCATACGCGACGCCGTAGGCCGGTTGCTCCTGGATGTCGCGGATCACACGCGACACCACGAAGACCCAGATGAGCAGCTCGAAGATGCTGATGAACAGCGCCAGCGCCCGCCGCCCCTGGATGGTCATGATGGTCCGGATCGTGCCCAGCGAGACATCTGCAACGCGCGCCAACACGATCACGAGGCACATGCCGAGTACTTCGCTCATGCGTTCTTCCCTTCTGCGGCGGCCGGCGGCCACGGACCCCGCGCCCGGCGGGCCAGCTCTGCGACGTAGCGGTCCACGCTGGCGTGGACTTCCGCATAGGCGGCGGCCGCATTGTCCCACCCCTGGATGGTCGTGCGGACGCCCTCGAGCTGTTTGTACGTCGCGAAGAAGTGTTCGATTTCACGGAGCTGGGCCTGCGGAACGTCTTTGAGGTCCTGGAACTCGGCAAAAAGCGGATCCGAGTCCGGGACGGCCAGCACTTTGTAGTCGTTCTGGCCCCGGTCCGTCATGCGGAACAGCCCGATCGCCCGGGCGCGGATCAGACAGCCACTGAAGGTCGGCTCATTGACCAGCACCAGAATGTCGAGGTTGTCCCCGTCCTCGGCGAGCGTTTGCGGAATGAACCCGTAGTCCCCGGGGTAATGGCTGGAGGAGTACAGGTACCGATCCAGACGTATCAGGCCGCTTTCGGGATCTACCTCAAACTTGCTCCGCTTGCCCTTGGAAATTTCCACGATGGCGTTGACACCGGCCGGCAGATGGGTGCCGGCCGGAATTCGCGCGTATGGCCCACGGTCGATCATGACGGCTCACTTTCTGGCTGCGCCGTGCGCACCGGCGGCCCGTTCCGCGGTCTTGCGGCAAAGCCCGCGACGACGCAGCGTCCTCGCCCGGCGCACCTATAGGCAGCCGGGTCGCGCGTGTCAAACACGGTTTCCTTGCTGCTGGCGGGCGAGCTATACTTACGACGAACAAGGCGGACCAAGTCGGGCTGCGTCCGGCAGGGTCGTTCGCGGGGTGCACGCGGCCGCCTGGGGCCGGCGCGCCAGGACGCGCAGCGCTGCGCTCGTGACTGCGCGGGCAACCACTGGCATTTCGGAGGGCACGGCATGAACGTCCCGATCAAACGTGGCATGCTGATCCGGCACCAGAACCACCTCTACGTCGTGGCCGACTTCCAGGAGCGACACTCCGGCAAGCAGAAGCCGACGGTACACGTTACCTTACGGGACGTGCGCGATGGTCGACAGGTTGAACGTGCTCTCGAACAGCTCGAGCCGATTCAGGAAGTCGCGCACGCCTACCGGAACGCCCAATACCTTTACGCGCGCGGTGCGGCGCGGGTCTTCATGGACGCCGAGACGTACGAGGAGTTCGAACTCGGCGCGGTGCAGCTCCATGGGAGCGAACCGTTTCTCAAGGAGGGTGAGACCTACCGCGTCATGTTCGTCGAGGGGCAGCCCTTGTCGCTCGACCTGCCAGAGATCGTCAAGCTTCAGGTGTCCGAGACGGCCGCCCCGGGGCATTCGGTCGGCGCTTCGGCCAGCGTCATGAAAGAGGCTACCCTGGAGAACGGTCTGACCGTCCGGGTGCCCCTGTTCATCAAGATCGGCGACACGATCCGCGTGGACACGCGCACGAAGACGTACGTCGGCAAGGAGTAGCGCGGCGCGCCGGCCGGTCAGGCCTGAAGGTCCAAATGCTCGGCCGGCTTTTCATCGACCGGGGCCTCGCCCAGGCTTTCCTCAGCACCTGCTTCTTCGAACGGCCGACCCTGGCTCCCGGTGCCCTCCGCGTCGGCGTACACCTGACTGTCGCGGTCCGTGGCTTCGATCGCGTCCTGTAGCTGGCCGGTGAAGGTTGCCGGCCCGGTTCGCTCCGTTTGGGCTCCGTCTTCCCGGGCTTTGCGCTCTGCGGCCTGCATTTGTGCCCCCTGGGTCTGAATGATCGACCCGAGCCCGGCCGGAGGGATGCCCGACATGTCCAATCCTCCGCCTCAGAGATGTTCCTGCCTGGTCAGTGGCGCTGTTCGACCAGCTCCGGTGGCCGCGCCTGAAGCTGCGCCCGCAGCCGCGCCAGAATCGCCGAATGCATCTGGCTGACGCGTGATTCGGACAGGTCGAGCGTCTGGCCGATCTGCTTCATGGTCATCTGCTCATAGTAGTACAGCACGATGATCAAGCGCTCGGCCCGCGTCAGCCCGTGCGTAATCAAGTCCTTGATGTCGCGCTTCTGGGCCTCCACGACCGGATCCGTGCTCTGCTCATCGGGGACCACGTCGATTTCAAACACGTCCCGTTGCGAGTCCGGATCCGTGTACTTCCGCGACGGCGCCACGAGCGTCACGGCGCTCGCGTCCCGTACCAGCTTTTGAAACTGACCCTTGGGCAAGTTCAGTCGGCGGGCGATTTCGTCCTCGTGGGGCGTGCGGCCCAGCTCCGTTTCGAGAGCCCGCGTGGCTTCGGCCAACTTGTGCGCCCGGTGCCGAACCAGCCGGGGCACCCAGTCCATGTTCCGCAGCTCGTCCAGAATCGCCCCGCGGATCCGCGCCGCGCAGTAGGTCTCAAACTTCACGCCGCGCTCCAGATCGAACGCGTCGATCGCGTCCACCAAGCCGAACACGCCGGCGCTCATCAGGTCATCCACGTCCACCTCGTCGGGCAGCTTCGCGCCGATTCGCTCGGCGGTGTAGCGAACGAGGTAGAGGTAGTGCTCGATCAGGCGGTTACGGATGTCCTCGTTTCCCGTCCGCTTGAACTCACGCCAGGCCGCGGCCAGGCTCTTATCGTCCGGGAAGGAACGCGTGGCCTGGTTGCGGCTGACACGTCGGGCACGGCCTTGGCTGGCGCGCGATTTGCTCATCCGCCGGACTCTCCCGCTCCGTCGGCCACCGGGCTGCCCGTCGCTTCCGATTCGGCGGTCAGTTCCCGGAGGGCCGCGAGGTGTTCCCGATCGATTTCGACTTTCTTGCGTTGCAGGTGGTCGCGCAGGACCAGTTTGGCGGTCCAGCCCGCGACCTGTCCGACCAGCGAACCGATCACCATGGCGACCAGGGCGCGTGTGAGGGTGACCGTAACCGAATTCCCGCTGTACAGGCCGGCCAGGACGGCGACCGCAAAAGCGAGCAGTCCGATCTGGGCTCCGATCCCGCGTACCATGGATGACTTCCGTGTCTTCCTATCGGAAGGCTGCCCCCGCGCCTTGTACCGCCCGCCTACAGGAACAGCGCCCCCAGCCGCGACCAGAGCGCCGGGGTGGCTACCGGTCGTGCCTGTCCGGGCATCAATCGCGTGCAAATCACTCGGAGCGCGCTGCTTGCAGCGCAGCGACGAAAGGCGTCTGCGACCGGTTGTCCTCGGTCTGCTGCCACAGCCACGTGACGATCCTGCGGCACGTAGCCCAAGATTTCCAGGGACCGTCCGAGAAACTGTCCCACGGTTTTCACGAGCCGGCGTGCCGCGCGCTCCGCCTCCTGCTGGTTGCGGACCCGATTGACGATCACCGCCATCCGCCCTGCGAAACCGCGCTGATGCAGAAATTTCAACAGCGCGTAGCCATCCACCAGCACGGACGGGTGAGGCGTGGTTATGAGTGCGACCAGGTCAGCGGTCAGGCGGACGTTGCAGAATTCCTCGGGAACGTGGCGTACCAGCTTCACGTCGCAGTCAGCGCACGGACTGTCCGCGGAGCCGCCCGCACCGGGTTCACGCGAACCGGCCGTCCGTAAGGCATTGAGGTCCGGGGCGTCGTATGCTGCTTCACGCGCCACTGATCGGTCGTAGCCGGGATCCGACGGCGGTCCCTCCCTGCTGTCCCGAATCACGACGCGCAACCCCCGTCCTCTCAGAATCGCGCCGATATTGCGTGTCAGCGTGCGTGCCCCCACGCCTGCCCGTGCGCTGACGATTGCGACGACGACTCCGCCCCTGGGCTCCTTCCCCGCGTCCGAGCGACACGGTTCGCTGCGGGTGGTGACCACTACCGTGACGACCGCCGTCGAGCTCGACTACGCCTCGTGGGCTAATAGTAACTCCATGACGCGCGAGCCGCAAGCCTCCTCGATGTCCTGCGGCACATTCTGTCCGGTCGCCACGTATGACACTCCGAGGTTGAGTCGCGCGATTGTGTTGAGGATCACCCCCAGTCCGACCGCTTCGTCCAGACGCGTCAGGATGACGCGCGAAACCTGCAAGGGCGCGAAACTGCGCGCGACACGCTCCTGGACCCGCGGGTCCAGAAAGGCCGGCAGCACCAGATGCGTCTCGTCCGGCCGCACGGCGCGCAGCAGTGCCGCGAGGCGCGCAAACCGTGCCTGTTCCCGGATGGCGATACCCGGCGTGTCAACCAGCAGAAGCTCAAGGGTGCCCAACGTGCGAAGAGCCTGCTTGACCTCGTTGATCGTCTGCGCCGCGGCGAAGGGCACGCCCAGAACCTCCGCGTAGCGCTGTAAATGCACGTGGGCGTCCAGGCGGTGCATATCCAGTGACAACAGCCCGACGGCGCGTCCCCGCCGCAGCTTGAACAAGGCCGCCAGTTTGGCGGCGGTGGTCGACTTGCCGGCCCCCGACGGCCCGACAAGGGCCACCCGCCGCGTCGCGCCCGGCTGCACGGTAATCCCGCCGGTCGGCGGCACCATTTTCGCGATGTAATCGCACAACGCTGCCCGCACACGCTGGTCGGGTGTCCCCGGCCCGGGCAGAGCGGCTGCTTGCCGCAGCAGTCGCTGCGCCAGCTCCTCCGCTACGTCCTGTTGGACCAGCCGAACGTAGTACGGATACAAGTCCTGCGGCAATGGCGGTGTCGACGGCACGGACGTCCGCGCCCGCTGTGAGAGGTCGGCCGCGGTGGCGCTTGCGGGCCCCGGCGCGGCGGTTGTTGGCTGGCGCGGCAGGTCCCGGGGCGTCGGGTTCGCGGGCGCTGCGGTCTTGACGCGCGGCGCGGGTGTGACAAGGTCCGGCAAGCCGGCGGTGATTTCCACCTGTGCGCGGCCTACCAGACCGCCGAGGCTGCCGCCGGACAGCGTGCGCGTGCCCAGAATGACCGCGTCGGGACCCAGTTCCCGCTTCACAGCAGCCAGGGCTTCAGCCATGGACCGGGCGCGGAATGTCCGTATGCTGGAGTTCAAGGCCGACTACTCCGTGTGCTTTCACGTCGACCCCCCGGATGATCTCGTTGAGGGCCAGTACAGGCGTGTGCGGCAAGACCGGCTCGATCACCCGCCGCACCCACAGACGCACCTGTGGCGAGCACAGGACGACCACGGGCGCGCCGCCGGTGCTGCCGGAGGCCGACTCCACCTGTCGACGGATCTTGAGGGCCAGCTCGGCCTGTCGGTCTGGCGGTACGGTCAGGGTGGACCCATATTCGAGTCGCTGGATGTTGCCTTGCAGATAGTCTTCCGTGGCCGGATCGAGCGTCACGGCGTGAATGGTGTTGTGCGCGTCCTTGTACTGCCCGCACAGTGTCCGGGCGAGGGCGTTGCGCACGTACTCGGTGAGCACCTCGATGTCCTTCGTTTTCGCTGCCCAGTCGCCCAACGTTTCCAGAATGGTTTCGAGATCCCGGATCGGCACACGTTCCCGCAGCAGGTTTTGGAGCACTTTCTGCACGTCGCCCACCTTCAGTAGGTTCGGCACGACTTCGTCTACCAGCGCCGCGTTCCGCTGTTTGAGGTTATCCAACAGGCGCTGCGTGTCGGCCCGGCTGAGCAGCTCGGCCGCATGCCGCTTGATGACCTCCGTCAAATGCGTGGCCAGCACTCCAGAGGCTTCGACGACGGTGAAGTTCCGGCGCTCGGCCTGCTCACGGTGCTCCGGCGCCAGCCACCAGGCGCGCAGTCCGAAGGCCGGCTCGCGGACTTCGAGTCCCGGGAGCGGTTCCCCGGCCACGCCGGAATCCACCGCCAGGAACTGATCCGGGAACACCTCGCCGCGGGCCACCTCCTGCCCACGTAACAGGACGGCGTACTGGTTCGGCTCCAGGTTGACGTTGTCTCGAATGCGCACGGGCGGGACGACGAGCCCCAGATCAGTTGCCAGTTGCTTGCGCAGACCGGCGATGCGGTCGAGCATGTCGCCGCCGCGGGCGCGATCCACCAGTCGGACCAGCGCGAACCCGACCTGGAGCTCCAGCGGGTCGACCAGCAGATGGGTTTCGATCTTTGGCGGCTGGGCCTGCTCGCGGACGCGCTGTTCCACCGCCTTGTGGGCGGCAGCCACCTCCTGGCGCCGCAGCACCCAGGCCAGAACGCCGCAGCCCGCGGCCATGCTTACCAGCGGCACTTTGGGCAGCGGGGTCAGCAGGAGCACGGCCAGAAAGCCGGTGGCCAGCGCCAGGGCGATCGGGCGGGCGACGAGCTGACCGAGCACCTCTTCGCCGAGATTGGTCTGCCCCGTGCTGCGCGTTACGAGCATGCCGGCCGCCACGGACAGGATAAAGGCGGGAATCTGGCTGACCAGGCCGTCGCCGATGGTCAGCTTGCTGTAGATGTCCAGACACTGGCTGAGCGACAGACCGTGGTCGACCATGCCGACGTACAGCCCGCCCAGCAGGTTGACGAACGTGATGATGATGCCGGCGATCGCGTCCCCGCGCACGAACTTGCTGGCACCGTCCATCGCGCCGTAGAAGTCTGCCTCGCGGCTGATTTCCAGCCGGCGCCGCCGGGCTTCCGCTTCGTCGATGCTGCCCGCATTCAGGTCGGCATCGATCGCCATCTGCTTGCCGGGCATCCCGTCGAGTGTGAATCGAGCGGCCACTTCCGCGATGCGTGTGGCGCCCTTCGTGATGACCACGAACTGGATGATCGTGATGATCAGAAAGATGATCACGCCCACGGCCAGCGAGTTGGCCGCCACGAACAGGCCGAAGGCTTCCACCACCCGACCCGCCGCGGCGGTCCCCTGACCGCCGTTCGAGAGAATCAGCCGCGTGGTTGCCGTGTTGAGCACCAGCCGGAACAACGTCATCGCCAGGAGCAGTGAGGGGAAACTGGAGAACTCCAGCGGCGCGCGCAGGTACATGACCGTCATGAGGATGACGGTCGTCAGGAGCATGTTCGTCAGCAGCAGGAAGTCCAGCGCCACGGTGGGCAGCGGTACCAGCAGCACGAAGATCAGCGCGCCGGCGCACGCCGGCAGCAGCATGCCGCGGTGCCGCGTCAGGAACCGCAGAACCGGGTTGTTGTCCAGAGCGAACGGCATGCCTTACCCGTCCGGCGCTCATCCCGCGGCGGAGGCGCGGGCCGACCGCGACAACTGGTACACGTACGCCAACACTTCGGCGACCGCGCGGTAAAACGCCGGTGGGATTTCCCGCCCGACTTCCACCGCCGCATACAGCGCCCGCGCCAGGGCCGGCCGCTGCACGACCGGTACCCCATACTGCTGCGCGAGTTGTCGAATGCGCTGGGCCAGCAGATCCCGACCCTTGGCCACCACGCGCGGAGCGCTCATCGTCCGTTCGTCGTAGCGCAGCGCGACCGCGTATTCGGTCGGGTTGGTGACCACCACGTCCGCCCGCGGCACCTCCCGTCGAATGCGCTGGAGCGCCAGGCGCTGCTGAATCTGTCGGCGGCGCTGTTTGATGAGCGGGTCGCCCTCCATCCGCTTGAGTTCGTCGCGGACTTCCTGTTTGGTCATGCGAAGCTGCCGCTCCAGACGCCACCGTTGCCATGCATAGTCTGCCAGCCCCAGCAGCAGAACGATCAGCGCCATGCGGAGCGCCAGATCGAAGATCACTTGTGCGGCCAGGGCGTACACTCCGCCCGGCGGGGCCGCCCCACTGGTGAGGATCAGCTCCAACCGGTCGCGGATCGTGTACCACGCCACCGCCGCCAGCAGCCCCACCTTGAAGATCCCCAGCAGCAACTTCACCAGCGCATCGGCGGACCACAAGCGCTTGAAGCCTTCTACCGGATTCAGGCGCTCCGGCTTGATCCCCAGCTTCTTCCAGGTCACGACGAGTCCCGACTGGATGACGGTCCCGGCGATCGTTACCACCAACAGCAACAACAGGAACGGCACCGTCAGCCGGGCGGCCGTCCAGCCGACTAGCCGTACCCACACCAGCAGTTCGTCGGCGCGGACCGGCGCGGGGTGGCCCAGCGCACGCGTCAGGTCCAGCATGTGGCGCAGCATCATCGGCCCCAGGAACCGGCACAGCAGTACCCCGGCGAGCAGCGCCACCGCCGCGCTGAGTTCCACGCTGCGGGCGATCTGGCCTTCCTCGCGGGCCTCCTGGCGGCGGCGCGGGGTTGGTTGTTCGGTGCGATCGCCGACGTCGTCGTGGGCCATGGCTTGCCCGCTATCCTCCGAACAGCTCGGCCAGCCCGCTTTCCAGCTCTTCCAAACCGAACAGGAAGGCCTGCACCGCGGCCGGCAGCGACACCGCCATCAGGACGAACCCAGCCAATGCCTTGACCGAGAATCCGAACGTTAGAACGTTGAATTGCGGCATCGTCCGGGAGACGAAGCCGAGCGCCACGTTGACCAGGAACATCGCCAGCATGGTCGGGGCGGCCACGCGCAACGCGATCTGCCCGGATACGGCCAGCGCTTCGAGGATCAGGTCGACGGCGGGACGGGTGGCGGCCGCGGTTTCGAGCAGCGGGATCGTGCGGAACGTATCCAGACAGGCGGACACGAGGGCTCGATGGCCGCCCACGATGAAATACACCACGACGGCCAGTTGCAGGTAGAGCATGCTCGTGACGCTTTCCTGTTCCTCGCTGTTCGGGTCGAGGATCTGACCGAACGCCAAACCGGACTCCTGTGCGATGAGCAGGCCGCCGAGCTGGAGACCCAAGAAGCACGCCACGCTGACCAGGCTCAGCAGGATTCCCAGCAGAAGTTCCCGGGCCAACGCGATCGTGAGCGCGGCCAGGTTCGCAGGCGCGTCGGCCGGCAGTTTGACCGCAGGAGTCAGCAAGGCCGCCAGCCCCAGCACGAGCAACGCCCGCAGGTGGACGGGAATCGCCAGCGCCCCCAGCACCGGCTGGAACATCAGCAGCCCCCCCAGCCGCGCCGCCACCAGCGCGAAGACCGGCAGCTTTCCGTACAGCGCCAGCAGCTCCCACGGCATGCGACCGTCCTTCACATTCCGGTGAACAGCGCCTGCGAATACTCGATCATCCGTTGCGTCAGCCACGGGATCAGCAGCACCGCCACCACCACCATCGCAACGATCTTCGGCACGATGCTGATCGTCTGATCCTGAATCTGCGTGACCGCCTGTATCAGGCTGATGACCAGACCGACGAGAATGCCCGCCCCGAGAATGGGGGCGGACATCACCAGCGTCGTCACCAATGCCGCCCGGCCTAAATCGACTGCCAGCGAGAACTCCATCGCCGACCTCCGCGCTTCCCGCTCACATCACACTGGCCATCAGCGAACCGGCCACCAGGTGCCACCCATCGGCCAGCACGAACAGCAGCAGCTTGAACGGCAGCGAAATCAGCACCGGCGGCAGCATCATCATGCCCATCGACACCAGCACCGTTGCAATCACCATGTCGATCACCAGAAACGGCAGGTAAATCCGAAACCCGATGACAAACGAAGTCTTCAGCTCGCTCAGAATGAACGCGGGCACCAGCGCTGTCAGCGGCACCTGGTTCTCGTCCAGAACCTCTTCGTCCGGCACGCCGCGGCCCGCTGCGTACTCGTACATCAGGTATACATCCTGCTCGTTCCCCGCCGCCCGGATCTGCTCGAACATGAAGGTCCGCAGTTCCTGGCCGGCAGCGGCAATGGCGTCCAATTGCGGCAGCTCGTTGTTCAGGTAGGGCTGCACCGCCCGGCGGTTGATCCGCTCGTACGTCGGAGCCATCACCAGGAACGTCAGAAACAGCGCCAGCCCGACCAGCACTTGCGACGGCGGCAGCTGCTGCGTACCCAACGCCTGCCGCAAAAGCACCAGTACGACCAGCATGCGCACGAAGCACGTCATCATCAGCAAGATGCTCGGCGCCACCGTCAGCAACGTGAGCAGAACCAGAATCTGAAGCGAATGACTTAGCGACTCGCGATTGGCCGCCTTCGGCAGCAGGCGCTCCACGTCGGGGATGTAGATGGGATCGGCGGCCGAACCCGCAGGGGGCGCGCTGGCCGCCGCCGTCGCCGCTGCCGGACCCGGCCCCGCGGGGTCGAAATCGGGCGGCGGGCCGACCTGCGCGTGTACCGGGAGCGTCGCGGCGCTCAGCAGCAGAGCGACGCAGGCCCGGGCGGCCTGCGGGACTCTCATTTGTCTGCTTCGCTTCGTCATCAACCGCTCCCGCTGCGCACCACCTCTCCCTGGCGCAGTGCCCGCCCTCAGCGGCTATCCCCGCCGGATCGCCGCAGACGCGCGATCGTGTCCTCCAGCCTCTTTCGCACCGTGCTCAACCGTTGCTCGTCCGGCGTCAGTTCCTCCGTCGTGTTCGGACCATCCGCCTCGAACGCGTGCGCCTGCTGTTCGAGGCAGCGTGCGAATTCCGCCGACGCACTGTCCGGCCGCTGGCTGGCGGCCTCGCCCAGGAGCGTGGCGACGAGCTGCGGGTCCTGGATTTCATGCAGGGGGCGGATGGCGTCAGGCGTGGCGCCGATCAGGACCAGGCGCGGTCCGACTCGGATGAGGTACAGCGTCTGGCGCGGGGCCAGCGCCGCCCGACTCACCACCTCGATCAGCGGCAGGCGCCGCGGGCGCACCTCGCGCGGGAGGATTCCCCAACCGGCGGCCATACGCCGATAGCCCCACGCCAGCAGCAGGATCAGCGCCACGACGCCGCCCAGCGACGCGCTCGTGCGCAGCCAGGCCGACGCCTGCCGTGTGCCGGGGCGGGAGGCCGAATCGGCAGGCCGCAAGACCAACCGGCGCGGCAGCGGCCGCGCTTCGGTGGGCGGTGCGACCTCCGTTGGCGGGGTGATTTCGGCCGACGCCCATGGGTCGGAGACACCGTGGGTTTGCGGCGTGTGGTTTGAATCCAGACCGGCGGGGCCCGTTCCCGACGGTTGCCCCCAGGCTGCGCTTGCAGCCAGCACGACCCACATGCCCGACCACGCCATCCTTGGCACCGGGATCCTCATGATGGGCGGCTAACCCTCCAGCTCCGGAATCGGTGCACGAATATCGTTGATGCGCACGCAGAAGTTGTCGTTCAGCACCAGGACCTCGCCGCGGGCGACCAGCCGGTCGTTGACGTAGATGTCCACCGGGTCGCCCGCCAACTTGTCGAGCTGAACCACCGAGCCCACCCCCAGACGCAGCACGTCCTCGATGTACATCGCCGTCCGACCCAACTCGATCTTCACGTCCAGCTCGACATCATCCAGCATTTCGATGCTGGCCGTCGTCGCGGGCGTGGTCGGCTCGTCCATAGGCGGCGGTGCGTAGGGCGTCGCCTGTTCTGGTCCGGCCGCCGTGCCGCGAATGACGGGCGGCTCGTCGGCGACGTTGCCGGTTGCCTGCGCGGCTGCCCCGGACGGAGACGCCTCGGCGGCGACCGCCGCCGCCATCTCGGCCGCCAGCGCGTCCATCTCCGCCTGTGCGTTGGCCAGGCCGTCCGCGGCAGCGGCCATCGTTTCCGACGCTCCCGCGGTGGCGGCGGTTGCCGCCTGCGCAAACAACGCGTCCAACTCAGCTTGGTCGAACGTGTTCTGCACTGGCGGCGGCGCCGCAGCGGCCTGTTCCGAGGCCGGTTCCGGAGGCGACGGGGTTGCCGCTTCGGCCGGCAAAGGCTCCCCCGTGGACGACGAATGCTCGCCAACCTCTTCCGAGGTCGGCTCGGGGTGTTCCTGCTCTTCAGCCATGGGCGCTCAACATCCTTGTCTGCCACGCCGCAGGAGAACCGGCGGCGAACCGGACTACGAAGGGAGCGGCACGAACCGCGGAATCAGAACCCGCTGAATCAGGTCCCGGCTCTGCACGATCTCCGTCAGGGCATCCGTGAACTGGGCCCGCAGCGTACGGAGGTCATCTTCCCGCAACATCGGCTCCGTGGCGGCGCGGACGATGCGGCCGATGCTGTCGGCGATCTCTCCCGCCCGCTCCTCCGCGATCTTTTTCATCTTTTCCTTCTGCTCCGCCGCCACCACCACGCTCAGATCGATGTCGTACAGACACATCCGCCCGCTTTTGTCGTTGGGGACCTTGAAGCCCTTCAGAAGTTGCACTTCGGCCACCGCCAGCACCGGCTTTTCCGGGGCCGGCTCGATCGCGTGAGCTGGCTCCGCCGCCGCCGTATGCGGCTTGGCTCCACTGCCTTTGAAGAGGAAGAAAAAGGCGCCGGCCTGGACGGCGGCAATCCCCAGCACAATTCCGATGAGCTTGATGGGCAGCCCTTTCTTCGGTGCGTCCGTCTCGTTTTTCGCCTTCTGTTCTGCCATCGTGCCGGTCCCACCAGCGCCGCGGGCGCAATGTTCTTCCCCGTTACCTATCGACCTGCCGCCCGCCTCGATTCACGGACCTACAGGCGTCGCGCCCCGCCCCGCTGTTTATGAGAACGTCCGCCTCCGGTTGGGCAACTTGTGCGCCGCCGCGCAAAGTTGTCCGTCCGGTGCCAGGCCATTGGGCCGCTCGTGAGCGGTCCGGGCACCGTCGCGTAGGCACAACGTTCGTCGGGTCGGCGTTCACGGCCCACGCGCCGAGACCCGACCGCCGATACGTCCGATAGGCAGAATCGGCGTCGGGACGTCGGCTCCGCGCGTCGATGCCTCGGCCCGGCCGAGCCGGTCAGGCCGCCAGCGCCTGATCGGGAGTTTGGGGAGGTTGCGGATGGCCTGCCGCAAGATCGGCCAAGTAGCCCGCCAATTGTGGGTCTCCCCCCGGCGAGTCATCGAGTATGAGCGCGCCGGACTCGTTCGCCCCCGGCGGGAGCCTTCCACCGGCGACCGCCTGTTCGACGACGACGATGTGGAGCAGCTCCGGCGGATCCGCCGCTTTCTTGAGAGACGCGGCCTGACGCTCGCGGCGCTGCGTACCCTGCTCGCGTACGCACCTTGCTGGGAGTTGACAGGCTGTCCAGAGCGAACTACCTGCGCGGTGCCACGCGACCCGTTCACGCCGTGTTATCGCCAGCGCGCCGCGGGGATCGCGATCGCGTGCGAGCGCGACTGTAGCCGCTGTCCGATTTTCGGCAGCAAGGAGGCGGCGTGCGAGGCGCTGGTTGTGCCGTTCCGAGCGCCGCCCACGGGAGCGCCGGGCGCTGCGTCGTCCGCGCCCCACGCTCCGCTCTGTCATGCCGCCGGGGGCGTTGTGCGTCCGGACGCGATCGCGTCCGGCTGCGAGTGCGTTCGGACGGGAATGTGACATAACCTTCTTAGCCCAAAATACTTAAGTGTCCGGAACTGGCGTCCGATGCTGCTTCTCGGCCAGCGTCGCGAAGACGCAGGGGCGACCGACGGATGGCCGGCGCCGCCGACGTCCCGTACTCCCGCGTCATCGACCGTCACGCGTTTGGGGAGCTGCGGCGCGGGGGAGGGAAAAAGCCGGGTGTTTACCCGGTGCGGCGCTGGTCGAACTGGCGGTTGCGTGCTGCCGCCCGGGCGGGATTGGGGCGTGGTCTGTGCTTTGGAATCTCGGTGCAGCGGCCAACAAAGGCCCGACACGGGTGCGCGGTAGCCCCGGCAGGGCCGGCAGGAGAACGAATTATGGCGAGAACGACAGGCTGGACGATCGGACGCAAGCTGATGGCGTCGTTTATTCTGGTAGGTTTGATCACCGCCGCGCTGGGCGGTGTGGGCTACTACGCCGCGCACGTCGGCGCAAAGTCTTTACACGAAGTAGCAGACATACGGCTGCCCGGTGTCGAGGCCCTGAAGGAGATTGGCGCCCGCTGCCAGGACATCCGCGGCACAACGCGCACGCTGATGATTCCGAATTTGCCCCCCGAGGTCCGCGCTCGACAGCCCGGCAACCTGGCCGCGGCCCGCGAAGCGTACGAGGCCGCGTGGAAAGTGTATGAGGGTCTGCCCAAGACGGGAGAGGAGGCCCGGCTGTGGGACCAGTTGCAGCCGCTCTGGCAAGCCTGGCGCACCGAGAACAATAAGCTGCTGGAGCTGTGCAAGCAGTTCGAGGACATGCAGATCGGCGACCCGGTTGCCCTAGCGCGGGATCTCGAGCGGTTCGCGAAGGACCACTACGCGCTGGCGCAGAAGTGCATGCAGCTCTTGTACTCCGAGGGCGCCGAGTTTCAGGGCGGCGATGACCACACGGCGTGCGCTGCCGGTAAGTGGTTAGCCACCTTCAAGACGGACAACCCGCAGCTTGCGGCACTGGTCCGGGAGTTTGAGAAGCAGCACCGCGAGCTCCACGAGGGAGTGGGTCGGATCAAACGCCTGGTGGCCGAAGGGCAGCGCGAGGAGGCGCGTCGGCTGTATCAGGCGGAGGTGGTTGGCCACATGCAGGAGGTTTTCAAGCAATTCGACGGCATGCTGGCCATAGCCAACGATGCTGAGAGCGCGCTAGCCGCTGCGCAAGCGCACGGGCTCGGGCCCGTCACGGAAGCGCAGCGGGCCGTTGAACCCGTGCTGGAAAAGCTCATCCAGATCAATCGCGACGCGGGGACGGCTGTCGGTGAGCAGGCTCAAAAAAGCGGCGCGTTGCTCAAGACTGTCGCGCTGGTGGCGGGCGTGGCCGGCGTCGTCGCGGCCATGGTCCTCGGGATTCTTATCACCCGCGGTATCAATCGGAACCTGACGCGGATTGCAACCCAGCTCGGCGAGGGGGCCGACCAGGTGAATGATGCGGCGGCGCAGGTGGCGGCGGCTTCCCAGCAGCTTGCGGAGGGCGCCAGCGAGCAGGCGTCGTCACTGGAGGAAACGTCCAGCGCGCTGGAGCAGATGGCTGCCATGACGCGGACGAACGCGGAGAACGCCCGGCAGGCCAACGATCTGGCGCAGCAGGCCCAGCAGGCCGCCAGCCAGGGTGACCAGTGCATGGCGCAGCTCAACGAGGCGATGGCCGGTATCAACGAGTCGTCCGACAAGATCAGCAAGATCATCAAGGTGATCGAAGAGATCGCGTTCCAGACGAACCTGCTGGCCCTGAATGCGGCGGTCGAAGCGGCTCGGGCCGGTGAACACGGCAAAGGCTTCGCGGTGGTCGCGGAGGAAGTCCGCAATCTGGCCCAGCGCTGTGCGGCGGCCGCGAAGGATACGACGGGACTGATCGAGGACGCGGTGCATCGGGCCGAGCGCGGCACGCAGGTGGCCGGAGAAGCTGGCAAGGCTCTCAGCGCCATCGTGCAGCAGGCCACCAAGGTCTCGGAGCTGATCAACGGGATCGCGCGGGCCAGCCAGGAGCAGGCGCAGGGGGTTGAGCAGGTCAACACGGCGGTGGCGCAAATGGACAAGGTCACCCAGCAAAGCGCCGCCGGTGCCGAAGAATCCGCCAGCGCGGCCGAAGAGCTCAGCTCGCAGGCACAGATGCTTAAGGGCATGGTGGCGGAGCTGGTGGCGATGGTGCGGGGCGGTCAGACCACCGGTGTCGCAGATACAAGCAAGCGCAGCGCTGCGGCCGACGCTCGCGGCCGGCTGACCACACGACGGAGCTATGTCACAGCCGCGCCGACAGCTCCGAAAGCGGAGAAAAAGACCTTCGAGCGCGCAACCGCCGCGGCCCCTCCCAAGAGCGAGGTTGCCGACTCCGAGCTGGCGTCTGCTGGGACAGCATATTCCGCGTCCGAGAAGGATCCGGGTCTCACAAACTTCTAGCCGTTCCATGTTCGACGGGCAAACGCCGGCCGCTATGACCGGCGTTTGCCCCCCGCCTTTTTAGGGGCCGGCTTCTATGTCGACCTTGGCGTGCGGGTTCCAGATCTCCGGATAGCGGCGTAAACCGGAAGGCCGTACCCGCGACCCGCTGGATGGCCCAGATGCGTCATTCCGGACCGACCGCTTGCGTCGTCGGGGCAGTTTCCGTCCGCGGAGCAAGCCACGGGGCGGCCTTCTCCGGCTTGTGCCACAGGCCGTACAGTTCGAGCAGTCGGCGGACGGCCTCGCGCGTGGCCGGGTGATCCTCGCCCCGGGCGGCTTTTAGTCCCTCGTAGCTCGCCAACAGCTCCCGTTCGGCTTCCTCGAAGCGGCGCAGGTGCATCAGGCATTCTCCATGTTCGCCGCGCAGGGTCGCCAGGTACCAACCGCCTCTCGGCATGAGGAACTCGACGACGCGGATGAGCTGGGCATAATCGCGTTCTGCTTCACGGTAGTTTTTGGCTTCGAGACGCTCGCGCGCCATGCGGCGTTGGGCGACGAGGGGTAAGCGGCCGACGACGTTGTCCTCGTCCGCCGGCGCATTGGGGTCGGTCATCAGCCAGATTAGCGCGTCGCGGATTTCCGCCTCCCGCTGCTTCTCTGCCCGCGAGCGTTTGGCGCGTTCGAGGGCGGCGGTGGTGTTCAAGACCGTGGCCACCAGCCCCGCCATGATGGCCAGCAGGGCTGCCACTAGAAGCTTGTTACGCCGGGCGAATTTTCGCCACTCGTAAAGAAACCCCGGCGGGCGACGGGTAATGGGTCGATCGGAAAGGTACCGGCGAATGTCCTCCGCCAGTTCCGCCACGCTCTGGTAGCGCTGCGCCGGTTCCTCCGCCATCGCGGTCAGAATGATCGTCTCCAGGTCGCCGCGCAGAGCCGGATCCAGACGACTGGGGCGTCGCGGGGGCTCATGCTCCAGCCGATACCAGACTTCCGGCAGCGGCAGGCCCTCGACGGCGTGCGGCAACTCGTCGGTCATCAGCTTGAAGAGCATCACCCCCAGTGCATAGATGTCGGTCCGTTTGTCGACCCGGCGGCCGCGTCGCTGCTCGGGACTCATGTAGGGTAGCGTGCCCCAGCCCCCGCTCCCGCCTGAGAACAGCGTCCACGTGGCCTCCGGGTCCACGCACTTGGCCAACCCAAAGTCCACGATTTTCACGATCGTGTCGCCTGGTCGGTCCGCCGTCGGCCCGGGCAGGCTGCGTACCAGCACGTTGGAGGGTTTCAGGTCCCGGTGTATTACCCCGTTGCGATGGGCATACTCCATCCCGTCGCACACCTTCAGAAACAGCTCCAGCCGTTCGCCCCGCGGCCGGCGACGCGCGTACTTGTCGATGCGCTGCCCCTCCACCAGCTCCATGACCAGGTACGGCTGGCCGCTGTCTGTGTAGCCCGCGCCATAGATCGTCGCGATCGCCGGATGGTTCAAGCGCGCCAGGATTTCCCCTTCCCCCATCAGCGGGTCGCGCGTGCCCGGTGCGGCAGGCCGCCCGGCATGCAAGAGCTTCAGGGCGACCCGCCGAGGGGGCGTGGACTGTTCCGCCTCGAAAACCACGCCCGAGCCGCCCCGACCCAGCTCGCGGATCAAGCGATACGGCCCAATCCACTGCCCGGGCATCGGCTGCGGCGCCGGCAAGTCGTCCTCAGTTTCCGCCGACAGCAAACGGTCCACCACGCCGGTCTCCTCTTCTGCCGCTTCAGCTTCCAGCAGCGCCGTGACGGCCGAGCGCAACTCCGGGTCGTTGGCCGCTTCGCGCGCCAGGAACTCGGCCCGCGCCGCGGGATCAAGCCGCACGGCGGCGTGAAACAGGCGCTCGATCTGACGGAAGCGTTCGGCGTCCATCACCGGTCCGCACGCGTCAATCCGGGCAATCGGCGTCCACTCAGAGCGGCATGCAGAAAAGCCCGCGCCAGGCGCATGTCGTTCGATACCGTCGTCGTCGAGACATCCAGCTCGGCGGCGGTCTGCTCGATCGTCATGCCCAACAGGCCGTGCATTTCGATTACCTTCCGCAAGCGCGGGGATACCTTATCCAGCAAATCCAGCGCCTCGTCCAAGGCCAACAGGGGGTCTTGCGACGTGCCACTGGGCTCCACGATGCTGTCCAACGGGACGCTGGCGGCGGACCGCGCGACCTTGGCCTGATCGATCAGCACCCAGCGCATCGTGCGGGCCAGCATGTTCAGGGCGTGCTCGCGCGACGCGCAGTGCGACTCTCCGCATTCCAGCAGCTTATACACGGCCTGATCCAGCAGCGAGGCGGTATCAGGCCGGTTGCCGCCCCACCATTTGCGGAGCATGCGATGCGCGCGTTCGTACGCGGCGGAGTAGATGTCCGGTATCCAGTCACGTAACGTTTTGTTGTCGGGAGCGCTTTCGGCAGTCGGGCTGTCGGACATGTTAGCTACCGGCGCCCCATTCCGCAGGACCTGGAGCGCCGCCTGCCGCGCGACCTCCGGTCCTGCCGTGGTTCGTTGAACATTCGAATTCTACGTCCGGCGGCGCGAGGGTCAATGAGGTCCATCAGGTGGGCTGGTTCCGATGGTCCGGCCTCCGTTTGCAAAAAGGCACGGGCCGCACTGCGCCGGCGAAAATGTCGACGCATGCGGCCCGGGGGCGCTGGATTCGCGTGCGGCCCGCTACGGGCAATCCGTGCCGATCAGCGCGACAAACGCATCAATGTCGGCGTACGTCACACGACCGTCTCCGTTGCAGTCCGCGCTGAGCCAGGGACACGGCTCGTGTGTCCAGGCGTCTTCTCCGGCTAGCGCATCGACGAAGTTGTCGATGTCCGCATAACTGACGATCCCATCGCAGTTCGTGTCGCCCGCGCAGGCTACGGGCCCCACCTGCACGTCATAAAGCCTGAAGCCGCTCAGCCCGGCCCCGGTCACCTCCGTCGCCAGCAGTGCGGTGCACGCAATCTCCGGATTCATGGCGGTCAGCACGAGATAGTCGCCGACAACCGTTCCGTGCCCCGGGACCGTGACGGTGGTGTTCCCGGACCAGCTCAGGCTTATCGCCGGAGCATTAGCCGCCGCGAACTCCACCACGTGCGGCCAGGTTTCAGCCACGCCGACGGGGCCGGACTGCACCCGGTCAAGCACGAGGACACCGGCGCTGTACAGTTGGAGCCGATACGCGGAGGCGCCGACGGGCGAGAAATCCGCGTCGAGCCACACGCCATTCGACACGACCGTTCCGCGTAGCACCGCCATCAGGCGGTCGACCTGTCCGGCGCAGCGGCCGTAGCCGCGCGCTTCCAGATACGCACCTTCCGGCAGGTCTCCGAACGGGTCCGGGGAGCCCCAGTCGTAGGCCAAGGTGGCGGCGGGCGTGGTTTGCACGCGGACGCCGTCCTGGCCACTCAGACCGAGGTCGTTGACTTCGACTGTGCCACCGGGTGAGTCATCGCCGATGAGCCCGGCCCAGCCGATGGGCAAGATGTCGACAACGTGTACCCAGTGGACAGGCCAGCACGCCTTGCAGAGCACCAGCGGGTTCGGCAGGAACACGCCGCCCAACTCGGCACACTCGACCTCGCTGCACACCATCTTTGTCTTGCGGTACCGGTTCGGGCCGCACGGCTGATAGCAGCACCTTCCCACGACGCCCCAGTCCGGCACGGTCACTTCTACCGGCGTCAGGCAGCAGTCGCCCGTCGGGGTCAGTACGACGATGCGGAACTGCAACGGGAAGGCCGGCGACGAAGTGATCGTCGTTGTCAGCCACGGCGACAACGAGCCGCACGTTGGCAGTGACACCGCGAAGTACGCCGGGTTGAACGTCGCGACCGGCGCGTTGGGATCATCGATCAGGAGCACGTGCGCGATTGGCTGTCCCCAGACATTCGCGATCCGGAACTGCAACTGATACGAGTTCGCTCCCAGACAGGTGACCTGCGGCTCGACCAACTGTACGCAGCCGCAGGGAGGCAGCTTAAAGCAGTGGCGTGCGCCACAGCTTTCCGGGTCTTCCTCCGGACCGATCCGCACACATACACCCGCGCCGGGTACCGCACCCGGCCCGGTCACCGACAGCGTGATCACGGGGCTGCTGCCGTTGGGCGGGATCGGCGGCGAGAACGAGACCGCGGTCGGCGCGATCGTGACGCCCGGGGTAGCAGAGTAGAAGAACAATTGGCTCAGCGGCGCGCCGCTGATGTTCTGCACGACGAACGACCAGTCGTAGCCGCTGCCCGCGGGACACTTGCACAGGATCTTCTCGTTCAGCAGGCGGACAACCGGACCGCAGCATTCGATCCGCAGGTCGGACAGAACCGGTCCGATGCGGAGGCACGGCTGATTCGGATCCGGCGCCGCCGCCTTCAGCGTCGCGCGTACCTCGATGTACCGGCCGGTCAGACCGAACGGAACGCCATTGGTCACGGTCAGCCACGTTTGGCTGCCGAGGCCGGCGACGGTGTTCGATGCCCTCGCCTGGACGATGATCGCCGCTCCGGGCGGAACCGAACCCTGCGGCTCGGTGTTCCACGTGATCTTGCCCCACTGCTGGTTGAGGTTGCCGCTGTCTTGGATGACGTTCCAGCTTCCCTGTCCGGCGGTGGCGTTCAGGGCAACCATGCCCGTCATGTCGCTGTAGTTGTACGGATACGCGCCGAGCGGGGTGTTGGGATCGGCGGGTGTAGGGAACATGCCCAGCGGCACCGTCAGATCGACTGCGCCGCTGCCGGCGGGGATGGGCTTGATCCGCATCACGCTGTTGCCCGCAACGTTGGTCACCCAGAGCTTCCCGTTCGTGTCTACGCTCACGCCCGTCGGGACAGAGCCCACGGGGATCGGCGGACCCTGGAGCGCTCCGCTGTTGTCCAGGCGGACCACGGTGTTCGAGCCGGAATTCGCGACCCACGCGTGATCGTCCGCGGGCGTGATGGCGACCCCGCGCGGCGCCCACCCCGCAGTGCCGACGGGGAACCCGCTCGCCACGGTCAGCGTGGTCGGATTGATGCGATACACCTGGTTCCATCCGATGGACGTGTTCCAGACGAACCCGGAATTGTCGACGCCGAGCCCATACGAGCGGGGGATGTTCAGGCAGGTCTGAAGATTGCTGACCGGGTCGTAGTGCCACAGGCTGTCCGCCCCGATGTCGGAGGACCAGATTTTCCCATCACAGGCAATCAGACCGCCGTAGCCGCCGCAGTTGGCGGTTACGGTTGCGAGAATGGCTCCGGTGTTGCCGTCGAGTTTGTCGAACATGTGGGGCGTCCAATACCCGCCGACCCAGACGTCGTTGTTCTCGTCGATCTGGATTGAGCGAACCCCGCCGCCGTTGACGCGCTGGAAGATCAGAATGGCTTCGTCTTCGGCGTCTTGTACCAGTGCCGGGCCGCCCAGAGCATTGGGTCCGGAGATGCCGCCGCCGTCGCCGTCCGTGACGTGGGTCCAGGGCAGGATGTCGCCCAGACCGCGCGAGGTCTTGATCAGTCCGTCGCCGTCCCGGTCGATGCACGTGCTGTAGGTGGGGTTGAGGACATAGTGGCCGTTTGGGTCCGGAGTGAACACATAGTTGCCCGGCGTCCCGGTGCGGTTGCCGCGCACGCCCCCCACGCACAAGCCGATTTTGACGACGGAGCCTGGGGCAGGCTGGTCACGATTTCCCGCCCACGCGTTCCCATAGAGGTCGACCGTCGTTCGGGAGGGATTGCGGCCGTAATCTGGATTGGCGACCGGTGCGGACAGATACTCGCCTAAGACCTGCCCGGTGTTTACGTCGATGCGGATCAACGTCCCACGGCCCGAAGCCGCGACGATGAGGTATGGCAAAGGTCGAGCGGGATTGCTCAGCTGCAACTGGTCATTGTTCGGGCTGTCGTGGTTGACGCTGAGCAGCGTGCCTTTGTCGAAATCGCTGTCCAGGGTGTACAGGTAATTGCAGCCGGTCGGGTATTGCGGTCCTTGCGAGCAGCCCGGCCCTTCGATGTTCACGGTATGAGTCAGTCCCGGCAGTGGCTCGCCGCCTCCGCCACCCGCGCCGCCCCCGCTTCCTGTAAAGGTCAGCGAGATCACTTGCCAAGCCGGTGCCTGAAAGCAGATCTGCACGGCGCACGTTGCGGCGTAGTTGGGGTAGGTGGCGACCAGGCCGGTCGGAACCTGCCAGACCACCGACGAGGGCGTTACGCTCGGGGCCGGCCCGGAACCGCAGGCCGGTCCGGCGCTGATGATCGAGACCCCGGGGGTGTTGATTTGTACCAGAACCTCAGTGATGTCGCCCGTCACTCCGGCATATTGCCCCAGGTCAAACTGCCAGCAGCAGTTTCCCAACGGTGTTGCCGTCACATGCAGCTCGGGAGGCGGGGTAGACTGCGCGAATTCACCCACTGCGAAAGGCACAGGCGCGGTGATCGTGATGGAACGGATTGTGGTGCCGTTTGTGCCGTAAAAGCCAAACCCACCGGCCGTGCTGACTTGCTGTCGAATCAGGACGCCGTCGTCGGTCACGGCGGTGACCGGTACCGGGTCCGTTGACGCGACGCCGACATAGAAGATGAACGCGCGTGTGCCCGCGGGCAACGTGAGCGTCGAACTCACGGCGCCGTTGGTGTAGTACACGTCGCCCGTGTAGTCGTGAGTCCACGTGTCCCAGCCCTCGCCGACACGGCGGTGATTATGGAGCGCCCCGAATTGAACACTGCCGAGGTGGCCCGGGGCATTGTCCACGTCCATGAACAGACTCGGTTGGTAACCGCGCACGAGGTCAGGCGGAAACGCGATGACGGGGATGCCGCCCAAGATTTCCGGCGGCGCATCTGGGCCGAGCGGGACGCCGACGGTCGCCGCCTTGGCAGGCAAGACGAGCGCCAACCCGGCGACGGCGGCGCAGAGCCGCGCGCGCGACGGTACAGGTTCGCGACAGGGTTTCATCGGGGTTCTCCTTAGAATTGGGACGAAAATGGTCCGAACACTCCCGCAGGTTACTGGGCCGCCGGTGGCACGTCAAGGAAATTTGGGGCCGGGTTCACCGATTTGCTGTGCCGGGAGCGTTACGCCCAGCGGCAGCCGGTTGGGGATTCTTGGGAATTCGCGCGCCCGAGCCGCGCGTTTCGCGAGCACGCGAGTTCTGGACCGCTCGCACGTCGCGGGCGGCAGTCGTATACTCGCCCTAACCAGGCGCGCGGGCCGATGTCGGAAGCAGAAGAGGAGCGCGTGATGGAGAAGTTTGGTGCGCCGGCGCAGGGGCCGGCGGAATTCGACAGTCGAACGGAGACCGCCGCCCACACCACTGCTCGCCGACTGGCCAAGCGCTACTACGACTGCGGTGCGACTTCGGACAATCCGGACAAGAGCCCGGCTCGAACCGCGGACGGCTACATCTCCTCCGCGCAGGCAGTCGCCTGTTCGCCACACTTGGGCGGCAATGGCCACGCCGCGTTTGCCGATCTGCACTACCATCACCCGTTGGAGGACTGGCTGGCGCGCCGTTTCGTCCAGCGGCTGCTAGGTTATATCGCTCGTCGGCGCCCCGGCCGTCGCACGATCATCGAGGAGATTCTCGCATCTTACGCCGATCCGCGCGCCCCGCTGACGCAGCGCATCCTCTACTGGCCGGTGCACAAGTTCATCGACCGCATGCGGGGCAGCGTGCCGCGCGAGACGGTGCGGCAAAAGATCAGCGAGCACCGGCCGACAGTGCGCGGTCTGGTAGCGACCGCCCGCAGCGTGGCCGAGTTCGGTTTGACCGTCCCGCAGCAGTTTGTCGCGCCGCTGCTGATCGTCTGGAACTTCACGAATCACTGCAATCTGAGCTGTCGTCACTGTTACCAGGACAGTGCCCATCAGCCGCTGGCCGATGAGTTGACGCTGGCCGAGAAGCTGGAGCTGGTGGATCAGCTCGCCGAGCAGTACGTGCCGATGATCTCGTTTGCCGGCGGCGAGCCGACGATCTCGCCTGACCTGTTGCCGGTGTTGCGTCGTTGTCAGCAGCACGGGATTCACGCCAGCCTGGCCACGAACGGTACGACGATGACGCCGCGACTGGCGGCCGAGCTGGCCGACGCGGGTGTGAAATACGTCGAGATCTCGCTCGACTCGGTGCGTCCCGAGCGGCACGATGCGTTCCGGGGGCAGCCGGGGATGTGGCATCGCACCGTGCGCGGGATGCGCTACGTGGTGCAGCAACCCGGTCTGCGCCTGGGGCTGGCGATGTGCGTGCACCAGGGCAACTTCGACGAAGTGCTCGATATGCTCCACTTCGCACGCGACATCGGCGCCGGCTGTTACGCCTACTTCAACTTCATCCCCGTCGGACGGGGGCTGGAGATGATCGACGGTGACCTGACGCCTCGGCAACGCCAATGGCTGCTCGATACCCTCAACGAGTGGATGCAGTCGCGGCGGATCGGCGTCATTTCCACCGCGCCCCAACTCGGACGCGTGTGTCTGACCAGTGCGCCGCTCGATGGCCGTCAAACGTGTTCCCATTGCGGTGCCGGAAGCGGTCTGAAGGCCAAGGTCATCGCCCGGTATCTGGGCGGCTGCGGTGCCGGCCGTACGTATGTGTGCGTCGAGCCGAACGGCAATGTCACGCCCTGCGTCTATATGCCGCACCGCGTGATGGGGAACATTCGCCGACGCCCCTTCGCGGACATCTTCCGCCACAACGCTTTCCGCGAGCTGCTGTGCGACCGCAGCCGGCTTACGCACCATTGCGAGGTGTGCAAGTTCAAGGATTACTGCGGCGGGTGTCGGGCGCGGGCGGATGGGTACTTTGGCGCGGTCAATGCCGGCGATCCGGGCTGCATTTTCAATGAGAAGCACTGGGAACGCCTGGTCGCGCAGCGGGCGGCCGCCAAGGCCGGTACATCGTCTGCGGCGGCCGAGCTCTCGCTCGACGACTCCGCCTTCAACTCCGGCACGTCGGTCAGCGTCAAAGGCTACGACGGCTGTACGCGAACCTGGGTTGCGAGCTGACCGCGCACGGTGCACTGCCGCCCGGAGACACGGTTGGCGGAAGATTGCCTCGGGGCCGCGACGGCGGCAAACGGGGGCGCGCGACGACCTTGCCGGGGCCGGCGCGGCTTCGATCCTTCCCGTTGGTGGAGGCACCCGCCCGAGCAGCGCGCCCCATCGGTCTTTCGGACTGGTCCGCCGCGCTCTTATGCCGCTATCATGACCGGCCACAAGCGGGAGTGCGCAGCCTATGAACAGACTCGGCGTGAACATCGACCACGTGGCTACCGTTCGTCAGGCCCGGCGGGCGGACGAGCCGGACCCCGTCTGGGCGGCCGTGGAAGCAGAGCTCGGCGGCGCCGACGGCATCACCTTTCATCTGCGGGAGGACCGTCGCCACATCAACGATCGTGACGCGGAGCGGTTGCGGCAGACGGTCGCTACCAAGCTGAACATGGAGATGTCGATCGCTCCCGAGATCGTCCGGATCGCGCTGCGCTTGCGCCCGCAGCAGTGCACGTTGGTCCCGGAGCGTCGCCAGGAGCTGACGACCGAAGGGGGGCTGGACGTGGTGCGTGGACGCCGGCGCATCAAGCCCGTCGTCCGCCGACTGAATGACGCCGGGATCATTACGAGTGCGTTCATCGTTCCCACGCGGGAGCAGGTGCTGGCAGCGGCCGAGTGCGGTTTCAAGGCGGTCGAACTATGGACCGGCGGGTACGCGCACGCGAAGGACGAGGCCGCCCGCGACGCCGCCCTGGAAGAGCTGGTCACGGCGCTGGAGCTCGGCTGGGACTGCGGCCTGACGGTCCACGCCGGCCACGGACTGACCTACCGCAATGTCGAACCGGTGGCCGCCCTGGGCGGCTTCGAGGAGTTCAACATCGGACACAGCATCGTGGCCCGGGCCGTGTTCGTCGGCATGCGTGAGGCGGTCCGACAGATGAAGGCGCTGCTCGATCAGGCGTTGCAGAAGGCCGCCCTGCTGGATCAGTTCACCGCAACGCCGGAGGAGAAGAAGTAACTCCATGCCGATTCACCCGACGGCCGTCGTGGATGTGACCGCGGAGATCGACCCCGCTGCGGAGATCGGCGCCTGGGTCGTCGTCGAACGGAACGTGCGGATCGGCGCCGGGACGCGCGTCTATCCGCACGCGTACATTTCGGAGGGCACGACGCTCGGCCAACGCTGCCAGATTCACCCTTTTGCGGTGGTGGGGCATCACCCGCAGGACGTCAAGTGGAGCGGGGAACCGAGTTTCACCCAGGTCGGCGACGAGACCATCATCCGTGAACATGCCACCATCCATCGCGGGACCCTCCCGGGCAGCACCACGGTCATCGGTCAACGCTGTTTCATCATGGCCAACGGACATGTCGCCCACAACGCGCAGGTCGGCAACCAGGTCATCATCGCCAACGGCGCCCTCGTCTCCGGACATGTGCAGGTCGGCGACCGCGCGTTCATCAGCGGCAACGTGGTCGTACATCAGTTCGTCCGCATCGGTGAACTTGCCATGCTCGGCGGCGGCGCCCGCGTCGCCACCGACGTCCCGCCTTTCATGACCGTGATCGAGCGCAACTACCTCGTCGGCCCCAACGTGGTGGGACTTCGCCGCGCCGGCTTCAGCGCCGAGGAGCGCCATGAGATCCGCCGTGCGTACCAGCTTCTCTGTCGTTCCGGATTGCCGTTCCAACAGGCCGTCGAACAGATCGTCCAGATGGTCCGCACCGCCCCCGGGCAGCGGCTGGTGGAATTTCTACGTGCCCCGTCGCGGCGCGGCATCATGATTTCGCGTCCTTCGCGTGCCGAGGAAACGGAACAAGCGCTCGAGTGAAAGTCCTCATCGCGCCCGACAAGTTCAAAGACTCGCTGACGCAGGCGCAGGCTGCCGATGCGTTGGCAACCGGCGTGCGTCGGGCCAGACCGGATGCCGCGCTCCTGTGCTGTCCGCTGGCCGACGGCGGCGAGGGGTCCGCCGATGTGATCGCGGTCATCCTCGGCGCTCAGCCACAGGTGGTTTCGGTCGCGGACCCGCTCGGTCGGCGGCAGTCTGTGGCTTGGTACCACAATCCCTCGCGCGCGCTGGCCATTGTCGAGATGGCGGCGGCCTCCGGCCTGCGCTGTCTGGCACCTTCGGAACGCGACCCCCTGCGCACCACCAGCTACGGCACGGGCGAACTGCTGCGTGCGGCGCTGGCCGCCGGCTGCGAGCACATCCTGCTGTGCGTCGGCGGCTCGGCCACGGTGGACGGCGGCGCCGGCTGCTTGCAGGCCTTGGGTTGGCAGTTCCTCGACGCCCACGGACAGCAAATCACGCGTCCGATTACCGGCGGCCTGCTGGAGGCGATCGCCGAGATTCGCCCGCCGTCGGCTCCGCCTGCCGCCGTGATCGACGTACTTTGTGACGTAGACAATCCGCTGCTGGGACCGCGCGGGGCCGCGCCCGTATTCGGCCCGCAGAAAGGTGCATCCGCCGCGGCCGTCGCACAGCTCGAACTCGGTCTGGCACACTGGGCCGACGTGCTGACGCGCTGCTGCGGACGCGACGTGCGTTTTCTGCCGCGCGGCGGTGCCGCGGGGGGCCTGCCGGCGGGGCTGGCGGCCGCTTTGGGGGCCCGACTGCAACCCGGTTTTGACACGCTCGCCCGGTACGTCGACCTGCCCCAGAAACTGGCGGACGCCCAGCTCTGCCTGACCGGCGAGGGGTGTATCGACGAGCAGACCATCGGCGGCAAGGTCGTCGCCGGTGTCGCGCGGCTCGCGCGCACGGCCAGTGTGCCAACTGTCGCCTTCGCGGGCATGGTTCGGCTGCCACCCGGCAAGACGCTGACCGAACTGGCAGCCGCCATCGGCTTGGAGGAGATCGTTGTTATTTCTCCTCCCGACGTGTCCGCCGACGAGGCTCGCCGCCGGGCTCATGAGTATCTGGCGGCAGCGGCTGAGCGGGTCGTGGCTGCACGCGGCTGAATCTGTCGGTCGTCTTGGGGCGTTCGAGGCGATCCTTACGATGTACCGGATTCTCCATGCGCATCGTAATTTCGGTCACCGATGCGGGTCATGGCTGCGCAGCGTCCTGCTGGCGGCAGCAATCGTCGATATCGGCCAGAGCGCCGGCCATGATCTGCTGCCCGCGTGGAGCGCGTCATTCCACGAAGCGATCGAGTGGGCCCAGCTTGTCGGGCCGCCGGACCGGCCCGCGCTGCTCGTGGCGACCTCCGCCGGACAACTGCACCTGATCGAACCGGGCACGGGCAACGCGCTGTTGGCGCCGCCGCTCGCCGCCGGTCGCGGCGTACGCCCGGCCGACGCGGACGGCGCGCCGGCGGATACCGTGTACTGCTTTGACCGCCATGCACTGTATGCGCTGCGGGTCACCCCGCCGGCCGGCCTGGTGTGGCAGTCCGGCCAAGCACCGAAAACGGACGACTATCCCGGCGACCCGGAACAGCTCAGCCGCCGCGTGGGTGCCGCGGCGACGCCCGCGGGCCTGCTGGTGGTCGACAGCGACGGCTGCGTACGGCTTCTGGACTCGTCCGACGGCCGCGAGCGTCTGCGGGTCGACGTCGGGCCCTTGCCGACCGCGCGCCTGCTCGTGAGCAAACGGCTTGCGGTCATCCTTGCAGGGACGGCTGACCGGGTGCGGGCGATTTTCCTTGACCTCGGCAAGACACCGCCGCTGACCGCCTCTACGGCCGTGCCCGGGGGTTGGCCCATTTGGTGCCGCTTGGCCGACCAGCAGCTTCTCTTGCTTACGCCGCCGCAGGTGGTCATTCAACCGCAATACGGAGCGCCGCGAGCTTTCCATCTTGACGTGTCGGGCGTGCGGGCCGCGGCGACGACGTTGCACGATCCGACTTCGTTCCCTGCCGCCACCACGCCGGCAAGTACGCGAGGTAATGAGACTGCCGGAAGCCCGCGGCTGATTGTGGCCAGCGGGCCGCAGCTCCACGCGTATGACTTGTCGAGCGGGCGGCGCCTGTGGAGCCAACGCGTCGCCGATAGACAGACCTGTGACGTCGAGAGCATCGGTCTGCGCGGCGATCGGTACGCAGCGGTGCACGGCGAAGGGGCGACCGTCGGCTCCGTGCTGACGGGGCGCATCGACGCCCGATGGGTTGCTCCGTCCGCGGCGCAAGTGATTTCCTGGGAACTCCGCGCTGAGCAGCTATGGGTCTTGTTCCGCGACGTCGCGGCCACGGGCGCGCCGCTACGATTGGCTAAGATCAGGTTGGCGCTTCACGACCGCAGCGGCCCAGCAGAAAGCGCGGCTGACGTCGACCTTTTTTCTTTAGCGGCGCATGGGATGCCGCGCGCCGTACTCTGGACGGCAGAATACGTTGCCCTCGTCGAAACGAGTGCGTTGCGCGCGTTCCGCCTCCCGTGACCACGCGACGCTGTCGATTGTGCGTTCGTTGCAGCCTCTTGGTGGTCGCCGCTCCGCTGGCCGTTGGCCGCGGACAACCGCGTGCCGGGAAGGATTGCCGCGGCGCGCGCCGGACGCGCCTCTGCACGCCCTCGTGCGGCGCTACGGAGCAGGCGCTTCGTCGGCCGGCTGAAACTGAAGCACGTCGCTGCGGCGACCGTGCGGCAGGTAGGTGATGGTTTCTATCTGGCCATCACGGCGGACGCGCAGTTCAACCGGCTGATCCGCCTCGCCGCCGATGCTCCACCCAACCAGCTCATCGTCCTCGCGCAAACCGGCGCGTTCGGCCGCGGAACCGGGCCGCAGGCCGCGGACGCGTTTGTCCTGGAGCGAGCGCGCCCGGTCGAAGCCGAGCTCGAAGCTGTACACCGGCGTCACGCGGCCCACCAGGTGGGGGGCCAGCGCGTCCGGCGGCACGTCGACTGTCTCGGCGCGCAGCACATACCGGTCGAACTCCGGACCGAACCAATCGCCCAGGAGGCGGACACCGGCGTCGCGGATGGCAGCATTAGACAGTTTGAACCGACCGCTCCGACCGCGCTCGACGAGGTTACGGAAGAGTCGATCCAGGCCGTCGGATATCCCGTGCTGGCGCGCGATCTGGTGCCAGCGCAGGCCGAGAAGCAGTCCGCGCTGGTACGGTACCTCGCCCAGCGTATCCCGTTCTTTCCAGAACCCCGCACGAATCTGGTCATTGGTCGCATTCCGCGCCGGGTTGGCGGCGCAGGCCCGCAGGTGACGGTTGATCCAGCGGGCGTACGTGGCGGCGTCCCAGCGCCCCGCTTCGAACAGAATGCGTAGCGCGTAGTAGTCGGTGAGCCCTTCCGAGAACCAATATGTGACTTCCTCCGGCGGTTCGCGCGTCAGCACGCGGCCGTTCCAGAAGTGGAAAACCTCGTGCGCCAGCAGGTGTTCGACGCCGTCCGTAAGCGTCGCCCGGGGTGCCAGAAACAGCGCCAGGCTCCGGTACAGCCCCGTACCCGCCAGGTTCGCGACGCCGCCCCGGACCGGCGGGCCCACCGGAATCGCGGTTACGACAAACGGGGGGAAGCGGGTTTCCTCCATGAACGCGCACTGATCCGAGATCAGCCGGGCAGCCCGTTCGGCGAACTCGCCCACATTGAAGGCGAATTCGTCGGGCATCACGACCGTGACCTCGCCTCCGCCGGCCAAACGTTCGACCTGCACATCGAGTGGTCCGGCGAGGTAGACGGAATGTCGCAGGTCGTCGGCCGCCAGACGTGCGCCGACGTGACGCCCGACACCCCAGGAGCACGCGCCCTGCCACCCACTTGGCAGCTCCCACCGCAGAATGACGTCGTACTCTTCCGGCGCCCGCCCGTCTCCGGGGCGCGGGGTGAGCAGAAACGTCGTCCCGACCCCGTGGAAAATCGTTTCGGTCGTGATCGGATGGTGAACGGCACTCCAATCTTGGAAGGTTCGACCGCCGGCATCCACGACATAGCGGCAGCGCAGCGTCGCGCCGCGCGAGTGGGTGATGATCCAAGCTTCGTTCTCCCGGCGGACGGCGCTGCCGCCAGCGACCTGCACGTTCCGCAACAGTGCCGGCACGTCGGACACGCCGCCCCATTGCCGGGAAACGCGCAACACAGACATCGAGCGGTCGTGAGTCTGCCAGGTCAGCTCCACCTCCAGTCGGCGTTCGATCGGTACAGGGCGCAGGACGTACGTGAGCACTTCGGAGCCTGCCGCTGCGTTCTCCGCGAGAAGCAGGGTCAGTAGGGCGGCCGCCACGCCCCTAACCGTGGCGTAAGCCGGATGCCGCCGCCCGCCGGGGTTCCAGTGCGAAACCGAGCCCATGTCGTCCTCCGTCGCGCGTCGCGACATTGTACGGCCCAGCGGTGGTCACGGTCGCGCGGCGCAATCCCTGCCGGTTGGGCGGCATGCCGGCGCAGTGCCCGCGCTGCCTCGCGGCAGGTGCGAGCCCGTCTGGCGCAGTGGCCGATAGGCGCTGCGGGGTCGGTCGATGTCGGGAAGGGACCGCCTCCGAGGCCGTTCTGCCGCGTCGACCGGCCGCGTCTGGAGCTCGGGCGTGGCGTTGGGCGCGGTGTGAGGTCCGTCTGCCTATGATGCGGTCGCGGTACGGATGCCTGGCCGCTGTTCTATCGCTGGCGGGGCCGCTGCACGCTGGCGGCCCGGCTTATGTCGCCACACGCGAAGTGATTATCGAGTTTCAAGTTTCCCACCCCGCGGACGACGCCACGGCACACCTGTGGGTCGTCGAGAGACAGCGGCCGCTCGTGGTCCAAGGGGGACGGCCGCGAGGGTCTCTGTTCACACGCTCAAGTACACCGCGCCGGCCGATGGCCGCTACGACCTTTACCTCGTGTTGTGCAGCTCGGCAGGAGCGTCCGGCGCGCCGCCGCAGCCGGGCTCTATACCGACCGCCAGCGTGATCGTGGACACCCTGCCGCCGTTGTTGCAAATTCACGAAGCGCGGTCCGAGTCGGTCGGCGGCTGCCGCCGAGTGGTTTTCGACGTCTCACTGGTGGAAGAACACCTGTCCGAGTCGGCGGCACGCGTGTTCTATCGGACCGACGGTTCCCCGTGGCGTGATGGGGGGCCGGCGGAGGCGATCAGCGGGACGATTACCTGGCGGGTGCCGGCCGACGTTCCGGAGCGCGCGGATCTGCGGGTCGTGGTCACGGATCTGGCGGGCAATCAGGCAGCCGACGAAGTTCGCGCGGTGGCGATCGTTCCCACCCATCCGCAGACTTCAACGCAAACCCAAGATCGTTGCACGCCGACATCGCGGCCGACGGCTGAGGCGGGCGTTTCGGCGGTAACGATCGATCCGGTCGAACCCGTCGAACTGGAACCGCTTAGCCTCAAGGGGACCGCGACGAGCCAGCCGCTGTTGTCGACCACCGAGCGTGCGGAGCTGCGGCGACTGCGGGAGCTGGCGGCGGGGTTCATCGCGACAGGCCGGTATTCGCTGGCGATCGCTCGCCTGGAGGACGCGCTGCGGCTGGCTCCCGATGACGTGGATACGCTGGCGGAACTGGGGCACGTCTTAGTTCGTCTCCAGCGCTATGAGGAGGCCGATGCGCGGTTCGCGCAGGCCGTGCAACTGCGTCCCGACCACCTGTCCGCTCTAGACGGACTGGCGCTGGTCGATGCGGCGCGAAAACGGTACGCTGACGCACGCGTGCATCTGCGCGAGCTGTTGCGGATGCATCCCGAGTCCGGTGCGCACTGGCTGCGGCTGGGCGATATGGCGCACCGGGTCGGCAACGGCGACGAGGCGCTGGAAGCGTGGGAAAAAGTGCTGAGCATTCCCGGCGCGGACGAGGAGCTGCGGGCCAAGGTCCGCCGTCGGCTGGAATACTTCGGTCGTCCGACACATCGGCCGTAGGCCGAACCCATGCGAAGCGACAGAGCCGGCCGGTTGCGCCGCTGGTGGTCATTTTCGGCGAGGAGTTACACCTCAAGGAGGCGGCCCTCCAGCGCACGCTGGACGACTCGCTGCCACCGGCGGTTGATCGCACGCTGGCACTGAACGTGTACGAGGGGAGCCGAACCGCCGAGCAGGGCGGCCCGTCTATCCGTACGGTCCTGGAAGACCTGGTAACCTTACCTTTTCTTGCCGAGCGGCGCGTCGTCGTCATCCGCGACGCGGACAGTTTCATCAGCGCTCACCGCGAGCGGCTGGAAAAGTATGTCGCCAGCCCGTCGCCCACCGGAGTGCTCGTACTGGAATGCCGCAGCTTTCCGAAAACGACCCGCCTGTACAAGGCCGCAGTGGCGGCGGGGGCGCAACTGATTGAATGCGGGAAACTGTCCGGCCGCGCCGTCGCGGAGTACGTCGCAGCTCAAGTCGCGGCGCACGGCAAGCGTATGGATCCGGACGCGGCCGCCCGCCTGATTGAGTTGATCGGTCCGGATGCAGGCCTGTTGGCCGGCGAAGTCGGCAAGCTGTGTCTGTATGTCGGCGAACGCCGCACCGTCACTGCGGACGATGTACGCGACCTTGTCGGACAGACCCGCGAAGAAAAGGTGTTCGCGGCGGCGGAGTCGGCGGCACTGGGGCGACTGGCGGATTCGCTGCGCCTCTGGCGCCACGTGCTCGAAACCGATCCCGAGGCGCGATACCGGGCGATTGGGGGACTGGCATTTGTCGCTCGCCGCTGGTTTCTCGCCCATCGCCTGTTGGCGGACGGCGCCACGCCCTACGAGGTGGCTCCAAAGGTGGGCATGTGGGGCCGGCATCAGGAGTTGGAGACGATTCTCCGCCGTGTCACGCCACCGCGCGTCCGGTCCCTCCTGGCTGCCTTGGCAGAACTAGATGCCCAAGCCAAAACGGGCTCTCGGTCGATAGAGCAGGGGGTAGAACGGCTGCTGGTGGAACTGGCGGCCGGACTGCCGAGCTGACGTCGATCGGAGCTTCGCATGGACGCGAAACGCACGTCGGGGGTCGTGTGGTCCATCTTTTGGCTGGTCTTCGGGGGCTGTGCGGCCCTCGATGGACCGTCGCCCACGCCACGCCCGAGCGAAGACCCAGCCACCCAGACGGCCGACCCGCCGCAGGTCGTTCAGCACCCTGCTCCCCCGGACACCGACGAAACCACGGACGATCTGACGAGTTCCGTTTCCCGGTTCATCGAATCGGTCGAGACGGCGACCCAGCGGCGGGCCTTGCGCGAACGCGGCGATTCAACCGGAGCGTCGTACCAGCATGCGGCGGATCAGCGTTTTCATTGGTCGCCGCTCCCGCAGACGCAGCCGGTGGAAGCCGCGGCGACGGCTCCGCCCGAACCCGCGCCGACAGAACCGGTGCAACCGAGTCCTCAAACCCAGCCCGCGGCGTCGGCCGGGCCTCCGGTAGCGCCTGCCGTCACCGTGGCTGTCATCCGTTCGGCCCCCGGCTTCGAAACCGCGCCGCCCGGTGATGTTACCCCGGGCGTGAACGCGACGGCGGTGGCGCGGCGGGCGCCGTTGTCGCTGCGCGAGTTCCTGGATCAGGTCCCGCCGCCGGAGCAGGCTTCCTTTCGCGAGCAGCTCGACCTGCGTGTGTTGCGGGTGCTGGCGGGGCAGTACGAGGAAGCGCGGGCGCCGCTGTCGCTGGTGACGGCAGAGCAGCAGGAGCTGGCCAGTCGTTTCATCGAGGCGCTTATCGTCATTCGGGAGACTCATGCGGGCGATCTGGGGGCGGCGGCGAGCGCAGCGGGTCAGGAGCTCGCGCGGTTGCAGGCGGCGCTGCGCAAACTGAGCGACCTGAGTGTGCCAGTCGTGCGAATCTGTAGCAGCGTCCGCAGCTACGGGCAGTATGATCTCATCGACCCACCGCGTTTTGTGGCCGGCGGCGCAGAGTTTGTGCTGTATTGCGAGGTGCGGGATTTTGTCAGCGAGAAGCGCGACGACGGGTTTTACTACACACGCTTCGATTTGACGACCACCGTGCTGTCGCACTCCGGCGATGTGGTGCTCGAGTTGAAGGATACGGACATCACCGACCGCTGCCGCAATCTGCGGCACGACTGTTTCATCCCGCGGCTCGTACGTTTGCCGGCGTCGCTTTCTCCCGGGCAGTACGTGGCGAAAGTCACGGTCGTGGATAAACTGGGGCAGAAAGTGGCGGAGAACCGCGCGACCTTCCAGATCGTCGCCCGCCCCTAGTCGGGGGACCGCCGGGCCCCCGCCGTCCGGCAGGCACGCGTCATGGTGGCGTGCGGTTCCCGGCCCGCGAGGCTACCGGTTGAACGTTCCGCGTTTTCTCCGGCGTCTGTTCCGCGCGCCCTACGACGGTCTGGAGCACCTGGGCACAGTTGCCGAGGGCGTGCTGTACCGCTGCGGACAGCCGACACCCCGGCAACTCCGCGAACTCATCGCACGCTTCGGCCTGCGCACCGTGGTCAGCCTGCGCGGCCTGCGGCCGGCGGACGACCCAGACGCGTGGGAAGAAGCGGAGCGTGCGGCGTGCGACGCATGTGGGGTGAAGTTCCACGCAATTCCCTGCAACCACAAGAATCCGCCGACCTGGCAGCAGGTGGAGGAGTTTCTCACCTTATGCGCGGACCCGAACCGTCGGCCTGTGCTGGTCCATTGTCGGTTGGGGCAGCAGCGAACCCTGCTGTTCTGCGCGTTGTATCGGGTCCGCTTCGACGGTCTGACGCCCGCCGACGCCGAGGCCGAGATGGATCGCTTGGGGTTCGGGGTCCGCAAGCGGCGGCACCGGCGACTGCTGGAGGCGTTTCGCGCTTACGCCGCCGAGCTGGCGGCCCAGCGGGTGTGACGGCGTGCACGGAATGGCGGTCCGCTAGGAGCGGGCGGCCAGCGACGGGACGTCCACGCCCTGCTCCCGGGCAACGCGGATGGCCTCTTCATACCCCGCGTCCGCGTGGCGCATGATGCCGGTGGCCGGGTCGGCGGTGAGGACGCGCTCCAGCCGCGCCTCGGCCTGTTTCGTCCCGTCTGCGACAATGACCATGCCGGCGTGGAGCGAATAGCCGATGCCCACCCCGCCGCCGTGGTGGATCGAAACCCACGTCGCGCCGCAGGCGGTGTTGGCCAGGGCGTTGAGCATCGGCCAGTCGGCGATGGCGTCGGACCCGTCCTTCATCCCCTCGGTCTCCCGATTAGGGCTGGCGACCGACCCGCAGTCGAGGTGGTCGCGGCCGATGACGATCGGGGCCTTCACCTTCCCCGTGCGCACGAGGTCGTTGAACACGCGACCCATCTTCGCCCGCTGGCCGTACTTCAGCCAGCAGATGCGCGCCGGCAACCCCTGAAATGCGACCCGCTCGCCCGCCAACCGAATCCACCGGCACAGGTGCTCTTCTTCGGGAAACGTCTTCAGCACGGCTTCGTCCGTTGCGCGGATGTCCGCCGGATCGCCGGACAGGGCACACCAGCGGAACGGCCCCGAGCCTTCGCAGAACAGCGGGCGGATGTACTCGGGGACGAAGCCGGGGACGTCGAAGGCGTTGGTGACGCCGGCCTGCTGCGCGTGGCCGCGCAGGTTGTTGCCATAGTCGAACGCGATCGCCCCTCGCCGCTTCAGCTCCAGCATCGCCCGCATGTGGTCGGCCATCGTGCGGAACGCCGCCTTCACATACTGCTCCGGGTCGCTCCGCCGCAGCGCCAGCGCCTGCTCGTATGTCATCCCATTCGGAACATAGCCGTTCAGCGGATCGTGGGCCGAGGTCTGATCGGTCAGCACGTCCGGCGTGATGTTGCGGTCGATCAGAATCTGGAGCAGGTCGGCGGCGTTGCCGAGCCAGCCCACCGACAGCGGCGTACCGCTCTTCTTTGCGTCGAGCACCCACTTCAGGGCTTCGTCGATGTCGGCGGTCATCTTGTCGAGGTAGCGCGTCGCCAGACGCCGCTCGATGCGATGGCGGTCCACCTCGGCGATCAGGCAGGCAGCCTCATTGAACGTGGCTGCCAGTGGTTGGGCTCCGCCCATGCCGCCCAGTCCGCCGCTGACCACGAGCTTGCCCTTCAGCGAGCCGTCGAAGTGCTTGCGCGCCGCGGCCGCGAAGGTCTCATACGTGCCCTGGAGAATGCCCTGCGTGCCGATGTAGATCCAGCTTCCGGCGGTCATCTGCCCGTACATGGTCAGGCCGAGGGCCTCCAGCCGGCGGAACTCGTCCCAGGTGGCCCACTTGGGCACGAGCATGGAGTTGCTGATGAGGACGCGCGGGGCGTCGGGGTGGGTCTTGATGACGCCGACCGCCCGGCCGGACTGCACCAGCATCGTCTCGTCGTGGTTGAGGCGCCTCAGCGTAGCGACGATGCGGTCGAAATCGGCCCAGCTCCGGGCCGCGCGGCCGCTGCCGCCGTAGACGATCAGCTCCTCCGGCTTCTCGGCCACGTCGGGGTCGAGGTTGTTCATGAGCATCCGCAGGGCGGCTTCCTGCTGCCAACCCTTGCACGACAGAGCGGTGCCGCGCGGAGCGCGGACGGTGCGAATCGAGCGTGAAGCGGGAGTCATGGTGGTTTCGAGATTTGCACCAGTTTCTGTTCCAGATCCGGAACCTTGTTCTGCACGATGTCCCACAGTATGTCCAGATCGATGCCGAAGTACTGATGGATCAGGATGTCGCGGAGCCCGGCGAGGCGGGCCCAGGGTATTTCTGGGTGTTTGTGCCGTATGGCATCCGGGATTCGCTTGGCCGCTTCGCCGATGACCTCAAGATTGCGCGCGACCGCGTCAAGTGTTTTTTCGTCGTCCAAGGCCTGTTTCCCCCGCTCACCGACGTAGCGTCGGATTTTCCGCGCCGCCTCCAGCATGTCGCACAGGTAGATGCTATAGTCCCGGGGCATCGACGGCGTCTCTCATAATCGCCTCGCGCAACGATGGGCGGACCGCGTCGGCCAGCACCAGATCGACCCGGCAGTCGAACATGGACTCCAAGCACTCCTTCACGTCCATATAGGCATCGAAGGTCTTGCGCTCGAGCTCTACCAGGAAGTCCAGGTCGCTGCCGACGTTTTCGTCACCACGCGCGCGCGACCCGAAAAGCGCCAGCCGGCGCACGCCCAGACGTCGCAGCAGGTCGCGCTGCTGCGCGAGGGACTGGAGAACATGCTCGGTGCTGAGTGGCATCCTCAGGCTCCGTCAGCCAGCTCAGGCCATTCTACACGGGCGCCTAGGCTTTGGCAGGATCACCCGAACAGGGAGAGCCCGGCCGCCGCAGAGGATCAGCTCGTCGGGCTTCTCGGCCACGTCGGAATCGAGGTTGTTCATGAGCATCCGCAGGGCGGCTTTCTGCTGCCAACCCTTGCAGGACAGTTGCGTGCCGCGGGGTGCGCGGACTACCTGCGACGCCCCCTCCACGCGTTGCGCTTGGCTGCTGGTGCTGACCGGCATCGCAGTATTTTCACGTTCATGCCCAACAGACGCCGCACTACACCATGACGGCTCACGGCAGCGCTCGGCGGTGTGCCAATCCGGCCCACCTAGGGCGCGGTTGCGCGACTGTGTGTCGTCTGGCCCTCGGCCGGGGGGCCGGTCGGAATCAGGGACGCCACGTCCGCCGCGTACTGGCGCTCGAAGGCGCGCACTTCGTTCGGCACGTTCTCGGCCAGGGCTTTGCCGCGGATCGTCGTACCGTCCTCACAGCGCACGTCCAGCTCGACTTCCACCCACGCGGGTTGCAGAGGTCTCGTCCGGTAGACCACGACGCCCTCTGAGAAGTCTGTACGTCCGGCCAGCGCGCCCACTTCCTGGATTAGAAAACCCCGCGTTGCCGACGGGTCTTGCGCGTCGACCTTCGCTCGCCCATCGACGTCCGGCCCACACACGTAGATGACGAAAGCACGCGGGCCACGCAGCGCCCCCGGCAGGGCGAACGTGAGCAAGCACGCCCGCTGCTCACCGGTGCTGACGACGTACGCCCCGTCCCCGATCAATTGCAACTGCTGCTGCGCGTGCGGCGCAAAGGGTTGGTAGAGCGTTACCTCGGCCTGGCGCTGGCACCCGGTCGCCAGCGCCCCGAACAGCCCGGCGATTGCGACGACGGTCCGATACAGCGTGCGCTCGCACCTGACTTGCATCATGTCTGTAGCATACGCAGACCGCGCGGACCAAACCAGAGGTCGCCGGCCACCTCAGCCTGCTCGCGGTGCCCGTGGTAGAACCACGTGGGCCGTCGTGCCTTCATCCACGCGGCTCTCAAGCCAGATATGCCCGGCGTGTGCTTCGACGATGCGGTACGCGCGCGGCAGCCCCAGCCCGCGTCCGCGCCCGGCCCGCCGGTGTGAGAAGAAGGGGTCGAAAGCACGTTGCAGGACCGCTGCGGACATCCCGCACCCGTTGTCCTCCACGGTGACTTCCAGGGCATCGGGTCGGGCCGCAGGTCGGCAACGCAAGACAATGCTGCCGCCATCTTCGGCCAGTGCGTCGGTCGCGTTATTGAGCAGTTCCCGAAAGACCGTTTTGAGCTGCTCGCGGTCGCCCAGGACGACCGGTGCGCCAGCCGGCGGCGTGCCTGGAGGGGCTTCCAGTTCCAGGCGGATTTGGGACGCCGGGCGCCCCGTGCGCGCTAGCCACTCAGACCGCAGCTCGGTCAAGATTTCCGCCAGATTGACGGGGGCGAGTGTGGCCGGCGGGGGGCGCGCAAAGTCCATCAGCTCTCGGACGATGCCGCTGCATTCGTGCGCTTTGTCCGAAATCATCTTGAGCACGCGCTGCGCTTCCGGGTCCTCAAGCGTACTGGCCAGCATCTGAGCCCGCCCGGAAATGACGGTCAGCGGGCTGTTCAACTCGTGCCCCGCACCGGCCGCCATCTCGGCAATCATCGCGAGCGTTCGCGAGCGCAACAGCTCGGCCTGCATTTGCTGGAGTCGGCGGTTGGCCTGGGCCAGGTCTTCCGAGAGTCGGCGGGCCGCCGCCTGCGCGTGCGCCCGTCCGAGGGCCAACCCGAGGCTCGAGAGAAAGGAACGCAGCTCGTCCGCTTCTTCTGCCAGCCGCGCCGGCTCGTCGTACTCGGAAACATACACCAACCCGCCGGTAACCTGCTGGCGATGAGCGATGGGCAATAGCCACAGCGGGCCTGAATCGCGTGCGAGCGGCGTTGCGTCAACGAGCTCACGCATGGCCGGCGGAGCCGGTTGCACAAGGCCCGTTACCGCTTCCCCATCTCCGGCTAGCCAACGGGCTATTTCCGTGCCCACGCTCCGGGTCGCATCGCCGGTGTCGTCCACCGCGGTATCGGCCCAACTGATGTCCACCGCGGCGCGGTCGTCGCGTACCCCGAACGCGACCATCCGCGGGCGTTGCAGGGCCGTGGCCGCGGCGCGGGCCATGGCCGATACCACCACCTGCGGGTTCGACCAGTCCGCCAACAGTTGTTCGAAGCACGCCAACGCCTTGAAGTATCGCGTGCCCGCTGCCAGCCGCCGGTTGCGCGTCAGCAGCTCCGCGTTTAGCCGGCCCAGCTCCGCCTTGGCGCGCATCATCGCTTTGAAGCACATGGCGTCGGAGCTTTCCCGGTCCAGACCCAGCAAGGTGGCGTGCTCCGCAACATCGCTGGCCAGTCCGGCGCCCACCTCGCTCAACCGTTCCAGATCCACGCCCAGCCGTTCTGCTAACTGCGCGGAGTACTCGTAGAAACGATAGTTCCCCGAGTATCCGATGCGCTGCTCCCGTGCGACCGTGTCGGCCAGTTGCACGAGCTGGATCAGCCCCGGACGCGTGACGCTCGTGGGTAGCGCGTCGGCAACCACATGATGAAGCCAGACGACCTCCTGGTACTCGCGTGGCAGCCTCCACCGCTCGGCCAGTCGCCGGCCCGCTACCGTGTGGTCGATGCCCAGCGTGCTCCGCTCACCGTCCGCGATGTCCCCGCGCGTGCTATCAGCGTGCGCCGCAATGCGGTCGTACGCCTTTGGGAACAGTGTGTCTAAGGCGACCTTGCCCAGGTCGTGGAGCAGGCCCGCGACGAAGGCATCCTCGGGTTGCGGTACCGTTTCCGGTCGCAGTCCGGCCAGACGTCGGGCGCAGCATGCGACCGCCAATGCGTGCTTCCAGAACTCCACTCGATCAAAGACCCGGGCCCGCGTCGAGTCGGGCAAGCCGAAGGTCTCAAAGACGGTGGTCGCCAGCACCACGCTGCGGACGGTCGCCAGGCCGAGCAGCGGTACGGCCTGTTCCAAGGTGTGAACCGGCGAGCGCAGTCCGTAAGCGGCCGAGTTGGCCAGGGACAGAATGCGAGCGGTGAGCGACTGGTCCCCGCGCAACAACTTGACAACGTCCGCAGCCCCAGTGGTGCTGTCTGCCGTCACCTGCAACAGGCGCACCACGACCTGCGGCAGCGTCGGAAGGCTGTCGAGGTGATCGAAAATCGCGTCAGGCGCAGCGACGGATCCGGTCATGCGGGACTGCCGCGCGTTCCACTGTGCACCAGTTCGGCGATGCGGTTGACCAGGTATTCGATGCTGAACGGCTTCTGGATGAAGTCGTCCGCCCCGTCTTCCAGCAACTTCTGCACGTGCTCGCGGTCCACGACGCCGGAGACGATGATGATGCGAACGTCGCGCAACGATTCGTCGCTGCGGATGCTTCGGCAGACCGCGTTGCCGTTAATGTCCGGGAGCATGTAGTCCAGAACGATTACGTCTGGACGGAACGCGCGGGTTTTCATGCCAGCGTCGAAACCGGTTGCGGCGGTTTCAACCTCGAATCGACCGTCTCGTTCCAAAAGCTCGACGAGCATTTCGACGATCGCGGGGTCGTCATCCACCACCAGCACCCGAATCTTCCCGGTCTCGAGTTGGTCGAGGGGAATACCGTGTTCCTTCATGAACTGGATGAGGGCCTCGCGAGGAATGCGGCGGAAGCGCGACCCAGGAACGCGGTAACCGTGCAGACGTCCGCTATCGAAGCAGCGTATGATCGTTTGCTGGCTCAGTTTACAGATTTCCGCAACTTCGCCCGTGGTGAACACGCGCTTCAGCGGAATGCGGCCGTCTTTCCTTTCGTCTTTTGCCATCTTGGCGCCTTCATCTTTTCCAGATTACCCACGTTAACAATTCTAACAAGAGAATGATGAGTTGGCAAGCTTGGAAAACAGCTCACTAAGCAGGGAGTCGGCGCTCTGAGCGACGGTTTGTCGCGGCCAGATGTACCATAAGAATAGATATGTCAGCAGGTTGGACTCCGCTGATCCTCGATGCTTGACCGATGCTTGTCGGACGGACAGCGTTAAGACGTTCCCTCGCTTCGGACCGCAGATGCGCGATCGTGTCGTAGTTCAAGTCGCGCGGGATCTCAAGTGACTCCAGCTCACGGAAACGCGCAATTTCGCGTTCCTGCTTCTTGATGTAACCATCGTATTTGACAGCGACTACAGCACGCGCCCACAGATCCGTGGCTGCGTGGAATTCGACAAGCTCAGGGAAGATTTCGGCAAAGCGAGACCCGTCTTCTTCCGGTCGACGAAGCCATTCGCCGACGGATCGACCATCCACGCGCAACGTCGCGAACAGACCCAGCAGCGTCCGGTATCGCACCTGCTGCTGTTCGAACTTTCTCCAGCGGTCATCCTTCACCAGGCCGACCGCGCGTCCGACCGGGGTGAGTCGCTCGTCGGCATTGTCGTACCGAAGGTGCATGCGATACTCGGCGCGCGACGTGAACATCCGGTAAGGCTCTGTTACGCCGCGGTTTACGAGATCGTCAATCATGACGCCAATGTACGCTTGGTCACGGCCGAGCGTGATCGGTTCTTTGCCCCGAAGCAGAAGCCCGGCGTTGATGCCAGCGACAACTCCCTGCCCGGCGGCTTCTTCATAGCCGCTGGTGCCGTTGATTTGTCCGGCGAGGAACAGGCCGCGGATGCCCTTGACCATCAAGGTCGCGTCAATCTGCTCGGGGGGAACGAAGTCATACTCGACGGCGTAGCCCCACTGAACGATCCGGGCCCGCTCCAGCCCCTCGATCAGATGAACCATCTGTTCTTGGACGTCTACCGGCACAGAAGTGCTGATGCCGTTCAGGTAAATCCGGTCGCTATCGCGGCCCTCGGGTTCGAGGAAGACTTGGTGGCGTTCCTTTTCGGGGAACCGCACGATCTTGGTTTCGATGCTCGGACAGTAGCGCGGCCCGACCGATTCGATCTGCCCGGTGTACAGAGGGGCGCGGTGCAGATTCGCGCGCAGCAGCTCGTGTACCCGCGGGTTGGTAGCGGTAAGCCAGCAACACACCTGTGATTGGGTGATCTTCGCCGTCATGAACGAGAATGGTGCCGGGTCGGGGTCGCCCGGCTGTTCACGCAGGCGGGAGAAGTCAACGCTGTCGCGAGCGACGCGTGGCGGAGTGCCGGTCTTCAGCCGACCCAGCGTCAGACCGAGCCGTTGGAGCGAAGCGGAAAGGCGGTCCGCCGCCGCTTCGCCGATCCGGCCGCCCGGGGTGCGCGTCGGGCCGGTGTGCATCAGGCCGCGAAGAAATGTGCCCGTGGCGACCACCACGGCATCGCAGGTGATCCGATGCCCGTTGCTCAGTACAACTCCGACGACGCGCTGGGGGCGGACGGTCGGCGTGCGCTGTGGACCGCTGGAACCGGTCGTGCTGCGGGGTTCGGCGGCCGGTTCCGTCAGAATGTCGTCGACGCCAGCTTCGAGGATCGTCAGGTTCGGGCAGTTTTCGAGGTAGCGACGCAGGATGGCACTGTAAAGCCGGCTGTCGGCCTGGGCACGTGGGGCCCAGACCGCGGGGCCTTTGCTGCGATTCAGCATGCGGAACTGGATACCCGCCTCGTCCGTGACCAGGCCCATCAGTCCGCCGAGCGCGTCGACCTCGCGGACGATCTGACCTTTGCCGATGCCGCCGACGGCCGGGTTGCAGGACATGCGTCCGATGGCGTCGCGGGAGTGGGTCACCAGCGCGGTGCGCGCTCCAAGATTGGCGGCCGCCCACGCGGCCTCAGCGCCCGCGTGCCCCGCACCAATGACGACCACGTCATACCGTGATCCGACCATGGCAGATCGAGGATTATACGCTACGCCCGACGCCACAATGACGTTTGGTGCTGCCATTTGCGGCTGCGCGTGTTCGTGCGCATAAGCGCCAACCTTGCGCTTGACAGCGGCCCGACAAAGCCGTCAGGGACATCAGTCCGACGGGCGTTTGAGCGAGTGCCAACGAAGCAACAAACCGTGTCTGCCGTGCGCGCGCACGCAATCGTCCACCATTGGACGAAAGCCGCGGATCTGGGTGGGATCAGCATGGAGCACGCATCAATATCGCAGGAAAATGAAGTTACGCTCGACATGCGTCTGTTGTAAGATTATTCTCTGCCGGGTAGGCGATCGCCTCGGCTTCCGGGCGTAAGTTCCTACGTGCCGAGCGTCATTTCTGAATGGCCGTAGCGGAGAGCACGTTATGCGAATGCAGGTCAAACGTGTTGTCACGGCGGCACTTGGGGCGGCAATTCTCGCGGGCGTACGGGCGGCCGGTCCGCCTTTGACCTACGAAGAGCTGGCGTCGCCCAACTTCGGCGTGCTGGAATCCGGGCCGGTTGTGTTAGAGCCGGAGGACGACGACCTGTCCGTTCCGTTTGATCCTAACTGTCCGTACCCGGACCCGCGCCTGCTGCGGATGCCATGGGAGGAAGTGGAGCGCGCGGCATGCTGGGACCCGGCACGCGACGGCACCCGCGTACTGGCGTACGCGGTGGCAAGCGCCGTCTACGAGCGTGGCGGGGGGGGCGGCGTTTGCGGTCGCGCGGGAGGCGGACGGCACGATCAGTCTATACCGCGTTGAAGGCGGGCCTGATGCCGTTGAGGAAGCATACTTCCTGGCGGACCGTGCGCTCTACATGCGGCCGGTCGAGCCGTGGCGGCTTGTGGCACGTGCTTCTACGCTGGGCGAGCTCCTTGCGTGGATGCGCGCAGACGCTGGCGGGTTGGGCGAAGAAGCGCGCGGCGTGTTCGAGGGGGTTCTTGGTGCTTTCAGGGCGTGGCTTGCTTGGCCGGCTTCTGACGCCGCATCGGAGGATGACTGAAATGGAACGCAAGCTTGTGCTAAGCGTTTGGCCGGTGTGCGCACTCCTCACTGCAAAATGCGTGGGGCAGCCGGTTAACGACCCAAACTGGTGGGTGCCTCATTTCGTTGACGCACGGGAGGCCCCTTGCCGAGCCGAATGCCAGCCCGTGGTTGCGCCATGGTACTGCTTTCACAGGCTCCGCCTAGCACGTCAGCTCTTTCTCGGGGACATGGTTTACGGAGGTGACGAAACTCAAATAATCGGCGCATGGCTGGGCTGCGACCGATGCCGGGACTGCTGCAAGAAAAACACGGTTCCTTTTATACATTGCGAAAAGCGTCTGAGTGTGTGCGATTCGCGCATCTTCAATTTCGATTTTGAGGGTAGCATCAGTCGGCGCGACCTCATTCGGGCCGCACTCGAAGGCTCGGCGCGCGGTCGTCTGGGGTATGAGTGGGAAACGCAGCGATGCTTTGAGCTCACGGCCAGTGCGGACCTGCCGCCCTGTACTTCTGTGAGGATGCGGGGCGTGTTGACGGTGTGGCGAAACGCACGCGTGGAGTGTGCGGCGCGCTACACCTGGTACGAAGATTGGTGGCCAAACATAGACGCCTGTTTTGGTGGCGTGATGAGGGAGTGCAACACGTGCGATGAGCTACGCACATTCCGTCTGACCACGACACGGTGGGCCAGTATGTACGAGGAGATGGAGTCACCGGACTGTAGATGAGTTGCTCGCCATCCAATATAGAAAGGGCTCAAGGGATGTGGTCAAGAACAGCGATTGCAGTGCTAGGGGCGGCATTCTTCAGTTGCGGCGCGGCCGTCGGCCAAACGGATCCTGCACCTTTCCCGATCGATTTTGCCTTGCGCAGTCTCCTCGACGAGTATGAAAAAACAGTGATCCTGGAACCGGGCACCGGCGAGGAGCAGTATAAGCTGTGGATCGATCGCCTGGAGACTGCCGTGCGCAACAGTAAAGATTTGGCAGCGGTGTGGGCGGCCAAGGGATACCTACAGGATATGTACATGTCCTTAGGGAAGTGTGAGTTGGCTGCGACGCTGGCGGATGAGATCGCCGCGATGGAGGACACCCCTGCCAGCAAGCTCAGGGCTCAGTACGAAGCGGCCTTCGTTCGTTACGAGTGTGGCGACGGGCCGAAGGCTGAGGATCGGGAGCCGGTTCTGAGGCGTCTGGTTGAACTCCGGCGGGAATTCGAGAAGGCGCCGGATAACGTCAGACAGAGTTCCCGGTTGGTCCAGTGTTATATCACAGGGCTGAGCTACGAGGCGGAACTACGCAAGGGGCGTGGCGAACATCGCGAGGCTGTTGAAGCGTGCTTGCGGGCGGCGGAAGCAGCCCAGACGGCGGGGCTCCATATGCAAGCAGAGCTCCAGCTGGCGGGGGCCATGGAACTTCTTGCACGCATAGGTGAGCACGGTCGGGCCGAGGAAATATTGCTGCGGTTAGCGAGCATGAAGGAACGCAGAAGGTCGATGGGTACGTATGTTGTGCTTCTTGCGGCCAGCGCGTGGCCGGAGCGCGGCCCCGAGTATTGGGAACGCGTCGAGCGCTGGGTGAAAGAGGCTACATCGGAGGAACGTTTCAAGGACATCACGTGGGCAATGCTGATGTTGGACCTTGCAACGCGTGCTCAATCGCGGGAGCCATTGCAGGCGATTGCTCTGTACAAGCAGGTTCTGGATGCCTGCGATCAGTGGCCTGCGGATACCGCCAGCCGGTACAGGGAAGCCATTCAGGGCTTTCGCTGCAATTGCTGGCTCGGCCTAGCGAGACTGTATGCAGATCCGGACAGACCCACGTATGAGCCTGAACGTGCGAAGAGCTGCGCGACGTTGTACCTGGACAACTGTGGTGAGAAGAGTGCGGCGACACGCCGAATGGTCGAACGCATCCTGGAGAAAGTGGGGGTTCAAGCCGCGCCGGTGACCGGGCGGGCTGCGCCGTCGGAATCGCGGCCGTGAAGGTGGTAGCGGGCAAACACGTGTGAGCTTCAACTACATGGTGGATAGGTCCGATTGCCTGCTGGGCGGGGCAGGCCCTTGCCGACAGCGAGTAACAAAAAGGCGAATTTTTAGAAAACGCTTGTCCTCCCGTGCAAGTCCCCGTTGGGGACAGCGTTGCGCGCACGGCGAATGAACGGGAGTAATCAGTACGTCGACACATTTGGCGCAATGACGCTGGCCGAACAGGCTGCCGTGTGAGGGCCGGTGCGTGGTCGGAGAGGTCAGCGGACACGCAGGGGCGGCATCCCTTGGTCGGACTTGCCGCATGGGGGGCGGCGGGGGTTGCAGCGGCTAATGCTGAGCGTTTCGGTGCGGGGAATGTGGGCGGCAATTATGAAATACGCAAAGCTTGGAATGCTGACTATGTTTGACTGGTTCTTTTTTTTGACGAGGGTGCTACGCTACTCGTGAAGTACACGTAGGGCGTGACCCAGTCGTAACTGTCCGATAAAAAGGTGTTTCCGTGGCGGTCGCAACAGCAAGGTGGCTACTAGGGAGCCTGACGGTGGTCAGTGTTCTGGCCGCCGGGTGGTTCAAGCCGCCGTGCGCCTGCCACCGGTCGGCAGATAAGCACTCAGCGGGCGCGGCCGGAGCTGGCGTGGAGTCGCGAGAGCGGTCCGCCGCGGACGGCCACGCCTGTTGCGGGGGAGGGGACCGGCACGGCTCGTCTGACACTGACAGGCCCCAGCAACCCGTCGGCTCTCCGGGATGCTGTCCCGGGGGCTGCCCGCGCGACTGCACTTCGCCGTGTAGTCTCGGCAAGCCGGTCGTTGCGCCGGCTCCCACGTTCGGAGCGCTCGTTGCACAGGCGGCGTTTTCGGGCGTGATCGGGGATGATCAGTCTGGCGCTCCGCCCTCGCCTGCATTGGACAGCGTCTTTCACCCTCCGCGGGGTTAGTACTGCTCCATTTCCATTCTGTGCGGTAGCGCGGCACGACGAGCGTGCGCGCGGCTGCGAGTGCTCTTGAGCCGCGTCCCGTGTAACCGGGCGCGGCGGGCGCAAGCCATTTGGTGTGGGAGCAGTACGTTATGGACTCATCGGTTGCGGACCTGTCTGTGTTGTCGCGGCGACGTAGTGGGGGCGATGGTGAGTCGCGCGAAGCCAGGGTGCGCGTGCCGGCACCTGGCAGACGCTGGAAGACGCGCGTGTTGCTGCCGGGGGCGATCGTGGCCGCGATAGTAGGTGTGCTGCTGTACGCCGCCGGCGATACGCTGCGAGTGGCCACGCCGGTGCGCGTCGTGCCGGTGGTTGTGAAGGCTGCGGAGGTAGTTTCGGCAGGGCAGGTGGTGGCCCAAGCTCCGGGATGGGTTGAGCCCGATCCGTTTTTCGTAGCCGTTTCGGCCCTGACAGACGGGGTGGTCGAAGAGGTTCTGGTCTTGGAGGGGCAGCCCGTCCAGGCCGGGCAGGTGGTGGCGCGTTTGGTGGCGGACGAGGCCCGTCTCGCGTTGGCGCGTGCTGAGGCAGAGCTGGCGCAACGTCGGGCCGAACTCGTCGCGGCCGAGGCAGTTCTCGCTGCCGCCCAGAGCAACTGGGACCACCCGATCGAGCTGGTGCGCCGGCTGGCCACGGCCGAGGCGGCACGGGCGGAGAAACAGGCGGAGCTGGACCGCTGGCCGGCGGAACTGGCGGCCGAAGAAGCGCTGGCTGTGTACTACGAGGCGGAGCTTCGCCGCGTGACGCCACTGCACGAAAGCGGCCAGGCCAGCGACATCGAATACATCCAGGTTCGCCAGCGGCACGAGCAGCAGCAGGCGGTGGTGGCGGCCGCGCGAGCCCGCAAGCCCATCCTGGTGGCGCAGCTCGCCGCTCTGGACGCCGAGGTAGTTGCGGCCCGCGAGAACCTGCGGCTGCGGATCGCCGACACGCAGGCGCTGAGCCAAGCGCGGGCCGCGGTCGACCAGGCGCGCGCGATGGTGGCAGCAGCGGAAGCCGCCCGTGCCGAGGCGGCCTTGCGATTGTCGCGCATGGAAGTGCGCTCGCCGATCGACGGTGTGGTCATGAACCGGTTAGTGTCGCCTGGCTCCAAGCTGATGCTCAGCGGGGACAATCCGCAGTCGGCGCAGGTTGTGCGGCTGTACGACCCGTGCCGGTTGCAGGTCCGCGTCGACGTGCCGCTGGTAGACGCGGCGAAGGTCGGCGTGGGCCAGTCCGCCGAGATCATCGTCGAGGTTCTGCCCGATCGCGTGTTTCAGGGGCGGGTCACGCGCATCGTCAACGAGGCGGACGTGCAGAAGAACACGTTGCAGGTCAAGGCAGCGATTGAGGATCCGTCGCCCGAGTTGAAGCCGGAGATGTTGGCGCGGGCGAAGTTCTTTTCCAGTGCGACGGACGAAGGTGGGCAGACGGCCGAACGCATCTTCGTGCCGGCCGCACTGCTGCGCCACGCCAGTAGCGGCCCAGCGCGCGTCTGGCTGGCCGATCAGGCGCGGCAGGTCGCGGTTCTCCGTACGGTGACAGTCGGTCGCGGCCGGCTCGACGGCTGGGTCGAGATTGAGGCAGGGTTGCAGCCGGGGGATCGCGTGATCGCCGATCCGCCGGCGGACCTGAAGGACGGGCGACGGGTGCGTGTCGTGGGCGAAGCGTCCGCTACACCGTTGGGGGCTAGAGGAGGTACTCTGCATGGCGCTCATTGAATGCCGTCGTCTCACCCGGACGTACCGGAAAGGGGACGTTGAAGTTACGCCGCTGGCGGACCTCGACCTGGACGTCGAGGAAGGTGAGTTCCTGGCGCTGATGGGGCCGTCGGGCAGCGGCAAGACCACGCTGCTGAACCTGATCGCCGGTATCGATCGGCCGACGTCCGGCAGCCTGCGTGTGGCGGGACGCGAGCTGACGACTATGTCGCGCCGCGAGCTGGCAGCCTGGCGGGCCGAGTACATCGGCTACATCTTTCAGCTTTACAACCTGGTGCCGACGTTGACGGCGTACGAGAACGTCGAGCTGCCGCTGCTGCTGCATCGGATGTCCCGTTCCGAGCGGCACCGCAAGGTCGCCCTGGCTCTCGAGCTGGTCGGGCTTGCGGACCGGCACGATCATTTCCCGCGGCAGCTCTCCGGCGGCCAGGAGCAGCGCGTGGCCATTGCGCGGGCCATCGTGACGGATCCGCGCATCATTGTGGCGGACGAGCCGACCGGTGATCTGGATGCCCAGGCGGCCGAGTCCGTTTTAACGCTGCTGTCGCGGCTGAATGAGGAACTGGGAAAGACACTCATTCTCGTAACGCATGATGCCCACTGTGCGGAGCGCGCCGCGCGGATTCTGCATTTGGAGAAAGGCAGGCTGGTCGAATCCGTCACCGCGGCCGCCTAGGCTACAGGAGCTTTCGTGATGATCGCAGCCCGGTTTGTTCCTCTGGTCTTCAAGCAGGTCTTCCGCCACCGCGTGCGCAGTATTATGACACTCGGCGGGGTGACGGTGGCCATGTTCTTGTTTGCCGTAGTACAGGCCATGCAGGCTGGTGTTCAGGCGGCCACGGTCACCAACGCAACCGATACTACACTCGTGGTGTATCGTAAGGATCGCTACTGTCCCTTTGCCAGCCGCTTGCCCCAGTCGTATCTCGATCGCATCGCCCGCATACCCGGCGTCGAGAGCGTGGTCCCTGTCAAAATCGTCGTCAGCAACTGCCGCACGAGCCTGGATGTGGTGACGTTTCGCGGCGTTCCGAAAGACGAGTTCCTGCGCGGTGTGGCGCCACGACTGGAGCTTGTCAGCGGGGCACTGAGCGAGTGGCAACGGCGCAGTGACGCCGCCCTGCTGGGCGAAACGCTGGCACGCCGCCGCGGACTGAAGGTGGGCGATCGCTTCCGGGCGGCGGGCATTACCGTATACGTAGCCGGTGTGATCCGTTCCGATGAACCGCAGGACCAAAACGTGGCCTATGTGCACCTGGATTTCCTCCAGTACGCGGCGGGTAGTCGGGCCGGGGGTTTGGTGACGCAGTTCAACGTGCAGGTAACCGACGCTGCACAGCTCGAGCCGGTCGCACGGGCGATCGACGAGCTGTTCGCCGCGGATCAGGAGCCGACGCACACCAGCCCGGAGAAGGCGTTTGTGGCCCGGGCGGCGGCCGATGTTCTTGAAATTGTGGGCTTCATGCGTTGGCTGGGTTGGGGTTGTCTTGTCGCCGTGCTGGCGTTGATCGCCAATGCCATCGTTCTGGCGGTACAAGAGCGCATTCGCGAACACGCCATCCTTCAGACGTTGGGCTACAGCAGCGGGCTGGTCGGCCGGCTGATTGTCAGTGAAGGTTTGGTCATCAGCTTGCTGGGCGGCGCGTTGGGCGCAGGAATTGCTTGGGCGGTATTGTCGCGGGGCGGATTGGCCTTGTCTGTGGACGGGTTGAGTATTCCCTTTGCATCGGGGCCGTGGTTGCTGGCTTCAGGGCTGGCGATTGCCTGCCTGCTGGGGGTGGTGGCGAGTGTGGTGCCGGCGTGGCAGGCGGCCCGGCGCGAGATCGTAGGCTGCTTCCGCGCCGTGTGAGGGAGGCGGTGCCGCCGGGGCGGAGACAGGTATGACGCTCCTGCCGTTTGAATATGCAGTCCGGAATCTCGGGCGGTCGCCGGTGCGACTGGTGGCCGCGGTGGCGGGCAGTGCGCTGGTGGTCGTGCTGGTGCTGGCCGCGGGCGGGTTTGTCCGCGGGATGCAACGCAGCCTGGCCGTCAGCGGCAGCCCCGAGAATGTGATCCTGCTCGGGGCGGGCAGTGAGGAGAGCATCGAGCGCAGCCAGATCAGTGCGCAGGTGGCGGGACTCGTCACCGCCAGCGTGCCCGGTATTCGCCAGCGGCTCGGCGTGCCCTACGTTTCGCCCGAAGTTCATATGGCGCTGGTCCTGAAGACGGAGCGTGACGCAGCGCAAGAGTTGTCGGCGGTGCTGCGCGGCGTGACGCCCACGGCGTTTCTGGTGCATCCGCAGGTGCGGATCGTGGAGGGTCGAGCGCCGCGCGCGGGCTATTATGAACTGCTGGTGGGTCGTCTGGCGGCAACGCGCCTGGGTGTGTCGCCGGCCATTCTTGCTGTGGGCCGTTCGCTGTGGTTCGACAACCGGGCCTGGACGATTGTCGGCCGTTTCGAGGCACCGCAGACCGTCATGGAAGCGGAAATTTGGTGTGCGCTGTCCGACCTTCAGATCGCCACGCGCCGCGAAACCACTGTTTCCTGCGTCATCGTTACGCTGGACGAGGCGCGTTTCGAAGATGTGGCGGCGTTTGCGACTCGCCGGCTGGATCTGGAACTGGTGGCTATACGGGAGTCGGACTACTATGCCAGTTTGGCCCGCTTTTATCGCCCGGTTCGGGCGATGGTGTGGGGTACGGTGATACTGATTGCGTTGGGCGGTCTATTCGGCGGGCTGAACACAATGTACGCGGCATTTGCTTCACGTGTCCGCGAGCTGGGCACGCTGCAAACCCTGGGGTTCTCGCGGACTGCGATACTGGTGAGCTTCCTTCAGGAAGCGCTGCTTATGACGGCGGCCGGCAGTTTGCCTGCGGCCCTCGTCGGTATTGCGCTGCTGGACGGCGTTGCCGTGCGCATCTCGATGGGTGCGTTTGCTCTGCGCGTTGACGGACCGGTACTGCTGGGCGGACTCGCGGCCGGGGCCGTCCTGGCTGTCGTCGGGATCGCGCCACCGCTATGGCGCTGTCTGCGTTTGCCACTGGTTGAGGCACTGCGTGGTGTCTGAATCCAAAGAAAGGAGTTTGTGTATGCATTTTCTACCAGCGGCTACAGGAAAACTGGGGTACAATGCGCTGCTCGTGTTGTCTGGTGGTGCTGGCCTGCCGGTTGTGAGCGCCAGACCTCGCCCACCGGCAGCGCGGCACCGACGCCCGAAGTGAGCTTGCCGGCCAATCTGATTCTGTCGGCCGAGCCGCCCAACGCCATAGGCGTCAAAGACGCCAAAGCCACCTCCGACGAGGAACTGGTGGTTCGAGGGCGTATCGGCGGGCGCGTAGATCCGTTTGTGCCGAGCAGTGCCATCTTCTTGCTGGTCGACAAGTCGCTCAAGATGTGCAACGAGCTCCATGGCGATGGGTGCCGCACGCCGTGGGATTACTGTTGCGAGCCGCGCGAAAACTTGCTCGCGGCCATGGCAACAGTGCAGGTGGTGGGCGACGACGGTCGGCCGCTGAACGCTGGCTTGCGCGGTCGCAACGGGTTGGAGCCGGGGGCCGAGGTAGTGGTCGTCGGGCGGCGCGCGTCCAACGAGAACGCCGGCACGCTTGTCATCGACGCACGTGGAATCTACGTCGTGAAGCGGTGACCCCGGTCCGGCGCCATCCATCACGGCCGCGGACTGGTTCGCCGGCCTAAGAGCCACAGAAGCAGCAGGATGCCGTTGGGGATCGTCCCGGCGGCGATTCCGAGCAGCGCTGCCAGGTAGACGTGGTCCGACAGCGGCGGCCAGTGGCGCGCCGCCATGGCCGTGGACCAGCTCACCAGTGCCCCGGGCAAACAGGCCGCGAAGTACCAGGCGTAATACCGCGGTCGCGAGCGCGTCAGCGGACTCTCGGGCGCGCAGTACCGGTGCACGCCGGCGTTCCACAGCATGGCGGCGGCGATGGCCAGCGCGCGGGCGGTCGGTAGGGGCGCCCCCAGTCGGAGCTGAGCTGCGTACAGCGCCAGGTCAACCAGCACGCCGGCGACGCCGACGCAAGCGAAGCGGACCACGCGGGCCTTTGTTCCGTACCGGTAGTCGGCGAGGCGCACCAGATGTTGCAGGTACCGCAACTGTTCGCCCAGCGAAAGCTTGCTGGGGCCGCACTGGCGATCCACGAACTCGATCGGGACCTCGCGCACCGCGCGGCAGTCGCATTTGACGATCAGCTCCAGTGCGATCTTGTAGCCGACGGGGTTCAGCGGTGCGGCGCGCGCATACACGGTGCGTGGCAAGGCGAAGTAGCCGGACAGCGGGTCGCGGACCGACGCGAACGGGCGGGCCAGGAGCGTGGCCACCCAACTGTTGAGCTGGCGGAACAGTCCCCAGTGCGGGTCCACGTGGGCGCCGGGCACGTATCGACTGCCGATGACAAATTCGACGCCGGGCTCGTTGAGCGCCGCCAGCAGGCGGGGCAGCGCCGCCGGCGGATGACTGAGGTCGGCGTCCATGCACACCAGGCGCCGGCCGCGGGCTTCCGAAAAGCCCCGCAGCACGGCCGAGCTGAGTCCACGCTCTCCGACCCGCGTGATCAGCCGGACCGGCAGACCGGCCGCGACGTAGCGGGCAACTACGTCCGGCGTTCCGTCCCGGCTGTCGTCATCCACGATAATCAGTTCCCAAGTTTGCCCGGTCGGTGCCATGGCGGCGTCGACCAGCGGTATCAACTGCTGGAGATTCTCGGCCTCCCGGAACGTCGGCACGACGATCGACACGTCAAGCGTCGGCCCCGGCGAGGTGATAGCGGCGGACGGCGTAGTATCGCGGGTCACACGGGACGAGTACCGCGCGCGGCGCCCCTTCGCAAGGGGCCGGTAAGGCTAGACTGGCCGGATCTCGCGGATCGTGCGGGCCCTTGGTTCGGTATCGCTCGCGTACAAGAGGGGGATGCAAACTGACACGGCTCTGAATATAGTGCCCGCAGGTGCGGACAGTCGGCGGCCGGACCGTCGGCCGCCGTTGGCGGCGGTCCGAGTGGAACGAGGAGACGCGGCATGAGCACACAGTGGGATGAGGAACTCGGCCGGCGCATGCAGGAGGAGCACAGGGTTCTGCACCGGCTCATACAGGTGCTCAAGGAGCACATCGCCACGACGCCGGGCGCGAACGCCGGTCAGTGGCTGGACGCGCTGCGGGCCGGCTACGAGCGGCTGCATGACCACATTCGACGGACGATCGAGATCAAGGAGAAGGACGGTTACCTGGAATCGGTCCTGCGGGTGCGACCGAGCCTGGCCCGCCAGGTGGCTTCCATCCGTAGCGAAAATGAGCAGATTCTGCGGATGGCTGAGGACCTGAAGCGTGACTTGGCCGCGACGCGGCCGGAAGACCGGCTGCTCATCGCGGACGCGTGCGCACGCATCCTGCGTTTTATCGCGGTGATCGGCCAGCACGAGCAGCGCGAGAACATGATCGTTCTGTTTGCGTTCAATCAGGACCTGGGTGGCGATTGATTGCTCCAACCCGGCGCTGCGCCGGCGGCGCTCCGCCGCGCGGCAGGTGGCTTTCGAAGACGAGAGGAGCGGAGGTGTTTGCATGCCGACGATGGGCGCATTGACAGGCCGAGGCAGGAAGGGATTGTGGCTGGCCGGGGTGCTGTGCGGGTGGCTCGCGTGGACCGCGGGGGGTTATGAGATTCCGGAGGGGTCTCCGGTCGCCGACGCGCTGCGGAAAGCGGAGGNGGCTATCCAGCGGATCGTGTCGGTGCCGGACGACCAGCGAACGCTGGAGAACACGCTCGGCGCNCTGGATGACCTCATCGTTCAGCTTCATCTCGACACCGAGATGACAATGTTCATGGCCTACGTGTCCCCGGATGCGGCCCAGCGCGAGCGAGGACGACTGGCCGAGGAGCATATCCGTGATTGGCACGTGGAGCTTCTCAAGCGCGAGGATCTGTACCGGGCGATCAAGGCGTATGCGGATAGGCAGCCGAAGTTGGAGGGCGAAGCCCGGCGGCTGCTCGAGCACACGCTGCGGGACTTCCGTCGGGCGGGCATGGCGCTGCCGCCTGAACAGCGCGCTGAGTTGAAGCGGCTGGAGCTGGAAGAGAACAAGCTGTCGCTGGAGTTCGACAAGAACATCCGGGACGACGAGACGCGCGTCCCGCTGACGGCCGAAGAGCTGCGGGGGGTGCCGGCGGACGTGCTGGAGCGACTGCCCCGTAGCGGCGAACTATATCTGGCTGGACTGGACGCGCCCACCTACATGGCGATCCAGAACTTCTGCGAGAACGAGACGACCCGCCAGAAAATGTATGTTGCGTACAAGCGGCAGGGCGGGCGCAAGAACGTCGAGCTGCTGGAGCGGATTCTCGAGCTGCGGGCCCGGCAGGCGCAGATACTGGGCTATCCGAACGTGGTCGCGTACGCCACCGAGATCCGCATGGTCAAGACGCCGGAAACCGTGTGGAAGTTCTACGAGGAGCTTCGTCCGCTAATTCGGCGGAAGGCCCGGCTGGACTTTGCCGAGTACCAGGAAGCCAAGAGGGAGCTGACCGGCGATCCCAACGCTCAAGTGCACGTATGGGACCAGTTCTACCTCGAGAACTGGCTGATGAAGAATCGTTACGCCGTGGATAGCGAGAAGGTCCGCGAGTACTTCCCGATGGAACGGGTTGTGGACGGGCTGTTCGGGGTGACGCAGACGCTGTTCGGGCTGGAGTACCGCGACCGGACGGCCGAGGCGGAGCGTCTGTTGGGCTGGCCGCTGTGGCACCCGGAGGTGAAGCTGTACGAGGTGGTGGATCGGGCGACGGGGGAGACGCTCGGGCATTTCTACATGGATCCGTTCCCCCGCGAGAACAAGTACGGCCACTTCGCGTGCTTCGGGCTCGGTCCGCGGAAGGTTTGGAGCGACGGGCGGGTTCAGAAGCCGGTCATCGCGCTGGTCTGCAACTTTCCGCCGCCCGCTCCTGACCGACCGTCGCTCATGACGCACGACGATGTCGAGACGCTGTTTCATGAGTTCGGGCATGCGCTGCACAACCTTCTGACGCAGGTCACGTACGGAGCGTTCTCGGGGACCTCGACAGCCCTGGATTTCGTGGAGCTGCCGTCGCAGTGCTTCGAAAACTGGGTCTGGGACGCGGACGTGCTCAAGACCTTCGCGCGGCACTATCAGACCGGCGAGCCGCTGCCGGACGAGCTGCTGAAGGCGATGATCGCCGCCCGGAACGTGGCGTCGGGGATCAAGGCCGAGCGACAGGTGTTCTACGGAATTGTCGATCTGCGATATCACTCGGCCCCGGACGGGAAAGTGGATACGACCCAGGTCGGGTTGGATACGATGGCCGAATGCGAGTTGTTCGCGCCGGTCCCGCAGACGTACTTCCAGGCCGGCTTTAGCCACCTGACCAACTACGTGTCGGGATACTACGGCTACCTGTGGTCCAAGGTTTACGCGCAGGACGTGTTTACACACTTCCGCGCGCAAGGGCTGCTGAACCCAGAAGTTGGCAGGCGTTACCGCGAATGCATTCTGTCCCGGGGCGGGAGCGTCGAGGAAATGGATATGTTGAAGGCGTTCCTGGGTCGCGAGCCGCGGATGGAGCCCTTCCTGGAGCATCTTGGTCTGTCGCTGGACGCTAAGTAGTTGCCGGGCAACAACTTGCGGTCCTAAGCGCGGCCGGTGTTGCGGGGGAGGCGTTCACGTACCGGGCTAGGTTGCGTTCACGGCCCCGGCGGGTACGTGCACCGGGGCGGCCTGCCAGTTTGGCAGAGCAGCGCCGGTTGTCGGCCGGGGGACCTTAGGTCGTGAACAGCCCGGCTTCGTTAGCGCCAGACGCAAGCTGTTATTTTTCAATGGCTTGCAAAAGGTTTGTTTTGGCGCGATCAGGAACTCCACTTGGTACGGGGCTTGCAAACGTGGCTCCGTGTGCCGCGGGGGGCGTGTCGACGTGCGCCGCGGCGCACCGTGGATTGGGGTTTCGGCGCTGCGAGGCGACCGAGTGCGAAAGTAAGGAGAGCGTATGAGCAAGTTGTCCATCCGTCCGCTGGGTGAGAAAGTGCTGGTCAAGCGGCTGGAGGCGGACGAGAAGACCGCCGGTGGAATCGTGCTGCCCGATACCGCTAAGGAGAAACCGAAGCGTGGCACGGTGCTGAGTGTGGGGGACGGGAAGCTGCTGGACAACGGCAAGCGGCAGCCTCTTCAGGTCAAGAAGGGGGATCAGGTGTTGTTCACCAGTTACGCCGGTACAGAGATCAAGGTCGAAGGCGAGGAGATGCTGATCATGGACGAGAGCGACATCCTCGCCGTTTTGGAATGATTCGCGCCGTCGTGCGAGCGCGGGAACTTCGGGTGCGTGGTGCGCATCGCCGCGCATGCAGTGCCGATGGCCTGAGGTAACCCACGAGAGGAAACGCCATGCCAGCGAAAAACATTATGTACGACATGGAAGCCCGGGAGGCGATCCGCCGCGGTGTGCGGACGCTGGCCAGGGCGGTGAAGGTGACGTTGGGCCCGCGCGGGCGCAACGTGGTTTTGGAAAAGTCCTTCGGGGCGCCGACGGTGACCAAGGACGGGGTCACCGTTGCCAAGGAAATTGAGCTTGAGGATCCCAACGAGAACCTCGGCGCGCAGATGGTGAAGGAGGTGGCCAGCAAGACCTCCAAGGATGCCGGCGACGGGACCACGACGGCGACCATCTACGCGGAGGCCATCTTCGACGAAGGTTTGAAGAATCTGGCCGCCGGCGCCAACGCGATGGATCTGAAGCGCGGGATCGATATGGCGGTCGAGGCGGCGGTTGAGGCGCTGAAGAAGTTGGCCGTACCGGTCAAGGGCAAGGAACAGATCGCCCAGGTCGGGACGTGCGCCGCCAACCAGGACGCCGAGATCGGCCAGAAGATCGCCGAGGCGATGGAGAAGGTCGGCAAAGATGGCGTGATCACGGTCGAGGAGGGCAAGGGGATCGAAACGACCGTGGACCTGGTCGAAGGCATGCAGTTCGACAAGGGCTACATCTCGCCCCACTTCGTCAACAAGCCCGAGACCATGGAGGTCCACCTCGACAACCCGTATATCCTCGTTCATGAGAAGAAGATCTCGGCCGTCAAGGACCTCCTGCCCCTGCTGGAGAAGATTGCCCGGGCCGGCAAACCGCTGCTCGTCATCGCCGAGGATGTCGAGGGCGAGGCTCTGGCGACCCTGGTACTCAACAAGCTGCGCGGCGTATTGCAGTGCTGCGCGGTCAAGGCCCCCGGCTTTGGCGACCGCCGCAAGGCCATGCTCGAGGACATCGCCATCATGACGGGCGGGACGGCGGTGTTCGAGGACCTGGGGATCAGCTTGGAGAAGATCGAGCTGAACGAACTGGGACGGGCCAAGCGGGTGGTCGTGGACAAGGAGACCTGCACGATCATCGAGGGGGCCGGCGATCCGGCGAAGATCAAAGGGCGGATCGAGGCAATCAAGAACGAGATCGAAACGACGACCAGCGACTATGACCGCGAGAAGCTGGAAGAGCGGTTGGCCAAGCTGTCCGGCGGCGTCGCGCAGATCAACGTCGGTGCGGCCACCGAAGTCGAGATGAAAGAGAAGAAGGCCCGCGTTGAGGACGCCCTGCACGCGTGCCGAGCGGCCGTCGAGGAGGGCATCCTGCCCGGTGGCGGTGTCGCTGTCCTGCGAATTGACGAGGCTCTCGACGCCGTCGCCAAGAAGGCCCGTGGCGACGTGAAGACGGGCGTGGAGATTGTCCGCCGGGCGCTGCGGGCGCCGATCCGCCAGATCGCGGAGAACGCCGGTCTGGACGGGTCCGTGGTCCTTCAGAAGGTCATGGAGGGCACGGGGAACTTCGGATACAACGCTCTGACGGACGAGTACGGCGACATGGTGAAGATGGGCGTGATCGTGCCGCTGAAGGTCGAGCGGATCGCGCTTCAGAATGCGGCGTCGGTGGCGGGCTTGCTGCTCACCACGGATGCCGTGATCAGCGAGATCAAGGAGAAGGAAGAAAGCGGAAAGAAGCCATAACCGCCCACGCTCGCGCCGACGTCGTGGTTGGGGGGCGGCGTGGCGTTTTGAGATACATATTCCGGCGCCCTTCGCGGCAGCTCGCGGTGCGCACGACCGCGGCTGCGGTGAGCGGGCGCCGGTCTTTTTGCCAGACGGCGCCGCAGGGGACCAGAAGGTCGTCAAAAGGCAAGCCGCTGTCACCGCCCGGTTGATGGGGGTGACAGCGGCTTGCTGGTGTCAACGCTCTGCGGGCGTCACACCGCTGCTATTGGCCAAATGTACCGAGCAGTCCAACGAACGCGTCGATGTCGGCGAATGTCACGTCGCCGTCCAGGTTGCAGTCAGCGTTCCGCCAGTAGCAGTCCGGCCACTCGGCGTTGTACGCCGCCTGACCGCTGAGGGCGAGCACGAACGGGTCGATGTCGGCGAAGGTGATCATGCCGTCGCAGTTCAGGTCGCCGGGGACCGGTCCCGGAGCGAACGCGGCGCCGCTGGTCGAATGGCTCTCCGGATACGGATGCGTCATGGGCGTCCAGACGCCGCCGGCACCCTGTGCCAGGTCGTAGACATACATCGGGTACCCCTCATCCCCATAGACCGTGACGGCGTACACCTTGTTGTAGCCACAGGCCAGGCCGGTAACGGCAGAATTGGGGGAGGGTACGGGAGGTGCTACAAAAGTCATCTGCCCGGTGTCGATGTTAATCGAATACAAACCGGTCGGCGAGCCATAGCTCGTGATGCCATATAACAGCCCGTCGGCGGGGTTGTAGTCCAGGGCGAAGAAGCGGCGGTCGCCGGTGGGCACAACAAGCGCCATGCTGCCGTCGGACGGGTTGATTTCGTAGATGCCCAGCGGGCTGGCGTAGTTGCAGAAGCCGAACAGGCGGCCGCGTCCGTAAGCCAAGCCGGCGACATAATTCTGCAAAGTGCACAGCAAGATGGGCGGCCCCTCGACGGGCGCGAGGTACAGCTTGGTGTTGAAGTCGCCGTTGCTGAGGTAAATCGCCCCATCAGGCCGGGCGGCGGCCCCGTTGATACCGAAGACGAAGCTGTTGTTCCACGTGACGTTCGGGAAACCGGTCAGGTCGGTGGTGCGCGTCGGGAGATTACCGTATTGCACACCGACGAACAGCGGGCGCGTCGGCTGAGGGGGCTGCGGCGGCTGGGCGGGCGTCAACGAGAGGTCGTCGTAGAACACCGTTTCGGGGTGAGGGGCGAACAGGTCGATATTGGCGATCGCCAACTGACCCACTGCGCCGACAATCCAGTTGCCCGTATAGAGGAGCTGACCGTTGTAGTATTGCCAGACCGTGCCGAGCGGGCCGGCTTCGAAGTCGACCTCGATACGGATCTCGACCCACTGGTCGTACACGATGGGCAACGTCGTGGTGGCACCCGGATCGCGCAGACCGTCATACACGTAGCCTTGGACGGGGTCGAAATGCAGTTCCACGGTCCAGTAGTACGGCCCGCCATGCTGGTAATAGCTGTTGATGATAAAGTACGTCATGCTGGACAGATTCGACGGGATGTACTGCCACGCCGTCACCACCCACTGGCCGCCTTCGATGCCGGTGAACGGGTGGATCGCATCGCCCTCCCCTTTCACCGCGATCGAGTGTGGCGCCGAGCGGTACTGCGCCGAATCGACCGTGCCGGCCGCGTTCGGGTTGTCATCCCAGCCGGTCCAGCCACCGACGTGGTACAGGATCGTCCCTTCGGCGTAGCTGTCAAAATTGTCCGACCACCCGACGCCCGGCGGACTGCCCTGGCACGGGCTGGGCCAGCAGGGGACGTTGTCGCCCTGGTACGTCCCGCCGTTCGAAACGCACATCGTCTGGGTCAACTCCAGACACCCGTTGGTGATGAAGCAGCAGGCACCGGTCAGCGGCGGGGGGCAAGGATTCGGCGTGCAGGAAGTATCATCGCCCTGGTAGGTGCCGCCCAGCGAGGCGCATCCAGTGGCCGTCTTGATCTGGCACTGTCCATCTGGGAAACAGCAGGCGCCGGTCGCCGGTGGCGGACCGTATTGCGCGAACTGTGCCCCGGTCAACGCGATGATATAGGCGCCGCTGCCGCCCGCGCTGCCCCCCCAACCGGCCAGCGGACCGGGCGCGCCGGGTCCATCGGGAGCGCGCTCGATACCCCACGGCGTGTCGTTCCAGATCTCAAGGCTGCCGGCGTTCAGCGGGTCGTAGTCCCAGGCAGTCATGGCCACGTAGTAAAGCCCCGGTGCCGTGACGAACTGCGACGTGATCCACGACTGAGCGCCGCACCCATCCTCCGACATGGAGACGCCGTTTCCGTTTTGGTCAAACAGGTACAGGCAACTGTCAATACTCGTTCCGCCGCAGGTCTGCGCCGAAAAGTTCTGTGGGTCGTCGATGTAGATGGCGTACAAGTCGACGTCGCTGCCGCTTGTGAGGGTTCCGCTGATCGAAGTCAGCGGACCGCTGCCGATCGTCGTCTGGCCGGGCAGCAGGGCCGTGGCGTCGCCGTCCTCCATCCAGCTTTGCGCACCCGCGACACTGACCAGCACGAGAGCGGCCAATAGGGATGTGCAGGTCCTCATTTTCACCTCCAGCAAATGAAATGTTGGCGTGGGCGATAGGCCCGACACTCCGGTCGACGAGCACCGTACCCGCCTGAGCGGCCGGAATGTTTCTCTCTCGTCCTGCCACAATGTATCAGACCGTTGCGTATTTTGGCAAGACATTTTCCAACCAAATCGGCTATAATTGACAAGCACATGGATACGTGAGAGTTACTCGGTTGTCGCCTGCTGCTCGTGCAGGCGAGAGGGCTTTTGGTATAATGACAACTTCGACGCCCGTAGTGGTTCCGATGTCCGATAACCGCGGAATGTTCCCTGCGCAGGCCGCGCACGCGATCGAGGCACTACAGAGAACGCTCGCGGACGTTGTGCGCGCCTTGCCCCACATTCGCGTCCGGCGCCCTAACGATCTGGCCAACGGGCTCGAGATCGACCCGAAGCTGGCGTGGCGTGTGGCGCAGGTTATTAACCGCACGGACCCCTTCGGAGCTGCGCTGCACATCCCGGGGCGCGCGGGCTTGACCATTTTTCTCGACGCGGCGACCCGTCACGGGGCCCCAGGTGACGCCGTTGCACGTGCTGAGCAGGCGTACGCGGCCTTCGAAGAACTCGTGCATGTGCACGCCGGCGATCGGCGGACTTTCGACATGCTGATTGCCGGCTATGTGAAGCAGGATCGCCGGCGCGGCGAGCTGCATCACCGCAAGTTGATGTTTCAGGGCATGAGCTACATCTGGGGCGTGCAGGTGCGGGTCCAGACCATTACGACGCTCGTGGCGCCGTCGGCCGATCCGACGCGCCTGGACGCCGCTGTGCTGAAAACCTTCGTGGACCTGCGTCGGATTCGCCCGAATGTTCCGTGGCGGATTACACGTACGTATACGGCGGATTCGGCGGGGGAGGTGCAGACGGCGCTGGTGCGCGAGCCGCTAGACGTGCGGGAGCAGGCGGCGGGGATCGGGCCGGGACTGCCGCTGCTGAGCGACTTCTGCTCGCGGCCGCTGCCAGAGTGCCGGCTGGTCGCCGGTCCGCGGGGCGTGGTGGATTACCAACTTGTCGAGGGGGCGGTGGGGAACACGGCTTGTCTGACGATCGCAACGGGGGAGGTGCTTCGAGCGGTAGAACCGCGGTACCGCGCGGAGGATCATCCGTCATTCAACGTGGATTTCATCCTGCGCACGCCGGCTGAGCTGATGGTGTACGATCTGCTGGTTCAGCGGGACCTGTGGGAGCCGGCGATACCGGAGTTCAGCCTGTACAGCGATTTGTTTGCGGAGGGGCTGGAGTGGCCGCGACTCGAATGCGACCGTCTGCCCATCCATGAGCGCGTGGAATATCTCGGGGCAGGGTTGGAAGGGCTGGTGGTCGCGGAATATCCGGCTTATGTGAAGCTGCTGGGGTATGCGTTCGGGCGATTGGGGTGGGATGCTGCCCGCTTTGACGCGTACCGGATACGGATGAGTTACCCGCCCATTCCGTCTGGGGGGGTCATGCGCTGCACCCTTCCGCCGGCGCCGCGCTGAACGCGGCAGGCCGCGAGCAGTGGCCTCGTGCGCGGCCGCGGTCTGCTACCCCGCGTCGAGCAGCCCGCGCTCGTGCAGGTAGTTGAGCACGATCCCCGCCGCCTCCTGAGGTGACAGCCGGGCGGTGTCCAAGATGAGTTCCGGGTGCAGGGGCTCCTCGTAGGGTGCCGACACGCCGGTGAATTCCTTCAGCTCCCCGGCGCGCGCTTTGCGATACAGCCCCTTCGGATCCCGCTGTTCGCACAGCTCCACCGGCGTCCGCACGTATACCTCGATAAAAGGCAGATCCGCGGCTTCGTGGATTCGTCGCGCCTGGTCCCGGTCGGCGCGGTACGGGCTGATGAAGCTGGTGCAGGTCAGGACGCCGGCGTCCGCGAACAGCTTGGCGACCTCCCCGATCCGGCGGATGTTCTCGGCCCGGTCTTCGGGCGAGAAGCCGAGGTTGCGGTTCAGCCCGTGGCGGATGTTGTCGCCGTCGAGCACGTAGGCGAGGTGGCCCCGCTCGACCAGCGCGTGTTCCAGCGTGAAGGCGATGGTGCTCTTGCCGGACGACGGCAGCCCCGTGAACCAGATTGTGGCTCCGCGCTGGCCCAGCAGCCGGTTGCGCATCGTCCGGTCCACGTGCCCTTCGTGCCACGTAATGTTCGTCGCACGCTGTTCAGACGTTGGCATGACTCACCTGCATGGCGGCCGCCGGCGCCGCAGCGGCCGGGGCGGTTTCGCCCGTGCCGGTATGTGCCGGGTGGCCGTTGACGGTCAGAACATAAAAACTGCCGTAGGTGGCGGAACGGTCTTTCGCGAGCAGTCGCCGCGCCAGCTCGTCGTGGCGCTGGAAGAACCGCGCCACGCCCGGCGGCGGATCGAGTGCGTAGCTGCCCGAGCGATAGATGACGGTGGCGCCGGGAGCCGCGGCCCGCAACACGCTACGGAGCGTGGCCTCGAACATCTGCGGCGTCATCCAGTCGAAGATGTCCAGCAAATTGAACTTGGTGATCGATCCGGCCGGCTGGCTGTCCAGGAACGGCCCCAGCCAGCCGTTGACCACCGTGACTCGATCGACGTTTCGTTGCAGGGTGGCGAAGTTTTCGGCCCGCAGGTACGGCGGCACCCGGTCGCCGCGGAAGCGGCCGGTTACCGCCTGGCTTAGAAAATAGTTGTCGTAAATGGGTACCTTGGTCAGCACATACTCGAGCCGTTCCTTGACGTACTCGTACATGTCGTGCCGGCCATCCACCAGGCGATACTGCGCCGGGTGCACACCACACAGGTACAGCAGCGGCCGAAAGTTCACGAACAGACGTGACCACGGACCCCAGAGGCGGGGAGCGGCATAACGTCGGTACCACGCGGCCTGTTCATTCAGGTCCCGCAGTTCGAAAAACGCGTCGATAAGGTCCCGTCGGATGCCGAGGGCGGCCAAGTAGCGGCGCAGGATGCGACAGAACAGTCCCATGCGCCCGAACTGGTAGAGGCCGCGGGCAGCCATCCAAAGGTTGTCATCCCAGAACTGCTGCGCCCCGGGCGAGAGGTGCGGGCGCAGGTGTGGCCGATACAGGCGCGTGACCACGCGCGGGTTGCGGGCCGCGAAGATGTCGAAGAAGGTGGCGTGATCCAGAGTACGGATCGCGGCCAGCTTCAGCTCGAGGATCGCATTTTGCGCGGGGTTGCCGTCCACGCAGTACAGGTGCCGAGGACTCTGGCACAGGAAGTTCAGCGGGTTGCAACCGGCGGAGCTGATGGAGACCACGGTGTCGTCGGGCGTCAGCTTGAACGCCTGCCGGTCCATCTCCGGGTCTTCCCAAGACATGTTGAACACGATGCCGCGGAAGACGAGCCGCTCGAGCAGGCTGCGGCCGCCGTTGGTGGGCAGGTTCACGACGGTTGGCATGCTCACGCGTCCTTTCGTCCCGCCGCGATGAAGCAGTAACCCCCGAGCCAATAACGTACTTCAAAGTCCGCCAGTCGATCGCGCATATAGTCTTCGTACGGCCGCAGCGTCTCCACGTGATTCCAGCGCAGCCAGCCGCGCATCAGTGCCCCGGCCGGACCCCAATCTTGGAAGCGGCCAAAGTCGAGCACGACCAGCCGTCCGCCGGGCACCAGATGCTCCAGGGCGCGCTCGAGCGCGCCGATCCAGTCTGGGATCATCGTCAGGCTGTAGCCGAAAAAGACGGCGTCGAAGTGGGTGCCTAGCCGCATGGTGGTGGCGTCGCCGCAGATGAGTTCGACATTGCTCCAGCCGTGGGCGGAAACGCGTCGGCGGGCGCGGTCGAGCATATCGGGTGAGAAGTCGAGACCCACCAGCCGACCGGCGACAGGGTCAAGGTACGGCAACAGGTACGGAAAGTTCAGGCCCGTGCCGCACCCCACTTCCAACACGCGGCTGTCCGGCCGCAATTGCAGGGCGGCGATCGCCGGGCGGCGCCGATGCAGAATGAGCCAGCGTGTGCTGTCGTACACGTGCGCGTGAAACCGGTAGAACCGCTGTACGGCCGTAATCGTCAACGGTGTATCCTGTGCGTTCGCCCGACAGCGGGCGCCGCATACCGTAGCCCCGGCGCGCGTGCCGCTGCGGGCAGCCCCCGGCAACCGGTGTGTCAGTATAGTCGCCAACCGCAGCAGGCCCAAGGGGGGCGCGGTCCTATCGGCGTCCCCGCACGTCCTGATATAAAGCCGACAGCTCACGCGCGTGACGCACCATCGAGAGCTGCCCGCGCAGGCGCTCCGCGTCCCCGGCACACGCGGCACGTACGGCGGGATCCAGGCAGCGCTCAATCGCTTGGGCCAGCGCTGGGATATCGTCCGGTTCGTTCAGTACGGCGCCATGAAGACCCGGTTGCAGGACTTCGGCCGCCCCGTTGTACCGCGTCGTGACGACCGGCAGACCCAGCGAGAGCGCTTCGAGCACGACGCGACTGCACGGGTCATACCACGTGGGGTGGGCCAGCACATCCGCCGCCGCGTACCACGAGGCAGTCGACACGTCGGTCCCCACGAAGTGCACGCGGTCGGCGATCCCCAGTCGACCGGCCAATCGCTGGTACGGCTGGGGGGCATCGCGTCCTGCGACCACCAGCGTCCAGCGCGGGCGCGCCGCGGCCGTCGCCCGCAGCAGCTCGCGCAGCCCTTTGAGCGCGAAGTTGTGGGCCACGAACAGAACCAGCCCCGACGTTTCGGTTAGACCCAAACGGGCGCGCAGCGACTGGCGCGCCCCCGGCGGGGCCGGCTCGATGTCGACCCCGTTGAACACCACTCGGACCTGCGCGGCGGGGAACCCGAGCCCTTCCACGACCTGTCGACGTACGTAGTCCGATATGGCGGCGACTACGACCCGCGCGCTGTAGCGCGTCAACAGACGGTGCTCGATCCGCCGCAGGAACTGTTGACGCATGTTGAAAAGTCGACCCCAGCGACGCAACACGCGCGGCAGCCGGCCCGGGGCCGCCAGACTGCGGGCGATGGCCTCCGGGTACGTCCCGCCGCGCGGCTGGTACACGTGCGCACACAGACACGGTGTGACCGCGTGGACCACGTCGAACGGCGGTCGGCGGCAGAGTCTGTTTACGGCCTGCAAAAAGCCGTACGTGCGACGCAGACGCGTCGGTCCCCGTACGGGCAGGGCCAGGAATCGTACCCCGGGCGCGGTACTTGTTGCGGATTGCTGCTCCCGGTGAACGATGGTTACGTCGAGCCCCAATTCGGCCAGGCGACGAGCCATTTCGACAGTGGAGGTTTCGGCTCCACCCCGCGCGATGTCCACCAGCTCGCAGATCAACGCGATTTTCACAGACGGCGACTCCGGCGCAGCTCCCGGCGCAAAATCCGTTCGCTCTTACGAAGGATGCGACGCGCATAGAACCGTACCCGCGGCGAAGAGGGCTCCAGCCCCAGATACGTAACGAGGAACCGCAGACGGTCGCTGCGCGTTGCGCCCACCTGTCGCGCCGAAAAGTCGAGCTGCGCGAGGTCCTTGATGATCCAGCGCAGCCGCCGCCACCGTGGGCGATGTGCGCGGGCCAGGTCGATGAGGGTGAAACACGGCGGGGCCGCGCCGCTCGGATCCAGCTCAGCGAAGAGATGGCACAGGTACAAGTCGCGGTGGCACAAGCCGGTCTGATGAAACGCCGAAACGAATAGCGCCAGCCCGCGTACCACCGTGTGACGGTGTCGACCGCGCGTAACCGGGGCGTCGGCGGCGCACAAGGACGACCAGATGCGATCCAGCGCGGCCCCCGGGGCGGCTTCCAGCAGCACCGCCGCGTCCAGCTCCAGCGGACCGGCCATACGTTCGGCCACGGCCACCGCGCGGGCTACCGGCACGCCGCGGCGCGCGAGCTCATGAGACTGGTAATACTCCCACCAGGCCCGGCTATGTCGCCACGTCTGACGTCGGAAGCGGTCCCATTGCTGGCTCAGCGGCGTTCGCGTGTATCGCTTGAGGAACAGGACATGGGTTGGCGTGCCATCGAGTTCCCACCGCCAGCGCTCCCGGCCGCGCAGCCCCGGCTTGGTCAGCGGCTGCCAGCGTCCTGCCAGATGCGTGTCCGGAGCCGGCTCGAGCAGCTCGAGCGGCGAGCGCAGGCCAGCCGCGTCGAGCCGGGTACGCCAGGCGTCGCTGCTGAACTCGCCGCGTATCACGCAGTCGGCTCCGCGCAGCCCGCAGCGGCCCCAGACCCGGTTGGCCAACGTTCCTCCAGCGCGAGCTGCTCGTTCCAGCGTTCGAAAAGGCACTGCATTCGGATACGCCGGTCCTCGTGGCGGCGCCAGGCTTCGGCCAAAGCTCCGATCTGGCGCAGGTGCGACTTGAGAGCGGCCGGCAGCCGGGCACACTCGCAGTAGTGGCGCATGAAACGCAGCCGTTCCGCACGCGTTGTGAAAGGCAGGGCCGAGACAGCCACCTGGGCCAACTCGCGGCACCACCAGGTAGCGCCTCTTCCCAGACGCTCCCAGGCCCGCAGCGGGTGTGCGTCCAGAAAGAAGAACTCCGGGTTTCCGTCCGGACCGCTGCGGACCAAGATGTTCCGCCAGAAGAGGTTCCCGTGCGACAGACCCGCGGCGTGTAGCGCGGCCAGTTGCGTGGCCAGCGTGCGGATCAGTCGATGTCGCTGAGCGCGGGTGAGGACGATCCGGCCGTCGGCCAGGCGTAAGGCGTAGTGGGTAAGGTCGACGGCGTCCGGAACTTCCTCGGTGATGAGGAAGCAGGCTGTCAGGAAATGCCCGATGCGTCGTTCGCCGTAAGCCACTGCTCGGACGGCCGGGATTCCGGCCTCGCGCAGCGCGTTGAGGGCTCGGTATTCGGCCTGCCCCCGGTGCATGCCGAAGAACGTTCCGCGGAAAAACCCGCGCAGCCGATTGGCCCAGCGCGCAAAGTAGTACCGTTTGACGTAGAACCCCGGCATGTTGTCCACGCCGGGCACCAGCAGCGTTTCGGTGGAGCGGCTCCAGGCCACCACGCGGCCGTCCGTGCACGCCAGCACCCGCGCCACGCTGTCCAGGCCGACACGGCGCAGCGCCGCGCGGTAGGCCGGATCGATTCGCATGTGCTCGGTGTACACCATTCGACGACCCTCACGGTGCAGGTGTACCGACGGGGTTGGCAGTGCGAGCAGCGCCCGGGCAGGCGGGTGGCCAGGCGCCGCGGTCGTTCTTGCCGCCCGCAAGCACTTCGCGGACGGCGCGCAGCACCCGTTCGGTCGTCAGGCCGGTCATGCAGCGATGATCCAGCGGGCAAACCTTGAGCTGACACGGTCCGCATTCGACCGGCACCTGGAGCTTGATTTCGCCGGTGTAGTCCGTATCGGTCCACGCCTGATGGGTCGGGCCGAAGATCGTTACCGTCGGGATGCCGAACGCGTGACCGTAGTGCCGCGGCCCGGTGTCATTGCAGACCAGCAGACGCGCTTGCCGAATGAGCACCTTCAGCGAACCGAGCGTTGTCGGTGGCCGGTCGCAGCAGACCACAGGCATCCGCGTCAAAGAGGCGATGCATTGCATCAACGCGCCCTCCGTGCGCGGATTGCCCACGATCACGGGCTGGAGTCCGAACTCGGCCGGCAGTCGATCGCACAGTTCCGCAAAGCGCTCGGGCAGCCAGCACTTGGCCGCGCCGTAGGCTGCGCCCGGGTTGATCACCGCGTAAGGCTGACCGTCCGCCAGGCCATAGTGCCGTAGCAGCTCTTGCCCAGCCTCCTCCTGGGCCGGGGTAATCCCGAGCCGTACGCGCCGGTCGGCAACTCCACAGCCGAGGTGCTCGGCCAGTCGCACGTAGTACGGCAGCACCGGGCTGGGAACAAACACTCCCGCGCGTCGCAGCGGCTTCAGACGGTCGGTCAGAAGCCAGCCGCGGCCATCGCGCGCGTAGCCGACGCGCCGAGGGATGCCCGCCAGCCACGTCACGAAAGCGGAGCGAAAGGAATTCGTCAGCAGCAGCGCGGTATCGAAGCGGCGGCGGCGCAGCTCTGCGGCCAGCGAAAACATCTGCCATGTGCGCCGCGCTCCTGCTTCGGGCGGCCAGAACACGCGCTCGTCATGCCACCCGCCGCCCTCCACGATCTCCTGCACGTAACGGCGCAGCAGGTAGGTGATCGTCGCGGTGCAAAAGTGGGTGCGCAACGCCGCCAGCACCGGACTGGCCAGCACCACATCCCCGACCCAGTTCGGCAGCACGATCAGCAGCCGTTCGATCAAACCACGCTCGGCGACCGACATGGTATGCAGTCTACCCGAGGACGCGGACCCTGGGGGAGTCGGGGCAGGCGTCGGTGCCCATCGCGTCGGAGCGTGCTCCCCGCCGGGCCGCGTCAGTGCCCGATGCCGTGCACGGCAGAGCGGTACGTCAGCAACCAGAAGAATTCAACGTTCCCGCCGTGGCCACGGAGCGGGCTCTCGAACTCGCCGAGTAACTGCCAGCCGAGCTGGAGGGCGTCTTGGCGGCACCGGGCCAGCACTTCCGGCAGCCGATCCGGCCGTACCACGCCCCCGCGGCGCGCTGCCTGGTCCGCTTCGTACTGCGGCTTGACCAGCGTCAGCACGCGGCCCGCCGGCATCCGCAGGCAACGGCGCGCGGCGGGCAGAATCAGCCGCTGCGGGGTCCAGCCGACATCGATCGTCACCAGGTCGGCCGGTTCGGGGCACTCGTAGGTCAGCGCGTTGGTTCGCTCGCAGACCACGACGCGCGGGTCCCGTCGCAGCCGGTAATCCAGCACGCCGTAGCCCGGATCTACCGCGTATACCCGCGCGGCCCCGTGTTGGAGCAGGCAATCCACGAATCCGCCGACTTGACTGCCGAAGTCGACGCATGTCCAGCCGGTCACGTTCAGGTCGAAAGCCCGCAAAGCGGCGGCCAGCTTAAGGCCGGCACGCGACACGTACGGACAGGCGGATGGGGACATGTTCAGCGTCTGCCAGGCTTGGCGGGGTTGACCGGCACCCACACGCCGTTTGGCGACCGCTCGAACTCCTCGACCTTCGAACGTGCGAGCCACTCGAGCGACTGACCGTCGAGCACGAGGGCGATGCTGCGGCGTGGATTCAGAGGCAGGCGGTCCCGATCGATTCGCACCCGATGAACGTTTCGCGTTTCAATCACGAGGCGCTGGTCGCCGCATTGCAGCACGCGTGCCCGGGCCGGAGTGTCGCTACGGATTGGCGCCAGAATGGTTAGATACTCCGGCAGTTCTGGCTCCGCGAACTGACTGGTGGCCACAGGCCCCGTGGAGGGCCGACTGGCCGGCGCCTCGGGCCAATCCGGTATGGCGGGCGCTATTGGCTCCGTTGTCGGCGAAGGCGCGGCAGTGGGACCGGTAGTTGGTGGCGAACTCGTGCGCCCGTTCCCCTCGCAGCCGGGCAGTGCGAGCCCGAGCGTTACCAGCCCGATGAACGCCATCCGCCGAAGCATTGCCTGCGTCCTGCTGGGCCGTCGGATCCGATGCGGTCCGCGAGGGACCCGGCCGGCGATATCCGCTCATTATACGCGGGCTGCATCGAGCGGGCGGCGTCGTACACCTTTACGCGCCGCCGGAGCGCACGTACAGTTCGCCCGAAACGCGATCTACGAGTTTTCGCCGACACGAGCGATGGTCACCGTCTCCGCACCGCCGCTGCCGAGCAACCTGCTCCGCAATCGCAACTTCATGTTGCTGTGGGCCGCGTACGGGATCAGTGCCGTGGGGGACCACCTGAGCGAGATGGCTTTGCTCCAGACGGCGGGCGGGTTTCAGCGGGACGACGTGACCCGCGTTCAAGCGCTGATGACCTTCTGCTTCTTCGCTCCGTTCGTGTGCCTGGGCCCCTTGGCCGGTTGGTGGGCGGACCGCTTCAGCCGCAAGTGGACCATGTTCGGCGCGGACCTCATCCGGGCCGGCATCATGTTGAGCGTTCCGGTTGTTGTGCCGGTCTTGTTGCAGCGCGGGCTCGGCGATTTCGGCGTCACATTCCCGCTCATACTGACCGGGGCGCTGGCGGCGTTCTTCTCGCCCGCCCGACAGGCGCTGGTTCCGACGCTCATCCGAGACGAACAGCTCGTCCGTGCCAACGCGCTGATCAGTGCGCTGGGCACCATCGGGGCCATTCTGAGCGCCATCATCGGCGGCGCGCTGGTCGATCTCAGTGTGGCCGGACACCTGCACTTGGACTGGAACTACCGTCTGGACGCGCTGACGTTCGTGGCCAGTGCGATTCTGGTCGCCGGCATCGCCATGTCGCGCTCGCGCGCTATGCCGCACACCCGGCCGGCGGGCGTATGGACGCCGCTGCAAGAAGGCTTCCGGTATGTGAAGGACCATCGTCGAGTTTGGCAGGTCATCCTGCTCGGAACCGTCTTTTGGGCCGCGGCGGGCGTGGTCATCTCGGTTGTGCCGGCGCTGGTGCGGGATGTCTTCGGCGGCCGGTTCTCGGAGGCCGGCATGTATCGGGGGCTGATCGCCGCCGGCTTGGCCGCCGGAGCGGCCATCCTCACGCTGATCGGACCGGCGTTCCGTGTCTCCCTGGTCGTGCTTACAGCGCTGTGCGGCGCCGCTCTTTGGACGTGGATTCTGGCGGCGACCTGCGCCCTACAGCTTGGCCGCATCCTGACAGCGCTGTGCCTGTTTCTGATCGGCGTGCACGGAGCCAGCATTCTCGTGGCGGTGATGGTTGTCATTCAGCGCTTCGTGCCGGACGCGCGGCGCGGGCGCGTGTTCGGCGTCTCGGACATGTGCACGATGGCGGCCATCGTTGCCACCACCGGGCTCCTCGGTCTGCCGCACATCCCGCATCTGGACCGCTACATCCCCGGGTTGCTTGGGCTGACCGGCGCCGGGGTGCTGCTGACGGGCGCAGCCGCGTGGCGCATGTATCGACGCGGCAGCGAACACAGTCCGATCGTTTGGCTCGGGCTGGAATTGATCCGCTTCTACGCCGCCTTGCGCTATCGCGTCGGACGCGTGGGCATCTGCACTGTGCCGCGCACCGGACCGGTGCTGGTCGTGGTGCGCGGGCCTGTGGACCTGTCGCCGCTGTGCGTGCTGGCTACATGTCCGCACCGCGTGGTCCGTTTCCTCCTTCGCCCTGGGTCGTGTCGCGGCCTGCGCGGCGCGTTGCTTCGCCTCACGCGAGCAGTCGCTGACGAGGCCGTCATCGACGGTGCGGACACCGTGAATACAGCCCAGTACCCGCGAGGCGGAGACTGTTTCGGCGTCCTGGTGTCCGAGGATGGTGCTGGGTCGCCGCTCGCACGCAGCGACCTTCTCAACTTGGCAGGTTCGCTGGCCCTGCGCTGCGGGGTCGTTGTGATTCCATGCCTCGTTTGGCCCGAAGGAACTCGCGGTACAACGACGCCGGCGCGCGGACGGTTTGGCAACACGCGCGTCCGGTACGGTTCGCCCGTCGATTTGGCTTTCCTGCGCTCGCCGAACGCCGGCGCGGACGCGCGGCGGCAGGCGGCGACGCGCATCGAGCAGGCCATCCGCGCGCTAGAGGTGCAGGAAATGGCGTCATGATGTCGCCCGCGTCCCGAGACAGGCTCGCCTCTCAACGCGCCGTACCGCGCCTGCCACGCGGGGCCGTGCGCGTCCTGCTTGTGGCCGCGCTGGGGCCACTGGCCGTCGCAGTTTTGTTGCGCCTCCTGGCCGTACCGCTGGGGTGTCCCGGCCGGTTTGTGTACCTCTGGTCGCCGGTGTGGGAACGCCGGGTCAATGCGGTGCCATCCGCGGTGCTTATGGGCGTCGGGCTGGCGGTCGCGGTCTGGCTGTCAGGCACAGGAGGCCCGAAGGGCCGACGACTCGGCTTCGTCCTGGCGGCTGCCGCGGTCGTCGCACTGGCTGTCTGGTCGTACGTTGCGCCGCCGCAGCACATCAATCAGCATGTCTTCAACACCTTCTCGCCGTCGCAGGATGGCGCGTTCGTACTCGAGGCGTTGCGCATTCGCTCTGTGTCGGACTATCTCGCTGCTTTTCCGCAGCGGGCTGCGTCGCCGCCCGCGGCGATGCGCGGGACGCGCGTGATCAGCAATCCGCCCGGCGCGACGCTGTTGGCTGTCGGCCTCCGGCGGGCGGTCGAGCGGTGGCCTTGGCTGGCTCGTCTTCCCACTGCGCGCGTGCGCCCGGAGATGGCCAGCGAAAAAACGTGGGTGACGGTGGGACCGGCCGTCACGCTCGGGCTGGTGTTCTTCTGGGTGCTGACGGCCCTGTGGGCGTTCTCGACGGCGTTCTTGTACGCCACGGCGCGGCTGTACTGCCCGCGGCCCGCCGCGCTGGCCTTTGCCGTCTGCTGCGTCTTTACTCCGGCGACTCTCCTGCTGACGCCCGGCAAGGACCCGGCCCAACTGCTGACGACGGCCGTGCCGCTATATTTCTGGCTGTACGCTTGGCGACGCAACCGGCCATGGGCGGCGCTCGTGGCTGGCGCGGTCTTTCCGCTGGTCTGCCTCGTCAGCCTTGTCCACTTCTGGCTGGCCGCCATTGTCGTGGTAGCTACGGCGTGGGGTGCGTCGCGCCGCGCCGGTGAGTTGCGTCGTACGCTTTTGGGTGTCGCACTGCCAGCGCTCGTCGCAGCGGTGGCTGTGATGGCGGTCGTGTCTGTCGTCAGCGGCCTGGACTGGTATGGCACATTCACCTCCGTGGCCCGGTCGCAGGCGCTGGTCACCCGCGGTCCCGACGCCATGCCGCTGGTCTGGCAACTGCTGGGCGTGCCGTTGTTTCTGCTTTTTGCCGGCCCGGCATTGTGGGCGCTGACGTTCTGGAGCCCGCGCGACGGGCTCGAGGCCCCGAGCTTGACCCCGAAGGAAGTGCATTTCGGCAGTGGGCTGGTGCTCGCTTCAGCGGCTGTCATGGTGGCTACGGTGGGGTTCACCAACAGCGAGACGCCGCGATTGTGGATTCCTTTTGTGCCGGTGCTGATGCTGGGGTTGTTTCTACGGCGGCCGCTGTTGCGTGGGGGTACGCGATCCGCCGTCGCGTTCTTGACAGCGCTCGTTTTGGCGCAGGTTCTCAGTGCGGCGGTGCAGTGGTCGCTGATGGACATGCGCGAGGCGGAAACTCGGTTGCTGGACGGGCGTTTCTTCTCCTGAGGCCGTCCGAATGTGGTCCGCGCGTGCGGACGAGGCGTGGGGGTCGCCCGCAGGCGTCGCCACGCGGGTCGCGGGCCGCGCACCTGTGCCAAACGCAGTGCGGGGCTGGCCGCCTGGGCGTTCGGATAAGGATTGCCCCACCGGCCCGCACTTCGTTACAATCGACGCGGAGGCTTTGAAGTGTCCCGTGCGGCGCGCTGGGCGACGGGCGTGTGTGTCGATACACCTCTGCGGCTGGCGCCATTTTTTCACACCATCGCAGCCAGGAGGAAATCCCCGTGACAATCAGGCCGTGGGTACGACGATCCGCTTGGGCTTTGGCCCTGGTTTTGAGCTGGGTGGCGGTTGGTCCCGTCTGGGCGTCCGACCATGGGAAAGTGGCCGCCAATCAGGTAAGCGAGGCCAGTTATCAGGCGTTCTTACGAGACTGGCTCTACACCCACGCTGGCCACAACCGCGGGCGCACCGGTGCTCAGCATGACCCGGCCCGCAATAACATTCTCAGCCTCATGCAGAGCTATGGGCTCGACGCTGCCTTGGAGCCTTTCACGTATTCGGGCTACAACGGCGTCAACGTAGTCGGGACCAAGGTCGGCACGGTCTATCCCAGCCGCATCTACATCATCGGGGGCCACTACGACTCGGTGAACAACCCGGGCGCCGATGACAACGCCAGCGGCGTGGCCGCTGTCCTGGAGACGGCCCGCATTCTGAGCCAGTACCCCTCCGACGCCACGATCCGGTTCATCGCGTTCGATCTGGAGGAGATGGGCCTGTTCGGCAGCAAGGCGTACACCACCGCGCACCAGAACGACGATATCCGGGGGATGATCTCGTTGGACATGGTCTGTTACGATCCGGGCACCAACCATGCTCTCATCTACGGACGGACGGCGTCGAATCCGATCAAGACGGCGTTGGCGAACGCCTTGGCCGAGTACAGCGGCGGGTTGACGGTGACCATCGGGGGACAGGTCGACCAGAGCGACCACGCGCCGTTCGAGGCCAGAGGCTGGCAGGCGTGTTTGCTCATCGAGGGAGCTGTGTGGGTCAATCCGTACTACCACACGCAGAATGACAACTACGACATGCCTGGGTACCTCAACTTCCCCTACGCCGTCCGCATGACACGCACGGTCGTCGGCTGGCTGGTGGACCAGGCCGGCGTGCAGGTGGACGGGCTGTTGTTCAGCTACCCGGACGGCTTGCCCGAGTACAGCTTCCCGAATGGGGCGACGACCGTCCGCGTCCAGGTGACCGGCGTCGGCCAGATTCAGCCGCAGCCCGGGACCGGTCAGCTTCATTACTTCGCCAACGACACCTGGTACAGCGTCCCCATGACGATTCTGGGCGCCAACCTTTACGAGGCCACCTTGCCCCCGGCCACGTGCGGCGACGCCCTGCTGTATTACTTCAGCGCCGAGACGAGCACCGGCCAGGTCTGGACAGATCCCTACGAGGCGCCCGAGGAGACGCACGTAGCGACGGTCTCCTATGGCGAGGCCGTGGTATATCAGAACCTGCTCGATACCAACCCCGGGTGGACGACGGCCGGTCAGTGGGCGTTCGGACAACCGACCGGCGGCGGGTCGCACAACCTCGATCCGGTCAGCGGCCACACGGGCAACTACGTGTATGGGTACAACCTGGCGGGCGATTACACCAACAACCTGTCGGCCACGTACCTCACGACCACGCCGATCAACTGCACCGGACGGTACAACGTCAAGCTGTACTTCTGGCGTTGGCTGGGCGTGGAATCGAATAACAACTATGACGAGGCGACCGTCGAGGTCCGCAACGCGAGCACGGGTTGGACGACCATCTGGCGCGCGACGGCGACCGGAGCGGCGATCAGCGATTCGAGCTGGGTCCTTCAGTCGTTCGATGTCTCCACCTGGGCGGACAATCAGGCCTCCTTCCAGATCCGCTGGGGAATGGGGCCCACTGATTCGTCGTTGACCTACCCTGGCTGGAATATCGACGACATCACGCTGACCGCCAACGACTGCGTCGGGCCGCCGATGGGCGCCTGCTGCCTCGCCGATCAAAGCTGTCGGATCAAGACACCGGCACAGTGTGCGGATCTGGGCGGTCTCTACGAGGGCGACGGAACGTCCTGCACGCCGAACCCGTGTCTGACCCCGCCAACGTGCCCGGGCGACATGAACTGCGACGGAGTGATCACCTACGCCGACATCGACGGGTTCGTCGAGGCGTTGGCCGGCTCGGAGACCTGGACCCACGACCCGTGTCCGTGGCTGAACGCCGACTGCAACCTGGACAACGACGTGACGTACTCGGACATCGACGCGTTCGTCGGGCTGATGGGTACGGAATGTCCGTAGCGGTTCAGCGACCAAGCAGGATTCCCTGACGTGGCAGCCCGTCGCGGCTCCCGGACAGCGCCGCCGCAGATCTGCGGCTTCGATTGCGCGTCCGCCGATTTTCCACCGGCGGAGACGGCCGGGTTGTGCCACACCATGGCGGCGGTGTGGTGTCGACGGCTGCGGACCTTGGTTCCTAAGAACGTCGCTTGCGAGTGGCGGCGCCGTTCGGCATCCAAGCGTCGTAAGACCGGTGGGCAGGTTAAGCGCTGACTTCAACCGCTTGGTTCGTCCGGGCTGAGCGTCGGCAGCGCGTCCCCGCGGCCGGCTATCCTACCTATACTGCGCACCGGCGAGAGTACTCTGCGCCTGCGAGGAGACACGCCGTGCCGGCGGCCGATCTGCAAACTTTCGTCGTCGAGTTGGAAGCCCGCGGGTGGCTGAAGCGTGTGGCGGTCGAGGTGGATCCGGTCCTGGAAATCACCGAGATCGCGGACCGCGTGATGAAGGCGGGGGGACCGGCCCTGCTGTTCGAACGCGTGAAGGGCGCACGCTTTCCACTGCTTATAAACGCTTTCGGCAGTCGTGAGCGAATGTGCCTGGCGCTGGGCTGTGGCAGCTTCGAGGAAATTGCCCAGCGCGTACGCAACCTGTTGCGGCCGGAGCTGCCAACCACGCTGCTCGAAAAGCTCCGAAAACTGCCGGAACTCGCCCAGCTCGGGAACCTGTCGCCGAAGGTGGTGCGACGCGGTGTCTGTCAGGAGGTCGTCCACACGGGTGACGCCGATCTGTTTGCGCTGCCGGCGCTGCATTGCTGGCCGCAAGATGGGGGGCGGTACCTCACGCTCGGCGCCGTGTTCACGAAGAACCCCGAGACGAAGGACCGCAACATCGGCATGTACCGCGTGCAGCTTCTGGAGCCGCGGCTAGCGGCCATGCACTGGCACGTGCACCACGATGGCGCACGCCACTTCCGCCTGTACCAGCGCGCCGGGCAGCGCATGCCGCTGGCCATCGCGCTCGGCGGACCCGCGGTCATGCCCTACGCGGCGACGTGTCCGCTGCCGCCCGGAATGGACGAATGCGTCTTCGCGAGCTTCCTCCAGGGGCAGCCGCTGGAACTCGTCCCGTGCGTTACACAGCCGGATATCGAAGTCCCGGCAACGGCCGAGATCGTCGTGGAGGGATACATTGATCCGGCGGAGGAATTCGTCCTGGAGGGCCCGTTCGGCGACCACACCGGTTTCTACTCTTTGGCGGACTACTACCCGCGGTTTCACGTGACAGCCATCACCCATCGGCGCGAGCCGCTTTTCCCGGCTACCATCGTCGGCCGGCCGCCGATGGAGGACTACTGGTTCGGCAAGGCCACCGAGCGCATCTTCCTGCCGCTGGTGCAGATGATCGCGCCGGATGTGCTGGATTACGACCTGCCGCAGTTCGGCTGTTTTCACAACTGCGCGTTTGTACAGATCCAAAAGGAGTATCCGTATCAGGCGCGGAAGGTGATGCACGCGCTGTGGGGGGCGGGCCAGATGGCGCTGACGAAGATCATCATCGTGGTGGATGAGGACGTGGACGTGCACGATCCGGACGATGTGCTCTTCCACGTGTGCGCGAATGTCGACCCACGCCGGGATATCGAATTCGTCCAGGGACCGGTGGATATTCTCGATCACGCCGCCCCGGTCTGCGGTGCCGGCAGCAAGATGGGCATTGATGCCACCCGCAAGCTCCCCGGCGAAGGGCAGGTCCGGTCGTGGCCGGAGGCGCTGCGCATGAGCGCGGAGATCCGGGACCGCGTCACCCGCCGCTGGGCAGAGTACGGACTGGCGGCCATTCTGCCGGCGAGCGGTGGTTTAAGCGCTGTCAGATCTCCGTAACCGCCGTGTGGATTACCTGCCAAATCCCGTGCACGCTTTCTCCAACGGCGCGAATGGAGGCGGCAGCCACGAGGACAATCAGGCCGAGCAGGACAGCGTACTCGACGGCGGTCGGTCCGGATTGATCTTGAACCAGCCGGCGGCACAGGCGGGCCGCGAAGCGTAAGGCGCGCATAAACCAACTCCCATCGACGGGCGTCCGGACCGGCCGGCGTCGTCCGGCTTCCCTCCGGTCCTGGTATGCCCGTCACCCGCAGCCGGAGCCGCTGTTGGCCGCTTCCTCGAACCGCCCGGTTGTCCTGCCCGCGGGGTCCTCTCTGTTAAGGGTACGAATCACGAAACGGGCGCAGCAACACAAAACGCGAATCTGCGCAAACTTTCGCGGCGTGTGTGGCGCGCGACGGAGCACGACGACCCGGCCGATGCGCTCTCGCAACCGCTTATCGGGCGGGCCACGTCGCGTATTCGCGCGGCCGGAGGTGGACGTGACGCCTCCTCGACCGCTAAGATACAAAAAAGTCGCCTACGGGAGATCCGGAGCGGTTTGTCCATGGAGGGTGCGGCGGCATTATCGGCCAGCGTTTTGCTGCTCAATCGCCTGTACATGGCGATCCGGGTGGTCAGCGCGCGCCGGGCTTTGACCCTGCTTTACGCCGAGCTGGCCGAGGTGATCTCGGCGGATAACGGTCAATATCTGTCGTACGATTTCAACGACTGGGTCGAGGTCAGCCAAGCCAAGCGCCGGTTTGAACCGGAACACTATGACTGGATCCGCACCGTGCGCTTCCAGATTGCCGTCCCGAAGATCATCCGGCTGCTCACCTACGACAAGCTGCCCAGCACGACGGTCAAGCTGAATCGGCGGAACCTCTTTGCCCGCGACCAGAACCGGTGCCAGTACTGCGGCAAGCGCTTCCCGACCACCGAGCTGAGCCTGGATCACGTCATTCCGCGCTCGCAGGGCGGGACGAATTCGTGGGAGAACATCGTCTGCGCGTGCGTCGCCTGCAACGCCCGCAAGGGTGGGCGGACGCCGGAGCAGGCGCACATGAAGTTGATCGCTCCACCACGCCGGCCACGGCGCTCGCCGGTGTTGACGATCAAGCTTTCCGATTCCAAATACGCGAGCTGGAAGCAGTTCCTGGACTTCGCGTACTGGAATGTCGAACTGAAATAGCCCGCGCCCCAGCCGGGGGGTTGACGTGCCGTGTCGGGTATCCGCGACGCGCCCAAGGCGCAGCCGGGGAATCACTCGCCGTCGGGCGGCGTGGTGGCAGCGCGCATCCTTCGAACGACCACCGTGCGGGCGAAAATGTCGCCCAGCCGCTGCCGATTGCGCGACAGCAGGACCAGGAAACCGAGGATCCACAGCGGCGGTTGAAGTTCGAGAAAGCGCACCAGGTTCCGCACGACGATCTGAAACACGCGCGGACGCCCGCCGTTCTCGGCGAGCACGTGGGTTCCGAGGATGAGCTTGGCTACCGTGCGGCGTGTCAGGAGTTCCAGCACGAGTGTGTACAGCGAGCAGCTCCCCGTAGCCACGGCCCACCACACGAGGGCTTCCTGACCGGGCAGGCGTCGGGCGCCCGCGTCCGGGCCGACCGCCCAGGTGAACAGCTCGCGTACTCCGACCCGCGCATCGACCCCGAGCAAAGCGGCGCTGCCGAGCGCGAACGGGAGCAGGTCGAGCAGGCATCCGGCCAAGCGCTGAAAAGCGAAGGCGAGTGTCCATTCGGCCGGCAGGTTGAGGCTCTGCGCGAGTGACCCGCGCCGGAAAACGAACAGCGTCAACAGCGTGGCCGTCAGCACCAGCAGCGTTCCGGTCTGAAGCCACCGGGCTGCCGTTCCGGGGCCGGGTCGCTGCTGGAAAATGGTTGCCACAGCGCGCGAGCTTTCGGCCGGCTGTCCCTCAATCCGCCCGAAGCGCAGCCACGCGCCGCCAGGGGTCGAGACGAGCAGCGCCACGTGCTGATTGAACCCCTGGGCGGCAAGGTACGCGATGGGGCGCGCGTCGTCGGGCAGCGCGGAGAGCGTGATGGCGGCCGAGCGCCACTCGGCCTTGCCGGTTTGGAGGTCCCCCAGCAGCCGCCACGCGTGCAGGTCCTCGGTTCCGTCGGCGGTCCGGCGCGCGACGAGGATGCTTGGCACGCGGCTCACAGTGGCGACCCAGAACGCCGACACGTCGGGCGGGACGGACAGGGACGGGCCGGGCTGCCAGCGCGTGGTTTGCGAATCCCAGCGCTCGAAGCGGATCTGCGCCCGGTCCCGATCGAACCACAGGACGTGCAGGAAGTTCTGCGCAACGCCCAGGCGCGGACGCAGGCGCGGGTCCGCCTCCCCTTCGCTGCCAGCGGGCGCCGGGGTCATCGTCGTCCAACCGCGCGGATCATATCGTGCGACGACGAGCCGGCCCTGCGGGCGGCCGGGCGGTCCCGTCTCCGTGCCCGGGTCGTTGGAGTCGTCTCCCGCTGCCGGTACGAGTGCGTAAAGTTCATTGTTCGCACCCAGCAGGTCGACGGGGACGACGCGACCCGGGAGATTCAACTCCGCGGTCCACGCGTTTTGCCGAAACGCGTAGAAGTCGCCGTCCTCCAGGAACACGTACAAGCCGGTCCGCGCCACGGCCAGTTCGACAATGGAACCGTGCAGTGGCGGACGTGGCGAGAAGGGACTGTCGGGACCACGCACCTGAAGTACGGAGCGCGCCCCGTCACTTTGCACCAGCCACAGCGTCTGCTCGTCCGCGGCCAGCCGAGAGGTCTGGCCGGCCGAGATACCGGCGACGGCCCCGGATTGCGCGTCCGCGACTGCCCCCCGTGCCAGAAGCAAGACCGCAACCAGCAGCGCGCGGGACGTGTCGTGCCTGGGGAGAGAACGCGTCACGGTGTGGCGGGCCTTTCGGGATAGGCAGACGGGCGCGCGGGTTCCGCGTCGATCTGTTCGCTCTCGCCGCGCCAGCCGGTGGGAAACTCGAACACTTCGGGGCCGATGTCCGGCCGGAAAGTGGCTCGCAGGACGTCGAGTCGCATTTCCGCCCGCTGGCGTGGCCACGTGACAAGGTAGCGCCGGGGTGTGTACGGCCCGTCGGGACCGATGCGCTGGTAGTCCCGCAGAATCGCGTGCATCACCACCTGCCCGTCCGGAAGCCAGTCGACGATCTCGAGCGGCTGATGCGGCGGACGCGGATCGAGTTGGATTTCCCGCATGCCACTGGGTTGACGGTCGATCCCGAGTCGCACGAAAAGCAGACGGCAGTCGTCATCCGCCTTGCGCAGCACCGGCAACAGACCGCCTTCGAGCGTCTCGGGCAGCGGCCGCAGAAGCAGCGCGTCCATCAGTTCGTTGGGCGGCACGGGAAGTTTCTCCAGCGCCGGCTCGCGGCTCTGGTCCCACCGCCCCCACCACAGCTTGTTCACCTCCGGCTCGATCCACACCCAATACCGCTCGTCGTTGGACCCGAACTGGGCCACGGTCCCGGCCAGCGAACGCACGTCGAACAGCAGCGATTGCGGCGGCGCAAACAACAGGCGGGCGTCGTGACCGACGAAACTGCGGGTACGGCCTTCGGAATCGACGAACCGGAACGATACCACCGCGGCGTACTGCACCGGCCGGTCCAAACGCGCCAGGTTGTCGTTGACCGTCAGAAGAGCCGCGCGTCGGGTGATGGGTGTCAGGTCCCGCGGCGGCGGACAGCCACAGATCAGCACCGTCAACGCCGGCAGCAGCAGGTCGGCATGACCGATCCAACGCTGCCGGTGCCGGGCGCTGCGGCCCGAGCTTTTCGCAGCGTCGAACTTTTCCGGCGGACACGTTGTCGACAGGACCGAAGGGGGCGCTGGCCGTTGTCCGTCGTGTGGCCCGCTAGTCATGCACGGACTCCGGTTTCCGGTCGTTTCCGACGACGTCGCCCGAGCGGAGTTCGCCGCTGACGAGCTGTGCGAGCTGGTTGCTGAGCTGCTCGAGCTGTTCCTCGGCCAAAGCGGGTCGCCGCACGCGATGCATGGCGTCGGTGCGCAGGTCCCGGAATTCCCAGTACTCACCATCGAAGTCGTCAGAGGTTCGCTCCAGCTTCAGCACGCGTTTTCGCCACAGCAGCAGCGCCAACAGGAAGCGGAGCTGGATTCGTGCGGGTTCCGCGTCGTCTTCGAGCTGCTGGAGAAGCTCGTGCGCGATCGCGGGATCGAAGGCCGTTCGCCGTCGCACCGCGGGGACGGGGCGTCGGGTTCGCCAGGACCCGACGGCTTCGAGGGTGCCCGCGGGCGAGCAGTTGGCGCAGTAGTCGCGCCGCTCGTAGCCGGTCGACGCTTCGTACAGAAACGCCCGGACGGTTTCGCCGGGTTCAAACACGTGTCGGCAGCCGGCGCACTGTTCCGTCGGCCGCGGCGTCTTCCAATCGTTCATCAAGCGGCACACTCCCTGGCCGGACACAGCATGGCCGGATTATACGGCGTCGGCGCGGGATCGGGGCAGATGGACCACGGCGGGGCTCAGGCCGGTGTCGGCAACGGCCCCGCCTGGGCGTCGGGCGGCGGGGCGACGGGGCGTGCGACCGGCAGCCCCTCCGGACGCCGCTCCTGTTCGCTGGCGATCAGATCGCCGACGGTGGGGCGGTCGAGGCGCTCGCCGGCCAAAAGACGACGGATTTCCTCGCCGGTCAGCGTCTCGTACTTGAGCAGCGCCTGCGCGATCGTCTCCAGCTTGTCCCGGTTCTCGTGGATGAGTCGGCGGGCGTCCGCGTAAGCGGCGTCGATCAGCCGCTTGACTTCCTCGTCGATGGCCTGTGAGGTCTTCTCCGAGAATTCCCGGCTCAGCCCGAAATCCAACCGCGGGCGGCTGGTGACCGGTTCGTCCCCATAGTAGACGAACCCCAACCGTTCGCTCATGCCCCACTCGGTGATCATCTGCCGCGCCAGCATGGTGGCCTGTCGGATGTCCGCCATCGCCCCGGAGTTCATGTCGTGGCCCAGCAGCTCCTCGGCGATCCGGCCGGCGCACAGCACGCGCAGCGTGGCCTCCACGTAGGACCGGCTGTACGTCATCCGATCCTTCTCGGGCAGCGAAAAAGTCGCCCCGCCGTAGGGACCGCGCGGGATGATGCTGACCTTGTGCACGGGGTCGGCGTCCTTCAGGAGCGTCTGCACGAGGGCGTGTCCGGCCTCGTGGTAGGCGGTGAGCGTCCGGTCCTTTTCGTCGATGACACGGCTGCGCTTCGCGCGCCCCCAGCGAACCTTGTCCCGAGCTTCTTCGAGGTCTTCGAGCTCGACCATCTCCTTGCCGGCCAGCGCCGCCAGCAGAGCGGCTTCATTGACAATCGCCGCCAGGTCCGCCCCGCTGAACATCGGCGTGCTGCGGGCGATCCGCTGCAACTTCGGGTCCACCGGCGGCTGAATCTTCACCTTCCGCGCATGAACCCGCAGGATTTCGAAGCGCCCTTTAACATCCGGCAGCGGCACGTACACCTGCCGGTCGAAGCGGCCCGGACGGATGAGGGCGGGGTCGAGCACATCGGCCCGGTTGGTCGCCGCCACCACGATCACCTGATCGTTCGTGTCGAACCCGTCCATCTCGACCAGGATCGCGTTGAGCGTCTGCTCGCGCTCGTCGTGCCCGCCGCCGTTGTAACCCAGCCCGCGCCGTCGGCCGACCGCGTCGATTTCATCGAGGAAGATGATGCACGGGGCGTTCTCCTTGGCCTGCCGGAACAAATCACGGACCCGCGAGGCCCCCACCCCGACGAACATCTCCACGAAGTCCGAACCGGAAATGGAGAAGAACGGCACGTCGGCCTCACCGGCGATCGCCTTGGCCAGCAGCGTCTTGCCACAGCCCGGCTCGCCGACCAGCAGAACCCCGCGCGGAATTCGCGCCCCCAGACGCTGAAAGCGCTTCGGATTCTTCAGGAACTCGACGATTTCGAGAACTTCCTCCTTGGCCTCTTCGACCCCCGCCACGTCCGCGAACGTGACCTGCGTGTGTTCCCGGGTCGTTACGCGGTGCCGACTGCGGCCGAAGTTGCCCAGCATGCCCGGCCCGGCGCCGGTCTGACGAAGCTGGCGGAACAGCAGGAACCAGATCACCGCGATCAGCAGCAGCCACGGCACCGTGGACAGCAGAATGTTCATCAGCAGGTTGCTGCTCGGTTCGCTGTACACCTCGACGCGCGTGGGGCTCTTGGCCGCGATTTCCTGGCGGATTTCTTCGATCTTGTCCGCCACCCGCAGATATGTGCACTCAAACGCGCGCGTTTCCGGCCGGGCGTGTGCCGGAATGCGCTCCTCGTGAAACTCCCCGACAATGGCATCTTCGCGGATCGTCACTTTGGCAATGTCGCCCCGCTCCACGTGCGTCCAGAACTGACTGATGCTCATCTTCTGCGCACGCTGCATGCTCTGGTTGAGCATCACCAGAAACATCAGTCCCAGCCCCAGAATCACCACCCAACTGAACAAGCCGCGCGACATGCGCGGCGGCGGACGCGGCGGGCCGCCGTTGCCGTTGGGCCTGGGTTTGGGGAACTGCGATTCGTCCGGCATGATCGGACCTTCTCTCTGGCCACGGGCGCGGTGCCTGACGCGGTGCCGCGCCGGCGGGGCGCGGACGGTCGTCACCACTCCTCGTACATTTTGGCGACGATCTGTCGTGCAAGCCCGTCGACGGCCCGCTCCTGGGCGAATTTCTCCGTCTCGCCGGTGGGCGTCAGGTAGTCCACGGTCTGGAGCTGTACCGGCGCGTCCACGAGCAGCCGACCCGTCCGGACGTCCCGCCATTGAATGCGGACGGCGAGCGTCAACTGTTTCTCACGCGGCTGCCGAGACCGGAAGTCGGGTGCCCACGCGGCCTGCCGCTCTTCCAGCACTTCGCCCGTAAGTATCGTATCGGCCTTTTCACGCGGGGCCAGTCGATAGGGTGTGTCGCTGCCGATGCGCTTCTTGACCGCCTCGGTCAGTTGGAACTCAAGATCACGCCGGAATTCGCGCGAGCCGAACATCTCGACGTACACGGTGCGGATGTCCGTCCGATACGGTCCGCCGGCTTTGTAGCCGCAGCCCGTGCTCAGCAGCAGAAGGGTCACCGCCGCGCTGGCTACCAGCCGGAAGATCATGGAGCGACCTCCTGAAGCGCCGCGCCCCCGGGCTGACCCGTAGCCGCTGCTTCGGCGTCTTCGAGCAGCACGCCCATCGCGCGCAGGCGACTGCGGGCCTCGGCTTCCGCGAGCGTTCCGGGCCAGTCCCGCAGGATGCGCCGGTAATAGTACTGGGCCGCGTCGGGCCGACGAGTACGCTCGTACCAGCGGGCAATGTCCAGGTCCTTCTCCGCCCGCTGCTGACGAATGCCTTCGAGCCGCTCGCGGATCCTTTCGCGCTCCGCGTAGCCCGGGAACGTGTTCTGAAATTGCCGATACTTCTGATCCGCTTCCAGCAGCGGACGATCGTCGAACTTGATGCCCGGGAAGGCCGCCTCGGCGGCCTCCGCGGTCCGCAGCATTGCGTACTGGACGTAACGGCCGCTGGGGTACTGCTCCACCAGACCCGCATATTCGTCCTGCGCGAGATCCATGTCTCCGCGCGCGAAACGAAAGTCCCCTTTGTATTTCAGGGCCAGTTCACCGATTCGCGAGCCCGGCTCACGCTGCCAAACGCGGTCGAGGATCTCCACGCCGTCATCCCAGGCTGGCAGACGGAAAATCCCCCACAAAATTCGCTTCTGGCCCGCCAGAAACGCCCGCCCGACGTCCAGACAGCGCGCCTGCGCCAGTTGGAACAGCTCGCCCGATGCGTTCTCGGCCACGTTCTGGTACTGCTGCACCGCCTTCCAGAAGTCGCGTGACTGATAGTAGCTTTCCCCGAGCAGGTAAACCCCCTCGTAGTAGCGCTCGTCGTCCGGATTTTGTTTGACCCATTTGCGCAGAATACGCCGCGCTTCGGTTGGCTCGCTCTGCGCTAACAGCGCCCGGGCTCGGTCCAATGGATCTTCCGGGACGCCTTCTGCAACGGGTGCCGCATCGACCCAGCGGTCCGTCTGCGGGTCGAGTACCTGCCGCTCCCGGTACTTCTGCTCCTGGGCCGAAGCCGGCGCAAAGCGACCCGCCACCGTCAGAAACACGAGAATCATCACCGGACAGGTCCGTCGCCGCGACATCACGGGTGCCGATTATAGGGGGCCGCAAGGCCCGTGCCAGTGCGAGCCCTGCGGTCGGCCGGAGTCGGTCGCCGACAGTCAGCGCGCCGTACTGGCCGGGCTATACGGCAACGTGACAAGGACGCGCGTTCCCACGCCGACTTGGCTCTCAAGCCGGACGCTTCCGCCCAGCGCCCCGACGGCGTGCCGGACAATCGACAGTCCCAGGCCGGTGCCTCGCTCGGGCCCGGAGCGACTGCGCTGCACCTGATAAAAGCGCTCGAAGACGCGCTGCTGTTCTTCGGCGGGGATGCCGCAGCCGTCGTCACGCACTTCGATCGCGACGTTCTCGCCGTCGTGGCGGACGTATACCGCGATGTGGCCGCCGGGGTCCGTGAAGCGGATGGCGTTGTCCACGAGGTTGTCGAGCACGAGTCGCAACAGGTGAGGATTGGCGCGGAGCGTCACGAAATGCGGCGGCTCGATGCGCGACTCCCAGTGCTGCGATTTCCGCTCAAGCGCGTCCGCGAAGCGGGCGTGCAGCTCCTCCAGCCAGCGGCGCAGGTCAATATCCTCCGGCGTGAATCGCTCGGTGGGAGATTCCAGACGCGACAGGTCCAGCAGGTCCTGGACCATCTGCTCGAGTCGCTGGCTGTGGCGGTCGATTTTGCTGAGAAACTGACGGGCCAGCTCAGCCTCGCTGCTCAGGTCCATGGACAACAGGGTCTCGACGGCAGCGCGGATCAGGGACAGGGGGGTGCGAAGCTCGTGCGAGGCATTGGCGACGAAGTCGGTCCGCACCTGAAGCGCACGCTGGAGCTCGGTGACGTCGCTGAGCACGACAACCCGGCCGGACATCGTGGCGCCGACGCTTTGCTCCGGATCTGGCAACAACAGTTCGGATGCCCGGGCGAGCAGGTGCGTCGTGCCCTGCCGGCCGCTCACCGTCAGTCGCACCGGCTCCGAAGGTTCGCGGTCGTCCCCGGTGCGCGATCCCGTGAGCAACACCTGAAGCGCATGCTGCGGGAAGCAGGCTTCCACCGGGCGGCCGACGAAGGTGTGCGGGTCGTCGGGCCGCAGGTCCAGCATCCGAACCGCCGCCGGGTTAACGAGTACGACCCGTCCGTCAGCCCGCGCCACAATCACACCTTCGTGTAGCTGCTCAACCAGCGTTTGCAACATGCTGCGCTGCCGGTCGATAAGCTCTACCTGCGAGGCCAGGCGCGTCCGCAGGTCGCGAAGCGTCGATACCAGATCGCCGAATTCGTCGTCGTTTCCGACGTGCGGCAAATCAGCCATCTCCTCGAAAGACATCGCCCGGGCGGTCGCGATCACCCGCTGGAAGAGTCGGCGACGTACTTGGAGCACGAACACGACGAAGACCAGCGTCGCGACGGCGGCTACCGTACCGGCCGTGGCGAACAGGCGTGGAAAGACGCCCGGCTCCCGCGTGGCCGCCCACGCCGGACGCGTCAGCCAGACCAGGCCGTAGGGGTGCTCGTCGGGTCCGATGCGTGCGGCGGCGATCAGGTGCAGCCGGTCGACCGGTCCCCACGCTCGGACGCCCGCGGCCGACCCGGTGCGCAGAGCCTCACGGGCCTCGGGCTGAAGCAGCAGACCCGGGTCGCGCGTGCCGTCGGGTGCGCCCAGCCGCACCTGGCCCTCAATGTCTACGACCGTTACCTGGACGCCACTGGCGTGCAACGTTTGCAGGAGTGGGGACACCGTGTCTTGCGGCAGCGCCGGCCACTGCTCACGCAGCACGTCCCGCAGCATCTGAGCCTGCACAAGCAATTGTCCGGCCAATTGTGGGTTGCGCGTGCGCGCCTCTTCCCGCTCAAGCAACCACAAAGAGACGCCGCAAGTGGCAACTACGAACAGCCCACCCGTCAGAAAGAGTCGCCACGGCCGCCCGCTGAGGATCATGCCGCGTTCATGTTAGCTCGGGAGTTTGCTCGGGCAATCGAAAAGCGTAGCCGACGCCGCGGACCGTGTGAATGCAGTCCGCCGCCGGGCCGAGCTTCTTGCGCAACGCCGCGATGTGCACGTCCATGGCGCGGTTCGTCACGGCCGCCCCCTGCCCCAGCACGCGATCGATCAGTTGTTCGCGGGATAGGACGCGGCTGCGGGCTTCCATCAGCGCTGCCAGGATTCGGAACTCCGTCGCAGTGAGTTCCACCGGTCGGCCCGCGACGGTCACCTCGTGTCGGCCGTGATCGAGGACGACCGGACCCAGCGCCAACACCTCGCGCGTTGCGCCCGCACTCTCCCGCCGCCGAAGCACTGCCGCCACGCGCGCCAACAGCAGCTTCACCGAAAATGGCTTGCGAACGTAGTCGTCCGCGCCGAGTGCGAAACCAACCAGCTCGTCCTCATCCGCCGCTTTGGCCGTCAGCATGATGATCGGAATCGCAGCCGTTCGGGGCTCACGCCGCAAACGCCGCGCCACCTCGTCGCCCGACAGCCCCGGCAGCATGCGGTCGAGGATGACGAGGTCCGGCGGCTGACGGGTGGCTTCCGCCAGCGCCCGCTGACCGTCCTCGACGCGCCGGCAACGGTAGCCCTCGCGCTCTAGGTGATAACGAAGCAGATCCGCCAGGTCTGCTTCGTCTTCGACGATCAGGATCGAAGCGCCGTCCGCCATCATCACGCCGCCCGCCCCCGGCAATCTGCCGCCCGCGTGTTAGCTCTTGGCCAGGATCGCATAAAGAAAGTGTAACCGACCGTCCGGCATATCGTCCCGGCTACGCTTGCCAAACCTACGCGCGAGCCTGCCGTCGGAGATCGGGAAAAAGACTGATGCATGCGTATGCGAAGCTCCCCAGCGTCAAGGCGGCGAGCAGCGCCGACCACAAGGCAGCACCGACGGATTGCGGTGGCGTCTCCGGCGGGGCGTCGGCGGGGGTCAGCCACAGGTACCAGGTCATTTCGAACGCGCCGACGATCAGCAGCACCACGGCCACCGGCAGCCAGCGCCACAGGCGGGTAGCAGCAGCGATCAGAAACGGCACACAGTAGAAAAAATACCGCTCGTGGACGCGGGCCGGGAAGAGAAAGGCCGCCAGCAGCGACAGCCCCGCGTACGCAACCCAGCCCAAGGGCTCATTACCCCAACGACGCCGGATGAGCCAGGCGGTCACGACCAGCGCCGCACCGTAGAGCAGCGCGCCGACCTGACCTTTGGTCAGTCCGGGCCACACAACGGTCGTGGCGGCCAGCACTTCGGGCTTGCTGCCGCGCGCTAAGAAGTCCAGCCACCAGAGGTTGAATGCCTTGAGCGTCGTAAGCGGAAACTGTTCGCCAATCGGCAGTACGTAGCCTCGCTGGTACCAGCGCAGCCAGCCACCTTCCGCGTGATCACGGTTGGCGATTGCGTGGGGCGCGATGAGGAGGACGGCTGTGAGCGCAAGAGCCGGGAGAAACCGGCATAGGTACCAAAGCAGCCCTCCTTGGGCCCGTCGAGTGGCCGCCGCCGAGCAGCATTGCGGGGCCGCCGGCGGGCCGCTGGGTTCTGCGTTGGGTAGTGTCGTTTTCGCAACCGGGGCGCGAAGCAGTCCCAGCGCGACAATGATGAGTGTCGGACAAAACAAGATGGCCTGTGCCTTCAGCAGGAGCGCTGATCCGAAAGCGATACCGGCACGGATGGGGCGGCGCTCCATGATGAAACAGAGCGTCCAGACCAGCAGGCAGGCGAGGCAGGAGTCGAGCTGCATCCAGAGGCCCGTGTTGAGGACAACAGGCGGTGCCAAGAAGGTGATCGCAAACGCAGCCGGCTCTTGCCAGCGGTGTAGTCGTGGTTCTCCGAGACCGCGCACGATGCGCAAGACACCCCACGCCAGAAAGAAATCGGCGAAGAAAAGAATAACCGCGTTGACCGCTCGCGCGGAGAGGGTGTTCGCGATGCGAGACGTAGCGTGTCTTCCTGCAAACTCTTTGTATGCAGAAAGTTCTGGGCCGACGGGCAGCGTGCGGACTTCCGTATCTACCAGGTGCCACAGCTTACCTTGGGCCCAGAAGACGTAGGCGGCCGCTGGCGGATAGTTACAGGCTTCGGGAACCGGGAAAGGCGTCGGCTGGGGGCCGTAGCCCCACGCGGCCGGCATGTGCACGTTGATCAGGCGATGCTGTGGGAAGTCGTAAATGGCTGTGGGACCGTGTTCTGCGGACCAATCAGACCATGCCATGAAGTGCAGATGGTCCATCAGAAACCCCTGCTGGGGTGCAGCGATGATCAGGCCGATGCGTGCTGCGAAACCGGTCAGGAGGGAGGCGATGACTAGTGCCCGCGAGGTAGAGGTGGTGGTTCCACAAGCTGATAGTGCGTTGGTGGCTTCCGGGGGCCTGGGTTGAGGGGTGCTTTCGCGGTGGTGCATGGGTCGCCGCTGAGTTGGTGGCGGGCCCCCCTGCCCAGTCAAGACAGGAGCCCGTGTCTGGATCGGGTTTTAGCTTGTGCCCTGCAATTTGGCAACGCTTCGGCGTGGCAATGCCGGTCCGCCTTCTTGGGCGCGCGACCAGTTCCTGGGGCGGATCGGTCGTAATCGTTTGAGCCGTTGATAGTTAACAACCTGTAACTTGCTGTGTGTTGCTGTGTGTAAATTGACCGCCCTGCATTTGTGAGTTATACTAGAACGATTCATGAAAGCGCTGCCGACACAGCCGGCGGTGCGCGGGGTGGATTGCTGGTCGGGGTGCGGGTCGCGTGAGCCGCCCGGTACTGGATGCATAATCTTATTAAGGAACGAGTCTTAGGTAGCGTTGACATCGTCGACGTGATCGGCGAGCGCGTTCGCTTGGCACGCCGGGGCAGAGATTTTGTGGGCCTGTGCCCCTTCCATCCGGATCATAAGCCGTCGCTATCCGTCAGCCCTTCGAAGCAGATTTTCAAGTGCTGGTCATGCGGCGCCGGCGGGGACGTTATCCGGTTTGTGCAACTGATCGAGCGGACCAGCTTTGCGGAAGCCTTAGGGTTGTTGGCGCGACGCGCGGGAATCGAGGCGTGGTCCGAGCCCGCGGATCGACGGGCGGCTCAGATGCGCGAGCAGGTGCTGGCGGCCGTCGCATGGGCCCGTGCACACTTCCAGCGCAATTTGACTAAGACTCCGGCGGGCCGTAGTGCGCTGGATTACGCCGAGCGCAGGGGATTGAGGCCCGAAACGATCGAGCGACATGGGCTGGGTCTGGCAATCGACTCTTGGCGTGATCTGTTGGACACCGCCCGTCGGACCGGTCTACGCGATGAGGTCCTGCTTCAGGCGGGCCTGATTGCCACCAACGAGCGGGGGGATACCTACGATCGCTTCCGTAACCGGCTGGTTTTCCCGATCGCTGATGCTCTGGGGCGGCCGATCGCCTTCGGGGGCCGGACGCTGGGCGATGATCCGGCCAAGTACCTGAACTCGCCCGAGACGATCCTGTTCAGTAAGTCGCGAGTGTTGTACGGCTTTGATCTGGCCCGTCGTGCGATCGAAGAGCGGCGGTCGGTGGTCGTGGTTGAGGGTTACCTGGATGCCGTCCTGCTGCACCAGCACGGCTTCACTCACACGGTGGCGACGCTGGGAACCGCGCTGACGGATGCACACGCGAAGCTGTTGTCGCCGCGGGCGGCTACGATCTACCTGTGCTTCGACGGCGATGAGGCTGGGCTCAAGGCTGCGGATCGGGCCGTGGAGGTTGCGTTGCGGACGCAATGCGAGGTCCGTGTCGCGTTGCTGCCGGCGGGGGAAGATCCGGCGGACTGTGTGGTCAAGGGGGGGGCCGAGCGTTTCGAGGGTTGCTTGAACAGCGCCATGGACGCGCTAGAATTCAAGTGGTTGCAGACACTTAAGTCCTTCGGCCAGGCCGATCACCGGACGAGGCGGACCGCTGTGGAGACGTTTTTGCGGTTCGTGGCGGCGGCGGCATCGGCCGGCGGGGTCGATCCGCTTGAGCAGACTATCCTGGTCGGGCGGCTGAGCGACCTGCTTGGCGTGCCGGCGGAGTCGGTGTTTGAGCTGTTGACGACGGCAAAACGCGGATTGCCGCGCCAGGGCGCGGCGCCGCCCGCAGCCGAGAGCAATGTTTCCAGCTATGTGGCCGGCGTGGCCGAGTTGCCGGCCGGGTTGGTTACTACGATGGAGACGGTTCTTGGACTGCTGTTGTCTTGGCCCGATTGCTGGTCGTCGGCGACCGAGGTGGTGGCCGACGGCGCCGGTTATTCTCAGACGTGGCAACAGCTTTACCGGATACTGGTGGAAGGACGGACGCGCGACCCGCAATACTCTATCGGCGATATCGTCGCGCGCTGCGACGACGGTTCGCTTTTGGAACTGGTGGACCGGGCGCGGGCCCGAGTTGTCGGCGTGACGTCCCCTGCCGACCACCTGCGCGCGGCCTGCGAACGGTTGCAGTCCGAGCTGACCGCACTGCGGGCGCGGCGACTGCATGAGCACGTGCAGCGGTCCGGCGGCGAGGACGCCGACGCCTTCCGGTCGTTGCAGGAGAGCGCAGTACGGCAGGATTGGTTGATCCCGCCGGAGAGCCGGTGGAGCATGGCGCGTTGATTTTGGTGGCAGCGCGCCGGCACGTATGGACGTGGAGTGAGCGGAGTGGGAGTGGCGAGTGGCCGCGCGAGAAGACGCGTGCGGTCTGGTTCCTGGGAGAACGTGAATGGGATCTGTTCAGCCCGACATCGACCCCATTGAGCAGAGTGTGAACGAGCTGATCGAACGGGGGAAGCGTCGTCGCTATCTGACGTGGGAAGAGCTGAATGAGACGCTTCCGGATGAGGCCATCTCGCCGGAGAAGCTGGAGAGCGTGCTCAATCGGATTGAGCAGAGCGGCATTCAGATGATCGACGAGCTGGAGGCCGACAAGATGCGGGAGGCGGGCCGCAAGCCGGGCGGCTCGCTGGAGGCGGCCGAGGGGCTCGAAGAGGTGACCGAGGCGGATCTGACGGACACGGCGACGCGCCGGGTCGATGATCCCGTTCGAATGTACCTGACACAGATGGGCGAGATTCCGCTGCTGACCCGCGAGCAGGAGATCGCCCTGGCAAAGAAGATCGAACTGACGCGGATGGCGTTCCGGCGGCGGGTCCTGGAGAACGACTACTGCGTTCAACAGGCGATCGAGACCATGCAGGCCGTCGCGGACGGGCGGATGCCCTTCGACCGCACGATGAAGATTTCGACGACGGAGAGCATGGCCAAGAACACCGTGCTGAAGAGATTGCCTGCGAACCTGGCCACGGTGCGCAAACTGCTGGAGTTGAACCGGGCAGACTGGGCGATCGTCCGCGACACACGCGCGTCCGCCGCCGCCCGCAGGGCAGCGCAACAGCGCATGAACCAGCGTCGGCGGCGGGCGGTGACGCTGCTGGAGGAGCTGTCCCTCCGCACCAGTCGCATTGTGCCCATGATGCGGAAGCTCAGTTCGATTGTCAGCAAGCTCGACGCGCTGGAGCAGGAGATGGAACGTCGGGCGGCGGAGCTCCCGCCGGAAGAGCTCGCGGCCATGAAGGAGGAGCGCCAGGGTCTGATCGATCTGGTGATGGAGATGCCGGACGATCTGCGCCGGCGGGTGGAGGAGGCGCGCAAGGTTTTCGGGGAGTACGAAGAGGCGAAGCGGAAGCTGGCGGGGGGTAACCTGCGGCTGGTCGTGTCGATTGCCAAGAAATACCGCAACCGGGGGCTCTCCTTCCTGGACATCATNCAGGANGGCAACACNGGNCTGATGCGGGCGGTGGACAAGTACGAGTACCGNCGNGGNTACAAGTTCAGCACCTACGCGACNTGGTGGATCCGGCAGGCGATCACGCGGGCCATNGCNGACCANGCGCGGACCATCCGCATCCCGGTGCACATGATCGAGACGATGAGCAAGCTGCGCAACATCAGCAAGCGCTTGCTCCAGGAGCTGCGCCGCGAGCCCACGATCGAGGAGATCGCGGCCGAAGCGAAGATGCCGGTTTCGGAAGCGCGGCGTGTGATGAAAATCAGCCGGCACCCGATCTCCCTCGATCGTCCGGTGGGAGAGAGCGAGGACTCCTACTTCGGGGATTTCATCGAGGACGAGAAGGCCGAGTCGCCGGTTTCCAGCGCGTCCAGCGATATGCTCAAGGACCGGATCGAGGCGGTTCTGAAGACGCTGACGTACCGGGAGCGTGAGATCATCAAGCTGCGCTACGGCATCGGCGACGGGTACACGTACACGCTCGAAGAGGTGGGGCGAATCTTCAAAGTGACACGTGAGCGTGTCCGGCAGGTGGAGGCCAAAGCGATCCGCAAGCTTCAGCACCCCGTGCGGGCCCGCAAGCTCGAGGGCTTTCTGGACATGATCAAGAGCGGGTCCGAGTCCTGACCCGCGGTGCGCCTTTGTTATTCGCCGCTGGCGTGAGGCCACCGGCCGCCGGCGGCGTTCCTCTGCGCCGCCCGCGGACGGGGTCTTCACAGAGCCGGCGGGCTCGCCGCAGGACGCGTTGCAGCATCGGCATCGTCAATCGCCGCGTAAATGTGTTCTGCTGACTGGGATGGTACGAGGCCAGCAGCCAGCGCCCATCAGGCAGCCGCAGCGTAGCGCCGTGCGAAAAAGGCGGTGGTCGCAGGCCCAACGTCCGGGCCGTGGCCTGCCACGCAACCTGCCCGAGGGTCAGCGCGACACGCCACGGCACACACTCCAGCGTCTCCTTCAGATACGTTCGACAGCGGTTGAGTTCCGCAAGGGTCGGCCGGTTGCCCGGGGGTGCGCAGCGACAGACGGCCGTGATGAGGCAGTCGCGCAGCCGCAGGCCGTCGTCGGCAACGGTGGAGGTCGGTTGGTTGGCGTAGCCGGCGTCGTGCAGGGCGCGGAAGAGCCAGTCGCCGCTGCGGTCACCCGTGAACAGCCGCCCGGTACGATTCGCCCCGTGCGCGGCGGGGGCGAGACCGATCACGAGCAGGCGCGCGTGGGGGTCTCCGAAGTTGGGCACCGGCCGGCCCCAATATGTTTCGTGGCGGTACGCGGCCCGTCGGGTCCGCGCGACCGACTGACAGTAGCGGCGCAGGCGTGGGCAGCGGTTGCAGGCGATGACCCGCGCGTTTTGGCGCCGCAGCCAGTCGGACGATTCGTTCGGCGGGGCAGACGACATCGTAGAACGCAATCCGTGCGTCATGTCGGGCAGAGCGACCTCTACAGTCTCTGCCTGACGAGTGTCAGCGCAAGCTGGCGGGCGGCGTTCCAATCGGGTCGCCACCCGATCCATATGCCGCGAACAATGCCCTGGCGGTCCAACACGCGGACGACCGGCAGTTCGGGAAACGGTTCCAGTTCGAGCAGCGGGCTGCCCAGCAGGTGTTGCAGGCCGTCGCCGCAACGGGCGATCGCGCGCCGGGCCCGCAGCGGGTCGGCGTCGAGGTTGTAGCACAGCACGCGCACCTGTGAAGTGGGCAACGCGGCCTGCAAGGTGCGCAGGGATTCGAGGGTGCGCAGACCGGCAGCCGTCGCACTGGTCCAGAAGCACTCGATAATGATGCCCGTTCGCGCCACCTCGCTGGTCATTGTCTGGCCGTTGGGGTCCTGAAGGGTCCACGGGCCCGCGCGCCGGTGGAGCCAGCGCACCCCCAGGGCCGCGCGTGCCTCGAGGCGCTCGGCCGCCGCCCGCAGAGCCTGGCGGCGTGCGTCCGCCAGCGGCGCCAGCGGGGAGGCGGCGCGGCTGTCCACGTCCGACTGGAATGCCGCCCAAAGCTGTTCGAGACGCGCCCGCGTACGTGGCCACGGACTGCCCGGGTACATGAGCTCATCCAGCAAAGCGTCCTCGTAGGAAAGCGTGCGCAGGAAGCGGCCGGCCTCCTCCGCGCGGCGGTCGGCCCATTCTGCGGGCTCTCGGGTGTGCTGGGCGACCACCGCAACGACGTGCGTGCGGACGCCCCGGTTCTCGTCCCGTTCCTGGGACTCGAAGCGCGTGACGCGGCCGGTGCGGGGGTCAAACCAGTAGCGGCCAGTGCACGACTGGCCGAGCACCTCCGCGACGCCCAGTTCGTCTTCGACAACGAAATCGATGGGCGTGCCGATGCCGGTCTGTGCTTCGGAGCGGGCGGCGGTGCACCGCCACACGCGGCGGAAGGCATCGGGAGCGGTGCTCCAGGCGTCAGGCTCCTGGGCTCCGACCGGGAGTACCGGCAGCAGGTCCAGTGCGGGCTGAAGGTCGTCCAGGCGGATCAGCGTCTCGGGTGGAATACGCCGTCGTCCGAACTCGTCCACGCAAAGCACGCCGCCGCGCGTGGATTCAGACGATTCCGCCGTAATGTTGTGGGTCACGGTCAGCAGCAGGAGCGCTTCGTGTTCGCGGCGCTGGAAGCACCAGATGTCGATTCGCGCGACGGTGCTGGCGATGGGCTGGCCGCTGTCGAGAGCGAAGCTCGTCGCCCGGCGTTCATAGTTCAGGTGGTCGCCCGGTTCGAGGCGGTAGCGCAGGGTGGGTTGAGCGGCCGCTGTCACGACGTATAAGGCACACGCCAGCGCCGCGAAGAGCGGTTTGGAAAAGTAATTGTGGGGCTCCGCGGGCCTGGTGTGCGCGATGTTGCTCATGGCGCGAATAGGGTAGCGGGAGGGGACGTCCGGCGGGTAGGCCGGCGGAAGAATCAACAGGCCAGTGGATGTCGCGGCCTTGCGGTGCGGGCGCTATGCGGGACCGGCCGTGGTCTCGCCGCCGGTCGTGATGAGGCAGGCGGGCCGGTAGAATGTGTGCGACACACAGGAGGTCATTGCGTGCAAGTCATTCATGAGCCGCGCGTCTATCTGGTGGGACGGCAAACGCTGGATGAGGCCGCGCTACAGCGGTTTCTGGACGACGTGGGCACGACCTGGAGCACCGACACCGCGGTCGGGGCCGAGCAGTTGTGCGAGGTGGCCGGACGCATCTGCTACATGTCGTTTGGCAAGGGCCGCAAATCCAACGCCGAATACCTGGCGCACCTCATCGAGTCCGGGCACGGGTCGGTGCTGGAGCATGCGGTCTGGAACTTCATCATTGCAGGCGTGTCGCGGTCGTTCACGCACGAGCTGGTGCGGCACCGGGCCGGGTTCGCCTACTCGCAGCTTTCGCAGCGCTACGTGGACGAGTCGAGCGCAGATTTCGTAGAGCCGGACTGCATCGCGCAAGACCCGGAGCTGCATGCGATCTGGAGCGAGTCGATACGGCAGTCCCACGCAGCGTATTGTCGGCTGGTGGAGGGGTTGCAGCGGAAGTTCGCCGGCGAGCCGGACCCGACGCAGCGGCGGAAACTGGCACGGCAGGCGGCGCGCAGCGTGTTGCCCAACGCGACCGAAACGCGGATTTTCGTCTCCGCCAATGCCCGGGCGTGGCGGCACTTCATCGAGTCGCGCGGGCATGAGCATGCGGAGACAGAGATTCGCAAGGTGGCGATACTGATTCTGCGCGTACTTCAGCGGGAGGCGCCGAGCCTGTTCGGGGACTACGAGATCGTTGCGCTGCCGGACGGGACCACCGTGGCCCGCACGGCGCATCGCAAGGTGTGAGCCCGGAGGCTGGCCGACGGCGGAGGTGCGCATGGTGCGTTGGGGCGGTACAGCGCGAGGATTCGGTTGGGTGCTTGCCGCGCTGGCGCTGGCAGCCGGCAGTCGGCCGGCCGCGGCCGAGCTGGCGGACCTGTACCTGCGCAGCGGGTTACGGCTTCGCGGCGACGTCGTCGTGGCTGGCGAGGTGGTTATCCTGCGCAACGCGGCAGGTGAAGTACGGATTCCCCGACTGGAGGTTGAGCGACTGGTGTGGGTGCCGGCCGAGGCCGCGTCGCAGCCGGCGCTGGAGGCCGCCTCCACGCCGACGACGGCACCGGTCGAGACCGAGCCCGCGCCGGACGTCAGCGTGCCGGGGCCGGCCGGCCGACCGACAGGCGGGGAGCTGCCCCCCGCTCCGCCCATTTCCAAGCGCGACATTCAGCGGCTGAAGCTGCACGAACTGCGACGGGACGATCCGCCGGAATTGGTGCGCGTGCAGTTCGACCGCCGGGGTCGGCAACGGGATTTGGCCCTGGAGGTCCTGGAAGAGCTGCGCAAACGGACGGACTTCGATCCCCGCTGGGAGCAGGTGCTTACGCGCGGACAGCCGCACGAGAAGTTGCAACTGATTATCCGCGAAACGGGAACGCGGTATGCGGACCGGATCGAGATTTTGAGCGACCCGGAGGTCTTCCTCATTTATCGCCAGCGGGTATTGCCCCTGATCAACAACAGTTGCGCCCGGTCGGGCTGCCACNCGGGGANGACGGCGCGGGCCTTTCGGCTGCCGATCGGGTCGAAGACGGGCGACTCGTACGCCTACACGACCTTCGCGGTACTGGATGCGATGCAGGGGTCGCAAGGGTTGCTGATCGACCGCGAGAAGCCGGAAGACAGCCTGCTGCTCAGCTACCTGCTGCCGCCGGAGAGAAACCCGCGACCGCATCCGCCGGTCGGCCGGGGGCCGAGCTTCCGCGCCGTCATCTGGGGCCGGGAAGACCCGCAGTACGAGATCGTTCTGGATTGGATCAAGCGGCTGGCGCGGCCGCGTCCGGAGTACGAGCTGGAGTACGAGAATCTGTACGCGGTGCCGCTGGGGGTGACGCCGGCAGCGCGGGAGGTCGAGCCGGTTCCGCCAGCAGCGACGGAGGAAGCGGGGACGGACGGGCCGCCACCGGAGGACAAGTAGAGCGCGGCGCGACCGGTGTGGCGGAGGGGCGGCCGATTCATGGAACGTTCTGCTGCGAAGAAGGGCGTTGCCGAGGCCAGGTCCGAAGGGGAGTCCGTGCGAACGTGCCGGGTGGCGCTGGCCGGCGTGATGATCGTGGCGGGGGCCTTCCGGCTGGTGGGGCTGGACCGCTTTCCGCCGCCGCTCAATCAGGACGAGGCGGTGCACGCGTACGACACGTACTGCGTGCGCACGCTCGGCGTGGACCACTGGGGCCAGCGGTGGCCGATCTTCTTCCGCTCTTTCGGGGCGGCGGACTATCACGCCGGCGTCTATCACTACGTGCTGCTGCCGATTCAGGCCGTGCTGGGGATGAACGTATTCAGCACACGTTTGCCTGCGGCCCTGCTGGGCATGCTGAACGTCGCGTTCCTGTATCTGTTGGCGCAGAGGCTGTACGGCCGGCGCATAGCGCTCCTGGCGGCCATGCTGCTGGCGGTATGTCCGTGGGCGGTGCTGCTGTCGCGAATCGCGTTCGAGGTGGCGTTGTGTCCGGGACTCACGACGCTGGGGCTATGGTTGTTGGCCCGCAGCGGTGGGGACCGGCAGCAAGGCGAGCGTGTGCAGCCCGCCGAAGCGTTGGCGCTGGGCGTGGCCGGTCTGGCGCTGGGGCTGGCAGCGTGGACATACAACGCTTACCGCATCATTGTCCCGCTGCTGTTGGTGGGTGGCGGGGTGCTGTTTGCGCCGTGGGTGCGCGGTTTCTTTCGGCGGCCGAACGCCTGGCATGGAGCGGTGGTGGCCGCGGCGGGGTTCGTGGTTGCGCTGTCGCCGTTTCTGTGGGCTTCGGTCCGCACCCCCGACCAGGCGTGGGGGCGGGCGTTGCACATCAGCATCCTGGGTAGCGGCGCTGACTTTTTCACCGCGCTGCCGAAGATCGCGCGCGCTTACCTCATTCACTTTCGTCCCGACTTCCTGTTCTTCCGCGGGGATCGCATTCAACAGGAACCCGGCTGGGGCCAACTGCACCACGCGTACATGCTGCTTCTGCCGCTAGGGTTGTGGCGCGTGATCCGACGGGCACGGACAGAGCGCTTCGGGTGGTTCGTGGTTTACTGGATTCTGGTGTCGCCGGTGCCGGCAGCGCTGACGTTGCCGGAATCGCCGAACTGGACGCGCGCTAGCGGCGTTCTGCCTGCGTACGACCTGCTCGCCGCCTCCGGGCTGAGTGTGGTTCTAGAGGCGGCCCGCGGACGTTCGCCGCGCACCTACTGGACGATGGCCGCAGTTTGCGGCGCGGTGATCGTCGCCGAGGTGGTTGCGTATCTGGTGTTGTTTGTGCGGCCCTACGCGGCGGCGAACTACCGCAGATTTCAGGCGGAGTGGGCGGCAGTCATGACCGAGGTTCGGCGGCGCGAGCCGGATTATGACGCCGTGGTGCTGACGACCCGCGGGGCGAACCAGCTCTACATGCTCTACCTGTTCTGGGGGCGCGTAGATCCGCGCGAGTATTTCGACATGCCGCGGCAGGTGCGCGNGGGAGAGCAGTGGGACTACACGGCGCAGCTAGGCAAAGTGCTGTTTTGGGGGAGCGAGATTCTGCCGGAGCTGGCGAAGGAGCTGTTGCCGGGGGCCCGGGTGCTGGTCGCAGAGCGTCCGGGCGTGCCCGTGCCGGGGCGTGAGTTAACGCGCTACGTGTATCCGACGGGCGAACCGGCACTGGTGCTATACCATGTCGAGCTGCCGGGCCGCCGTGCGCCGGGGCCGGGGGAAGGAAGCCCCGCGCCGCAGTAAACGACTCTGTGACGTAATCGGTAGGTTGCGCGCAGGACCAGGCGTTGCGGACTCCGGCGCGGGATCAGGAACCTGACACGCGCGTCGGGACTAGTCGCTCGGAGGGCGTTGACGTTTCGCCGCCGCGTTGCTCCTCGTGGTATTCCTGCTCGGTGTTGACGGACCAGACGTCGTAGCGGCCACCGGCGATGTTGCGGGCGGCGTAAATGCCGGTGAGCATGGAGTGGTCCTGGTTGTTGTAGCGGTGCAGGCCGTTGCGGCCGATGGTCTGGAGGTTCGAGAAGCGTTCCAGGAAACGGCGCAGGGTCGCGACCGTGTCCTGATATCCGTGGTCGTAGATGGGGTACGCCTTGGGCATGCGGACGACCGTCCCGTCCTCGACGTCGCCCGGGTCAATGAGCCCAAGTTGGGCGCATTCGCGCGTGCCCAGCTCGATCAGACGTCGATCGTCCCACCGCCACATCTCGTCCGTTTCCCAGACGAAGTACTCCAGCCCCAGGGCGGTACGGGACGGATCCGGAACCATGGCCGGGCTCCAGTTCTTATAGTTCTGGATGCGGCCCATCCGGACCTCCGGCGAGTGGATGTAAATCCAGTTGTCGGGGAATACGTCGGCGCGCTTCACGATCAGCACCACCGTCAGATAGTCGCGGTAGCGCAGCCGATCGGCCGCGGCCCGGATATCCGGCGGCGCCGGCGGGTCCAGCGAGTGGATCAGTTCGCGCAGCGGCATGGAGGAAATGAAGTGCTGGGCGATGAACTCGGTCGACTCGCCGGTGCTGGAAACGGCCTGTGCGGCCTGAACCTTGCGGCCATCGTGACACAGGCGCGTCACGCGCACGCCGCGCAGGGTGGGGTTGCCGGCGGCGGCCAATTGTGCGGCGCAGGTTTCCCACATCTGCCCCGGCCCGAGGCGAGGATATTTGAACTCGTCGATGAGCGTCGTAATGATCTGCCCGTCGCGCGTGCGGGCCTGGCCGAACAGTGCGCTGCGGATTGCTTCCCAAAGAGACAGGTTCTTGATGCGCTGGGCAGCCCAGTCGGCGGAAATTTCCTGGCACGGGATGCCCCAGACCTTCTCCGTATAGGTCTTGAAGAAGATCTGATACAGTCGGTAGCCGAAGCGACTGGCGACCCAGTCCTCGAACGACTTCGGATGCGGGTGCGGAAACAGCCGAGCGCGGGCGTAGCTGAACATGCAGCGTGCGGCTTCCCACACCCCGAGGCCGGCGAGTGCATTGCCGGCCTTGAGCGGATAGTCGAAGAAGCGGTTGTTGTAATAGATACGCGACAAGCGCGGGCGGCGCAACAGCTCCTCCCCCAGGATCTCTTCCCAGATCTGGTTGATAAGAGGGACTTTCGAGAAAAACCGGTGTCCGCCGATGTCGAAACGAAAGCCGCGATAGTCCACCGTGCGGGAGATGCCGCCCAGCAAAGTGTCAGCTTCCAAGATTACGGAAGACAGGCCGAGCGTGTGCAGCTCGCGGGCGGCGGTCAGGCCAGCGGGGCCGCCACCGATTACAACTACGTCTGGCATGCGTTGCGCCTCTGCTCACCGCGCGGCCAGGGAGTAACGTCCACGCGGGTCGCGCTTGCTCGACTCGCCCGCGTCCGGGCCAAGGTTCGAAATCAGCGGCTCTTGTAGCAGGAAAAAGGCCGGGTCACAACCCGGCCTGGTGAGGCTCAGGGAAGCTGATGGTCAGCGCCCGCCGGCAAAGTGCGCAAACGCTTTGTTGGCTTCTGCCATGCGGTGCACCATCTCCCGCTGCTGCATGGCGTCGCCCTCGCGACGATAGGCGGCCATGAGTTCGTCCGCCAGGCGCTGACACATGGGGCGCCCGCCCTTCTTGCGGGCGGCCTCGATGATCCAGCGGATGGCCAGCGACTGCTGACGCCGGGCGTTGACCGGCATGGGAATCTGATAGTTGGCACCGCCGACGCGCTTGGAGCGGACCTCTACTTCCGGCTTGACATTGTCCAGGGCCTGTTGGAAGACTTCGATCGGAGGGACGTCCTTGATCTTCTCGGCGATCAGGTCCATCGCGTCGTAAAAAATGCCCTGGGCGATGGATTTCTTGCCCTCCCACATCATCGAGTTGATGAACTTCTGCGCGACCTTGCTGTTGTATCGCGGGTCGCCGCGAAGCTGCTTCGTCGACTGTGTGAATCGCTTGAACGCCATTCTTCACCCGTAGGGATTACTTCTTGCGGCGTTTGACGCCGTACTTGCTTCGGCTGCGGTTGCGGGGCTTGCCTTCCTTGTCGTTGGCCACGCCTGCGCAGTCCAGCTTACCGCGGATGATGTGGTAGCGGACACCGGGCAGGTCGCGGACACGGCCGCCCCGGACCAGCACGATGGAGTGTTCCTGAAGGTTGTGGTCCACGCCAGGAATGTAGGCGGTGATTTCCTGCCCGTTGGTCAGGCGCACGCGGGCCACCTTCCGCAGGGCCGAGTTCGGCTTCTTGGGCGTCTGCGTCTTGACCTGGAGGCAGACGCCGCGGCGCTGCGGGCAACCCATCAGGTCACGAACCTTCGACTTGCTGGGCACGTCACGGCGCGGACGACGTACAAGCTGATTGATCGTCGGCATAGCGGTTCCGTCTTCCTGATACTCACCCGGTCAGCCTTCGCGACTACCGGCAGACCGGTCAGTATACTCCGGCGGGCGGCCGTGCCAACCCCCCTGTGCCCAAAACCGGGCGCAGTCGTTGAATGAGTCCTGCGCCGTCAGAGCGCGGGCCAGCCATCTGTGGACCGCATGGCGTGGTCGGCCGGCGCCTCCGCGAAGTCCCGCCCGTCGAGGACGATCCACGCGTTTCCGTACTGTCGCGGGACACGAAGATCAGCTCGACACCGGCGAAGCCGGCTCAGCCAAATCAGAACCGCGTAGCGTGCAGACAGCCGGCGGCACCAGAAGTGTTCGGGAGCGCGCACGAGATGGCCGAAAAGTATCTGGAGGATGCGGATGCGTTGTGGCGTGAGGTCGGAAACGTGTCGCACGGCAGTTACAGTTGCGGTTCCGATAATGTCTCCNCCTGAGACTTTGAAATGAACGCGGTCACCCGACGAAATGAGCCCGAACGGCGAGCGACGGCGACGGTACAAGCGCGCTTCGACTCGCTTGACACGGGACAGGAGTGCCTTGGCGACCGACGGGCGTACGA
>Ga0067045_1002341_pt1 | contig 255615 bp, 252 predicted proteins | sample TerdegcTABiofilm_FD_59184 | JGI IMG/M metagenome (GOLD analysis project Ga0067045, IMG submission 59184) | Combined Assembly of (Gp0054472, Gp0054536) Wastewater bioreactor microbial communities from Singapore -Terephthalate degrading... | reverse complement strand
CCAGACATTGAAAATCAACAAAATTGTTTGATGTTCGATGCTGTGAGTGCCCACACAGATTGCTTGATTCAAATTGTTAAAGAGCGACGCAACAGTTCGTTGCTGCGGGAGTGGAATTCTACTCAACCGCCTTCTCGAGTCAAGCCTTATTTTCAAAGGCTTTTCGAGGTTATCGACNNGGTTGTTTGCGTTGCCGCTTGCCCTGTCGATGGAGGCGCATTATAGGGAGCTGGCTCGGATTGGCAAGGGTGATTTCGCATAAAATTCGCATTTCCAGCTCAACCGCTCACCAATCAACCAAGGTGGTGTTTTAATGTTCAAGCAGGGTTCCGTATGCAGGCACTTTCTACCCCTTGCTGGGTCAAGGGTGTCGGTAGATCAAGGTTGTATCGAATTGCCTTTCCCGAACGCCATAACCATGGTGATCGGGATCCGGCCTTCGGGTAACATAGCGCCCCTTTGCGATTCTCACACTCTTGGGCTTTGGAGAGTTTAATGCCTTTTGCACTTGGCCAGCGTTGGATTAGTGATACAGAGACGGATCTGGGGTTGGGGACTGTCGTTGCTGTTGAAGGACGCATGGTTACCCTGTTGTTTCCGGCTACCGGTGAAAACCGCATGTATGCCAAAGAAGAGGCGCCGGTGACCCGGGTCAGCTTCAATGTGGGCGATCAGATTGCCAGTCACGAAGACTGGACCATGACGGTCGAAGAAGTGCAGGAGAAAGACGGCCTGCTTATATATGTAGGTGTTCGCACCGACAACGATGAGCCCGTTGCCCTCAAGGAAGTGTTTCTCAACAACTTCATCAAGTTCAACAAGCCGCAGGATCGCCTGTTCGCCGGTCAGATCGACCGTATGTCCCGCTTTACCCTGCGCTACGAGGCACTGATCAACCAGCACCAGCGCCGTCGCAACCCGACTCGCGGTCTGGCCGGTGGCAGGGTCAGCCTGATCCCGCACCAGCTCTATATTGCCCATGAAGTGGGTCACCGCTACGCCCCGCGCGTATTGCTGGCCGATGAGGTGGGTCTGGGCAAGACCATAGAAGCGGGCATGGTCATCCATCAGCAACTGCTCTCCGGTCGCGCCCATAGAGTGCTGATCCTGCTGCCCGAAACCTTGCAGCACCAGTGGCTGGTCGAGATGCTGCGCCGCTTCAACCTGCACTTCTCCCTGTTTGACGAGGAGCGCTGCATCGAGGCATTCGCCGATGCGGAGAACCCCTTCGAAACCGAGCAGCTGGTGATCTGCAGCCTCGACTTCCTGCGCAAGAAGCGTCGTCGCTTCGAGCAGGTGCTGGAAGCCGAGTGGGATCTGCTGGTTGTCGACGAAGCGCACCATCTGGAGTGGAGCGAGGAGGCGCCGAGCCGTGCCTACGAAATGGTGGAGGCGCTGGCCGAACAGGTGCCGGGCGTACTGCTGCTGACCGCGACCCCGGATCAGCTGGGCCACCAGAGCCACTTTGCCCGTTTGCGCCTGCTCGACCCGGAGCGTTTCTACGACTACGAGGCCTTCCTCGCCGAGGAACAGGCCTACGGTCAGGTCGCCAGCGCGGCGCAAGAGCTGCTGGATGGCGAGACCTTGAGCGATGAAGCCAGGCAGATCCTCGCCAGCCAGCTGGAAGGGCTGGACTTAAGCGATGCTGCCGCCCGTCAGCAGGCGGTCGCCAGGCTGCTGGATCAGCATGGCACCGGCCGGGTGCTGTTCCGTAACAGCCGCGCCAATATTCAAGGCTTCCCCGAGCGTCACCTCAACGTCTACCCTATGCCGCTGCCGGAGCAGTACAAGACTGCCATCAAGGTGATGGGCATGATGGGTGGCAATGGTGGCGATCTGCAGACCCGTGCCCTGCGCTACCTCTATCCAGAGAAGATCTTCCAGCAGTTCGAAGGCGACAACGCCACCTGGACCCAGTTCGACCCTCGCGTCGAGTGGTTGCTGGAACTGCTGCTCTCTGCCCGCCAGCAGAAGGTGCTGGTGATCTGCTCCGAAGCGGCCACCGCCATCGCGCTGGAAGAGGCGCTGCGTACCCGTGAAGGGATCCGCGGCACAGTGTTCCATGAAGGGATGTCCATCCTGGAGCGGGACAAGGCCTCCGCCTATTTCGCGCAAGAGGATGGTGGCGCTCAGGTGCTGCTCTGCTCCGAGATCGGCTCAGAGGGTCGCAACTTCCAGTTTGCCAGCCATCTGGTGCTGTTCGATCTGCCGCTCAATCCGGATCTGCTGGAACAGCGTATCGGCCGACTGGATCGTATCGGTCAGCAGAATACCGTCGAGATCCACGTTCCCTATCTGGAAGGGACTGCCCAGCGCGCCCTGCAGCTCTGGTATCACGACGGCCTGGACGCGTTCGAGCAGACCTGCCCGACTGCCCGCCCGGTATTCGAAGCGGTGCGTGACGAGCTGTTCGAACTGCTTGCCGCCAATACGGGTGATCAAGCCGCTCTGGATACCCTGCTGGCCAGGACACGGGAGATCCACGAGCCGCTCAAATCCCGCATGGAGCAGGGTCGTGATCGCCTGCTGGAGATCCACTCCAGCGGTGGCGCCGCCGCCCAGCAGCTGGTCGACAAGCTGGCCGCCGAAGATGACGACACCGGCATGATCTCCTTCGCCCTCAAGATGTTCGACGAGATCGGCGTCAATCAGGATGACCGTGGCGAGAATGCGCTGGTGCTGACGCCGGGAGATCACATGCTGGTCTCCAGCTTCCCGGGCCTGCCGCAAGACGGCATGACCATCACCTTCGATCGCAACACCGCCCTGTCGCGAGATGATATGGCGCTGCTCTCCTGGGATCACCCCATGATGCGCGGCGGTATCGACCTGATCCTGGGCTCCGAGATCGGTGCTACCTCGGTCGCACTGCTCAAGAACAAGGCGCTGCCCATCGGCTCCATCCTGCTTGAGCTGATCTTCGTTGCCGAGTCTGCGGCCCATCCCCAGCTCTACCGCTTCATGCCGCCGACCCCGATCCGTCTGCTGATGGACAAGAACGGCCAGAATCTGGGCGAAAAAGTGGCGTTCGATGCCTTCAACCGCCAGCTGACCCCGGTCAACCGCCACCTTGGCAGCAAGCTGGTCACGGCGTCACAGCCGGTGATCCACGGCCTGATTGGCAAGGGGCAGGTCATTGCCGACGAGCTGAAAGCCGGGATTGTCGACAAGGCCCGCGCCCAGATGGCGCAGACCCTGCAGCAGGATCTGGATCGTCTGGAAGCGCTCAAGGCAGTCAATCCGAACGTGCGCGACAGCGAACTGGATTATCTGCGCAATCTGCAGGCAGAATTGCACCACCTGATCGATCAGACCCAACTCAAGCTGGACGCAATCCGCTTTATCGTGGTCACCCATAACTGACAAGGTACCGACCGACAGCGGCCAGACCCAGCTCAAACTGGATACCCAATGCCGCTTTATCGTGGTCACCCATAACTACTGATGGGGGCTTGCCCCCACCTTCTGATGCGAGACATTTATGTTTGAATACTCACCGCCTCTGGAACCCTGGCTCGATATCCTGTTCAAGGACAAGGACATCATGGTGGTCAACAAGCCCACTGGCCTGCTGAGCGTCCCCGGGCGCGGCCCCGAGAATGAAGACAGCGTCCTGCATCGGGTGAAGCAGCAGCACCCCAAGGCGGCGGCAGCCCATCGCCTCGACATGTCCACCACTGGCGTCATTGTCATTCCCCTCAATCCCAATTCCCATCGGGAGCTGAGCCGACAATTTCGTGAGCGGGAGACCGAGAAGCACTACCTCGCCTGGGTGTGGGGCGAGCCGGAGGCAGACTCGGGTCAGGTCGACCTGCCGCTCTGCGTCGACTGGCCCAACCGCCCGAAGCAGAAGGTGGATCATGAAGAAGGACGCCACGCCCTGACCCTGTGGGAAAAACTGAAGGTGGAGAACGGCAACAGCCTGATCAAGCTGACCCCCATCACGGGTCGCTCCCATCAACTGCGCGTCCATATGCTGGAGCTGGGGCACCCGATCCTGGGTGACAACCTCTATGCCCATCCGGATGCGCTGGCGGCGGCCCCCCATCTCTACCTGCATGCGGCCATGCTGACCATCAGCCACCCCCGCAGCGGCGAGCGGATGACCTTCGAAGCCCCGGCCCCCTTCCCGGTCTGAGCAGTGAAACCGTCAGATAACACCCGATAAAAAAGAAAGCCCCCATCGCGAGATGGGGGCTTTTTCGTTCAGGTCAGACGCGAATATCGATCCTGCTTCCGAGGGAAGCGCTGGCCGATGTCGGCGCTGCCGGAGCGGACTGCGCTGCCGTTGCCAGCAGTTTCAAAGCCGATTCGCCCTCCTGGGTCTGCTGCTTCTTGGCCAGGCTGGCCACCATCAGTGCAGAACCAAACGACGCATTTGCAGAGCTAGAAATATCCATTGTGTACCTCCTGCCTAAACACTATCGGCCAGAACGTGGCAGACATGAGCCATATCGTTCAGAGCAGGTATGCCTTGTTCGGCGCACGCCGTGCCAACCAGCGCTCCTCCATCTCCAGCAGGGTTTGATAGGCCTTGGACGCCTGTTCCGGGCGGCTGAACAGATAGCCTTGTCCGTAGAGATGGATGTCGGTCAATGAACGCAGCACATCGAGCTGCCCCTGGGTCTCTATGCCTTCACACACCAGCTTCTTGCCCAGCATGGAGCCCATGCGGCAGATGTTGGCCACCAGCTCGGCCGCCTCTATGGAGGTGTCTATGCCCTGGATGAAGGATCTGTCTATCTTCACCTTGCTCACCGGCAGCTTCTGCAGATAGCTAAGAGATGAGTAACCGGTCCCGAAGTCATCCAACGCCAGGTGAACCCCCTGCTGACTGAGATCCTGCATCAGCTGCAGCGAGTTCTTCACCTCGCGCATTGTGGTGTCTTCCGTCACTTCCAGTACCAGGCAGGATGCGGGAATATGGTGTTCCATCAACGCCTTGGCCACCAGCTTCAACAAGTTGCGCTGGTACATGCCAGGGGAGATGTTGACGCACATCTGCAGATCGACCAAGCCCAGGTGCTGCCACTGGTGGAGCTGCTCGCACGCCGTGTTCAGCACCCAGCTCCCCAGCTTCTCGGCAAGCTGGAACTCTTCCGCCACCTGGATCACCTCGTTGGGCGGGATGAAGCCAAGCTCGGGGTGGCGCCACCTCAGTAGCGCCTCCACCGCCTCGCAGCGACCGCTCTCCAGATTGACTATGGGTTGGTAATAGAGCTCCAGGGCATTGTGTTCCAGCGCCATCACCATGTCGGAGGCGAGGTGCTTGCGCCTGGCGGTTTCGTTGAGCAGGGAGCTGTCATAGATGACATAAGGCACATGGGTCTTGCGACTGTGGAACAGCGCCTGCTCCGCCCGGCTCAACAGCTCCTGGGTCTGGTTGCTGTCCGTGGGGAAGAAGGCGATGCCTATGCCCACCTCCAGCCGGAAGGGGTAGCTGTCGATGATGATGTCTTGCTTGATGGCATGGAGCACCCTCGCCACCAGCTCCCTGACCTGGCGCAGGTCGCTGCTGTCCCGTTGCAGCATGGCGAGCTGATCGCCCCCGAGACGTGCCACCCACTCGCCGTTTTCACACAGGGCACGCAGCCGCTTGGCCAGCTCCTGCAGCAGTATGTCCCCTGTGCTGTAGCCAAACTTGCTGTTGATGTCCCGAAAATCGTTGATGTCGATCAGTATCAGACCAAAGGGAGTATCACGGCTGACATAGGACTCCATCTTCTCCAGCAAGGCCAGTCTGTTGGCCAGACCGGTCAGCGGATCGACCCGGGCCGTTCTGAAATGGCGCCTGGCTTCACGCACCAACAGAGCGCTGAGCAGAATGACGGAGATCACCAGGCCCAACACCATGAACAACAACGCATCGCGCAACTGGCCGAAACGCTTGTCATTGCCCGAATAGACGTTGATGTTCTTCTGCATCATGGAGGCGAGAGAGTAGGAGAGCGGCTCCTGCAAGGGCGCAAGGGTCATCATGATCTGCTGGTAGTCCGGCATCCCCGGCTTCAGCCTGGTCAGCTCCGGCTCCAGCTTGCGGATATTGCTCTCGGTCAGCTGAACCAGCCGCAGCGTCTTCGGACTGTCCGCCAAGCTCTTGCGCAGCTGGCCGCTCAGCAGTATGGGGGTGCGGCTCCACAGGATGTCGTAGCGCAGCAGCAGGGTTTCATGGTCGATGCCGCCGTAGTGGTAAATCTCGACGGCATTGATAAAGCGCCCCAGCTCGAGCTGCAACTGCATCAATGCCCAGGAGACGTCATAGGTATACTTTTCCATCACCCGGGTCGCATTTTGTATCTGCACCAGGCAATACAGCGTGCTACCCGTGAATAACAGAATGGATAGATAAAGAACGCCGAGTAAGGGCCAGGCCCTGGTCTTCGCTTTCACCCAGTACTCCCGCAAGTCACCGTCTTTACTGCTGAATATCGATTGCGCTCAGTTGCCAGATCATCATGTCGGTGAACTCGGATCGCTTGAGTTCGGGATGCTGATCCAGCGGCAGGATAAACCAGAGCGGCCCTTTGTCACGTACCCGCATGGTCACCCCATCATCCTGCCAGGCCAAGATGGGATCGTATTGCCTGACCTTATCCCAGTTGATCCGGATCTGGAAACTATTCAAGGCGGTGAGCGTGATGCTCTTGCCGTTGGCCTTCACAGCCGTCAGCACATCCGCCAGCTTGGGCCCCACGTATTTGTGCGGCTTGTCCACCCAGGGATTGCTCGTCACTATCTCATGCTGTGGCAGGGCCTGGATCATGGCCATGTCGAAGGCAACCTCACCATCAGTCGGGTCAGCGGGATCCAGATTCCCCGTCACCTTGAGGATCACGGGCCCTTCGGGAGCGGCCAATGCCATGGTGGGGACGACAAGGGAAAACAGTAATGGGATCAGGCCTAATGTTCGCATGCTTACCTCAGATCATTTCACTATCAACAACTTCAGCTTAGTAGCACTAAAAAAAACGGCCCGCAAAAGCGAGCCGTTTGATGACTATGACGGAATTACATCATACCCATACCGCCCATGCCACCCATATCAGGCATGGCCGGGGTATCTTTCTTCGGCAGCTCGGAGATCATGCACTCTGTGGTGATCATCAGGCCGGCGATGGAAGAGGCGAACTGCAGGGCAGAACGGGTCACCTTGGTCGGATCCAGGATGCCCATGGCCAGCATGTCGCCGTACTGTTCGGTATAGGCGTTGTAGCCGAAGTTACCTTCACCGTTCTTCACGGCGTTGGCAATGACGGAGGCTTCTTCACCGGCGTTGATGACGATCTGACGCAGCGGCGCTTCCATGGCGCGCAGGGCGACCTTGATACCCACGTTCTGGTCTTCGTTGTCACCACGCAGGGAGGCCAGCTTGGCGGCTACGCGCACCAGCGCCACACCACCACCGGCAACCACGCCCTCTTCCACGGCAGCGCGAGTGGCGTGCAGGGCATCGTCAACACGGGCTTTCTTCTCTTTCATCTCGACTTCGGTGGCAGCGCCAACCTTGATCACGGCAACACCGCCGGCCAGCTTGGCCACGCGCTCTTGCAGCTTCTCACGGTCATAGTCGGAAGAGGTATCTTCGATCTGCTGACGGATCTGAGCCACGCGGCTCTCGATCAGGGCGGCATCACCCACGCCATCGATGATGGTGGTGTTCTCTTTGGTGATGACGATGCGCTTGGCACGGCCCAGATCTTCCAGAGTCGCTTTTTCCAGCTCCATGCCCACTTCTTCGGAGATCACGGTACCACCGGTCAGGATGGCGATATCCTGCAGCATGGCCTTGCGACGGTCGCCGAAGCCCGGCGCCTTGACGGCAGCGACTTTCACGATGCCGCGCATGGTGTTGACCACCAGGGTCGCCAGCGCTTCACCTTCCACGTCTTCGGCCACGATGATCAGCGGTTTGCCCGCCTTGGCCACGCCTTCCAGCACCGGCAGCATTTCGCGGATGTTGGAGATCTTCTTGTCCACCAGCAGGATGAAGGGGTCATCCAGCTCGACGGAGCCGGTTTCCGGCTTGTTGATGAAGTAGGGGGAGAGGTAGCCACGGTCGAACTGCATGCCTTCGACGACAGCCAGCTCGTCTTCCAGACCCTGACCGTCTTCTACGGTGATCACGCCGTCACGGCCGACCTTGTCCATGGCTTCGGCGATCAGTGCACCCACTTTCTCGTCGGAGTTGGCGGAGATGGTACCGACCTGAGCGATGGCGTTGTTGTCTGCGCAGGGCTGGGACAGGGCCTGCAGCTCGGCGACGGCGGCCACGACGGCCTTGTCGATACCGCGCTTCAGATCCATGGGGTTCATGCCGGCGGCAACGGCCTTCAGGCCTTCATTGACGATGGCTTGCGCCAGTACGGTGGCAGTGGTGGTACCGTCACCGGCGGCGTCGTTGGCCTTGGAAGCAACTTCCTTGACCATCTGGGCGCCCATGTTCTGGAACTTGTCTTCCAGCTCGATCTCACGAGCAACGGAAACGCCATCCTTGGTGATGGTCGGGGCACCAAAGGACTTGTCCAGTACCACGTTGCGGCCTTTCGGGCCCAGGGTCACCTTGACGGCGTCAGCCAGGATGTTGACGCCTTCCAGCATTTTGATGCGGGCTTCGTTGCCAAACTTAACTTCTTTAGCTGCCATGTTCTTCAGTCCTTAAATCAATTCGGGAAAAGGGGGGAGGTGATTACTCTTCGACAATCGCCAGGATGTCGGTCTCGGACAGGATCAGCACATCCTGGCCATCCAGCTTCTCGGTCTTCACGCCGTAGCCTTCGTTGAAGATCACCTTGTCACCCACCTTGACGGCGAGGGCTTTGACATCGCCATTGTCCAGAATTCGGCCAGTCCCCACGGCAAGAACTTCACCACGGGTGGACTTCTGGGCCGCAGTGCCAGTCAAGACGATGCCGCCAGCGGATTTGGCTTCAGCTTCGATGCGCTTGATGATGACGCGGTCGTGCAGTGGACGAATTTTCATCGATAACTCTCCCAAAATGAGTCTCTGTGTTGCTTGAGGAATGGCCGCAGTCGGCCAAATTTGTTATGCCCCTGATCTGGGGCAATTTGGGTAGCCCTTCAAGGGCAAATACAAAAAAAATATTTTCACGTACTATGAGTATCTTCGATGGATCACCCACCCCCAATCAGGAAGGCGGATGGACGCGGCCAGCATTTCGGCCCAGAGCACATAGAGACCCTGCCTTGAGCCGACCCAATCCCATGCTGACCGAGCCCATGACGCCAGTGCTGCTGCGCATGACAGGCCCCATGATCCTCGGCATCGTTGCCATCCTCGCCTTCAACCTGGTCGATACCTTCTTCATCGGCATGCTGGGTACCCAAGCGCTCGCCGCCATCAGCTTCACCTTTCCGGTCACCTTCGTGGTCACCTCCCTCACCATGGGGCTGGGAGCGGGACTGTGCGCCCTGCTCGGTCATGCCCTGGGCCAGGGCCGTCACGACGAGGCCGCCCGCATCACCACCGACTGCCTGTTCCTCGCCGTCATCCTGGTGACCCTGCTCGCCGTGCTGGGGGCCTTGACCATAAAGCCCCTCTTTACCTTGCTGGGCGCCAGCGCCGAGCTCATTTCCCTCATCCATGACTACATGCTGATCTGGTATCTGACCGTGCCCATGCTGGTCATCCCCATGGTCGGCAATGCCGCCATCCGGACCACAGGGGATACCAAGACCCCCAGCCTGGTGATGGGGGTGGCCGGTCTGGTCAACGGGGTGCTGGATCCCCTGCTCATCTTCGGGCCCGGCCCTTTCCCCGAATGGGGCATTCGCGGCGCCGCCATCGCTACCTCGATCTCCTGGCTGATGGCCATGCTGGTCAGCCTGCACATACTGCGCAAGCGGGAGCAACTGCTGTCATGGCGCCTCTCCCCTCGCCCGCGGCTGCTGGCCCACTGGCGCGCCCTGCTGCAAGTGGCCGTGCCCGCCTCCTTCACCAACATGCTCAATCCGCTGGCCAACGCCGTGCTGATGGTCATCTTCGCCGGCCTGGGTACCGAGGTGGTGGCCGCCTATGGCGCCGCCTCCAGGGTGGAGGCGCTGCTGCTGATCGTCATGATGGCGCTCTCTTCCGTGCTGGCCCCCTTCGTCTCGCAGAACTGCGGGGCGGGCAATCCGGCGAGGGCCAGGGCCGCCCTGCTGCTCTGCATGCGGTTCGCCCTGCTGTTCCAGCTCGCCATCTATGGCCTCGTCTGGCTGCTGGCCCCCCTCATCGCCAACCTGTTCAGCGATCACCCTCAGGTAGTTCGGCTGATCGTGCTCTACCTGCATCTGGTGCCCATCGGCTACGGTTTTCAGGGCATGGTGATGTTGCTGGCCTCGGCCCTCAACGGGGTCAGAGCCTCGACAGTGTCATTCGTCTTCAACGGCATGCGGCTGTTTGTCTTCTTGCTGCCAGGGGCCTGGCTGGGTGCAAAGCTGGGGGGAGAGCAGGGGATCTATCTGGGGATATTACTGGCAAACCTGGCGGCGGGGCTGCTGGCCTGGGGTTATGCCCACCGCAGGTTTGAGGGGCTCTGCCATCAGGTCCACCCCTGACGGCGAGGGCCCCGATATGGCGGCCGACGCCGTTCACTCACTCTTTGCGTTCAAATTCGCCTTCGATTGTGGTTCCGCCACCCTTGGCCCGATCCGGCTGCCCCTCGCCCGGACGCGCCTCGAACGGAGGCGGCTTCTGGAAGCCCCCCATCTGCATCCTGAACTGGCTGCTGCCCACCAGCTTGTCGGCCAGCCGGTTGCGCAGCCAGGGCTGCAGCAGCAGGATGCCGAAGAAGTCGGTCACAAAACCCGGAATGATCAGCAGCAGACCGGCCAGCGCCAGCATCATGCCTCCCATCACCTCGCGGCCCGGCATCTCGCCCTGCTGCATCTTCTGCTGGGCGCTGAACAGGGTCTTGATCCCCTCGCTGCGCACCAGGGAAGAGCCCAGCACCGCGGTCAATACCAGCAGGCCCACGGTCGGCAAGGCACCAATCACCGAGCCCACCTCTATCATCACGGTGAGCTCCAGCAATACCAGGCCAACCAACAACAGTAACAACTTGCCCATAGCAACCTCAGTGCGGTGAATAAATGAACCTGCCATCACGCATTGAGCGGAGTATGGCCCATGCCAACTCGCCATCGCGCAGGTCTCTTGTCACTAAAATGGGGAGCCCTGGCGGTTTTTCAAGTCCGCGGCGTCAGACAACCCGGGTTAGGGAGAAATATTTGGTCGCCCAACTGTGATTGAAGTGATTGTTCTGTCAAAGTTAATCGCTCAATTGCAATATCTGTTTAATGACCACAAGATATTTGGGGTTGCCTCAAATTTAGTGATCCAAGTCTAATATCAGATACCTCAATTGAGGTAAGATCTATCCCAGTCATTGCACAGGGGAACCATCGGTTCCCCACTGCCCCACCCGATGTGTGGTGCTTCAGGATGAAATGTGCGTAAGGAAGTCGCGACCACTCGGTGAGGATCGTTTCCATTTATCTGATTTCTGAGGCATTACAATGAGCGACATCAAGAACGTCCGCATTGAAGAAGACCTGCTGGGCACCAAAGAAGTTTCCAACGATCTCTATTACGGTGTGCATACCCTGCGCGCCGTCGAGAACTTCAAGATCAGCACTCAGAAGATTTCTGACGTTCCCGAATTTGTCCGTGGCATGGTGCTGACCAAGAAGGCCGCCGCACTGGCCAACGGTGAGCTGGGCACCATACGTCCCGAAATCGCTGACAAGATCATCGAAGCCTGTGACCTGATGCTGAACACCGGCAAATGCTTCGACCAGTTCCCGGTCGATGTCTATCAGGGCGGCGCCGGTACCTCCGTCAACATGAACACCAACGAGGTGCTGGCCAACATCGCACTCGAGTTGATGGGTCTGGAGAAGGGCCGTTACGACGTCATCAACCCCAACGATCACGTCAACAAGTGCCAGTCCACCAACGACGCCTACCCCACAGGTTTCCGCGTGGCCGTGGTCAACAGCACCGACACCACCCTGCATGCCCTGGAAGCGCTGATCGCTGCCTTCGATGCCAAGGCTGCCGAATTCAAGAGCATCCTGAAGATGGGTCGTACCCAGCTGCAGGATGCTGTCCCCATGACCCTGGGTCAGGAGTTCCACGCCTTCGCCGTCACCCTGCGCGAAGAGATCAAGTCCATCAAGCGTTGCCAGGAGCTGCTGCTGGAAGTGAACCTGGGCGCCACCGCCATAGGTACCGGCCTGAACACCCCGCCCGAGTACTCCGCCCTGGCCATCAAGCGCCTGGCCGAGATCACCGGTCGTGCCTATGTGCCGGCAGAGGATCTGATCGAAGCGACCTCCGACTGCGGCGCCTACGTCATGCTGCACGGCGCCATCAAGCGTCTGGCCATGAAAATGTCCAAGATCTGTAATGACCTGCGTCTGCTCTCCTCTGGCCCGCGTACCGCGCTCAAAGAGATCAACCTGCCGGAAATGCAGGCGGGCTCTTCCATCATGCCGGCCAAGGTCAACCCCGTCATCCCGGAAGTGGTCAACCAGTCCTGCTTCAAGGTATTCGGTAACGACGTCACCATCACCTTCGCCGCCGAAGCCGGTCAGCTGCAGCTGAACGTCATGGAGCCGGTGATTGGTCAGGCCATGTTCGAATCCCTGAGCCTGATGGAAAAAGCCTGCATCTCCCTGCGCGAGAAGTGCGTGGAAGGCATCACCGCCAACCCGGAAATCTGCATGAACCACGTGCTGAACTCTATCGGCATCGTGACCTACCTGAACCCCTTCATCGGTCACCACGAAGGTGACATCGTCGGCAAGATCTGCGCCCAGACCGGCAAGAACGTCCGCGAAGTCGTGCTTGAGCGCGGCCTGCTGACCGCCGAGCAACTGGACGAGATCCTTTCCATCGAGAACCTGATGAACCCGCAATACAAGGCCAAGCGTTACACCCGCGAAGCCACCGTATAACCGGAATCCTGGGCCGGGTATATCCCGGCCCCATAGAGTCAGTTCCCGAGCGGCCTCCTGCTAGTCCCGTCGGGAATTGGCTTTCTGCCTAATAAAACCTAAAAAAACTGGAAAATGGAGTGTTCGCTATGATTGGAATCGAGTTACTTGTGGTGCTCGCCGCTATCTATCTGGGGGCCCGGATAGGCAGCATCGGCATCGGCTTTGCCGGTGGTCTGGGGGTGCTGGTACTGACCTGGGGTCTGGGCATGCCCATCCCGAGCGATCAGCTGGTTGCCTACCTCCCCTGGGACGTGATCATGATCATCGCGTCCGTCATCTGCGCCATCGCCTGCATGCAGCTCGCTGGCGGGATGGACTACCTGGTGCACCTGGCCGAGAAGGCACTGCGCAAGAATCCCAAGCACATCACCTTCGCCGCCCCCGTCGTCACCTACCTGATGACCATGCTGGCCGGTACCGGTCACACCGCCTTCTCCACCCTGCCGGTGATAGCAGAAGTGGCCAAGGAGCAGGGCATTCGCCCCTCCCGTCCGCTCTCCATCGCGGTCGTTGCCTCCCAGATCGCCATCACAGCCTCGCCCATCTCGGCAGCCGTGGTCGCCTTCTCCGGCATGCTGGAGCCGCTCGGTGTCGACTACCTGACCCTGCTGGCCATCTGCATCCCGTCCAGCTTCATCGCCTGTCTGCTGGGGGCCTTCGTGGCCAACATGCTGGGCAAGCCGCTGGAGCAGGATGAAGTCTACCTGGAGCGCAAGGCCAAGGGCCTGATCAAGCTGCGCGGCACCAGCAAGGTCGAGCTCAAGCCTTACGCCAAGCTCTCCGTCGGCATCTTCGTCGTCGCCATCGTCGCCGTGATGGCCTATGCCACCGCCATCTCCGGCAACGTGGGCCTGATCGCCAGCCCGCCCATCCCCCGCGATGGCGCCATCATGGGCATCATGCTCTCCGCCGCCACCCTGATGGTGCTGTTCTGCAAGCTGGACGCCGCCCAGATCACCAACATGCCCACCTTCAAGTCCGGTATGTCCGCCTGTATCTGCGTACTGGGTGTGGCCTGGCTCGGCAACGTCTTCGTGAAGGGCAACATGGTCGAGATCCAGGCGTTCGCCGGCGATCTGCTGAGCCAGTACAGCTGGCTGCTGGCCGTGGTGCTGTTCTTCTCCTCCATGCTGCTCTACTCCCAGGGTGCCACCACCAAGGCACTGATGCCGGCCGCACTGGCACTGGGCGTCAGCCCGCTGGCGGCCATCGCCTCCTTCGCCGCCGTGAGCGCCCTGTTCGTGCTGCCGACCTATCCGACCCTGCTGGCAGCGGTCGAGATGGACGACACCGGCTCCACCCGGATTGGCAAGGCGGTGTTCAACCATCCCTTCTTCATCCCGGGCGTGGCCACCATTGCCATGGCAGTGGCGCTGGGCTTCTTCTTCGGCGGTCTCATCCTCTGATAGCGAGCAACTCCTTGTCAAACGGCCCTTCGGGGCCGTTTTTTTATGTCCGGCCGCCGCGAATGGCCCCCGAACGCCCATGAAAAAGCCGCTCAAGGGAGCGGCTCTCGTCATCAGGGGCAGGCACTCAGGTGCTCTGCCGGGTACCGAAATAGTCGGCGAGGAAGTCATCGAAGGAGAGGCTGTCACCGCGCTCCCGCTCCCGCTGCTTGGCCAGGGAGTCACGCGCCTCACCGGCGAAGTAGGCCTCATCCCAGTACTGCAGCTCACCGCTCAGCATCTCTTCCCGGTAACGGCTCGCCAGAGCGTCACCGAAGCAGCCGTTGTCCTGGCCGCTCTCCAGCAACTGCTTGAGCAGGCGGGCGGAGTAGGTCAGCTCGGGGTTGAGCAGCTTCTCCCTGTGCATGGCTAGGGTTTCCCGGTAACGGTTGCGGCCGCAGCAACGATCCAGCAGTTCGGCGACCTGGGCCAGCTCGTCAAACAGCTTGAGCCCGTACTCCTTGAGACCGATGGCATTGCCCTGCTCGTCTTCCAGCTCGAGGCCGGGGCGGCGCCCTTCCAGCACCACCTTGTTCTGGTTGCGACGATTGCGGGCTATCTCCTCGTCATCCAGCACGGGAGACGGGCGCAGCAGGCACCAGACCAGGAAGAGATCGAAGAAGCGGATCTGATCCACCTCTATGCCGAACGGCGTGAAGGGATTGACGTCCACGGTGCGCAGCTCTATGTATTCGATGCCGCGCTGCTCCAGCGCATCCGAGGGCTTCTCGCCGCTGCGCGGGGTGCGCTTGGGCCGGATCGGGGCGTACAGCTCGTTCTCCAGCTGCAGCACGTTGTCGTTGAGCTGGCGGTACTCGCCGTTCACCTTGACCCCTATCTTGGCAAACTCGGGATCATGGGTGTTGATGGCGCGGCGCAGGCTGCTCACGTAAGCGGGCAGGTTGTCGTGGCTGATCTTGAGCCCCGCCTGGGCGCTGTTGGTGTAACCGAGATCGGACAGACGCAGGGCGGTGGCATAGGGCAGATAGAGGGTGCCCTTGCCAATCTTCTGGAACGGCAGGCTGCTCTTGCGCCCCTTGAGGAAGGAGTCGCAGATGGCCGGGGAGGCGCCGAACAGATAGGGCACCAGCCAGCCGAAGCGATAGACGTTGCGGATCAGTCCCATGTACTTGTCGGAGATGAAGCGCTGGCTGCAGCACCCCTCGCCCACCAGATCCTGCCACTCGCACCAGAAGCTGTCCGGCATGGAGAAGTTGAAGTGCACCCCGGCAATCACCTGCATCAGGCTGCCGTAACGGTTCTTCAAGCCCTGGCGATAGAGGGTCTTCATCCGCCCTATGTTGGAGCTGCCGTACTGGGCCAGGCGGATGCTATCCTCGTCACCGACGAAGCAGGGCATGGAGAGGGGCCAGATCCGCTCATCCCCCAGGTGGTGAATGGCGTGGCGATGGATGTCGCCAAGCTGCTCGATCAGGCTCTCGATGGAGTCGGTCGCCGGGGTGATGAACTCCAGCAGGCTCTCCGAGTAGTCGGTGGTGATGTTGGCATGGGTCAGGGCCGACCCCAGGCCTCTGGGGTGATCGGTCTGGGCCAGGGTCCCTTCCGGGGTGATGCGCAGACATTCACGTTCGATCCCGCGCCGGATCCCCTTGAGGGCGGCCACCCGATCCGGGGTGCCCAGCGCGGTCAGCAACTCGGTGAGCGACAAGCTAGTAGTAGTCATATTCACGGCTCATGTATGGCCGCCCCACCTGGGGCGGCGCTCATTTTTTTGCAACGCCCCTCAGGGCAGTTGCAGCGGATAGATGGGAAGATGAAGCTCGCTCAAGGGTTTTTCAAGCTTTTGCTTGTCCCCCACCACCACAATCACCATGTCGGCCGGGTCGAGCCAGCGCGCCGCACTGGCTTTTAGCGTCTCAGGCGAAACCGTTTTGATCAGCTGGTTCTGGGCCCGCACATAGTCCGGCTTCAGCCCATACATGATCATCTGCAGCAGGAAGCCCGCCTTCTGACCGAGGGTCTCGTAGGAGAGCGCATCCTGCTGGGAGACGGCGCTGCGCATATAGGCCAGCTCCACCGGGGTGGGCCCGCTCGCCCGGTAGCCATCCATCTCCTTGAGGAACTGGCGGATGGCATCCGCGGTGGCATCGGTGCGCACGTTGGCACCGGTGGCGAAGATGCCGGCCTCGCGGTTCGCCTGGAAGCCCGAGCTGGCACCATAGGTGTAGCCCTTGTCTTCCCGCAGGTTGAGGTTGATGCGGCTGTTGAAGTTGCCCCCCAGGTTGAAGTTCATCAGGTTGGCGACGAAGTAATCCCCGGTGGTGTCAAACGGCATGGCACGGCGGCCGATGCGGATCACCGACTGGGGCGCCCCCGGCTTGTCCACCAGGTAGATGCCCGGCTTGGCCTGCTCCCCCTTGAGCTTGAGATCCCCCAAGGTCGGGGCAGGCCCCTGCCACTGGGTGAGGAAGCCGAGCTGCTGTTCGACCTGTTGCTGGGTCACATCCCCGGTCACCACCACCTTGGCATTGGTCGGGTTGTAGTAGGCGTGATAGAAGCGCTTCACGTCCGCCAGGGTCAGCTTCTCGACATCGGTCAGCACCCCGTCGGTCGGCTGACCGAGGCGGTTCTGCTCGCCGTAGACCAGCTCACGGAACGCCTGCCCCGCCAGCCACTCGGGCTGCTGCTCGCTCTGTTTCATGCCTTGCAGCATCTGCGCCTTGAGCCGCTCGAAGTCCGCCTCCCGCAGGCCGGGTTGCAGCAGCACCTCGCGCACCAGTGCCAGCGTCTGGGGCAGCTTGTCGGTCAGGCTGCTGATGGTGATGAGGTTGTTGTACTGGGCGGTCGAGACGCTGATGCTGGCGCCGAGCTTTTGCAGCTCGTCGCTGAGCTCGGCCTCGGAGAAGCGCGCCGTTCCCTGCCCCAGCATGGCGGCGGTGAGACTGGCCAGCCCCAGCTCGCCCTTGCCCTCGGCCCGGATGCCGCCTGGCAGGGCGATCATGATGGAGACGGCCGGGATCTCGTCACTCTGGGTGCCGATGATCTCGATGCCCTTGTCCAGCTTGCCATGCCAGATGGCCGGCACCTTGACGCTGACCGCCTCCGCCGTCTTGGGCTCCACGCTGCGGTCGAAGCTGTCCTTGACCGTTTGCTGGGCCAGCGGCTCCCCATGCTGGCTGTAATCCGGCAGCTCGCGCTTGGCCGGGGTGAAGTTAGGCGTGCCCGCCTGCCACTGGGTCTTGCCCTTGGGCACCACGCTCAGCACCACCGAGGGCTTGTTCGCGATGAACTTGTCGTAGGCCGCCTTGACCTGCTGGGCGTTCACCTGACCTATGGCATCCAGGTTCTTGAACACATAGTTGGGATCCTGGGCCAGCACCTGACCCATGGCGAGCTGGCTCACCTTGCCGGACACGCTGTCCAGCCCCCAGATGGCCGAGGCGCGATAGCTGCTGATGGCCTTCTCCAGATCCTCTGGCTTGATGCCGCGACCGGCAAACTCGCCGATCACCTTGTCCACTTCCCCCTTGAGGGTCTTGAGGCTGCCATCCACCGCCGGGTTCGGATAGGCGTAGACCGCCAGGGTACAGGCCAGCTCCTCGCAGGAGTGGGAGGCCCCCACCTCGATGGCCTTGCCTGTCTTGACCAGGGACTGATAGAGCATGGAGCTGGCGGAGCCGCCGAGCACGTCGGCAAAGATGTCCAGCGCCGGCTCCTGGGGGTCGCCGAGGGCGACGGTCGGATAGCTGATGTAGAGCAGCGGCAGGTGCACCTTGTCTTCCAGGGTGACATAGCGGGTCTCGGGCAGGGTCGCAGGTTCCGGCGTCGGCTCGGCTACCTCGGGGCCACGGGGGATGGGGCCGAAGTACTGCTCAATCCAGGACAGCACCTGCTTGGTGTCGAAATCGCCGCCCAGGGTGAGGGTGGCGTTGTTCGGGCCATACCAGCGCAGGAAGAACTGCTTGAGGTCATTCACATCGACCCTGTCCAGATCCTCCACATAGCCGATGGGCTGCCAGGAGTAGGGATGGGTGCGCGGATAGAGCGCCTCCCCCACCTTCTCGCTCAGCAGGCCGTAGGGCTGGTTGTCGATGCGCTGGGCCCGCTCGTTCTTGACGGTGGCGCGCTGGATCTCGAACTTCTTCTGGCTCACCGCATCGAGCAGGAAGCCCATGCGATCCGCCTCCAGCCAGAGCACCTTCTCCAGCTGGTTGGCCGGTACCGTCTCGAAATAGTTGGTCCTGTCCTTGTTGGTGGTGCCGTTCATCTCGCCACCGGCCTCGTTGATGATCCGCATGTGCTCCTGATCGCCAACGTGCTTGGAGCCCTGGAACATCATGTGCTCGAAGAAGTGGGCAAACCCCGACTTGCCGACCGTTTCGCGGGAAGACCCCACGTGATAGGTGACATCCAGGTGCACCAGGGGGTCAGACTTGTCCGGCGCCAGGATCACGGTCAGGCCGTTGTCCAGCTTGTACATCTGATAGGGAATGCCGAGCTTGCCCTCCTGCTTGACCTGCTCGGACACCAGGGTGGGCGCTGCCAGTGCGGGCAGGGAAAACCCCAGGAGAATGCTTAATGGAATGAGTTTGTTCACGGTTACCTCGTGAGTGACAAAAATGGGCTAGAAGATCTGGCTGGCCAGCAGAAACACCAGGGCATAACGAAACAATTTGCCGAGCCCGATCAGGATGAGAGAGCGCCAGAAGGAGAAGCGAAGCCAACCGGCCAGCAGGCAGAGACCATCGCCGATCACCGGCGTCCAGGCGAGCAGCAGGCACCAGTGACCATGTTGTTTGAGCCAGGTGAGCGCCTTTTGTTCCCCACGGCCTTGAAAATCTTCCGGTTTTTTCTTCGATGTGGCGAGTCGGCCGAGCCACCAGGTGGTCATGGAGCCCAGGGTATTGCCCAGCGTCGCCCACAGCAGCAGGCTGGCCATGCTCCACTCTCCCCGGGTGGCCATGGCCCCCAGCAGCACTTCCGAGCTGCCGGGCAGCAGGGTGGCCGAGGTGAAGGCGCTCAGAAACAGCCAGCCCAACCCCATCTCGGCAATGTCGTTCATCCGGGCTGGCCGTCGGCGGCAGGCATGCGCAGCAGCAGCTTGCCCCGCACATGGCCGCCCTCGATGGCCTGATGGGCCAGCGCCCCTTCCCACAGCGGGTACTCGCCGGAGATGGTGATATGCACATCCCCCTGACGCAGCAGCATCAGCACCTGGGTCAGCTGCTTGCTGTCGGGGTGCACCAGCATGCCGAGCACCTCAATGCCCGCCTCGGCCCCCGCCTCCTTGATCTGCTGGGCCGTGATGGTGGGCACAGTCACCAGGCGGCCACCCGGTTTGACGCAGGCCAGCGCCGCCTTGCCGCTCTCGCCGCCCACCAGATCCAGCACCAGATCCACCGGGCCGCCGGCCGCCACCACCTGTGAAGGCCAGTCGGCGTCGTGGTAATCCACCATCTGGCTGGCCCCGAGCCCGTGCAGGAAGCTGTGGTTGTCAGGCCCTGCCGTGACCACCACCTGGGTCCCGTAGGCGGCGGCAAACTGCACCGCCAGATGGCCCACGCCACCGGCACCAGCCAGGATCAGCACCCGCTGACCGCCCTTGAGGGCTCCATGCTCGAACAGTCCCTGCCAGGCGGTGAGGCCCGCCAGCGGCAGTGCCGCCCCTTGCTTGAGGCTGACCCCATCGAGCTTGACCAGCTCGTCTTCGCGCGCCACCACAGATTCCGCATAGCCACCGGCCGTCAGGGGAAAGCCCACCATGCCGCACACCTTATCCCCTTCCACCAGGGTGGTGACATTGGGGCCGACCTTCTCCACCACGCCGGAGACGTCATAGCCCGGGGTCCAGGGCAGCTTGTCCTTGTTCTGGGCCGCCGCCCAGCCAAGGCCGGCCCGGGTCTTGGCATCTATGGGGTTGACCCCCGCAAAGCAGATGCGTACCCGGACTTCCCCCTCGGCGGGCACCTTGTCGAGGGAGGGGTTGAGCCGAAGTACCGAGGGGTCGCCGAATGCGGTAATCTGTAGCTGCGTCATTGCACAATCCATCCTGTTGATTGATCAAGGATCAACAGAATAACAGCGAGGACACCATGGCTCGAATGTTTCTTATTCCTCTGTTGCTGGCCCTGGGATGGTGGGCGTTTCTGCTCTACTTCCGCATCCCGCTCAAGCAGGGGGCCAAGGGGTTTTACTGGATCATCGGCATAGGTGGGGGGCTCGCCGCCTTCTTCAGCCTGATGATGGTGCTCACCCACTGACGCCGTCTGCGGCAACAAAAAGGCCACCCTGAGGTGGCCCGGATCTCAACCCGCCTGTGAACTGAGGTGGTAGTGGCGATTGCTGCCCTGCCCCAGCACCCCCTCTGCCAGCAGATGGTGGAATACACGGTCCACCTCTTCCAGCGACAGGGAGAGGGCTTCTGCCACCTTGCGCTTGCTGCACTTGAGCTCGCCGCTCTCCAGCGCGCTGCGCACCTGGGCCACCACGGCCGGTGCGGGCTCGGGTCTGCTCACCACCATGGGCGCGGCGGCGGCTGATTCGATCTGGCGCGCTTCGGCCTGCTCCCTCGCCCGCAGCCACTGCCATTGACGGCGGAAGCGGTTCTCCTCGCCGATCAGGCTGACGAAAAAGGCACCGAACGCATCCAGCAACACCGAGAGGAAGCAGACCAGCAGGAACTGCACCTGGCTGATGCTCATGCCCACCCCATCCGCCAGGCTGCTCATCAGCCCCAGCATGGAGGACTGCTCATTGACAGGCTTGGCGTCGCGCTCCTGGCGCAGCTCATCCTGCTTCAACCTGAGCCGGGTGTTGGCCTGCTGCAATCCGCTCACGCCGCTGGAGATCCGCGCCATCTCTATGTACTTGCGCGCCGCCTCCTCGTTGAGCTGGATCTGCCGCTCTATGCTGGCGATCTGCTCGTCGAAACGGGCTATCTCCCGCTCGTGGCGTGCCTGCTGGCTCAGTATGGTGTTGGTGGCGCTGTTGATGCCGCCTATGCTGCCACCTATGGAGATGGCGGCCAGCACGCTGTAAAACAGCAGTGACCAGAAGGCACCCCCGAGATCCCGGCGCGCCTTGCACTCCCCATACTCGTACCAGACATAGAACTTGCCCAGCTCGAAGATGATGGCCAGGCCGCCAAACAGCCACTTCATCAGCGGGTTGTCGTCGATGGAGAGAAACAGCAGCAGGGAGAAGACGATGGAGGCCAGAATGGCCAACCCGGTAAAACTGTACACCGTGGTCAGTGCGAACCAGCCCTTGGGATAGCGCAATGCGGCAGGAGCCTGTGTGGTCATGATGAAGAGGGAGTGCCGTGCAGGAAAAGTTGGCTGCCGATTATAGTCAGCGGGCGGTCGGAGAGAAGGGCAAATACCTGAATTCCTTCATATGGATAACCAGCTGTCCATAGTGCGACCAAAACGGACAAATCGGCAGCAGAAAACCGCTACAATCCACCTCAGACTTGAAGGGCATGTTTCGTTGTGCCCGGGTTCAGCCCGGCGCGCTACACTGACTCCCTATTGCCATTATCCGAGGCCATCATGAACAGAACGACTAAGCTGCTGCTCTCCCTTCTTCTGGTTGCCGGCACCTCCACCTCATCGGTCCAGGCTCAGGAGCAGGGGAATCAAACTTTCTCCGTTGACGAGCTCACCTTCAAACTGGACTGGAATGACACCCAATTTGACTGGTCGCAGACCGGCTGTCTGGATCTTGGGGTCGGTGAGGAGACCTCACCCGATTGCAAGGGCGTGAAGCTCAACCTGGATGATGAGGCGCTCCGCAACCAGCCCCCCAGCAGCAACCAGATCCCGACCAGCCAGGAAGAGTAACTCGTCACCCCAGGAGCATCTCTGATATGACCCACTTCAAGCGCAATACCATCATGCTGTGCGCTCTGCTGATGGCCCAGGGCGTCGCCTTTGCGGCCCCTCCCTCCAAGAACAACGACGACGTCAGGATCTCCACCGATCGAGGCCAGATCAGCCTGGATTGGGACGACAAGGAGTATGGCTGGTGGCAGGACAACTGTCTGGATGTCAGCACCCGCAGCAGCCGCATCAAGCTCAACTGTGACAACATGGATGGCAAGTATCGCGACCACTACAACCGCAGCATCCACAGCGGCAACAACCCGGGCAAGGGCCACGACAAGGACGACTGGGACAATCACGGCAACGGGAAGAACAAGGACAAGGGAAACGGGAAAGGCAAAAACAAGTGATGGTTCAGGGGCCCCGGCCCCTGAATGCGGCCACCTGTACAGGCGGTGGCCGCCATATCCTACGCTCGGCTCACGAGCCCCGGGAACAGGCAACTGCCATTCTGCCATTCTGCCAACCCAGGCTCAATGGAACACCTTGATACCCTTGGCAAAAAAGTATGAACCTGGCCATTTCACGAACGTTCACCGCCCATTTCTGACAATATTCACAACGATGATGCCAGGATCCTGTTCCGCCCCGGTTAAGGCTGGCGGCGATAGACTGCCTCTCCTCCAGCCGTCATCGAGGCCATCATGCGCAATACCATCTCCCATCTGCTCGCCCGGTTACTGAACAGCGGCGCTGCATTTGAAGCCCCTCTTGCCCGGCGCAGCGCCGCCCAGGATCCCGGCTCCCGCCCGGAAGCACAGGGAGCGAGACGGCCGCCACAGGGCAATAACGCCTGCGCCGAGAGCTCTGGCGAGCACGACGGTGACAAGGTAGGCCGCTGACCGCCCCTGCTGGCGTCTACCAGTAATTTTCCACGCTGATGTTGCCGGGGGCCCGGCGCAGGTTCTTGGCAAGGCCAAGCTCCAGCAGGGTTAGCTGCGTCTCCTTCACCATGGCGGGGTTGCCGCAGATCATCACCTGGCTGTGCTCGGCCGAGAAGGTGAGCCCGACCCTGGCCTGCAGCTCGCCGCTGGCGATGGCCGCCGGGATCCGACCGGGCAACGCACCGGGCCAGGATTCGCGGCTGACGAAGGGCACATACTGAAAACGGGGCCCATACTGCTCGACCAGGCTGGTAATCAGGCCCTGATAGGTGAGCTCCTCCCCCTTGCGCACCCCCTGTACCAGCACCAGATTCTCGAAACGCTCGAATGCCTCCCCCTCCGCCAGCATGGCGAGGAAGGGGCCTATGGCCGTGCCGGTGGAGAGCAGCCAGAGATCCCGTCCCGGCGGGAGCTCGTCCAGGGTCAGGAAACCCGTGGCCTGGGACTGAACCAGCAAAGCATCGCCCGGTTGCAAGGCTCCGAGGGAGGGAGTCAGTTCGCCGTCCAGGATCTCCACCAGATAGAATTCGTGATAGGGGGCTGAGGGGGGATTGACGAAGGAATAGGCGCGCTGGATCCGCTGCTCGCCCCGTTGCAGGGCCAGCTTGGTAAATTGCCCCGCCTTGTAGGGGGCGAGATCCGCCGCTATGCGCAAGGAAAACAGGGTGGGCGTCCACTCGATGCGCTCGAGTACCCGACCTTCGACCCAGGCTGCCATACAGGTTCTCCTCCAAAAGAACAGAACCTCACTCTACCCCTTGATCCCCTCTTGATTCAAAAAGAAAAAAACCCGCGCATGTGCGCGGGTTTTTTCTGCAAAGCGAATCGCTATTACAGAGCAACAACCTGGATCTGTACGGTTGCCTTGACGTCAGCGTGCAGCTGAACAACAACTTCGTACTCGCCGGTGTTACGCAGAACGTTGCCCATACGGACTTCGCTCTTGGCAACGGCGACGCCGGCAGCAGTGATGGCTTCAGCCACGTCACGGGTACCGATGGAACCGAACAGCTTGCCTTCGTCGCCAGACTTGGAGGCGATGACAACGGCAGCCAGTTCACCCAGCTTGGCAGCGCGCTCTTCAGCGGCGGCTTTACCGGCAGCCAGTTTGGCTTCCAGTTCAGCACGGCGAGCATCGAAGGTCTCGATGTTGGCCTTGGTAGCCATAACGGCTTTGCCTTGCGGGATCAGATAGTTACGGGCGTAGCCAGCTTTAACAGCGACTTGATCACCCAGACCGCCCAGTTTGGCGATTTTGTCGAGCAGGATAACTTGCATTACCTTTCCTCTATAAAAGTTGAGTTAGGCTTAAGTGCCGGACCGATTCTTACTTGTTGTGCAGATCGGTGTACGGCAGCAGAGCCAGGTAACGAGCACGCTTGATGGCGCGTGCCAGCTGACGCTGATACTTGGCGCGGGTACCGGTGATACGGCTCGGTACGATCTTGCCAGATTCAGTGACGTAGTTTTTCAGAGTAACGATATCTTTGTAGTCGATCTCGGTAACGTTCTCGGCGGTGAAGCGGCAGAACTTACGACGACGGAAATAACGTGCCATGGCCTTTATCCTCTAATGCGGTGATCTAAGAATTACTCTTCGGAAGACGCTTCAACAGCATCTTCGCGGCGCTCGTCGTCACGACGGGTGAAGCGCTCTTCCTTGGCCTTGGCCATCGGAGAAACTTCAGTCACGGCGTGCTTGGTGCGCATGATCATGTTGCGGATAACGGCATCGTTGAAGCGGAAGTTGGTTTCCAGTTCGTCGATAACGGCCTGCTCAGCTTCTACGTTCATCAGAACATAGTGAGCCTTGTGCAGCTTGTCGATCGGGTAAGCCAGTTGACGACGGCCCCAATCTTCCAGGCGATGAATGGTGCCACCAGCGGTGGTGATAGCGCCGGTGTAACGCTCGATCATGCCAGGTACTTGCTCGCTCTGGTCCGGATGAACCATGAAGACGATTTCGTAATGACGCATTTTAGCTCCTTACGGATTAATTCAGCCTCCGCCCAGGTGCAGCCAGACCTCGGAGGCAAGGAACATAGTGGTGTTTAGACGCTGCTTTCTAGGGCGGCGTATTGTACGAAATCACATCTCCCACTGCAACTGGCGTCAACAGATGTTTTTGTCGATGACCTTGATGCAAAACTTCAATTGATAACAATTATCATTTAGATCTATGCTATCTCCATGCTCTTATGGAGGGTGACACCATGCAACCCGCATTGACCACGGCCATCCCGGCCCGCAAATTCAAGCTGACCCTGCTTGGCCCCGCCTTCATCGCCGCCATCGGCTATATAGATCCTGGCAACTTCGCCACCAACATCCAGGCCGGATCCACCTTCGGTTATCAACTGCTGTGGGTGGTGGTCTGGGCCAACCTGATGGCCATGGTGGTGCAGACCCTCTCCGCCAAGCTCGGCATAGTCACCGGCAAGAACCTGGCGGAGCACATCCGCGACCGCCTGCCCAAACCGGCGGTCTGGGCCTACTGGGTACAGGCGGAGATCATCGCCATGGCCACGGATCTCGCGGAGTTCATCGGCGCTGCGGTGGGCTTCAAACTGCTGTTCGGGGTGACCCTGCTGGAAGGGGCCTGCATCACGGCCGTGGTCACCTGGGGCATTCTCATGCTGCAATCCCGCGGCCAGAAGCCGCTGGAATTCGTGGTGGGCGGTCTGCTGCTGTTCGTGGCCGCCGCCTACATAGTCGAACTGGTCTTCTCCCGCCCCCATCTGCCCAGCCTGCTGGAAGGCGCCCTCTTCCCCGGCCTGCCCAACGGCGATGCCGTCTATCTCGCCGCCGGCGTGCTGGGGGCGACAGTGATGCCCCACGTCATCTACCTCCACTCGGCGCTGACCCAGCACACCCAGGATCAGGGAACCCTTTCCCAGCGGCTGCACAGCACCCGGGTCGATGTGGCCATCGCCATGACCATAGCCGGCTTCGTCAACCTGGCCATGATGGCCATGGCCGCCGCAGCCTTCCACGACTCAGGTCACCAGCAGGTGGCTGAGCTGGAAACGGCCTACCAGACACTCACTCCCTTGCTGGGGCAGGCAGCCGCCACCCTGTTCGGCCTCTCCCTGGTCGCATCCGGCATCTCCTCCACAGTGGTCGGGACCCTGGCAGGCCAGGTGGTGATGCAGGGCTTCGTGCGCTTCACCATACCGCTCTGGCTGCGCCGGGCCATCACCATGGCCCCCGCCTTCGTGGTGATCGCCATGGGGCTCAACACCACCGAGATCCTGGTGCTGAGCCAGGTCATTCTGAGCTTTGGCATAGCGCTGGCACTGATTCCGCTGCTGATCCTGACCGGCGATCGCGCCCTGATGGGAGAGCATCGCAACCATCCTCTGACCCAGGCCATCGGTCGTCTCATAGTCGCGCTGGTGATCGGCCTCAACGCCTATCTGCTGGTCACCATGATCTAGTGCTCATCCCGCCATCTTGGGGCCGGCTCGTTAACAGAGATTAATGAGCCGGCCCCCGCTTTGGCGTATGCTGCCGCTTTCTCTTCTCTTTTTCTCGTTGCGGGAGCCTTGCCATGGAACATACCCGAGTCAGCTTCGTGCTGGGCCATCATCAGGAACAGGCCAACGTCGTCTATTGCGAGCAGGGGCAACCCAGCCTGCTGGTCACCGACCTCACCCCCTTCCACCCCCAGAGCCACCTCTGGCCCGATCAACCGGGGGATGTGGGCACTGTGCGCTGGGATGGTGGCGAGGCGGCCGTGGGCCCCTGCCGGATGGGGGCCATCAGCCCGGAAGGCAGGCTGTTCGTGGATCAGGATATTCCGGTCAAGCGGGGCGCCGAGGGCTGGGCCTTCGTGGTGGTGCATCCGCTGGCAGGCGGCCACCCCCTGACCCTTGGCAGCCGGGTGGAGCTGCAGGTGGACAAGGATGCCCGCCATGTCTTGAGCCTGGGCCACAGCGGCTGCCATCTGGTGGCGCTGGCCCTCAACCGGGCGCTCGTTCCTTACTGGCGCAAGGAGGTGAGCGAGCGCGACGCGCTAGATCAGCCCGACTTCGACCGCCTCGCCATCCAGAGCTCGCGCGTCGAGCCCATGGGCTCCCGAGAGCAATACCGCATCGGCAAGAGCCTGCGCAAGAAGGGGGTCAACGGCGAGGCACTGCTGGCGGATCTGGCGCTGATAGAAGCAAAGGTCAACCGGCAACTCGCCGACTGGCTGGCTGCGGGGGGCGAGATCCGCCGCTCGCGGGCTGGCGAGGCCATCATCGACTCTCGTTACTGGCACTGCACCCTGGAAGGGCAAGAGCTGACCATCCCCTGCGGAGGCACCCATGCCGGCACTCTGACGGAGCTGGGTCAGGTCAGGGTGCGGCTCGCCCCCGCAGAGGAGGGGTTCATCCTGCTCTCCGAAGTCACCCCCTGAGTCAACGGCCGACCCGGCTTCGCCTCATCAGCCGAGCCGGATCAACAGTATGCCGCAGAGGATCACCAAGGCCGCCATCAGCCTGACCCGCCCCAGCCGTTCCCCCAGCCAGAGCCAGGAGAGCAGCACGGCAAACAGCACGCTGCTCTCACGCAGCGCCGCCACCAGCCCGATGGGGGCCCGGGTCATGGCCCAGATGACGATCCCATAGGCGAGCAGCGAGAGGGCGCCACCCAGAGCGCCCGAATACCACTCTGCCCGGGTCAGGCTGCGCAAGGCGGTGCGGCTCTGCCATCTCATCAGCAGCGGTATCACCAGGGCCGTCAGGGTAAAGAGCCAGAGGGTGTAGCGTATCGGCTCCCCCGCCGAGCGTGCCCCGACCCCGTCAGACAGGGTATAGGCGGCGGTAAACAGCGCCGTGATCAGCACGGCGCACAGGGCCGCAGGCGCCAGCCTGATGCCGCCACGCCAGGCCATCAACAAGACTCCGCTCACCAGCACCATGGCCCCCGCCACAGCCACGACACCGGGCACCTCCTCCAGCAGCAAGGCACCGAACAGCAGCGTCACCAGAGGGGCGCTGCCACGGGCCAGCGGATAGATCTGGCCAAACTCCCCCAAGCGGTAGGCCCGGCCGAGAAAGAGGCAATAGCCGCAGTGCAACAGGATGGAGAGTGCCAACCAGGGATATTCGACCGGGGCCGGCCACCCTACCAACGGCAGGAAAGGCAGGGAGAAGAGGCCGGAGCAGAGGGAGACCAGCAGCACGCTGACACGCCCCTCGGCCTGGCGCTTGGCCAGCGCATTCCACAGGGCGTGCAACAAGGCGGCCAGCAAGATGGCCGCGAAGATGGAGAGGGTCACGACGGGGTTCCAATCAACAAGGGAGTGAGATCATACCCGTTTGCGTCGCAGCAATATGGGAGCCAGCTCATGAAGGCTCCCTGGACTTGCCATCGACTCAGGGGACTTTGCGCATCCCCATATGAGGGATGTCGTCTTCGAGATAGCCCTCCCCTTCGGGCGCGAAACCGTGCTGGCCATAGAAACCCTGCAGGTGAGCCTGGGCACCGAGCCAGATGGAGTGACCCGGCCAGCGGGCCGTGCAGGCGGTCACCGCCTCGCCGATCAAGCTGTGACCCAGACCGCCCCCTCTCGACCGGGGGGAGGTGACCACCCGGCCTATGGCGGCGCCATTGTCGTCGCCTATGCCGGGTGCCATGATCCTGGCATAGGCCGCCAGATGCTCTCCCTCGTAGCCGAGCAGGTGCAGCACCCCTTCGCGGCGATCCAGCCCATCCAGATCCTGGAAGGGGCAGCTCTGCTCCACCACGAACACTTCGGCCCGCAGGGCCAGCAACTCGTACAACTCGTCCGTGGTCAGTTCAGACCAGGGTTTCAGGATCCAGTTCATCGGCGACTCCTTATCGGTTAGGCCCGCCAGCATAGGTGAGCACCGCCAGGGCGGCATTAACCTTGGTTAAGACTTTTAAGCCGTTTGCGAATGCGGCTCAAGCTGATAGGGGTGATCCCCAGATAGGCGGCGATCTGGTGATCCGGCACCCTGGCATCCAGGGCCGGGAAGCACTGCAGGAAGTGCTGGTAGCGGGCCTGGGGGCTCTCGGTCAACAGCAGCAACTCCTTCTCCTCCTTGATACGCAGTTGCACCGCCAGCAGGTGCTGATACCAGGCGGACCAGCAGGAGAGCTGGCGCAGATCGGCCAGGGCGAACAGTTGCAGCCGGCAGGGCTCCAGCGCCTCCACGCTGTAGCGGGCGGGTTCACCACTGAGCAGGTGGTGGAAGTCGAGAAACTCGTCCCCCTCCCAGTAGAACTCCTTGACGTACTCACGCCCATCCGCCAGCACCACCTTGGCCCGCAGCAACCCCTGCTCCACCCTTACCAGCAGATCCGGGCTGTCGCCGGCGTGCCAGAGACAGGTTTTTGGGGCCAACCGCAAGGGCCGGACAAAAGAGAGGAGGCGCATGGCCTCCTGCTCATCTGTGACCCTATCCCAACAAAAGGGAGGTCTGTCCGTCATCACGGCGTTAGCTGCGGCGCTGACGCACGGCTTCGAACAGGCAGACGCCACTCGCCACCGAGACGTTGAGGCTGGATACGGCCCCCGCCATCGGGATGCTCACCAGCTCGTCGCAATGTTCGCGGGTCAGGCGACGCATCCCCTTGCCCTCGGCGCCCATCACCAGCGCCATGGGGCCGGTCAGCTTGGCCTGATAGAGGTCGTGGTCCGCCTCGCCGGCGGTGCCGACGATCCAGACGCCGCGCTCCTGCAACTCACGTAGGGTGCGGGCCAGGTTGGTGACCTGAATGAGCGGCACCACTTCGGCGGCGCCACAGGCGACCTTGCGCACTATGGAGGTCAGGCCGGTGGCCTTGTCCCGCGGCACTATCACCGCATGGACCCCGGCCGCATCGGCGCTGCGCAGGCAGGCGCCGAGGTTGTGCGGGTCAGTCACCCCATCGAGCACCAGCAGGAAGGGCTGGGCCTTTTGATCGGCCAGGCTGTCCAGCAGGCTGGCCAGGTCGTGCTCGGCCAGCTTGGGCGCCTCTATCACCTTGGCCATGATGCCCTGGTGATTGTTGCCCTCGGCTTTGTCATCGAGGGTCTTGCGGTTCACGCTCTGCACCTTGATGCCGAGGGATTCCAGCTCGGTCAGCAAGGGTTGCAGCCGGTCGTCTTCACGGCCCTTGAGGGCCCACACCTCGATGAAGCGCTCCGGGGTGCGCTCCAGCAGCGCGGATACAGCGTGAATGCCGTAGATCAGTTCTGTACTCATTTAGTGCTCTTGGTCTTGTCGCGAGCCTTCTTGCTCGGTCGTCTGTTGCTGGGCTTGGCACGGCCACCCTTGTCGGATTTGCCGCTATCCTTGCTCTCTTTGCGTTTATCGTGACGCTGACCACCCTTGGCGGGCTTGCGCACTACCTCTTTGCCATCCTTGCCGGTCAGCGGTGCTTCCACCATCACGAAGTCGATCTTGCGATCGTCCAGGTTCACGCCCATCACCTTGACGCGCACCTTGTCACCCAGACGGTAGCGACGGCGGAAGTTCTCGCCGATCAGCTGCATGTGCAGGGGATCAAACTGGTAGTAGTCGTTGGTGAGGGTGCTGACGTGCACCAGACCGTCGATGTGGATATCCGCCAGGCGCACGAAGAAGCCAAAGCCGGTGACGCTGGCGATAACGCCGTCGAAGTCGTCACCCACGTGATCCAGCATGTACTCGCACTTGAGCCAGTCGGCCACGTCGCGGGTTGCATCGTCGGCACGGCGCTCTGTCATGGAGCAGTGCTCGCCCATGGGATCCACTTCTTCCAGCTGGTAGTGGTAACCACCGCTCGGAGTCCACTTGTGGCGCAGGTTGCCCTGCTGTTCCTTGGCCGTCTGGTACTTGATGGCGCGGTGCAAAATGAGGTCGGGGTAACGACGGATCGGCGAGGTGAAGTGCGCATAGGACTTCAGGGCCAGACCGAAGTGACCTATGTTGTCAGCCTGATAGACCGCCTGACGCATGGAGCGCAGCAGCATGGTGGAGAGCAGCTCCGCATCCGGGCGCCCTTCAAACTTGGCGGCCAGCTCGGCAAAGTCTTTCGGCTCGGGCTCGAGGCCCCCCTTGAGCTCCAGACCCAGTTCGGCCAGGAAGTCACGGAAACCGGTCAGACGCTCTTCGCCCGGACGGTCGTGCACCCGGAACAGGGCTGAGGCTTCGTTCTTCTCGATGTAACGGGCGGCCGCCACGTTCGCCTGGATCATGCACTCTTCGATGATCTTGTGGGCATCGTTGCGCACCAGCGGCACTATCTGGTCGATCTTGCGCTGGGCGTTGAAGATGAAGCGGGTCTCTTCGCTCTCGAACTCCACGGCGCCACGCTGGTGACGGGCGTGCTTGAGCGCCTTGTAGAGGTTGTTGAGCTCCTCGATGTGACCCACCAGCGGCTCGTACTGCTGACGCAGCTTGGGCTCGCCATCCAGGATCCCCGCCACCTTGCTGTAGGTCATGCGGGCGTGGGAGTTCATCACGGCTTCGTAGAACTTGTAACCGGACATGCGGCCGGCGGCAGAGATGGTCATCTCGCACACCATGCAGAGGCGGTCAACCTGCGGGTTCAGGGAGCAGAGGCCGTTGGAGAGCACCTCCGGCAGCATGGGCACCACGAACTCGGGGAAGTAGACGGAGTTGCCGCGCTGATAGGCTTCGGCATCCAGCGCCGTACCGGGCTTCACATAGGCGGAGACGTCCGCGATGGCTACCCACAGGCGCCAGCCGCCGCCGCGCTTGGCTTCACAGAAGACGGCGTCATCGAAGTCGCGGGCATCTTCACCGTCTATGGTGACCAGCGGCAGGGCACGCAGATCGATGCGACCCTCTTTGGCCTTCTCCGGCACCTGCTCGCCCAGACCGGCAACCTCCTTGGTCACCTCTTCCGGCCAGGTGTGCGGGATGCCGTGGGTGCGCAGGGCGATCTCGATCTCCATGCCAGGGGCCATGTTCTCGCCCAGCACGTCCAGCACTGTACCGACCGCATTGATGCGGGAGGTGGCGCGCTGGGTGATGCGAACGACCACCACCTGGCTCTGGCGAGCGCCCTTGTTTTCCCCTTCCGGGATGATGATGTCCTGACCGATGCGGCTGTCATCCGGCACCACGAAGCCAACGCCGTTCTCGACGAAGTAACGACCGACGATGTCAGCCTCGCGGGCCTTGAGCAGACGCACCAGACGCGCTTCCTGACGACCCTTGCGGTCGATCTCGGTGGGCTGCACCAGCACGTAGTCGCCGTGCATCAGCCGCTGCATCTCGCGGTTGTTCAGGAAAAGATCCGATCCACCACCCTCGGGGCGCAGAAAACCGAATCCATCTTTGTGGCCGAGCACATAGCCTTTCACCAGATTCAGACGATCCGGCAGGGCGTAACATTGGTTGCGAGTGAACACGAGTTGCCCATCGCGCTCCATGGCGCGCAGACGACGGCGCAAGGCTTCCAACGGCTCTTCGTCGGTCAGCTTGAGGACCTTGGCCAACTCCTCCCGGGACATGGGTTTCTCATGACCACGGATAAGCTCCAGCAGCATCTCGCGGCTGGCGATGGGGTTATCGTATTTTTCGGCCTCGCGTTGGAGGAAAGGATCTTTTTGAGACATAAGCAGGCCTTAGGGTAGGTAGTAACGCAGACATTATATCGAAGGGGGGAGCTAATGGCATCCATCGACTGCCTTTTGCCCAATCTCTCTGTCATACTGGGCAAAGTTTGCAGGTATGTGAGACTCGGAACTCATGAGCAAGGACTCGTTCGCCCAATCGGCCGCCTATTTGAAACAGGCGGTCCCCCTGATGATCAAGTATCAAATCCCCACCACCCCGAACAATTACCATCTTTGGTACAACTACGTCTCCGGCGCCATGCCCGAGCTGAACAATGCCGTCGATCACGCCATAAAACTGCAGGGCACCTTCTCCCTCACCACCTGTGAGCGTCTCTATCACCAGCATCTCGCCAGCCAGGACGAACAGCAGATGGAGACGATGAAGCTCAATCTGGTCGCCATGGCCAACGAGCTCGGCCACTCCATGCAGGATGCGCTGGTCGACACTGGCCAGTTCCAGGCGATGCTCGACAAGAGCTTCGACAAGTTGAGCCTCATCGATGACGAGGGGCTGAGCCTGGACGACACCATGGCCATCTTGCGGGAGCTGGTGCGCGAGTCACGGGACGTGCGCATGTCCACCCTGCACTTTCGCAACCAGCTCAGCAGTGCCGAGAAGGAGATCAAGGAGCTCAAGGCGGCGCTGAACGAGACGCGCAAGATGGCCACCGAGGACGCGCTCACTTCCCTGCTCAACCGCCGCGCCTTCGATCTGGAGATGGACAGCCTGATCCGCAACAAGCAGCCCTTCTCGTTGATCATGACCGACATCGATCGTTTCAAGAATTTCAACGACGAATATGGCCACTTGCTGGGGGATCAGGTGCTGCGCATCGTCGGCAAGCGGCTGCGGGAAGTCAGCAAGGAGGGCATCACTGCCTATCGGCTCGGGGGGGAAGAGTTTGCCCTGCTGGTGCCGGGCCGGGCTCTGGCACTGACCCGCCAGATGGCGGAGAGCCTGCGCCGGGTCATAGAGCGGATGTCACTGCTGGATCGCAAATCGGGCCGGCGCATCGATCACATCACCGCCTCCTTCGGTGTGGGGGAATACAATGGCCAGGAGACGGCAGACGCCCTGATAGAGCGCACCGACAAGCTGCTCTACAAGGCCAAGGAGCTCGGTCGCAACCGGGTGATGCCGCTTCCCTCCTGAGCACATCAGACACAAAAAAGGCCGGTCAATGACCGGCCTTTTCAACTTTACCGCGTCGGCTCAGAGGCTTTTCAGCTTCTCTTCCGGCAGCGCCAGCTCATCGTTGTGGTTGACGCCGATGCCGCGCTCCAGCACGTGGCGGGCGATGGCATGGGCCTCTTCCAGGGAGTGCATGCTGTAGGTACCGCACTGGTATTCGTTCAGCTCGGGGATCTTCCCCTGCTCCTGCACTGTCAGCACATCGCTCATGGCAGCCTGCCAGGCCGCACCCACGCGAGCCTCGTCCGGCGCGCCGATCAGGCTCATGTAGAAGCCGGTACGGCAGCCCATGGGGGAGATGTCGATAATTTCGACCCCGTTGCCATTGAGATGGTCACGCATGAAACCGGCAAACAGATGCTCGAGGGTGTGGATGCCGCGCTCGGAGAGGATCTCCTGGTTCGGCACGCAGAAGCGCAGATCGAACACGGTAATGGTGTCCTTGCTCGGGGTTTGCATGGTCTTGGCCACCCGGACTGCCGGGGCTGCCATGCGGGTATGGTCGACGGTAAAACTGTCCAATAACGGCATTTCTGACTCCTGATTGGTTACGAGAACCAGCCCCCGCTGGGGAGCCGATCCTTGCATTGTCGATACTGGGCGCCGTAGCGTTGGGCACGGGCCTCCACCTTGCGGGAGACCTTCATCAGCCACCCCTTGCTGCGGTAGCTGCCACGCCGGTAGCCACCCCAGCCTTCGTGATAGTTGAGATACTGGCCATAGGCATCCCACTTGGAGGTGCCGTTGAGCCGCTGCGCCTTGTTAGTGTACCAGCCCATGAAATCGATGGCGTCGGCGAAGTCGTCGCGATCGCTCCAGCCGTTGCCGGTCTCACGCTGGTAGTCGTCCCAAGTCTCATCCTTGACCTGGGCGTAGCCGTAGGCAGTGCTGGCACGCCCGGTCGGGATGAAGAGGAAGTATTGCATCGGCGGCTTGGCATCGTGCACGAAGGAAGACTCCTGATACATCATGGCCATCACCACGTGCACCGGAGTCCCCCACTTCTCGTTCATCTTGAGTGCCGCCTTGTGCCACTCCGGCTTTTCCCGAAAGATCTGGCACAGGTTTTCCGGCTGAGCCGGTGGCCGGGAGCTGCAAGCCGTCAGCGCCATCAGCAGGCCTGCCGCCACCACGAGACGCATCCCTGACATCAAGGGGCTTGCATCTTCGTGTTCTTGGTCGTTTCGAGGCACATCCATCACATCAAATCGCGTCTTCGTTCTCTTCGCCGGTACGGATACGAATGACACGCTCCACCTCGCAGACGAAGATCTTGCCATCACCGATCTTGCCGGTGCGGGCGGTGTTCTGGATCGCCTCCAGACAGGCGTCGAGCTCTTCGTCCTGCACCACCAGCTCTACTTTCACCTTGGGCAGGAAGTCGACCATGTACTCGGCACCGCGGTAGAGCTCGGTGTGGCCCTTCTGGCGTCCGAAGCCTTTGACTTCGGAGACCGTCATGCCGTTGATGCCGATCTCGGCCAGGGCTTCGCGCACATCGTCCAGCTTGAACGGTTTGATAATGGCTTCAATCTTCTTCATGGTGACTCCTTACCAGTTCTGTTTACCGAACCCGGACGTAATGGGGTAGCGGCGATCCTTACCAAAGTTGCGAGCCGTGATACGGGGCCCGACGGCAGCCTGACGGCGCTTGTACTCGTTGAGATCCACCAGACGGATCACCTTGCGCACCACGGCTTCTTCGAAGCCCTCCGCCACCATGTCGGCGACCGAGGCGTCTTCTTCCACATAGCGCTTGAGGATGGCGTCCAGAATGTCGTAGGGAGGCAGGCTGTCCTGATCCACCTGATCCGGTGCCAGCTCTGCCGAAGGGGGACGATCTATGACCCGCTGCGGGATCACGTAGTCGACAGAGTTGCGATATTCGCACAGCTTGAAGACCAGGGTCTTGGGTACGTCCTTGAGCACGTCAAAGCCGCCCGCCATGTCACCATACAGGGTGGCATAGCCGACCGCCATCTCGCTCTTGTTGCCGGTGGTCAATACGATGCGGCGACGCTTGTTGGAGAGTGCCATCAAGAGCACACCACGGCAGCGTGCCTGCAGGTTCTCTTCGGTGGTATCCCGGGCCGTCCCTTCAAACAGCGGCGCCAGCTGGGTCATGAAACCTTCGAACATGGGCTCGATGGAGATGATGTTGAACTCGACCCCCATCCGCTCTGCCTGTTCCTTGGCATCTTCCACGCTCATCTGGGCTGTGTAGCGGAACGGCATCATCACCGCCTGCACCTTGTCCGCACCTATGGCATCGGCCGCGATGGCGAGCGTCAGGGCGGAGTCGATGCCACCGGAGAGGCCCAGCACTGCCCCCTGGAAGCCGTTCTTGGTGACGTAGTCATGCACCGCCAGCACCAGCGCCTGATAGGTCTCGGCTAGGGGCTCCAGTGGCGCTGCGGGTTCCCGCTCTTTCAGCGGCTGACCGTCGACAAAGCGCACCAGCGCCAGCTCTTCGGCAAAGGGGGACAGCTTGTGAGTCAGCTCGCTTTGACCGTTGAACACCTTGGAGCAACCATCGAAGATCAGTTCATCCTGACCACAGACCTGATTGAGGTAAACCAGTGGCAAACCGGTCTGCTCGCAGCGCTCGGCCATCAGCTCGCGGCGGATCCAGGGTTTCTCCTGATCATAAGGGGAGGCATTGATGGTGAGCAGCAGCTCGGCACCGGCCGCCTTTGCCGCGAGTGCCGGGCCCGGTTGCCACAGATCTTCGCAGATGAGCAGCCCCAGCTGGTGACCACGGAACGACACCACGCAGGTATCGCTGGCCGCGGTGAAGTAGCGCTTCTCGTCGAACACCCCGTAGTTGGGCAGATCCTGCTTGAAGTAGCGGGCGATGAGCTTGCCCTGCTCATAGAGGGAAGCTGCGTTGTAGAGCGCCTCTCCTTCACGCCAGGGGTGGCCCACCAGAATGGCGCAACGACCCTGCCAGGCCGCGACACGAGCCAGGGCCGCCTCCACACGGATCATCAGATCGCTGCGCAGCAGCAGATCTTCAGGCGGGTAGCCGGTCAGCGCCAGCTCGGAGCAGACCAGCAGATCGGCTCCTTGCTGGTCGGCCTCTGCGGCGGCAGCCAGCACCTTGTCACAGTTATCTTCGATAGCGCCTACCGTCAGATTTAACTGGGCAAGCATCAGAGAGAGGGCTTTTGCCATGGCGATGCATCTTGAATTCGAAAATGATGGGGAATGATAAAGAAAAGGGGCTGGCTGTGCCAGCTCAACACTTGGCCTTTGCGCTGGTGTTCTGGCTGTCTGGAGATAAGATGTAACTAATCGAGGGAGATATTTGCCATGATCAAGGATGTGAAAGGATTCACTCTGCTGGAACTGATGATAGCGGTCAGTCTCGGGGTCATCTTGCTCGGGATTGGGGCGCCGGCCATGTCGAGCCTGCTCAGTGAGAACAGCTTGCGATTTGAATCACGCACGCTCCTGAAATACCTGCGCTTTGCCCGCAGTCAAGCCATCGACAACCAGCAATCAGTCACCGCCTGCCTGGCCAATGCCAGCGACAACTGCGTCACTGCCAACCCGACTCAGTTGCTGGTATTCGTCGATAATGATGCTCCGGCAGACAACATCTTGAATAACAGCGATCAATTTCTGGCCAGAACCGCTGCATTTGCCGGAACACTGACAATCTCCAACAACCGGATTTCCACCATCTTCAGCCCGGATGGCACCAGCCTCGGCAGCAATGCCACTATCAGCCTCTGCCGCTCAGGCAATGCCCAAGTCAACTTGGTCATTGCCCAATCGGGGCGCTCCAGCCAGTCAACCCAGGCCAACGTCTGCCCCTGAAAACGTCGGCTCACTAGCGTAACTGGCTGGCGTCCTGCTGCTGTCCCTCTTTTGACTGAAACTTCTCCCCCAGCGGGCGGCACTCCAGCAGTGTCTTCACCGGCTGTACTGCCCCGTCGACCTCATACCCTCTCTTCTTGAATTTCTCGTGTACGGCCTGGGGAGAAGTATCCGTCACAGGACCATGCAACACGACTCGCTGTCCATTCGCCAGCTCGGCGTAACACTTCATCTCCTCCGCCAGCGCCGCTCCCGATAACAACAGGCTCAGGCCCAACACCGTACTCAGTGGTTTCATTGCGCCTCTCCTTCATACAGGTAAATTTTCTTGGGCGACATGTCCATTTCCGCCTCTTCCGCGCCCTGGTTGCACTCCCCGGCACCAGTACAACGCTCCGGCTCACCGTCACCCTCGTCCTTGAGAATCACCTCCTCCCCAACACCTCCTCCGATGATACGGACCTTGGCATCATCCCCTGCATGCACCACCAGATCATCCGCCACCTTGTTTTGCACTTCCACGTAGCGTTCCGGCGTTTCATTGCCATCGAGATCGACCACATAACGGAAGGAACTGCCATAGTGCATGTCCACCATGTACTGACGCGCCGCACCTATAGACTGAATGGTGCATTGCTGGAAGGACTGCACCTGCGGCAGGAACGAGGTGAAGTAAAGTTTGCCCTGCAACACCACACCCGCCCCCATGGACTTCTCGCCGGGTTCGTTCAACCAGTTGACCCAACCTTTGGCGGTGGTGATCCCCGCCTTGGTCGCCAGAACATCATCACTGGTCGTCTGTGCCGACAGGGGGTCTGAGGTCACGTCGTAGAGATCGGTAATCAGGATGGGATCTCTGGCCTGCGCAGTAGTTGCACGGGGCATGACGTCATAGTCACGCAACATGAAATAACCATTGCGGACTGTCGCTTCCGAGGAGGGCCGATTGCGATCACCACTGCCGATCAGCACCGCATCAAAGGGGCGATCCTGATAGGAATAGACAGTATTCCCCCCCACCACTGTACGTGTCACTTCCTTGTTGATGGTGCGCACCACTATAGGTTGCGTAAAGAAGCGGCGATCTGCGGCCTCACTCACATCAGAACCAAGACTTGCCAACTTGAAAACGCTTAATCTGGAAAGAGACAATGGCTCATTAGGATTCTCCAGATCGGTATAAATATCCATCCGCCAGATATTACCTCCGGTATCCCCTGCATAGATGCGGTCAGTCTTGCCATCACCATCGCTATCCAGAGTCGCCACCGAGCCAGGCATGCTGTCAGCCATCCCCGTTACCTGGAGATTGGTGGTTGAGGTGGCTGCCGGGGTCGCACTGAACACCAAGGCCCCTGTCTCGGCGTTGACGATATAGATCCCCCTACCCATGCTGTCATTCGCCCCCAGCCCCTGGGCACTCTTGTTCACGTCATAGCCGCCAGCAAAGATCAGGACTGGTGCGGTGACCCCTGGCACAAAGGCAACCTCAGGCACCGACCAGGTCAAACCCAGCTCGCCGAAGCCCGTCGTTTGGGAGTTCAGGCGCCATTTCAGCGTCGGCGTATTGGGGCTGGAGATATCAAAGGCGTAATAGGCCTTTCCACCGCTTCTCAATCCAGTGAATACCCAAACGAAGTCATTCTCGGACGATTTCAACACCCCATTTCGATTGGCATCTTTGATGAGGGCGACAGGAGAGGAGTCAACACCATAAATATGGTCCGCAGATTCGGCGTTGATACGCAATGCCCTCTGATTGGGCAAGAACTCATAGGGAATGGCGGCCCAACTCTCGTCTATGGTGCTGCCCATATCCTTGAACATATGAAGGAAGCCCGCATTGGTCCCAAACAAGATCCGCAAATCAGGCGCATCGGCAGGATTACCGGATTGCGGGCCATAGTTCAGCACCAGGGGCCGGGAGTGCAGGGGATCGCCCATGATATGCGCGCGGATCAGGGTTGATGTATCAAAATCTTCGTCGTCGACATCCAACCCCTTGGTCCAGTCGATCAGGGAATCGAGTTCTGTCGTACTGCCTGCCTGCATGAAAGTCATGAGCGCCGCCTCACTGCCCGCCTGCGTCACCAGATTGGCCTTGGTCAGCGCATCGAGCCGGCTCTGGGCATTATTGATGACATAGAGACTACGGGTGCTTTTTTCCGCCAGCATCTCTTGTGCCCCACCCTCAGCCACCTTGTTGCCATCACGACCGGATGACCAGAAGGTCTGGGCACTGTCGATGATGGTTCCATCAAACTTGATAGCGGGCAGGCCTCGGCTGTCAGCAACATAGCCGTCCGGGGAAAATACCAGTTTTTTCAGATTGCCCCGCCATCTGGGCCCGTCGTCCGGTTCAAACATGGCGTAATAGATGTTATTGAGGCTACGGGTTCGGTCAAAGTTGTTACTGGCAATTGCCGGTGACACTAGCGAAGTATTAATTCTGAGGATCGCCAGCAAGGAGGCTTTCAGGGCATCGCTCAAGGCCGATGCATTGGTTGCCGGGTAATATTCCCCCCCTCCTCGGCGTGCGGTCTCGGCCAGCAGGTTACCCGCCCCCGAGATCGCCTCATCGCCAAAACCCACGGTAAAGGTAGTCACAGTCTGAGTGCCCGGAGACACTGCATTGACATCCTTATGTTTCATATATCCGGCCAGCGCAGCCAGATAGCTGGTTGGTCTTTGGCTACCTGAACCATAGGCTACAGCCGAACCGTAAGCGGCCCTTTCATCCGTGCTCAGGGTATTGATTAGCCCCTGCACAAAGGTATTTGATGAGGAATCCTGAGTCGGTTCACCATCAGTGATATAAATAACGTAACCATTGTTTGAACAATTATCATAGGGAGCCTGATAGGTACCATTCGGGCTCTCGGCAGTTTCATCTCTCGGGCTACCTTGCAGACCATAGACAACGTCCTTGCCCCCAAAGAATTGATACGCCTCCCTCAGCGTTTCACACAATGGCGTATTGGTGCTGGCGGTCAAACCTTCCACTCGGTCCAACAAATCTTGTTCCCCAGTTTTTCCATTTGCAAGAGTAATTTCACTACCCAAAATATCCCTGATAATGCGACCGCCATTGTTGTCATTCTCGTCGTTGCGATTGAACACCGCCAAGCCGAAATCCACTCCCGGGGTCGATGAAATCAAACCACTCACCGCATCTTTTGCAATGCGCAATCTTGATTCGATGGAATACCCTGTCGGGCCATAATACCAACGAAGATAATTGGCGGAATAAAGGACTAGACTGGTATTGCTAGCGTTATCCGAGTCATTGACATCGTCGGTATAAAACCACAGCCCTCTGTCATTGCGAGTCTTGTCCACCGGATAGCCCGCCCCTATTGACCAAGGGCCGGTATAAGGGTTGGCGGGGTTTCGCGCTATCACATCCTGCTTACAATCCACCAGCTTGATATCATTCTCCCTATAACCGCTGACGGAGTTCCACTCACCCCGGCCACGATTGGGGGGCGTACCATTTTCGACCTCATAGGTCCAGACTTGGGACTGGAAGTAGCCAATATTGGCCAAGGGGGTCTTGGAGCTGGCACAGGCATTTATCTTGTCGGAGAATCGACGGCTAGTTGTGATGCTGGGAACATCGCCGTCCGTGGCGAAATAGATGTACAGCTCGCTGTTGTTCTGGTCCGGATCATTTTGCAGTGGCGGGTAACTGATCGTCGGGTCGTAGGCCTCCTTCACCTGTTCCATTGTATCGCGCATGCTGCCGGAGTTATCGAATATCAGCAGCACCTTGGGGCGAAAGTCCCCCGCCTTGTTGAAGTCATAAATAAACAGCTCGGTGTCATCGGCTCTCGTCGATGTAATGCCAAACACAAGGCTACACCAGCATAAAATCACTCCAAGTCGTCGTAGCCACATATCCTTCGCTCCTATTCTGTGAGCAGTGGTTGTTCTACACCCGCAATCCAAGTCAACGGGCGAACATATTTGCCATAATTCACATTGGCCTGCAGCTCGACATACTTGCACGCAGGAATCACATTGCTGCTGCTGGCGTCAATCTTTCGCTTGCACACGGTTTCGATACGATTAGTAAGAGCGACAGCCGCCGAAGCATTGCTGCTATTGACGCTGATCGCCGCACTGGCCCCCAGAGTGGCGCCCATGCCGGCAATCACAGTCGATATGTTGTTGCTCTGCATCGCGGCTTCGATGATGCCTTCGAGCCGATGCTCCGCCTGTCGGAAGCTGGCGGACGAGCCTGCCATCTTGAGGTCTTGCCCCGAAGATTGCATCACTACCACGGCAATCAGGGTAAGGGGCAGCAAAATGATCAGGGCGACGATCAGAGCCACACCGCGCTGGGATCTCATGCCCCACCCCCCACTATTACCGCTGGATTACGCAGCGATACGCTGGATTCCAGCAACAGACGACGGAAGCCATCTCCATTGCCTGATACGCTGGTGCTGCCAACCTGATAAACATTGTTATTCACATAACTGCTGGATGCTTGCAGTGAGCGCACCAGAATAAAGATACGTGCCGCCACGACCCGTCCTTCGCTCCACTCCTGCTCGGTGACATTCGCGGTCGCAACATAACGGTCAATTTCACCATCCGGCACCGGGCTATCGTCAACACCGAACAGCACCGCCATTCGTTCAATCCCTTCGGCCATGGGGCCGGAAATCAATACCGATCCGCCATTCGCGGTCAGGTAACGCTTTCTCAACTCAGGGTTGCCGGCGGCATTGGGAGAAAGGTAATAGATAAAGTGCTGATATTCCCAGAGTTGACGTGCCGGCATGGCTGCCGTGGTGGGGACCGTTTCTCCCCCCTTGAACATCTGAGCCGCCTGGGTCGTTGTGGCGAGATAAAAGCGATTGCCAGTAGCTGCGGCATCCGCCAGCGGAAGACCAATCAGCCGCTTGATGCTGATGACATCCGTATTGGCGATACGCGAAGCCACAGGGATACAGGCAAAAGCCCCTCCCGTAATCGCCCTGCTGTTGTCCACCCCTGCGACCCAGATCCCCCGATTTGTTCCCACACTGGGTGGCAGGCTGCCTCGCCCAAGATTGTCCAGACAATCATTTGCGGCAAGCACACTAGACCCAGCACTCAGCGTAACCCCCTGCCCCACGGCCATGGGAGAACCCGTATAGTCCCCCCAAAAGCCAGCCCATTTCAGGTCCTGGGTGAGCAGACGCATGGCGATGCGGCCATTTTCCTGCAACTCGCTCTGATCGAAGGCATCTTCAGTGGTGGCCCGAGAGGCTACAAAGATGCTCAGGCCACCACCAATCAGAAATACTCCGATCAGCATGGCGATCAGCCACTCGACCAGGGTAAAGCCACGGGCATTCATAAGGTGGTCGTCAGCACGAACTGACGCCTCTGCCGATCTGCGGCATTCCCAAGTCCACAGCTGTTGCGCACGGCGGTAACCGCATCGGCGCCATCAGACAGAGACTCCCGGCCGCGCCAGAAGATCCCCACCGTCAGGCTGTTGTTGGCCCCGCGGATCACGCAGCCGACCGGAGCCTGCAGAGATGAGGCTGCACCGGACACGGCAGAACCCAGCAGGGACTGTTGCCAATAGAAGAGATCCAGCGCCTGCCGTTCGGTCCTGCTGCAATCCGACATGGTGCCATTGCTGTTGGCACAACTCGGCATGTTCAGGATAGTGTTGCCTGATACGACTGTCGTGCCCTGGGCAGTCCAGCTGTCCTGGTTGATCCTGGCGCGCTCAACGAGGTCATTTGCCAGCCAATTTGCAATGGTGCGCTGGCGGGCCTCATAGCCGGAGAATTTGGCCGTGGCCTGCATGCCAACCAGCCCCAGCAGACCAAAGGAGAGCACCACTGCGGCTATCATCACCTCCAGCAGGCTAAATCCGGTCATCTGGCGACGGCGTTGAAGTTTCATCGGCTAGTCCCAGCAGGCGTCGTTGGTAGTATCGCCGAGTCGGGTGGCGCTTCTGGTGCCATCCTGATCGATGGAGAAGATAATGCAGTCGCTATCGGAGCCTTGTGCGCCGGAAGCCGTGGCAAACAGGATGAACGTATTGGTGCCGGCAGAGATGACCAGATGGTAGAAGCCGGACTCGGAGTTGTCAGTGATATTCAGGTCGGCAGCGGCGGAGGCGTACCTATTGAAGTCCATAAAATAGGTTTCTTGTCTGTTGGCGGCATCCAACAGCATCTTTTTGGCATCAATACGGTGGCTGGCCAGCAGATAGCGCTGATATGAGGGATAAGCAATGGTGCCAAGAATCGCCACTATGGCGACGACAATCATCAATTCAATGAGGGAAAAGCCTCGATAGAACCCAATCATATCCCATCCTTGGTGACTGGCGGTCTTGTTAGTCTAATGCCGGATAGGTCGCAACAACAAATCCGGCATCAGGAACATCACTCTTTATTCTTAGGCCATCCTGGCCACATTCAAATGATTCTAAGCTCTGGCGGCACCTCGAAGACCACGTTCTCTTCGCGACCCGGGTGTTCGGTCACTATCTTGCCACCCAGCTCGCGCAGACGGGCGATGACATTCTGAACCAGCACATCGGGAGCAGAGGCTCCCGCCGTCACCCCGATACGATCCACACCGTCCAGCCAGCCCGGTTCGATCATGGTGGCATCGTCGATGAGGTAGGCTCGCGCGCCCACCTTCTCGGCCAGCTCTCGCAGACGGTTGGAGTTGGAGGAGTTGCGAGAACCGACTACCAGCATGGCATCCACCAGCCCGGCCATCTCCCGCACCGCATCCTGACGGTTCTGGGTGGCGTAGCAGATGTCATCCTTGCGCGGCCCCTGAATTTTCGGGAAGTGTTGGCGCAAGGCATCGATAACGTCCGAGGTCTCGTCCACGCTGAGCGTAGTCTGAGTAACAAAGCAGAGGTCATCCGGACTTTTCACCTTGAGCTTGGCCACGTCCTCCGGCGTTTCCACCAGATACATGCCCCCTTCCGGATTCTCGTACTGCCCCATGGTGCCGATCACCTCGGGGTGACCGGCGTGACCAATGAGCACGGCCTCGGAGCCCTTGCGGCTGGCACGATGGACCTCCATGTGCACCTTGGTCACCAGCGGACAGGTGGCATCGAACACCTTGAGGGCACGGGACTTGGCCATCTCGCGCACCGTCTTGGCCACGCCGTGGGCGGAGAAGATGACGATGCTGTCGTCCGGCACCTCGTCGAGCTCCTCGACGAACACGGCTCCCGCCTCTTTCAGCTTGTTCACCACATAACGGTTGTGCACCACTTCATGGCGGACATAGATGGGTGCCCCGAACTTCTCCAGCGCACTCTCGACTATGCTGATGGCCCGATCGACACCGGCACAAAAACCACGTGGGTTGGCGAGTAGGATATCCATCAGTGCACCTTTTCCTCGTCATCCACGCCCAGGATCTCCACCTCGAAGGTGACGGTGTGACCCGCCAGCGGGTGGTTGAAGTCGACCGTCACCGACATCCCTTCCACCGCCCGTATGATGCCCGGCAGCTCGCTGCCATTGGGCTGGTCGAAGAGGATGATGGTGCCAATCTTGGGCTCCACATCGGCACCAAACTTGGCTCTGTCCAGATGGTAGATGTTGTCGGGATTGGAGTGACCGAACGCCTGCTCAGGCGCCAGCGTAAAGCTCTTGGCATCCCCCTGTTGCAACCCCAGCAGACACTGCTCGAAGCTCGATGTCAGGCTGCCATCACCCATCCGCAAACGGGCAGGCTTGCCGTGCAGCGCCGTGCTGTCGGCCACAGAGCCGTCTTCCAGCTTGATGGAGAAGTGGAACAGCACGCTGCTGTCAGCGCCTATGGCCTGGCTCATGCCGCCTCCTTCTGTTTTTCGGAGCGAAAACCTTCCAGCACTATCATGGCGGCACCGATGAAGATGAAGCTGTCCGCCAGGTTGAATGCGGGCCAATGGGAGCGCTGCCAGTAGAAGTCGAGAAAATCGACCACGTGGCCCAACACCAGGCGATCAAAGACGTTGCCAAGGGCTCCGCCGATGATGAGGGAATAGGCGATGCCGCTCCAGCGCTGGGTGACCGACTGCTTTCGCAACCAGTGCGTCAGCAGCCCACAGATGGCAAACGCCAAGACCGCGAAGAACCAGCGCTGCCAGCCCCCCTGCTCGGCCAGGAAGCTGAACGCCGCCCCCTTGTTGTAGACATGCACCAGGTTGAAGAAGGGGGTGATCTCCACCCCCGGATAGCCAAACGGCAGCAACTTGACCACGGCGAGCTTGCTCGCCTGGTCCAGTACGAAAGCCAGCACCGCCAGCCACAGCCAACGCAGGCCCGTTTTGTTATGAAGAGCGTTATTGGTCATGTTCATCAGGCAAATTGACGCGTTTCGCCGTCACCCTCGACGTTGGTGACGCAGCGGCCACAGATCTCTTCGTGACCGGCTATGGTGCCCACGTCTTCCACATGGTGCCAGCAGCGGTCGCACTTGGCGGCGGCAGACTGGGCCACGTTCAGCCACAGATCATCGCGCTCGGTCGCAACGGCACCTTCAGGTGCTGTGTCAGCCACCACCACCTTGGCCTTGGAGGTGAGCAGCACGAAGCGCAGCTCATCGGCCAAAGCATTCAGACGCTTAGCCAGCTCGGGCTTGGCGAACAGGGTCAGCTCGGCCTGCAGGGAGCCACCGATGCGCTTCTCGCCACGGGCGGCTTCCAGTGCCTTGTTCACTTCACCACGCACTGTGAGGATCTCGGCCCAGAAGTCGTCGTTCAGCACTTCGCCCGCTTCCAGACCGAACAGGCCGTCGTACCACTCTTCGGTGAACACGAACTCACCGCGCTCACCCGGCAGCAGAGCCCAGATTTCGTCGGCGGTGAAGCTCATGATGGGCGCCATCCAGCGCACCATGGCCTCGGCGATGTGATAGAGGGCGGTCTGGCAGGAGCGACGAGCCAGGCTGTCCGCCTTGGCGGTGTACTGCCTGTCCTTGATCACATCCAGGTAGAAGGAGCCCATCTCGATGGAGCAAAACTGCATCAGCTTCTGGGTCACGCCGTGGAAGTTGTACTCATCGAACGCCGCCATGATCTCGGCCTGTACCGCCTTGGCACGGCCCACGGCCCAACGATCCACCACCACCATGTCGGCAGGCGCCACCATATCGGTCGCCGGATTGAAGCCGTTCAGGTTGGCCAGCAGGAAGCGGGCTGTGTTGCGGATACGGCGATAGGCATCGGCGGAGCGCTTGAGGATCTCGTCGGAGACTGTCATCTCGCCGGTGTAGTCGGTGCTCGCTACCCACAGACGCAGGATGTCGGCGCCCAGCTTGTTCATCACGTCCTGCGGGCTGACCACGTTGCCGATGGACTTGGACATCTTGCGGCCCTGACCATCCACGGTGAAGCCGTGAGTCAGCACCTGGTTGTAGGGAGCCTTGTCTTTCATGGCCACGCCGATCATCAGGGAGGACATGAACCAGCCGCGGTGCTGGTCAGAGCCTTCCAGATACATGTCGGCCGGGTTGCCATTGAACTCGGGGCGGGCATCGACCACTGAGGAGTGGGTCGATCCTGAGTCGAACCAGACGTCCAGGGTGTCGGGTACCTTGTCGTACAGGTCGGCGTCGCTGCCCAGCAGCTCAGCCTTGTCCAGATCCCACCAAGCCTGGATGCCGGACTGCTCGACCCGCTTGGCCACCTCTTCCATCAGGCGCACGGATTCAGGGTGCAGCGCCTGAGTCTCCTTGTGAACGAACAGGGAGATGGGCACGCCCCAGGTACGCTGACGGGAGATGCACCAGTCAGGACGGTTCTCGACCATGGCCTGGATGCGGTTCTTGCCCCATGCCGGTACCCAGCCGCTCTGGCCGTGCTGGGCGATGCCATCTTTCTCGATGCGCTCGATCTCTTCCAGCGCACGCTTGCGCAACCCCTTCTGCTCCATGCTGATGAACCACTGGGGGGTGGCACGGAAGATGATCGGGGTCTTGTGACGCCAGCAATGGGGGTAGGAGTGGTTGAACACCTTGTGATGCAGCAGGGCGCCACGCTCGGTCAGCACCTCGACCACGGCCGCATTGGCCTTGAACACGTGCTGGCCGGCAAACAGCTCGGTATCCGGCAGGTAAACGCCGTTGCTGCCAACCGGGTTGGCCACTTCCAGACCGTACTTCTGACCGACCACGAAGTCTTCCTGACCGTGGCCAGGGGCTGTGTGCACGGCGCCGGTACCGGCATCCAGGGTGACGTGGTCACCCAGCACCACAGGCACGTCGAAGCTGTAGAAGGGGTGGTTGAAGCGCAGCAGCTCGAGCGCCGCACCCTTGGCATAGCCCAGGTTGTGGAACTTCTCGATACCGGCTCTGTCCATCACATCCTTGACCAGCTCGGCGGCCAGGATCAGGCGCTCGGGGTTGTCACCCTCCACCTGTACCAGGGCGTAGTCGAGATCGGCGTGCATGGCGATGGCACGGTTGGCCGGCAGGGTCCAGGGAGTGGTGGTCCAGATCACGGCAGAGAGCGGGCCCTTGCCGGTGTGACCTTCAGGGCAGTCGAACTTGGCTGCCACTGTCGCCTCGTCGACGGCCTTGAAGCGCACGTCGATGGAGGGAGAATTCTTGTCGTAATACTCCACTTCGGCTTCCGCCAGGGCGGAGCCGCAGTCGGTACACCAGTGCACCGGCTTGGAACCCTTGTGCAGGTGACCATTGGCGACGATCTTGGCCATGGAGCGGATGATGTTGGCTTCGGTGCCAAAGTCCATGGTCAGGTAGGGGTGTTCCCAGTCACCCAGCACGCCCAGTCGGATGAAGTCGGTCTTCTGCGCTTCGATCTGGGTCTTGGCGTATTTGCGGCACTCGGCGCGGAACTCGGCGGCGGAGACTTTCTCCCCCGGCTTGCCAACCATGCCTTCCACCTTCAGCTCGATGGGCAGACCATGGCAATCCCAGCCCGGCACATAGGGGGAGTCGAAGCCGGAGAGGCCCTTGGACTTGATGATGATGTCTTTGAGGATCTTGTTGACCGAGTGACCGATGTGAATGCTGCCGTTCGCGTAGGGAGGGCCATCATGCAGAATGAAGGAAGGCTTGCCCGCTTTGGCGCGGCGAATGGCGCCGTAAAGATCCTGATCGTACCAACGCTTGAGCATGTTGGGTTCGCGCTTGGCCAGATCGCCACGCATCGGAAACTCGGTTTCCGGCAGATTCAGGGTGTGTTTATAGTCGCTCATCAGTCCTGGGTTCCCTTCTTTTCTAAAAGAGTGCTGGGTAAATTGAATGGTGGCAGCCCGAACCAGGCTCGGGCCGCCAGGGCATCTCGTTCGATCTGCTCTTTCAAGGCGGTGAAAGAGGCAAACTTCTGCTCTTCGCGCAGCTTGTGGCGAAGCAGCACCTTGACCTGCTGACCGTATAGATCACCAGAAAAATCAAATAGATGTACTTCCAATCTGGCTTGTGTACCGCTCAAGGTCGGCCGTACACCCACATTGGCGACACCGGGGAAGGTCTTGCCGGAACATAACACTTCCACCGCGAACACGCCACCGACCGGGATCACCTGCCGTTTGAGCGCGAGATTGGCGGTAGGAAAACCTATGGTGCGCCCCAGCTTGTCGCCGTGGGCCACCCGACCACTGATGGCATAGGGGCGGCCGAGCATCAGCTCCACCTCAGCCATACGCCCCGCCTTCAAGGCCTCGCGCACTAGCGTGCTGCTGACCCGCTGGCGCTCGACCTGGAAGCTCTGGGTGCTGATCACCTCGAAGCCGAAGCGATGACCCGCCTCCTCCAGCAGGTGGAAGTCCCCCTCCCGCCCCTTGCCGAAGCGAAAATCATCGCCCACCACCAGGTAGTGCACGCCGAGTTTCTCCACCAGCAACTGCTCGATGAAGCTGCTGGCGGCCTGCTCGGCGAAGCGGTGCGTGAACCGCACACAGAGCATGCGATCTATCTGCATCCCCTTGAGGGCTTCGTACTTCTCCCGCCAACGGCTGAGACGGGCAGGAGCGGCGTCCCCCGCAAACAGCTCAAGGGGCTGCGGTTCGAACAGCATGACGCAGGCGGGCAGACCAAGCTGGGCGGCTTTCTCCTGCAGTCGGGCCAGCACCGCATGGTGGCCCTGATGAACCCCATCGAAGTTGCCTATGGTCAATACACAGCCCCGATGATGGGGCTTGATATTGTGAATGCCGCGAATGAGTTCCATCAGTGCCTTGTGCGTTGCTGCCATGGAAATCGGCGGATTATATATCAGGCAGCAGGCAGGGTCAGCCCTGCTGTTGAGCCGATTTCAGGTATCTGACCCGGAACCCGTGCGACATCAGCCTCATTATTGCTGACCCGATTTCAGGTGTCTTGGCCTGACCCCCAGCACCAACAGGACTATTCCATACAAGGCGCCCCCCAGGCAGAGCAGCAAAGTCAGCTCCAGACTGGCTTTGCCCATGCTCCAGGCTCCCCACTGGGCGAGATCCGGTGACAGATAGCCAAGCACGCCCCCCATCAGCACAGTCGCCACCAGCAGCTTGAGGCAGAACACGCCCGTGTTGCGGGAAGGGCGATAGACCGCCTGCTGATAAAGCCCTTTGAACAGCAAGGCCGCATTCAGGGTGCCGGAGCAGGCGGTGGCGAGCGCCAGCCCCACATAGCCAAGTGGATAGATGAAGATGAGGTTGCACACCATGTTGGCCACCATGGCCATGATGCCGATCCGTACCGGCGTCCTGGTGTCCTGGCGGGCATAGTAGCCGGGCGCCAGCACCTTGATCAGCATCAGGGAGAGCAGCCCAGTGGTGGACGCCAGCAGGCTGGCGCTGGACATGGCCACCTCGTGCATGCCGAACTCCCCGCGCATGAAGAGCACTCTCAGTATGGGCTCGCGCAATACGGCAATCCCCACCATGGCGGGCAGGCCGAGCAGCATCACCATGCGCACCCCCCAGTCCATGGTACGGGAGAAGTCGGCCGGATCCGCATCCACATGCTTCTTGGCCAGCGCCGGCAGGATCACTGTGCTGATGGCGACCGCGAACAGGCCGAGGGGAAACTCCAGCAGGCGATCCGAGTAGTAGAGATAGCTGATGGCACCGGTCGCCAGGAAGGAGGCCAACATGGTGTTGATCAGCAGATTGATCTGGCTGACCGAGACGCCGAACAGCGCCGGTATCATCAGGGTGCGGATCTTCACCACACCGGGATGGTGCCAACCCCACTTGGGCCACACCAGCATGTTGATCTGGCGCAGGAAGGGGTACTGGAACAGAAACTGCACCAGGCCGCCGAGGAAGACACCGATCGCCAGCGCGATCTCGGGCCGCTCCAGCAACGGGGCTATCCACCAGGCCGCCGCTATCATGGTGAGGTTGAGGAACACAGGCGTGAAGGAGGAGACGGCGAAGCGACCAAAGGTGTTGAGAATAGCCCCGGCCATGGCGGTGAAGGTGATGAACCAGAGATAGGGGAAGGTAATCTTGAGCATCAGGCTGGCCAGCTCGAACTTCTCGGCCGCCGGGCCGCCGTGCAGCCAGTCCCAGAACCAGCCCCAGCCAAACAGGGCCGTCAGCACCCCCGAGCCCAGCACCCCGAGCAGGGTGACTATGGTGACTATGCCCCCAAGGGTGCCCGCCACCGCGGCCAGCAGCTCGCGTACGGCCTGCTCGTCACCGTTTTTCTTGTACTCCGTCATCACCGGCACGAAGGCCTGATTGAAAGCCCCTTCGGCGAACAGCCGGCGCAAGAAGTTGGGAATGCGGTTGGCGAAGAAGAAGACGTCTGCGGCCACCCCGGCACCGAGCAGATTGGCGATGACCACATCGCGCACCAAGCCCATCACACGGGACACCAGCGTCATTGCGGACACTATCATGCCGGATTTGATCAATTTCTTACTCAAGACGAGGCCTCTGGAACTGTCAGAATGGAAAGAATGCTGCTAGAATCGGCCGACAGTTTAACCGCCTCCCAACTGACACACCACCGGGGGGCGGTGTTTATTTGCACAAATCATTTGACAATATGTGGTTGAGAAGGCATATTTCCGGGCCTTTTCAATACACTCGCTAAGACAGTTTTAGGAGTTTTACCTTGGCTAATATCAAATCTGCTAAGAAGCGCGCGATTCAGTCAGAGAAACGTCGTCAACACAACGCCAGCCGTCGTTCAATGACCCGTACCTATCTGAAGAAAGTAATTGCTGCCATCGCTTCTGGCGACAAAGCTGCTGCCACTGCCGCTTTCGCTGTTGCTCAGCCGATCATGGATCGTATGGCGACCAAAGGCCTGATCCACAAGAACAAAGCTGCTCGTCACAAGAGCCGCCTGTCTGCCCAGATCAAAGCTATGGCTTAATCAGCTTCGGCTGAACAAAGCTAAAAAAACCGGCCTTAGTGCCGGTTTTTTATTTGGGTTCGCTACAATACAGCCTGTGCAACAATCCAATCATCTCGCGTACCTCATGGCTGCGCAGCGAATAGTAGACCGTCTGGGCCTCTTTTCGCGTCGCCACCAGCTCATCGCGCCGCAACACAGCCAGATGTTGTGACAGGGCCGATTGACTCAGTCCAAGCACCTCGTTGAGTTCCCCCACCGACAGCTCTCTCTCCAATAACTGGCACAGAATGAACAAGCGCCGTTCATTGGCCAGCGCCTTGAGCAGGGTGACCGCACGTCCGGCATTCGCCTCCATCTCTTCCAACTGCATCGCATTCCCTCCCCTGCAAGACAGGAATCATACCCTCTGCCCCGTCGATTTAAAATGACAGGGTCGCCGGCTGAATGGCGGTGAAATCCTCCTGACCGGCAAAGAGGAAGGAGAAATCACTCTCACACACCCGTTTCACCGCCGGATGCTGGATCATCCGCTCGGCGAAGATGACGTAGTACTCCTCCATCAGATCCTGGGTCTCTCCGATCAGCATCACTTCCTCCCCCTCCAGGATCTCCTCCCGATAGATGGTCGGCGCCATGAAGATCCCCTGATTGAAGAAGCCAAATGCCTTCATCAGAGCCGCATCGTCGAATTCCCCCAGGATGCTGGGAGAGATGCCCTGCTGCTCGAACCATTGGGTCAGCTGGCGCCCCATGGCGGTACGACGACCAGGGATGAGCAGTTTGCGCTCCTCGAGACAGGCAGGAAAAGGCTTTTCGGGCAGCGGTGCCTTGCAGAAGAAGCTGACGCCGCAGCCCCCCAACCGCTTGGAGAGCAGGCCGGCATGCTGGCTGGAGTCCACCGGGCAATCGGAGAGGATCATGTCGAGCTTGTGCTCGCTCAGTTGTTCCAGCAGCAGCTCGTGGGTCGATTCGAAACAGCGCAGGTGGATGGATCCATCGTTGGGGATGACGGAGAGCAGCACCCGGCTGGCGAGGCGCTTGGAGAGTGCATCGGCGATGCCGACGTCGAACAGGATCTGGCTCTCCTTGCGGTAGTTGACGATATCCAGCATCTCGTAGGAGAGGCTGAACATCTTGTCGGCATAGCGAAACACCAGCTGGCCCAGTTCGGTGGCCTCGAGGGAGCGCCCCTTGCGGATCAATAGCTTGCCGCCGAGACGCTGCTCCAGCAGCTTGATCTGACCGGTGACTGTCTGGGGAGTGAGGAAGAGGGCTTCCGCCGCCTGGGTGACGGAGCCCTTCTTCTGAGTCATCCAAAAATAGTAGAGATGGTTGTAATTAAGGTGTGACATCCGATGGGGTTCCCGCGCTGCGCGGGCTCCGGTAGCAGCTGAGTTCAACCGCCAGAATGTCATACATGTCGCTGATCGAGTCAACCTTGTTTGCGCCGAACTGCTCTTGCAGGGTCAGCTTGAGGCGGGCCGGATCCGGCATCCGCTCCCCGCAGTAGCGCTTGTGGGACTTCTTCACACGTTCGCCGGCCCGGCTGCTCAGGGCCCGCTCGGTGAAGGTCTCACCGAACTGGGCCTTGGCCTGCTTGTCCCCCAGCATGAGGGCGCTGTCCACCACCCCATTGAGATAGGCCGAGCAACTGGCCGACATCGCATCCTGCTGGCACTCCGCCAGGCTATTCGCCCAGACTGCCGGGCTCGCCAGCATGACTAACCATCCGAGTCTTCTCATAACCCCTCCGTGCTTTGATTCGCCTCCCGATTGGGCAGCGATATCCGCAGGGCGATAAAACCGATCACGGCCGCCAGGGTGGATCCCACCAGGATCCCGAGGCGTGAGTAGCTGCCGTAGTCCAGTCCGCCATGCTCGAATGCCAGCGATGCGATGAACATCGACATGGTAAAGCCGATGCCACACAGGATGCTGACCGCAAAGATCTGCTTGAAGTTGACGCCGCTCGGCAGCTGGGCGATGCCGAGTTTCACCGACAGCCAGCTGATGGTGAAGATGCCGAGGGGTTTGCCGATGAAGAGCCCCAGTATGATGCCCATGGGCACCGGGCTGAGCAGGTCCGACAGCTGGATCCCGTCGAGGGAGACCCCGGCGTTGGCAAAGGCAAACAACGGCAGTATCAGGTACGCACTCCAGGGGTGCAGCACATGCTCCAGGTGCTTGAGCGGCGAGGCATAGCGCTTCCCGGAGATAGGGATCATGAAGCCAACGATGACGCCGGCCAGGGTCGCATGGACGCCGGACTTGAGCACGGCAACCCAGAGCACCAGACCCACCAGCATGTAGAGGCCGATCCTGTCCTCACCGCGGCGGTTCATCCAGAGCAGAGTGAGGGTCGCCAGAATGCCGACCGCCAGTGCGGTCAGCGACAGCTGCTGGGTATAGAAGAGAGCAATGATGATGATGACCCCAAGGTCATCCATGATGGCCAGGGCCAGCAGGAATACCTTGAGGCTGGTCGGTACCCGCTTGCCAAGCAGCGCCATCACCCCGAGGGCGAAGGCGATGTCGGTTGCGGCCGGAATGGCCCAGCCGGCCCGGGTCACTTCGTCTTCGTAGTTGAAGAAGGCATAGATGAGCGCAGGGGCCAGCATGCCGCCCACGGCGGCGATGGCCGGGAAGGTGGCCTGCACCCGTGATGAGAGCGCCCCCTCCAGCATCTCACGCTTTACTTCCAGCCCGACCAGCAGGAAGAAGATCGCCATGAAGCCGTCGTTGATCCAGAGCAGCAGCGGCTTGTTGATGTCGAGGGCGGCAATGCGCACCTGTACCTGGGTATTGAGGAAACTCTGATAGTGCTCCGCCAGGGCAGAGTTGGCCAGACCGATGGCCACCAGGGCGGCCAGGATCAGAATTATTCCGGAGGCTGACTCCAGTTTGAGAAATCGCTTGAACACATCGCTCATGGTCTAACTATCCATAAAATTGTACTTTTTCAGTCTAGGGGTCGAGTGAGTTAATGAAAAATCGTTTCTAACTGCCAATAACAACGGAAAAACCGAAGGCAAAATGAATCATGCCTGCTATAAGCACGTTTTACCCCGCCTTCATGAGCCCACGGAGCATTCTTTTTTTTGCATATTTATTCTGTTCAGGTATGAAAAAGGCGCCCGCAGGCGCCTTTCGAACAGATGGAATAACGTAATGCCGCCACGCGGGAGATCCCGCCGAGAGCCGCTCGCCATCACGGCGGATACGGGATCAGATGGCAACAGGGGCCCTGATACCCGGATGGGGATCATAACCCAGGATCTCGAAGTCCTCGAACCTGTAGTCGAAGATGGAGTCCGGCTTGCGCTTGATCACCAGCTGCGGCAAGGGACGCGGCTCGCGGGAGAGCTGCAGCGCCGTTTGCTCCATGTGGTTGGAGTAGAGGTGTACGTCGCCACCGGTCCAGACGAAGTCGCCCACGGCCAGATCGCACTGCTGGGCCATCATGTGGGTCAGCAGGGCGTAGCTGGCGATGTTGAACGGCAGGCCGAGGAAGACGTCGCAACTGCGCTGGTAGAGCTGGCAGGAGAGCTTGCCGTCCGCCACGTAGAACTGGAAGAAGGCGTGACAAGGGGCGAGCGCCATCTTGTCCAGCTCACCCACGTTCCAGGCGGAGACTATGATGCGGCGCGAGTCCGGGTTGTGCTTGATGTCATCCACCGCCTTCTGGATCTGGTCGATGACGGCACCATCGGCCGCCGGCCAGGAGCGCCACTGGGCACCGTAGACAGGGCCCAGATCGCCGTGCTCGTCGGCCCACTCGTCCCAGATGCTGACGCCGTGCTCCTTCAGGTAGGCGGTGTTGGTGTTGCCATTGAGGAACCACAGCAGCTCGTGAATGATGGAGCGCAGGTGGCACTTCTTGGTGGTGACCAGCGGGAAGCCTTCCGCCAGATTGAAGCGCATCTGATGACCGAACAGGGAGACTGTCCCCGTGCCGGTGCGATCGGATTTGACGGTGCCTTCATCCAGGATCTTCTGCATCAGGTCGAGATAGGCCCTCATTGCTTTGCCTCCTTCGCCGCGTTGCCGAACAACTGCGGACGCTTGTAGGCGACCCAGATCATCAGGGCGCCGATGATGATCATCGGGGTGGAGAGGATCTGGCCCATGCTGATCTCCTGGAAATAGAGGCCCAGCTGGCTGTCAGGCTGGCGTACGAACTCCACCAGGAAGCGGAACAGGCCGTAGAACAGCAGGAACATGCCGGAGATGGCGCCCCGTGGCGGGTTCTTGCGCCAGAACAGGTTCAGGATGATGAAGAGCACCACACCTTCCAGAGCGAACTGGTAGAGCTGGGAGGGGTGACGCGGCTCGGGGCCGGCCTCCGGGAAGATGATGGCCCAGGGCACGTCTGTGACCCGGCCCCACAGCTCGCCGTTCATGAAGTTGCCGATGCGGCCGACACCGAGGCCAAACGGAATGAGCGGCGCCACGAAGTCCGCTACGGTGAAGAAGTGACGCTTGGTCTTGTGGGCAAACCAGATCATGGCGGTGATGACACCGATCAGGCCGCCGTGGAACGACATGCCGCCGGTCCAGATCTTGAACAGGTAGGTGGGATCGGCCAGGAAGAGATCGAAGTTGTAGAACAGCACATAGCCGATACGACCACCCAGGATCACCCCGAGGAAGCCGTAGAACAGCAGGTCGGAGACCTCGTTGCGAGTCCAGCCACTGTTGGGCGCATCGGCGCGGCGGCCCGCAAGCCACATGGCAAAGGCAAAACCAAACAAATACATGAGACCATACCAGCGTACCGATAGTGGTCCCAAACTGAATGCTACGGGATCAATCTGCGAGAAAACCCAATATCCGTCGTGCTGCATGGCGCGGCCCCAGTCATAAGAAAAGCCGCATTCTCCGATCATTCGTCAGCAGGAACAAGACTGAATATCAATCGGGCAGCTTGGTCTTGTGGCCCGCGCGCAGCAAACCGCCCAGACCGTGCTCTTCCAGGTAGCGGGCAAACAGGCCACGGAGCACGTGGGGATTGTCATGCTTGAGGCCATCGGCCATCAGCGCCTTCAGCTCGCCGAGATCGGACTGACGCAGCACGTACTTGATGCGGGAGATGTTGTGGGTGTTCATGCTGAAACGGCGATAGCCCATGGCCAGCAGCAGCAGCACACCGACCGGATCCCCGGCCAGTTCGCCACAGACAGAGACCGGCTTCTGGTAGCGATGGGAGGCATCGACCAGCAGTTGCAGGGCGCGGATCACCGCGGGATGGAAGGCGTCATAGATGCTGGCGACCCGGGCGTTGTTGCGATCCACCGCCAGCAGATACTGGGTCAGGTCATTGCTGCCCACCGACCAGAAGTCGATGAGGGGGGCCATCTCCGGCAGGATGTAGAGGGCGGAGGGCACCTCTATCATCACCCCGAGGCTGGGGTAGCGGATCACCGCATCACGGCTCGCCGCCTCTTCCGACACTTCACGCCAGGCCTGATCCAGCAGCCGGCGGGAAGCCTTGATTTCACTGACGCTGCTGATCATCGGCAGCATGATGGCCAGATTGTCCAGCCCTTCGCTGGCGCGCAGCATGGCCTTGAGCTGCACCAGGAACAACTCGGGGTGATCCAGGGTGAGCCGGATCCCCCGCCAGCCAAGGAAGGGATTTTCCTCCACTATGGGGAAATAGGGCAATTGCTTGTCCCCCCCCACGTCCAGGGTGCGCATGCAGACCGGGCGATCCCGATAGGTCTCCAGGATCCCGCGATAGCGCGCCGTCTGCTCCCATTCGGAGGGGAAGCTGTCCTGCAGCATGAAGGGGATCTCGGTGCGATAGAGCCCGACCCCGTCCGCCAGATGATTGAGGGAGATCTCGGTGTCGGCACTGAGGCCGGCGTTGAGCAGCAAGGAGACAGGAGTGCCGTCAGCCGTCTCCGAGGGTTGGTTGTCGACGCTGCGCACCAGAGTATCGAGCGCCCGCTCCTCGCTCAGCAGCTGCCGGTACTCGGTCAGGATCACCTGATTGGGTTCGATGAAGAGATCGCCGCTGTAACCATCGACGACCAGGGTGCGACCACCTATGTCACCCAGGGGCAGATCCACCCCCATGATGGCCGCCACCCCCATGGCGCGGGCCAGGATGGCGGCATGGGAGTTGGTCCCCCCCTTGAGCGACACCACGCCGCTCAGAAATTCCCGCGGGATCTCGGCGAGTATGGTGGCGGTCACCTCGTCGGCGACCAGCACCACCGGCTCCCCTATGGTGAGCTGCTCGGGTTCGTCCTGCACCAGACGGCTGATGAGCCGCTGGGCTATGTCTTTCACATCGGTGGAGCGCTCCCGCAGATAGGGATCCTTCATCCCCTTGAACTGCTCGATCAGCCGATCGCTGATGATCTTGACCGCGGAGATGGCGGTCCAGTGCTCCTTGCCGACCTTGTTGCGGATGGGCTTGATGTAGCCGGGATCGTTCAGCAGGTGCAGATAGATGTCGAAGATGGCGACAGAATCCTGGCTGTAGCTCTCGCGAAAGCGCAGCGCCAGGCTCTCCAGATCGTGGCGCACCTCTTCCACCGCAAGCTCCAGTCGGGCCAGCTGCTTGCCGTAGTCCTCGTCCTTGCGCGGGGTGATGCTGTTGAGCGCCTTGCGCGGGCGCCACACCCAGGCCTTGGCGATGGCGATGCCACTGGCACCGGCGATGCCGCGCAGCGGCTTGCTCCAGTCGGTCTTCTGCAACCAGCCCTTGGCCTGGGCCTGGGCGATGCGCGCCGCCAGCTGCGCCGCCAGGGTGACCATGAAGGACTCTTCCCCTTCATCGAACAGCCGGCTCTCTTTCTGCTGCACCACCAGAATGCCCACCACCTGGCGCTGGTGCATGATGGGGGCGCCGAGGAAGGAGCGAAACGCCTCTTCCGCGACATCGGGCAGGAACTTGAAACTGGGGTGAGAAGGCGCATCGGCCAGGTTGATCAGCTCTTCCCGCTGACCCACCAGACCGACTATGCCCTGCTCGAACGGCAAGGTGGCCTTGCCCACCGCCGACTCGGCCAGGCCATCGGTGGCCGCCAGTTGATAGCGGCGCATGTCGGGCTCGGCGACATAAACGGAGCAGCAGTCCACCGTCATGGCGAGCCGGGTCTGGCTCACCAATGCCTGCAAGGCCTGTTCGAGGGTGTTGGCCTCGGCCATGCTCTCGACGATGCGTCTGAGTTCCGTCAGCAACTAATTGTGCTCCTTAGCGCGAGCGGTTGCGCCGCCCATCCTTTCGATTAACCTGCACCACCGGCACCGGCATGGCCAGCGGGGCAAACTCCTTCATCACCCGGCGGTAAACTTCCCGCTTGAAGGAGACGACCTGACGAACCGGGTACCAGAAGCTGACCCAACGCCAATCATCAAATTCCGGGTGACCATGACAGCCGAACTGGATCCTGGACTCTCTGCCAGGATCGAGCTGCAACAAAAACCATTTCTGCTTCTGGCCAATACAGACCGGTGAACTGTCCCAGCGAACGAGTCGTTTGGGTAAGCGATACTTCAGCCAGTTGCGACTGGTCGCCAGTATGGTCACATCCTCGGGCTTGAGGCCTATCTCCTCATACAGCTCACGATACATGGCCTGCTCCGGCGATTCACCATCATCAACTCCCCCCTGCGGAAACTGCCAGGAGTGCTGCCCATAGCGCTTAGCCCACAATACTTGCCCGTCACGGTTACAGATCACGATGCCGACATTGGGACGAAATCCGTCGCCATCTATCACGTGATCACCTTATAAAGGCTGAATCTATAAAGAGATTGTTCCACATTCACCCCGTGGCGGCAAACAGGGACTGTCATCTTCCACTCATGAATAACTTGGCATTTCAAGCAAAGTTATAAACAAACCGGCAGGACAAGCTCCGCAAGTTGCCCACCCAGACTGTGCATAAGCCTGTGATCAAGCGGGTATATACAGTAGTTTTATACTACGACTTCAAATCATGCCGTATCATACCCGATTCATATAAAAACAAAATATTCATTTAAATACATGTAGTTAATATTTAAAGACTGGATCAAGATCCATGTCTTTTGCGCCCGAGGATCCTGGCTGTCAATTGTGAACAAGTTCGACTGTTCAAAGATCCACCAAGGCTAGTTTATCCACAAGGATGGCGCATTATCTGCACCGATATGGCGAGAAAAATCGGCGTGCTCTCACATTTATTTCTGATGCCGGGCCCTGTATCACCACTTTATGTCAGTTATCCAAGATTTCTGTGGATAACTATGTGCAACAGCCAGGCCAAACCCTTGGACAACTCGCAGAAACCGGGATCCTCCCGTTATCCAGGCTGGAGAACAAAGTCAAATTCCTTTAAAATCATTGCCATAGATGAAAATTCACAATCCTGCCCCCCCTGTGTATAGCCGGGCAAGGATCGGTTACAAAAACAGCGATCCTCTGTCAGGATCACACTTGTCCACCCCTTCTCGCCAACAGGAGCCCCTCATGCCCGCCAACCCACAGTCAGAGCAGGAATTGCTGGCGCGCGCCTACGCCATGGCGGGCTTCACTCTGGCCCAGCTCGCCGCGGCGGCCGGCATCCCGGTGCCACGGGATCTCCGGCGGGACAAGGGCTGGATCGGCCAGTTGATCGAGTGGCAGCTGGGCGCCAGCGCGGGTAGCCGACCGGAGCAGGACTTCCCCGATCTCGGCATAGAGCTCAAGACGATCCCGATCGATCCTCAGGGCAAACCGCTGGAAACCACCTTCGTCTGCGTCGCTCCCCTCATCGGGATCAGTGGCCAGCGCTGGGAGGAGTCCAATGTGCGCAACAAGCTGTCGCGAGTACTCTGGATCCCGGTGGAGGGCAGCCGCACCATCCCCGTCGGTGAGCGCCGGGTCGGCATGCCGTTGCTATGGAGCCCGAACGAAGAAGAAGACAGGTTGCTGCGTCAGGATTGGGAGGAGCTGATGGACATGATAGTACTGGGGGAGGTGGAGCAGATCAGCGCCCGCCACGGCCAGGTCATGCAACTGCGCCCCAAGGCGGCCAACAGCAAGGCGCTGACCCGCGCCATCGGCCGCAATGGCCAGCCGATCCAGACACTGCCAAGGGGCTTCTACCTCAAGATTGACTTCACTCACCAGTTGCTTCGGCGTCATTTCGCCCTGCCTGCCTGACGATTGCTATCAACATCTTTGTCATAAAGTGATATAAAAACAACCAGCACTACTTTCTTCGCAGTCAGTGACAAGGAGTCGATATGCCGATCAACAAGCAATTTCTCAAGTCCCGCCCCGAGGTCAAGGTGACCTTCGCAGTGGAAAAAGAGGCCGCGGGTGAGGCCGAACAGGTCTTGCTGCTGGGGGAGTTCAGCCAGTGGCAACCCATTGAATTGAAAAGAATGAAGAGCGGGGAGTTCAAGGCGACCCTCAACCTTCCCACCGATGGCCCCAGCCATTTCGAGTATTGCTACCAACTGGTGCAGCCGGACGGGGAGACCCGTTATGACAACGACTGGGAAGCGGACGACTACGTGCCCGGCCCCTTCGGGCGCGACAACTCTGTGGTGCGGGTCAGCCAGTAGACGACCAGAACACTAACACCTCTGACCGGTACCCGAATTTCAGACACAAAAAAGGCTCGCCATTGGCGAGCCTTTTCACTACCTGTCGAGCTTTTCGCCGACATACCGACACCAATTCGAATCGAATTAGTTGAGCTTCTCTTTGATACGAGCAGCTTTGCCGGACAGGTTGCGCAGGTAGTACAGCTTGGCGCGGCGAACATCACCACGACGCTTCAGTTCTACACTGTGGATCAGCGGAGAGTGAGTCTGGAATACACGCTCAACACCTTCGCCGTTGGAGATCTTGCGAACGGTGAAAGCAGAGTGCAGACCGCGGTTACGCTTGGCAATGACGATGCCTTCGAAAGCCTGCAGACGCTCTTTACCACCTTCTTTAACACGAACTTGAACACGTACGGTGTCGCCCTGGGCAAAAGCCGGGATGTCGGTACGCAGTTGCTCTTGTTCAAGCTGCTGAATAATCTTGCTCATTGTCTTTCCTTACCTAGGATAAACTGAAAACTCTACTTAACGCTGTCACGCACTTCGCGGACATACTCGGCAAGAAGTGATTCTTGCTCGTCAGTCAGAGCTAGGTTGTTAATAAGTTCCGGCCTTCTCTGCCAGGTTCGTCCGAGCGACTGCTTGAGACGCCAGCGCCGAATCACTTCGTGATTGCCGCTTGTCAGCGCCTCGGGCACCGCCAATCCATCCAACAACTCCGGCCGAGTGTAGTGGGGATGATCCAGCAGGCCATCCGTGAAGGAGTCCTGCTCGGCACTGGCCTGATCGCCCAGGACCCCGGGGACCAGACGCGAAACCGCATCGATCAGGGTCATGGCAGGCAACTCGCCACCACTTAACACGTAATCCCCGATAGACCACTCTTCGTCCACTTCGGTTTGTATCACGCGTTCATCGATACCTTCGTATCGACCGGCGACCAGAATCAGTTTCTGATTCGTCGCCAACTCGGTTACGCCCGCTTGAGTCAGCTTGCGCCCCTGAGGAGAGAGATAGATGACTTTCGCCCCGTCTCCCGCCGCTTGCTTGGCTGCATGAATCGCATCACGCAGCGGCTGAACCATCATCAGCATTCCAGGTCCACCACCATAAGGACGATCATCGACCGTACGGTGTTTATCGTGGGTGAAATCCCGAGGGTTCCAGCACTCAATCTGCAGCAGGCCACTCTTGACGGCCCGACCCGTTACCCCGTGCTCGGTAATGGCTCGGAACATTTCCGGGAAGAGGCTAATCACCCCAATCCACATAAGAAACCTCCGGCACCCGTGTTAGCGCGGGAAACTAGAAACCAGGATCCCAATCAACTTCGATTGTTCGAGCAGTCAGATCAATGTTCTTGATCACCTGCTCTTCCAGGAACGGGATCAGCCGCTCCTTTGCACCAAAGGCATCTTTTACATTGGCCTCAACCACCAACACATCGTTGGAGCCGGTTTCCATCAATTCGGTCACCTTGCCCAGGTCGTATCCCTTGGTGGTCATCACGGAGCAACCAATCAGGTCACGCCAGTAGAACTCACCTTCAGGCAACGCAGGCAACAGATCGGCGGCTACGCCAATCTCGACATTGGTCAATGCCAGGGCATCCTCGCGCACATCGATACCATCGAGCTTGCAGATCAGACCCTTGTTGTGACGCTTCCAGGCCGAAACCTGAATCTCACGCCACACCCCGTTCTGATTGATCAGCCAGGGGTTGTAATCGAAAATCGCTTCGGCAACATCGGTGAAGGAGTTCACTTTAAGCCAGCCCTTGATGCCGTAGACGGTACCCAGGGTGCCCAGAACTATAGGTTTTTCCACCTCAACTCCTTACCGTTTGGCTGATTAAGCAGCTTTTTTAGCGTCTTTGATCAGCTTGGCAACGCGGTCAGAAACAGCGGCACCAGTAGCAACCCAATGCTCGATACGAGCCAGGTCCAGGTTCAGCTTTTCAGCGTTACCAGCAGCAACCGGGTTGAAGAAACCAACGCGCTCGATGAAGCGACCGTCACGGGCGCAACGGCTGTCAGAAACTACTACCTGGTAGAACGGACGCTTTTTCGCGCCACCACGTTGTAAACGAATGGTTACCATATCGTCCTCATGAACATCTAATGAACAAGGCCTGCAAATACGCAGACCCTAGCTTAAAATAAGCCGCGTAATTCTACTTGGATTCGTAATAATTGCAACCAAGCCTGCTATTTTTTGCGCAGGAGCTGGCATGAAAAAGGCTCACCGCGGTGAGCCTTTTTGCCGGACAAGCAGGAAAATCAGAACGGACCGCGTCCGCCGCCACCGAATCCGGGCGGCAGCATGTTCTTCATCTGGCCCATCATCTTGCGCATGCCGCCCTTGCCGGACATCTTCTTCATCATGCGCTGCATCTCGGTGAACTGCTTGAGCAACTTGTTCACATCCTGCACCTGCATGCCGGAACCCGCGGCGATGCGACGCTTGCGGGAGCCCTTGATGAGATCGGGATGGGCACGCTCCTTGGGCGTCATGGAGCTGATGATGGCCTCCATCCGCACTGTGATCTTGTCATCCATCTGATCTTTCACGTTATCCGGCAGGCCGGACATGCCGGGCAGCTTGTCGAGCATGCCCATCATGCCGCCCATGTTGCGCATCTGGGCCAGCTGCTCGCGGAAATCCTCCAGATCGAAACCCTTGCCGCTCTTGACCTTGCTGGCCAGCTTGGCGGCTTTCTCCTTGTCGACGGTGCGTTCCACTTCCTCGATAAGCGACAGCACATCGCCCATGCCGAGGATACGGGACGCGAGTCGGTCCGGGTGGAAGGGCTCAAGGGCGTCGGTCTTCTCGCCCATACCGATGAACTTGACCGGCTTGCCGGTGATGTGGCGCACCGACAGGGCGGCACCGCCGCGGGCGTCGCCGTCCGCCTTGGTGAGGATGACGCCGGTGAGCGGCAGCGCTTCGTTGAACGCCTTGGCGGTATTGGCGGCATCCTGACCTGTCATGGCATCCACCACGAACAGGGTCTCGACCGGCTTGATGGTGGCGTGAAGATCCTGGATCTCCGCCATCATCTCGGTGTCCACGTGCAGACGACCGGCGGTATCGACGATCACCACGTCATAGAATTTCTTGCGCGCCTGATCGATGGCAGCGGTGGCGATCGCCACCGGCTTCTGGGTCACATCGCTCGGGAAGAAGTCGACGCTGATGTCGTTGGCCAGGGTCTCGAGCTGCTTGATCGCTGCGGGGCGATAGACGTCGGCACTGACCACCAGCACCTTCTTCTTGTGGCGCTCTTTGAGCAGCTTGGCGAGCTTGCCCACAGTCGTGGTCTTACCGGCCCCCTGCAGACCCGCCATCAGGATGATGGCTGGCGGCTGAGCGGCCAGATTGAGCTGCTCGTTCGCCTCCCCCATGACGGAGACCAGCTCGCCATGCACTATCTTGATGAAGGCCTGGCCCGGGCTCAGGGACTTGGCCACTTCCTGGCCGACGGCACGCTCTTTCACGCGGGCAACGAAGTCACGCACCACCGGCAGGGCCACATCCGCCTCGAGCAGCGCCATGCGCACTTCACGCAAGGTATCCTTGATGTTCTCTTCGGTCAGCCGGCCACGGCCACTGACATTGCGCAGGGTGCGCGAGAGTCGTTCAGTCAAATTCTCAAACATGACGCATTCCGATTCTTGGCGTAACAATGGGGGCATTATACCCCAGTCAGCACTGTGAGGACGATTACTCACCGCTTGCGGCGGTGACCCGCCATCGAATGAGCGGGTGTAATAAATGGAGGGCATTATACCCCAGTCAACGCCGGAGGACGATTATTCGCCGCACGGGGTCGTCAGCTGCTACTTATATATGGGCAGTTAGCCCCTGGCACAACTGGCGAGCATATCTTGTGCAAGGTATACTGCCCCTCTTATCCATAAAAGCTTGTTCGACAACGACCTGGTTATGATCGTGATCTCTGTTCTGGCCCTGGCGTTTTACCTGCTGGCCATCATCGCCTCTCTGCACCTGCTGCTCAGCGCCAAGCCCGTCGGGCAGGTGTCGCTGTTTGCCTGTGTCGGCCTGGCCCTGACCGCCCATGGCGTGGCGGTGGGAAGCGAAGTGCTGGCCACCCATTCCGGCCAGAATCTCAGCATGTTGAACGTCGCGTCCCTGGTCAGCCTGATCATCAGCTGCTTCATGACCTGCGTCACCCGCCGCTTCAACGGCTGGATCCTGCTGCCCGTGGTCTACAGCTTCTCGGCCTTGCTGCTCGCCGCCAGCGCCCTCATACCGGGTCGCTACATCACCCATCTGGAAGCGCATCCCCAACTGCTGCTGCATATAGGGCTCGCCTTGATGGCCTATTCGGTGCTGATGATCGCCTGCCTGTTTGCGCTCCAGCTTGCCTGTCTGGATCGGCAGCTAAAGTCCAGAAAGATCAGCCATCTGCCAGCCATGCCGCCCCTGATGACTGTAGAGAAGCGGCTGTTCCAGCTCATCTCCGCGGGCCTCTTGCTGCTGACGCTCTCCATCGCCTCGGGTCTGTTCTTTCTGGAAGACATGTTCGCCCAGGGCAAATCCCACAAGGCCATCCTCTCGATCCTGGCCTGGTGCGTCTATGCCTTGCTGCTGTGGGGTCACCACACCCGTGGCTGGCGTGGTCGCAAGGTCATCATGCTGAGCCTCATCGGCAGCGTCATCCTGACCCTGGCCTATTTTGGCAGCCGCTTCGTCAAGGAAGTCTTGCTGAGCTGACGGTTCAGCCCCCCCCCAAAACCATCCCAACAGGAGCCCTTCTTGGACAGTATCTCAACGAGCACATTACTGATTGTTCTCGTTATCTTGATTGTTTTGTCAGCCTTCTTCTCCAGTTCTGAAACCGGTCTGATGTCCCTCAACCGCTACAAGTTGCGGCATCTGGCCCAAACCAAGCACAAGGCGGCCCGTCGGGTCGAAAAGCTGCTGGCCCGACCGGACCGCCTGCTTGGCCTCATCCTCATCGGCAACAACCTGGTCAACATCCTGGCCTCCGCCATCGCCACCATAGTCTGCATCCGGCTGTTCGGGGACATCGGCGTCGCCGTTGCCACCTTCGGCCTCACCCTGGTGGTGCTGGTATTCGGGGAAGTCACCCCCAAGACACTGGCTGCCATGTTTCCCGAACGCATCGCCTACCCCGCCTCCTGGGTCCTCAAGGGGCTGATGGTACCCTTCGCCCCCCTGGTCTGGCTCATCAACAGCATCACCAACCTCTTGCTCAAGCTGCTGCGGCTGGAACATCGCAAGGATGACTCCCTCAACACCGAAGAGCTGCGCACCATAGTCAACGAGGCGGGCAGCCTCATCCCCCAGCGCCATCAGGAGATGCTGATCAGTATTCTGGATCTGGACAAGATGACGGTGGAGAACATCATGGTGCCACGCAGCGAGATCTCTGCCATCGACATCAATGACGACTGGAAGAGCATATTGCGCCAGCTGGCTCACTGCGCCCATACCAAGATCCTGCTGTATCGCGACAATATCGACGATGTTGTCGGATTTTTACACTCTCGTGACGCCCTCAGGCTGGTCGCCAGAGACCAGTTCAGCAAGTCCAGCCTGCTGCGGGAAGTCGATCCCATCTACTTCATTCCACAGGGTACGCCGCTCAACGTGCAGTTGGCCAAGTTCCAGCGCAACAAGGAGAGGATCGGGCTGATTGTCGACGAGTATGGCGATATTCAGGGGCTGATCACCCTGGATGACATCCTGGAAGAGATAGTGGGCGACTTCACCACCTCCATGGCCCCGGCGCCGAGCGACGAGATCCACCCCCAGCCGGACGGCTCCTTCCTGGTGGAAGGCTCCGCCAGCATCCGCGAGCTGAACAAGGAGATGCACTGGCACCTGCCCATTGACGGCCCGCGTACCCTCAACGGGGTGATCCTTGAGTACCTGGAGGAGATCCCCCAGCCCAACATCAGCGTCAGGCTGGCGGGCTATCCCATCGAGATCATCGAAGTCGAGAACAACATGGTGAAGATGGCGAGGATCATGCCACATCTCTACCGTAACGAGTCAGGTTACGAGGATTGAAAAAAGGCTGCCGATGGCAGCCTTTTTCGTCTCACTCGTTCTCGTCATCCGGCTCCAGCACCAGGGTCGGGATCAACTCGCCGAACACCTGCTGCAGCTCGTCGCGGTTGGCCAGCAGGTCTTGCAGCGTATAGCCGTCCATCACCGCCAGGAAGGCGTTCATCGCCTCCTTCAAGGCACTCTTGAGCAGACAGACAGAAACGATGTGGCACACCGGCGAGTTGCAGTCGATGCCGTCCAGGTTGCCTTCCAGCGCCCGGATCACCTGACCTATGTTCACGCTCTCAGGGGAACAGGCCATGCGGATCCCGCCATTCTTGCCACGCTGGGACTGCAGATAACCCAGCTTCACCAGCTGGTTAACCACCTTCACCATGTGATTGCGAGAGACGTCATACAAGGCAGACACCTTGGCCACGCTCGACAATTCCCCCTCCGGCAAGGTGGCCAGATAGAGCAGGGCTCTCAATCCAAAATCGGTATAGCTTGTTAGTCTCATAGTGCCTGTGGCGCATAGCGCAAAGAATTGATGATTGATCCAGATCAATTAAACATTTAGGATGCAACTTATTAAGTGACATTCCAGATGTTCAATTAGAAAGGACCTCCTATGTTAGACCAAGCCACCATCGCCGTCATCAAGAGCACCATTCCTTTGCTCGAATCGGCGGGGCCTGCCCTCACCCAGCACTTCTACCAGCGCATGTTCAACCACAACCCCGAGTTGAAGGATGTGTTCAACCTGGCCCATCAGCGCAGTGGCGGTCAGCCCCTGGCTCTGTTCAGTGCCGTGGCGGCCTACGCCAGGAATATCGACAACCTGGGAGCCCTGGCCGGAGCCGTGGAACGCATCGCCCACAAGCACACGGGTTTCCTGATCCAGCCGGAACAATATCACATTGTGGGTAGTCATCTCTTGGCCACGCTCAAAGAAATGGGTGGCAGTGCGGTGACGAACGAGGTGCTGGAGGCCTGGGGCAAGGCCTATGGCGTGCTGGCCGACATCTTCATAGGTCGGGAGGGGGAGCTCTACCGGGAGAAGGCGAGCGAGCTCGGTGGCTGGCAAGGGGCCCGCCCCTTCCTCATCAAGGAGAAGCGCCAGGAGAGCGAGCTTGTCACCTCCTTCGTGCTGGCGCCCGTCGACGGCAAGCCAGTGCTGCGCTTCAAGCCGGGGCAATATATCAGCATCAGGCTCAATCACCCGTCGCTGGCGCATCAGGAGATCCGTCAATACTCCCTCTCCGATGCCCCCAATGGCTACGACTACCGCATCAGCGTCAAGCGCGAGCCCCAGGGCCAGGCCTCCAACCTGCTGCATGACAAGCTTCATGTCGGTGACGAGGTGGCGCTGATGCCGCCGGCGGGGGACTTCTTCCTGCAGACCGAGACGGCCACCCCGGTGGTGCTGCTCTCCGCCGGGGTGGGCCTGACCCCCATGCTGAGCATGCTCAACCAGTTGCTGGCCGAACAGGCGGGAACTGAAATCCGCTGGCTCCATGCCTGCGAACATGGCACCCAGCACGCCTTCAAGGAAGAGATCCAGGCCAAGAGCCGCCAGCACACCAGCTTGCAGAGCCGGGTCTGGTACAGGGTGCCTGCCGAGCAGGACGTGCAGGGGAAGGACTACGACTTCAGCGGCACCATGGCGCTGGAACAGGTCACGGACCTCATCCCGGCCAACGCCCACTACTACTTCTGCGGTCCTCTGGGCTTCATGAAAGCGATCAGGGCCCAGTTGCTGGCCCTGGGCGTCCCAGCAGACAAAATGCACTACGAGGTATTCGGCCCCCATCAGGATCTCTGATCCCGCCTCCTGCCCGGGGAAATGCACAAGGCCCACGAACGCAGGTTCGTGGGCCTTGTTGTAACAAGTGATCTGGCTTGCCGGGCTTAGTGCATCGCCTTGGCGCGGGCGATGGCATTGGCGGGCATGCGATTGCCAAGCCGGCTCAGCAGGCTCGCCGCCTTCTGGTGGGTCGCCTTGTCGCCGATGACGGCGCCGTGCAGCCAATGATAGGCCTCTTCGTAATCCAGCGGGCTGCCCATGCCCTGCAGCAGCATCTCGACCCACTCTATCTGGGCCCGCTGGAAACCCAGGCTGGCGGCCTCCCGCATCAGGGTCTCGGCCCGCACCAGATCCTTCTGGACCAGGATGCCTTTCCAGTAATAGCGCCCCAGCTGCTCCAGTGCAGGGGCCAGGCCCTGATTGGCCGCCTCCCACATGTATTGCACGCCGACCTGGGCGTCCGGCTTGATGCAGACGCCCCAGGCCAGCATGTCCCCCCATAGGAACTGATAGGCTGGGATCTTCATCACAGAGGCGCGCGCCTCTATGTCCTGGGTCAGCTGGCACCTGTCCTGCTTCACCCGGGTCAGATGACGTCCCTGCTCTATCCAGTTGAGCAGCTCGTCCTGCCGATAGAGCGGCACCGCCTGCAGCTCTGCGGTGACCAGAGAGCCAGGGTTCACCGCCTTGGGCAGCGGTGCAGCCGCCGGGGCTGATGTCACGGGGGCAGGTGCGACAACGGTCGACAGCACAGGGGCCGGATCAGCCGCAGGCACCGCGGCTGACGGTACAGCTGCGGTGGCCGGTGGGGTCGCTGGCGCAACCGGCACTGGTGCGCTCGATGGCAAGGCCGCCGAGGGCACCGGGAAGGAGGTGGCCGCCACCGACTGGGTTGGCGTGGCCGCGGATACCGGCTCGGCCCCCTGCAAGGGGAGGCTGCACAGACCGACGAGGCCGATGAGGGTACTGGGTTTCATCATAGGGATCTCCTGCTGCCCTCTTTATCGGCAGCCGGGTCCATCTCCTTAGTCCGCCATGGCAAACCCCGGAAATGACAAAGGGGAGCCTGGGCTCCCCTCATGATCGACGCTGCGGCTTATTTGACGAAGTCGACACCCAGCTGGATATCGGCCTTCAGGGTAGCCAGCATGCTGTCCATGGACTCTTGCTCGAAGGCGCTCAGCTTGCCGTAGTCCAGCACGCTCTCGACACCGTTCTTGCCCAGCAGTACCGGCTGCGCGAAGAAGGTGGCGTGCTCGCCATTGCCTTCCACGTAGGCGCACTCGATGACGTTGGCTTCGCCCTGCAGACCCTTGATGAGCGACAAGCCGAAACGGCAGGCCGCCTGACCCATGGAGAGAGTGGCAGAACCGCCACCGGCCTTGGCTTCCACCACTTCGGTACCGGCATTCTGGATGCGCTTGGTCATGGCAGCCGCTTCTTCTGCGGTGAAGCTGGCCCCTTCGATCTGGGACAGCAGCGGCAGAATGGTCACGCCACTGTGGCCACCGATCACGTTGACGCGGATCTTGTCGATGTTCAGGCCCTTGGCCTCGGCAACGAAGGTCTCGCCACGGATGACGTCCAGGGTGGTCACGCCGAACAGGCGACGCTTGTCATAGACACCGGCCTTCTTCAACACTTCGGCGGCGATGGCGACCGTGGTGTTGACCGGGTTGGTGATGATGCCGATCAGTGCCTTGGGGCAGGAGACGGCACACTTCTCCACCAGGTTCTTGACGATACCGGCGTTGATGTTGAACAGATCGGAACGATCCATGCCGGGCTTGCGCGCCACGCCGGCAGAGATCAGCACGACATCGGCGCCGACCAGAGCAGGACTCGGATCTTCACCGCAGAAACCTTTTACTTTCACGTCAGTCGGGATATGGCTCAGGTCCGCCGCCACGCCCGGAGTGACCGGGGCAATATCATACAGGCTCAATTCGGAACCGGCAGGCAGGCGATTTTTCAACAGCAGAGCAAGGGCTTGGCCGATGCCACCGGCGGCACCCAGAACGGCAACTTTCATGATCAACTCCATGTCTAAGCGTAGGTTTAAGGTTGTTTCTAGTTGGGTTAACGCTGTTTCTTATTGTGCGCCTCACCTTAAAGGATCCCCTGCTAAAAAACAATCTGATAACAGTTGTAATCACGGGTTCTGTGAGCCAGGGAACAAGCGGCGACGAAAGCGGAGAGGAATATGCGATAAATGGGAGGAAAGACACAGATTTCCTGTGTCTCCCTCACCATTAAGAGGTAAATACGACTGCTTCAGGACTGGAATGCTAGTGCTCGCTTCTCGCACCAGCGGAAACCAATTGTTAACAATCCATTCATGGTCAGGTAGAGACCCCCGGCCACGGTGAACACCGCCAGGGTGTCATAGGTCTGGGCGTTGAGACGCTGGGCCAGCCCCATGATGTCCATGATGGTGATGGTGCTGGCGAGGGAACTGCCCTTGAGCACCAGGATCACCTCGTTGGAGTAGGCGGGCACCAGCCGACGGGCGGCGTGACGCGCCTTCATCCACAGGGTCTGGCTGGCCGAGAAACCGAGCGCCCGGCAGGCTTCCACCTCGCCGGCGGGGATGGCATCGAGCGCCCCCTTGAACAGCCGGGTGGAATAAGCCGCGGTATTGAAGCCCAGCGCCAGCACGGCGCAGAACCAGGGCTGCTTGAGCAGCGGCCAGAGCGGGCCGGCCTTGAGCCACTCGAACTGACCGGGGCCGTAGTAGATGAGGAAGATCTGGATGAGCAGGGGCGTGCCGGTAAAGATCAGCACCCACAGCTGCACCAGCTGGGTCGCCACCGGAATGCGGCGCTCCAGCACCCAGGTCATGCCAGCCGCCAGCAGCACGCCGAGCAGCAGGCTGAGCGCGGTGAGCTGCAGGGTAATCGCCAGCCCCCCCAGCAGGGTCATCAGGTAATCCTGCATGATCAGCCTCCGTAACGGCGGGTATAGCGGGACGCCTGCTTCAAGCCAAATTCACTCACCAGGCTGATGGCCAGGTAGATGAGGGCCGCAGCGGCATACCAGGTGAAGGGTTCATAGGTGCTGGCCGAAGCCATCTGAGCCTGGCGCATCATCTCGTTCACCCCGATTAGGGAGACCAGGGCAGTGTCTTTCAGCAACACCAGCCACTGGTTGCCGAGCCCCGGCAAGGCGTGACGCCAGGCCTGGGGCAGCACGATGCGAAAGAAGATGTGGCTCTTGCCAAGGCCCAGCGCCAACGCCGCCAGCCGCTGCCCGGTGGGCACCGCATTAAGGGCGGCCCGCAGGGTCTGGGTGGCATAGCTGGCGAACAGCAGGGAGAGCGCCAGCACGCCGCAGGCGAAGGGGCTGAACTCCACGTACTCGCCGGTGATGAGGAACAGCACCTGGGTCGAGCCGAAGTAGATGAACAGCACCACCAGCAGCTCGGGCAAACCACGAATGAGCGTGGTCAGGGTGGCCACAGGCCACAGCAGCCAACTGCGCTTGCTGAGCTCGGCGGCGCTGAACGCCAGCGCAAGCACCATGCCCCCGACCAGTGATGCCAAGGCCAGCCCCAGGGTCATCCAGGCTGCATCCAACAACAGGCTCAACATGGCTTACTGCGCGAAGTACTTGTCATAGATCTTCTGATAGGTGCCGTTGGCCTTGATCTCGGCCAGCCCCTTGTTCAGCTGAGTCAGCAGCTCCTGGTTGCCCTTGGCCACAGCGATGCCAAAGCCGGTACCAAAGTACTTGGCGTCGGTCACCGGCGTGCCGATGACAGCGTACTCCTTGTGCTGCTTGAGCCAGTCGGCGGCGACGGCGGTATCGGCGAAGACGCCGTCGGTGCGACCGTTCATCATGTCGAGGAAGGCGCTCTGGTAGCTGGCGTAGGGCACGGTCAGCAGACCCTTGCTCACCCAGTTGTCCACCAGGTAGGACTGGTGGGAGGTGCCGTTCTGCACGCCGACCGTCTTGTCCACCAGCTCTTCCGGCCCCTTGAAGGCACCCTTCTTGGCCACGAATACCGCCGAGTTCTCGTAATAGATGTCGGAGAAGTCGACCTGGGCGGCCCGCTCCGGGGTCACGTCCATGGCGGCGATGACGGCGTCATAGCGACGGAACTTGAGGCTGGGGATCAGGCTGTCGAAGGCCTGGTTGTGGAAGCTGCACTCCAGCTTGGCCTGCTCGCAGACGGCGCGAGCCAGATCGATGTCAAAGCCCTGGAATTCGTTCTTGTCATCCAGGTATTCGAACGGCGCATAGGTGGCCTCGGTGGCGAACTTGATCTCCTTGGCCAGCACCGAGGTGCTCAGCAGACCCATGGCAGCAACCAGCAACAGACTCTTTTTCATGACAGCTTCCTTATCGATTCAGTATCAATGCATCAAGAATTCGGCAAACCGGCTGGTTTGCGGGGATTGGAAGATGGCGGCGGTGCCGGATTCGATGATCCGCCCCTTCTCCAGATAAATCACCTGACTGGCCACCTTGCGGGCGAACTCCACCTCGTGGGTCACCACCACCTGGGTGATGCCGGTCTGGCTCAGGGTGCGGATGATCTCCGCCACCTCTTTGGTTATTTCGGGATCGAGGGCCGCGGTCGGTTCATCGAACAGCAGCACCTGGGGATCCATCATCAGGGTACGGGCTATGGCCACCCGCTGCTGCTGACCGCCGGAGAGGCGCGCAGGCCAGGCATCCCGCTTGTCGGCCAGCTGCAACTGGGCCAACAGGTAGGCGCCCTTCTCGATGGCGGCCTCGCGGCTCATGCCCAGCACCTTGACGGGGGCTTCAATCAGGTTCTCCATCACTGTGAGATGGGGCCACAGATTGTACTGCTGGAACACCATGCCCACCTTGCGGCGCAAGGCCTGGGCCTGACGGTTGAATTCCGCGGCAGAGAGGCTGGACGGGAAAGAAAATTCACTGTCAGCTATGCGCAGCACACCCGCATCCGGGGTGTCCAGCAGGTTCATCATCCGCAGCAGCGAACTCTTGCCCGCACCGCTCGGGCCCAGCAATACCAAGGTCTCGCCGGGTGCGGTCCGGAAGCTGACCTGTTGCAGTACCGGCACCTTGTGCCAGGATTTTTCGATGCCGATTAATTCGATACCCATACAGCCCAATTGAATAAGTTTTCAAAATTTCGTCCTGATTCTAGCGCCAGCATAAGTTGATGCAAGCTATATTTGAATCAATATGCAGAACAAGCGCCGCTTCCTTGCCAAAACAGGCATATGAATGCAAAATAGCAGCGCTGTTCGTATCTGCCGCCTGAGCGTGACAGGCGGTCACCTCCCTCATTCGTGAGTCCAAGATGAAACATAACGACAAGCAAGAAAAACTGGCCAAGGCCTTTAAAGCCTTGCTGAAAGAGGAGCGCTTTGGCTCCCAGGCAGAGATAGTCACTGCCCTGCAAGAGATGGGCTTTGAGAACATCAACCAGTCCAAGGTCTCGCGCATGCTGAGCCGCTTCGGCGCCGTTCGCACCCGCAATGCCAAGATGGAGATGGTCTACTGCCTGCCGGTGGAGCTGGGTGTGCCCACCACCTCCAGCCCGCTCAAGAATCTGGTACTGGATGTCGACCACAACGGCGCCCTGGTGGTGATCCACACCAGCCCGGGTGCGGCCCAGCTCATCGCCCGCCTGCTCGACTCCCTCGGCAAGGCCGAAGGTATCCTCGGCACCATAGCCGGTGATGACACCATCTTCATCACCCCGACCAGCGACACCGACATCGAAGAGCTCTACCTCTCCGCCCTCGAGCTGTTCGAACAGACCCCCTGATCGGGTCGCGCTCGCGCCACCTGAACGAAAAATCCCGGCCAAGGCCGGGATTTTTGTTTCTGCGCGATCCGCAAGTGGGCTTAGTTGCCTCGGGCGACCAGAAAATCGATGGAGGGGGCGAAGAAGGCCGCTCCTGTCACGGCCCTGGTGAAGCGCAGCAGGTGATCGAAGTGGCTGCCCTCCCCCTTGTACATGCTAGCCAGCATGGCATTGAAGTGCAGCGGAGTGCGGCAGCAGGAGATGAAGTAGAGCCCCTGCTCGCGCATGGTGCCCCAGGGCATGCTCTGGCGCAGTATCTCCATGGACTCTCCCTTCGGGGTCTTGAGGTTGACCCGCTTGATGTGGGAGGTCAGCGGCTTGTCGGCCGACTCGTACTCGATGTTGTCTGCCTTGGTACGGCCTATGATGTCCTCCTGCTCCTTCAGGGCCAGCTTCTCCCAGTCGCTCATGGCATGGACCCAGCGCTGGACATGGACATAGGATCCGCCGGCAAACTCGCCCCCCTCCAGCAGTGCCACCTCGGCCCTGTGCTCATCCTGGGGGTTCTCGGTGCCGTCGACGAAACCGGTCAGATCCCGGCAATCCAGATTGCGGAAACCACGCACCTCTTCGGCCAGCTCCACCAGGCCGGCCAGCAGCGCCATCACCCGCTGCCCGGCGTGATGGAGCACGTCGACCCGATCGGCACGCAGTTGCACGAAGAGATCGAACGGGGTATTCGGGGCCTCCTGGCCGTTGGCAGACTGCGCCATAAAACCACGGAACTGGGGCGGACGGGCGGCAGGGTAGATGGCATCCCAGCCCTCGGCGCCGACGGCGACCAGACCGCTGAAACCGGCGTCGGGGAAATCGGCACTCACCGCATCCCACAGAACCGGCAGCTTGGCCAGACGGGCCGCCAGCTCGGCACCGTCACCGGTGCGATTGAACATCAGATAGAGGGCATGCAGATTCGGCTCTGCGCAGATCCCGGCTTGGGCTTTCATTTCTCTCTCCAAAGACATTGGCTATGGGCGTGGCGCGATTATAAACCGGAACCGGGTCAATTCCTTGATTTCACATCACTATCAGGGCATCTGTTCGAACAGCACCAGGGCATGGGGGGCCACGGTCACCCGCGCCCTCTCCCCTTCGAGAGGCTCCCCTATGCTGGCCTCCAGCACCTGACCGGCGCACTCCACCAGCACCCGGCAGTGATGGCCGAGGAACTGCTGCTCCCGCACCAGCAAGTCGCCGTCAGCGGCGGCCGTCAACACCAGCTGTTGGGGTCTTAGCATCAGCTGCAACCGCTCTCCCGGGGCGCGACCGTGCGGCTCATGGCCACAGATGACCCCGAGCGCTGTCTGCACGCAGTGGCTGTCCACCACCTCGGCCGCCAGATAGTTGACCCCGCCGAGAAACTCCGCCACGAAGCGGTTCTCGGGGCGGCGATAGAGCTGCTCCGGCTGGCCCACCTGCTCGATATGACCGGCCCGGAACAGCGCCAGCCGATCGGCGAAGGCGAACGCCTCCTCCTTGCTGTGGCTGACGAAGATGGCGCCGATTCCCTGACGCTTGAGCAGGGCGCGGATCTCCAGGATCAGCTTCATCCTCACCTGGGTGTCGATGTTGGAGAAGGGCTCGTCCAGCAGCATCAACTTGGGCTTGCAGACCAGGGCGCGGGCGATGGCAACCCGCTGCTGCTGGCCACCGGAGAGCTGATGGGGATAGCGATCCCCCAGCCCCTGCAGGTTGACCAGGGTCAGCGCCTCGTCGATCTGCTGCTGGCGGCTGTCGCGAGGCGCCCGGGTCAGCCCGAAGCCGATGTTCTCGGCCACCGTCAGATGGGGGAAGAGAGCGTAATCCTGAAAGATCATGCCGATGTGGCGACGCTCAGGCGACACCGTCACGCCGGGCCCGTCCAGCAGGGTATCCCCGAGACGAATGCTGCCCTCCGCCAACGGCAGCAGGCCGGCGACCGCTTTGAGCAGCGTGGTCTTGCCACAGCCACTCGCTCCAAGCAGGCAGACGATCTCGTTGTCGGCCACCGTCAGGGAGAGCTGTTCCAGCACGTTCTGGCCGTTGTAACGGCAGCTTACCTTCTCTACTTGCAAGCAAGACACGACTCGGTTCCTCTCGTGTTAAATTCAGCGCAGCCACTCGCCACCAAGCTCAGGCAGACGATCCCGTTGTCGGCTACCGTCAGGGAGAGCTGTTCCAGCACGTTCTGGCCGTTATAACGGCAGCTTACCTTCTCTACTTGCAAGCAAGACAAGACAGACTTCCTCTCGTTTCTGGCGGTGCGCTGCCTTTCGGTCAAGCACACCGCATGCAATTTCATTGGCCGACGTGGCGACTCAATGCCCCGGGCTGTCCAGGCTGCGGTTGACCCAGATAAGCGGCACCAGCCCCACCAGCACTATGACGATGGCGCCGAGCGCCCCCCGCTCCAGCATCTCGTCCGAGACGAACTGGTAGACGTGAGTGGCCAGGGTCTCGAAGTTGAACGGCCGCAGCAGCAGGGCCGCAGGCAGCTCCTTCATGGATTCGATGAACACCAGCATGGCACCGGCAAAGAGGCCGCGTCTCACCAGGGGCAGATGCACCCGGCGCAGCATGCCCCCCGTCCCCTGCCCCAGGGAGCGGGCCGCCATGTCGAGGCTGGGGGAGACCTTGCCCATGCTGCTCTCCACCGAGCCGATGGCGATGGCCACGAAGCGCACCAGGTAGCCGAATACGATGGCGGTGAGGGTGCCGGTCAGCAGCAGGCCTGGCCCCTGCATCCCGAGCCACTCGGCCAGATCGTTGAGACCAAAATCCAGCGCCGTCAGCGGCACCAGCACCCCGATGGCCAGCACTGTGCCCGGCATGGCATAGCCGGTGGCGGCGATGCGCAGGGGCAGCAGGCTGCGGGTGCCGCCATCGAGGCGGCGGAAGAAGCCGAGCAACAGGGCTATGGCCATGGCGAGCAGGGCAGTCAGGGCCGAGATGAGCAGACTGTTGCCAGCGAAACGCACGAATTCTGGCGTCCACGACAGTGCGAAATAACGCACCCCGTAGTCCAGCAGTATCACGAACGGCAGACCGAAACCGGCCAGCACCAGCCCCCAGCACCAGAGCCCGGCCAGCATACGGCTGGCCCCCTTGAGGGGGTATCGCAGGGGCTGCTCATGGCCCATCGACTTCTGGAACACCTGCTGACGCTGGCGGGAGCGGCGCTCCAGGGCGATGAGCAGCACCACAGCCAGCAGCATCAGGCAGGAGAGCCGTGCGGCTGTGGCCAGGCTGCCATAGCCGAGCCAGGTGTCGTAAATGGCCGTCGTCAGGGTGTTGATGGCAAAGAAGTGGACTGTGGCGAAGTCCGCCAGTGTCTCCATGGCCACCAGCGACGCCCCCACCATGATGGCAGGACGGGCCAGGGGCAGGCTGAGGCGACGAAAGCTCTGCCAGGGGGTGCAACCGAGCAATCGGCTGGAGTGGATCAGGCTGACCGACTGCTCCAGGAAGGAGGCGCGCGCCAGCAGATAGACATAGGGGAAGAGCACCAGCGCCAGCACCCAGGCGGCACCGCCGAGAGAGCGGATGGCCGGGAACCAGTAATCGGCCGGGCTCTGCCAGTCAAACAGGGATCTCAGCCCCGCCTGCAGCGGGCCCGAGTAGTCAAGCAGGTCGGTATAGACGTAAGCCACTATGTAGGAGGGCATGGCCATGGGCAGCATCAGCGCCCACTGCAGGGCGCGGCGCCCCGGCACCTGGCACATGGCGACCAGCCAGGCGGTAGGCACCCCGAACAGCAGGCTGAGCAGCACTACCCCCAGCACCAGCCCTGAGGTGTTGCCAAGGTAATCGAGCAGTACCGTATCGGCGAGGTGGCGAAACAGGTCTCCGTCTGCCGAGAAGGCAGAGAAGATGAGGGCAAGCACCGGCAAACCCAGCAGCAGGGCGGTGGCCCAGCTGCCGGCAATCCATCCAAAATTTTTCATGAGACCACAGCGATTGATGGGGCCTTAGGCCCCATCTGATTACAAGTCGAATTTCACTTCATCCAGCAGTTGCAAGGCGTCCTTGCGGTGCTTGGCATAGTCGCTGACCGGCATGGGGTCAGACTTGAAACTACCCCAGGACTTGACCATGGCGGAAGGCTCGACCCCGGCCTTGACCGGATACTCGGCATTCACGTCCGCATACATATGCTGGGCTGTGTCGCCAGAGAGGAACTCCATCAGCTTCTGGGCGGCTTCCTTGTTCTTGGCGTACTTGGTCATGGCCACGCCGCTCACGTTGACGTGGGCACCGCGATCAGCCTGGTTCGGGAAGTTGATGTAAACCGCCTCGGCCCAGGATTTCTGCGCCGGGTCTTTCAGCATGGCGCCCAGGTAGTAGCTGTTGCCCAGCGACAGATCGCAGATACCATCCTTGATCGCCTTGACCTGATCCCGGTCGTTGCCTTGCGGCTTGCGCGCCAGGTTGGCCTTGACCCCTTCCAGCCAGGTCTTGGTGTCCGCCATGCCGTGATGGGCAATCATGGACGAAACCAGCGCCACATTGTACTCGTGCTTGCCGCTGCGGGTACAAATTTTTCCTTTGAATTCAGGCTTGACCAGATCTTCGTAGCGGATGGTGTCGAGCTTGCCGAGACGATCCTTGCTGGAGTAGATGGCGCGCACCCGGGTGGTCAGGGCGAACCACTTGTTGTCCGGATCACGATAGATGGAGGGGATGTTCTCCTGCAGCGTCTTGCTGTCCACCGGTTGCACCAGATCCTTGTCCACCAGATCCGTCAGGCGGCTGATGTCGACGGTCAGCATCAGATCCGCCGGGGAGAGCTTGCCTTCGCGCTCCAGGCGCTCGTTCAGCCCCTCTTTGGCAAACACCACGTTGACCTTGATCCCGGTCTCTTTCTCGAACTGCTGGATGATGGGCTTGATCAGCTCATCCTGCCGATTGGAGTAGACATTCACTTCAGCGGCGGCAAAGGCCGACTGGGCGATCAGCGAGGAGAACAGCAGCGCCAACATCTTCATTTTCATCATCCATTCCTTGTCTGTGCATATAGTGATAACTATTTTCGTTTGCATTCTGCATGAATCGGGATGAGAGGATCAAGGCGGTTTGCAGAGGTAAGGCCACATATTTAATCGTCGCCAAAACAAAAAGACCGGATGGAATCCCACCCAGTCTCTCCATGATCACGCATTCTCTTTTGCTATCGACCCGGCAGGGCCTGAGCGCTCAACCCGGTCGGCTCAGTGGCCGGGGCCCTGGCGCGGCATCACAGCGCCTCGTCGTCGCTCTCGCCGGTACGGATACGCACTGCCTGCAGCAGGTCATAGACGAAAATCTTGCCGTCACCAATCTTGCCGGTATAAGCCGCCTTGCAGATGGCCTCGATCACCCCTTCCACGTTCTCGTCTGCGGTGGCGATCTCCAGCTTTACCTTCGGCAGGAAGTCGACCTGGTACTCGGCTCCCCGGTATAATTCGGTGTGCCCCTTCTGGCGACCGAAGCCCTTGACCTCGGACACGGTCAGACCCTCGACCCCCAGGTTGGCGATGGCCTCGCGCACGTCGTCCAATTTGAAAGGTTTGATAATCGCAGTAATCAGCTTCATCTGGTTGCTCCCAATCCATGGTATGTCATGAATGGGTCATCAATTCTTGTGCCAAGTATTTTTATTGTTTATTTTCATAAAGATAGCCATTAACCCTTGAGCCGTTTCGGCCCAGGATCACCAAGGAAGCGCATCTCGCCCCATAATGAGGCACCAAGCTGCACCAGACTCCCTTGATGCACCAAATGAGAGCATCACCCCATGTTAGTCATCTCCAACAGCGTGATCATTCCCTGGCATGAGCTGCAGTTTCAGACCATGCGCGCCCAGGGTGCCGGGGGCCAGCACGTCAACAAGACGGACTCCGCCGTCTGGCTGCGCTTCGATTATCGCGACTCCCCCAGCCTGCCGGATCTCTACAAGGAGGGGCTGGAGAAACTGAGCGACAGTCGGGTCCACGATGGTTTCATCCAGATCAGGGTCGAGACCCACCGCAGCCAGGACATGAACCGCAAGGAGGCCATGAGCCGCCTGACCGAGCTGCTGAAAAAGGCCGCCTGGCGCCCCAAGGCCCGCCATGCCACCAAGCCGACCCGCAGCTCCCAGCGCAAGCGGGTCGACGCCAAGAAGCGCAAGGGCGAGATCAAGTCGGCCCGTGGCAAGCCCGGGATGGAGTGAGCCGTTCAGGCCGAGGAAGAGAGACTCATGAGATACAGTTTTTGTGACAGCGCCCAGGGCCCCCTGCTGGTCGCCATCGACCAGGATGGCCTGCGCTTCGTGGAGTTCGTGCGAGGGGAGCAGCCAGTGACCCCCAGGGCGCAGTGGCAGCGGGACGATGTGGCCCTGGCCCCCTACCTAGAGCAGTTCGAAGCCTATTTTGCCGGCCGGCTGCGGCGCTTCACGCTGCCGCTCGCCGCCAGAGGCACCCCCTTCCAGCAGTCGGTGTGGCGCGCCCTGTGCGACATCCCCTATGGCGAGACCGTCAGCTATCTCGAGATAGCCCAGGCCATCGGCAACCCCAAGGCGGTGCGGGCCGTCGGGGCGGCCAACGGCCGCAACCCGCTCAGCATCATAGTGCCCTGCCACCGAGTGATAGGCAGCAGCGGCGCGCTGACGGGGTACGCTGGCGGCATTCCCATCAAACGCTGGTTGCTGGCATTGGAGCAACAGACTGTCGACCACTTCACGCTGACTCCCTGACCCCTGGTTAGCCGGCGGCATCCCGTTCACAACACTGGTGCTGGCGCTGGAACAACAGACTGTCGACCACTTCTCGCTGACTCCCTGACCCCTGGTTAGCCGGTGGCATCCCGTTCACAACGCTGGTTACTGGCACTGGAACAACAGACTGTCGACCACTTCATGCTGACTCCCTGACCCCTGGTTAGCCAGCGACATCCCGTTCACAACGCTGGTTGCTGGCGCTGGATCTGGGGATAAAGAGGCTTCGAGCTGACGCCGCTGGGCGTTTAGCAAAATGAACATAGTATGAAGAATCGCCTCAGAAGGGCTTCAGACAGAGTCAGGCATCATGACTTCACACTTGGATGGCACGGCTCATCCCTCATTCAAGTGGCACCCATGTGACGCTTCCAATCTGTCTTTTTCCCCGCGCCTCCTCTGAGGCGCTTTTTTTTTGCCCGACAACGGCCACAAGAAAGCCCGCCGAAGCGGGCTTTGATCTGAATGGGCTAGCCTCGAGGGCACTCAGAGGGCGAGGAACAGACCCGCCAGCGAGGCGCTCATCAGGTTTGCCAGCACCCCCGCCAGGATGGCGCGCATGCCGTAACGGGCGATGAAGGACTTTCGCTCCGGCACCATGGCCCCCAGGCCGCCGATGAGGATCGCCATGGAGGAGATGTTGGCGAAACCGCACAGGGCGAAGGTGACTATGGCCTTGCTCGACTCGTTCAGCGTCTGATCCTGCACCAGGGCGATGAAGGCGACGAACTCGTTGATGACAATCTTGGTGCCGATAAGCGCCCCGGCCGCCTGGGCCTGATCCCAGGGCACGCCGATCAGCCAGGAGACGGGGGCGAACAGCCAGCCCAGTATGATCTGGAAGCTCAGATCCAGCCCCACCAGCTCACCGGTCCAGCCCAGCAGGCCGTTGAGCATGGCAATCACGCCGACGAAGGCCAGCAGGGTCGCGCCCACCGCCACAGCGATATTGAGGCCGGACATGGCGCCATCGGCCGCCGCTTCGATCACGTTGGTGGCGCGGGGGATTTCCACGTCCTGATGGTGATCCACCTCATCGGCACCGGGCGGCACCAGGATCTTGGCCATGGCCAGGCCGGCAGGCGCCGACATGAAGGCGGCGGCGATCAGGTATTTCAGCTCGACCCCTATGCTGGCATAGCCCACCAGAGTGCCACCGGCCACTGAGGCGAGACCGCAGCTCATCACCGCGAAGAACTGGGAGTCAGACATCTTGGAGAGGTAGGGCTTGACCACCAGGGGCGCCTCCACCATGCCGACGAAGATGTTGGCGGTGGCGGAGAGACTCTCGGCACGGCCGGTGCCCAGCAGCTTCTGCAGGCCACCTCCCAGCAGGGCGATGACCCGCGGCATGATGCCTATGTGGTAGAGGATGGCGATCACTGCGGAGAAGAAGATGATGACCGGCAGCACGTTGAACGCGAAGATGAAGCCCAGCTTGAACTTGGCCAGGTCGCCGAACAGGAAGGCAATCCCCTCCTGACCGTAGCCGATCACGCTGCTGACGCTCTCGCTGACGCCGTTGAGCACGCTCTGACCGGCGGGCAGCCAGAGCACCAGGGCGGCGAAGAGGACTTGCAGGCAGAGGGCGAGACCCACTGTTCTCAACGGGATACGACGACGATTATCAGAACAGAGTGCGGCTAGTGCCAGGATACTCAAGATGCCGAGCAGGGCGATCATAGGGATTCCATCTAGTGGGACTGAAGATGGGCGCGGATTCTGCTCCCCTACCCCCATCACTGCAAGTCCACCTGGTTACAACCCTGTTAGCAAAAACGTTTGCACGATATCGATTGCGCCAACTGGCTGATTTGGCTCGTGTTTGGTATCAGGCGAAAGTCAGTGTTCTTGTATGGAAACGATTATTCCTCCACACCGGACAATCTGCCCCCAAGCCAGGGGGCCAGCCGCTGAGCCCAATAGGGTTCGGGGCCGAAGCTCTCCTTGAGGAAGTCGATGAAGAGGCGGATCTTGGGATCCAGGTGCTCGCGCCTGGCATAGACGGCGTGCACCGCCATCTTCTGGTTCGGGCGCCACTGGGGCAGCAGGGGAATGAGCTGACCGGATTGCAGCTCCTTGTCCAGCAGGTAGTTGGCAACATAGGCGATGCCGAGCCCGGCCAGGGCGGCATCCCGCACAGCCTCCGCCAGATCCACCCTGTAGTTGCCGGCCACCTGCACCGTCTGGCGCTCCTTGCCCTGGCGAAACGACCACTCGTGGTAGCGCCGCTCCCGGCTCTGGTAGGTGATGCAGTTGTGCCTGGCCAGATCCCTGGGGTGCAGCGGGGTGCCGTGGCTCAGCAGATAGTCCGGCGAGGCCACCAGCACGAAGCCGATGTCCGCCAGCCGCTGCCCCACCAGCCCCTCGGGCTTGTCCTCGTAGGTGGTGATCCAGAGATCCAGCCCCTCATCCACCAGGTTGGTTCTGTGATCGAACAGGGAGACTTCCAGCTCCAGATCGGGGTAGCGCGCCTGGAATGCCTTGAGCTGCGGGATCACGTGCAAGCGGCCGAAAGACTGGCCCACCCCCAGGTGCAGCACGCCGCTCACCTTGCCGCGCCGCTCCGCCACCATGGAGTCCGCCTCCAGGGCCACCGCCACCAGGGCGCGGCAGTGACGGGCATACTCCTGCCCGAGTTCGGTCAGGGAGAAGCGGCGAGTGGTGCGTTGCACCAGCTGGGCCCCGAGCTCGGTCTCAAGCTGGGCCAGCTGCTTGCTGATGTGGGACTTGGAGACCCCGAGCCGCCGCGCGGCGGCAGAGATGCCCTGCTCGCGGACCAGGGCATCGAAGATCACCATTTGGGGAAGACGTTGCAGCACGGGATAACCAGAGTGGGTGGCGGGCCCCCATTATTCCAGAGCCGCCCGCCAGGGGGTAGGGTCAGCGTCCCAGCGCCTGGATCAATTGCTCCTTGAGGGGATCATCGGCCGGATTCTGATTGGCGCCATAGCTCGCAATCAGCTTGCCATCGCGGCCCACCAGGTATTTGTGGAAGTTCCAGTTGGGCGCATCCCCATCGGCGGCGGCCGCCAGCCCCTTGAACAGGGGTACCGCATCGGCGCCACGCACCGAGACCCGGTTGAACATGGGGAAGGTCACACCGTAATCCCGGCGACACACCTCGGCGGTCTTGTTCTCATTGCCCGCCTCCTGCCAGAAGTCGTTGGAGGGGAACCCCAGCACCATCAAGCCCTTGTCCTTGTAGCTCTGATAGAGCGCCTCCAGATCCCGGAACTGGCCGCTGTAACCACAATAAGAAGCTGTATTGACCACCAGCACCACCTTGCCCTCGGTCAGCTGGCAGAGGTTGTGGCGCTGGGTGTTGTTGAGCTCCCGCATCTCCACATTGAAGTAGTCGGGACAGGCGGCAGATGCCGCGCCAGATCCGAGCAACAGCAGCAGGGTGAACCATTTCATTGACGTGACTCCTCGGGTTTTCTCCATCATACGCGAGAACCCCGAACAAGGTTCAGAGATCAGTGCAGCGGGATCCCGGTCAACCAGCCGTGGCCCCAGAAGATGAGCAGGGCCGTGAGCGCCAGACCGGCGCCCACGCTGATCCCCGTCCCCTGCCAGGTGGCCGCCGGTCTCGGCTTGGTGCGCCAGTCCCGCACCGATATCCAGACGATGCTGACCAGCGCCCAGGCGCCCAAGCCCCCAAACAGCACCAGGGAGCGTGCCTCGCTGTTGACCGCCAGATGGGCGCAGGCCCAGAGCAGGGTGCCGAGCAGTTGGGGGTGTACCAGCCAACGGCGCAGGTGGTTGGCCCCCTGGCCGGCGCACAGCAGGATCAGCGCAACCGGCATAACCGCCATCACCAGCATGGGCCCCCAGGCGGGCGGGAAGTAGAGCGGCATAGGGCTGGCGCTGCGCCAGCCGGCGAGAATGCAGCCGATGGCGACGAACACCAGCAGCGAGAAGAGTCCCTTGTAACGGTTCTCCCCCAGCCGATCGCACATTCGGGCACGGTGCGCTGCGGCGAAGCAGGGATAGAGATGGATCAGGGTAAATAGCAGTACCCCCAGAGTCAGCAAGATCATGGGTTGCTCCTTGCACGTTGCCCCTCAGTATGGGGGGATCACTATGCCGCAAAGGCCACTGGCAGAATACAAAAACCATATAAAAGACAGCAGGATAATAAAAAAGCCGATCCTGGGATCGGCAAGGTGCGTCAGAGGGTCCGCCCTCAGGCGAGCAACCACATCCGCTGCACGGGGCTGGGTGTGGCCGGTGACGGGCACCGGCCAGAAGAGGGTTAACGACGCAGCAGATAGAGGGCGGCGACGTTGCGGGCCGTGAGCTGCAGGTTGGTGGTGGCGGTTGCGATCGCCTCCGGCAGGGACATGGCCCGGTTGACCACGGCGAACACGGCGTCGATGCCATGGTCATGGACCACGCCGCAATCGTCGGTGAGGCAGCCGGCGATGCCGATCACCGGCTTGCCAAACTGCTTGGCGCAGCGTGCGACACCGATTGGCGTCTTGCCGTGGATGGTCTGGCTGTCGATGCGCCCTTCCCCTGTGATGACGAGATCCGCGTCGGCCACTTCATCGGCCAGCTTCAAGGCTTCTATCACTATCTGGATGCCGGGCTTGAGCTCGGCCCCGAGCAGGCCCACCAGGGCAGCGCCCATGCCACCAGCGGCGCCCGCCCCCGGCAGTTCCTTCACCTGCTTGCCGAGGGCCTGCTCGATGCAGTCGGCGTAGTGGGCCAGATTGGCATCCAGCTGGGCCACCATCTCGGGGGTCGCCCCCTTCTGCGGGCCAAACACGGCGGAGGCACCTTTCGGGCCGCACAGTGGGTTGTTCACATCGCAGGCCACCTCGATGGTGAGGCCGGTCAGGCGAGGATCCAGCCCGCTCATATCTATGGTGGCCAGCTCGGCGAGACCAGCACCGCCCAAGGCTATGGGGGTGCCATCTTCTTTCAAGAGCTTGCCGCCGAGCGCCTGGATCATGCCGGCACCGCCGTCGTTGGTGGCACTGCCGCCGATGCCGAGGATAAGGTGAGTGACCCCCATTTCCAGCGCAGCCAGGATCAACTCACCTGTACCCAGGCTGGAGGTGAGCAGCGGATTGCGCTGCTCCGGTGCCACCAGATGGATACCGGAGGCCGCCGCCATCTCGATGACGGCACGCTTGCCATCCCCCAGCAGACCGACGAAGCCCTGCACCTTGTTGCCGAGCGGTGCCGTCACCTCGACCGGCAGTATGTGGCCACCGGTGGCATCCACCAGGGACTGCACAGTGCCCTCGCCGCCATCGGCCATGGGCAATTTGACATAGGTGGCATCCGGCAGCACCAGCTTGAAACCGGCCTCGATGGCATCGGCCACCGCCATGGCGCTCAGACTCTCCTTGAATGAATCGGGGGCAATAACAATTTTCATATCAATTCCTTAGGCGAGGCCAAACACGCCAAACATCAGGGTGGAGACAGTTGCAATGGTCAGACCGACCGCAGTTTCGTACGGGATGAGCTTGAGGCGCTCACCCACACCCATGTGGACGCTGCCACCGGTGGCATGGAAGAAGGAGCCGTGGGGCATGTGGTCAAATACGGTGGCACCGGCATGGATCATGGCGGCCCCCGCCAGACTGCTGATGCCCAGCTCGATCAGGGTGGAGCTGAACACGTTAGAGGCCACCACTGTACCTGCCGTGGTCGAGGCGGTCGCCAGCGACATCAGGGCGCCGGAGATGGGGGCCAGCAGGTAGGAGGGCAAGCCGGAGGCGGTCAGGCCGCTGATCAGCACATCCTTCAGACCCGAGTTGGCTATGATGCCCGCCAGGGTACCCGTCCCCAGCAGCATGATGGCGACCGGCGCCATACGAGCGAGGCCGGAGACGGCAAACTGGTTCACCTTGCTGAATTTGCCCATCATCAGGGCGCCGACCAGGCCGCCGAGGGGCAGGGCGATGAGGGGTTCCACGACTATGCCGGCCACCGGGCGCAGGGCCAGCAGCAGTATGGCGACCAGGGGGGCGCTGATGGCGGCGAAGAAACCGGGCAGCTTGCCACCGTCAAAGTTCACCACCTCGTCGGCCGCGACCTTGCTGCCCCGTTTATTGAGGCGCTTGGCGAGCCAGTAGGCCATCACCAGACCGAACAGGCCCGGGATGATGCCAGCCGCCATCACTGAGGTGAGGGGCAGATGGAAGGCGTCGGACGCGGCTATGGCATTCGGGTTGGGGGACATGACGTTGCCCGCCTTGCCGCCCCCTATCATGGCCAGCAGTATGGCGGCCTTGGAGAGATCGGCGCGACGGGCGATGGCAAGCGCTATGGGGGCGACAGTGATGACGGCCACGTCCACGAAGACGCCGACCGCGGTCAGGATCAGGGTGGCCAGCGCCAGGGCCAGCAGGGCACGGGTCTCGCCGAGCTTGCGGACTATGGTCTCGGCGATTGTGGTGGCGGCCCCCGATTCGATCAAGACGCCTGCCAGCACACCGGCCGCTAGGATCCGCATCACGGCCGTGGTGATCCCCTGGGCGCCGCCGATCATCAGGGCGACGGTCTGGGTCAGGTCGGCGCCGCCGATCAGGCCACCGGCCAGGGCACCGACTATCATGCCGTAGGCGGGCGGCACCTTCTTCAGAATGAGGAAGATGGCGATGGAGAGCGCAGCGAGAGCACCGAGCGCGGATACAGGGATCATGACGGGCACCTTGAGTGGAAGTAAGTGGTGGCCATTATGGTGATCCCCGCCCGGAATGCTTTGGTTGAAAAGCCAAAGCTTGTGCTTCAGGAGCCTTTATTTTTGTTCACATGAACAAGTTAGCCGTCGAGATTGAGCCCGAGATAGAGCAGGAACTTGTCATCTAACTTGTTGAAACTTAAGCCCGTTATCTGCTCTATCCGGGTCAGGCGATAGCGCAGGGTATTGGGGTGGATGAAGAGCGTTTCGGCACAGGGATGCAGATCACAATCCTGCAAGAAATATTGGCGCAGTGTCTTTTGCAGCGTTCCCTTTGCATCCTCCTTTGCCAGCTTTAGCAGGGGGGCCCGCAGCTGATCCGCCTGCCAGGAGTCCGCCAGGCTGCCGAGCAGCACCGGCAGGCGGTAATCCTCGAAGAAGTAGACCTGCTTGCGCGGTGCCTGGCTCATGCCGCGGCGCAGGGTGTCGCGGGCGGTCTGGTAGGAGCGCGCCAACCCGCCCGTCCCGGCGAAGTAATCACCCACCCCGATGCGCACCTTGAAATGGGGAATGCGGGCCAGCAACTGCTTGATGCGGCTGCGCTCCTGCGCCGATTGCCAGACGCCGTCGCTGAGCTGGGCCGGCTTGAGTACCACTATCTCGTCCAGGCCGTTGATGGCCACCAGGTTGTCCCGCTCCGGATTCTCCAGCAAGTGCACCAGCTCCCGCAGCCGGGCCGGATCCGCCTCTTCCAGCGCCAGCACGGCGACGACGCGAGGCTGGGCCAGATCGAGATCGAGGAAGCGGGCCGCCTGCTGCAACTGATCGGCCCGCCCCTCGCCGCGGATGAGCTGCAGCACCAGCTCCTCCTTGTGGCGCTTGTCCCACTGCAACTGCTCGGTGAGCGCCGCCTGCTCCAGGATCAGCTCGGCCGTCATCCGCACCAGCTCGGCGTAAGCACGCACTTCCTCCGGATCCCCCGAGATGCCGATGACCCCGAGCAACTCCCCCTGATAGGCGATGGGCAGGTTGATGCCGGGCCTCACCCCCTTGAGCTGCTGGGCGGTCGCTTCGCTGATTTCCACCACCCGATTCTCGGTCAGCGCCAGCACGCCCCCCTCGTGACGTTGATGGAGCCGCTCCGGGTTGCCGGAGGCGATGATGAGGCCGCGCTCGTCCATCACGTTGACCGAGAACGACAGTATCTTCATCGCCCGGCTCACTATCTGACGGGCAAGGGTGTCATTGAGCTGCATAACATCTCCGGATAGATGGCAGAGGGTTGCCGGAGGCGATGATAAGGCCCCTTTCGTCCATCACCTTGACCGAGAACGACAATATCTTCATCGCCCGGCTCACTATCTGACGAGCAAGGGTGTCATTGAGCTGCATTGCCTCTCCATACCATTCGTTGACAGGGCCCCCGGGTGGCCTGGTTCGGGGGGACAGACCCGTTAAAGATCCCACATCATCAAGACAAGCGCGGGGGGGATCGCTAGAATAGGCCACTTTACGCTATCTGTGCCCCACCCTGGATCATGGATCCGGCGTCACGCCGCTCCGTGTTGTGGTGGCTCCACCCTTCCGATAGGGACTCCGCTATGGACTATGAATTTCGCCGCGACCCGTTCGGTGGCTATCGCGCCCGGTTCTCCATGGGCCATGAGGCCATAGGTCAGTGGCTGATCGATGAAGTTGGCAAGGATGAGGAGACCCTCGACGAGCTCTTCTCCATCATCGACCAGCTCTCCAATCGAACCCGTACGGAGTACAGGCGTCACGGCGGTGACTATTCGCTGCTGCTCACCCCTGAGGAGGCCGAGGTGAAAGCCAACGTCCTCAATATCGAGCTGGATGAGGATCTTGACGATCTCGCCTACTACGATGATGAGCAGCTGGCCATGTGCGGACTGGAAGACTTTGCCCAGGTGCTCGGCTCCTGGCGCGCCTTTATCCGCAACGAGGATATGGGCTGAATACCCACATTTCGGGCGAGCATGCCCCTTGCAACCCAACAGGATTGACTATGTCCATTTACGATTTTGATGACGAACTGCCGGAAGACGAAGAACAGGAATCCAGCCAGAAAGCCGCCGTGCCTGCCAAGAAGAAAGGCAAGCAGGTGATGAATACCCAGGTCAACCTGAGCCCGCGCGATGCCAGCCGCCTGAACGGCCTGCACGTCGAAGCCATCACCACCCTGGACGACGTCAGCCTGCCGAAGAACGTCATCTTCAAGGCCGGCCTCATCGCCCTGGGCGAGCTGGAAGCGACCAAGCGCGCCGACATCATAGCCCGCGTCATCGCCGAATCCGGCCGTTAATCTGGCTTGGGCCCCTTCATCCGGGCCACCATCTATCCCAAAGCCGGAGCCTTTGCTCCGGCTTTTTTATTGTCCAGACCGGCCAGAACCATCGGCAATAAGGAGCACGCCAGGACTCCGACCAGTCCATTGCGCCTTGTGCGAGAGACAGAGGCTGGTTAAGGTGCGCCCCTTGGAACCCACAAGGAGACTCAATGTTACCACTCCCTGACACCCTCATCTGGCTCGCCCTGGGACTGGCCGTGCTGCTCTGCCTGGCCCGCCAGCAGAGGAGCGGTCTGATCCTGCTGGGGGTCGCCCTGCTGACCGCCCTCTGGCTGGAACGACTCAGCCCCGTCGCCGCGCTGGTCAGCCTCGCCGGTCTCTTGCTGGCCTGGCGCACGCCCGGCCTGCCCCAACCCTGGCGTGGCGTGGCACTGACGCTGGTGCTGCTGTGGGCCATGGCCCTGACGCTGCACCTGGTGCCGGGCTTTGACAACCTCAAGGTACTGGATCGGGTACAGGCCGGCCCCGCCAGCGTCCCCTTCACCCTCTACCTCAATCTGGACAAGCCGCTCATCTTCTTCGGCCTGCTGCTGGCCTGGCCCGCCCTGCTCGGCCCGGGTGGCACTATGCGCTGGCGACCGCTGGCCCTGCTCATGCTGCCGCTGGCGGCCCTGCTGATCACCGCCTGGCTGCTGGGGGCCCTCAAGCCCGACGTGGGGCTGCCCCACTGGTGGTGGCTGTTCGCCTTCAACAACCTGGTGTTCACCTGCGTGGCGGAAGAGGCGCTGTTTCGCGGCCTGATCCAGCAAGGGGTGGCGAGTCGCAGCAAGCCCTGGCTCGGTCTCCTGGTTGCCAGCCTGCTGTTCGGGGCCGCTCACCTGGCCGGTGGTCCGCTGCTGGTGCTGTTTGCCGCCCTGGCGGGGGCCTGTTATGGCCTGGCATTCCAGCTCAGCGGACGGCTGAGCGTCGCCATACTGCTGCACTTCCTGTTCAACTTCGCCCACCTGGCCCTGTTCACCTACCCGCTGGCCAGCCGCTAAATGCACAGGCAGGCTCTCGCCGGATAAAAAAATGCCCCGAACCTGAGGGTTCGGGGCATTTTCATCGCATCCGGACAGCTAGTCGACGTAGAAGGTCTGCTGGAAGGTCAGCGTCTGCTGCTGCCCCTCCCCCATGATCTTCAGAGTGAACTGGTAGGTGTCCTCGTTCCGGTAGGGCAGCACCGCCAGGTAGTAAATGGAGTCACCCTCCTTCACCTCCTGGAAGCTCAGGGTACGTATGGTGCCGGTGAGGTTCTTGGCCTCGCCGCTGATGCCCACCGCCTGAGCCACCCCTTGCTTGTTCTGCACCGCAATGTTGACGATGCCGTTGTAGCGGCTGCGCTCCAGGCCATAGGCCTTGGCCACCTCAGGGGTGAGGAAGCTGGAGTTGAAGGCGCTGTAGTGAACCTGCCAGGGGCCCAGCTCCTTCATCTGCTCGGCCCGCACCGGCAGTGTCATCAAGAGCGCCAGCAGGCAGCTCATCCAGACTGTTTTCATGATGTCATCCTTCTCCTGTTCCACTCTCCAGCAGGGCGGCGATCTCGGCGGGGATCTGCCTCGGTGCCTCTATGGCGACCGTCTTGTGCCGTCCCAGCTCCCCCCGCACTATGCGGACCTGCCCCTTGGCCACCTTGCACTGTTTGGCCAGATACTTGATCAGATGGCTGTTCGCCTGACCATCCACCGGCGGCGCCGTGATGGCCACTTTCAGTTCGTCCCCGTGCAAGCCGACGATCTGATCCCGGCTCGCCTTGGGCTGGATCATCAGGTGCAGTATCAGTGCGTCCCCTTCCAGCAGGACGGCTGGCATCAGATCATCCACCACAGCTGACCGAACAGATCCCCCAACAGATAGTTTATGGCCTGCAGCGCGATGAAGGCGACCAGCACGGAGAGATCCAGGCCACCCAGCGCCGGCAGTATGCGGCGGATAGGAGCCAAGAAGGGTTCGGTCAGCTGATGCATCACGTACTCGATGGGGTTGCGACCCTGGCTGACCCAGCTCAAGATGGCGCGGATCAGCAGCACCCAGAAGATCATCGAGCCCGTCTTCTTCAGAATGGTAAGCACGGCAAACAGGCTGAGGGTCAGCCAATCGGTCAGCAGCACGTTCATGCTCTTGAGCAGCGCCAGCTTGGCGAAGGCGATGATGAGCGCCAGCAGCACCGAGGCCATGTCCAGCCCGCCGAAGCCGGGGATGATGCGGCGCAGCGGGATCACCAGGGGATTGGTCACCTTGACCACCATCTGGCTCATGGGGTTGTAGAAATCGGCGCGGGCCCACTGCAACCAGACTCGCAGCAGCACCACCATGAGGTAGAGATCAAAAATCGTGTTAATCAAAAAGTAAGCCGTGTTCATCCGGGCTCCTTGCTACAAAAGGTTCAGAAAAGGGTTTCCATCTCGGCGGCCCGGGTGACGGCCGCCTGCATGGCACGAGCGGTCAGTGGCTTCAGCCCCTGCTCCTGGAATGTCTTGACGGCCTCGGCCGTGGTGCCGCCCTTGCTGGTAACCTGCTCGCGCAGGGCCTGCAGGGAGAGCTCGGGGTTCTGCTCCACCATGGCGGCGGCGCCAAGGGCGGTCTGCTGCACCAGCAGACGGGCCTGCTCGGGAGTGAAGCCCATGGCCTCAGCCTCCTCGGCAATCCCCTGCATGAACAGGAAGAAGTAGGCCGGGGCACTGCCCGCCGCGGCGATGACGCCGTTGATGCCGCTCTCCTGCGCGACCCAGAGGGTCTTGCCAACGGCCTGCATCATCTGCTCGGCGAAGTCGCGATCCGCCTGCGCTATGCCGGTCGGGGCATAGAGGCCCGTCATCCCCAATCCCAGCAGGGAAGGAGTATTGGGCATGGTGCGGATGATGCGGCCATGTCCCCCCGCCATCTCCTGCAACCGCTCGACCTTGATGCCGGCGGCGATGGAGACGAGCAGCTTGCCTTCAAGGGAGCCCAGCTCGGCCACCAGCGCCTCCAGCATGGCCGCCATCAACTGGGGTTTGACCGCCAGTACGATGACATCGCTCGCCCTGGCCGCCTCGGCGTTGTTCTGGGTGATGCGAATGCCGAACTGGTCAGCCAGCTCGTCCAGCTTGGGCCGGCTGGGGTTGGCGGCGGTGATCCGCTCGGCCGGATAACCGGCCTGGATCAGACCGGCAATGATGCTGCGGCTCATGTTTCCCGCCCCGATGAAGGCGAGGGTTCTATGTTGCATCAAACACTCCTGTTATTGGCTGCCAACACGGCGGTTCACCTGCGCCGACGAAGGCGAAGGCAGGTTGCACCCCGTGCTTCTGTTTATGAGTAATCGCGGGCACCGAAGATGGCGGTGCCGACCCGGACCATGGTGCTGCCATGGGCGACGGCGGCCTCGAGATCCTCGGTCATGCCCATCGAAAGGGTGTCGACGCTCGGGTATTGTTGCGCAAGCTCGGTGAACAAAGCCTGCATGCGCCGCATCTGCGCGGCCAGAACCGCCTCGTCGCTGGTGTGCTCCGGGATCGCCATCAGGCCACGCAGCACCAGTCGCTCGCTCTGGTCAACCAGGGCGGCCAGCCGGAAAATCTCTTGCTCCGACGTACCGGATTTGCTGCTCTCTCCGCTAATATTGATTTGCAGACAGACATTTAGCGGTGCCAACCCGGCTGGACGCTGGTTGTTGAGGCGCTCGATAAGTTTGTCACGATCGACACTTTGCACCCAATCGAATCGCTCCGCCACCAGCCTGGATTTGTTCGATTGCAGCGGGCCGATAAAGTGCCACTCTATGTCTTGGCAGGCCGCCTGCTCACGCAGGGTATCTATCTTGAGCGCGGCCTCCTGGGCATAGGATTCGCCAAAGCGGCGCTGACCGGCGGCATAGGCGGCCTGGATGTCTTCAAGCGGCTTGGTCTTGCTGACCGCAAGCAGCTGGATATGATCGGCGCCACGGCCAACTCGCCTGGCGGCCTGTACAATACGTTCCTTTACCTGAAGCAGGTGCTGGGCAATCTGGCTCATATTTCGTTCGTGATCTTGTGATGGGAGAATAACAAATCTATGGATATCACAGAGTTATTGGCTTTCAGTGTAAAGCATAAGGCCTCGGATCTACACCTCTCGGCCGGGGTTCCCCCGATGATCAGGGTTGATGGGGAGGTTCGCAAGATCAATTTGCCCGCCCTGGATCACCGTGAAGTACACGCCCTCATCTACGACATCATGAACGACCACCAGCGCAAGGAGCTGGAGGAGAATTTCGAGGTGGACTTCTCCTTCGAGGTGCCCGGCATGGCGCGCTTCCGGGTCAACGCCTTCCAGCAGTCGCGGGGCTCTGGCGCCGTGTTTCGTACCATACCGAGCACAGTCCTGACCCTGGAAGATCTGGGGGCGCCGGAGATGTTTCGCAAGATAGCGGAGTTTCCCCGCGGCCTGGTGCTGGTCACGGGCCCGACCGGTTCGGGCAAGTCCACCACGCTCGCGGCCATGGTCGATTACATCAACGACAACTTCCACCACCACATCCTCACCATCGAGGATCCCATCGAGTTCGTGCACGAGAACAAGCGCTGCCTGGTCAACCAGCGCGAGGTGCATCGCGATACCAAGAGTTTCGCCAACGCCCTGCGCTCGGCCCTGCGTGAAGATCCGGACATCATTCTGGTGGGGGAAATGCGCGATCTGGAGACCATACGCCTCGCCATGACGGCGGCGGAGACGGGCCATCTGGTGTTCGGCACCCTGCACACCTCGTCGGCGGCCAAGACCATAGACCGTATTATCGACGTCTTCCCCGGCTCGGAGAAGGATATGGTGAGATCCATGCTCTCCGAGTCCCTGCGGGCTGTCATCTCCCAGACCCTGCTCAAGCGGATCGGCGGCGGCCGGGTGGCGGCCCACGAGATCATGCTGGGGATCCCGGCGGTGCGAAACCTGATCCGGGAAGACAAGGTCGCCCAGCTCTACTCCATCATCCAGACCGGGATGACCCACGGCATGCAGACCATGGATCAGAGCCTCAAGCAGCTGGTCAACCGGGGCGTCGTTGCCGCACTCGATGCCAAGGCCAAGGCGGCCGATCCCAACAGCATTTAAGACGCTTCCACACCCAAGGAGTCGCTATGAACATGGATGTTCTGCTCGCTGCACTGGTTGAACAAAAGGGCTCGGATCTCTTCATCACGGTCGATGCCCCTCCCACCCTCAAGGTCAACGGGCGCCTGGCGCCACTCGGGGGGAGTCCGCTGGACAAGCAGGCTGCACTGGCGCTGGTCAGGGAGAGCCTGGACGAGGCGCACTTCGAGCGCTACCTGCACACCCGGGAGGCCAACTACGCCATTCACCGCGAGGGGCTGGGGCGATTTCGGGTCAGCGCCTTCTGGCAACAGGATCTGCCGGGAATGGTGCTGCGCCGCATCGAGACCCGCATTCCCACCTTCGAGGAACTGACGCTACCTTCCATACTGCAGGAGGTCGCCATGGCCAAGCGCGGCCTGGTGCTGTTCGTCGGCGCCACCGGGGCCGGCAAGTCCACCACCCAGGCGGCCATGATTGGCTACCGCAACCAGCACGGCGACGGCCACATACTGACGGTGGAGGATCCGGTGGAGTTCGTCCACCAGCATGGGCGCTGCCTGGTGACCCAGCGGGAAGTGGGGATCGATACCGAGTCCTTCAACGTGGCCCTCAAGAATTCCATGCGCCAGGCGCCGGACGTCATCCTCATCGGCGAGATCCGCACCCAGGAGACCATGGAGCTGGCCATCCAGTTTGCCGAGACGGGCCACCTCTGTCTCGCCACCCTGCACGCCAACAATGCCAACCAGGCGCTGGATCGCATCCTCCATCTGGTGCCGCAGGAGAAGCATCGCCAGTTCCTGTTCGATCTCTCCTTCAACCTGCGCGCCATAGTCGCACAGCAACTGCTGCCCTCCCTTCACGGGCAGCGCCGTGTCGCCGCCTTCGAGATACTGCTCAACACCCCGCTCATCACCGACATAGTCCGCAAGGGAGAGGTGCACAGGCTCAAGGAGGTGATGACCAAATCCGGCGAACTCGGCATGCAGACCTTCGATCAGGCGCTGTTCGCCCTGTTCTGCGCCGGCCAAATTGGCTACAGTGAGGCCCTTGCCCATGCCGACTCCGCCAACGACCTGCGACTGCTGATCAAGCTGTCGGGTCGCGAGCAGCTGGGTGCAGGCACACTCGACAACGTGACCCTGGATGAATGAGGGGCGTGTGTCACCGCTAGTAAAGGACAGTTATGCTGATTGTGGTTTCCCCGGCCAAGACGCTGGATTACGAGTCGCCGCTGGTGACCTCCCGTTTCACCCTGCCCGAGCAGCTGGATCACTCCGCCCGGCTGATCCACAGGGCCAGGCAGCTGGCCCCGGATCAGATCGCCAGCCTGATGAAGATCAGCGACAAGCTGGCGGGACTCAACGCCGCCCGTTTTGCCCAGTGGCAGCCGGATTTCACCCCGAGCAATGCCCGCCAGGCGCTGCTGGCCTTCAAGGGTGACGTCTACACCGGTCTGGCCGTTGAGGATTTCAGCGAGGCCGACCTCGACTTTGCCCAGGCGCACCTGCGCATGCTGTCCGGCCTCTACGGGGTGTTGCGACCGCTGGATCTGATGATGCCCTACCGGCTGGAGATGGGGATCCGCCTCGACAACGAGCGCGGCAAGGATCTCTATCAGTTCTGGGGTGACATCATCACAGAGCACCTGAACAAGGTGCTGACCGCACAGGGCAGCGAGGTGCTGATCAATCTGGCGTCTGACGAATACTTCAAGTCGGTTCGCCCGAGCGCCCTGAAGGGCCGCATAGTGACTCCGGTGTTCAAGGACGAGAAGAATGGCCAGTTCAAGATCATCAGCTTCTACGCCAAGAAGGCCCGCGGCATGATGGCCCGCCACATCATCAAGCACAGGCTGACCGAGGTGACCCAGCTGACCGGGTTCAATGAGGCTGGCTACTATTTCGTGCCAGAAGAGTCCGACGATCGCACCCTGATGTTCAAGCGCGCTGAAAATTAATTACAAATGGAGGGAACCAAGTTCGGGATCCCCGGGTCTGAACCTATGAATCCTCTGTTGTAAGCACTTTTTGTTGGCCGACGTTCATGCGTCGGCTTTTTTCTGCGCGTCTATCCCCACGGGCCCGGGTGACAGGCAGCAAAACGGCCATCCGAGGATGGCCGTTGCAGCGTCAATGGGGCATTACTTCTTTTTCTTCTTGGCGCCCTTTTTCTTGCCATCCTTCGGCTTTTTCTTCTTCACCGGCACCCGCGCCTCCTTGTGTCGCGGGCGCAGCTCATCGATCACCCGGCGCTTGAGGCGCTCCTCGGTGTAGCGCTCTATCTTGGCCACCATGGCCATGTCGTGGGCTTCTACCAGGCTGATGGCACAGCCACGGTTGCCGGCCCGGCCGGTCCGGCCGATACGGTGGACGTAGACGTCGGTGCCGTAGGGCATGTCGTAGTTGATGACGTGGCTGACGTTGGGCAGGTCGATGCCCCGGGCGGCTACATCGGTGGCGATGAGGAAGGGTACCTCCCCTTCATGGAACTTGCGGATCGACTCGACGCGCTTGCTCTGCTCCATCTCGCCACGGATCCAGGCACAGGAGACACCGGCAGCCTGCAACTGGCCGGAGAGCTCCGCCAACCGCTCGCGGGTCTTGACGAAGACGATGGCCTTCTGGGTCTGGGGATCCTTCAGAATGTGGATCAGCAGCGCCAGCTTGTGGGCGGCGTCATCGGCCAGGTGCACCCACTGGGTGATGGGACGGCGCTCGCTGCGGGGCGGCTCGGCATGCAGCTCCACCGGATCTTTGAGGATCTCGCTCGCGAACTTCTCGAGACCGGCCCCTTCCAGGGTGGCGGAGAAGAGCATGGTGTGCTTGCGGTAGCGCGCCTCGGCCACGATCCGGTTCACATCCTTGATGAAGCCCATGTCCAGCATGCGGTCCGCTTCATCCAGCACCAGCACCTCGATGTCGTGGCTCTCGAACTCTTCCTTTTCTATGTACTCCAGCAGGCGACCCGGGGTGGCCACGACTATGTCGGTGGTCTTGGTCAGGGCCGGCAGTTGCTCTTCATGGCTGACGCCGCCGATGATGGTCTCGATGCTGAGGTGGGTATGCACCGCCAGCGCCCTGGCATGGGCACTGACCTGCAGCGCCAGCTCGCGGGTCGGGGTCAGGATAAGCATGCGGCACGGGCCCGGCTTGCGACGCGGGAAGTCCAGCAGGTGCTGCATGGCGGGCAGCAGGAAGGCGGCTGTCTTGCCGGTACCGGTCGGAGCTGATGCCAGAATATCGCGGCCGTCCAGGGCTGGCTCCAGCACCATCTGCTGAATGGTGGTGGGGCGGGTGAAACCCATCTCGGCCAAGGCCCGGTTGAGGGCTGGATTCAGGTCGAAATCATCAAAGGACTGGCTCATGGCAATACTCGGTCATTAAGGAAGCGGCTGATTATAGGCGATTATGCCGCCGGCTCCTATGGCGACTGTGGCTTAGCCGCTATAATCGCCGACCATTTTCGCCATGGCAGACGAGCAACGAGGGTCAGATGGGACGTAGCAGCGGTTTTACCTTCAAACAATTTCACATCGACCATGACCGCTGTGCCATGAAGGTGGGCACCGACGGCATCCTGCTGGGGGCCTGGGCGCCAGTCGAACAGGCGCACCGGGTACTCGATATCGGCACCGGCAGCGGCCTGATCGCCCTGATGCTGGCACAGCGCAGCACGAACGACTGCCGGATCGACGGGGTGGAGCTGGATAAGGATGCAGCGGACCAGGCCAGGGATAACGTGGCGGCCTCCCCCTGGGCCACCCGGGTCAGCATCATAGAGAGCGCCATTCAGGATTATCAGGCGGCTCCTTACGATCTCATCGTCTCCAACCCTCCCTATTTCGTGGCAGGTCAGGTATTTAGCGATCCGGCCAGGGCGCTAGCCCGTCACACTGGTGCGCTCGATCCCCATGCGCTGCTGGCGGCAAGCCGTCGTCTGCTGAGTCAGAATGGACGACTGGCACTGGTGCTGCCCACCGCCATGGCAGATGAAATTTTATGCATCTCGGCAGATTATGATCTGTACAGCCTTTGTTATACAGCTGTTATCACCAGGGAGGGGAAAGAGGCAAATCGCGTTTTATTGCTACTTGGCAGAGGATTAAGCAGGTGTGAGCAGGGTGAAATTGTGATCCATTCTACTGCCGGAGGCTATTCCGACAGATACATCCAACTAACCCACCCCTTCTATTTGAAGATGTAAATTTCGCCTTGAACTATTTTTTCACATCATTATGCTGACTAGCAAACGAGCGCCCGCTCAAGACCAGCTCAAACCACTGGTGGCGATGAAAAAAGCAGCGGGGCTCCTTTTTTTTACCCCTGAACAACGCCGGTCACTGACCAATAAAAAACTATAACAAGCAATAGTTTACAAGACAGACGAGGTTGAACTTGACGAAATCACTCACATTGTCCGATGTACTCGGATTGGGCTTCATGACCTTCGCCTTCTATCTGGGCGCAGGCAACATCATCTTCCCGCCCCTGGCCGGTTACATGGCGGGTGAGCACCTCTCCCTGGCCATGCTGGGCTTCCTGGTGACCGCCGTGGGCCTGCCCCTCATCACCATTCTCGCCGTCGCCAAGGCCGGCAACGGCTGGGCCGGCATGACCAAGTTGCTGCCCACAGGCGTTGCCACCGCGCTGGCCGTCGCCATCTACATCATCATAGGCCCGGCCTTCGCCGCTCCCCGTACCGGCCTGGTGGCCTACGAGATGGGTCTCAAGCCCTTCCTCGGCGACATGGGTCAATCCGGTCTGGCCGCCTACACCGTGGTCTTCTTCGGTATCGCCATCCTGGTCTCCCTCAATCAGGGCAAGCTGATGGATGCCATCGGCAAATACCTGACCCCCGTGCTGATGATGCTGCTGCTGACCCTGGCCGTCGGCGTCTTCGTCGCCCCCCAGGGCACCATGCCCGCCTCGTCAGGCGACTATCAGCACAGCCCCCTGGTGAAAGGGATCCTGGAAGGCTACAACACCATGGATACCCTGGCGTCTCTGATGTTCGGCGCCCTGATCGTCGATCTGCTGCGCAAGAAAGGCATTCACGACTATCAGAGCCAGTTCAAGTACCTGGCCATCGCCGGCATCATCTCCGCCATCGGCCTGTCCGTGGTCTATGTCTCCCTGTTCCAGCTGGGTAACACCGCGGCCGGTGTCGCCACCGACGTCAGCAATGGCGGCGCCATCGTCAACGCCTACGTGCTGAGCCTGTTCGGTCAGCCGGGTCAGTTCATCCTGGCAGCCATCATCACCCTGGCCTGTTTCACCACTGCCGTGGGCCTGATCTCCGCCTGCTCCGACTTCTTCCACAATCTCACCGGCGTGAGCTACCAGAAGCTGGTGGTACTGCTGGGTGTCGTCTGTGCCGTGGTGGCCAACGTCGGCCTGAGCCAGCTCATCAGCCTCTCCATCCCTGTGCTGGTCGCCATCTATCCGGTGGCCGTAGCCCTGGTGCTGGTCACCTTCCTGAAGGGTTACTTCGGGCGCCCCCGCCTGGTGTTCCGCTCCGTGCTGCTGGTTGCCTTCCTGTTCGGCTGCCTGGACGGTCTGGGTGCCGCCGGCATGAAGATGGATGCGTTCGCCTTCCTGCCGCTGTTCGACAAGGGCCTGGCCTGGTTGCTGCCTACCCTGCTGGCCTGCGGCCTGGGCACCCTGGTGCGCGGTGGTGACAAGCTGGCCGCCGAAGCCGCCTGATCCTCATCCCCAACGACATAAAAAAGAGGCCAGCTTTCGCTGGCCTCTTTCATTTTTGCAACGGGTGCATGGCAAATCGGGTTTGTGCTCAGAGCACGGATGCCGGCTTGGGTTTGCCGGCCAGGCCGTACCAGTGGCTCTCGACCTGGCCGGCATGCCAGCGCAGGCTGCCCCAGGGCTGCTCACTCTGCCAGCGCGGGAAGTTGATCTGCACGCTGTTGTCTTCGTACTTGTAGAGGGAAGTGCTGATCTGGATATCCGACAGGATAAGCAGCAGCACCCCACAGATGACAGTCCATTTCAGCATCGTCCACATGGCGGTTACTCGAAGCAGATCTCTATGGTGGCACGGCCGTATTCGGAATCGAACGGCATCATGATCTTGGCACCGTCAGCCCTGTGGGTGATGGTGTGATTGGGGCCGGAGACTATGATGGGGGTCGCCATGTCGAACTCATAGCCCTTCTCCCCCAGCATGCGCTTGGCGCCGCCGGTCACCATGTTGGTGATCTCGCCCACCATGTCGGTCACCTCTTCGTTGATGGTGGCCGGTGCCTCCCCCAGCATGCGGCGCATGATCTCCAGCGCCAGCCCCTTCTCGAAGCTGATGGAGAGCGATCCCCGGGTCTGCGGACCCACCATGCCGATGAGGCCGGAGACATCCCCCCGCGCCAGCTCGTCCGTCTTGCGCTTGGGCGCGCCGGGTTTGAGCTCCAGCTGTGCCATGGTAGAGAGCACATTGAGCAGGGAGAGCAAGAACGGGTTTACAAAATCAGCCTTCATCTTCACTTCCTAGGGTGTCAGAGCAACGAGCACATTGACCATGGGCCTCTATGGTCTTGTTGGTAATAGTAAAACCATGCTGGTGAGCCTGCTCGGAAAAGGCGCTGTCGATGGCCGGATCGTGCAGCTCCACCACCTCCTTGCAGCGATCGCAGATCAGCAGCTGCATGGGATGGGCATGGTCAAAGTGGCAGCAGAAGATGAAGGCGTTGAGCGACTCCACCTTGTGGGCGAACCCCTGCTCGAGCAGAAAGTCGAGCGCCCGGTAGACGGTGGGGGGTTTGGCATGTGCCTCGGTCTGCTGCAACTGGGCCAGCAGATCGTAGGCGCTGATGGCATTGCCATGGGCGGCAAGCAGCCGGAACACCTGGCGCCGGGTCGGGGTGAAACGAATCCCCCGCTGGTCGCAGAGACGTTCCGCTCGTTGTAGAAGTAGGTCTTGATTCATGATCACGCAGATACCCTGTCAATTAGCCGGATACTATCACAGGGCCCCCTGTGCGCGGCGACAAAATTCATTTTCTGAGGCCGTCTCACCTTGTGGTAGAATCCGGCCCCTTATTTTGCCAACCCGGATGATTTTTATGCAGGCGCAGCGCTTCTCCATCGCCCCCATGCTGGACTGGACCGATCGGCATTGCCGTTATTTCCACCGTCTGATGACCCGCCAGACACTGCTCTATACCGAGATGGTGACCACGGGCGCCATCATCCATGGCAAAGGGGACTATCTGGGTTACAGCGAGCAGGAACATCCCCTCGCCCTGCAGCTGGGTGGCAGCAATCCGGCGGACCTGGCTCGTTGTGCCAAGCTGGCCGAGGAGCGCGGCTATGACGAGATCAACCTCAACGTGGGCTGCCCCTCCGATCGCGTCCAGAACGGCCGTTTCGGCGCCTGTCTGATGGGGGAGCCCGCCCTGGTGGCCGACTGCGTCAAGGCGATGCGCGATGTGGTGGGCATTCCGGTGACAGTGAAGACCCGCATCGGCATCGATGAACAGGACTCCTACGAGTTCTTGCAGGCCTTCATCGAGCAGGTGCGCGATGCCGGCTGCGAAACCTTCATCGTCCACGCCCGCAAGGCCTGGCTGAGCGGCCTGAGCCCGAAAGAGAACCGCGAGATCCCGCCGCTGGACTACCCGCGCGTCTATAGGGTCAAGCAGGACTATCCCGAGCTGACCATAGCCCTCAACGGCGGGGTCAACTCTCTCGAACAGACCCTGGAGCACCTGCAACAGGTGGACGGGGTCATGATGGGGCGCGAGGCGTACCAGAACCCCTATATCCTGGCCGAAGTCGACAACCGGATATTCGGTCTGGGGGGCGAGGTGCCGAGCCGCCACGAAGTGGTGCGCATGATGCTGCCCTACATGGAACAGGAGCTGGCCAAGGGCAACTACCTCTCCCACATGACCCGTCACATGCTGGGCCTGTTCCAGAACATGCAGGGGGCCCGTGCCTGGCGCCGCCACCTGAGCGAGAACGCCTGCAAACCCGGGGCCGGTATCCAGGTGGTGCTGGACGCCATGGCCAAGGTGCCCGAATTCGCCCCGACCGAATCGGTGGAGTAAACATGTATCGCTTCACCGGTTCCTGGCTGCACAAGGCGCTGGTTCGCCTCTGTGCCGGCATGCTGGCCATCCTCGGCATCAAGCTCAGCGCCTTCTACCTGCTCGGGCTCCTGATAGTGCTCGGTCTGCACAGGGAGCAGTTGCTCGGCTGACCCCGTCGGCCCTCAGGCAAGAAAAAGCCGGAACAGCGATGTTCCGGCTTTTTTATCTGGATGGTGGCGCCCGCTCACTCCTCCAGCGCCACAAACTGCAATTCCGGAGGGGAAGAGGTCAGCACATCGGCGCAGTAATCCCAGGTCGAGATGCGATAGTGCTGCAAGTCCTCGTCCAGGTGCAGGCCATCGGACTCCTGATGGAACCAGCTGGCGAAACGGGATGGGGTGATCAGCTGGATCTGCTCCTCGATGACGTGGCTGTCCCGCCCTTCCGCCAGATCGCAATCCTCCATCACCCTCACGGCGAAGATATGGCGGAAACTGACCCGGCACAGCGGCTGCGGCGGCAGATCTATGCTGCGGGCACGCCCCAACACAACCGTCAGATTGTCACTCCAGATATCCTGATGCAGTTCGGCCACAACCAGGCCGGGGGGAAGTTGGCGGGAGGGTGCCCAGGGCACGGCCACCTGCCGGATGGCATTCTTCTGTTCCATATCCACCTCACTACAGCGCATGCCATATCCTGAGTGTATCTGAAACAAATTTTAACGAAGATGGCAAGAAAAAACCCGGCAGGCGCCGGGTTTCATTTGATTACTTTACGCGATTACTTGACGGCGTCTTTCAGCGCCTTGCCTGCCACAAAGGACGGCACATTGGCGGCTGCAATCTGGATCTCTTTACCAGTTTGCGGGTTGCGACCGGTGCGGCCCGCGCGATGGTTGACCTTGAAGGTACCAAAACCCACCAACTGAACGGCATCGCCCTCTTTCAGGCTCTGGGTAATACCATTGATGATCTCTTCCAGAGCAACTTTGGCCTGAGCTTTGCTCAGGTCTGCTTTGGCGGCAATTGCATCGACAAGTTGAGCTTTGTTCATAACATTTCCTTTATGATCGGGCATTTAGCACCGGGCCACTCTATTCAAAAAAAAACACTCAGGCAAAGGCTTTATCAGCCGGATTGGCTTGAATGCTGGGGTTTTCATCAAGATCTGCGGAAATAGTCACATATCTCGCCCCTGCGTCCTCCTGACAAGCGACACGGGACCAGAAACCGACGGAGACTTGTATGCAAACCCCCGCCTGATGTAACAATATCCCCACACTCCTATTGACGGTCAACAGGATTTTCCCTAGTTATAGGAGTGTCGTCAGTCGCTGAGAATGACCGAAGGCCTGCAGCCATCGCGCTTCATGCCATGCCCATGGAGGGACTATGTTAACTGAACTGGAACAAACCAAGCGCGCGTTGGCAGGCAAGCACAGGGCAATCGATGACTGGCTGGATGCCAGGCAGGCATTGCTGGTCGAGTACATGCGACTGGCCGGGCTCATGCCCACCAAGTCCAAGCAACGCTCCCTTCCCGGTCATGTCGAACTGCAACGCTTCTGCGAGCAGCTGGTCGACTACGTCAGCGCCGGTCATTTCGAGATCTACAATCACGTGGTCACCGCCTTCGAGCAAGCCAGCGGTGACAAGCTGGAGCTGGCCAAACGCATCTATCCCCATATCCGCGCCTGCACCGAGTTTGCCCTGGAGTTCAACGACAAATACAGCAATGCCGACGAGGCCCAGCTGTTGCAGCTCGATGAGGATCTGAATCAGCTGGGTCCGGTGCTGGAGGACAGATTCAAGCAGGAGGACAGGCTGGTCAAGGCGCTTCAGGTGGTCGAATCCCTCAGCCGCTAGCGGGTCTGATGCTCAATATCGGAGCCAGTTCAACATCCTGATGCGCCGGCTAGATTACACTCTGGGCATGGATGGTTAGCACTGTGCTCGCACGCAGACCGGAGATGAACATGGCCGAGCGCCGCCACTTTACCCGAATCTTCTATTTGACCGCCGCCAAGCTGACGCAAGGGGTGCACCAGTGGCGTACCCAGCTGGTGGATGTCTCCCTGCAGGGCGCCCTGCTCATCAGGCCCGAGGATTGGGTCGGCAGCGACGACAAGGAGTACGAGATCTGCTTCATGCTGGGCGGCAGTGACATCGAGATCAAGATGCAGGTCGAGCTGACCCACGAGGCCAGCAAGAAGCTGGGCTTCTACTGCCACCACATCGACATCGACAGCGCCACTCACCTCAAGCGGATGATAGAACTGAACATAGGTGAGGAGCAGCTGCTGTATCGCGAGCTGGAGCAGTTGCTGCAAGAGCACAGGGAGCACAATCCCCCCTCCTGATCCGCCGTCATCAATGAAAAAGGAGCGTCATACGCTCCTTTTTTTGTGCTCTTTTACGCTGTTACAAGGCCTCGAGGGCATCGGACAGCTTCTTTACCGGTACCACTTCCATCCCCTCGATGGGGTGTTTGGGCGCGTTGGCATGAGGCACTATGGCGCGGCGGAAACCGTGCTTGGCCGCCTCCTGCAACCGCTCCTGGCCGGAGGGCACGGGCCGGATCTCCCCAGACAGCCCCACCTCGCCGAACACCACCAGATCCTTGGGCAGGGGCTGATCCCGGAAGCTGGAGACCATGGCCAGCAGCAGCGCCAGATCCGCACTGGTCTCCTCGACCTTGACCCCGCCGACCACGTTGATGAAGACATCCTGATCCGCCATCTGCAGGCCACCGTGACGGTGCAGCACCGCCAGCAGCATGGCGAGACGGTTGTGATCCATCCCCACCGCCACCCGCCGCGGATTGGAAACCTGGGAGTAGTCCACCAGCGCCTGCAACTCCACCAGCAGCGGGCGCGTCCCCTCCCAGATCACCATGACGATGGAGCCGGGGGCCTGCTCGTCACCACGGCTCAGGAAGATGGCGGAGGGGTTGCTCACCTCCTTCATCCCCTGCCCCGTCATGGCGAAAACGCCAAGCTCGTTGACCGCGCCGAAGCGGTTCTTGTGGGAGCGCAGGGTCCGAAAGCGCGAGTCGTGGGCGCCATCCAGCAGCACGGAGCAGTCGACGCAGTGCTCCAGCACCTTGGGGCCTGCCAGGGTGCCGTCCTTGGTGACATGGCCCACCATGAAGATGGCGACATGATTCTGCTTGGCATAGCGGGTGAGCAGGGCCGCGGATTCGCGCACCTGGGAGACGGAGCCGGGAGATGACTGCACATCCGCCACATGCATCACCTGGATGGAGTCGATGACCATGATCTGCGGCTGCTCCTGCTGGGCAATGATGCAGATCTGCTCCACGCTGGTTTCCGACAGCATGCGCAGCTTGTCGGTGGGCAAGCCCAGCCGGCTGGCTCGCATCGCCACCTGTTGCAGGGACTCCTCCCCGGTCACATACAGGGTCTTCATCCGCTGCGCCAGACCGCACATGGTCTGCAGCAGCAGGGTCGATTTGCCCGCCCCCGGGTTGCCGCCGATGAGGATGGCCGAGCCCGGCACCACACCGCCGCCGAGCACCCGATCCAGCTCCTTGAAGCCCGAGCTGAAGCGGGGGATCTCTGTGGTCGCAACTTCGGCCAGGGTCTGCACCTGGCTGCCGACGGCGCCGGCATAACCTGTGTAGCGGGCACTCTTGCCGGGGGTGGTGACGCCCAGCCGGACCTCGGTGATGGTGTTCCACTCCTTGCACTCGCTGCACTGACCTTGCCAGCGGGTGAAGTCGGCGCCACATTCGGAACAAACATAGGCGGTTTTGTTTTTGGCCATGGATAACTCGGGGACAGGATGAATTCCTGCTTGATATACTGGTTTGCGACCGGCAGATCAAACCCAGAATCGGAAAAGTGACTTTCCGCGGCAGGAATACATGGATTCAGAACAACCACTACACCTGATAGAACAACTTGTCCCCCTGCTCCGGGAAAAGGACTTCGACGAGATCTTCAACCGCCTGACCCAGAACGAGAATACCAACGGCCGCTTCCTGCTGAAGATGGAGCTCAAGCGCAAGTGCACCCCCTGTCGGCGCGTGATCGACATGCGCAACGAACTGGGAGCCCTCTGCCAGGTGCACGAGTTTGAAGGGGTGACCCACTTCATGCCCGCCGAGGCCGTCGAGCAGTTCCAGTCCCAGTGCTATCTCTACCGGGACAGCTACACACTCGGGGTCTACGAGGCGCTGCAAGCCTGGTACAAGCTCAATCAGGGGCGCAGCGAGAGCCTCTCCCTGCCCGTCAGCCCGTTCAGCCCGTTCAGCCCCTTCGATGTCAACGCCATCCCCTTCGCCAGCCACTACGGTCGGCAGGAGGAGCGGATGCACTTCAGCTCCCCCATGGTGCTCAGGCTGGCGAGCGGAGAGAAGCTGCTGGCCAAGAGCTCGGATCTCTCACTCGGCGGGATCCGGGTCTCGGTTCCCTATCTGCCCGACTACCAGACCGGCGACCACATCGAGGTCTTCTTCACCGGACTGGAGCGCGAGAACCCCCTCCCCATACTGCACCAGCCGATCAGCTACCAGATCCTGGGGCAGGAGCAAAAAGAGGGGAAATTCTGGCTACGGCTGGTGAAGAGCGGCGAGCATCCCGCCTTCGACGAGTTCCTGCGCGACTTCATCGAGCGCAACCGCAGTCGCTATCGAGTCAGCGTCGACTACCTGCTGTCGGCCGCCATCATCAAGGGATACGAGCAGTTCTACCTGCCGCGCATGACAGGCATGCCGCTCTTCTTCGGGCGGGGCGACACCCCAGGCCTCGAGATCGCCCTGCGCACCGAGAACAACCAGCACATCCTCGAGTACTGGCGCGACGCCAAGAACCGCGACATGCTCGCCAGCCTCTTCACGGCGGCGCGCATGCCCTCCCTGTTGCCCGCCAAAGGGGGACTGCGCGAGACCCTGATCTACAGCTTCACCCACTCGGTGCGAAGTCACCTCTACTTCTTCTCCGCCACCCGCGAAGAGTTGCAGCAGAGCGGCCTGGCCGCCCTCTTCTTCCAGGTCGGGGCCCGTCGCCCCAGCTGGCGCGTCTACAAGTTCAGCCTGGAGGCCTGCACCCTGAGCGAAGCCGACCTCGACAGTCAGCAGGGAGAGTCGCACCAGTTGCAGGACATGCTGCTGCGCGAGCGCCTCGGCCAGATAGGCTATGTCGGCCTGCTGCAGGAGATAGGGCTGGACCACCAGCGCAGCGAGTTCCACTACGACAGCCAGCAGCCCAATGCCAACGCCTTGCAACGCTTTGGCCACGACACACAGGCGGCCCCCTTCGAGATAGAGACGCTGCACTATGTGCAACTGCGCAAGGAGGCCCGCTACGTTCACAAGACGGCGATAGTGCTCAGGCACAAGGACCGCGCCTGGATCGGCTGGACCCGTGACATCTCGGCCCATGGCATGCAGATCGAGCTGGAGGAGGCATTCGAGGGGGAGAAGGGGGAAACAGTCACTGTCGCCCTGCCCAGGTTGCAGGAGCTCGCCAAGACCATGGACTTGCAGCGCCTGCCCTACCGGCTGGTCAGCCTCAATTTGAGCCGTACCGTGCTGCATCTGTGCATCGAGGGCACGGCGGAGCGCCACATAGGCCATCAGTTCTTCAGCCTGCTGATCGAGAGCAACCAGAACAAGCTCAAGACCACCCGGGAGCACAAGCGCTACCGCGGCATGGCACGGGCGCTGCGCAACCTCTATACCCACCACCTGTTCAACTCGCCGGTCTATGTCAACAAGCTCAAGGCAGCCGCAAGACCTGCCGCCGTGGGCATGGCCCCCCGACCGCGCAGCCTCTCCCGCCTGTTGCAGGCCTGCGCCGGGCAGGAGAAGCAGCTGAACCTCTACCCCCTGTTCCAGGGGGCCCTGCTCAAGACGGTGCTGCTCAACCCCTTGCGCACCATGGCGCGGGAAGACAAGCCTGAGGAGGAAGAGGTCTACATCGCCAGCCTGCACTCCCAGGGCGGGGCTCCCCTGTTTCGCAGCCACCTGGCCAGCAGCTTTTCCTCGCCGGAGGCGAAGCGCCGCTTCATCGAGCTGGCCCTGCAGCAGGGCGAGTTCTATTCGGTGCTGGTCGGCATCTCCCGCACCGGTCGCCCCGACACCAGCTTCATCGCGGGCGAGCTGGACTACATCGCCAAGTTCGCCATTCACAAGGCCAAGCAGCTGGAAGAGGAGCTGTGGAGCGTGGTGGGGGTCGGTGAGCTGACCGATACCACAGAGGCCACCCTGTTCCGGCTCGGCATCAAGCCCCCGGCGAAGTAACCCAAAGAGGCCAGCCCCTGGTGCCCTCACCCGTCAGGTGTCGGCATCAGGGGCCGGTGGCGGGCAGATGACTGCCCGTTTCAGCGAGCGCTCAGGCCGCCTGGGGGTTGAGCAGCCAGGCGAGGATCTCGGGGAAGTGATCCTCCTGGGCCTGGGGCGCCGTCAGCATGTTGATGTGATCGTAATCGAGCCGGTTGCCGTTATCCCGGCCGAGGCGGGTATGGCGGGTCGCCGACCCCATCTCGGCGCTGAAGCGGCGCACGTCTGTGGGGTGTCCCAGCACCTTGTCCGCCTTGGCCGAGATCATCCAGAGCGGCGGCCAGCTCACCCTGGCGGCGGCCTCGTCATAGGCAAAGCCGTCGTGGGGATCCTGCCAGGGCCCGCATTTCACCCAGGGAATGGTCTCCTGCAGGTAACGCAAGGGCTCATCATCGGCCCCTATCTTCAACTTGCGGGCAGCCAGAAAACCCTGGCGGCGCGCCAGCCAGGGCGCCAGCCGATTCCAGATCAGGTCCACCTTCAGCCAGCGCTCGGGGCTCTGCACCGAGACCCCCCGCTTGGTGCCGAAGAACACCAGGCTCGCTATCTGATCCGCCAGCTCGGGGAAGCGCACCAGGGTCGAGGCCATGATGACCCCGCCCCAGGAGTGGGCCATCCAATGCACCCTGGCCGCGGGATGGCGCGCCGCCACCCAGTGCTGCAGTGCGGGCAGATCCTCGGTGATCAACTCATGCTGGCCGTGGCCGGCACGCTCGGCGATGGCTGGCGTGCTCTGGCCTCGGCCACGCAGATCGGCCACATACACCTGATAGCCGTGTCTGGCCAGAAAACAGGCCAGCCCCTTGCCGGATTCGGTGTAGAAGATACGCCCGTTCTCGATGGCGCCGTGCACCATCAGGATGGGATCGGCATGGACGGCGACACCGGGCTGGATATGGCGCACATGGAGCCGATGTTCGCCACAGGGGACAAACAGGGATTGTTGCAACAGTTCCATCTTGTTCTCTGCTCCTCCTTGAGCGGGTTTCAACTCCAGCGCCTGTCGCGGCAGGCGAGCGCGCCGAGCAGGCAGAGCACCCCTTCCAGATCATGATGATTGAGGGTGGCGGCCGCCTGGGCCCGCACCAATGGTTTGGCGTGAATGGCGATGCCGAGCCCTGCCACTCCCATCATCTTGAGATCGTTGGCGCCATCGCCGACCGCCACCGTCTGGGCAGCGGGGATCCCGTGCTCCCGCGCCAGTTGCAGCAGCGCCTCGGCCTTGGCGGCGGCATCCACTATGGAACCGCTCACCTGGCCGGTCAGCACGCCCCCCTCCACCGCCAGCTCGTTGGCGAAGATGGCGTCCAGCCCCAGCGCCTGCTGCAGTTCGCCGGCGAAACGGGTAAAGCCGCCGGAGGCGATAGCCACTGTCCAGCCAGCCTGCTTGAGGGTGTCGACCATCAGCTGCAAGCCGGGCATCCAGGGCATGGCGGCCGCCACCTCATCGAGGATGACGACAGGGGCGCCCTTCAGCAGGGCGACCCGGCTGCGCAGGCTGTCGGCAAACTCCAGCTTGCCCTGCATGGCCGCCGCCGTCACGGCCGCCACCTGCTCACCCACACCCGCCAGACGGGCTATCTCGTCGATGCACTCGATCTGGATCGCGGTGGAATCCATGTCCATCACCAGCAGCCCGGGTGCCCCCAGGGTGGGCAAGGTGGCGAGATGGCAGGCATCTATGTCCCACTCCTGCCCTTTGAGGGCCAGCACCAGCTCGGGGGAGAAGCGGCTAGCGCCGAGCAGCAGCAGGGGCACACCGGCCTGCTCCCCCACGGGGTAGAGGCTGGCCTCGACCTTATGGTCTGCCAGCAGCGTCGCCACTTGTGTCAGGTGGCGGGCACCCAGCGCCTTGCCAAACAGCACCAGCCAGGCGCCGTCATGGGCACTGGCCGCGGGCAGCAGGGCTTCGGGGGTGAGTTGCCAGCAGGGAGCACCGCACAGAGCCTGGGACCAGTCGTGCGGGGAGCGGGGGAGTTGGGACAACAACATAAGAGAGACGCCTTCCTTGGAGATCATGGGGTTCATCATGCGGGCCCAGAGTAGCGTATTGCTTTTTGTACAGGCAAGCGCCAAGATCCCGCCACCATTGTCCATTCCCCCCAAGAGGCTCAGCGCTGTGCGTCATCTCCCCATCAAACGTGTTATCAGCCTGGCAGCGGGGATCCTGCTCGGTCTCTGGGTGCTGGTGCTGATGATCCACATGCAGGGAGCAAGCCAGGCCGCATTGCACAGCGCGGCGCGGGATAGGGCCCAGGCGCTGGTCGCCTACGCCGCACGGGACATGCGGCGCTGGATCAAGGAGGACAAGGAGAGCGAGCTGGAGCGCCTGGCACAGGATCTGGCCGCCGAGCCCGACATCCTCGACGTCACCCTCTACGACGCCCGCGGCATCCCCCTCGCCCAGTCGGATCAGGCCGTTCCCCTCGAGAACCTGTTGCCCATCGGCACCGACAACAAGTCACTGCCGGAGCAGGGCAAGGGGCGCACCCAGTTCGTGCAGGAGATCCAGGAGGGAAACCTGACCCTGGGCTACCTGAGGATCACCCTGGAGGAGCAACGGCTGCTCGCCGCGCAGGATACCCATCTCAAGGTGAGTCAGGAGAAACAGCGGCTGATGCTGCTGGTGATGCTGCTGGCCGGCCTGCTCATCTCCTACGGGGTGCGCCGCAACTACATGCGGGTCCGCAAGCACAAGAAGAGAGCGGTGCAGAGCCAGGCCTCCGCCGACAATGCCCCGCCGCCCGGCATCGAATAAGGCGCCGTTCGCGAAACGCCTTGCTCTTGTTATTCCCCCCAGCGGTTCGAGTAGCTGATCGAGCAGAGTATCGAGTCGCTTGGTTCCGCCGTCGTCGTTGAAGCGCTCGTTGACGAAGTGACGATCCACGATCACTTCATGCCGCAGTTCCTTGACCCGCCTGTCCAGCCATTTGCGCTGCATCCGCAGTCCAACTGTGCTGCGCCTAGACCTTCTCCATCCCCAAGTGCATTGATTGAATCTCTAGCGCCACCGAAGGCGGTATCCCATAGCCCTTCACTTCTCAGGTTTGTCCATCTGATTTTGGTCACGTTAAGGTGTTCAGGGGTAGCTTGGGACAGGAGCAAACGAATTTTTCACGCCTTTCCAGCCGGTTTTGGGTGTGATCTCGATTAGTGGTTTATGTTTTCGGTATGAAACGCCCGCATTGAATGCATTGAGATACAACATGTGTGGAAATCATCAGGCAAGAGGCGCATCAGCCACTCCAGCAGAAGGAAGCAAGATCATGAAGCAACCCCTATTTCACCGTAGCGCGTTGGCGGCCGTGATCGCCCTCAGCACGGTATTGGCGGCATGCAAAGAGGAGCCCCCCCCCGTCGCGCAAAGCGTCCAGCCCAGCGCGGCCGCCAGCACAACCAGCGCTGCGGTCGCACCGCAAGCGCAGCCTCAGCCGATTAACACACAAGCATCGAAATATACCCCAGAGGCGCTCGAGACCCTGCTTGCGCCCGTAGCCCTTTACCCTGATGCGGTATTGGCTCAGGTGCTGGCCAGCGCCACCAATCCGCAAGAGGTGCTCGATGCCGGCAACTGGCTGGTCGCCCACCCCGATCTCAAGGGGAAAGAGCTGACCGCCGCCATTGCGCCGCTGGGCTTTACGCCGCCCACCATGTCGCTGATGCACTTCCCAACCGTCATGGACATGATGTGCCTGAAGATGGAGTGGACGACTGAGCTGGGCAGCGCCTTCCTGGCCGATGAACCGGGCGTGCTGGCAGCCGTTCAACGCCTGCGTCAACAGGCGATGGAGGTGGGCAACCTGAAAGACTCGGAACAAATGAAAGTGGCCAAGGATGAGCAGAACAATCAGCAGATCGTCACCATTGCGCCTGCCAACCCTGACGTCGTTTACGTCCCGCAATACGACCCAACCGCCGTCTATAGCGCGCCAGCTGCCGGGCCGACCTCAGCACCGGTGACCACAGCAACCACGACAACGACCGTGCCTGCGGCAACGACCACGACAGTGGTAGAAAATGATGATGACGAGGATGAGTACGACCGCGGTGATATGGTCGTGACGGGCTTGCTCGCCTTTGGTGCGGGCATGTTGGTCAACGAGGTCTTCAACGACGATGATGATGAGGGCGATTATTATTACCCGCGGTGGGGATCCGATTATCCCGGCGGTTACGCTCCCTATCGTTATAACCCCAACTATGGCAATGGTTTTCGTCCCGCCAATGGCTACAACCGTCCGGCCAACTATCAGCGGGGCTCCAACAACAATATTTATATCAATGCCAAGGGGAACGATTACTTCAACAAGTTTGAGCGCGGCCCCAATAACTACCTGCGCCAAGCCGACAGCCCCATCACGGCGGCGCGCCCCCAGCGTGCTGAGCTGGCTACCCTGGAGCCACGCTCGCTGAATAACGAGGCAGGGGGCCGACGAGATGCCACACCTAAGGGGACTTATGCGGGGGCCAATCGCCAACCTAAAAACGAATACGCCGGCGCACCACGCGCAGTCAATGAGGTGAACAGGGAGGCTCGCGCAACAGCGCCGAAGGGGAGCTATGCGGGAGCCAACCGCCAGCCAAAAAGCGAAACTGCCAAGGCAACACGCGACGCTAGACAGGTGAGCAGGGAGGCGAATGTGGCTCAACGCACGCCGCGCCAGGGCAACTACGCAGGAGACAAGGTCAAGCGGCAGCAAATCACGCCACAGACCGCTGGGGCTCGTGATCGCGGCCATGTCCAGCCACGCGCTACCCACAGCAAGAGCGCAACACAGACGGCGACACGCAGAGCGCCTGCTGCCTCAAAGAGTGCCTTCCAAGGGGTGCAGAATTCGGGCAGAACCGAGCGCGCCGCCAGCCATCGTGGGCGTGAAAGTGTGGCTAGTAGCGCGCATGCCGGGCGCAACACTCAACCCAGACGGAGTACGCGATAATGAAGCGTTTGTTGAAATGGAGTTGGGCCCCCTCATGGGGGTTGGCCCTGCTGGCCCTGACCGTTGCCTGCGACGCAAGCGCCATGGCGCAACGCACCTTCGCCACTCCGGATGAGGCGGTGCAGGCCCTGATCACGGCCCTGGAGCGGAACGATGTCACCGCACTGACGCTGTTGCTCGGCGAAAATAGTGAGGAGGCCATCACCTCGGGGGATGAGGTGGCCGATGCCAATGATCGCACCGCCTTCGTCGCGAGCTTCAAGAGCAAGCACCAACTGGTGGCCGAAGGTAAGGATAAAATGATACTGGTCGTGGGGGAGTCGGATTGGCCACTGCCCATCCCCCTCGTGGCCGCAGATGGCAAGTGGTATCTCGATGGCGCCGCAGGTGCCAAAGAGATCGCCTATCGCCGCATCGGTCGGAATGAGTTGGGGGCGATTGCGGTGTGCCGTGGCTTTATCGACGCGCAGATAGAGTACGCCGCCATGGGGCATGATGGCCAAACCGCGGGACTCTTTGCGGCCAAACTACGCAGTGATGCAGGACAACAAAATGGACTCTATTGGCCTGTGGGCGAGGGTGAACCCGCAAGCCCGGCCGGAGAGGAGGTCGTCAGTGCCGCCGCAGAGGGCTACAAGGCCGTGGTCGGTCAACGCACACCCTATCATGGCTACTACTACCGTATCTTGTATGCCCAGGGAGCCGCGGCCAATGGGGGGAGTAAAGAGTACTTTGTCGAAGGGCTGTTAAGAGACGGTGTCGCCCTGATTGCCTGGCCGGCCGATTATGCCAACAGCGGGGTGATGACCTTCATGGTGAATCACGAGGGGCGGGTTTATCAAAAGGATCTGGGGGCAGACACGGCAACGGCCGTTGAGGCGATCCAGCTGTTCGATCCTGATGAGAGCTGGTCGCTGGTGGTCAGCGAAGAGGGTGACTAGGGCTCTTTCTCTACCATAGAATCTTGGCGAATAGCAGGGGCCCAGAGCGGCGTGATTGAGATCACAGGAGGTGAGGCGGGGCCAGCCGCCCCCTCGCTGGCCCACGCTATGTTCGGCATCAGAATGAAGATCAGCTGAGTCAGGATATGCATTGGTTTCATGGTGCTGCTCTCGCGGTGCGCAACCAGAGTGTATAGACGGCACACCAGGCCCTCCGGGCTGACTCCCAAAATGAAGCATAAAAAAACGGCGACCCGAGGGTCGCCGTTTTGCATGATGTGAATGGGGATTACTTGTCGCCCAGCAGGACGGAGTCCAGCGCGATTTCGATCATGTCGTTGAAGGTCAGCTGACGCTCTTCGGAGGTGGTCTGCTCGCCGGTACGGATGTGATCGGAGACGGTGCAGATGGTCAGTGCACGGGCACCGTACTCTGCGGCCACGCCGTAGATGCCGGCGGCTTCCATCTCGACACCCAGGATGCCGTATTTTTCCATGACGTCGAACATGGAGGGGTCCGGGGTATAGAACAGGTCAGCGGAGAAGATGTTACCCACGCGCACCGGAGTGCCCTTGTTCTTGGCGGCTTGCACGGCGTTGGCAACCAGATCGAAGTCGGCGATGGCGGCGAAGTCGTGATCCTTGAAGCGCAGACGGTTGACCTTGGAGTCGGTGCAGGCACCCATGCCGATCACCACGTCACGCAGTTTGACGTCTTCACGCACGGCACCACAGGAGCCCACGCGGATCAGGGTCTTCACGCCGTAGTCGGTGATCAGCTCTTTGGCATAGATGGAGCAGGACGGGATGCCCATGCCGTGGCCCATGACGGAGATGCGACGGCCCTTGTAGGTACCGGTGAAGCCGAGCATGCTGCGCACGTCACACACCTGCTCGACGTTCTCCAGGAAGGTTTCGGCGATGTACTTGGCACGCAGGGGGTCGCCCGGCATCAGCACTGTGTCAGCAAAGGCGCCATCTTTTGCATTGATATGAGGAGTTGCCATTCTCTTGATTCCTTCACACTAGGTTGAGTTTTATTGTTTTTAAAATTGCCCGCCGCCGAAGTGGCGGGCGGGTCAGTTACAAAAAGCAGAGACCCTGCTGCAACCGGGCAGAGCACACCTGAGATGCCACCCTGCCCAGGACCGGCATCACAGGAAGCTGGTGCCGTATTGCAGCTTGGGCAGACCGTGGTAGGCCGCAATGCTCTGGCCGATGTCGGCGAAGGTCTCGCGACGGCCGACGGAACCGGCCTTGACCGGCTTGCCGTAGAAGAGCACAGGGATGTATTCACGGGTGTGGTCGGTACCGCTCCAGGTCGGATCGCAGCCGTGGTCGGCAGTAAGCACCACCACATCGCCATCTTGCAGTATCTCGAACAGCTCCGGCAGACGGGAGTCGAAATACTCCAGCGCATCGGCGTAGCCCTTGACGTCACGGCGGTGGCCGTAGGAGGAGTCGAAGTCCACGAAGTTGGTGAAGACTATGGTGTTGTCACCGGCGGCCTTCACCTCTTCCAGGGTTCTGTCCCACAGCTCGGTCAGGCCTGTGCCCTTCACCTGCTTGGTGATGCCCTGCTGGGCATAGATGTCGGCAATCTTGCCGATGGAGACCACCTGGCCACCCGCATCCTTCATGTAGTCCAGCACGGTCGGCGCCGGCGGCAGCACCGAGTAGTCGTGACGGTTGCCGGTGCGCTTGAAGTTGCCCTTGCCGCTGCCCACGAACGGACGCGCGATGACGCGGCCTATGTTGTAGGGCTCCAGCAGCTCGCGCACTATGTGGCACAGCTCATAGAGCTTCTCGAGGCCGTAGGTCTCTTCGTGGCAGGCGATCTGGAACACGGAGTCGGCAGAGGTGTAGAGAATAGGCTTGCCGGTCCGCATATGCTCTTCGCCCAGATCATCAAGCACCTGGGTACCGGAGGCGTGGCAGTTGCCGAGGTAACCCGGCAGACCCGCCTTCTCGACGATGGCGTCCAGCAGCTCCTGGGGGAAGCTGTTGTGGTGATCGTGGAAGTAGCCCCACTCGAACAGGACGGGCACGCCGGCGATCTCCCAGTGACCGGACGGGGTGTCCTTGCCGGAGGAGAGCTCCTGGGCAAAGCCATAGGCACCGACTACCTCGATATCTTTCTTCAAGCCTGCCGGGAAGTAGCCGGAAGCCTGCTCCCCTGCGTGGCCCAGACCCAGCTTGTTGAGGTTGGGCAGGTTGAGGGCGCCACGGCCTTCAATCTCACCGGCGGCGCAGGCCTTGGCGATATGGCCAAGGGTGTTGGCGCCCACATCTCCGAACTTCTCGGCATCGGCGGCAGCGCCAATACCGAAGGAGTCCATCATCAGAATAAAGGTACGTTTCATGGGTCTTCCCCTTGTTACAAATCGGCCAGACCGATGCGACGGTAAACCTCGGGCAGTGCCTCTGGTCGGATGTCACCGATCTTGACGGCTGCCTGCACCATGCGGGCGGCCTCGGCAAATTGAGCTTCTGTCTGAGCGTGGATCAGCGCGAGCGGCTTGTCAGCCTCGACGCTCTGCCCCAGGCGGATAAAGTCGGTCAGACCGACCGCATAATCGAGTTTGTCCCCGGCGGCGCGGCGACCACCGCCCATGGCCACCACGGCCAGACCCAGTTCACGGGTATCCATGGCGGTCACGAAACCGCTCTGCGCCGCATACACGGGGCGCACTATGCCGGCCTTGGGCAGGTAAGCGTCGTAACGCTCCATGAAGTCCGCAGGACCACCGAGGCCGGTCACCATGCGACCGAAGATCTCGGCGGCCTTGCCGTTGTCCAGCACCGCCTGCAGCTTGGCACGGGCGTCTTGCTCGTCGCTCGCAAGCTTGGCGGAGATCAGCATCTCGGCACAGAGCGCCATGGTCACTTCGTGGATGCGCGGGTTGCGATATTCACCGGTCAGGTAGCGTACCGCCTCGCGCACTTCCACGGCGTTGCCGGCGCTGGAGGCCAGCACCTGGTTCATGTCTGTCAGCAGCGCAGAGGTGCGGCAGCCGGCACCGTTGGCCACGGCCACTATGCTCTTGGCCAGCTCTTCGGATGCTTCAAACGTCGGCATGAAGGCACCTGAGCCCACTTTCACATCCATCACCAGGGCTTCGAGCCCGGAAGCGAGCTTCTTGGAGAGGATGGAGCCGGTGATCATGGCGATGGATTCGACGGTGGCCGTGATGTCCCGTACCGCATAGATACGCTTGTCGGCCGGGGCGAGATCGCCGGTCTGGCCTATGATGGCCACGCCCGCCTCTTTCACCACCTTCAGGAAGCGATCGTTGTCGACCGAGGTCTGGTAGCCGGGAATGGCGTCCAGCTTGTCCAGGGTGCCGCCGGTGTGGCCCAGGCCACGGCCGGAGATCATGGGCACGAAGCCGCCGCAGGTGGCGACCATGGGGCCCAGCATCAGGGAGACGACATCACCCACACCACCGGTGGAGTGCTTGTCGACTATGGGGCCACCCAGGTTCAGGTGATCCCAGGTCAGCACCATGCCGGAGTCGCGCATGGCGCAGGTCAGGGCGACCCGCTCATCCATGGTCATGTCCTTGAAGTAGACCGCCATGGCCAGGGCCGCTATCTGCCCCTCGCCTATGCTGTTGTTGGTAATGCCCTGGACGAAGAATTGAATCTCTTGGGTACTGAGCGCTTCACCGTTGCGCTTCTTGCGAATAATTTCTTGAGGCAAAAACATCTTTCATTCCCTCCGTGCGCCTTGCACGAACACAGACCGAACAGGATCCGAAGAGGGGGCGGCAGGCCACCCCCTGTCACCGCTTAGTAACCGCTGGTATTGGCCGGCTTGTCGCCGTGGCCCAGGGTCGCCAGCAGGCTGGCCAGCAGGCTGGAGGCGCCGAAGCGGAAGGTGCGCGGGGAGACCCAGTCCTTGCCCAGGATCTCTTCGGCCATGGCCAGGTACTGACCGGCAACGGCTGCGTCTTTCACGCCACCAGCAGGCTTGAAGCCCACCTTCGGGTTCTTGGCCTTGATCACTTCCATCATGATGCGGGCCGCTTCCGGGGTCGCATTGACCGGCACCTTGCCGGTGGAGGTCTTGATGAAGTCGGCACCGGCATCGATGGAGATCTCGGAGGCACGACGGATCAGCGCTTCTTCTTTCAGCTCACCGGTCTCGATGATCACTTTCAGCAGCGCCTTGTCACCACAGGCTTCCTTACAAGCTTTGACCAGGCTGAAGCCGACCTGTTCATTGCCGGCCATGAAGGCGCGGTACGGGAACACCACGTCCACTTCATCGGCACCGTAGGCGACGGCGGCGCGGGTCTCGGCCACGGCGATCTCGATGTCGTCGTTGCCGTGAGGGAAGTTGGTAACGGTGGCGATGCGCACGTCGGCGGCGCCGATCTCACGCAGGGTCTTGCGAGCAATAGGGATGAAACGGGGATAGATGCAGACGGCGGCGGTGAGGCCGGCCGGAGACTTGGCCTTGCGGCACAGGTCGATGACCTTCTGATCGGTGTCGTCATCGTTCAGGGTGGTCAGGTCCATCAGGTTCAGGGCGCGTTGGGCGGCCAGTTTCAGATCAGTCATGCTATGTCTCCAAAGTCTCGATAAGTCCCCTCAGCCGCGATCCGCCGCCACCGAACACACAGGATCGGCAAACGAAGATCCCAGGCGAAAGGGATATGGAATTACAGCGCAAATGCACAGGCAATACGGCTGCAAATAAGGCAAGAGCCCTGTCACTTTCTTACAAAAGTGCGGACTTGGTTCCATGAAGACTTGAGAAAGGCCGACAACCGCAGACCCGACTTCCCAATCAATTCCATTTGACCGCCAACACCCACCTCATGTGGGCATTAGTCAATGCCAGCACCCTGCTGGCATCGCCTATTTCAGCCGAGATACCCCGTGTTTGCAAGCCGGATTTGCCAATTTCAGAGGTACCTCACACCCGGCAAATCCAGCACTGGAAGGTGCTTAAGAGAAGAAGCGGGTCAGGATCCAGGAGTAGGCAATCCCCCCCAGATAGACCCCCACAATCCCCATTACCCCGGACAGTACGGGAGGTGCCGGGATCGGCAACTTGAGGAAAGAAAACAACACGCCAACGATAAAGCCGGCAGCAATCGCCAGTAGCACTTCATTCATAAAACCTCCGATTTGACTCATTTTATTATTAGTCTAGAAAGGAAAACGGTTGTCACCGCCCCAAACGAGAACGCCACAGCTTTTCGCTGTGGCGCTCGTTTTAACTTGTCTGTCAGACAAGCATTACATGGCTGTCAGTGCCAGGAAGAAGCCTGCGATGGTGGCAGACATCAGGTTGGACAGAGAGCCGGCCAGCACGGCCTTCAGGCCGAAGCGCGCTATGGTGCCGCGACGGTTCGGAGCCATGGAGCCCAGACCACCCAGCAGGATGGCAACGGAGGACAGGTTGGCGAAACCGCACAGGGCGAAGGAGATGATGGCCTTGGTGTGGTCGGACATGGCCACGCCGTTGATCAGCACTTCATCCTTCAGGTAGGGGGCGAAGTTCAGGTAAGCCACGAACTCGTTCACCACCAGCTTCTGACCGATGAAGGAACCGGCCACCACGGCTTCGCTCCAGGGCACACCGATCAGGAAGGCCAGCGGGGAGAACAGCCAGCCCAGCAGCAGCTCCAGGGAGAGCTCAGGCATGCCGAACCAGCCACCCACGCCGGAGAAGATGCCGTTGATCATGGCGATGAGGCCGATGAAGGCCAGCAGCATGGCACCCACGTTCAGGGCCAGTTGCAGACCGGCGGAGGCACCGGCAGCGGCGGCGTCGATCACGTTGGCCGGCTTGTCGTCCAGCTCGCCATCGGCGGAGTTCTCGTCGTAGCTCGGGGTCTCGGTTTCCGGTACCAGCAGCTTGGCGAACAGCAGACCACCCGGGGCAGCCATGAAGGAGGCGGCGATCAGGTATTCCATCTTGACGCCCATGGAGGCGTAACCGGCCAGCACGGAGCCGGCAACGGAGGCCAGGCCACCACACATGACGGCGAACAGCTCGGAGTCGGTCATCTTGGAGATGAAGGGACGTACCACCAGCGGGGCTTCAGTCTGGCCGACGAAGATGTTGGCTGTGGCAGACAGGGATTCGGTACGGGAGGTACCCAGCACCTTCTGCAGACCACCACCCAGCAGCTTGATCACCCACTGCATGATGCCGAGGTAATAAAGAACCGCGATCAGGGAAGAGAAGAAGATGATGACGGGCAGTACACGGAAGGCGAAGATGAAACCACCGCCACCGAACACTTCGAACATCTTGTTGCTGACCAGACCACCGAACAGGAATTCGATACCGTTCTGACCATAACCGATGACGCTGGAGACGGCGTCGGACACGCTCACCAGAATATCCCGGCCAACCGGGACATACAGCACGAAGGCACCCAGACCTGCCTGAATGGCGAAGGCACCGCCCACGGTACGAATTTTGATTGCCTTGCGATTGCTGGAGAACAGCACCGCGATAAGGATGAGCGTCGCCATCCCTACCAGACCCATTATCAGATTCATTATTAACACTTCCTCTTTAGTAGCACCTGCCAGCTTGTTAACGTTTTGTGTATGAAAGCCGCTAATCAAGGGTGCGCATTATACTAATTACGGTGCGACAAAATAGAATACTGGTCACATTTTATAAGCCTGAAATGGGCTGAACGTCGTTTAATTAGACCGCAAACGATTTTTATGGGTCCTGTTTTTTATCACACCGGCATCGGGCGTTAATCAGATGTTAAATTCGTGGTCGGCCGCGGGAAAAGCCGCAGAGTGGATTCATGTAACACCGAAATAACATCCGCCAGCGGCTGCTGCCGTAATTGCGCCAACAGCCGGGCTATGGTCGGCAGGCTGGCCGGGGTGTTGATCTCCCCCTGGCGCCCCTGCAGCGGCATGTCGGGGGCGTCGGTTTCCAGCAGCAGGGCCTCCAGCGGCATGGCACGGATCGCCTCCCGGGTCTTGTTGGCCCGCTCATAGCTGATGACCCCTCCTATTCCCAGCCTGAAACCCAGCTGCCAGAACGCCTCGGCCTGATGCAGGGAGCCGCTGAAGGCGTGGATCACGCCCCCCCTCGCCGGTTTGAAGCGCCGCAGGATCTTGGCAACAGTGTCGTTGGCCCGCACCGAGTGGACTATGAGGGGCAGATCATGGGCCATGGCCAACCTCACTTGCGCCTCGAACAGCTCAAGCTGCCCCTCCTGGGGCACCTGGGTGCGCAAGTCCAGCCCGCATTCGCCGATGGCCACCAGCCCCCGGGGCTTGCCCGCCAGCAGGGCCTCCAGCCTTGTCAGCGCCCCCTCCGTCTGGGCCCCCACATACCAGGGATGCACCCCCAGACCATAACGAATGTCATGATGACGCTCGGCCAGCGCCATCACCCGTCCCCAGTTTTCCTCTCCCACGGCGGGGATGATATACTCGCCCACCCCCAGCTGGCGCCACTGGGCCAGCAATGCCTCCCGATCGGTATCGAAGACCGGAAAATCGAGGTGGCAGTGGGTATCTATCAGTTCCATGTCGCGCTTACCTGTTCGTCGTACTCAATGGGTTGATTCCATGCCAAAACACCTTTCCCACGGCTTTACCCTGCTAGAACTGGTGCTGGTCATCGTGGTGCTGGCCATACTGGCTGTCACCGCCCTGCCCCGCTTCATCAACATCCAGGACGATGCGCTCAAGAGCAGCGTCTCGGCGACCGCGGGCAGTTTTGCCAGCGCCGTGCAACTCGCCCATGCGGGCTGGGCGGTCAAGGTGAAGGGGGAGCCGCTGGCACTCTATAACTTTAGCGGCATGGGCACGCAGGATCTCGACATCAACAGCCACGGCTGGCCGGTGGGCACCAAGGAGGATCAGGGTGGTCAACTCCCCGATGCAGTCTTCCCCGGTGGCGACAGCGATCAGATCTCCGTCAGCAGCCGGGATGACTGCGAGAGCCTGTTCGGCGCCCTGCTCGATACCGATCTGACGGCGGCCGATGAACGTCATAAAGATTCAAAGAGTGACTACATTTCCCGGCTCATCCCGGTAGACGGGCAGGCTGATGGCAAGCTTCGCCACGACAACTGCCGCTATACCCTGCGCGACTCCATCGGCCGCTTCCCCGCTTATCCGGACGGGTTGGGATTTGAGTACAACAGCGTTACCGGGGCCGTGACGCGCAATTTTCAGTGAGTGGCGAGGCATCGCCCTCCGACGTCGGCTCCTCCTGCTCGTCTTCGTCATAACGCACCGGCGCGCAGCAGCGCCGGTTCTCGGGCACCAGGCCCCACTCCTGACACCAGGCATCGTAGCGAGCCAGCCAACGCAGCAATATCCCCTTCATGGGCCCCTCTTCGTCTCAGTCATTCTCCCGATACAGCCTGCCCCAATCGCGCGCGCCGGACCAGCCTCACGGGCCCAGCGGCGTCATGGGGCCGTGGACGGCAACAGCAGCCCCATGCTGATCTCGTCGACATAGCCCTCGTCCAGCCGATACGCCTGCCGCCGCAGCCCCTCATCCCGGAAACCGCACTTGCGATAAAGTGAATGAGCCACCTCGTTATGGGCCATCACCCCCAGCTCCAGTCTGCTGATGCCGCAATCCGGCGCGCTCGCGATCAGGGTACGCAGCAGCCGCTCGCCCCAGCCCTGGCCGCGCGCACTCGACCGCAATCCCATCACCACCAGGGCGCAGTGGCGGTTGCGCGCCAGGCCGCCTCCGATGAGCACGGCAAACCCCTGCACCTCTCCGGCCAGCACCAGCAGCCACATTCGCTGGTTGGCCGTCCCCCGCATGGCGGCCAGACGCTGGCGCTGCCCCTCGATATTTGAGGGGCGCTCCCCCGCCTCATAGAGCATGAAGCGGGTCTCCCGATCCTGCCGCCCAAAGAAGTGATCCAGCGCCGCTGCATCCTCCACGTCCGCCAAACGAATCATCACCCTGCTCTCCCTGCCTGGTTGTCATGCCGGTCCGCGGCCATAAAAAAACGACTCCAACGGGAGTCGTTTTATCAGAGCCATCTGGCTAATGCCATGCCCTCATGGCGCAGCAGCATGCTCAGTCTTTCGCTGGCAGGCTCAGGCGGGCGACTGCTTCCACGTGCATGGAGTGCGGGAACATGTCCACCGGCTGTACCTCGTCCAGCACGAAGCCCTGCTTGACCAGCCAGGCGAGATCCCGGGCCAGGGTCTGGGGGTTGCAGGAGACATAGACCAGACGGCGCGGCGCCATGGCGACCAGGGTCTGCAGCACCGCCTTGTCACAACCCTTGCGGGGCGGATCCATCACCACCACGTCGGCGGTCACGCCCTGGGCGTGCAGTTCGGGCATCAGCTGCTCGGCCTTGCCCACGTGGAATTCGGTGTGCTCTATGCCGTTCAGGGCGGCGTTGCGGCGGGCATCGCTGATGGCGCTCTCCACCGACTCGATGCCCACCACCTTGGCGGCCTTGCCAGCCAGGAACAGGGAGATGGTGCCGATGCCGCAATAGATGTCGAACACAGTCTCGTTGCCGGTCAGCTCGCTGTATTCCAGCGCCTTGGAGTAGAGCACATCGGTCTGGCTCGGGTTGTTCTGGAAGAAGGAGAGGGGCGAGATCTCGAACGCGAGCTCGTGGATCTTGTCGCGGATCACCCCTTCCCCCAGCAGCACGCGGTTGCTCGTTCCCAGGATGCGGTTGGTGCGCTCGTCATTGATGTTCTGCACCAGGGTAGTGATGGGCAGATCGCTTAAGATAGCCAGCAGTTCGGCCTCGAAGGGCAGCGCTTCACCCAGGGTCACCAGCACCACCATCAGCTCGCCGCTCTTGAAGCCCTTGCGGGTCATCAGGTTGCGCACGCAGCCGGTGTGGGCCACCTCGTCATAGGCGGCAATGTCGTGCGCGCGCATCCAGCCACGCACCCGGGCATTGAGCTCCACATGCAGGGAGTCCTGCACCGCGCAGTCGTCGGCGGTGATGAGATCATGGGAGTGCTTGCGGTAGAAGCCTATTTCGGCGCCGGACTCGCTGCCACGCACGGCGTACTGCGCCTTGTTGCGGTAGGCGAACGGGCTGTCCATGCCGAGGATGCGGTTGACCTGGGTCTCACCCAGCCCGACCTGCTCCAGCGCGCTCTGCACCAGGGATTGTTTCAGCTTGAGCTGGGCCGGATAGGCCAGCGGGCGCACCTGGCAGCCGCCGCACTCTGTGTTGGGGCAGAAGTCGGGAACCCTGTCGGCGGACGGCTGGGTCAGCTCGACCAGCTTGCCGTGCAGATAGTTCGGCTTGACCTCGGTCAACTCGACCAGCGCCTGCTCACCGGGCAGCAGACCCTCGACAAACAGGGGGCGATCGAACAGGCGACCCTTGCCATCCCCCTTGTCGGTCAGTTCCTGAATATCGATCTGATGTTGGTGTCCCACTAACGGCATGAGCGGCTCCGAAGGCATAGAAGAAAGGGTGGAAGCAGGGCTGACCCGGCTACCCCAAATAAAGGGTGGCAGAGTTTAGCGGAGATCCGGCCAAATTGCAGGCATAAAACATCCCTTGAAGGAAATAACAACGGGCGGGATCTGGGGACTCTGGATGGGTGGCGCCTCATGGGTCGCCATAAAAAAACCGCCGGACAAGGCCGGCGGCAGGTGGTCAACGGGCGCCCGAGGGGATCACAGGCTGTAGGCTTTCTCCCCATGGCTGGTGACATCCAGCCCTTCCCGCTCGGCATCTTCCTTGACCCGCAGGCCAATCAGCAGATCCACCAGCTTGTAGGCCACGGCGGAGACCAGGGCAGTCCATGCCACAGTCACCAGCACACCTATGACCTGGATCTTCACCTGGGTCAGGATGGAGTAGCCCTCGGCCACCTGATTGGTCACATAGTCCCACACCCCGGTGCCACCCAGATCCGGGCTGGCGAACACCCCGGTCAGCACGGCCCCCAGGATGCCGCACACCCCGTGCAGGCCGAACACGTCCAGGCTGTCATCGGCCCCCAGCAGGCGCTTGAGACCATGCACGCCCCACAGACCGGCCACGCCGCTCAGCAGACCTATGATGAGGGCACCACCGACACCGACGAAACCGGCGGCGGGAGTGATGGCCACCAGGCCCGCTACCGCACCGGACACGGCACCCAGCAGGGAAGGACGACCCTTCATCACCCATTCGGCCAAGGTCCAGGAGAGCGCGGCACCGGCCGGCGCCAGCCAGGTGTTGACGAAGGCCAGGGCGGCCGTGCCGTTGGCTTCCAGCGCGGAGCCGGCGTTGAAGCCGAACCAGCCGAACCAGAGCAGGGCGGCCCCTATCATGGTCATGGTCAGGCTGTGGGGGGCCATGGGATCACGACCGTAACCAACCCGCTTGCCGACCATGAAGGCACCGACCAGACCGGCAACCGCCGCGTTGATGTGCACCACAGTGCCGCCGGCGAAATCGAGGGCGCCGTGCTGGAACAGATAGCCTGCGGTGGCACCGGCAGCCTCGGCGGCGGCGGCATCCGTGTAGGCATCCGGACCGGCCCAGTACCACACCATGTGCGCCATCGGAATGTAGGCGAAGGTGAACCAGATCACGGCGAACAGCAGCACGGCAGAGAACTTCATCCGCTCGGCGAAAGCACCGACGATGAGCCCGCAGGTGATGGCGGCAAAGGCCCCCTGGAACACCACATAGATGAACTCGCTGATCCCCACCCCCTTGCTGAAGGTGGCGGCAATCGACTCAGGTGTCACCCCGACCAGCAGCAGCTTGTCGAAGGAACCGTAGAAGGCCCCGCCCTCGGTGAAGGTCAGCGAATAGCCGTAGATGACCCAGAGCACTGTGATCAGGCAGAACAGGGTGAACACCTGCATCAGCACGCTCAGCATGTTCTTGGCACGCACCAGGCCACCGTAGAACAGGGCCAGCCCCGGGATGGACATCAGGATCACCAGGGCGGACGCCAGCATCAGCCAGGTGTTGTCCCCCTTGTTGATGGTCACGGTCGCGGCAGCCTGCACCACCTCGGCCTGCGCGGCCACCTCTTCAGCCCAACCTGGGGCAGCCATGGTGGCGCTCAGCGCCAGCAGGCCAGTCATTACGAGTCTCTTGAACATACAGCCCTCTCCTTGTCGTCCCGGCGCCAGGCCGGGTCCATTTCCTGATATGAATGTCAAACTTGGCCACTTGCACGCATCGTCACATCCAGCTTGCCCACCCCCTCGGGCATGACTCGGCGGGCTCTTCATGGCGACCTGGCTTATCTAAAGCATAAAGCAGGCCAAAAAATATAATCCTTTATTTTCAATTGGTTAGCTTTGGTTGCACGATTTGATGCACCATATTGGTGCATCTCGCCCACTATCAGTAAGGGGGGCGCACTTCGGCTGTGCAGCGCCGGGCAACTGCACCAAGATGGCACCTGGGCATGCCAAACGGGGGGGATCCCGAGGCAATGGGGGCCTGGCCAGCCCGTTTTGCCCTCGAGATCATTTATTGAACAAATGAAAGATGCGTTTGCATTAAATAATCAAATGATGACAGAGGGGGGAACTTACCCATCCGAGGGGAAGGAGGGGATCACAAAGGGGGATGCAGCGCCTGATCTGACCTGCGCCCGATCTTCCGGGCCATACTGGCGCAACCAGGTTTGCCCTGTCAGCCGAACGAGGAACCCATGCCCAATCTCACCGTGACCGAAATCAAGGCATTCGTGCCTGCCCGCGACTTCAGCCTCTCCAGGCAGTTCTATCAGGATCTCGGGTTCACCCTGGCCTCCGACGGCGACGGGGTGGCCTACTTCCATTTCGGGGCGGTGAGCTTCCTGCTACAGGACTATTACCACGAGGCACTGGCCGAGCACTTCATGATGCATATCCTGGTGGAGGACCTGGCCGCCTGGCGGGCCCAGGTGGAGGCGAGCCAGGTCGCCTCTCGCTACGGCGTCAGGGTGACCGAGATCGCCACCCAGCCCTGGCGCATGAAGGAGTTCTGCCTGTACGACCCCTCCGGCGTGCTGTGGCGCATCGCACAAAATATCGACTGAGGGGCAGCGAGCGCAGAAAAACAAAAGGCCATCCGCGAGGATGGCCTTTTGTCATGGAATCTGATGGTGCCCGGGGTCGGACTCGAACCGACACGTCTTGCAACGGCGGATTTTGAATCCGCTGCGTCTACCGATTTCGCCACCCGGGCAACTGCGAGGGATTATACGAATGGCGTTTTGGCATGCAAGGTGTTTTTCTTGCGCGGCCACCGTTTGCTCAATTATTCAACGCCTTGCCGATGTTCGGCCAGTTACATAGAATGCCCGCATCATATTAATGGAATAATCATCATGGCCAAGCGCAAGACCCCCTCCTCTCTCCAGCCTCCCCCCCAGCACCAGCACCCTTCGGCCGGCCTGCTGCGGCGCCTGGGTGCCCTGCTCTATGACTACCTGGTGGTCATCGCCTTGCTGATCATCGCCGGTTTCATCGGCATGGGGGTAGCGTACCTGCTGCTGGCCACCGGGATGGCGACAGTCCCCGAGGGCAAGGATGCGGCCTGGCTGCTGACCAGCCCCCTCTACAGCGCCTGGCTCGCCCTGGTGATCTGCGGCTTCTACACCTGGTTCTGGACCCGTGCCGGCCAGACCATAGGCATGCGTGCCTGGCGCCTGCGCATCCAGAATCTGGACGGCAGCAACATTCGCATCACCCAGGCCCTGATCCGGCTCGCAACCTCGGCATTCGGCCTCGGCAACCTGATGTGCGTGTTCAATCGCGAGCGGCCCCGCGCCTTCCAGGACATCTGGGCCGAGTGTGAAGTGGTGGTGCTGAGCAAGCAGGAGAACCTGGAGCAGCTGAACAAGTGACCCAGTGAGTACGAGATGAGAAACAAGAAGGGCACCCACTGGGTGCCCTTCTTGTTGGCCAATACAGGCCGCTACTGCTTGCGGCTCAGGATATAGAAGGAGATGCCGCCAAACAGCAGGCTGGGGGCTATGGCCGCCAGCATAGGGTTGGCACCGCCGCACTTCTCATTCTCTCGCTACTGCTTGCGGCTCAGGATATAGAAGGAAATGCCGCCAAACAGCAGGCTGGGGGCTATGGCCGCCAGCATAGGGCTGGCACCGCCGCACTTCTCATTCTCTCGCTACTGCTTGCGGCTCAGGATATAGAAGGAGATACCGCCAAACAGCAGACTGGGGGCTATGGCCGCAAGGATGGGTGGCACCGCATACACCAGGCTGACGGGGCCGAATACCCGATCGCTCACATAGACCGCGAAGCCGGTCATGATCCCCATCAGCATCCGGGCTCCCATGCTCACCGAACGCAGCGGGCCGAAGATGAAGGAAGAGGCGAGCAAAATCATGGCCACCACGGAGAGCGGTGACAGCAGTTTGCGCCACATCTCCAGCTTGTAGCGCCCGGCATCCTGCTTGTTGGCATCCAGATAGCCGATGTAGTCCCGCAGCCCCGAGATGGGCAGGTTCTCGGGGTCTATGCTCACCACCCCCAGCTGTTTGGGGGTCAGCTCGGACTGCCACGCCATCTCGGCATGTTTCTCGTCAAGGATCTGCTTGGGATCGTCGAAACGGGTGATGTGCACCTGCTTGAGCAGCCAGTGATGCTGCTCGAACACCCCCTCCTGCGCCTGGACCACGTCGATCAGATTACGGGACGGGGTGAAACGATACAGGGTGATGCCGGTCAGGGCGCCGTCGTTACGCACCCCGTTGATGTTGACGAAGTTGTTGCCATCCCGCGCCCAGACACCGTAGGCCGAGACGGTCAGCCGCCCTTCCGACATGGCGCCCGCCTTGATGTCATCCGCCATCCGCTTGGCGGCCGGGGCCACGTATTCGCCCATCAGGCCTACCAGCAGCATCAGGGGGATAGCCGTCTTGAGCGCCGCCATGACGATGCTGATCTTGGAGCGGCCCGATGCCTGCATCACCACCAGCTCCGAGCTGGTCGCCAGCTGACCGAGGCCGATGAGGCCCCCCAGCAAGGCCGCCAGCGGGAAGAAGAGCACCGCCTCCTTGGGCATGGAGAGCAGCACGAAGTAGAGGGCGTTGAGCATGTCGTAGTTGCCCTCCCCCACGGCCCTGAGCTGCTCCACATATTTGATGAGCGCCGCCAGCCCGACCAGGGTCAGTTCGCACAGCAGGATCGACATGAAGATGACCCGACCGATGTATCTATCGAGAATGCCGAACATCAGCCGAGACCCCTATCTTGTAGCTTCATGCTGATTTCTCCTGCAATGCGGTGCACCAGATCGGCATCAAAAATGACCCGACTGTCATAACTATCGAGAATGCCGAACATCAGCAGAAACTCCTATGTTGCAGCATCATGCTGACTTGCCTTTGAAAAAGTGGCCCTTGACCCCGTTCCACCAGCTGGTGCCCTGCAGGTTGAGCGGCACCCCGATCAGCAGCAGATAAATCAGCGGCACCAGGAACATGCCGGGCCAGTGGGGCAGACGCCCGCTGTCGATGGCCGAACGGGCGGCGCTGAGCAGCAGGAAATAGGAGAGATAGAGCAGTATGGCCGGCAGCAGCTTGGCGTAACGCCCCTGGCGGGGGTTGACCCGGGCCAGCGGCACCACCAGGAAGGTGAGCACCAGGATGGAGAAGGGCAGCGACAGGCGCCACTGCAACTCGGCCATCAGCTGGTTGTCCTGGGTGCCGAGCAACTCCAGGGTCGGCTTGGCCGCCGCCTTGCGATTGGATCGCTCCATCTCCTGCTGACGGATCACCAGACTGTATTCGCTGAAATCGGAAACCTGGAACTGCTTGCCGGTGAACTGGCCCTCGTAGCGAGAGCCATCCTTCAGGGTCAGCCACTGCAGACCGTTGCTGTCGGCCGTCACCTGCCCCTCGTTGGCCACCACCACTGAAGGGGGCGAGCCCCCTTCGGCCCGCTGCAGCACGAAGATCTTCTGCAACTCGGAGCCCTTGTCGTTCAGATCCTGGATGTAGGCCACCAGGCGCCCCTTGTCGAGCTCCATGAAACGACCGGCCTGCAGGAAGGAGATACCCGGATCGGCCTTGAACTCATCGATCACCTGGTACTCGCGCTCCTTGGCCTGAGGAGCTATCCAGCCGGTGTTGAAGGCCGCCACGGCGGCCGTCAGCAAGGCCAGCAGCATGGCGCTGCCCATCACGAAGCGGTGGCTGAAGCCCACCGCATGCATCACCGTCATCTCGCTTTCTGCGTACAGACGACCGTGAGCAAACAGAATGGCTAAAAACAGACTGATAGGCAGCATCAACAGGGCCATATTCGGCAGGTTGAGCAGCAGCAGGGTGGAAACCAGGCGCGTCGGCACCTCGCCATCGGCGGCGTCGCCAATGATCTGGATAAATTGCTGGCTGACGAAGATAAGCAGCAGTACGAACAGCACCGCCAGCTGGGTTTTCAGGGTCTCCCTGAACAAATATCGGAAAACGATCACAGTCATTCCCAAGTAAACTTGTGTTTTTAGTCGAATGCCTGAAAAATAGGGCCCTATATTGGATTTTTACCAGTTTGAACTGCGGAGCCTGTGGCTGTTCGCTCCGCCTCTGATACCCCAACAAGCACCGCATTATTCAATAAATGGTGCCTTTTGTCTTTAGGATGTAGGAGATTCCATGGAGTTCAGTGTAAAGAGTGGCAGTCCTGAGAAGCAACGCAGCGCCTGCGTCGTGGTCGGCGTTTTTGAGCCTCGCCGCCTCTCTCCGGTTGCCGAACAGCTGGACAAGATCAGCGACGGCTACCTCAGCTCGCTGCTGCGCCGCGGCGATCTGGAAGGCAAACCAGGCCAGATGCTGTTGCTGCATCAAGTACCGGGCGTGCTCAGCGAGCGCGTACTGCTGGTCGGTTGCGGCAAGGAGCGGGAACTCGACGAACGCCAGTACAAGCAGATCATCAACAAGACCATCACCACCCTGAACGAGACCGGGTCCATGGAAGCCGTCTGCTTCCTGACCGAGCTGCACGTCAAGGGCCGGGATACCTACTGGAAGGTGCGCCAGGCGGTGGAAACCACCAAGGCGGGCCTCTACAGCTTCGATCAGTTCAAGACCAACAAGGCCGAGCCGCGCCGCCCGTTGCGCAAGCTGGTCTTCAACGTGCCGACGCGTCGGGAACTGACCATAGGCGAGCGCGCCATCACCCACGGCCTGGCCGTGGCCAAAGGGGTGCGCATCTGCCGCGACGTGGCGAACATGCCGCCCAACGTCTGCAATCCAGCCTACCTCGCCTCCCAGGCCCGCCGTCTGGCGGATGCCTATGACAACATCACCACCAAGGTGATCGGTGAGCAGGAGATGGCCGAACTCGGCATGAACTCCTACCTGGCGGTGGCCCGCGGCTCCGAGAACGAAGCCATGATGGCCATCATAGAGTACAAGGGCAACGCCGATGCCAAGCCCATAGTGCTGGTGGGCAAGGGGCTGACCTTCGACTCCGGCGGCATCTCCATCAAGCCGGCAGACGGCATGGACGAGATGAAGTACGACATGGGCGGCGCCGCCTCCGTGCTCGGCACCATGCACGCCCTGGCCCAGTTGCAGCTGCCCATCAACGTCATAGGCGTGCTGGCGGGCTGCGAGAACATGCCGAGCGGCAACGCCTATCGTCCGGGTGACATCCTCACCACCATGTCCGGCCAGACCGTCGAGGTGCTCAACACCGACGCCGAGGGTCGCCTGGTGCTGTGTGATGCCCTCACCTATGTGGATCGCTACGATCCCGAAACCGTGATCGACGTGGCGACCCTGACCGGCGCTTGCATCATAGCCCTGGGCCACCACACCTCGGGTCTGCTGGCCAACCACAACCCGCTGGCTCACGAGCTGCTCAACGCCTCCGAGCAGGCCGGCGATCGCGCCTGGCGCCTGCCGCTGTTCGACGAGTATCAGGAACAGCTGGAGAGCCCGTTTGCCGACATGGCCAACATAGGGGGCCGTCCGGCCGGCACCATCACGGCCGCCGCCTTCCTGTCGCGCTTCACCAAGAAGTACAACTGGGCCCACCTGGACATCGCAGGGACCGCCTGGAAGAGCGGCAAGGACAAAGGCTCCACCGGTCGCCCCGTGCCCCTGCTGACCCAGTTCCTGCTCAATCGAGCCGGCGTGGCGGATGTCGAAGACAAGGAGTGATTCCTCACGCCCGCCGCACCCTGTGCGCGGCGGGGAGGAGTGACCCGGTACAACAAGGAAGAGGCCTGCCTCTTCCTTGTTTCATTGAGAGAATCCGGGAAGACCGTACCTGGCACGGCTCCCCGCAGACGGCCAATCGCTGTCCGTCACAGCCAAACGGGACCAACCTGATGAGCCAAGTGACCTTTTACCTGATGAGTGAGCCGGACGACGCGCAGGCGTCTGCGGTCGAACGGCTCGCCTGCCAGCTTGCGGCAGATGGCTGGAGTGCCGGCCACCTCTATCTGTTTTGCAACGATGAGGCCCAGGCCCTGCGCCTGGACGAGCTCTTGTGGCAACTGCCACCGGATCGTTTCGTGCCGCACCAGTTGCAGGGGGAGAGCGGCCAGGCCCCGGTGGAGATAGGCCATCAGCCGCCGAAACGGCGCTATGCCCGCCTCATCAACCTGGCCGAGCAGACACCTTTGTTTGCAGGACACTTCGCTCAAGTGGTAGATTTTGTCCCCACTGACGAAACGCAAAAGCAGCAAGCCCGCGAGCGCTACAAGCACTATCGCCAGGCGGGCCACACCCTCGAAATGAGGGATCAGCCCGTCCTTGCCGCACCGGATCCGGCGCAGCCCTGACTGCGCCACCCTCGATCCACGACGAATCAACACCAGACTCCATCCATCCAGAATACGGCGAGACCATGGAAAAGACTTTTAATCACAACGCCATCGAACAGGCGCTCTATCAGCACTGGGAAGCCCAGGGTTACTTCAAGCCCCACGGCGACACCAGCAAAGACTCCTTCTGCATCATGATCCCGCCGCCGAACGTCACCGGCAGCCTGCACATGGGTCACGCCTTCCAGCAGACCCTGATGGACACCCTGATCCGTTACAACCGCATGCAGGGCAAGAACACCCTGTGGCAGGCGGGCACAGACCACGCCGGTATCGCCACCCAGATGGTGGTTGAGCGCAAGATCGCCGCCGAAGAGGGCAAGACCCGCCACGACTACGGCCGTGATGCCTTCATCGACAAGATCTGGCAGTGGAAGGAAGAGTCCGGCGGCACCATCACCCGCCAGATGCGCCGCCTCGGCGACTCCGTGGACTGGGAGCGCGAGCGCTTCACCATGGATGAGGGCCTCTCGGCGGCCGTGCAGGAAGTCTTCGTGCGTCTGTATGAAGATGGCCTGATGTACCGCGGCAAGCGTCTGGTGAACTGGGATCCCAAGCTCAACACCGCCATCTCCGATCTGGAAGTGGAAAACCGCGAGATCAAGGGCAACATGTGGCACCTGCGCTATCCGCTAGCCAACGGCGCCAAGACCGCCGAGGGTCAGGATCACCTGATCGTCGCCACCACCCGTCCGGAGACCATGCTGGGCGATACCGCCGTGGCCGTGAACCCGGAAGACCCCCGCTACAAGGCGCTGATCGGCCAGCACATCCTGCTGCCGCTGGTGAACCGCCTGATCCCCATAGTCGCCGACGAACACGCCGACATGGAGAAGGGCACCGGCTGCGTGAAGATCACCCCGGCCCACGACTTCAACGACAACGAAGTAGGCAAGCGCCACAACTTGCCGATGATCAACATCTTCACCCTGGACGCCCATGTGCGCGCCGAGGCCGAAGTGGTCGACACCAACGGCAACCCCAGCACCGCCTATGACGCCGCCCTGCCGAGCGAGTTCGCCGGCATGGAGCGCTTCGCCGCCCGCAAGGCCATAGTCGCCAGGCTGGACGAGCTGGGCCTCTTGGCCGAAATCAAGGATCACGTGCTGCAACAGCCTTACGGCGATCGCGGCGGCGTGCCCATCGAGCCCATGCTGACCGACCAGTGGTACGTGCGCGTGGCACCCATGGCCAAGACCGCCATCGAGGCGGTCGAAGATGGCCGCATCCAGTTCGTGCCCAAGCAGTACGAGAACATGTACTTCTCCTGGATGCGCGACATTCAGGACTGGTGCGTCTCCCGTCAGCTGTGGTGGGGTCACCGCATCCCGGCCTGGTATGACGACGCCGGTAATGTCTACGTGGGCCGTGACGAGGCAGAAGTGCGAGCCAAGCACAGCATCCCGTCCGTGACCACACTGCGTCAGGACGAAGACGTGCTCGACACCTGGTTCAGCTCCGCCCTGTGGACCTTCTCCACCCTGGGCTGGCCGAACAACACAGAGGCGCTCAAGACCTTCCACCCGACCGACGTGCTGATGAGCGGCTTCGACATCATCTTCTTCTGGATTGCCCGGATGATCATGATGACCATGCACTTCATCAAGGACGAAAACGGCCAGCCGCAGGTCCCGTTCAAGACCGTCTACATCACCGGCCTGATCCGTGACGAAGAAGGCCAGAAGATGTCCAAGTCCAAGGGCAACGTGCTGGATCCCCTCGACATGATCGACGGCATCTCCCTGGAAGATCTGCTGGAGAAGCGCACCGGCAACATGATGCAGCCGCAGATGGCCGAGAAGATCGGCAAGCGCACCGCCAAGCAGTTCCCGGAAGGGATAGAGGCCCACGGCACCGACGCCCTGCGCTTCACCCTGGCGGCGCTGGCCAGCACAGGTCGCGACATCAACTGGGACATGAAGCGCCTGGACGGCTACAACAACTTCTGCAACAAGCTGTGGAACGCCTCCCGCTATGTGCTGATGAATACCGAAGATCAGGATTGTGGGCTGCACGGCGGCGAGATGCAGTTCAGCCTGGCGGATCGCTGGATCCAGTCCCAGCTGCAGGTGGCCATACGTGACTTCCGCATCGCGCTCGATACCTATCGCTTCGATATCGCGGCCGGCGTGCTGTACGAGTTTATCTGGAACCAGTTCTGCGACTGGTATCTGGAGCTGACCAAGCCGGTGCTGGGCAAGGGCTCAGAGGCCGAGCAGCGTGCCACCCGTCACACCCTGGTGACTGTGCTGGAAACCCTGCTGCGTCTGGCGCACCCCATCATCCCCTTCATCACCGAGACCATCTGGAAGTCGGTGGCCCCGCTGGCCGGTGTCAACGCCGACACCATAATGCTGCAGGCCTTCCCGGAGTTCGATGCCGCCAAGGTAGACGATGCCGCGATGGCGGATCAGGAGTGGGTGAAGGAGTTCATCGTCGGTATCCGCAACATCCGCGCCGAGATGAACGTGGCGCCGAGCGTCGCCCTCAACGTACTGCTCAAGTGCGATGGCAAGGACGCCCAGCGCGCCGGTGACAACGAAGCCTTCCTCAAGTCCCTGGCCCGTCTGGAGTCCATCCGCGTGCTGGCGGACGGTGAAGTGGCCCCCCTGTCGGTGAAGAAGCTGATCGGTGCCACCGAGCTGATGATCCCGATGGCGGGTCTCATCGACAAGGAGGCCGAACTGGCCCGTCTGGCCAAAGAGGTTGCCCGTCTGATCGGTGAGTGCGGCCGTATCGAAGGCAAGCTCGGCAACGAGGCCTTCGTGGCCAAGGCGCCGGACGCCGTCATCGCCAAGGAGCGCGATAAGCTGGAAGATTACCGTCTCCAGCTGACCAAGCTGGAAGCCCAGCAGGCCGAGATCGCCGCGCTCTAAGTGCCCCTCGCCAGTCCAAAAAGCCCCCGTCTATCGGGGGCTTTTCATTTTCCGCCCCCGGATGACAAGCCCGCATATATAGTCCCGCTGCCAATCTGACGACGAGTCCGTTCAGGGCTGATGCCCTCTTGTCATGGATGGAATTGAAAAATTCACGGGCCAAATCACCTCCTTTCACAAGCGCATCGCCCGCAAATTCATTACACTGCCAGCGATCTTTTCTACCGGGAGTGCTGCTGCAGTATGGAAATATTGATCCTGCTTGGATTGATTTTGCTCAATGGCGTCTTCGCCATGTCGGAAATCGCCATCGTCACCGCACGCAAGGCCCGTCTCAGCAAGATGGCCAGCGAGGGGAGCCGCTCTGCCGCCATCGCCCTCAAGCTGGGGGAGAATCCGACCCATTTCCTCTCCGCCGTCCAGATCGGCATCACCAGCATAGGCCTGCTCAACGGCATCTACGGTGAGTCCCTGCTGGCCCAGCCCTTCGCGCAGTGGTTGCAGGAGTGGGGGCTGTCTCCCAAGAGCAGCAGCCTGCTCGCCACCGTGATTGTCGTGGTGCTGGTGACCTATCTCTCCATCGTCGTGGGGGAACTGGTGCCCAAGCGCCTCGGTCAGCTCAGTGCCGAGCGCATCGCCTGTCTGGTGGCCCGCCCCATGCTCTGGCTGGCGACCCTGACCCGTCCCTTCGTCTGGCTGCTGTCCGCCTCCACCCACGCCAGCCTGCGCCTGCTGCGGGTCGATCAGAACAACAGCAACAACGTCACCCAGGAGGAGATCCACGCCATGCTGGTGGAGGGCTCCGAAGCCGGCGTGATCGAAGACCACGAACACACCATGCTGCGCAATGTGTTCCGCCTCGACGAACGCAGCCTCTCCTCCCTGATGGTGCCCCGCAGCGACATCCGCTACCTGGATCTCTCCCTGCCGCTGGAGACCAACCTGCAGCGCCTGGTTGAGTATCGCCACAGCTTCTTCCCGGTCTGCGACGGCAGCCTCTCTGATCTGGTGGGCATCCTCAACGTCAGCAAGGTGCTGCACGCCTACATCAAGGGGGAGCCCATCGATCTGGCGGCCCTCACCCAGGACGGCAGCCTGCTGCCGGAGACCCTCAACGGCCTGGAGCTGCTCAACCACTTCCGCGCCCACGCCGAACACATGGTGCTGGTGGTGGATGAATACGGCGAGCTGCAGGGGCTGGTCACCCAGCAGGATCTGCTGGAGACGCTGGCGGGCGACTTCCAGCAGGAAGACGGGGAGGACAACTGGGCCTTCCAGCGTGCCGATGGCAGCTGGCTGCTCGACGGCCTGATCCCGCTGCCGGAATTGAAGGACTGTCTGGAACTGGTTCGCCTGCCGGAAGAAGAAAAACATCACTATCACACCCTCGGAGGGCTTATCATGCTGCTCCTTGGCCGCCTTCCCCAGACCGGAGACCTGGTCACCCTGGAACAGTGGCAACTGGAAATCGTGGATATGGACGGCCTGCGCATCGACAAGGTGCTTGCCATGCCTTTGACCGACCAACCCAGCTAACCTGCGGAGTTTGCATGTATGGAGCAGTTTTACCACCTGGCTCACGCCTTCATTAATCAGGATCTGGCGACCCTGTCCGACCCCAACATGGTCTTCATGGTCTACATAGTCCTGCTGACCTTCCTGGTGCTGGAAAATGGCTTCATCCCGACCGCCTTCCTGCCCGGTGACACCCTGCTGATCCTGACCGGCGTGCTCATATATCAGGGGGTACTGCCGCTCGCTGTCGTCCCACTGCTGATCCTGGCCACCTTCGTCGGCACCTGGCTCGGCTACATGCAGGGGCGCTTCCTCGGCCACACCCAGATGTACCACAGGCTGATGTCCCACCTGGATGAGAAGCACAAGGAGAAGGTGCACTACCTGCTCAACAAGTACGGCATCATCACCCTGATCACCGCCCGCTACATCGCCTTCGTGCGCACCGCCTATCCCTACATCGTCGGCGCCAACGAGATACCCCAGGGTCGCTTCCTGGTGGTGAACCTCATCAGCTCCATCATGTGGATCTGCCCCCTGGTGGGTCTGGGTTACTACCTGAGCCACACCAAGCTGGCCGCGCAGTATGAGTCTCAGTTCCTCAGCATCATCCTCTGCCTGCCGCTGGTGCTGCTGGTGGGCGGCTTGATAGCGCTGGTCTGGCGCTGGCTGAGCAGACGCAAGGTCCACATCTCTAGGGATTGAGAGAAATCACAGGGGTCGCCGGCAGGCGGCCCTTTTTTATGGAAAATAGTGACGAATTCCGCCCTCCCGCTCTTGTAAAGAGAGGGCAAAAATGAGTGAATCTAGCGCCTTTTTTCGCTGTGGATGGAGTCGGTTGTATGGGGTGTCGGATTCGCGCAATCGCGCTGGTATGTGGATTGATAGGACTGCTCGGATCGCAGGCAGCCCTGGCGGCGCCCAACCCGGCCAAACTGCAGATCAAGTCGGGCAGTGCCCTGGTCATGGACATCAACACGGGCAAGACCCTCTATCAGAAGAACCCTGCCCAGGTGCGCCCCATCGCCTCCCTCACCAAGCTGATGACGGCACTGGTGGTGCTGGATGCCCGCCAGAACCTCAATCAGACCCTGACCATAGATCAGAACGACAGGGACAACATCAAGCACACCTACTCCCGGGTCCGTTTCGGTACCAAGGTGAGCCGTCGCGATGCCCTACACCTGGCGCTGATGTCCTCCGAGAATCGCATGGCCTCTGCCCTCGCCCGCCACTACCCGGGTGGCCGCTCGGCCTTCATTCGCGCCATGAACAACAAGGCCAGGCAACTCGGTATGCGCAACAGCCGATTCTACGACTCCACCGGTCTGTCGACCCGCAACGTCTCCACCGCCCGGGATCTCGCCAAGCTCATCACCGCAGCCTATCGCCAGCCGCTGATCCGCCAGTTCACCCAGGACACCAACAAGGAGATGCGCTTCAGCACGCCGGCCTACAGCCTGATGTTCAACAATACCAATCCCCTGGTGAAGAACCCGGACTGGGACGTGCGCCTCTCCAAGACCGGCTACACCGACGAGGCGGGTCGCTGCCTGCTGATGCGCGCCAAGCCGGACCGTCAGGAGCTCGCCATAGTGCTGCTCAACTCTGTGGGTAAACGCACCCCAATCGGCGATGCCAACCGCATTCGCAAATGGCTGAAGAGCTGAGTGAACGATTCAAGTAAAAAAGGATGCCTCGGCATCCTTTTTTGTTGCCCGCCAAAGGCCCCTGCCGGCCGCCAAGGCGTTCAACGCCCAGAGCCTGGGTCCATGCCACCTTCATGATGCCCGCGGGCACAGAGCGCGCCTGCAGCAGCGCCTGTGTGTGGCTGGAGGTGACATTGGGCGGGGATGACAAGACGCCGAGTAGCAGGGCCTGATAGGGATCGGGGGGAAGTTAGGACGACGACGAGGAGTGATGTGGCGGGAACGGCAAGCGTCGTTCAATGCGGCGGCACATCAACCGCCATCAGGGCAGCAGAGCCCCACGGCCGGGGGAATAGCGCCCATAAAAAAACAGCCCCGACTGATGTCGGGGCTGTCTGTATGGTGCGCCCGAGAGGATTCGAACCTCTGACCACCTGGTTCGTAGCCAGGTACTCTATCCAGCTGAGCTACGGGCGCTCATCAACTTTTGGTACTGCTAAAATGGTGCGCCCGAGAGGATTCGAACCTCTGACCACCTGGTTCGTAGCCAGGTACTCTATCCAGCTGAGCTACGGGCGCTCACAAACTTTTGGTACTGCCTAAAATGGTGCGCCCGAGAGGATTCGAACCTCTGACCACCTGGTTCGTAGCCAGGTACTCTATCCAGCTGAGCTACGGGCGCTCATAAATCTTTGATTTCACTTTAAATGGTGCGCCCGAGAGGATTCGAACCTCTGACCACCTGGTTCGTAGCCAGGTACTCTATCCAGCTGAGCTACGGGCGCCCTGATTTAAAGCGATAAAAAAAGCTTACTCAACAGTAAGCCTTTTCTAGCGTACCAACCTGCTGACGGTCGATACATGACTCATCGTGAGTCTAATATGGTGCGCCCGAGAGGATTCGAACCTCTGACCACCTGGTTCGTAGCCAGGTACTCTATCCAGCTGAGCTACGGGCGCAAAATGGCGGAGAAGGGGGGATTCGAACCCCCGATGCGGGTATAAGCCGCATACTCCCTTAGCAGGGGAGCGCCTTCAGCCTCTCGGCCACCTCTCCGTTTGCGGGGCTGATAATACTTCACAGGGATTTTTAGTCAAACACTTTTTTGGAGAAAACAGCGTGTTCGCTCAGCATTTGGTCAAAGCGTGGAATATTCAAGCAATATCGACACTTACCCCCTGCTTCCGGGCCCTGCGAGCCGATTTGCAGGGCCCGGAAAAACAAAAGGCGACACCTGAGATGTCGCCTTGAAGCTGCCAATGGGATGGCTTAGAAATTCGGTTGGCCCGGTACTTTCTCGGCCTGTATCCGCATGTAGATCTCTTCGCGGTGTACGGAGACCTCTTTGGGTGCGTTCACACCGATACGAACCTGGTTACCCTTAACGCCTAGCACGGTGACAGTCACTTCGTCACCGATCATCAGGGTTTCCCCTACACGACGAGTCAAAATAAGCATTCGCTTGCTCCTGTATCCTGTTTTGTATTTATATCGATATGCGCCATTATCTTACAAAGATACCGATATGGTAAATGGTTGAAACTAAATCAATCAGGGATTGTTCCCCAAGGGCTGCTCATGAGGCTCATTATCCAGCCCGAACGCTGAGTGCAACGAACGCACGGCCAGCTCCAGGTACTTCTCGTCAATCACCACGGATATCTTGATTTCAGAAGTGGAGATCAACTGCATGTTGATCCCCTCCTCGCCCAATACCTTGAACATGGTGCGCGCGACCCCGGGATGATTCCACATGCCGACCCCGACGATGGAGACCTTGGCGATCTCCCCGTTGCCCTGCACGCAGGCGGCCCCCAGCAGGGTGGCGGTCTCCTCCAGCAAGGCGCGAGCCCGGCGATAGTCATCGCGATTCACCGTGAAGGTGAAGTCGGCGGTGCCATCCCCCATGGTGTTCTGCACTATCATGTCGACATCTATGTTGGCGTCGCTGATCGGATTCAGGATCTGCGCGGCCACCGTCGGCCTGTCCGGCACACCCAGAATGGTCAGGCTGGCCTCGTTGCGATTGAACGCAATGCCGGATACCAGGGGTGCTTCCATCCTCTCACCTCCATATGTGATTAAGGTTCCCTCTCCGTCGACAAAACTCGACAGCACCCGCAGCGGTACGCGGTACTTGCCCGCGAATTCCACCGAACGGATCTGTAGCACCTTGGCCCCCAGACTCGCCATCTCCAGCATCTCCTCGAAGGTGATGGTGGAGAGGCGGCGTGCCTTGGGCTCGATGCGCGGATCCGTGGTATAGACCCCATCCACATCGGTAAAGATCTGGCATTCATCGGCCTTGATGGCCGCCGCCACGGCAACCGCCGTGGTGTCCGAACCACCTCGCCCCAGGGTGGTGATGGCGTTGTGCTCATCACGACCCTGGAAGCCGGCGATCACCACCACCTTGCCCGCACCCAGCTCGGCCTGAACCTGCTCGGTGTCGATCTGGGTGATGCGCGCCTTGCCATGGGCGGAATCGGTGTGGATACGAACCTGATCACCGGTCATTGAGACCGCAGGACAACCCCGTTTGTTCAACGCGATGGCCAGCAGCGCTATGGTGACCTGTTCACCGGTCGAGACCAGCACATCCATCTCGCGCCGGTTGGCATCCGGATCCAGCTGCTGGGCCATGCCCAGCAACCGGTTTGTTTCGCCCGACATGGCGGACACGACCACCACCACATCATGCCCCTGGGCGCGGCTCAGCTGAACACGATCAGCCACCGCCTCGATCCGCTCCAGCGTGCCGACCGAGGTGCCGCCGTACTTCTGTACATAGAGTGCCACAGATCACCTCGCCCGTTTACAGGCGCTCTTCCAGCCAGGAGTGAACGGATTGCAGGGCCGCCGGCACCGCATCAGGCTGGGTACCACCCGCCTGGGCCATGTCAGGACGACCACCCCCCTTGCCACCCACTTGCTGGGCCACCAGGTTGACCAGCTCGCCGGCCTTCACCTTGGCGGTCAGATCGTTGGTCACGCCGGCGATCAGGTTGACCTTGTCCTCGCTGCTGGTTGCCAGCAGTACGACACCGGACTTCATCCGGTTCTTCAGCTCGTCCAGCATGCCGCGCAGGGACTTGGGATCGGCACCGTCCAGCGCCGCGATCAGCACCTTCTGGCCCTTGATCTCGATGACCTGGCTCAGCAGGTCGCTGCCAGCCTGAGCGGCCAGCTTGGCCTTGAGCTGCTCCAGCTCGCGCTCCATCATCCGGGACTTGTCCAGCAGCTGGCGCACCTTGCTGCCGATGGAGAACTGGTCCCCTTTCACCAGGGCCGCAGCTTCTTCAAACTGCTCTGCCAGCTGGTGCATGAAATCGATGGCGCCCTTGCCGGTCACCGCTTCGATGCGGCGCACCCCGGCGGCAACACCGCTCTCGGCGATGATCTTGAAGAAGCCGATGTCACCGGTACGCTTGGCGTGAGTACCGCCACACAGCTCGGTGGAGTAATCACCCATGCGCACGACACGCACGTCGTCTTCGTACTTCTCGCCAAACAGCGCCATGGCGCCAGCGGACTTGGCCGCTTCCAGATCCATCACCTGGGTGACGACATCGTGGTTGGCACGGATCTGGGCGTTGACCAGCTCCTCGACCCGGCGAATGGTCGCCATGGTCAGGCCTTCGAAGTGGGAGAAGTCGAAGCGCATGCGCTCCGCCCCGACCAGGGAGCCTTTCTGGGTCACGTGATCACCCAGCGCCTGGCGCAGGGCCGCGTGCAGCAGGTGGGTGACAGAGTGGTTCAGAGCCACGGCCTGACGGCGATCCCCGTCGACCACAGCTTCCACCTCGGCGCCCTTCTCCAGGGTACCCAGCTCCATATAGCCCTTGTGAATGATGGCATTGCCCGCATACTGGGTGTCGGTCACGGCGAAGATGCCGTCATCCACTTTCAGAATGCCGCTGTCGCCCACCTGGCCACCGGATTCGGCGTAGAAGGGGGTCTCGGCCAGCACGATCACCGCTTCTTCACCGGCGATCAGCCCGCTCACTTCGACAGCATCCTTGTAGATGCCGACCACCTGAGTCGTTTGGCTCAGCTGCTTGTAACCGGTAAATGGGGTCTCGAAATCGAGTTTCAACACCTCGTTGTAGTTCACACCGAAGCTGGAGGCCTCCTTCGCACGGGCGCGCTGCTTCTCCATCTCGGCCTTGAAGCCTTCCTCGTCGATACCGATCTCGCGCTCGCGGACCACGTCGGCGGTGAGATCTGCCGGGAAGCCGTAGGTGTCATACAGCTTGAACACCACCTCGCCCGGGATGACCTTGGCATCGCCGAGGTTCGCCAGCACCTCTTCGAGCAGCAGCAGGCCCCTGTCCAGGGTACGGACGAACTGCTCTTCCTCGATGCGCAGCACGCGCTCGACCAGCGGCAGCTGGGCAATGAGTTCGGCAGCCACGTCCTTCATCTGCACCGCCAGCTCGGCGGCCAGCTTGTAGAAGAAGATCTCGGTGGCACCCAGCTTGCGACCGTGGCGCACGGCGCGGCGGATGATGCGACGCAGCACATAGCCACGGCCTTCGTTGGAGGGCATGACGCCGTCAGCCACCAGGAAGGCGCAGGAGCGGATATGGTCGGCGATGACGCGCAGGGACTGGTTGCTCAGATCCTCGGTGCCGACGATCTCGGCGGCCTTCTTGATCAGTGCCTGGAAGATGTCGATCTCGTAGTTCGAGTGCACGCCCTGCATGATGGCAGAGATACGCTCCAGACCCATGCCGGTGTCCACGGACGGACGGGGCAGCGGCTCCATGGTGCCGTCAGCCTGACGGTTGAACTGCATGAAGACCACGTTCCAGATCTCGATGAAACGGTCGCCGTCTTCCTCCGGCGAGCCGGGAGGGCCACCCCAGAGGTGATCGCCGTGGTCGTAGAAGATCTCGGTGCAGGGGCCGCAGGGACCCGTATCACCCATCTGCCAGAAGTTATCTGAGGCAAAGGCGGCACCCTTGTTGTCGCCGATGCGCACTATGCGCTCGACCGGCACGCCGATCTCGTTTGCCCAGATGTTGAAAGCTTCGTCGTCCGTTTCATAGACGGTCACCAGCAGGCGCTCTTTGGGCAGCTTGAGGGTACCGGTCAGGAATTCCCAGGCAAAACGGATGGCGTCCTGCTTGAAGTAGTCACCGAAGCTGAAGTTGCCCAGCATCTCGAAGAAGGTGTGGTGACGAGCGGTATAGCCGACGTTTTCCAGGTCATTGTGCTTGCCGCCGGCCCGCACACAGCGCTGGGCCGTGGTCGCGCGGTTGTAGGCTCGCTTCTCTGCGCCAAGGAACACGTCCTTGAACTGGTTCATCCCTGCGTTGGTGAACAGCAAGGTCGGATCGTTGTGCGGCACCAGCGAGCTGGAGGAGACAACCTGGTGCCCCTGGGAGCGGAAATACTCGAGAAACGCTGCGCGTAACTCTGACGTGGACATATACATGGAAAATCCTGCTTGATTCGGATACGGACTTTTAATCGCAATAATGTAAGTTTTCTGCGGGGTAAAGTAAAACGCGCGGGCCCGTCACGGGTGAAAAAGCCCCCAATGGACGGGGCAGCGGCAGGACGCCGTACAGGAGCAAGCCGAAAGGGGAGTCGGCTGGGTGGCGGATCATGGCGCCGCGGTCATCTGAAACAGGATAAAACAGGGAAAAGGCCCTCCCTTATCTGCACGCGTCGCAGGAACACGCCACTGCTCCATGGCCAGCACCAGCCCTTTATTCCTCCCCTTGCTGCAGTGCCGAGATGGCGTAACGCGCCTGATCCTGAGTAAAGCCCCGCCCAAGCAGGTACTTGAGCCATTTCATCCGCAGCTTGAAATCCCCCAGATCGGCGACTCTGGCACGCCGCTCCAGCAGGGCGAACGCCAGCTCGAACCAATCCAGCTCCGGCTGGTCGAATGCGGCGTCTATCTGCATATCGTCCAGCCCCTTGCGGCGCAGATCGAAGCGGATCTTGATGGGACCATGACCCTTGGCCGCACCGGCTCGCACCGCCATGGCGCCGTAACGATCGTCATTGACCCAGTTGTAGCCGCGGCAATACTCGACAACCGCCTCGATCACCTCTTCATTGAAGCCCTGCAGCCGCAGCCGCTTGGCCAGCTCGGACTCGGCGCTCTCACGGCGAGCCAGACTGCGCATGGCAAAGGCGCGGGCGGCGGCAAACAGTTCTTCAAAGGAGAGTTCAACGGGTTCGGGGGAGGATTCATCGACCATAAATGACAAGGCCGGGTATCAACCCGGCCTTCCTTATTCCTTATTCGAACTCTTGTTCGCTTTCGTCTTCAAACTCTTCGGCGACCGCGGCCACCGGCTTCTCGACCGGCACGGCACCGGAGAGCAGCAGCTCCCGCAGGCGGGCTTCCACCTCGGCGGCCATCACCTTGTTCTCGGCGAACAGTTTCATCACGTTGGCCTTGCCCTGACCGATCTTCTCGCCGTTGTAGCTGTACCAGGCACCGGCCTTGTCGATCAGCTTGTGCTTGACGCCCAAATCAACCAGCTCGCCCTCTTTGGAGATACCGGCACCGTAGAAGATCTGGAACTCGGCCTGCTTGAAGGGCGGGGCCACCTTGTTCTTGACCACCTTGACACGGGTCTCGTTACCGACCACTTCGTCGCCGTCCTTGATGGCGCCGATGCGACGGATATCCAGACGGACGGAGGCGTAGAACTTGAGCGCGTTACCACCTGTGGTGGTCTCGGGGCTACCGAACATGACGCCGATCTTCATCCGGATCTGGTTGATGAAGATACACAGGCAGTTGGCGTTCTTGATGTTGGCGGTCAGCTTGCGCAGGGCCTGGGACATCAGGCGGGCCTGCAGGCCGACGTGGGAGTCACCCATCTCGCCTTCGATTTCCGCTTTCGGCGTCAGGGCCGCCACCGAGTCGACGATGATGACGTCAACGGCGTTGGAGCGCACCAGCATGTCGCAGATCTCCAGCGCCTGTTCACCGGTATCCGGCTGGGAGATCAGCAGGTCGTCGACGTTGACCCCCAGCTTGGCGGCATAGATAGGATCGAGTGCGTGTTCCGCATCGACGAAGGCACAGGTCTTGCCTTTCTTCTGGGCTTCCGCGATCACCTGCAGGGTGAGGGTGGTTTTACCTGACGATTCCGGGCCGTAGATCTCGACGATACGACCGCACGGCAGACCGCCGATGCCCAGCGCCACATCCAGGGAGAGGGAGCCGGTGGAGATGGCTTCGATATCCATGGTCTTGCTGTCGCCCAGACGCATGATGGAGCCTTTGCCAAACTGCTTTTCGATCTGGCCCAGCGCAGCCGCCAGTGCCTTCTGTTTGTTCTGATCCATGCCAATCTCCGCTGGGAATCGTGATGTAGAAGTGAAGTTGGGCTAAGTATACTGTTTATGCATACAGTATCAAGCCCAATTTATCTGAGCAGGGCCAGCAGTCCGGACAAGGCCTGTCTGACTGCCTGCTGGCGCACCTGATGGCGGTCGCCATCGAAGCGGGCGAGCAGGGATTGATGGCGACCCGTGCGATCCGCCCAGGCGAACCAGACTGTGCCGACCGGCTTGTCGTCACTGCCGCCATCGGGTCCGGCGATGCCGCTGATGGCAACGCAGATCCCTGCATCGGAACGGGCCAGGCCCCCTCTGGCCATCTCCAGCACCACGGCCTCGCTGACGGCGCCATGGCGCAGCAGGCTGTCGATGCTCACCCCCAGCATCTGCTGCTTGGCCTCGTTGGTGTAGGTGACAAAGCCGCGATCGAACCAGCCTGAGCTGCCCGCAATATCCGTGATGGCCGTGGCAACGCCGCCCCCGGTACAGGACTCCGCCGTGGCTGCGAACCAGCCTCGTGCATGCAATGCCTCGCCGAGCTCCCGGGATAAACGGTCGATCTCTGCCTCAAGCCCCATCATCATGCCCTCTCTGGCCCCTTGCGGGGGAAACATGGGGGTCATTATGCAGTCGCCCCGAATCGCGAGCAACCGACCCGGGGCCGGCTGCGTCAGCGACCGACCGGCATGGCCCTGCCGGACATTGGACGCAAGTGCGCCACAGCGGCAAGTCGCCAACGCTTAAGCTCCAGTACATGGGGGCTTCCTATAATCAGCAGGCACCGCCCTGTATGCGGTTTCTATCTTTTGGGATACTGGAGAAAGCAGATGAAGCATCAATTTAAAGTCGCCATGACTGCCCTGGCGATCTGTTTTGCCACCAACACCTTCGCCGCCGAGAGCGCCCCCGAGCTGCAGAGCGAAACCACCCTGGCGCAAGAGCTGAACCTCTCCACCGCACAGGTTGAGCAGATCAAGAGCCTGCGTGAGAAGGCGGCCAAGGAACTCGGTTCGGTCAAGCTCGACGCCATCGGTCAGGACGTCATCATCAACATGATCAAGACTGGCAAGTGGGACGAGGCGGCCGCCAAGAAGCAGTTGCAGACCATCAGCAACGTGCAGGCCGAGGCCCGCTACTACCGTGCCCATTACCTGTTCGAAGTGAGCAAGGTGCTGACCCCGGAGCAGAAAACCAAGCTGCACGAGATGCTCAGTGGCAACGAAGCCATGTACTAAGAGCGCATCCTGACGCTGTGACCACAATCCCCGCGCTGATGGCGGGGATCTTGCCCTTCCCCCCGGCACGCCTCGCCCCCCGCCCCTCCTCGCTTCTGATCCCGGTGACGGCCTGCCCATGCCACCCGGCCCCTGAAACCCCAGGCCCCTCTCCCCAAAGCGAGATAACCCCTCACCATCTCGGCCCGACCATGTAGAATGGCCACCAGATTCAGACCCATTACGGCAGACGCTTGCCCGCAAGAGCACCTTCTGGAATAGAACATGACAGCACAGCACCAAGCCACCAGCGCCAACCTGAGCGCCCACACCCCCATGATGCAGCAGTACCTTGGCCTCAAGGCCGAGAACCCGGAGATCCTGCTGTTCTACCGGATGGGCGACTTCTACGAGCTGTTCTATGACGATGCCCGCAAGGCGTCCCAACTGCTCGACATCTCCCTGACCAAGCGCGGCCAGTCCGCGGGCAGCCCCATTCCCATGGCGGGGGTGCCCTATCACGCCATCGAGGGCTATCTGGCCAAGCTGGTGCAGCTCGGTGAATCCGCCGCCATCTGCGAGCAGGTGGGGGATCCCGCCACCAGCAAGGGACCGGTGGAGCGCAAGGTCATTCGCATCATCACCCCGGGCACAGTCTCCGACGAGGCGCTGCTCTCGGAGCGACAGGACAACCTGATCGCCGCCGTCTACCACGACGGCCGTCGCTTCGGCTACGGCACCATGGACATAGGCTCAGGCCGCTTCTTCATCAACCAGTTCGAGAAAGAAGAGACCCTGCTGGCGGAGCTGCAACGCACCAACCCGGCGGAGCTGCTCTACCCGGAATCCTTCGAGTTCCTGCGCCACGTCGAGGGTCGCCGCGGCCTGCGCCGCCGCCCCGAGTGGGAGTTTGAGCTGGGTACCGCCCGCAAGCTGCTCTGCCAGCAATTCGGCACCCAGGATCTGGTGGGCTTTGGCGTCGACAAGAGCGAGACCGCCCTATGCGCCGCCGGTTGCCTGATGCAATATGTGAAAGATACCCAACGCACCGCCCTGCCCCACATCCGCAGCGTGCGCCTCGAGCAACCAGATCACGCCGTCATCATGGATGCCGCCACCCGCCGCAATCTGGAGCTGACCCAGAATCTGGCCGGTGGCTATGAAAATACCCTGGCCGAGGTGCTGGATCGCACCGCCACCCCCATGGGTAGCCGTCTGCTCAAGCGCTGGATCCACCAGCCGATCCGCGATCGGGTAATCCTCAAAGGCCGCCAGAGCACCATCAAGGAGTTGATCGAGCAGAACCTCTACGACGAGCTGGGCGGATTGCTGCGTCAGGTCGGCGATGTGGAGCGGGTGCTGGCCCGTCTCGCCCTGCGCTCGGCCCGGCCGCGCGACCTCACCCGGCTGCGTCAGGCCTTCGCCCAGCTGCCCGAGTTGCAGCGCCTGCTGGCGGATAACGAGCACGAAGCGGTGCAGCAGCTGGCCGAGCGCGCCAGCACCTTCCCCGAGCTGCTCGACCTGCTGGAGCGCGCCGTGATGGAGGTGCCGCCGGTGCTGATCCGCGATGGCGGCGTCATCCGTGACGGCTTCAACCAGGAGCTGGATGAGCTGCGGGATCTGGCCAACGGCGCCACCGCCAGCCTCGCTCGCATCGAAGAGCGGGAGAAGCTGCTGACCGGCATCAACACCCTCAAGGTCGGTTACAACAAGGTGCACGGCTTCTATATCGAGGTGAGCCGCGCCAACAGCCATCTGGTGCCGGCCCACTACATCCGCCGCCAGACCCTCAAGAACAACGAACGCTACATCATCGACGAGCTGAAGAAGTACGAGGACAAGGTGCTCACCGCCCAGGCCCAGGCGCTGGCGCTGGAAAAACGGCTCTACGAAGAGCTGCTCGACGCCCTGCTGCCCCACCTCGGTGATCTGCAGGAGTCTGCTGCCGCGCTGGCGGAGCTGGACGTGCTGGCCAATCTGGCCGAGCGGGCCGAGACCCTGGACTACCGCTGCCCGACCCTCATCGACGAGGATCAAATCCTGATCGAAGCGGGCCGCCATCCGGTGGTGGAGCAGGTAATGACAGACCCCTTTATCGCCAACCCCATCCGGCTTGAGCGGGATCGCCGTATGCTGATCATCACAGGTCCCAACATGGGCGGTAAATCCACCTACATGCGTCAGACCGCGCTCATCGTGCTGCTGGCCCATATCGGTGCCTTCGTGCCCGCCGACAGCGCCCGCATCGGCCCCATCGACCGCATCTTCACCCGCATCGGGGCCTCGGACGATCTGGCCTCCGGCCGCTCCACCTTTATGGTGGAGATGACCGAGACCGCCAACATCCTCAACAACGCCACCGCCCGCAGTCTGGTGCTGATGGACGAGATTGGCCGCGGCACCAGCACCTACGACGGTCTCTCCCTGGCGTGGGCCTGCGCCGAGCAACTGGCGAGCAAGATCGGCGCCTACACCCTGTTCGCCACCCACTACTTCGAGCTGACCCGGCTGCCGGAGCTGATGGCGGGGCTGGCCAACGTCCATCTGGACGCAGTCGAGCACGGCGACACCATCGCCTTTATGCACGCTGTGCAGGAAGGCGCGGCCAGCCGCTCCTACGGTCTGCAGGTAGCGGCGCTGGCGGGGGTGCCGAAATCGGTGATCCATCAGGCCCGTCACAAACTGCACGAGCTGGAAAGCGCCACTCCGGTCGCAGCCGGTGAAAGCCGCCCGGCTCCGGTGACCCTGGCCCCACAACCCCATCCGGTGGTGGAAGAGCTGGCAGCGGTGCGCCCGGACGAGCTCTCCCCCCGTCAGGCGCTGGACCTGCTCTATCGCCTCAAGCAGATGCTCTGACGGCAACACCGGAACACAGGCAATGAAAAAGGGGAACCTCGCGGTTCCCCTTCGTTTTGCCTCAATGGTACTGGGCCATCAGCCCGGACCTATGCGATCCAGCAGGCTCAGATTGACCGAGCCGGGATGGCGCTTGAGCTTCTGCCGGTATTCGAACTGGTGCTGACTCTCCTGCTTGAGCCCCTGCATCAGCGAATAGCACATGGCCAGCATGATCAGCGAGAACGGCAGCGCGGCTATGATGCTGGCCGCCTGCAAGGCCGCCAGGCCGCCGGAGACCAGCAGAATGGCCGCCACCAGCCCCTGACCCAGTCCCCAGATGGCGCGGTGCAGCACGGGGGGATCCTGATCGCCGATGGAGAGCAGGGTGGTGATGACCAGCGTGCCCGAGTCGCTGGAAGTGATGAAGTAGGTGCAGATCAGCAGGGTCAGCACCCCTTTCGCAATCCAACCGAAAGTCTCCCAGTGCAGCAGATCCACCGTCTTGTAGAGTGCCAGGGTCACGTCCTGATTGACCGCCGCCACCACGCCACCGCCGCCGAACAGCTCCAGATGCATGGCGGTACCGCCGAACACAGTGAGCCAGAACATGCCGAGCAGGGAGGGCACCAGCAGCACGCCGAGCACAAACTCACGAATGGTGCGCCCCTTGGAGATGCGGGCGATGAACATGCCGACGAAGGGGGCCCAGGCTATCCACCAGCCCCAGTAGAAGGCGGTCCAGCTCGATTGCCAGGCCGAGGTACCGTTCGCCTCTGTGTTGGTCCAGAAGCTCAGTTTGACGATGTTTTGCAGGTAATCACCGATGTTCTGCACATAGGCGTTGAGGATATAGGTGGTCGGCCCCAGCACCAGGAAGAGGACGAGGATGAAGGCGCTGAGCCAGATGTTGAGCTCGGAGAGGATCTTCACCCCGCGCCCCACGCCTGAGATGGCCGACAGGGTGGCGATCAGGCTGATACCCCCGATGAGCCAGAGCTGGCTGTGCTGGGAGACTTCCATGCCGAACATCTGGTTGAGGCCGGTGTTCATCTGGGAGACACCAAGCCCTAAGGAGGTGGCCACCCCGAACACTGTGCCGAACACCGCCAGCACGTCGGCGGCGTGACCCCAGAAGCCGTAGATCCGCTCGCCGAGGATAGGGTAGAGCACGGAACGAATGGCCAGCGGCAACTTGCGACGGTAGCTGAAGAAGGCCAGCGACAGGCCGACGATCACATAGATGGCCCAGGGGTGCAGACCCCAGTGGAAGAAGGTGAGGCGCATGGCGATCTGGGCCGCTTCCGGCGTCATCCCTTCGGTGACGAAGGGGTTGCCCTGCAGATGATACATGGGCTCGGCTATGCTCCAGAACACTAGGCCTATGCCCATGCCGGCGCTGAACAACATGGAGAACCAGGCGAAGTAGCCGAACTCCGGTACCTGGTCGTCGTCGCCCAGTCGAATGCTGCCAAAACGGCTGAACATCAGGTAGACGGCGAAGAACAGGAACAGGGCAACCACCAGAATGTAGTACCACTTGAAGCCTGCAATGATGGTGTCCTTGGCGCCGGTGAACCAGGTTCCCGCGGTATCCGGGTCAAACACCCCAAACAACAGGAACAGGGTCACGACGGTGAGGGCCGTCATGGCCATGGTGGGATTGAGGCCTTTCAATAGCCCTTTGGTTGCTCTCATCGGGCCTCCTTAGTCATTGTTGAAAAAATCTTCACCCACGTGATCCCCCGCACCACCGATGGCGCGATAGACCAGTCGACCCGCCACCCGCTCGCGGTGATCCACCAGGGTGACCGAGGGCTGGCCGTTCACGGCGTGACGCTTGCCGAGGAAGATGGCCATGGGCACCCCCAGACTGGAGATCCCGCTGGTGATCCAGAGCCGGTTGAAGTCATAGGAGCCGCCGATGAACTCGAGCTGGGCCAGGCCATTGTCCAGACCGGCCAGGTAGAAGTTCATGGCACTCTCGTCGGGGAAGAGGTGCACCAGCACATAGGCGTAGCGCAATTCGTTCACCAACTCCTTTAGACTGAAAGAACCTGTGTCGCTGCAGGAGAGCGGCAGCTCACCATCGTAGTGATGCACTTGCAGGTTGTTGGGATCCTCGTCATAGGCGGGCTGATAACGCACGAAAGCCGAGGTATCTGGCAGTTCATAGCGGACCCTGACCACGCGAAGATCGGCAACCAGGGACTTGATATCCAGGTCGTCATTCATGATGTCACTCCTCAAATATCGGGTTTAAATGCGGCAATTGTCCAATAACCTAACATAAAATTCATTAGAGCAGAAATGATTACACCAAAAACCATATTGACCTTGTTGGGGATTAGGCGGAGAATTTTGCGCCTCTCCACTGCCCTGCGATGACCCCGACTCCATGGAAAAACATGATGAAGTGCTGATTGCTCTGCGCCAGATCATCCGTGCCATCGACATGCACTCCAAACGCCTGATCAAGGAGGCCGGGCTGACGTCGCCGCAGCTCCTGCTGCTCAAGGGGATCAACGAGCTTGGCCAGATCTCCATGCGCCAGCTCGCCGATCACACCAACATGAGCCAGGCCACCGCGACCACCATCATGGACAGGCTAGAGAGCCGCCAGTTGGTGCAGCGTATCCGCAGCGAAACCGACAAGCGCAAGGTGCATGCGACACTGACTGACGCGGGTCGCGCCCTGCTCGCCCAGGCCCCCACCCCGCTGCAGGAGAGCTTCATCCAGCGCTTCCAGGCCCTGGAGAACTGGGAACAGGGACTGCTGCTCTCCTCCCTGCAACGGATCTCGGCCATGATGAATGCCGACGGCATAGACGCGGCTCCCGTGCTAAGCGTCAGACCGCTCACCGAAGAGCGCGCCTGAACAAACGACGGCCATAAAAAAAGCTCCCGAATGGGAGCTTTTTTTATGGGAAGCGTGCGGGGAGATCACTCTTCCAGGCTAATGCCTATGTTGGAGACGCCACCCTGGGCCGCAAAGGTGCGGATGGCCAGGATGCGATCGCTGTCGCGCTCATGGGCGACCTGCTTGAGCAGCTCGACCTGGAACTCCAGTTCTGCCTCGATGTATTCGTGCTCGTAGAGCTCTTCGTCACTGAGATCCCGCTCTTCCAGCATCTCGATGAAACCCGCCACTGTACCGACCGAAGCGTGGCTGGCATCCATGGCTTCTTCCCCCACCCGGCAGATCACCGAGTTGTAGGCACAGCCCAGCGCCACGCAGGCATCCAGCGCCGGGTAGGCCCCGTAGGATTCAAACTTGCCAGGCTCGGGAATATAGACCTCGAACGCCTCCAGGATAGCCCCCAGATTGACGCGGGATCCCTTCACGGTGAGGTAGTTCCACATCTGATCCAGCGCGTGGCGAAACGCCTTCGCATCCCCGAAACCGGCTGCCTGGGTAAACAGCACATAGTTGGGGTACATGCGCTCTGCCAGCGCCAGGGTGTAGACGGTCTGCTGCCAAGGCTGCAGCTCGGCCAGTCGCTTATAAAACTTGTCACCAAACACTGGAGTCGGATCCTTTGCAAAATGTGGGGCAGATTGTAGCCCACGAGGGGCGTGGCGAAAACGAAAAAGCGCCCTGGTCGACTATCTTGCCCGATCAACTGGGGTAAGATGAGGACAGACCCCTCCTCCGCCGTGCCGCAAACATGATAAGGAACAAGAGTATGAGCCAACGTACCCTGCTTCTGCTCAGCCAGGACAACAACCACTATGAGCGCCTGCTCAAGGCCGCCCGCCTTCCCCATCTGCACATACTGCGGGCCGACAACCAGAGCGATGCCGAGAAGCTGATCGGTGATGCCCACATCCTGATGGCAGAACCGGCACGGGCCAGACCCCTGCTGGCCAAGGCCGACAGGCTGAGCTGGCTCCAGTCCACCTACGCCGGGGTCGACGTGCTGCTGGATGCCAGCTGCCGCCGCGACTACCTGCTCACCAATGTGCGCGGCATCTTCGGGCCGCTGATGAGCGAGTACGTGTTCGGCCACCTGCTCAACCTGTCGCGCCAGTTGCCGCTCTACCGCGAACAGCAGCAACAGCGACTGTGGCAGAGCCATCCCTATCAGGGGCTCAAGGGACGCACCATGCTGATCCTGGGCACCGGCAGCATAGGCCAGCACATAGCCCACACCGCCAAGCACTTCGGCATGCGGGTGCTCGGCATCAGCCACAGTGGCAATGAGCGCGCCGGCTTCGATCAGGTGTATCAGCTGCCGACGCTGAACAAGATGCTGGCCCAGGCCGACGTCATCGTCAGCGTACTGCCGGCGACCCGCGAGACCCGCCATCTGTTCACCGCCGATCGCTTAAACCACTGCAAGCCGGGGGCCATCTTCTTCAACGTCGGCCGGGGCAATGCGGTCCATGAAGGGGATCTGCTGGCGGCATTGCGCGGCGGCAAGCTGGGCACTGCGGTGCTGGATGTGTTCGAGCAGGAGCCCCTGCCCGCCGACAGCCCGCTCTGGCATCAGCCCAATCTCATTATCACCCCCCACAACAGCGCCTACAGCTTCCCGGAAGATGTGGCCCAGATCTTCATCCGCAACTACATCCGCTTCATCGACGGCCAGCAACTCGATGGCCGCATCGACTTCGACAAGGGTTACTGAGTCCAACCACCAGCAAAAAGGCCCCGCCAGATTGGCGGGGCCTTTTTTGTATCCGCAGAGAGGGGCTCAACCCGCCTCCATCTCCTTGCGATAGCTCTTCACCTTGGCAAGGAACTGGCGCTTGTCCTTGCCGGAGAGCGGCTCCGCCATCGGCAGCTTGACCTTCATGGGGTCCACCGGGCGGTTGTTGACTCGCACCTCATAGTGCAGATGGGCACCGGTAGAGCGGCCCGTGTTGCCGGAGAGCGCTATCTTGTCCCCCATCTTCACCTTCTGGCCGGGTTTGACCAGCAACTTGCTCAGGTGCAGATAGCGAGTCATCAGGGTGCGGCCGTGCTTTATCACCACATAGGTGCCCGCGAGGGGGTGGCGGGTCGCCTTGAGCACGACACCGTCGCCGGTCGCCATCACGGGCGTCCCCACCGGCAGGGCGAAGTCAGTCCCCTCATGGGGGCGGACCTGGCCGGTAATGGGGTGGCGTCGGGCCGGGTTGAAGTTGGAGCTGACCCGATAGCGACTATGGGTCGGATACCGGCGGAAGCCGCGCTCCAGGCTGTTCGCCTGACCGTCATAATAGTTGCCATCTTCCGACAGCCAGGCCGATACCGCCTTGCCCTGGCTGAACACTTCGACGCCCAGCAGCTGGGTGTTGCCCGTGCTCTTGCCCTCCACCGTCTCCTGTCTCACCAACACCTTGAACTTGTCGCCTCTTTGCAGATCCTTGGCGAAATTCAGGCGCCACTGGAACAGGTTGGCAATCTTCTGGATGTGGTTGGCCGGGATCCCCGCGTTGCGGGCGCTGACGTAGAAGCTGCCATTGATGACGCCGTCATAACTCTTCTGCTGCCACTGCACCTCTTCATTGAGCATGTTGGCACTGTAGGTGTCGTCGGTACGCTCCAGCACCAGAGTCTGCTTGATGTTCAGGCGGATCTTCAGTTGCTGCAGTATGTTGTCCTGATCGATCAGCAACTCTATGGTCTGGCCAGGCTTGAGGCGGGCCAGATTGTTCTTGGCATCCGCATCCAGCACCTTGTAGAGGGTGGTGGTGGAGAGGCCGAGATTGTTGAAGATGGTGGTCAGGTTCTCGCCGTTGCGTACCCGGTAATCCTGCCACTGGGGCGTGGCATCGGCCGGAATGTCATCTTCCGGCGCCGCGGCTTCCACCAGTTCGTGATCCGGGATGTCGTTAAAATCCGTATTGTCTTCGTTGGTTGCGGTGCCAGTGGTGGCAATGGGCAACTCCAGACGCAATGGCCGCTCAAGGATGTCACCTGGAGCTGGCAATACGGCTACCGCTGACAGCGTCATGGCCGTGAGCAATAGCATGGCGTAAAAATGTTTGCGGGGAACCGGGGGTTCCCAGTTGGCAGCCTGTGCTACCAAGGGACGGAGACGTTTCATCCGCTATCCTGTTATTAGATCTAAGGGTGGTAGTTGTGGGTCTGTTTTTATGATTTTTTATTATGAAAACCGAATATCTGGGTTTTAGACCTAAATACTTACAAAAAGTTCATCGCGATATGCACGAAACTCACATTTTATGCATAACCTTCCTGCATGGGCAGAAATGATCGCCTTTTTCAGCCATTTTTTTCTATTTTTAAGAACCAAGTCCGGTTGCGTTCACCCCCGGACCATCAGATGTTGCAAAAACATTTCCAGGGAGTGGGTATGTCATTGGCAAGATTGTTAAATGTAATCATCCTGATCCTGTTCACCATTGGTGCCATCCTGCTGCTCATGCTGGAGATCACCACGGTACGGCAGTCCATCCTCGATCAGATGTCGGCCAACCTGGAGACGGCCATCACGGCCCTGGGTCTGGTACTGCAAGGCACCCTGCTCAACGATGACAAGGTGATGGCGGAAACCATAGTCAACGCCATGTTCGATGGCGGCTTCGTCAGCTCGGTCACGCTGCTGGATCCCGATGGCCAGTTGCTGTTCCAGAAAGTCTTCCACACGGCCCAGCAAAATATCCCCAGCTGGCTGCCGGCTGTCGTCCACATGCCACCGGTCAAGATCGAGCAGGAGCTCACCGATGGCTGGCGCATTCTGGGCACCCTCACCCTCGAGGGCCACGAGGGATACGCCTACCAACACCTCTGGAACGCCATCAGCCGCACCGGACTGGCACTGCTCGCGGGTCTGCTGGTATTCACCCTGGTGATCACCTGGGTGTGCGGCCGCCTGCTGCGCCCCCTCGAACAAGTCAGCCTGCAACTGGTGCAGATCCGCAAACGCCAGTTCAGCGGCCATCTGCCAACCCCATGGCTTCGCGAGTTGCAGGAGGTCGTGGTCTCCATCAACCAGCTGGTCTCCGAGCGCAAGCGGGATCTGCTGCAGCAAAGGCTGAAGATCACCCAGCTAGGCAAACATGACAGCCTGCAGGCCCATCAGAAACTCGCGGGGTTGACCGACATCGCCAACGGCATGTATCTGCAACACTTTTTCTCCACTCAGGGAAACATCCGCCTCTATAGCCGGTTACTGCCCCAGATCCCACCAACCACGGACAGCTCGCCGGATGAGATCCGGGCGCTGCTCAACGACTGGCTGACTCAGAAGACGGAAGGGCTACAGCTCCCCCTCAGCCTGCTCAATCATCCTGACTGGGCACAGTTCGCCTCCTCCCTGGCCAGCGCCAGGGGCAAGACCCTGGACTGGCGCTGGGATCTGGCCAGCTTCCCTCCCCTGGCCGAGGAGCGCCTGGGGGCGCTTCAGGCTCAGGGGGTCGAGATGGCATTCAGCAATGTGCCCATGAACAACGACAACCTGACAAAGCTAGACCCCATCAAGCCGGTCTTCATCAGCTGCCAGCTGACCCAGGCCCCCCTCTACTGGAACCTGCTTTCCCAGTGTCTGCATGCCTCCGGCTATACCCTGCTGGCGGAAGCTGGCGACATCAACGACACGGATACCCTGCGCAGTTGGGGCATCGATGGCTATGCCAGCCAGGAGGCATCATGAGAATCCCTATCCTATTGCTTGCCCTGCTGTGGCAGCCCGGCTCGCATGCAGTGTCCATGACCATAGGCACGGGGGGAGAACAGGGTATCTATTACCAGGTCATCAAGGAGTTCTGCCGACTGGCTCACAAGAGCGACCCCACACTGCAATGCAAACCCCAGGCCAGTTCGGGCTCCATCGAGAATCTGCGGCAGTTGCAAGCCAAAGAGATCCCCTACGCCCTCGTCCAGTCTGACTGGCTCTATCAGGCCAGCCAGGGCACGGGACCCTTCGCCAAGCAACCCCAGCCCGAATTGAGAACCCTCTTTGCCACCCATGCTGAGCCTTTCACCATAGTGGTGCGGGCCGATGGCGACATCACCACCCTGGAGCAACTCAAGCTGGCCCCCATCGACATGGGACTGAAGAGTTCGGGTACTCGCCAGACGGCGCTGGCACTGTTCAACGTATTGGGGGCAAAGGAACAGGATCTCGATCTGAAGAGCGTGGCCAATCTGTCCGAAGCCTTGTGCAGCAAACAGATCGATGCCTATGGGTTGGTGATGGGGCACCCGAACCGGATCGTGCTGGAGACATCCAAGCGCTGCGCCATCCGTTTCATGGCCATCGAGGGCACGACCCGGGATCAACTGCTGCAAGGCGTCAAATTCTACCAGCGTAGCCAGGTGCCGGCCCGCATCTATCCCGGCAACCTGAAAGCCACCCCCACCTTTGCCATCGCCGCCACCCTGGTGACCAATGCCGCCACGCCGGATGAAGACGCCTATCGCCTGACCAAGGCCATGCTGAGCCAGCAGACCAGTTTCAACGAGCAGACCTATGGCTATGCCAACCTGTTCCACAAGGCGCGCAACAAGATAGGCCCAGTGCTGAACGCCCCGCAACATCCGGGGGCGGCAAGGTATTTCGAGGAGTTGAAAGCCGCAGGCAAGCTATAGCTGGCGGCGGGGGGCACGTAGATGTTCGCTGGAGAAGCGGCTCTGCATCGACTTCCACTGGGTCAGGCGATCGGCACTCCCGGCCAGGGTCCCCTCACGGCGTGACTTCATGACCCAGATGCTCTTGGCGTCGAAGCTGTACACAGGTTGCAGGTCATTGCGCTTGCTGCCGGGCAGGATGCGACCATTGATGTTATCCAGCACCAGAGGGTCGGACTTGGTCGTCGGGAAATAGAGCGTCACCATGTGAAACTGGTTGTAGCGGATCGCTTTCACATAGGCCAGCCGCAATTTCTTCTCGTCGACGCCGAGCTCCATCAGGGTGTAGTACTTGGAGATGCTGTAATCCTCACAGTCACCCCCTCTGGCCCCGATGAATTCCAGCGGATTGGCCCAGTAGTCCTCGTCCCCCCAAAGCCTGGGATCCTCGCTGTAGGTCAGATTGTTGAAGTAGTTGTTGACCAGTTCCAGCTTCTGCTGATCCGTGGTGCCCGCTCTGGGCGCGAGCAGGCGTGAAAAGGCCTCTGCGCGCTGGATCGCCCTGGCGCCATAGACTTCCTGCATTTTTGCCTTCAGCTCGGGGCTGGCAATGTGCTCGGACAGGCGGGAGGCCTGCACGCTGGCACAGAGCAGTGCCAGGGTGCAGGTGGGGACAAGCAATAATTTCATAACTGACGCTCCATATCAGACGCTGGAGGTCAGTATAGTTGGCCGCGGCTGCCCCATAGGGCGAGTCTGGGATGACTCAGCGGCACTGGGCGAAGGCGTCGGCCAGCTGTTGCATGAAGTGCGGATAAGCATCAGCACCAAGCGTCACCTGCTCACCGACTTCATCGAGCAGCAACACCTTGGCGCCTGTGTTGCGGGCGACCGATTCGATCACCGCAGGCGAGAATTGCGGCTCGGCATAGATGCAGCTCGCCTGCTTCTCTTCAAGCGCCTTGCGGATCTCCACCAAGGTCTTGGCGCCGGGGCGACGCTCCGGGCTCACGGTGAAGTGGCCCTTGGAGCTCATGCCGTAGTGACGCTCCCAGTAGCCATAGGCCTCGTGAAACACGAAATAGCCCTTCTGGTTCACTGCCTTCATCTGTTCGGCGATCACCTTGTCCTTGGCGTCCACCTTGGCATCGAATGCGGCGAGGTTGGCGGCATAACGGGCCTGATTGGCCGGATCCTGCTTGGCAAGCTCGGTCGCGATCGCCTTGGCAATCACCTTGGCCTGGGTCGGCCCCAGCCAGATATGGGGATCCACCCCCTCATGGTGATGCCCCTCATGACCTTCATCGTGGTCATCGTGCTCATGAACTGCGTGATCATGGTCGTCATGATGAGCGGGATCCTGGCTGCCCTGAGTCGCGTAGTTGAACAGCGGCATCCCCGGAACCTGGGTCAGGGTCAGCTTGTGGGGATGATCGGCCAGCGGCTTGGCCATGAAACCTTCCAGCTCGGGGCCGACCCACACCACCAGATCGGCGTCATTGATGCTGCGAATATCGGAAGGACGCAGGGAGAAGTCGTGGGGAGAGGCGCCGGTTGGCAGCAAGACTTTGGGCTCGCTCACGCCATCCGTGATGGCCGCCGCGATAAAACCAAGGGGTTTGATGGTGGTCAGCACCTCGAGGGCGCGGACAGGCAGACTCACTGCCAGCAGCGCAGTGATCAGAGTAAGAATTCGCATAGAGGTCTCGTCATGGAGTGAGTGTGTGATAATATAACAAACCAACGTCGCTGTTATATTATAACTCTCACAGGCTGTAAACCCCGGAGCTGTCATGACCCAACTGGTGGAGCTGAAAGAGGTCTGTCTGTCATTTGACGGACGGTCCGTGCTCGACAAGGTCTCCTTTACCCTGAACAAAGGCAAAATCACCACACTAGTCGGCCCCAACGGGGCGGGCAAGAGCACCCTGAGCAAGCTGGTGCTGGGCCTGCTCAACCCGGACTCCGGCAAGATCATTCGTCGTCGCGATCTGCGGGTCGGCTATGTTCCCCAGCGCCTCTATCTGGATCCCACCCTGCCGCTGACGGTACGCCGCTTCCTGCAACTCGGCAAGAACAGCCGCCTCTCCATCGAGGAAGCGCTGGAGCGGGTCGGTGCCCAGGAGCTGCTGGACAACCGGATGCAGAAGCTCTCCGGCGGCGAGATGCAGCGGGTGCTGCTGGCCCGTGCCCTGCTGGTCAAGCCCGAGCTGCTGGTGCTGGACGAACCGGTCCAGGGAGTGGATATCACGGGCCAGATCGAGCTTTACGCCCTCATCAGCCAGCTGGCGGCCGAGTTCAACTGCGCCGTGCTGATGGTCTCCCACGATCTGCACCTGGTGATGGCCAGCACCCACGAGGTGATCTGCCTCAATCGCCACATCTGCTGCCACGGCGAGCCGGAGAGCGTGGCGCGCCACCCCGAATTTGCCCGCCTGTTCGGGCGCCCGGAGCGGGAGGTGCTGGCGGTCTATACCCACCATCATCACTGCGACGGCGAACACCATCATCATGAGCCGCAGGTCCCCGTCATCCGCCTGCCGTCTCGCAATCCATAAGCGCAGTTAAGGACATTCAAGTGGACAGCTTTCTGTTATACGCCCTCGCGGCAGGCCTCGGCATCGCCCTGCTGGCCGGGCCCCTCGGCAGCTTTGTGGTGTGGCGCAAGATGGCCTACTTTGGCGACACCCTCTCCCACGCCTGCCTGTTCGGCATCGCCCTCGGCATACTGCTGCAGGTGGATCTCACCCTGGCAGTGGTAGTCTGCTGCCTCGCCATGGCCATGCTGCTGGTGATCATGAGCCGCAACCAGCAGGTGGCGACCGATACCCTGCTCGGCATCCTGGCCCACAGCGCCCTCTCCCTTGGCCTGGTCACCTTGAGCTTCATGGACAACGTGCGGGTGGATCTGATGGCCTACCTGTTTGGCGACCTGCTCTCGGTACAGCCAATGGATCTGCTCTGGATCTACGGCGGCGGCGCCCTGGTGCTGCTGACCCTGTGGCGGCTGTGGGATCCCCTGCTCTCCATGACCATCTCGGAGGAGCTGGCGCGGGTGGAAGGAGTACGGGTCGATGTGCTGCGCTGCGTGTTGATGCTGCTGATAGGCCTGGTGATCGCCGTGGCCATGAAGTTTGTCGGGGCCCTCATCATCACCTCACTCCTGATCATTCCCGCCGCCACCGCCCGCCGCTTCAGCCAGACGCCGGAGCAGATGGCCGGCTTCGCGGCCCTGATCGGCTGTCTCGCCGTGCTGGGGGGCCTGACCCTCTCCTGGTACCAGGACACCCCCGCAGGTCCCTCGGTCGTGGTCTGCGCCACCAGCCTCTTTATCCTGAGCCAGTTCAAGAAAGCCTGAGCCTGGAGTGGCCTGATCCTTATTGTCAGGCCACTCCAACCCTCGGCCCCTCGTTCATCGCCCCCCCCTGTTTATCCTGAGCCAACAGCCCGCCGGGCTAGAGCGGCATGCTCTGGCGCGTCTCCATCATCAGCCACTGGCGCAGCCTACTGATGGCGGGCTCATGGGCCCGGGACCGCTTGCAGGTGAAGTAGAAGGCATCCCCCGTCTCCAGCTGGTGCACCGGCAAGGCCACCAGCTGGGGATCGTCCGGTCGCAGCATGTAGTCGTTCACGAACGCCACCCCCTGATCCCAGGCCGCCGCCTCCATCGCCAACAGCACATGGCTGAAGTGGTGCATCCGCGCCTCGTCCGGAATGACCAGCCCCCCCGCCTTGGCCCAGCGCTGCCAATCCTCCCCCCGCGCCTTGTAGATGGACTGCACCGAGAGCAGCGGCAACTGCCAGATGGCGGCAGGCCACTCCCCCTCCACCTGCTGCAACAGGCGACGGCTGCAGACCGGAAAGAGCCGCTCCCGATAGATGAGATCGTGGCAATAGCCGCGCCCGTGGGGAGAGACTGTGATGAAGCAGTCCGCCACCCGATCGGAGAGTTCGGGATCCTCCGCCACCATCTCCAGGCTCAGATCCAGCTCGGGGTAGAGCTGGCGCAGCCCGGCCAGCCTGGGGATCAGCCACTTCACCGCGAACGAGCTGTAGACCGCGAGCCGCAGCCGCATCTCGCCTCCCCCGCGCAGCTGTTCGCTGCTCTGGGCTATCTGGCCGAGCCCGGCGGAGATCCCCTCGAAATAGCTCTCCCCCTGGGCGGTCAAGGACAGCAGGCGTCCCTGGCGCAGCAGCAGCCGCTCCCCCAGAAAGTCCTCCAGCAGGCGGATCTGGTGGCTGACCGCGCTCTGGCTGACATTGAGCTCCAGGGCCGCACGGGAGAAACTGAGCAGACGGGCAACCGCCTCGAAGTATTGAACGGCGCGCAGGGGAGGTAGCTTCATTATCCAAAATTCTCATGGATGGTGATTTTTTATCATTTTACTGGATAACGGGCGTCAGACTACCCTTCCCTCATCTAACGTGGGAGGTGGTATGAACGCAGTCGGGATTGGCATCCTCTATCTGGTGCTGGGCAACATGGTGGCGGTCTTCTCCGATGCGCTGGTCAAGGTGCTGGAGCCGAGCCAGCCGGTGTTCCAGTTCGTCTTCTTCCGCCAGCTCTCCGCCGCCCTCCTGCTGGCGCCCTGGCTGCTCTGGTCCTGGCGGCGCAACCCGCCGGTCGCCATCAAGTGGCACCTGCTGCGGGCTCACATCTGGGCGATCGGCGTCTGCCTGATGGTGGTCGCCCTCACCCGCTTGCCGCTGGCCACCGCCAATGCCCTCTTCTATGCGGCCCCGCTGCTGATGGTGCCGCTCGCGGTCTGGCTGGCAGGGGAAGCGCTGTCGCGCCAGAAGGTGCTGACGGCCCTGGTGGGTTTCATCGGTGTGCTGATAGTGCTGCGCCCGACCGAGGTGAACTGGGCCGCCCTGGCGGCGCTCGGGGTAGCGCTCTCCATGGCGGTCAACAACCTGCTGATCAAGCGGATCCCGCTCAAGCAACCCATAGCCCAGACCCTGTTCTTCACCAACGTGCTGAGCATGCCCATCATACTGGCGCTGGCCTGGTGGGAAGGGGGGGCCTGGCAGTGGCAGATGTGGTGGCCCGCCTTCGGCTCCTCGGCGCTGATCATGGTCTATGCGGGCCTGTGCGTGGTGGCCTATCGCAAGGCGGAGGCGAGCAAGATCGCCTCGGCGGAGTACACCGGCCTGCTGATGGCGGTCGCCATCGGGGTCTGGCTGTTTGACGAGCAACCGGGTCTGCCGCTGCTGCTGGGGTGCCTGTGCATCATACTGCCGCTGGTCGCCATGGCGCGCGGCAAGTCAAAACCGCTGGCAGAGCCGGCGGTCTGAATCAAAGCAGCAAGGGGGCAACCCTCTGCTGCAGATGGGGGATCACGGCCTGCTCGAACCAGGGATTCTTCTTGAGCCAGAAGGTGTTGCGCGGTGAAGGGTGCGGCAACGGCAACCAGGCCGGGCCATAGTCAGCCCAGCTGCGCACCGTCTCGGTGAGCGAATCCTTGCCCGCCTCCCGCAGATAGTGGCGCTGGGCATACTGGCCGATCAGCAGGGTCAGCTCGATATTGGGCAACAGCATCAGCACCTTGTCGTGCCAGGTGGGCGCGCACTCGGGTCTGGGCGGCAGATCCCCCGACTTGCCCTTGCCGGGGTAGCAGAGCCCCATCGGCATGATAGCGATGCGAGACTCGTCGTAGAAGGTGGCCTTGTCCACCCCGAGCCAGTGGCGCAGTCGATCGCCGGAGGGATCATCCCAGGGGATGCCACTGGCATGGACGCGGGTACCGGGCGCCTGACCGATGATCAGCAGGCGAGCGCGCTCGCTGCCGCGGATCACCGGCCTCGGCCCCAGCGGCAGGTGGGCCTCGCACAGGCGGCAGGCCCGGATCTGTTCAAACAGCAGGTCTAGTCGGTTCATGGCCTGATGGTAACAGAGTTTCCGGCAGGATCCCGCTTGTGGAACCGGCGGCAGATACTTATCATGCGACCACATTTGTTTAATTTAATAAACGGAAAGCGATGAAGAACTGGCTGGGCCCCGGCAGTGCGGCCCTCTCCTTCGTGCTCTGGGGCATGCTGCCCCTCTATTACCAGTTCATGCCCGAGATCAACATGTGGGAGCTGCTCTCCCACCGGGTACTCTGGTCGGTCATCCTGCTGGGCGGCCTATTCCTGCTGCTCGGGGTGCGGGTCCCCTGGGCACGCCTGCGCAGCGAGCCCCGCCAGCTTGGCCTCATCCTGCTGGCGGGCCCCGTCATGTCCATCAGCTGGTGCATGTTCACCTGGTGCCTGACCACCGGCCAGGTGCTGGCCACCAGCCTCGCCTTCTTCATGACGCCGCTGTTCAACATCGCCTTCGCCGTGCTCTTCCTCAAGGAGCGGCTCACCCCCCAGAAGCATCTGGCGGTCGCCCTGGCCCTGGCGGGGCTGGCCTACATGCTGTTCTCCTACGGCGAGCTGCCCTGGTTCTCCCTCATCATGGGAGCCAACTTCGCCTTCTACGGCCTCATCAAGAAGAAGGTGCGCCACGATGCCGGTGTCAGCCTCTATCTCGAGTCCCTGGCCCAGCTTCCCGCTGCCCTGCTGATCCTCGCCTGGCTGGGCCTGCACGGCATGAGCCAGTTCATGGCTGGTGACTGGGCCGACAAGCTGCTGCTGATGGGCAGCGCCCCCGCGACCCTGCTGCCGGTGGGGCTGTTCTGCTACGCAGTGGCACGCACCCGCATGAGCACTGTGGGGCTGCTGCAATACATAGAGCCGAGCCTCGCCTTCCTGCTCGCCATCTTCTGGTTTGGCGAGATCCCGGATCCGGTGAAGTCGGTGGGCTTCGCCTTCGTCTGGGCCGGCCTGCTGGTGAGCCTGTTGCCCCTGCATCTGCTCAGGCGCGGCCAGGTCCAGTGGAAAGAGTCATGACGGCCAGCACGGACCAGCCCGAGGCTAGCTGGTTTATCTATCTGGTGCGCACCGGCGCGGGCTCGCTCTACGCGGGTATCAGCACGGATCCCGAGCGGCGCCTGCGCCAGCACCAGAGCGGCAAGGGCGCCCGCTCCCTGCGTGGCAAGGGACCGCTGACCCTGGTGTGGCGCCAGGGGGTGGCCGACAAGGGAGAGGCACTGCGCCTCGAGTATCGCCTCAAGCAGCAGAGCAAGGCATTCAAGGAGCGCCTGGTTCTCGACCCCGAACTCTGGCACGACTGGCGCCAGCCCTGGCTGAGCGCCGCCGCGGCCCCCATCAATCCGGCTCCCTGAACCAGCTCGCCCCGTCATAAAAAAGGCCACCCAAAAGGGTGGCCGTAAAGGGTCAGGGAGGCTTAACGGTAGGTGTTCGACTGCTTGCGCCTGTTGCTGAGCAGCCAGCACACCGCCAGCACCAGCAGCAACCAGGGCGCCAGCTTGATGATGAGGGCAAACATGCCGGCCAGGGCGCCAAACAGCACGAAGACCCCGCTCACCAGCAGCATGGCCAGCACGGTAAAACCGGTCAGCGCCATGGTCACCAGCACCAGCATCAAGACGATAAATTCCAGCATGTTGTGCTCCTCACAAGCTTGCAGTGGCCGGCGGCTCTGATCCGCGGATCAGTCCAGCCAGCGTTTCAATTCACGACGGGGCGGCATCACCAGCACCGCCAGCAGATAGAGGGCCAGGGCCAGGGGCGGCATCAGGATAAGCGCCAGCAAGGCCAGCACCCGCACCGTCACCCTCGAGATCCCAAGCCCGTTGGCCAGACCGGCACAGACTCCGGTCAGCTTGCGATGGGCCAGATCTTTCGGCCAGGGGCTCATGGTTACGCCTCCGCCTTCCGGCTTTTCAGGCGGGCCAGCTCGCGCTCAATCTCGTCGTTCAGCTCCAGCTCGCGGAACTGGGCCTCCAGGGAAGGGTTCTGCCCCAGGGTAGCCGCCTCCAGCTGGGCTTCCAGCTGATCGACCCGGCCCTGAAAACCGTCGAAGCGGGCCATCAGCTCATGCATGCGCTGGTTGTCCACCTGGGCGCGGGCACGGATCCTGCTGTGGGCAGTCTGTTCGCGCAGGGTCAGCATCTTCTGCTTCTCGCGAGCCTCGGTCAGCTTGGCTGCCAGCCGCTCGCTGTCGGCGGTGAGCTGGGCCAGCACCTCGGCCACTCTGGCCTTGTCCTGCTCCAGTTGCTCGCACTTCTTGACCTCGGCCAGCTTCTCCGTGAGGGCGGCACGGGCCAGATCCTCACGTCCCTTCTGGATGGCGAGCTCGGCCTTGGCAGACCACTCCTGGAGCTGGTGGCGCAGCGCCTGCTGATGGCGCTCCAGCTGTTTCTGTTCGGCGATGACGCGAGCGGCCTGGGTTCTCATCTCGATCTGCACCTGCTCCATCTCTTCGATCATCAGGCGCAGCATCTTCTCCGGCTCTTCACTCTTGTCGAGCAGGCTGTGCAGGTTGGCATTGATCACGTCAGTCAGGCGGCTGAATACGCTCATGGTCTGGCTCCTTGTTCATGGGGATGGCTATCTCTTCCCATGGCATTACAAGAGCCGTGCCAAGATAATTTATTGTTGTTTTACAGATAGATGGAGACTCTACGCTGCCATCTCAAGGCCATGAGTTGGTAAAAATGGCCAACATGGTGGTGATTTTGACCAATAAAAAAGGGAGCCGGCGGCTCCCTTCATGCAATTGGACTCGAACCTCAGGCGGCCGGGCGATGGCCCAGCTTGCCATCCAGCTCCGCCAGCTTGGCTTCCATCTTGGCCCGGCAGCTATCCGACAGATCGCGGATGCCGGCGGCGCCGTGCTCCTTGCTGCACAGTGGGGGCAGCATCTCCAGCAGCACCTCGCCGTTGTCCCAGCGGTTCAGGTCAACCTGACCGAAGTAGCTGGAGCAGACGATGGGCACCACGGGCACTTCGGCCTGGACGGCGGTGTGGAAGGCGCCGGCCTTGAACGGCAGCAGACCGCGGCCCTGGGAGCGGGTCCCTTCCGGGAACATCCAGATGGAGGTGCCGTGGTGCTTGATGCGATCCACCACCTGGCCTATGGTGCCGATGGCGCGGGAGCGGTTGGATCTGTCGATCAGCACGTTGCCGGAGAGCCAGAAGATGAGGCCGAAGAAGGGCAGCCACAGCAGGCTCTTCTTGCCCACCGCCACCACGCCGGGGCGCACGGCACCGGTCACAGTGAAGATGTCGAAGTTGCTCTGGTGATTGCAGACATAGACGGCAGGCCCCACCGACTTGACCTCGTCCGGAATGGTGACCCGGACCTTGAGCCCGATCAGCGGGCAGACGGCATGGTACATGCGGGCGAAAACATAGACGTTGTTGGGGTGGCGCGGACGCACCAGACAGAGCAACAGACCAAACACGAACCAGAAGATGAGCAGCAGGGTAAGCAGCAGCACACGGGCAAGTTTGAGCATCGAACACCTCGGAATTTGACTCGGCGCAGTATACTGGCCCCCCTTTTAGCGAACAAGCGTTCGCCAGACAGAACCGACCACCCCAGAGGGAGCATGTGGTCGTATCGAATCCCGCTGGCTTGCTCACGCCACCATTGATCGATAGGATATGCACCATTCAACAGGGTAGGGCGAGCATGATTTTGCGACAACGCGTGGCGACAAGACTCCTGCTGCTGGTCTGCATCCTGGTGATCAACTGTGCGGCCCAGCCGCTGGCCAGGCTGGCACAGCTCGACCAGGCCCTGAGCTGCCAGATGCTCCCCCTCTCCTCGTCCAGCGCCGATGCCGACGAGGGGCAAGCCGCGACGCCCCAGCCCAGCAGTTGCCAGCTCAACGGCAAGTGGCTCAGTGCCGCCAACCTGCTCTGCGCCGAGCAGATCTTCTTTGCAATCGCCTTCGTGATTGCCCTGCTGGCGCCCCTGTCGCGCCGCGCCCCTGCGCTTCCTCCTCCCATCAACATTTCGCCTCCCGAACGGCGACTGCACCTCACCCTCTGCGTCTGGCGGGAATGAGTCTGCGGCGGTTTTCTCCACCCTGACTCTCATTTTCAAGAGACAAACACATGTCAAACATCATCAAGACCGCCCTGTTGCTGAGCGGTCTGCTGTGGCAATCCATGGGATTGGCCAGCGACACCGGCTGGCTCACCAGCCCCCAGAACGATCACGCCAAGGTGCGGCTGCAAGCTGACACCCGGGATCCCGCCGCCCCCCGGGTGCTGCTTAGCCTGCAGCTTGAATCCGGCTGGAAAACCTATTGGCAGAACCCGGGGGAAGGTGGCATAGCCCCCGAGATCCTCTGGGATAAGCCCGAGCCGGCGGCGCAGTGGCACTGGCCCGTGCCGGAGCGATTTGACGTCAGCGGCATCTCGACCCAGGGCTACCAGGGGGACGTCAGCCTTCCCATCAGCCTCACCCGCAGCGGCGGCGAGGCACTGACGGGCACCCTGCGCCTCTCGACCTGCAGCAACGTCTGCATCCTGACCGACTACCCCTTCACCCTGGCGCTGGATGGCACTGCCCCTGAGGGGTTCGACCTTGCCTATGCGAAGGCGATGAGCACCCTGCCACAGGCCATGCCGGACACTGTGACCCTCAAGGCGGGCTACCGGCAGAACCAGTTGCAACTGACCGCAGACAACCCCCAGGGCTGGCAGGATCCCCAGGTGTTCCTCCAGCGTCTGGAGGGGGCCGAATTTGGCGAGCCCAGCCTGGAGGTGCAGGGCAACACCCTGATCGCCCGCATTCCGGTCAGCGATGGCTGGCAGGGGGATGCCCCCGATATCCGTCATCAGCCACTCGGGTTGGTGCTGGCGAGCGGCGAGCAGGCCTGGCAGAGCGAGGTCCGCATAGGCGAACCCCTGACCCTGCCGAGCGGCGGCCGCTCGCTGCTCTGGTTGCTGGGAGCCGCCCTGCTGGGGGGCCTCATCCTCAACCTGATGCCCTGCGTGTTGCCGGTGCTGGCCCTCAAGCTGGGATCCGTGCTGCAACTCGAGAGCCGGGAGCGCCGCCCGGTGCGCCTGCAATTCCTGGCGGCCAGTGCCGGCATCCTGGTCTCCTTCTGGGCGCTGGCGCTGATGAGCACCCTGTTGCGCGCCACCCAGGGGGCGGTCGGCTGGGGCATCCAGTTCCAGAGTGTCTGGTTTATCGGCTTCATGGTGGTGGTGACGGCGCTGTTCTGCGCCAACCTGCTGGGGCTGTTCGAGCTGCGGCTGCCGAGCAACCTCAATACCCGCCTGGCCACCAGCGGCGGTCAGGGCCTGGGGGGTCACTTCCTGCAGGGCTGCTTTGCCACCCTGCTGGCCACCCCCTGCTCCGCCCCCTTCCTCGGCACTGCGGTCGCCTTTGCCCTCGGGGCGCCGCTGGGTCAGCTCTGGCTCATCTTTACCGCACTGGGTCTGGGCATGAGCCTGCCCTGGCTGCTTATCGCCGCCGTCCCTCGTCTCGCGCTCTGGCTGCCGAAGCCGGGGCGCTGGATGGGGCGCCTGCGCACCCTGCTCGGCCTGATGATGCTGGGCTCCAGCCTCTGGCTGCTCAGCCTGCTCGGCAACCACATAGGCCCCTTCTGGATGCTGATCCTGATGGCGCTGATGCTGGTCGCCCTGCTGCTGGCCGTCGTGTGGCGCCACGGCATACGGGCGCTGACTTTGGGGCTGGCACTGGGCTGCCTGCTGGGCGGGGCCCTGCTGCTCGGCGGCGCCTTCACCCTGGACGGCAAGCCCCAGCAGGACAGGGTCGACTGGCAGCCGCTCTCTGAGCAGGCCATCACGCTGGCACTGGCCCAGAACAAGCGAGTCTTCATCGATGTGACCGCAGACTGGTGCATCACCTGCAAAGCCAACAAATTCAACGTACTGCTGCGAGATGACGTGCAACAGGCCCTGAGCGCCCCCGATGTGGTGGCCCTGCGCGGGGACTGGAGCCGCCCCTCCGACAGCATCGCCAGCTTCCTGCGCCAGCGCGGCAGCGTGGCCATTCCCTTCAACCAGATCTACGGGCCCGGCCTGACGGATGGCGAGACCCTCTCCCCCCTGCTGGACCGATCGACCCTGCTTGCCACCCTGGCGCAAGCCGGTATTGCCCCCTCTCAAGGAGAAAACAAATGAAACCGACCCTGCTCGCCCTGACCCTGCTGGGCACACTCTTGACCCCGGCCCTGCACGCCGCCCCCTTCACCCCGGAGCAGGAGGCCCGCATCAAGGAGCTCATCCGCGAGACCCTGGTCCAGAATCCGAAGATCCTGGATGAGGCGGCCGAATCCTGGGAGAAACAGAACGCCGCCGATCAGGCGGCCCAGCTCGGCGACTTCATCAAGGGCAACAAAGACGTGCTGTTCAACAGCGCCACCAGTCCGCGCCTGGGGGCCAAGAACCCCAAGCTGACCCTGGTGCTCTTCACCGACTACAACTGCCCCTACTGCAAGCAGTTCGACCCCGCGGTGGCCAAGCTGCTCAAGGCCTATCCGAACGATCTGGGGTTGGTGATCAAGCTGCTGCCGTTCAAGGGACAGACCTCCGCCAAGGCGGCCCAGTACAGCCTGACCCTGTGGCAGCAGGATCCGGCCCGCTTCCTCGCCCTGCACGACAAGCTGATGAGCAAGCAGGGCATGCTGACCGAGGCGGACATCAACAAGGCGCTGGCGGCCACCGGTAATGTGGCGCTCAAGCCTGAGGGCAAGGCCACCGAGGAGCTGCGCAATAGCCTGCGCATCGGCACCCTGCTTGGGGTGCAGGGCACACCGGCGACGCTTATCGGCAACCAGCTGGTGCCGGGTGCGCTTCCCTATGAACAGCTCGAACAGCTCGTGAAAACTGAACTGGCGAAACTGGGGTAACCAATGACCGAGACTGTCACCCCCAGACCCCGCTGGCGACGCTGGGGCAAGGAGGCACTCTGGCTGCTGCTGTTTGCCCTGATCATCTCGACCCTGCTGGATCTGTGGCGCAGCCCGGCGCTGCCTGAGGGGAGCCCACTGCCTGTGCTGACCCTGCAAGATGGCACCCAGGCCGACCTGCAGGCCATGAGTAGGGACAGGCCCTTGCTGGTCTACTACTGGGCCAGCTGGTGCGCCGTCTGCCGCTTCACTACCCCGACGGTGGAGCAGCTCTGGCAAGACGGCGGTAACCTGCTGACGGTGGCGCTGCGCTCCGGCGACGACGCCAGGTTGCAACAGGGCATGGCCAGGAAGGGGCTGACTTTCCCCACCCACAACGATGAGCAGGGGGCGCTCGCCGCCCGCTGGCAGGTGAGCGTCACCCCCAGCTTCCTCATCATCAAGGAGGGCAAGGTGGTGAGCAGCACTACGGGCTGGAGCAGTCGCTGGGGCTTGCAGCTGCGGCTGCTGTGGGCCAGCTGGCTGGCTTGAGCCCCATCACAATGAGCAGAGCCCGGTATGACTACCGGGCTCTTTTTTTATCTGAAGGCCGAGCTTGCTGACTCGCCCCCTATTGCGCCGGTGACATGGCCCCCTGTCCGATCCGGGCCTTGACGCTGGCCCGCTCGGCCTCGTCGATCACGCCGTCAGCGTTCTTGTCCAGACGGGTGAAGAGGCTCTCATGGCGCTGGATGAACTGCGCCTTGGTCGTATCCTGCATCGGCCTCATGTTGCCCATCTTGCCCGGCATGGCCTTGCCCGATTGCTTCATCGCCTCTTGCATCTTGGCCATGGCGACCTCCTTCTCAGCGACCGACAGGGTGCCATCACCGTTGCTGTCTTGCCGGGCGAAGCGCTGCTCGGCTCTCTCCATAAACTGGGCCTTGGTGACATCCCCCTTGAGCAGCACCAGCGGCTCATCGAGGCTCTCATCGGCGGCGATGGCGAGGCCCCCCAGCAGTACCAGAGGCAGAAGATAAAGTTTGAACATGGCGGTTAATTCCTTTTGGTGGCCGCGATCTTGTCGAGGCCTGATGAGGATCGCCAGGGCAGGTCCCTTGTCACATGCACGTCCGGCGATTTGGTACCGGCATGGGCGCACTGTCGCCCGTCACGGATACCCTCTGTCAGTGTAGTCCCCATGCAGGGGCCCCACGCCAGACGGGCTGGCAAGCCGCTTAATGACGACCGGGCTCCCCGTTCGCCCCGGGTCGCTGCCATATCGCGTCCTATTCATGGCGGTGGCCGGTGGTTTCCGTTAAAATGACGGGTTTTTACCGTGCCTGGTTCCCCAAGCCCCATCAGGCGCCAGCATTGTGACTCTGATGATGCCAGTGATGCAGGATCTGCCATGAACAACTACTTTCGGGTGCTGGGCGTCAAGTCCAACGCCAGCGAAAACGACATCAAGAAAGCCTATCGACGGCTCTCGAACCAGTACCACCCCGACAAGTTGCACGGGGCGACGGATGAAGAGCGAGAGCAGGCAGCCACCAAGCTGCATCAGGTGAAGAAGGCCTACGAGGTGCTTTCCGATCCCAAGGCGAGAGCCGCTTTTATCAAGGATTTCAACAACGTCATCGTGACCGATCCCGCTGCTGCCATGCAGGAGATGTGGGACCAATTCTACCCCTGAGGGCGCTATGCAAAAAAAATGGGACCAGGCTCGACTCAAGGCGCTGCAAAGTGATGCCAGCGAGAACATCGAATCCTACCGGGATCAGGATCAGCCCAAGGCACTCGAGCAGTTCACCGGCAAGATGAAGGCCTTGCTGCTGGCCGACATCAGCATGCTGGAGTTCATGCCCGAATACCTGCCGCTGGCCCTCTATGGCCGGGTGCAGTTCCCGCCCAAGGCGAAGCCGCAGTGGGCCAGGTGGCTCGCCGACGGCGTACAACCCTCATGGGACGAGTTCAAGGTGTCGGTGGCCTTCAACAACGCCGATCTGCCGCTGGTCAAGGCGGTGCGGGCCCAGAGCGAAGATCAGCTGATCGAAGCCTGCGCCGTGCTCTACCTGCTGGACAACCCCCTGCCCCGCGGTGGCCGTCGTGCCGATGACGACTACGAGTTGCGCGACGACGAAGATGACGACGGGGAAGATGCCGACGCCGACTATCATGGCGGTGATGGCGAAGAAGACGATCAGGACATGTACGACGAAGTGCGTTTCTAATTTGAGGCAAAGCATGAACAGTCTGATAGAAATTACCGCCATCGAGATCAAAGAGCTGGCCGTGGTCGAGCCCAAGCAGGCCAGCGAAAAGTTCGAGCTGATCGCCAAGACGATGTCCGACGAGCAACTGGCTGAAGTCATTGAAAACATTGATATCGTCACCCTGACCCAGATCAACGGCCAGCACGACATCTCCTTCCCGTCCATCATCTCCGAGCTGATGACCCCGGAGCGGATCCGCGACATCGTCTGCCAGCAGCCTCTCTACTGGGAGGAGGCCATCAAGAACAATGCCGAGGAGCTGCAGCAGCACACCTTCGACTTCCTCAACTACCTGATCCGCACCCAGGACAGCGAGGCCAAGCAGCGCGAGATCCTGGAGTGCATCGCCGAGGATCCCGCCGGGCTCTTCTACCTCGCCATCCCCTTCATCGAGTTCTATCGTGGCGATCGCTACGAGGATGAAGAGGGCTATAGCGATGGCCTGCATGCCGAAGAGGAAGATCTCGAGGAGTCCCTCGCCTACAGCGAGCGCCAGCAGAGCGAGGATGCCCACGACTACCCGCTGGATGATCCGAGAAGCCTCTTGATGCTGATCCGCGAGCAGGCTCCCGAGGTGGAGAAAGCCATCAAGTCGCTGCTGCGCAGCGAGAACGCCACCTGGGAGGGGATCATCAACAAGTTCGCCAACGAGCTGGTGATGCAGGCCAAGGAGAAGAACCAGGTCAGCGACGAGTACGACGAAGTGGACGACATGTTCAGCTTCCTGGATTGAGGAGAGCCCTATGCAGCTAGTCATCCGCGAGGCCAACGAAGGCCCCTTCCTCACCCAGGTGCTGCGCTTTGGCGCCGAGCGTGAACTCCTCAGCGCCCAGCAACTTGCCGCCATCAAGGGCAAGGCGGTGCTGATGAGCCTGAAATTCGCCGACAAGTACTACAACAAGTACAAGATGCACCTGCTGGAACAGGCCGCCCACGACGTCATCGGCGTGGTGAGCTTGGGATTGCAGGAGCTCTCCGGGCGCGACACGGCCCGGGCCCTGGCCCTGCTGCAGGCGCCGGAAGGCCCCATCAAGCCGTTCCAGAAGGGCTGGTCCATGCTGATCTCCGTCAGCCCCAGGCAGACCGGCAACAGCCTCTATGGGGACGTGGATGCCAGGCTGCTGGACAAGATCTCCAGCCCTCCCGATGTGGAGGAGTGGCAAGGGTGGCAGGAGTACGAGAAGGCACTGACCGAGCACAACAAGGTCCGCCTGATGGGGCTCATCGATCAGCACTTCTTCGCCTGCGAGAGCGATCACCCCACCATGGAAGACAAGCTGGCCGAGGCCCTGCTCTACCGCATCCTCTGCGGCAAGGGCAGTGGCGCCGCACCCCTCAAGGTGAAGCAGGATCTCAAGCGCCGGCTGGCGCGGGAGATTGAGCTCGACGAGGCCTGGTACGACACCACGCATCTGACCACCCAGCTTGCCCTCATGCTCGCCGAGCTGCCCGCCGACATGGCCGCATCCCTGCGCCAGGAGCTGAGCCCGGGCTTCGTGCCCAACCTGCTGCACACCCTGGGGTTTGTCCGCCAGTACCAGCAGCAGCAAAGGGAGAACGCCTCGCCGGAGAAGCTCGACAACTTCGAGATGCGCGCCGGCCTCAGGCACCCCCTGCTCGGCTGGCCCCTCTATCACGACTTCTAGGGCGCTTGTCTGCCTTGAGAACTTGTCCCCCAACGCCCGGTTCGCCGGGCGTTGTCATCTCTGCGCCCGCGAACAGGCGCCGCCAATAAAAAGTGCCCCTATAAGCGCTAGCGTACAGACGCCCCTGCCGGGGTGAGGGAAGATGGCCCCATCACGAACAGGCGCAGGTCGCGCCGACCGATATACGGCCCCCTGGCGCGTCATCCCCTGCGCCCTGGCGTCCCCTGAACCAACCACTATCCGGGCTGATGCGTCGGGGTCCGGGTCGGGCCCACCGGGATGGTTTGCCGCATACCCCAGGCGCATTGCACAACATCAAGAGGTAACCCCATGAACAAGCTCCATGGTTTGACACGAGGGGCGGTGGCAATGGCCCTGCTGATTGGCCTGGCAGCCTGCTCCGGCATGTCGCAACAGGGCAAAAGTACCGCCGTGGGTGCCGGCATAGGTGCCGTCGGCGGCTCCGTCCTGACCGGAGGCAGCGCGGCCGGCACCATAGGTGGTGCCGTCGTCGGTGGCGTCATCGGCCACGAGATCAAGAAATAGGTCTCCCCCTCCCTTCTCATCCAGCGCCCGATCCGTCGGGCGCTGTTCTGCCTGGACTCATGACCCTCAATGCCAGCCGGGTGGCGCCAACTACCTCCTCAGCGTCATTGGCCCACATTTTGTCAGGAATATAATGGCCCCCTCATACCGACCGCAGGGGAGCGCCGTGAGCAGAAAACCCGACAGGATCACCGCCATGCAGCAGATCATCGACGCCGTGAAGCAAGAATTCCCGCTCTATCAGCCAGATACCTTCAAATGCGGGCCCGACAACAGCTGCATCGGCTGCCCCAAGAAGCTGATGGAGCTGGTGGATACGGATCTCTGCTACTGGCAATATCAGATCCAGCGCGGCATTGCGCCCAGCTTCGACGAGCTAAACCGCTTCGGCAAGATGTGCAAGAACATCCGCCGGGCCCTGGTGCGCAGCGGCCGCATCCCCGCCTGATGCTCTGCATCCATATCTGATAAGGTGTGACCGACAGGCCCGGATCGGGCACAAGCGAGAAGGAGACCAAGATGACCCAGGAGCGGATCCAGACCCGATATCAGCTGGCGGGCCCCTTTGCCACTCAGGCCGAGTTGGAGCAGGCCATAGCCCGGGCAATAGAGCACCACAAGCAGGACTTCTTCCCCCTGCTGGAGCGGCTAGTGGATGTGGGGGACACCAGAGTCAACCTGAGCCAGCAGAACCCGCTGCGGGTGCTGAGCATCGAACTCGATGAAGATGGCAGCAAGGGGCTGGCCCACCTCAACTACGAGTCCAACTTCGCCGAGAGTTGCCTCATCATCAACGAATATGACCAGCACCAGACCAGCGTGCCTTTTCGCCTGGAAGGGCACGAGCTTGTCTTCGACCTTGAGCTGCCCATCCCCTGGAATTTCAATAATTAATACTTCGGCGGTGCGATTCACCTTGTTTATTGCGCCCTGCCGGCTCTTAGCACTGATAAGGACATTAGATGCAGATTCACCAGGCAACCTCCGTTGATATCGACGATCTCACCCTCTTGTTTGATGCCTATCGCCAATTTTATGGACAGGCTCCGGCGCCCATGGCCGCAGCCGCCTTCATTGCCGAACGTCTTGCCAAAAGTGAGTCTGTTATCTTTCTGGCCCGCGGTGAGACGGGTGAAGCCATTGGCTTTGCCCAGCTTTATCCCGCCTTCTCATCCGTTGCTATGAAACGGATGTGGTATCTCAACGATCTGTTTGTCGCAGCATCGGCCCGCCAGCAAGGAGTCGCGAGAGCCTTGCTAAAACAGGTGGCGACCTTTGCCAGGGGGACGGACGCACTGACGGTCAAACTGGCCACAGCCGTATCCAATCTACCCGCGAAAGCCCTATACGAATCGGAGGGATATCAAAAGGTTGTCGCCTTTGATCACTATACCCAGCGGGTTTAGCGAACAGGGTTGAGCGACGCAGCCTCATCGGCCATGGCGCAGCTCTCTTGGCAATAGGGAAAAGATGGGTTGTCCGCAGCATAGTGGCTGCCAGGAAGGCAGGTGCTCCGCAATAACAGCTTGATGGATGGCCGTTAAATAAAGAGGCTGGCGTGGCTACTCAGGAGCCCCACTTGGTGTAGGGTTGTCTCCATGTCAACTGAATGAACTATCGGGGGTCAGCATGGGTGAGCACCAATCTGCAGCAAGGCCGGTATTGAACGACGGCGATAGCTTTGGTTTCGAGCGTGAAAGTGCCGGGGACTTCCCCTTCTATCGCCAATCCCCAAATGCCTTGTCTGGCCGCAGCTGGGTGCTGATCCTGCTGGGGGTGGTGCTGGGTTTTGCCGTGCTGACGGCGCACATAGGGTTTTATAAAACCACGGCGGGCGGCTTTGTCCCCGCCATCCTGTTTCCTCTCATCCCCCTGGCCGTGCTCGCCATGGTGGCGGGGAAGGCATGGCGATCGCTGTTTCGAACACCGACGGGGCGGGATGTCCTCTTGATGCTGGCGATTGCCGGCGTCAACATCCTGGTTTCGGTCGCCGTTGCCTTGGTACTGCAGCACCTGTTCAAGATGAGTGAAAACCCGGTCAACGCCATGCTGGCAGAGGCCTCCAATACGGCGCGTATCCTCTTTTATGTAAAAACGGCGCCCCAGCTCTTCGGCGAGGAGGTGGTCTCCATACTGCCTTTTCTGGCCATCCTCTGGTTTTGTCACACCAAGCTCAGCCTGAGCCGCAAGCGAGCGCTGCTCACCGCCTGGCTCTGCACAGCCCTTATCTTCGGGGCCATGCACCTGCCCACTTATGACTGGAATTTTCTGCAATGTTTTCTGGTGATCGGCACGGCCCGCATAGTGCTGCTCAGTGGCTACATCATCACCAAAAATATCTGGGTATCGACCGGCGCACACATCATCAATGACTGGCTGCTGTTTACCGTCATGGTGCTGCTGCGTGGTGGCCAGGCCGGCATATAAGACCAACAACAGGCCGGGGCATGATCACAGGAAAGGAGCCTTGCCGGCTCCTTTTCCATTACCCTGCCCATAGAAAAGGCGAGGCCCTTGCCTCGCCTTTGCCTGCGTCGGATGGGCATCAGGTGAGATAGTAACGCCACGACCTGCTCGGCTCTGCATAGCCGACCCGGATGCAAAAGGGGGCAAGCTCGTGATTGGCCTGCTCCAGGCTGAGGGTCTGGTGGGCATCCTGCTGACACCACTGCACGAACTCGTCGCTGTTGAAGCTGTAGTGATCCCCGTGAAAGGCCCCGTGGGCCTCGATAAGCCCTATGGCTTTCTCCGTTTCCATGTCTGGCCTCCTGGCACTGTGCTGCTCCCTTCAAGGTTAGCGAGCAGAGGTGACTTGCGGGGCGTAATCGGCCAAATCCTTGACCTGAGGCAATTGGCAAAGGGGAGAGCAAGCCACCACAGCAGAAGCCATCGACCAGCAACAGAGCCTTAAATAAAACAGAGGCAAGTAGGGTCGATTAGCGAAGCGTAATCGGCCGCACCGGTTATCCGGTCGCGAGCAGGCAAAAGAGAAAGGACGTAGGGTGCAATAAGCGAAGCGCATTGCACCGGCAACCTCGCGGGGTCAATAACGGTGCAATTCACCCTGTTCATTGCACCCTACGGTTACCTCCCCTCACCCTGGCCCTCTCCCAAGGGGAGAGGGAACAAGTGCCTGCCAACCTGTGCCGTAGCTGTCACGCCATTCCAAAATCGCTGCGATCTGGGCTCCCTTCTCCCACTCTTTGCCATAGATAAGGGGAGAAGGGTCGGGGATGAGGGGGAGCAAGCCATCTCAGAGGAAGCCATCGACAAGCAACAGAACGTTAAATAAAACAGAGGCAAGTAGGGTCGATTAGCGAAGCGTAATCGTCCTCGCCGCAATCTCGGTGGCGATGGACATAGAGAAGAGATCAGCTGGAGCACCAACAGAATTACGGTAACCTATTTTCACGATCGTCTGATTACGTTTCGTTAATCAGTTCTGCAGTTCTGCAGTTCTGCAGTTCTGCAGTTCTGCAGTTCTGCAGTTCTGCAGTTCTGCAGTTCTGCAGTTCTGCAGTTCTGCAGTTCTGCAGTTCTGCAGTTCTGCAGTTCTGCAGTTCTGCAGACACTAATCCTCACACTGAATTAACATACAAAGCATTTTCTATAAAAAACAAATCGTATATAATTAGAATTCTCAAAGAGTATGCAACGGATGCTGTTATGGATATTCAATTATTACACGATTCATATATAAACATCAATCCTAAAGCGAATAGGCTTCGTGATGCATTAGTATCAGAAATAGGTCATCTTCTCACTCAAAATGGTATCACCCTAGGCGTACCGATAGAAGCTAGAGTTAAAGAGTGGTCATCTATTTCAGAAAAAATTAATCGAAAATCATTATCTCTAGAAAACATTATTGAACTTGATGATTTGGTAGGCATTAGATTAATTTTGCTATTTCGACAAGATCTTGAAAAAATTGATACCTTGCTTAAGGAAAACCTATCAATTCAAAGTGCGGAAGATACATCCCAGCGTCTAGCCGAAGCCCAATTTGGATATCAATCACGTCATTACATCGTTCAGATCCCTGATACTTGGAAAAAAATACCAAGCCTCATGGATCTTGGCGAGATCCGTGTAGAATTACAGGTCAGAACGCTCGCACAGCATATTTGGGCCGCCGTATCTCATAAACTACAGTATAAGCATGAAGCAAGTGTTCCCCTTCCTCTTCGACGTTCGATATATCGTGCATCTGCGTTGCTTGAAACTGTAGATCTTGAATTTGATCGCCTTCTCCAAGAACGAGATACATACGTTGAAGATCATTTGCAGCATGAAGATCCAAATGCCCCATTAAATGTAGAAATTCTTGATTCCGTGCTTTCTGAATTACTTCCAAATCGATATGAAAATGATACGGAAGATTATGATGAATTACTCATAGACCTTAATCACTTTGGAATTTCCACAGCAAGTAGACTCCGAGATTTAATAACAAAATATTGGGATGAAATTTTTAAAGAAGAAGCAAGGTTATGTGAAGAAAGGAAAACATCAATGTATTTCAGAAACGCAGGACTGGTTAGAGAAGGGCTTAGAGCCGCCTTTGGTAACGACCCTGTAAATGACTATATTATTGGAAGGATTAACAATGGCTATAATTCATAACATTGAAGGCCAACTATAATAAAAATAAATATACATTTGAAGACAACAAACAGAAAACATCTTTAATAAAGAAAGGGCGCTTTCGCGCCCTTTATTATTAATTACCCTTCCTGATTTTCCCCTGCTACCGGCTCGGCACCGGCAGCGGGTTCAATCTCGATGCGATCCACCCGCTGCAAGCCGCGGGGCAGCTTGGCGCCGCGGCGGCCGCGCTCGCCACGGTAGTAGTCAAGATCGGACGGCTTGAGAGTGAGCTTGCGCTTGCCGGCAAACAGGGTGACATATTGCCCCTGCGGGATAATGGCGGCCATCACCATAAACTCTTCCCGCGCCTTGACCCGCGCCGACGGAATGCTGATGAGCTTGTTGCCCTTGCCCTTGCCGAGCACCGGCAGAGTGCTGAGCGGGAACAGCAACATGCGCCCCTCGTTGGAGATGGCCATGCAGAGATCGGTCTCTGGCGAGCCAATCTTCTGGGGTGCCATCACCAGGCCCCCTTCCGGCACCGTCAGCAGCGCCTTGCCGTTCTTGTTCTTGCCAATCAGGTCGTCATATTTGCAGACGAAGCCGTAACCGGCGTCACTGGCGATGAGGTAGGGTTCGCCCTCATTGCCCATCACCAGATGGCGCACCTCTTCCCCCGCCCCCAGGGCGAAGCGACCGGTGAGCGGCTCCCCCTGACTGCGAGCGGAAGGCAGGGTGTGGGCCTCCAGGGAATAGGTGCGCCCCAGGCTGGAGAGGAAGACCGCCTGCTGGTTGCTGCGCCCGCAGGCGTGGGCCAGATAGCCATCCCCCGCCTTGTAGGAGAGGCCTTCCACGTCTACGTCATGGCCCTTGGCGGCACGCACCCAGCCCTTGTCGGACAGAATGACGGTCACCGGCTCGCTCGGGGTCAGTTCCTTCTCGGTCAGGGCCACGGCGGTGGCGCGCTCCACCAGCGGGGTGCGGCGATCGTCGCCGTACTTCTCGGCATCCGCCAGCAACTCTTTCTTGAGCAGGGTGTTGAGGCGACGCTCCGAGCCCAGGATCAGTTCGAGTTTGTCGCGCTCCAGCGCCAGCTCTTCCTGCTCGGCACGCAGCTTGAACTCTTCGAGCTTGGCCAGATGGCGCAGTTTGAGCTCGAGGATCGCCTCGGCCTGGGTCTCGCTGATGTTGAAGCGCTCCACCATCACCTTGCCCGGCTCATCCTCGGTACGGATGATCTCGATCACCTCGTCGATGTTGAGATAGGCGACCAGCAAGCCTTCGAGGATGTGCAGGCGCGCCAGCACCTTGTCGAGCCGATATTGCAGACGGCGACGCACCGTCTCGCGGCGAAAGACGATCCACTCGGAGAGGATCATCTTGAGGGTCTTCACCTGGGGTCTGTTGTCCAGCCCCAGAATGTTGAGGTTGACGCGATAGTTCTTCTCCAGATCCGTGGTGGCGAACAGGTGGGCCATCAGCCCCTCCACATCCACCCGGTTGGAGCGGGGAATGATCACCAGTCGGGTCGGGTTCTCGTGGTCGGATTCATCCCGCAGGTCGGTGACCATGGGCAGTTTCTTGGCCACCATCTGGGCGGCGATCTGCTCCATGATCTTGGCGCCCGAGGCCTGATGGGGCAGCGCCGTGATGACGATGTCGCCATCCTCCTCGCTCCACACCGCCCGCTGCTTGATGGAGCCCTTGCCGGTCTCGTAGATTTTGCGGATGTCATCCCGGGGCGTGATGATCTCGGCGTTGGTCGGGTAGTCCGGCCCCTGAATATGTGTCATCAGCACATCCAGCCCCGCATTGGGGTTGTCCAGCAGCTCGGCACAGGCAAGAGCCACTTCCCGCGCGTTGTGGGGCGGAATGTCGGTTGCCATCCCCACCGCAATACCGGTCACCCCGTTGAGCAGTATGTGAGGCAGGCGGGCGGGCAGCACCACCGGCTCTTTCATGGTGCCGTCGAAGTTCGGCGTCCACTCCACAGTGCCCTGGCCCAGCTCGGAGAGCAGCAGCTCGGAGAAGCGCGACAGCCGCGCTTCGGTATAACGCATGGCAGCGAAGGACTTGGGATCGTCCGGCGCACCCCAGTTGCCCTGACCGTCCACCAGCGGGTAGCGGTAGGAGAAGGGCTGGGCCATCAGCACCATGGCTTCATAACAGGCGATGTCGCCGTGGGGGTGGTACTTACCCAGCACGTCACCCACGGTACGGGCGGACTTCTTGTGCTTGGAGAGCGCGGAGAGCCCCAGCTCGCTCATGGCGTAGATGATGCGCCGCTGCACGGGCTTGAGGCCATCGCCGATATGGGGCAGGGCCCGATCCATGATGACGTACATGGAGTAGTTCAAGTAAGCCTGCTCGGTGAAGGCGCGCATGGGCTGGCGCTCTACCCCGTCCAGACTGAGCTCGATAGCATCACTCATGTAATTATCTCTTTCGGTTCGGGAGCTGGTTGGCGCTCTACTTCATCCAACAGACTGAGCTCGATAGCATCACTCATGTGATTATCTCTTTCGGTTCGGGAGCCGCCACAGGGCGACTCCGGCTAAATGCTTGCTGGCCCGCACAGGGCCAGCCGACGGCTTAGATGATGGCGAGGTTGCCCTTTTCCTCTAACCACTCCCGGCGATCCGGGGCGCGCTTCTTGGCCAGCAGCATGTCCATCAGCTGCAGGGTCTCGTCCCCCTCCTCCAGCTCGCCCATGGTGAGCTGCACCAGGCGGCGAGTGTTGGGATCCATGGTGGTTTCCCGCAGCTGTTTCGGGTTCATCTCACCCAGACCCTTGAATCGGGTCACCATCACCTTGCCCTTCTTCTTCTCGGCCTCGACCCGTTGCAGCACGCCGTTCTTCTCGTCCTCGTCGAGGGCATAGAACACCTCCTTGCCGATGTCGATCCGGTAGAGCGGCGGCATGGCCACATAGACGTGGCCCTTGTTGACCAGGGTTCTGAAATGCTTAACAAAGAGTGCGCAGAGCAGGGTGGCGATATGCAGACCGTCCGAGTCCGCATCCGCCAGTATGCACACCTTGCCGTAGCGCAGGCCGGAGAGATCCTCGGAGTCCGGATCCAGGCCTATGGCCACAGAGATGTCGTGCACTTCCTGGGAGGCGAGCACCTGACCGGCCTCCACCTCCCAGGTGTTCAGGATCTTGCCGCGAAGGGGCATGATGGCCTGGAATTCACGGTCCCGCGCCTGCTTGGCGCTGCCGCCCGCGGAGTCACCCTCCACCAGGAACAATTCGCCCTGCATGGGGTCGGCGCAGTTGCAGTCGGTGAGCTTGCCGGGCAGGGCCGGGCCCTGGGTAATCTTCTTGCGCACCACAGTCTTGGCGGCGCGCATCCGGCGCTGGGCGCTGCTGATACAGATCTCGGCTATCTGCTCCGCCAGCTCTGTGTTGCTGTTTAAGTAAAGGCTGAAGGCATCCTTCACCACCCCGGAGACGAAGGCCGAGCTCTGGCGGGACGACAGCCGCTCCTTGGTCTGACCGGCAAACTGGGGATCCTGCATCTTGACCGAGAGGATGTAGGCGCAGCGATCCCAGATGTCTTCCGGGGTGAGCTTGACCCCGCGGGGCAACAGGTTGCGGAACTCGCAGAACTCCCGCATGGCGTCCAGCAGGCCCTGACGCAGGCCGTTGACATGGGTGCCGCCGAGCGCAGTGGGGATCAGGTTCACATAGGATTCGGCGAGGCATTCACCCCCCTCCGGCAACCAGCACAGGGCCCAGTCCACCGCCGATTGCTCCGTGCTGAAGGCGCCGACGAAGGGCTGCTCCGGCAGGCAGGTGAACTGCTTGACCGCATCAACGAGGTAATCCTTGAGGCCATCTTCGTAGCACCACTCCAGCTTGATGCCGGTGTTCTTGTCGAGGAACTTGATGGTGAGGCCGGGGCAGAGCACGGCCTTGGCTTTGAGCAGGTGCTCCAGCTTGGAGACCGAGAAGCGCGGCGAGTCGAAGTAGCGCGCCTCTGGCCAGAAGCGCACCCGGGTGCCTGTGTTGCGGCGCCCGCAGGTGCCTGTGATGGTCAGCTCCTGCACCTTGTCGCCACGCTCGAAGGCGATGTCATAGACCTGGCCGTCGCGACGCACCGTCACCTCGACCCGATCGGAGAGGGCATTCACCACAGAGATGCCCACCCCGTGCAGACCGCCGGAGAACTGGTAGTTCTTGTTGGAGAACTTGCCACCCGCGTGCAGCTTGCAGAGGATCAGCTCCACCCCCGAGACCCCCTCCTCCGGGTGAATGTCGACCGGCATGCCACGGCCGTCATCGATCACCTCGAGAGACTGGTCCTCGTGCAGGATCACCTCCAGGGTGCGGGCATGGCCCGCCAGCGCCTCATCGACGCTGTTGTCGATGACCTCCTGGCCGAGGTGATTGGGCCTGGTGGTGTCTGTGTACATGCCGGGGCGGCGACGCACCGGTTCGAGGCCATTGAGGACCTCAATGGCATCCGCATTGTATTGAGTGGACATGGAGGGCCTTGCGAATTGACGTTTGGAGGGAATCTTACTCGCTGGGAGGGTCTTGGACAAATAGGGCGGTGGCAAAGGGTGATCCAGAGAGGCTATGGCCCCGCGGGATCAGGCGGGTGTCAGTGCCTTGGGCTGCGCCAGCAACAAGGGTAAGAGGGAGCAGACGGTGCAAGGGCCATGGGCTGTGCCTGCAACAAGGACGAGAGGGATCAGGCGGGCGCCAGGGCCATGGGCTGCGCCTGCAACAAGGACGAGAGGGATCAGGCGGGCGCCAGGGTCGAAGGCTGCGCCTGCAACAGGGGGGAGAGGGAGCAATGGAGTCGCCACACCAGGCCCGCCAGCTCCCGGGCCGAGGGTTCGGGGTGATCGGCCAGGCCGAGGCTGATGCGATCCAGCTCGGCCAGGGTCTGATGGAGGGAGCCGTGTTGCACCCCCTGCTCGGTGAGGATCCCCTCAAGACAGCGCACGCAGGCGTCCCGCACCAGATAGAGTGCCGGCTCCCTGCCCCGCCACTGGCGCAGTTGCCAGACGATGTGGCTGCAGTTGAGCAGCACCACGCCCCAGCGCAGCACCCAGAGCCGGGCGCTCTGATCCTGCCCCTGACCGAGCTGGCTGATGCAGTGATAGATGAGGGATTCAAACTGGCTCTCGCTCTGCCGGGGCCTGGCGGCCAGCTGATCGATGAAGTGGCGACGCAGGGAGCGGATGAGGCGGCGGCTCTTGCGCCTGTCCGAGCTGGGCCTGAGGATCTGGAACGCCAGTCCCGCCACCATGACCCCCAGCACCTTGCCGATGCTGTCGTTGACGAAGGCTTGATAGTCGTAGCTCGGCGGGTTGGTGATGGCGAGGAAGGAGCCGAGCAGCACTATGAGCTGGCCCCAGAGCGCCGCCGACGAGGGGCGCTGCAACTTGATCAGCTGCATGGTGATGAGCGCCGGGAACAGCAGGGCGCAGAACAGCCAAAAGTCGTCGATGCGGATCATCAGGCCGAACTTGACCGCGAAGCAGACCAGGCTCAGCAGCAGGATGGCCTTCAGCATGGTCTGGGTTCCCTTGGTCGGCGCCGGGGTGGCCGAATAGAGCACGCAGCAGATGGATAGCAGGGTCAGGGCCGAGGCGCCCGACTCCCACTGGGTGTTGATCCAGAAGGCGCAGCCCAGCACCACGCAGAGGAAGGTGCGACCGCCGTTGTAGGCCGCCTCGACGCTGTCGTTGTAACGGGTGAGCGAGCTGTGGTGGGGCGGCGTTGGCCACTCCTGGCCGTCATAGGGCGCCAGCCGGCCGAGCCAGCGCTGGCACTCCAGATAGCTCCAGCAGAAATGGCGCAGGCGCAGCCAGAAGGTGCGGCGGCGAAAATCGCTGCCCGACTCGGCCACGAAGGGGGCCAGCAGGCGGGCGATGCGGTATTTGTCGCAATCGGGCTCGCCCAGCGCGCGGATCACCGAGGTCAGCAGGGGTGTCAGCCCGTCCGGCGGCTGCGGCCAGTGTTGCAGCATGCGGCGCACCCCGGAGATCAGGCTGACCATCCGCAGCTGGCGGTGCAACAGGAAGTTGAGCAGCCGGTTGTGGCGGCGCAGCCGGTGGTGACTCCACACCGCCTGAATGCGCAGCACGTTCATGGTGAGGATCTGGCCGATGATCCCCTCGTGGGCGCCGCGCACATCGGCCCCCGCCTCCCCCAGCCAGAGCAGCTGGGCGTGCTCCCGCAGCCGGGCCTGACTCTTGCCAAGGGACGCCAGCAGTGTCTCTCCATCCGAGAGGCTCGGCAGAATCATCATCATCAGACCGCCGCAGAGGATGCCCACTATCACCTCGCTCACCCTGGCCTGGGCGATGTCGAAGATGTGCTCCGTCTCGGTCACGTTGACGCAGGAGAAGGCGATGATGGCCGCGGTGTAGCCCGCCAGGGCGAAGGCGTAGGAGACGTTGTTCTGATAGTGGTTGGAGATGTAGGTGCAAAGGCCCAGCCAGAGCGCGATAAGGAAGCTGAACAGCCAGGGATCGCTGATGCCAAGACCGGTGATCATCACGGCCGCCATGGCGCCGAGGAGGCTGCCCACTACCCGCCCCAGGCTCTTGCTGATGACGCCGCCGACGGTGGGAAAGCTCACCACGGCGGCCGAGGTCATGGCCCAGTAGGGGGCATCCAGTTGCAGCACGAAGGCCAGCCAGAGCGACAGGCACATGGCCAGGCTGTTGCGCAGGGCATAGCGCCACTGGCCCTCGTTCGCCTGGCCCCAGGGTGTCTGGCGCCAGCGTCCCCGGCCTGCCACCCTATTCCCCTATGGTGATGGTGCAGGTGGTGCCCGCGATCAGGGCAAGCTCGGGCGGCACCTCCAGCAGACGGATCCGCACCGGCACCCGCTGGGCCAGCCGCACCCAGGGCACGTTAGGCTTGACGTCGAGCAGCAGCCCCTGGCTCCCCTCCAGGCTCTGATCGTGAATGGCGCGCCCTATGCTCTCCACCTCCCCCTTGAGCGCCAGCTCCCCGCTGTAGAGCACCATGCGCGCCGGCTTGCCCGGCGCTATGTGCCTGAGCTTGGTCTCTTCGAAATAGCCCTGCACGTAGAAGGAGTGGATATCTACCAAAGCCACCAGAGGCACCCCGGCGCTGGCGTAGTTGCCGACCCTGGCCTGCAGGTTGGTGATGTAACCGTCGCTGGCGGCATGCACCTCGGTTCGCGCGAGCGACCATCTGGCCTGCTCCAGATTGGCCTGGGCCACCTGATAGGCCGCCTTCATCGCCTGGGCATTGAGCCTGGACTCGTCGACCGCCTCGGCGGAGATGACGGTGCGGGACAGCCCCTGGCGACGCCTGGCCTCGTGCTCCGCCTTGTCGAGATCCGATTTCGCCTTGGCCAGCGCCGCGTTGGCGTTGTCCAGGGCAATCCGGTAGGGCACGGGATCCAGGCTGAACAGGGTCTCCCCCTTCTTCACCAGCTGGTTGTCCTTGATCCAGATGCTGACTATCTTGCCCGACACCTCGGGGGTGATGCTGACCAGCTCGGCCCGCACCTTGCCATCCCGGGTCCAGGGGCCCTGCATGTAGTAGTTCCACAACCACCAGAGCGACACCAGCGCCAGGGCGCACACCAGCAGGGTGGAGAAGTATTTGAGGGTTGCCAGGGGAGATTTAGCCATGTAGCAGTATCCAGAGTGCGCCACTGACGGCGAGGATAAACAGGGAGAGATCCATCAGAAGAGGGTGCCAGACATCCCCGCCGTAGAGCCAATCCCGCAGCAGGTGGTGCACCGGCAACCAGCCGAGCAGCCCGAGCAGCACCGCCTTGAACAGGGGGGGAAAGTAGAGCGAGGCCCCCAGGATCAGATCCGGCAGCGCTGAAGCAGTCGTCACGGGCAGGCTCCCGGTTGGCAAGAGAAGGAGAATGGCCCGCCAGAGAGCAGGCTGACCAAGGTTAACACAGCCATTTCGGCGGCTACAGAAGCAGATGGCACCATGCCGTCACCTCTGTCAGTCAAACAGGGTATGACGCCGTCCCTGCCGCACATGGTCGTGAAGACTGCGCAATTGGGACTCCACCACCCGGTGGCGGGAGAGCGGAGGCAGGGCGTCGATGGGGAAATAGGCCGCGCCTCGGGTCTCGTCAGTCTCGGTGAGCAGCGCTCCGCCCGTCACCTCGCACAGGAAGAAGGCCTTGTGGGCGTGGGGCAGCTGGGGCGGATGAGGGTGTTTGTGCTTGTCGAACAGGGCCAGCAGTTGCACGGCGCGGCACTCAAGGCCCGTCTCTTCAACAACCTCGCGCACCACTGCGCCCGCTGGCGAGTCGCCTATGTCGCACCAGCCCCCGGGCAGAGTCCAGAGTCCGTCGCTGCGCTCCTGCACCAGCAGCAGCCGGCCCGCGTCATCCAGGATCAGCGCCCGCACATCCAGCTTGGGGGTGGGATAACCGCTGTCCAGAGCAATCCAGTGGGCGATGGCCTCGTGATCCAGCTCGCTCTGGCTGGCGATAAGCGTGGCAGCCGCGTTTCGCAGCGCCTCGAAGCGGGCGATATCGAAGGGATCTTGGGAGTAGGTGAGCCCGGCCTGAGCCGTGGCCAGCACCTGTTCCAGAAAGGCGGCCAACGGCGGTTGCACGGCTAGAGCCCGAGGAAGCGCACAATCTGGGCGGGATAGCGCTCGAAGCCGACGAAGGCGTGGTTGCCGCCGCACTCCAGGGAGAGGCGGGCAAACTCGTACTCCCTCAAGGCCTTGCGATAGTCGAGCACCTCATCCTCCTGCTGTTGCAGGATCCAGAGCCGCTCGGGGGCGCTCACCGGCACCGCCAGCGCCCGCAGCTCGTCCATGTGGGTCGGCAGCAGCTCGTAGCGCTCGTCGGTATAGGGATTGACCTGGTGGCCCAGGTAGTCGCAAAGCAGCTCGTGAGGGCGCACCGCCGGATTGATCAGCGCCGCGCGGCAGCCATGCAGCTCGCTCACCCGGGTCGCCATAAAGCCGCCGAGGGAGCTGCCCACGGCACCTAGCCTGAGGCGGCCATCATGGCGAGCCCTGGCCTCGGCAATGACGCCCTCGATAGCCTCCCAGGCCGCCGCCGGGGTATTGGGCTGGGCCGGGATAAGCACTTCGATGTCGGGCCTGTGCTCGGCCACCCAGGCAGCCATCTGCTGCGCCTTGGCCGAGCCGGGCGATGAGTTGAAACCGTGCAGATACAGCAGAACCGGGGTCATGGTGGCGGACTCCTCAATACCCGGTGGCGTTGGGGTCGGGCACGAACTGCCCCACCGGCAACCGCCACACCTGGCTGGCGATGCGGCCATCCGGATGCAGGGTCAGATAACGCCAGCCCGGGCCGGACTCGTCCAGGGCGAAGCCATCGGAGAGCGGCTTGAACTGGATGCAGGTGGAGGGGCTGGCGATCAGCCTCACCCCCTGGTGCACCTCGTCAAACTCCTGATGCACATGGCCGAACAAGATGGTCTTCTGCTGCGGATGGCGGGCCAGCACGGCGAAGAGATCGTCGGCATTCTTGAGATTGTGCTGATCCAGCCAGGCGCAGCCCACCGGCACCGCCTGATGGTGCAGGGCGATGAGGGCGTGGCGCTCGGGATGCTGACGCAGGGCGCTGTCCAGCGCCGCCAGCTGGTGATCCCCGAGCACACCATGGGGTTTGCCGCGCACCTGAGTATCGAGCAGGATCACCTGCCAGTGGTCCCCGACCAGCTGCTTGGCTTCGCTGATCCCGGCGGCATGGAGGTACTCCGTCATCAGAGGGCCGTCATCGTGGTTGCCGGGCAACCAGTAGATGGGGCGCGCCAACGGGGCCATCATGGAGGCGAACCGCTGATAGGATTCCGGGCTGTGATCCTGGGACAGATCCCCGGTGGCGAGGATCAGATCGAACGGATGCGCGTTGGCCTGCACCTGCTCCAGCACGGCAGCCAGGCTCTCTGCGGTTCGCACGGCCAGCAGTCGTCCCTCTGCACTGGCGAAGAGATGGGTATCGGTAATCTGTAACAGGCGCACACTGCCGTCCGGCGCCTGAGGTAGCTCTGTTTCCAAAATCACGCTTCTTTTTTATGGGTTCGACTAGAGGATGTTGATCAGGCTGGTGCCATGTTTGAGACAAAATCTTAGCCAATCGGCCAAGAATAGATTTACCTGCTCTTTTTCATCCCTGTGGTGCATTTTTTTATTGGGATAATCATAACGTGGTTGCAACATTGAAATCTGTTGCGCCGCACACACTTCCGCCATCCGCACATCGTGATACAAACGAATCTCTATACGAGCCTGCAAGTAGCTCGGCAACTCGGGATTGTGCTGCGCCAGGATCACCTGACTGGTGAAGCGGCTCTCTTCGCTGACGGTGAGCTGGAACTGCAGGCCGTTGCCCACCTGATAACGGCGCTCGGCCCCCACGCTGCCGCCGGGGGGCAGCAGCTTCATCAAGGCCATGTAATTTACCTCGCAGGTGCGCTGCAAGGACATCAGATCAGGCACATAGCGTTTCATCGGGCTCTGGACTAATGGCATATCGCAACTCCATCAATCAGGGTCCATGGACGATTGACCTCGCAGGTGCGCTGCAAGGACATCAGATCAGGCACATAACGCTTCATCGGGCTCTGGACTAATGGCATATCGCAACTCCATCAATCAGGGTCCATGGCGAGTTGACCTCGCAGGCAGGAGGCACATGGCGCCTTGCGTGAACGAGCACCACCTTAGCGCCCCGCCAGCCAGCGGGCCTGCAGCTCGCCATGATTGAGGGCCAACCATTGCAGGGCGATGACGGAGGCGGCATTGTCGATGCGCCCCTCCTTGAGCCAGGCGTAGGCCTGCTCGCGGCTCACCACATGGACCCGGATGTCTTCACCCTCTTCCGCCAGACCGTGGATCCCCGCCGCCTGGCTGGCATCCACCTCCCCCACATAGACCTCGATACGCTCTGTGCTGCCACCCGGGCTCACCAGGTAGCTGATGGCATGCTCGCAGCGACCCACCTCGATGCCCGCCTCTTCCACCGCCTCGCGGCGCACCACGGCTTCTGCTGTCTCCCCTTCATCTATGATGCCGGCCACCAGCTCCAGCAGCCAGGGAGTGGGGCTGGTCTCGATGGCTCCGATGCGGAACTGCTCCACCAGCACTATCTGGTCGCGCACGGGATCATAAGGCAGCAGCGCGGCCGCATGGCCCCGCTCGAACAGCTCGCGGACTATGGGCTCATTCCAGCCACCGGCAAATAACCTGTGTTGCAGGCGATAGACGTTCACTTTGAAAAAGCCGTTGTATCCAGATGATTTATCGATGATTTTCACATCATCACCGGAATAGTGACTGGTTTGAGGCAAGGCTTGCTGTGACATACGAGACTCCTACCAGCTTGACTTGGCTTGGTTTGACCATAATATTCGGGGGCATGAATGAACATTCATTCACTCGCTCTCGCCGACGATGAGGGATGGATTTTAGCAGCCACAGGACATTTGGCTAGGCGCGTGGCCGAGAAAACTCGCCCTGACTCTTGACGTTTCTGTCGCTGGAAAAGAGACAGTTCGCAATGAAATCTGCTTGTAGTAGAGTGGTTAAGCTGAAATCAAGCTTGGTCGGTGACAATCCCCTCCTTCATCCAGCGGACAGCTTTGGGTTGATAAATAAGGTTAAAACTATCATATGAAAAGAACACTCTTGTCAGTCATGGTGATGCTGGGTGTGAGCAGTGCCGCTCATGCCGAAAACCTGCTCGAAATCTACCAGCAAGCCCAGATCAAGGATACCCAGCTGCTGGAATCCAAGGCCAAGCGGGACCAAGCCTTCGAGAAGATCAACGAATCCCGCGCCGCTCTCTTGCCACAGATCAATCTGGGCGCCGGCCTGAACTACCTGCAGAACAAGGACGATACCCAGACCAACAGCGGTGCCAGCGGCAGCGTCACCCTGGATCAGTCCGTCTATCGTCGCAGCAACTGGGTCAACCTGGACCTGACCGAGAAGAGCGCCACCCAGTCCGACGTGGCCTACAACCTCGAGTACCAGAACCTGATGCTGCGTACCGCTCAGGCCTATTTCGACGTGCTCAAGGCGATGGATACCCTGGAGTTCGTCCGTGCCAACAAGACCGCGGTAGAGCGTCAGCTGGAACAGACCCAGCAGCGCTTCGAAGTGGGCCTGACCGCCATCACGGACGTGCATGAAGCCGAGGCCGAGCGCGATCAGGCGCTGGCAGACGAGATCAATGCCGAGAACACCCTGGACAACAGCTACGAGAGCCTGCGCGAGCTGACCGGCATCGATCATCGCCAGCTGGACGTGCTCAACACCGAGCGTTTCGCCCCACAGAAGACCCCGTTCAACTCCGACAAGTGGCTGGAGCTGGCCCTGGACAAGAACCTTGAGCTGCACAGCGCCCGCATCGGCAAGGACATCGCCAAGGAGCAGATCGATCTGGCCAAGACGGGCCATGAGCCGACCCTGGATCTGGGCGCCGGCCTCACCGCCGGTTACAACGACTACAAGGACGAGATCCGCAACCCCGAGAGCAACAGCAATCAGGGCAACATCGGTCTGAACTTCAACCTGCCGCTCTACACCGGGGGCGCCACCACCTCCCAGGTCAAGCAGGCCCAGTTCAACTACGTGGCCGCCAGCGAGCAGCTGGAGCGCAGCTTCCGCTCGGTGCAGAGCACAGTGCGTTCTTCCTATAACAACGTGAACGCCAGCATCGGCTCGGTGCGCGCCTACAGCCAGTCCGTCATCTCCGCCGACAGCGCCCTGAAGGCGACCGAGGCCGGTTATGAAGTCGGCACCCGTACCATAGTCGACGTGCTGGACTCCACCCGCAAGCTGTACCAGGCCAAGCAGAAACTCTCCGAGGCCCGTTACAACTACATCCTCAGCATCCTCTCCCTCAAGCAGGCCGCCGGCATACTGGAGCAGAAGGATCTGGAAGACGTGAACCAGGGTCTGATGCCCGCCGCCCAGGTCACCAAGAAGTCCTGAGCCGGATTCACGGCATGAAAAAGGCGACCTTAGGGTCGCCTTTTTGCTGCCTGCTTGCCGCTCGCCAGGGGCGAGTGGTCAGGCACATCCGGCCGAGGCCGGATGTGCTCAGCCGCGCTCGCGTATGGTCTTGATGATCTCGCTGGTGGAGCAACCGTCCTCGAAGTTCAGCACCCGCACCTCGCCGCCGTTGGCGGTCACTTCGGCATAACCGGCGATCTCTTCGGGCTTGTAATCGCCCCCCTTGACCAAGAGGTCTGGCAGGATCTCGGCGATCAGTCGCTGGGGCGTGTCCTCACCGAAGGGCACCACCCAATCCACGGCACCCAGGGCCGCCAGTACCGTCATGCGGCGCTCTGTGGGGTTGACCGGACGGCCCGGCCCCTTGAGGCGGCGCACGGACTCATCGGTGTTGACCGCGACTATCAGGCGATCCCCCAGCTTGCCCGCATTGGCCAGGTAGGAGACGTGGCCCGCATGCAGGATGTCGAAGCAGCCATTGGTCATCACCACCTTCTCGCCGCGCAGGCGGGCGGCCTGCACGGCCACCTTGAGCTGGGCCTCGGACATGACGCCAAAACCGGTCTCCTGCTCGGTGTAGAGGGCGTTGGCCAGCTCCACCGGGCTCACTGTGGAGGTACCCAGCTTGCCCACCACTATGCCGGCGGCTGTGTTGGCCAGGGCGCAGGCCTCGTCCAGACTCATGCCGGCGGCAAGCGACGTCGCCAGGGTGGAGATGACGGTATCGCCGGCACCGGTCACGTCATAGACCTCGTGAGCCTGAGCTGGCAGGTGCAGCTCGGGCTGCCCTTCGCGGATCAGGGTCATGCCGTTCTCGGAACGGGTCACCAGCAGGGCGTCCAGCTCGAAGCGCTTGACCAGCTCCAGCCCCTTGGCAACCAGCTCCTCTTCGCTCTTCACCTTGCCCACCACGGCCTCGAACTCGGACATGTTGGGGGTCAGCAGGGTGGCACCGCGATACTTCTCGAAATCCGTCCCCTTGGGATCCACCAGCACAGGGATGCCGGCGGCGCGGGCGCGGGCAATCATGCCAGGCACGTCGTTCAAGGCGCCCTTGCCGTAGTCGGAGAGGATCATCACGTCGGCCCCCGGCAGCGCCTGCTCCACCTTGCCCATCAGCAGGCTGGCGTCCACGTCGTGGAAGGCCTCTTCGAAATCGAGGCGCAGCAGTTGCTGGTTGCGGGACAGCACCCGCAGCTTGGTGATGGTCGGGTAGTCGGTCAGACGAACGAAATCACAGGCGACCTTGACCCCTGCCATCTGGCCGGCCAGAGCATCGGCAGCCTCATCCTGACCGGTCAGCCCAAGCAACACGGCCTGGGCACCCAGGGCGGCGGAGTTCAGGGCCACGTTGGCGGCGCCACCCGGGCGCTCCTCTATGTGCTCGACCTTGACCACGGGCACCGGCGCCTCGGGGGAGATGCGACCGGTGGGGCCATGCCAATAGCGATCCAACATGACATCGCCAACGACCAGAACGCGGGCTTTCTCAAACTCGGGCAGGGTGATTTTCATCTGTATCGGCTCTCAAAACCTGAAAATTTCAGCGGCCGATTTTATCACACTCTTTTCCAGGACGTGAAAAAAGCACTGCTATGCCCGCCAAGGCGCACCCCGTCTGACCCCTCTGACCAGGTGATGGCGATTCGCACCCGCCCCCGTTTTTCGGATAGAATCCCCAGATTGCGAGTGACAGCCTGTCCACGGGCACCGATCCCCCGTGTCGGCTGGGCTCCCTCCCTTGCCTTTGTGAACAAGAGACTCTTCATGGCCCAAGAACATGCTCCCCGCCTCGAACCCCGTCTGTTCCATCCCCGTTACTGGGGCAGCTGGTTCGGTCTGTGCCTGCTCTGGTTGCTGGTGCTGCTGCCCTGGCGCAGCCAGATGTGGCTGGGTCGCCAGCTCGGCACCCTGGCCCGCAAGCTGTTGAAATCCCGCGTCAAGATTGCTCGTCGCAACCTGGAACTGGCGATGCCCGAGCTCAGCCGGGATCAGCGAGAAGCCCTGCTCAAACAGAACTTCGAGAGCGTGGGCTGCGCCATCTTCGAGGTGGGCATGGCCTGGTTCTGGCCAGACTGGCGGATGCGCCGCCTGATGAAGGTGGAGGGGGAAGAGCATGTCATCGACGCCATCGAAAAGGGTCAGGGCATGCTGCTACTCTCCTGCCACTTCCTGACGCTGGAGCTCAATGCCCGCTGCTTCGGCCTGGTACGGCCCGGGGTCGGCGTCTATCGCCCCAACACCAATCCGGTGCTGGAGTACGCCCAGTACCACGGTCGCTGCGCCTCCAACAAGTACCTGGTGGATCGCATGGACGTGAAGGGGATGATCAAGGCGCTGCGCAACGGCGACGCCCTCTGGTATGCGCCGGATCACGACTACGGCAGCCATGCCAGCGTCTTCGTGCCCTACTTCGCGGTGGAGCAGGCGGCCACCATCACTGGCACCGCCACCCTGGCCAGGGTCAAGAACACAGTCACCCTGCCCTGCTACAACATCCGCACCCAGGAAGGCTACACCCTGCACATAGGGGCGCCACTGGAAGGCTACCCGAGCGGCGACGACCTGGTCGATGCCGCCCGCGCCAACCGCGAGATTGAAGCCGCCGTGCGCAAGGCCCCGGAGCAGTACATGTGGCTGCATCGCCGCTTCAAGACCCGTCCCAACCCGGACGATGCGGGTTTCTACTAAGGCCCCTTCCCAATGAAAAAGCCCTCGCATGCGAGGGCTTTTTTACGGGTCTGCGACCGTGCCTGAATTACTGGCGGATCAGGCGGTAGATGGCGTAACCGGGATGCTTGGCGTCGTCCATCGCCAGGGTGGACTTGTACTCAAGATCCGCACCGGCCAGGGCCTTGGCCTCATCGCTCGGCGAGGAGTAGAGCCGCACGTCAACCCCCACTGGCAGCGCCTTCATGTGCCAGTTGTTGTTGGCCGCCGGGCTGAAGCCCGCCGGATTGGTAGCAGACTGGGACTTGAGGTACTGGGCGATGATCTCCCGCGTCTCGAAGGGATCTTCGTGGACTATATTGCTGCCATCTATGCCCGGGAAGTGACCGCCGCCGCTGGCGCGGTAGTTGTTGGTCACCACGTAGAACTTCTGGGCCGGATCCACCGGCTGGCCGTTGAAGGTGAGGCCGCTGATGCGCTGACCGTCGCTAACCTTGGTGCCTTCCTTGCTGTAACGGGCCGGCTGGGTGATGTCCACCTCGTAGCTCACACCGTCGATCACGTCGAAGTTGTAGGTGGGGAAGCTTTCGTTCACCAGCCACTGCACCTCGCTCTTGCCGGTGTCTATCTGGTTGAACTGACCGGCGCTCATCTCCAGCCACTCCTTGACGGTGGCCCCGTTCACCTCGACCACCTGCAGGGTGTTCGGATAGATGTAGAGATCGGAGACGTTGCGCAGGGAGATGTCACCCTGGGCCACATAGGTGAAGTCATTGATGCCGTTGCGCCCGCCGCGGAAGGGGGCCGCCACCGACAGGATCGGGTAGGGCTCCTTGAGCAGACCGTCTTGTTGCAGCTGCTCGGCGTGCTGACGCTGGGCATCGCTCACCAGCTGCACCGAGGGGTCATCCTGCACCAGGGCGAAGAAGCTGTGGATGGGAGAGGTGATCTTGCCCAGCGGCTCGTCCAGCCACTGGTTGGTGGCGTCGTGATCCGCCTGCACCAGATCCACCACCCGCTGATCCACGGCGCTGCCTTCGCTTGAATCTATCTTGCGCAGGCTGGCCTGGCTCTGCTTCACCTGCCACTTGCCATCCACTTGCTCCAGCTTGAGATCTATGATGCCGAGGTGGTTGCCCCAGTAGCCGGGCATCACGGTCGGAATGCCACTCAGGGTGCCGGCCTGGTTGTCCACCTCGGGCAGGTCCGGGAAGTCGCCGGGGAAGTTCTTGTGGGCGTGACCCAGCATCAGGGCATCTATCCCCTTAACCTTGGCCAGGTGCCAGGCGGAGTTTTCCATCATGGCCTCGTAGCTGTTGGCATTGATGCCGGTGTGGGCGACCACTATCACCAGATCGGCCCCCTTGGCGCGCAGCTCGGGCACATAGTGGTTGGCGGTCTCGACCATGTCGGCCACCACCACCTTGCCTTCCAGATGGCGCTTGTCCCACTGCAGCACCTGGGGCGGCGTCAGACCCAGGATGCCGACCTTGACTGTCTGTGACTGGCCCTTGTCATCCGTCACCTGACGCTCCAGCAGCAGATAAGGGGTGAACTTGTTGCCGCTCCAGTCGATCTGCCCCTTGGCGTCGCGCTTGAAGGCGCCCGCCTCGAACACGTTGGCGTTCACATAGGGGAACTCGGCCCCCGCCAGCACCTTGCCGAGGTAATCCAGGCCGTAGTTGAACTCGTGGTTGCCGAGGTTGCCCGCGTCATACCCCAGCTCGTTCATCGCCTTGAACACCGGATGAGCCTGCTTCTCGAGGTAGCCGGCACCGGACTGCTCGAAGATGTAGTCCGCCAGCGGCGTGCCCTGGATCAGGTCACCGTTGTCGAGCAGCAGGTTGTTGGGGTTTTCGGCGCGGGCGGCGCGGATCAGCAGGGCGGTGCGGGAGAGGCCGAACTTGCGGTCTTCCTTGTTCTGGTAGTAGTCGAACCCCAGCACGTTGGAGTGGATATCAGAGGTCTGGATCAGGCGCAGGGAGACGGTCCCCGGCTGCGCCTTGCTGTCATTTTCATTGCTGCAGGCAGTCAGCAGCACGATGGCGGCGATTGCCCCCAGCTTCATGGAGTTATTCACTGTCTTTTCCCTTTTATTATGAGTAACGCTTTACCAGCGCCGGGAATTTAACAGACGAATATGTCAGCAGATGACACCGGGACTCATTTTTATGAAGCCCGGCACAAAAATAGCCTTATGAGGCCAGCAGAGCCCCGCTTGCCAGCTTGACCGCCAGCACCAGCATTATGATACCGACAACCATATCAATGACTTGCTGCACCCTGCTCCGGGCAAGCCAGGGAGAAAGCGCCGCCGCCCCGAAGGCCAGCCCGTAGAACCACACCAGAGAGGCCAGCATGGCGCCTGCGGCGAAGGCGGGTCTCAGATCCTCGGCAAACTGGCTGCCGAAGGAGCCGAGCAGCATCAGGGTATCCAGGTAGACGTGGGGGTTGAGCAGGGTCACCCCCAGGGTCATGGCGAGCACGCTCTTGACCCCCATCAGCTGGGGAGAGTCCGCCAGGGCCGCCCCCTGCCCGCGCCAGGCACTGCGCAGGGAACGAATGCCAAACCAGCCGAGAAACAGCACGCCGCCCCAGGTCAGCAGCGCCAGGCCGATGGGGCTGGCCGCCAGCAGGTTGGCACCGCCAAACACCCCTATGCCGATCAGCACGAGATCGCACAGGCAGCAGAGGGTCGCCGTCAGCAGATGGTGGTTGCGGTGAATGCCCCGGCTCAGCACGAAGGCATTCTGGGCACCTATGGGGATGATCATGGCAAGGCCGAGGGTAAAGCCCTGCAGTGTGGTCGCGAACATGGACAAACCTTTGTGTGGGAGATCTGGGGGCACTATAAGGGGAGGCGTGAAATCAGAGAAATTCATTCATTTTCTGATGCATTCAAAAAACTGATAAGGCGGGGCGAAAAACGACATCTGGCAGGCTGTCAATTGCAGGATCTGACAATTGTGGCCCCGGAGGCCCGCCCCGAGAATCGCCAAAGTGACGGGATCGGCTTGGGACACTGGGTGATGGCGACAGAGGAGATGCCGAGCGACAGGGCAGCGTCGCCAGGCCGGCATTCACTGCAACAGTCTGGGGAAGTTGGTGACCACCACCTGCTCCAGATTGGGGATCAGGATGCCGCTGCTCACCCCTTTGGCGATGGCCTGATAACGGTTCATGGAGCCGGTCTTGCGGGTGACCTGGTTGAGGTGGTAGTTCACGGTGCGCTCGGTGATCCCGAGAATGCAGGCGATCTCCCCCGATGTCTTCCCTTCGCTGGCCCAGAACAGGCACTCGGTCTCCCTATCCGTCAGGGCCTCCTGGGGATCCTCCTCCCTCATGCTTTGACGCACTATCCGGATCGCCGCCTCGAAGATGTAGTTGGACATCCAGGAGAGGATGGGCGAGGACTCCAGCAGCAGGTCACTGGATGCCCGTTCCCGGGTGATGAACGACAGTATGCCATTCTCCCCTGCCGCCCCGTGCAACGGGAAGGAGATGCCGTTGCGCAACCCGAACTCCGCCGCCAGCCCCATCACGTCCATGCTCCCCTCTTGCAGGAAGCGCGCCTTCTCGTCCAGCCGGTTCCAGTAGATGGGCAGGGTCTGTGTGCGGGCGAGCTGGATGATGGGGTCGCAGGCCAGCATGTTGTTCACCGTGTAGGCCTGCACCCAGGAGTCCGGGCACTGGTTGAACAACACCACCTTGGGCCTTTGCATCGACATGGGCAGGATGAGCGCAAATCGATAGTAATCGTAGCCCATTCCCAGGGTGAAGCGGCCGATCAGCTCGGCCAGCCGGTTTCCATCCGTTACCAGCGTGAAATGTTCCAGATACTCAAGCAGTTGGTCGCGTGTCATAGGCTAGCCTCCCCTGGCCAAGGCCTTGGATTATAGCGCCTAACCATGAAATGGAGAGACATGAATGCTTGTTTTCAAAGGAAAATTGAAAGAACACCCCAGATGGGAGGTCGAAAACGAGCTTTATCGCTTTCGCAAGCGCGTCTTCTCCGATCGGCTCGGTTGGGACGTGGAATCCCACCGGGGTCTGGAGCGGGACAGCTTCGACAAACCCGATACCCACTGGGTGCTGATTGAAGATGAAGAGGGTCTGTGCGGCTGCATCAGGCTGCTCAGTTGCGCCCAGGACTACATGCTGCCCAGCATATTTCCCGGTGCCCTCGCCGGCGAGCGCCCCCCGCGCGGCGCCGATGTCTGGGAGCTGACCCGGCTTGCCATCGATGCCGGCCGCGCTCCCGCGCTCGACAACGGCATCAGCGAGCTGACCTGCGTCATCTTCCGCGAGGTTTATGCCTTCGCCAGGGTACAGGGGATCCGGGAGCTGGTCGCCGTGGTCAGTCTGCCGGTGGAGCGCATCTTCCGCCGCCTCGGCCTGCCCATAGAGCGGCTCGGCCACCGTCAGGCGGTGGATCTGGGGGCCGTGCGCGGAGTCGGGATCCGCTTCCAGCTGGACGAGCGCTTCGAGCGCGCCGTCAACCGTCCCCTGCGGGGGGAGTACGCCCCGGCCGGGGAGCTGCTCGGCATGAGCTGACCCCATAAAAAAGTCCCGGGCTGACACCCGGGACCAAAACTCTCGCTATGGCCCGTTTCCACCCCATGCAAAAACGGACCAAATGAGTATCTTATGAATCTCATTTTATCTCTACTGTCACATCTCACAGTGACAGCCCGGGATGCCCCACGCAGTGCCCGCCGTCGGGCCTGGTTGTTCTCCCGCCCCCGCTCCAGTAGCATCCTTGCTCAATCCCCTTCTCTGATAAGGAATGCTGATGAAGACGCTGGACTACAAGCTGCTGCTGGCACTGGATGCCGTGATGCAGGAGCAGAACTTCGAGCGCGCCGCCCAGCGTCTGCACATCACCCAGTCCGCCATCTCCCAGCGCATCAAGCAGTTGGAGCAGCAGTTTGCCGAGCCGCTGATCATCCGCAGCCAGCCCCTGCAGGCCACGGCCCTCGGGCAGAAGCTGCTGGCCCACTACCGTCAGGTACGCCAGCTGGAGCTGGAGCTGGCGGGCGAACTCTCCCCCGCCGAGCCCCAGGCGCCGATCCGGGTCAGCATAGCCGTCAACGCCGACAGCCTGGCCACCTGGTTCCTGCCCGCCCTGGCCCCCCTGCTGGAACAGCACCCCATAGAGCTGAACCTGCTGGTGGATGACGAGAGCCGCACCCTCGACAAGGTGCGCGAGGGCCAGGCCTTCGGCGCCGTCAGCCTGCAGCCGCAGGCCCTGGCCGGTTGCTGCGTCGACGAGCTCGGCGAGATGCGCTACCTGCTGACCGCCAGCCCCGCCTTCGTCGCCCGCCACTTCCCCCGCGGGCTCACCCCGGCGGCGCTGGCCAAGGCACCGGCGGTCGCCTTCGATCAGCGCGACGACATGCACGTCAGCTTCATGGCCCGTCACTTCGCCCTGGCCCCCGGCGGCTACCCCTGCCACACGGTGCGCTCGTCGGAGGCCTTCGTCGCCATGGCCGAGCAGGGGCTGGCCTGCTGTCTCATTCCCGAGTTGCAGATCCGCCAGCAGCTCGCACAGGGGCTGCTGCTCGATCTCAGCCCGGATCTCCACCTGGTCGAGCGCCTCTACTGGCACCGCTGGGTACTGGAGCGGGGGCTGCACAAGCAGATCTCATTGCGCCTGATCGAGCAGGGTCGCCGGGCACTGCAACCCCGCTGAGCGGGCCATTCACCTTGGCTTTGGAGGGGTAAAAACGTATAGTGCTGGGCGATCCTTCATCAGGTCTCCACCCAGGTTTTCCACTTCAGGTTCCTCACTTATGTTCCAAGACAATCCGCTGCTGGCCCAGCTCAAGCAACAAATCCGCGAAAACATCCCCAAGAAAGAGGGTGTTATTCGCGCCTCCGATCGGGGCTTCGGCTTCCTGGAGGTCGATGAGAAGACCAGCTATTTCGTGCCGCCTCCCTACATGAAGAAGGTGATGCACGGTGACCGGGTGAGCGCCCTGATCCGTACCGAGAAAGAGAAGGAAGTGGCCGAGCCGGATGCCCTGCTGGAGCAGGCCGTGGTTCGCTTCGTCGGCCGCGTCAAGATGTTCCGCGACCGCCTCAACGTGGTGCCTGATCACCCCCTCATCAAGGACGCCATCAAGGCCCGCGCCAAGAAGGGTCTGGACGAGAAGTCCTTCAAGGAAGGGGACTGGGTGGTGGCGACCCTCAAGCGTCACGCCCTGGTGGATGGCAACTTCTCCGCCGAGATCACCCAGCTCATCGCCGACAAGGACGATCACAACGTGCCCTGGTGGGTGGTGCTGGCGCGCCACAACCTGGCCCAGATCGAGCCGGCGGACCTGCCCGAGTGGAACGTCATCGAAGAGGAAGAGCTGCCCCGTCGCGATCTGACCCAGGTGCCCTTCTTCACCATAGATGGCGCCAAGACCAAGGACATGGATGACGCCCTCTCCATCCGCAAACTGGACAACGGCTGGGAGCTGCTGGTCGCCATCGCCGATCCGACCGCCTATGTGGCCGAAGGCAGCGAGCTGGACCAGGAAGCCGCCAAGCGCGCCTTCACCGTCTACATGCCGGGCCGCAATGTGCCCATGATACCGCGCACCCTCTCCGACGAGCTCTGCTCCCTGAAAGAGGGCGAGGAGCGCAACACCCTGTGCGCACGTCTGCTGATCGCCGAGGATGGCCTGCTGCTGGAAGAGACCGAATTCTTCGCCGCCCGCATCGTCTCCCACGCTCGTCTGAACTATGACGACGTCTCCGACTGGGCCGAGCACGGCAAGGCGCTGGACATAGACGCCGGCGTCCTGGCCCAGCTGCCGCTGATGAAGGCCATGACGGAGGCCCGTATCAAGTGGCGTACCGAGCACGCCCTGGTGTTCCCGGACCGTCCCGACTACGACTTCGAGCTGGGTGAGAACGGCGCCGTGCTGGCCATCCATGTGGAGCCACGCCGCATCGCCAACCGGATGATCGAAGAGTCGATGATAGCCGCCAACATCTGCGCCGGTCGCGTGCTGGGCAAGAGCGTCGGCTACGGCATCTTCAACGTCCACACAGGGTTCGATGAAGAGTCCCTCGACGGCGCCATCGATCTGCTGAAAAGTGCCGAGGCCCCGTTCGAGAAGGAAGAGATCGCCAGCCTGACCGGTTTCTGCGCCCTGCGCCGCTGGATCGACAGCCTGGACACCCGCTGGCTGGACGGCAAGATCCGCCGCTTCCAGAGCTATGCCCTGATGTCCGCCGAGCCGGGTGCACACTACGGCCTGGGGCTGGATGCTTACGCCACCTGGACCTCCCCGATCCGCAAGTACGGCGATATGGTCAACCATCGTCTGCTCAAGGCCGTCATCGCCGGCAAGACCCCGGGTGAGCGTCCGAGCCAGGAGCTCACCGAGCACCTGACCGAGTGCCGTCGCCTGCACCGCAGGGTGGAGCGCGACATCGGCGACTGGCTCTATGTCCGTTACCTCCAGGCCGCCGCCGGTACCGATCAGCTGTTCAACGCCGAGATCATCGATGTGATGCGGGCCGGCCTCAAGCTGCGCCTGCAGGAGAACGGCGCCGTGGTCTTCATGCCCGCCCGCCATATCCTGGACAACAAGGACAGGCTGGAGTGCAACTGGGACAACGGTCGCGTCTACCTGGACAAGACCGAAGTGGTCTATGAGCTGGGCCAGATCATCGAGGTGAAGCTGAGCGAGGCGGTGGAAGAGACCCGTTCCCTCATCGCCAAGCCGGCGGTGGCCCTGGTGCCGGGTCCGGCACCGGAAGCACCGGCGGCCGAGAGCACAGCAAGCGAGAGCAGCGAGGCGGCGGCCGACGCGGCCCCCAAGGCGGAATAAGCCCCGCACCCCTGCACGCCAAGAGCCCGCAATATTGCGGGCTTTTTTTATGGGCACGGCAACCTGGGCAGCAGCCTCAGGGGGTGTGGATGGGCTGGGTCGGCCTGTGCTTGTGGCTGTGCCGACACTCCCGTTTTTCGCAGCGGGTATTGGCAGGGGTCGCCAGGGAGGCCAATCAGGGCCTGCCAAAGGAGGCGGGACAGCGCTCAAGTGGCCGAAAGCGCGGGGAGCAAAACTGAAAGTGGGTTACAAAACCACTGATTCATTGATTAGTAGTTGATGATGATGCGAAATCCATCGTCGTCACCCTCTGAATTGCCGTCACTAGGCATGCTCCAATTGGCTACAAATGAAAGATATGTGATAGCAATCACATTGACACGAGGTTTGCGCAAACGACAAAGAGCGATCCGAGTCACATTAAAAAGCCGCTCACGACGGAAAAGATCGAAATGTAGCCAAACTACAGCGCCTGAATGTGATCGGCATCACCATGAAGGGAGGGGGGAGGTCGGGGTATTTGAGAGCTGGGTCACAAGACACCCCGTTTTCAGCCTAATTTGATCACAAGCTGGTAGATTGAAGTTGCTTAGACGACAGGGATGGGGGTTCGGCAAAACCCGTCATCCCGACTACCACTTTCAATCACACAGGCTTAAAACGGGGTCCCGACATGTTATCACCGGATACCAAAGTCAAGATACAGAATTTTGGACGCTTCCTGTCCAATATGGTCATGCCCAACATAGGCGCCTTCATCGCCTGGGGCTTCATTACCGCCCTCTTCATCCCCACCGGCTGGCTTCCAAACGAAACCTTGGCCAAGCTGGTCGGCCCCATGATCACCTACCTGCTGCCGCTGCTCATCGGCTATACCGGCGGCAAGCTGATCGGGGGTGAGCGGGGTGCCGTGGTCGGTGCCATCACCACCATGGGCGTCATAGTGGGGACCGACATTCCCATGTTCATGGGCGCCATGATGGTCGGCCCCCTGGGTGGCTGGGCCATCAAGCGCTTCGACAAGGCGATGGAAGGCCGGGTCAAGAGCGGCTTCGAGATGCTGGTCAACAACTTCTCCGCCGGCATCATCGGCATGCTGTGTGCCATCCTCGCCTTCTTCGTCATAGGTCCCTTCGTCAAGGTGCTCTCCGGCGCCCTGGCCGGTGGCGTCGACTTCCTGGTCGCCCACGGTTTGCTGCCGCTGACTTCCATCTTCGTCGAACCGGCCAAGATCCTCTTCCTCAACAACGCCATCAACCACGGCATCTTCTCGCCGCTGGGGATCCAGCAGGCCACCGAGCAGGGTCGCTCCATCTTCTTCCTGATCGAAGCGAACCCGGGTCCGGGTCTGGGGGTGCTGCTGGCCTACATGGTGTTCGGCCGTGGCGCCGCCAAGCAGTCCGCCGCCGGTGCCTCCATCATTCACTTCTTCGGTGGCATCCACGAGATCTACTTCCCCTACGTGCTGATGAACCCGCGCCTCATCCTGGCGGTGATCGCCGGTGGCATGACAGGGGTCTTCACCCTGACCCTGTTCAATGCCGGTCTGGTCTCCCCTGCCTCCCCGGGCTCCATCTTCGCCGTGCTCTTGATGACGCCGAAAGCCTCCCTCATCGGGGTGCTGCTCTCCATCATCGCCTCCGCCACCGTCTCCTTCCTGGTCGCCGCCGTGTTCGTCCGTGCCCAGCAGCCGGAAGCCGACGAGGCCGATGCCCTGGGTGAAGCCACCCGCAAGATGAAGAGCATGAAGGGTGCCAAACCCGAGACCACTGCGGCCAAGAAGCCGGGTGCCGAGCTGACTGCGGTGCGCAATATCGTGGTCGCCTGCGATGCGGGCATGGGCTCCAGCGCCATGGGCGCCGGCCTGCTGCGCAAGCGGGTGCAGGCCGCCGGGCTCAACATCAGCGTGACCAACCGCGCCATCGATCAGCTCGATGATCAGGTGGACTGGGTCATCACCCACAAGGATCTGACCGAGCGGGCCCGCCGCCATGCGCCTCACGCTCACCATATCTCCCTCTCCAACTTCCTCGACAACGCCCTCTATCAGGAGCTGGTGCAGAACCTCAGCCTGGCCAGGGCCGCCAACGACGACGTGGCCAACCCGCAACTGCTGGTGGCGGCCAACGACGACAGCTACGAGCCGCAGGCTGCCGAGGTCTTCACCCTGAGCCTTCAGGACGTGCACCTGGGCCTCAAGGCCGACAACAAGGAGGCCGCCATCCGGGCTGCCGGCAAGCTGCTGGCGGAGCGGGGCTATGTGGCGCCCGACTACGTCAACGCCATGCTGGAGCGCGAGCAGCTGGTCTCCACCTACCTCGGCGAGTCCATCGCCGTCCCTCACGGCACCATAGCCGCCAAGGAGCACGTGAAGCGTACCGGCATAGTCATCTGCCAGTACCCGGCCGGGGTCGCCTTTGGCGAAGCCGCCGACGAGGTGGCGCGCCTGGTGATCGGCATCGCCGCCCGCAATGACGAACACATGCAGGTCATAACCCGCCTGACCAATGCACTGGATGAACCCGGTCTCATCGACCGGCTGGCCAGCACCCAGGATCCCCAGGAGTTCCTGGATCTGCTGGGGGCCGAACAGGCTGCCTAATCGTCCTTCATCGTCTTTGGTTCAAGAGGTTAATATCATGAAAACATTGCATTTTGGTGCCGGTAACATAGGCCGTGGCTTCATCGGAAAACTGCTGGCGGACGCCAGTCATCAGGTCACCTTCGCCGACGTCAACGAGACCCTGATCGATCAGCTCAATCACCGCCAGGAGTACAAGGTGCACGTGGTGGGCACGGATCAGAAGCTGGACGTGGTGCGCAACGTGGCCGCCGTCAGCTCCGCCGGGCACGAGGTGATCGCCCGCATCATCACCGCCGATCTGGTGACCACGGCGGTCGGCCCCAACATACTGGACAAGATAGCCAGCACCCTGGCCAAGGGGCTGCAGGCTCGCTTCGATGCCGGCAACCTGACACCGCTGAACGTCATCGCCTGCGAGAACATGGTGCGCGGCACCAGCCACCTCAAGCAGGAGGTACTCAAGTACCTGCCGGTCGCGTATCATGCCACCCTCGACAACTGCGTCGGCTTCGTCGACTCGGCGGTGGATCGCATAGTGCCGCCCGCCGCGGCCAACGATGATCCGCTGGAAGTGACGGTGGAGAGTTTCAGCGAGTGGATAGTCGACCAGACCCAGTTCAAGGGGGCGTTGCCCCAGGTGGCGGGCATGGAGCCCACCGACAACCTGATGGCCTTCGTCGAGCGCAAGCTGTTCACCCTCAACACAGGGCACATAGTCACCGCCTACCTCGGCAAGCTGCGGGGCTATCGCACTGTGCGGGAGGCGATCGAGGATCCGCTGATCCGCAGCAAGGTGCGCCGCGCCATGGAGGAGAGCGGGGCCGTGCTGGTGAAACGCTACGGCTTCGATCCGCGCCTGCATGCCGCCTACATAGAGAAGATCCTGTCCCGCTTCGCCAACCCCTATCTGGTGGATGAAATCGACCGGGTCGGCCGTCAGCCGCTGCGCAAGCTGGCGGCGGGGGACAGGCTGGTGAAGCCGCTGCTCGGTACCCTGGAGTACGGCCTGCCAAGCGACCACCTGCAGGAGGGCATAGCGGCGGCGCTGCACTACCACAATGCTGACGATCCCCAGGCGGTGGAGCTGCAGGCCCTGCTGGCGGAACTGGGCCCGGCCAGGACCCTGGCCCGGGTGACCGGGCTGGATGAAGGCAGCGACATCGTCCGTGCCATCGTCGCCCGTTATGACACCTTGAAGTGACCCCATGGGGCGCACTCGCCGGCAGCCCGAGCGCATGGCGAGTGACGCCGCCCCATATGATAAAAACCGGGAGAGAGGCACTCTCTCTCCCAGTCAGCCGGACCTTAAGCACCTATGACCACACACCAGGAAGATGATGTACTGGAGCGACTCAACGAGCAGGATGGCCCTCGCGGCTTCTTTCTCGAGGTCGTGACCATCCTGGAAGAGGCGGTCGACTCCCTGATGCGGCGCGCGTTCCGCCAGGAGGAGTATGCCGTCAAATACGCCATCGAACCCCTGCTCAACCAGAGCGGCCCCCTCGGCCAGCTGGAGGTGCGCCTCAAGCTCATCTTCGCCCTCGGCCTCATCTCCCTCGAGCACTACCAGGATCTCGAGGCCTACCTGAAGATCCGCGATTTTCTGGTGCGCGACCCCAAGGATTATCGCTTCAGCGACAAGCCGATCCGCGACCTGCTAAGCCGCCTGCATGCCATCCATCAGACCAGCATGATGCCGCAGGATCCCCCGGCCAACGAGGAGGACTGGCCCCTCTATCAAATGCAACTCAACCGGCTCGATCAGATGGTGCGCTCCGCACTGGTGCTGGCGGTGACCGACTGCGTCACCGAACTCCACAAAGAGAGCCCCATCTGATCAGGCCAGCCCGCTGAGGTTACTCCCGGGATACCGGCCTCCCCGAGGCCGCCTCTACCGGGTGTCAATTTGCCCTCCTTCCCCGCTACACTACTCCCAACCCCACTACCCACCCGAGGTTGGCATGATTGCACTCTCTCTCGCCGGGATCGCCCTGATCTCCCTGCTCGCCCAGTGGCTCGCCTGGTCACTGCGGGTCCCCGCCATCCTGTTCCTGCTGCTGAGCGGCCTCTTGCTCGGCCCGGTGACAGGGGTACTGGACCCGGATCAACTGCTGGGGGAGCTGCTGTTTCCGCTGGTGTCGCTCTCGGTCGCCATCATCTTGTTTGAAGGGGCGCTGACCCTGCACCTGACCGAGCTCAAGGGGATAGGCAAGGTGGTGCGCAACCTCTGCTCCACCGGCATGCTGGTCAGCTTCGCCGTCATAGGCGCCGCCAGCTACTGGTTGCTGGGGCTGGACTGGCGGGTCGCCATGGTGCTCGGGGCCGTGCTGGTGGTGACAGGGCCGACCGTGGTCGCTCCCATGCTCAGCGTCATTCGGCCGGTGCGGGAGGTGGACAAGATCCTGCGCTGGGAGGGGATAGTCATCGACCCCATCGGTGCCCTGTTTGCGGTATTGGTGTTCGAGGCGGTGCGCCTTGGCAGCCAGGGGAATCTCATCGATCACACCCTGCTGGCCCTGGCCAAGACGGTGGGGGTGGGTTCGCTGATCGGGGTGGCTGCCGGCTGGATCACCACACTGATCATGCGCAAGGACTGGTTGCCGGTCAGCCTGCACAAGTTCGGGGTGCTGGCCCTGGTGCTGGTCACCTTCACCCTCTCGGACTGGCTCAGCCACGAGTCCGGTCTGCTGGCGGTGACGGTGTTCGGCATCTGGCTCGCCAACCAGGAGGGACTGGATCTGGAGGAGGTGCTGGCATTCAAGGAGGATCTGGCGGTCATCCTCATCTCTTCCCTCTTCATACTGCTGGCGGCCCGACTCGATCTGGCGCAGCTCTGGCAGCTCGGCCCCATGGTGCTGGTGCTGCTGTGCGTGGTGCAGTTCGTGGCCCGTCCGCTCTGCATCCTGGTCTCGACCCTGGGATCGGATCTCCCCTGGCGCGCCCGGGCCCTGCTCGCCTGGATAGCCCCCCGCGGCATAGTGGCGGCGGCGGTCAGCGCCTCCTTCGCCATCAGCATGTACGAGGCCGGAATTGAAGATGCCGACAAGCTGGTGCCCCTGGTGTTTGCCGTCATCATCTTCACAGTGGTGTTGCAGAGCCTGACGGCGACCCCTCTGGCCAGGCTGCTCGGCATGCGCCAGCCCGCTCCCGATACTTGGCTGCTGATCGGCGCCAACTCGGTGGCCCGCGCCATAGGCCGGGCGCTGGCGGATCAGGGCATACCCGTCCATCTCTCCGATCCGGCCTGGGAGCATTGCAAGCTGGCCCGCATGAGCGGCCTGCCCTGCTACTTCGGCAACCCGCAGTCGGAACACGCCGAGCTGCACCTGCCCCTCACCAGCATACACACGGTGCTGGCCCTTTCCCCCAACCGTCACAACAACGCCCTGGGGGTGCTGCACTTTGCCCACCTGTACGGGGAGGAAAAAGTCCACTCCCTGCGCTCCAGCGAGCAGCACGGCAAGGCGAACCGGGAGAGCGCCACCTTCCGCGCACGCCAGGATCTGTTCGGGCCCGAGATGAATTTCGCCCGCCTGAGCGGCCTGCTGAGCCGAGGCGGCCAGATCAAGGCGACCCGCCTGAGCGAGGCCTTCGACTGGACCCAATATCAGGATGCCAATCCCGGTTCCATTCCCCTGTTCATCGTCGATGCCAGGGGAAAACCCCGGGTCGTCACAGGCCCGGTGGCGCCGCTGGCCGGGGAGCAGCTGATCGCCCTGCAGCCACCACGGGAGCCCCAGGCGGCTTGATCCGCCGCCATCCGGCGATCCGGGCCTGCGACCGCCGCGGGCGACTAGACTTGAGGGTGGCGCCATGAGTCACAGGAGGATGTCATGACAGTCAGCGAATTGCGTGCGCTTCACCAGCAGCACAGATTCAGGGAGGCGGAGATCATGCATGACATCATCTCCCCCGGCTGGGTAGTGGAGTTTCGGGGTCAGGACGGCCATCTCTATATGATGACGGACACCCTGGGTTGCCCGATGAGTTTCTCCTCGACCGAAGAGGCTCGCGACCATATCCACCTGGTAGCCGATTGCCCCATCCAGGTCGAGCACCTCTATCGCTTCTTCGAGCGTTGAGACCGATGCCAGCAAAAAGGCTCCCAAGGGAGCCTTTTCTCATTCCGGCTGCAGTGGCTCGGCTTCCTTGCCCTCCAGCCGCCTGACCGGCTTTTGCAGGATCAGGTTGGCCGGGTAGGTCACCAGATCGCCGTTGTCATCCCGTACCCGCAGGTAGAACAGGCCTATCTCGGTGATGACGCCGGTGACTGAGTCATCCTTGTCGAGGATGCGGATCCGGTCGCCGATCTTGTAGGGGAAGGCGAAGAAGATGGTGATGCTGGCGGTGATGTTGGAGAGGATCGACCATTGCGCCACCATGGCGACGCCGAGCACGGCAAAGAAGGAGGAGGCGAGCACCACCAGCCGGGAGAAGTCGAGCCCCCACACCCCCGCCAGGATCAGCAGGGTCGCGCAGCCGAGCAGGAAGTGGAACACATGCTCCACATAGAGCACCCGGTTTTCGCTCACCTGTCGGCTCTGTCCTAGCGCCATCAGGCTCTTGTGAATGAGGCCGCGGATCAGGGTGTGTCCCAGCAACAGCAGCAGGGTCACACCAAAGGATTCCCATGTCGTCATGCGCGCTCCTTACCACCAGCGTCGATATTTGAGCCAGATCGCCAGCCCGGTCGCCAGCCCCACCAGAGATCCGCAGAAGATCCAGAAGGCGGTCGGGCTCTCGGCCCCGGGGATGCCACCCAGGTTGATGCCAAACAGGCCGGTCAGGAAGCTGGCGGGCAGGAACATCAGCGCCATCACCGACATCTGGTAGGCACGGCGGTTGGTGGCCTCCGCCGTCAGGTTGTTGATCTCGTCCGCCAGCACGGCGGAGCGAGCCACCCCGGCGTCCAGATCGTCCAGCCAGCGGCGCAGTCGATCGGCGATATCGAGCAGGCGCCGACGGTCATCCTCATCCAGCCAGGTGAGCTTCTCGTTGGCGAGGCGCGCCACCAGATCCCGCTGGGGAGAGAGGTAACGGCGGATCATGATGAGCTGCTTGCGGATCCGCGCCAGTCGGCCGGTGGCGGGCAGCTCACGCATCAGCACTATCTCTTCCAGCTCCAGGATCTGATCGTGCAGCTCCTCGACAAACTCCCCCGCCCTGTCGGTAAGGGCATCGCAGATCTCCACCAGCCAGTCGGCGGTAGAGATGGCGCCGCCCCCCAGCGCCAACTGCTGGAAGACATCTTTTTCCGACAGCAGGGAGCGACGGCGACTGCTGAGAATGAAATCCGGGGTGATGTAGATGCGCAGCGCCACCATCTCTTCGGGCCTGTGATCCTTGTTGTGATTGATGCCACGCAGGATCAGCAACACAGTCTCCCCCATCCGCACCAGCTTGGGCCTGTTGCTCTGGCCGAGCAGGGATTCGCGCGCGGCGTCATTGAGCAAGGGGGTCTGCAACAGCCAGCGGGCCGCCTCCGGATTGCCGTAATCCAGATGCACCCAGCTGGGCTGGGCTGCCGGGATCTCGCTGCCTGTGGCAAGCGGGGTCATGCCCCCCTTGCCATCCAGGGTCAGACCATAAATTACGTCACTGGGCACCCGATCCATCTCGTCTCCTTCTCGTTCATGCTCAGGCCCCAGCTTACACGAAAGCGGGGACCGACTCAGCCCCGCACCGGGAAGGGTGCGCCTGTGCTACCATGCCCGCTCTCGTTTTATGCCCGTTTCAACTACAGGAAACCATGCCATGCCCATCTGGGTCGATGCCGATGCCTGCCCCATTCCGGTCAAGGAGATCCTCTACCGCGCCGCCCACCGCGCCCAGGTCGTCACCACGCTAGTGGCCAATCAGGGGCTGCGGGTCCCCCCCTCCCCCTTCATCAAGACCCAGCAGGTGGAGAAGGGATTCGATGTGGCGGATCATGTCATTGCCCAGCAGGTTCAGCCCGGCGATCTGGTGATCACCGGCGACATCCCCCTCGCCTCCTGGGTGATCGATGCCGGCGGCGAGGCGCTCAATCCCCGCGGCGAGATCTACACCCGCGAGACCATCCAGGCCCGGCTCGGCATGCGCAATTTCATGGAGGAGCTGCGCTCGGCCGGGGTACAGACCGGCGGCCCGGCCCCCTTCAACGCCGCCGACAAGCAGCGCTTCGCCAATGCCCTCGACAAATGGCTGCTCAAAGGCAAGCTGACCTGAGTCATCACAACGGGGGCAAGGCTCATGACCTGGCTGATGATGAGCCCCCGACCCCCAGATGGCTGATAGCTCACCGCTTGCCGGCCCATATTTTCCCATCACCTGGCGCCATTCTTGACCCGCAGACGGCGCCCACCCACTCCCCGTGCCAGCCCCGCCCATAAGATCCATTTTGGATATAACTTTTTGTGCCGATTTCGTCAAAAAACCATATTTTTAATTCTATCATTACCGGTTGAATTATCAGTGTCGCTATCCTAGACATATTAAAACATCACAAATAATATTCTTGTCATTATGGATGATGCCAATTAATCCATGTCTAAAAGGATGCTTTAAATAACTACCAAATATTGAGCATGCCTGATCGATAAAAATAAAACCCAATCATAACAACACCTTTTGTGATTTCATTATCCATTCAACATTGAGGCGGCCATAGCTGCAGGATTCGCTGTTCCCATACAGAAGTACCGGGATGATCTTCACTTCATATTAAGCACAGGGATTGAAGGGGAATATCAATGAGCAAGCCAATGAATGTATTTCTTTCACTGCTTTTCACTCTTTTCTTATTCAGTTGCGGTGGGGGAGGTGGCGGAGGAGAGGATAACCCGACCAATCCGGCGCCCGTCACCAAGTCACTGACCCGAATCGACATATCAGCCGACACCGCGGGTAACAAGGCGCGGGCCGAAGCCAACCCCAGCACCCCGCTCGGGATCAGCACCCAATACCTGGCCATCGCGACCTACAGCGACAACAGCACGGCCGACATCACGGAGCAGGCAAGCTGGAGCAGCTCGGACACCAGTGTCGCGACCGTAGATGACAAGGGCCTGGTCACCCCCCTCAAGATGAGCGCCACGAAGATTACGGCAAGCTATCAGGGGATCACCAGCAACAGGTCTGAATTGACCATTACAGACGCCATCGCGACCAAGGTCACCATTATTCCCCCCACCGCCAGACTGGCCAAGGGACTGTCACTGCAACTGCAAGCCATCGCCACCTTATCCGATGATACGACCAGGGATGTCTCGACCCAGGCTACCTGGCAGAGCAACAAGCCGGCCGTGCTGAAAGTCGATGCCAAAGGCAAGCTGAGCGCCCTCGCTCTGGGCGATGCCATCGTCAGTGCGACTGTCCAGGGCGTCACCGGCCAGACCCGCATCTTTGCGGTCAACCTGACAGTCAGCAAAATCCAGGTCACTCCGGCCAACCTGCAACTGGCCATAGGCACCAAAGCCCGATTGACTGCCATCGCCACCTTCAATGACAAGAGCGTACAGGATGTGACTACTCAAGTGGCCTGGCTGAGCAGCAACACCGCCGTCGCTACCGTCGATGGGAGCGGTCTGGTCAGCGGCATCGCCGCAGGGTCCACCACACTCTCAGCCAGCGTGCTAGGAGTCACGGGCAGCACCAGCATCCAGATCACCAATACCACTCTCAAGACCCTGCAAGTGATCCCTGCCGCAAGCACCATAGCCCTTGGCACCCGTACCCAGTTGCAGGCCATCGCCACCTTCACAAACAACTCCACCCAGAATGTCTCTGGCCTGGTGCAATGGAAGAGTAGCGACGCCACTGTCGCGAACGTCAACAGTCAGGGGTTGGTGACTGGCAACCGCATAGGCCAGGTCACCATCAGTGCGACCTACGGCGCCATCAGCCGCAGTGCCACCCTGACCGTCACCAATGCCATGACGACTGCCATCCAGATCACCCCCGCAGCCAGCTCGCTTCCCAAAGGGACCAGGCAGCAATTCCAGGCCATAGCCACCTTCAGTGACAGCTCATCACAGGATGTTACCGGCCAGGTCGACTGGGACAGCTCGAATATCAGCATCGCCACCGTAGATCTGGAGGGCGAGGTGACGGCCGTCACCGAAGGGAATACCATCATCTCTGCCCGCTTCCAGAATGTTGTCAGCAACCCGGTCGTGCTGGAGGTCACCGATGCCACCCTGGAAACGGGAGGGCTCACCATCACGGTACCACCCATGACCCTGGCCGCCGGCCTGACAGGGCAGCTTGCCGCCAGCGGCACCTACAGCGACGGCACCATCCGGGATGTCACCCACGACGTTCACTGGAGCAGCAGTGATCCCGGCATCGCCACCGTCAGCCTGACCGGCCTGGTCACTGCCGTTGCCCCAGGCACGGCCACCCTCACCGGTACCCTGGATGGCCAAAGCGCCACGCTTCTGGTCACAGTCACCAACGCCACTCTCAAACCGAATGGGCTCACCATCACAGTACCTCCCCTGACCCTGGCTGCGGGACTGAGCAGTCAGCTGACAGCCAGCGGAGCCTACAGCGATGGTACCAGTACGGACGTCACGGCCAGTGTCCAGTGGAGCAGCAGTGATCCCGCCATCGCCACCGTCAGCCTGACCGGTCTGGTCACCGCTGTCGCCCCCGGCAGCGCCACCATCACCGGCATCCTGGACGGCCAGAGTGCAACCATCCAGGTCACCGTCACCAACGTCACCCTCAATGCCGGTGGACTCACCATCACGGTACCGCCCATGACACTGGCTGCCGGCCTCACCGGCCAGCTTGCCGCCAACGGGGCCTTCAGCGACGGCACGACAATCGATGTCACCGCCAGCGTCCAATGGAGCAGCGATAACCCTGCCGTTGCGAATGTCAGCCAGAGCGGGCTGGTTACCGCCGTCGCCCCGGGCATAGCCATCATCACGGGCACCCTGGATGGTCAGAGTGCAACCCTGCTGGTCACAGTTACCGATGCCACGCTCAACACCGGCAGCCTGACCATCACTGTGCCGCCATTGACTCTGGCTGCGGGCCTGACGGGTCAGTTGACCGCCAGCGGGACCTATAGCGACGGCACCACCAGAAACGTCACTGCCGATGTCAGCTGGGTGAGCGATACCCCCTCCGTTGCCACCGTGGGTCTGCACACCGGACTGGTCACCGCCGTCATCCCGGGCACAGCCACCATCACCGGCACCCTGGACGGTCAGAGTGCGACCATCCTGGTCACCGTCACCAACGCCACCCTCAATACTGGCGGGCTCACCATCACAGTCCCCCCCATGACCCTGGCCGCAGGCCTGACGGGGCAACTGGCCGCCAGTGGCAGCTATAGCGATGGCAGCACCACTGATGTCACCACCGATGTCAGTTGGTCCAGCAGTGACACCGCCGTTGCCACCGTAGGCCTGCATACCGGTCTGGTCACCGCCGTTGCTCCGGGCACCGCCATTCTCACCGGTATCCTGGACGGTCAGAGTGCCACCTTGCAGGTCACGGTCACCAGCGCCACGCTGAATCTGGGTGGACTCAGCATCACTGTTCCGCCACTGACTCTGGCTGCAGGCCTGACCGGACAGCTAGGCGCCAGCGGCAGTTACAGCGATGGCAGCACCCTCGATGTCACCACAGATGTCAGCTGGTCCAGCAGTGACACCGCCATTGCCACCGTAGGTCTGCATACGGGTCTGGTCACCGCCGTTGCCCCAGGCACTGCCATCCTCACCGGCACCCTGGACGGCCAAAGTGCCACCCTGCTGGTCACCGTCACCCAAGCCGTGCTCAACCCGAATGGCCTCACCATTACGGTGCCACCGCTGACCCTGGCCGCCGGTCTGACCGGCCAACTCGCCGCCACTGGCAGTTACAGTGATGGCACCAGCGTGGATGTCACGGCAGATGTCACTTGGACCAGCAACAATCCGATTGTCGCCGCCGTTGGCCTCAACACAGGCTTGGTGAACGCAGTACTGCCGGGGACGGCCATCATCACTGCGACCCTGAATGGCCAAAGCACTACGCTGGTCGTGACTGTGTCCAATGCTGTTGTCACCAGCGTGATGATTGAACCCATCAGCTCGCTGGCAGCTGGCACGACGGCACAATTCAAGGCCACGGCGACACTCAGCAACCTGGCGACGCTGGATGTGACGGCTCAAGCCAACTGGCAGAGCAGTGACCCAGGGATCATCACAGTCACGTCGGCTGGCATGGCTACTGGGGTCGCACCAGGGAGTGCCACCGTCAGCGTCGACGTCCAGGGTTTTGTCGCCAGCCAGTCGGTGACCGTCAACAATGCGGTGTTGACCAGCCTGGTGGTCAGCTCCACCAGCGACCTTAATGTGCTGAACCTGGCAAGAACCATCACCTTCACTGCCACTGGGCACTATTCGGATGGCAGCACCCAGAATGTGGCCAACAGCGTGATATGGCGCATGAACGGCGGTCTGCTGACACTGGGACTGGGCAACACCTACGTGCTGGTTGCGCTCATCGGCGACACCAACTTCCAGGCAGAATTGAATGGCGTCTCCAGCAACATCCTGATTTACCCAGGCCTGTTGTGACGAGACTGAATCTCTGGCAAACAAAAAGGGTCCCTCGGGACCCTTTTTACTGCCATATGGGTAATGACTAGATCATCACACCGGCGATCACGGCGGAGAGCAGGCTCACCAGGGTGGAGCCGTACACCAGCTTCAGGCCGAAGCGGGAGACCATGTTGCCCTTCTCTTCGTTCAGCGCCTTCACCGCACCGGCGATGATGCCGATGGAGCTGAAGTTGGCGAACGACACCATGAAGATGGAGAGGATGCCGACGGTGCGGGGCGAGAGATCGGCGGCAATCTTGCCCAGATCCATCATGGCCACGAACTCGTTGGTCACCAGCTTGGTCGCCATGATGGAGCCAGCTTGCAGCGCCTCACCGCCCGGGATGCCGAGGATCCAGGCGATGGGGTAGAAGAGGTAGCCCATGACGTACTGGAAGTTGACGCCAAACGCCATCTCGAACAGGTAGTTGACCAGGGCGATCAGGGCGATGAAGCCCACCAGCATGGCGGCCACTATCACGGCAACGGAGAAACCGGCCATGATGTACTCCCCCAGCATCTCGAAGAAGTTCTCTTTCTTCGGAGTGTGGTGCTCGTCACCCTCGGCGATGGCCTTCAGGTCGGTGACCGAGTTGTCCGGCTCGTACGGGTTGATGAGCGACAGCACTATGAAGGTGCTGAACATGTTGAGCACCAGCGCGGCCACCACGTAACGCGGTTCGATCAGCTGCATGTAGGCACCGACGATGGACATGGAGACGGTGGACATGGCCGTCGCCGCCAGGGTGTACATCTGCTTCTCGTTCAGGTGCGGCAAGGTGTTCTTGAGCGCGATGAAGTTCTCGGACTGGCCGACGATCATGGAGCTGATGGCGTTGAAAGACTCCAGCTTGCCCATGCCGTTGATCTTGGCCAGCACTGTGCCTATGCCACGAATGACGATAGGCAGCAGGCGGATGTACTGCAGTATGCCGATCAGCACAGAGATGAAGACGATGGGCATCAGCACCATCAGGAAGAAGGAGAAGGCCCCTTCGTTGACCAGGCCACCGAACACGAAGTCGGTCCCCTGCTTGGCAAACTCCATCAGCTTGGTGAAGCCGGCGGCGAAGCCACCCACGACTGCCAGGCCCACTTCGGAGTTCAGCATGAACCAGGCCAGCGCCAGTTCCACCACCAACAGCTGCCCGATATAGCGCAGCTTGATCTGTTTCCAGTTGCGGCGGTTTGCCAGCAACGCCAACGCGAGGACCATCACGAGTCCAAGCACAAAGTGAACGTATTCCATACCTGTAGCACCTGAATGAATTGTTATTTTTGACCGGCGCCATCATAAAGAATCGTATATTTAAAAATCAGATAGCCATCACAATCTGGCTCAATAATATGTATGCGAGATAATACAAACGTTTTTAAATTAATTAACCATTAACGGTATATTAATCGTGCAACATCAAGTTAAAATAACCTTATAAAACATGTCGATAGGAATATTCTGATTGCGCTGACAGCGCCAATGGATATTCCAGTATCATTTTCGCAACACTCCTTCCCATGCACGGAACCTATTTCATCCAGGAAATTTAATCAACCAGAATGGAAAACGTTTACCCCTGATAAATAATTAGCGAACGACCGCAAACATTCACCAGGTGCCACCCCGGTTGCACCTCTCTGTCGCCATGGGGACAGATGAACCCGCCCTGAGGTTGTACGGGCTTAAGCGTTCAAAAATCCGCCACATCCAGTGCCACATTCTGGTATGATGCGCGGCCTTAGCGCTCGCGCATCCCCGTTTTCTCCGAAATAGAGTCCTTTTGTGAACAACAGCGAATTTAGCAGCCTCAATCTCTCCCCCGCCCTGCAAGAGAACCTCACCAGCCTGGGTTACCTGCAGATGACCCCGATCCAGGCCCAGAGCCTGCCCCTGGTACTCGAAGGCAAAGACCTGATTGCCAAGGCCAAAACCGGCAGCGGCAAGACTGCCGCCTTCGCCTTGGGCCTGCTCTCCCGCCTCAACGTCAACCGTGTCGACGTACAGGCCCTGGTGCTCTGTCCGACCCGCGAGCTGGCGGATCAGGTGGCTCAGGAGATCCGTCGTCTGGCCCGCGCCCTGCCGAACGTCAAGCTGGTGACCCTGTGTGGCGGTACCCCGACCGCACCTCAGTCCGCCACCCTGAGCTTCGGCGCCCACATCGCCGTCGGCACCCCGGGTCGCATTCTCAAGCATCTGGAGCAGGGTACCCTGGAGCTCTCCAGCCTGGAGACACTGGTGCTGGACGAGGCGGATCGCATGCTGGACATGGGCTTTGGCGAAGACATCAACCGCGTCATCAGCTATGCCCCCGAGCGCCGTCAGACCCTGCTGTTCTCCGCCACCTATCCGGAGGGGATAGCCCAGATGAGCCGCGGTGTGCAGCGCAACCCGGTCGAGGTGAGCGTGGAGTCCCTGCACGAGGGCAGCGCCATCGAACAGAAGCTGTATGAAGTGCCCGCCGGTCAGCGCCTCGACGCCCTCACCTGGCTGCTCAGCCACTATCAGCCGAGCTCCTGCGTGGTGTTCTGCAACACCAAGCGCGCCTGCAACGACGTGGCCGATCACCTGGCCGCCAAGGGCTTCTCGGCCCTGGCGCTGAACGGCGATCTGGAGCAGCGGGAGCGGGATCAGGTGCTGGTGCGCTTTGCCAACGGCAGTGCCACCATACTGGTCGCGACCGACGTAGCGGCCCGGGGCCTCGACATCAAGGAGCTGGGCGCCGTCATCAACTACGAGCTGACCTATGACCCTGAAGTGCATGTGCACCGCATCGGTCGTACCGGTCGTGCCGGCCAGCAGGGCCTGGCCCTGAGCCTCTATCAGCCGAACGAAGCCCAGCGCGTCAACCTGATCGAGGAGTACCAGCAGGCGCCGATGCCGCTGGGGGATCTCGACACCATTGGCCGCGACATCAAGCCGATCGCCCCGCAGATGGTGACCCTCTCCATCGATGCGGGTCGCAAGACCAAGGTGCGGGCCGGTGACATCCTGGGCGCCCTGACCGGCGAAGGCGGCATTGCTGGCGCCGATGTGGGCAAGATCCAGATCTCCGAGCAGTACTCCTACGTGGCGGTCAAGCGTCAGGTGGCGAGCGCCGCCCTCAAGCGGCTGCAGGAAGGCAAGATCAAGGGGCGCACCTACCGCGCCCGCAAACTGGGCTAAGGTTCTTCACAAGCCCTTAGCCAGACCACAGGCGCCTGACAGGCGCCTGTTTCATATATTTCGATGCCGCCATGCGGCAAGACAGGCACCATGACCCAAGCAATCCAAACCGATGTGAGCTGCCAGAACTGCGAAGCCTGCTGCTGCCGCCTCGAAGTGATGCTCTTTACCGATACCGGCGTGCCGGATCGCTATGTGCTCGATCGGGAAGGGGAGATCCCCGTGATGCGCCGGCTGGAAGATGGCTGGTGTGCGGCCCTCGACCGCAACACCATGATGTGCCGCATCTACGAGGTGCGGCCGCTGATCTGCCGCGAGTTCGAGATGGGCGAGCCCGACTGCGTCGACGAGCGGGACAAGTGGTTTATCAAGCTGAGTTGACCAAGGGGTAGCAAGCCGCGCTGGGCTGCCCTATCAACGATGTGCAACTTCTACGAGGTGCGGCCGCTGATCTGCCGCGAGTTCGAGATGGGTGAGCCCGACTGTGTCGACAAGCGGGACAAGTGGTTTATCAAGCTGGAATGAGACGGGCAGACAAGACGGCCCCGGGCTGCCGGGTCAACTCACCGATGTGACGTCGCTGCCGAGCTGCTCCCCCAACCAGCGGATGGCCGCCGCCTCCTGCTCGAAGTAGCGCACCATACTAAACGGCAACTCACTGAAGACCTGATCCGCCAGATAGCGTTTGAACCCGCCCACCACCACGACCGCGAGAAAGGCGCAGCCATTGGCGGCGCACCAGCCAAACTGCCGACGAAAACGCGCCAGCACCTCGGGACCGGCGGCCTCGAACTCGGTCGCCACCTCGACAATACCCCAGGGAGCATCGCGCAATCCTGCGATCTGCTGGCTGAAGGCAGCCTCATAGGCCATGGCGCCCGCCAGATTGAAGGGGCCGCTCGGGCGGCAAATCAGCACCTGCCCCTGTCGCTGCATTTCGAAATGGCCGTGTGGTTGCAAGTGCACGTCCCCCTCCTCCCCTGAATTCTTCGCCGCGCCGACGCCGCCTGATGTTGCAACAAGGTAAGGATTTATATGCAAAAAGTCCATCGAGCCAAGGCCATCACCGACAGACATCGACGCCAAATGGCACAGTTTCTGTGCGCAACGAAGTGAAGACGGAGCCAGCATGTTCTGTTGCAGTTAATAAAACGTTGCTGCTATCATCCGCGCCAACCAAACATTCCACCAACTGAAACCTTTAGCCTGGGCGCAAGGATCAAAGATGAAGAATCAAGACGCGAGTTATTACCAAAGGATCTGGCGCTGGCATTTCTATGCCGGTCTCTTCGTCGCCCCCTTTCTGATCCTGCTCTCCCTCACCGGCATCCTGTACCTGTACAAGCCCCAGCTCGACAACCTGCTCTACCCCGAGCTGATGAAGGTGGCCCCCGCCACCCAGGCCTTGAGCGCCGATCAACTGCTGGCCAAGGCGAAGATCGCCATGCCAGATGCCAGCCTGCGCAAATACCTGCCCCCCGTGGCCACCGACGCGAGCGCCCAGCTCATCGTCAATCAGGGTGAGCGCGAGCTGACCCTCTTCATGGATCCCGCCAGCGGCGCCCTGCTCGGCACCATGGACAACAAGTGGAACCTGCAGGCGGTGGCCCGTGCCCTGCATGCGGAGCTGCTGCTCGGCACCACAGGGGATCGGCTGATCGAACTGGCCGCCGGCTGGGGCATAGTGCTGCTCGTCAGCGGGCTCTACCTGTGGTGGCCGCGCAAGGGACCCGGCGTAGGGGGCATCCTCTGGCCCAGAATGAACCAGCGTGGACGCCTCTGGTGGCGCGATCTGCACGCCGTGGTCGGCTTCTGGGGGGCGGGTTTCCTGCTGCTGCTGCTCTTGAGCGGCATGACCTGGACTGGCTTCTGGGGCGATCAGTTCGCCAACGTCTGGAACCGTTTCCCGGCCGCCATGTGGAATGAGGTGCCCAAATCCGCCCCTCTCGCCCGCACCCTCAACCATGCCCATGAACAGACTGTGCCCTGGGCCGTCGAGAACACCCCCATGCCGAGCTCGCAGCCGGCGCCGGAAAGCCATGATCACAGCGCCATGAACCATGGCGGGGAACACGACGGCATGGTCATGGCCAGCCACCGCATCCCCCTGCAACGGGTAGTGGAGATCGCCAATGATCGTAAGGTTCACCCGGGTTACAGCATCACGCCGCCGGTCGGTGACACAGGCGTCTACACCATAGCCTTGTTCGCCGATGATCCGCGCAACGACGCCACCCTGCACATCGATCAATACAGCGGCAAGGTGCTGGCCGACGTGCGCTGGCAGGATTACGGCCCGGTCGCCAAGACGGTGGAAACCGGCGTCATGCTGCACATGGGCAAGATCTACGGCTGGCCCCACCAGCTGGTCATGCTGATCATCTGCCTGATGGTGCTGGCAAGCTCGGTGAGCGGGCTCTGGATCTGGTGGAGCCGCCGTCCCCAGGGCCGGCTCGCCGCCCCGCCCCTGCCTGCCAAGTTGCCTCCCATGGGCGGCGCCATCGCCGTGCTGGTGCTGCTCGGGATCTGCTTTCCCCTGGTGGGCGCCTCCATGCTGGTCATCTGGCTGCTGGACTGCCTCTTCTTCTCCCGCCGGACGGCCGTGGCACCCGCCAGCTGAGGCCACACGGCGGCGATGGCTGCAAACAATAAACAAGAAGGGCTCCTCATCAGGAGCCCTTCTTGTTTCATCCCAGCCCTATTTCATGGCCTCGACCAGCGCGATGATCTTGCGCGCCTTCTCGAAGTGGTCGAGTCTCTGGGTCTGGATCCACCAGGTCGCCGCCTCCATCAGCAGCTCGGGATCGTCGTTCCTGTTGGCGAAAAAGGCATAGAAGGAGACGCCCACCCCCTCCCCCTTCTGGCCGATCTTCTGGTGGCAGACCTGGATGATTTTCTGTTTGAGTGATTCCCGCATCTGTCATGTTTCCTTAAGCCCGGGTCAGGGCGAACCCCTCTTCCAGCGCCTCCAGAGGCAGGTAGCGACCGATCACCACCAGCCGCGAGCAGGGCACCTCGTCACCCCAGGGAGAGCCGTAATCGAACCCCGCCACCCTGTGCACCCCCTGCACTATCAGCCGGCGCGGCTCCCCGGCGATGGCCAGCACCCCCTTGTAGCGCAACATGTCGTTGCCATGCTGCTCTATGCACTGCTCCATGAAGGCCCCTATCTTCTTCAAGTCCAGCTCGCCCCCCTCGAACAGGTGGGCCGAGATGACATCCTGCCAGGAGCGGGGCCGGGCCGAGAGGGGCGCAAACGCCTCGACGCCCTGACCGCCCCCACGCACTATCTTGATGCCTTGGCTTAGGCTCAGCTCGTCGCTGAGGGCGAAGGCATCCAGATCGAGCCAGAGCCCGGCCGGGCACTCCCCCTGCACTATGTCAATGATCTGCGCCTTGGGGTTGATGCCCTGGACTCGCGCTATGGCCGCCTCCCGGGTCGCCCCGTCCACCCTATCCGTCTTGGTGAGCAGTATGCGGTCGGCAAAGCCGAGCTGGGACGCCGCCACCGGATGCTCATCCAGCTGACGACCTATGTGTTCACAGTCGGCCAGGGTGATGACGGCATCCAGGCGCAGGGCATCCCGCAGCGTTTCTTCAACAAAGAAGGTCTGGATGATGGGGGCGGGATCGGCGAGCCCCGTGGTCTCGACGATCAGCCGCTCGAACTGCAACTCCCCCGTCGCCCGCCGGGCCAGCAGATCACTCAGGGCGGCCCGAAATTCCCCCCGCACGCTGCAGCAGACGCAGCCGTTGCTGAGCTCCACCACGCTGACCCCCGAGCCTCCCTCCAGCAGGGCACCGTCGATATTGGCGGCGCCGAATTCGTTCTCGAGGATGGCCACGGAGGCATCGCCATGGTGGCGCAGGAAGTGATTGAGCAAGGTGGTCTTGCCGGCGCCGAGAAAACCGGTCAGCAGAGTGACCGCTACAGCTTGTGTCATGTTGGACATCCTGTGAGGTGGGGATCGTATATCTAGCCGAAACCGAGAAAACCGTTCAAGCAAGGGTGACCGCTACAGCCTGGGTCATGATGAAAGTCCTGTGGTGAGGGAATTCGTCGCAGTGCCCGTCATCGGAACCCCTCCAACAACAGGGTGCAAAAACCGCCTGTGCCCGGGCGGGGGCACAACGCGAAAGGATTAACAGCAGCGCCCGCCATTCTTGCCGCCGTAGCGGGCATCCTGGCGTTCGCGAAAGAACTCGTCGTGGCTCATGGGGGTCTGCTCCGGGTGGGTCAGCCGCATGTGCTGCACATAGTTGTCGTAGTCGGGCACGCCCACCATCAGCCTGGCGGTCTGCCCCAGATACTTGCCCGCCTTGGCCAGGGTATCAAACATGCTTGCTCCTTGTTCGTCGTCAGTGAGGAGCCGGCACCCTGGGGTGCCGGCCTGCTGACTTACTTGAGGCTGGGAGCCAGATCGCCGTCGCCATCAGACTGGGGCCGGGTGGCACCCTGTTGCGCCGGCATCGGCTGATAGGGGGTCTCGTTGGCGGTCGGCTGCGGGTTTCGCAGCGCCTTGAGGGCCGTCTTCAGGGAGAAGCCGGCGAGCACCACCACCACCCCCATGAAGAAGATGGTCAGCCCAGCATCGAGGCGGTTGTTGAACACCAGCTGGGCCAGCTGGAACTCGGTGTACTGGGCCGGAATGGTGCCGCTGTCGATCATCGCCTGGAACTTGTTGGCTATGGCCAGGAAGCCGAGCTTGGGATTGTCGCTGAAGGTCTTCTCCCAACCCGCCGACAGGGTGCAGATGAGCAGCCAGCTGGTGGGCAGCAGGGCCACCCAGGCATAGGCCTGACGCTTCATCTTGAACAGCACCACGGCGCACAGCATCAGCGCCATGCCCGCCAGCATCTGGTTGGCGATACCGAACAGCGGCCACAGGGTGTTGATGCCGCCGAGCGGGTCCACCACCCCCTGATGGAGGAAGTAACCCCAGGCCAGCACGCAAAGGGCGGTCGCGAGCAGGTTGGCCGGCAGGGAGTCGGTCCGCTTGAGGGACGGGGAGATAACTCCCATCAGATCCTGCAGCATGAAGCGCGCCGCCCGGGTGCCGGCATCCACGGCGGTGAGGATGAAGAGCGCCTCGAACAGGATGGCGAAGTGGTACCAGAAGGCGACGTTCATCAGGCCGCCGAGGGCGCCGTGCAGTATGTAGGCCATGCCGACCGCCAGGGTCGGGGCACCGCCGGCACGGGAGATGATGCTCTGCTCACCCACCTCGCTGGCGATGCGGGTCAGGGTCTCCGGGGTGATCTGGAAGCCCCAGCTGCTCACCACGGCGGCGGCGGAGACCACCACGTCGGCGGTGCCCGCCGGTGCCAGCACCGCCAGGGGGCTGTTCATGGCGAAGTAGACGCCCGGATCGATGACGCAGGCGGAGACCAGCGCCATGATGGCGACGAAGGACTCCATCAACATGCCGCCATAACCGATGAAGCAGGCCTGGTTCTCGTTGGCCAGCATCTTGGGGGTGGTGCCGGAGGAGATGAGCGCATGGAAGCCGGAGACGGCGCCACAGGCGATGGTGATGAACAGGAAGGGGAAGAGATCCCCGGCCCAGACCGGGCCTGTCCCGTCCACGAACTGGGTCAGCGCCGGCATCTGCAGGGTCGGCTGGGTCACCAGTATGCCGATGGCCAGGCCTATGATGGTGCCTATCTTGAGGAAGGTGGAGAGGTAGTCCCGGGGCGCCAGCAGCAGCCAGACCGGCAGCACGGAGGCAACGAAGCCATAGCCCACCAGCATCCAGGTCAGCTGCACCCCGTCGAAGTCGAAGTAGGGAGCCCAGGTCTGGCTCTCGGCCACCCAGCCACCGGAGACGATGGCGAAGATGAGGCACACCAGCCCTATGATGGAGACCTCACCGATGCGCCCCGGCCTCAGGTAGCGGGTGTAGATCCCCATGAAGATGGCGAGCGGTATGGTGAAGGCCACAGTGTAGGTGCCCCAGGGGCTGTGGGTAAGCGCCTTGACCACTATCATCGCCAGCACCGCCAGTATGATCACCATGATCATGAAGGTGGCGACCAGGGCGATGACCCCGGCGACCGGGCCCATCTCCGACTTGATCAGCTCGCCGAGGGAGCGACCATCGCGACGGGTGGAGACGAACAACACCATGAAGTCCTGCACAGCCCCCGCCAGCACCACCCCGGCCAGCAGCCAGAGCATGCCGGGCAGGTAGCCCATCTGGGCCGCCAGTACTGGGCCGACCAGGGGACCGGCGCCGGCGATGGCGGCGAAGTGGTGGCCAAACAGCACCTTCTTGTCGGTCGGCACATAGTCCAGACCGTCGTTGTGCCGCACCGCTGGCGTCATGCGGCTGCTGTCGACCGCCAGCACCCGCTTGGCGATGAAGAGCCCGTAGTAGCGGTAGGCGATAAGATAAACGCACACAGCCGCGACCACTATCCAGAGCGCGTTGATCTGCTCGCCCCTGTTGAGGGCGATGTAACCGAGGGAGCTGGCGCCCAGCAGTGCCAGCAACCCCCATCCAAGATGCTTCCCTAAGCTGTCCATAAGCCTGTCCCTGCCATTGGTTTTTTACATATGAAACCCCATACGCTTACATCTCTATAGCAATCGACGCCGTGCCACAATCGAGGCCCGTCACAAGTCGGCGACCCGTTCCGAGAATTTCTCAATATTGCCAGCCGGATCACGGCCATCAGGCCTGGAGCAGGAGGGAAAAGCGCTGAAATGCTTGAAGAAAACGGCAAGGCACACCAACAGTAAGGGCCCCTTCAACGGGGCCCTTCCTGGTCTGGCGCACAACAAACAGCGCCAGTTCATGGCGGCACAGCGCTCAGGAGAGCGCCAGCCCGACCGAGAGCAGCAGGCTGAACAGGAAGGCGCTGATGGCGGTCTTCTTGAGGGCGCCGGTCAACACCTCCCCATCGACGCTCTCGCGCAGGGTGCGGGCGGCATCGGTGAGGGGCTTGATGGCGGGCAGGAAGATCCAGGGCCAGACACTCGCGGGCTGGGTCAGCAGGAAGGCGATGGTGGCCAGCAGCGCTCCCCCCAGCAGCCCCCAGTGATAGGCGATGGCGCGGTTGCGGCCGAGCCGCACCGCCAGGGTGATCTTGCCGCTGGCGGCATCGCTCTCTATGTCCCGCACATTGTTGATGTTGAGCACGGCGGTCGCCAGCAGGCCGCAGGCGGTGGCGGGCAGCAGCAGATCCCATTCCAGGGTATGAGTGAACAGGTAGTAGGAGCCGAGCACCCCCAGCAGGCCGAAGAACAGGAATACCGAGATGTCCCCGAAACCGCGATAGCCGTAAGGGGTCTTGCCCACCGTGTAGGTGATGGCCGCGACTATGGCGGCGCCCCCCAGCAGGATGAACGTCAGGATCTGCTGCCACTGCTCCCCGAAGGCGCAGACCAGCAGGGAGAGGCCGCTCACCACGGCCGCCAGCGCGGTCAACCCCATGGCAATGCACATCTGGTGGCGGGTGATGAGGCCGGAGACCACGGCGCGCTGGGGCCCGATCCGCTCGCCGTTGTCGGCCCCGGAGACCGCATCACCATAGTCGTTGGCCAGGTTGGAGAGGATCTGCAGCAGTATGGCGGTCAGCAGGGAGAGGCCCATGATGGCGCCGTCGAAGGCCCCCCGACTGGCTGCGAGCCCCGAGCCCAGCAAAATGGAGGAGCACGCCAGGGGCAGTGTTCGCAAACGCGCCGCCAGCAACCAAACAGAGAAGGTATTTGTCATATTGTGATGGCCAAACAATCAGATATTGATCGTGTTAAGGGTTATCGAACCGGATTTAGGTATACTTGGCTCCGTGGGGGCTGGGCTCCCTCGGGCAATTTACATGGAAGAATGGGCAGATAATATATAGGAAATCATCGCCCTTTGGCATCAACCTGCGCCATCCTCCCCCAGAGCGATTGCGACTATCCGGCTCAGACAAGACATCCATGTTGGCTCAGACCCATCTCAAGCAACAACTGGACGCCCTGCGTCACAGCAATGTCAGCGGCTTCGTGCGGTTGCGCGTGGCGGCCAACGTCGACCTCTTCCCGGGATGGCTGGCGGCGCAGACCCTGTATCCCCGCATCTATTGGCAGGCCCGTGGCCCCAGGAGCCCCGAGTACGTGGCCCTCGGCGCCATCCACGAGCTGACCCGGCCAGCGGATATCCAGCGGGTATGCGATCTCGCCAACTCAAACAGTGAAGACAGCCCCCGCTACTACGGCGGCCTGGCGTTCGATCCCGCCCAGCCCGGCTGGCAGGGATTCGGCCCCTGCCGCTTCGTGCTGCCGCGCATCGAGCTGGTGCGCCGGGGAGAGTGTGTCAGCCTCTGCCTCAACCTCTGGCTGACCGACGGCAATCTGGATGCCGAACTGCAGGCGGCCGAGGCCGCCCTCGACGCCCTGCAGCCGGAAGCCCCCCTGCCCCCATTGCAAAAAAGCCCATGGCAGCGCCAGGATGTCCCGGGTCAGGCCCAGTGGCAAACCCTGGTAGAGCGGGTGACGGCGCCCGCCTTTCAGGCCCACACCCCCAAGGTGGTGCTGTCACGGGAGAGCGTGCTGACCGGCCAGCATGGGGATGCCCCCCTCTGCCCCTGGTCCCTGCTCACCCAGTGGGCAAGTCACGCCCAGGAGTGCTTCCACTTCGGCTTCCAGTTTTCCCCCGAGCAGAGCTTCATCTCCTGCTCCCCCGAGCGGCTCTATCGCCGGGAGAGCGGCCACCTCTTCACCGAGGCGCTGGCGGGCACCATACGCCGCTCCGGTGACGAGGCGGCCGACGCAGCCCTGGCCGCCGAGCTGCTGGCCGACAGCAAGAACCGGCTGGAGAACCGGCTGGTGCACGCCGACATCCTGAGCCGCCTGGCCCCGCTCACCACGGACGCCACCCTGACCGAGCCGCGCATCCTGAAACTGCGGCTGCTGCAACACCTCAAGTGCGACATCGAGGCCGAGCTCAAGCCCGGTGTGTGCGACTGGCAACTGCTGGCTGCCCTGCACCCGACACCGGCGGTGGGCGGTGCCCCCCGCGAGGCGGCGCTGACCTTTATCCGCGAGTTCGAGCCCCATGAGCGCGGCTGGTACGCCGGTGCCTGCGGCATGCTGAGCCGGGAGACCTCGGAGTTCTCGGTCGCCATCCGCAGCGCCCGCATCACGGCCCGGGGCATCAGTCTGTTTGCCGGTGCCGGCATAGTGGCCGGGTCCGAGCCTGCCGCCGAGTGGTCCGAACTCGACAACAAGATCGCCAACGTGCTCTCCCTGCTGGGATAGCGTTTTTCATCGACCCACTGCGAGAGCCTTATGCCCGCCAGCCAATTGCCTGAGCACCGAGCGTTTACCAGCCAGCATGCCACCTTCAACCACGTCTGGTCTTCCCTCTTGCTGGAAGAGCTCTATCGCCTCGGGGTGCGGGACATAGCGCTGGCCTCAGGCTCCCGCTCGGCGCCGCTCACCATGGCCGCCGCCGCCCATCCAGGCTTTCGCCGCCATCTCCACTTCGACGAGCGGGGTCTGGGCTTCATGGCGCTGGGGCTGGCCAAGGGGAGCGGCCGACCGGTGGCGGTGATCATGACCTCGGGCACTGCGGTGGCCAACCTCTGGCCCGCGGTGGCCGAGGCCCAGCTCACCGGCGTGCCCCTCATCATCCTCTCCGCCGACCGCCCCCCGGAGCTCATCGACAACGGCGCCAACCAGGCCATCGATCAGCAGGGGATCTTCGGTCGCTACCCCGTCTATCAGCAGAACCTGCCGAGCCCCACCCCGACCATACCGGCGGCCTTCGTGCTGAGTTCGGTGGATCAGGCCCTGGCCAGACAGGCACTGACCCCGGGGCCGGTTCACTTCAACTGCATGTATCCCGAACCCCTCTATCCCGGCGAGGCGTACCTGGATTTTTCCGACTACCTGGCCCCGCTCGGTGACTGGCTCCATTCAAGGGAGCCCTGGAGCCCCTGGCAGCAGGGCGAGCAGCACTGCCCCCGCCAGCCCGACTGGGCCGCCTTGCAGGGCAAACGCGGCGTCATAGTCGCGGGCCGCATTCAGGATCCGGCCGAGGCGCAGAGGGTGGCCCAGCTGGCCGAGCGCCTCGGCTGGCCGCTGCTGGCGGACTTGCAGAGCCAGATCCGCTTCGACAGCCGCAACCTAATCCACATGGATCTCGCCCTGCAAAACAGCTGCTTCGTGACCGAGCTGGCCCGGGCCGAGGTGCTGCTGCAGTTCGGTGCCCGCCTCATCTCCAAGCGGCTCGGCCAGTTCATCAAGCAACACCCCTGGCAGGATTACTGGCTGGTGGACCCGCAGCCGGCCAGGCTGGATCCGGACTACCGGCTGCGTCGCCGCCTGGTGTGTACGCCCGGCACCTTCGCCGCGGCCCATCCGGTGGACCACCGCCATCTGCCCTGGCACCGGCTGGCGGAGCGCCAGCAGGGCATCAGCGGCCAGATCCGCCGTGCCTGCGATCGCTTCTCAGAGCTCGGGGTCTGCCACCGTCTGGCCCAGCTCATCCAGGGCCAGCTGTTCGTCGGCAACAGCATGCCGGCCCGGCTGATGGACATGCTCGGCGAAACCGGCAAGGGCCCCAGCCGGCTGATGACCAACCGCGGCGCCTCCGGCATCGACGGCCTGATCGCCACTGCCTTCGGTTTCTCCCTGTCCAGCGACGAGCCGACCACACTGCTGCTCGGCGATCTCAGCGCCCTGCACGATCTCAACAGCCTGGCCCTGCTCGGCAAGGGGAGCCGCCCCCTGGTGGTGATCCTGCTCAACAACGACGGTGGCAGCATCTTCCGCATGCTGCCGGTACCGACTAAAGATGCGTTGCTGGAGACCTACTACTGTCTGCCTCACGGCCTGCACTTCGAGCACGCCGCCGCCATGTTCGGCCTGCACTACAGAGCGCCGACCACCCTGGCCGAGTTCGAGCAAGATTACGCAACCGCCCTGGAAAAAGGGGTAACCCTGATTGAAATCAAGGTGCCGAGCAGCGAGGTGGCCGAGGATCTTAAAGCACTGGGGTCCCTTATCCGTGGCATATGAAATCAAGGTCCTGCGTGACAACGAGGCAGCCGAGGATCTCAAGGCATTGGAAACCCTTATCCGTGGCATCTAGCACTGACCTGCCAACCCTGGTACTGCTGCACGGTCTGCTCGGCAATGCCGACGACTGGCAGCCAGTGATCGAAGCACTGCCTGGAATAGATTGCCACGCGCTGGACTTGCCGGGCCACGGCAGCAACAAGGGGCTGAGGGTGAGCGGCTTTGACGAGGCCCACGAGTGGCTCTGCGGCGAGCTGGCCGCGCGGGGTATAACGCGCTACCAACTGGCGGGCTACTCCCTGGGGGGGCGGCTCGCTCTCTATCACGCCAGCCAGTCCCCCGCCGGCTTGCAGGCGCTCTTGCTGGAGAACTGCCATCCGGGCCTGCCGGTGACCGAGCGCGCCGCCCGCCTCGAACACGACGAGGGCTGGGCCCGGCGCTTCGAGCGTGAACCCCTGGCCCAGGTCTTGGCAGACTGGTACCGGCAGGGGGTGTTCGCCGATCTGGACGAGGAGGCCCGTGGCCGCCAAATGGCTAAACGCCTTGGCAACGAGGGCAGAGCCGTGGCGACCATGCTGCGCGCCACCTCCCTCGGCAAGCAGCCGGATCTCGCCCCCTGGCTGGGCAAAACCCGGTTGCCGGTGCGCTGGATCTCCGGCAGCCGGGATCACAAATTCCATCGCCTGGCTTGCCAGCTGGTCAAGCAAGGCTGCAATATCAATCACTTGGCTCTGGATGGCGGGCACAACCTGCACGCCAGCCAGCCCGACACCTTTGCCCGGCTCCTGCGGGACTGGGTCAAGCAACCAGAAGAGAAGAGTCATGACTGACGCAATGACGGAAGCGCAACCCTATGCCCCCGTCGCCCCTGACAGGGTTGCCCGGCTGACCTCTACCACACCAGAAGGAAAACACCATGATTGAGGCAATGACGGAAGCGGAACTGTACGCTCCCATTGAGTGGCAGGATTGCTCCGCCGGTTACGAGGACATCCTCTATCACAAGTCCCAGGATGGCATTGCCAAGATCACCATCAACCGTCCCCAGGTGCGCAACGCCTTCCGCCCCCGCACCGTTAAAGAGATGCTGCAGGCCCTGGCCGATGCCCGTTACGACGACAAGGTGGGCACCATCATACTGACCGGCTTTGGCGAGAAGGCCTTCTGCGCCGGCGGTGACCAGAAGATCCGTGGCGACTACGGTGGATACCGCGACGACGAGGGGACTCATCACCTCAACGTACTCGACTTCCAGCGCGACATCCGCACCTGCCCCAAACCCGTGGTCGCCATGGTGGCCGGTTATGCGGTCGGTGGCGGCCACGTGCTGCACATGATGTGCGATCTCACCATAGCCGCCGACAACGCCCAGTTCGGCCAGACAGGCCCGAAAGTCGGCTCCTTCGACGGCGGCTGGGGCGCCTCCTACATGGCCCGCATCGTCGGCCAGAAGAAGGCCCGCGAGATCTGGTTCCTCTGCCGCATGTACGATGCGAGCCAAGCCCTCGACATGGGGCTGGTCAACACTGTGGTGCCCCTGGCCGAGCTGGAGCGGGAAACCGTGCGCTGGTGCCGGGAGATGCTGCAAAACAGCCCCATGGCGCTGCGCTGCCTGAAGGCCGCTCTGAACGCCGACTGCGACGGCCAGGCCGGTTTGCAGGAGCTGGCGGGCAATGCCACCATGCTCTTCTACATGACCGAAGAGGGTCAGGAAGGGCGTAACGCCTTCAACGAGAAGCGCCGCCCCGACTTCTCCAAATACAAGCGGAACCCCTGATGACACTCGCCCTCTATCGCTACCAACTGCCCTTTACCCAACCCCTGACCTTTCACGGCAAGGTGGAGGTGGCGCGAGAGGGCCTCTTGGTGCGCATCAACGACGGCTGGGGGGAGATAGCCCCCCTGCCCGGTTTCTCCAGGGAGAGCCTGGCCGAGGCGCAAGCCGAGAGCCTGGCCTGCCTGGCGCAGCTGGCCCGGGGGCAGACCATAGCCCCCCGGCTACCCTCGGTGCAGTTCGGGCTCGACTGTGCCCGCCGTCACTGGCCACAGCAGAGCACCAGCCTGCCCGAACCCTATCCCCTCATTCAGGGCTCCCCTCAGGAGCTGCTCAAGAACTGGAAGCAGTGGCTGCACGAGACCCCCCTCAAGGCCAAGCTGAAGGTGGCCCGCTACCCCATGCGGGACGAGCTGGCGCTGATCCGCCTGTTGCTCGATCGGCGCCCCAATCTCAAGCTGGTGCTGGATGCCAACCAGGGCTGGACCCGCGAGGAGGCCTGGGCCTTCTGCGGTCACCTGGATCCGAACCGGATCGAATACCTGGAAGACCTCTGTGCCGACTTTGCCGACATCGCCTTCGTCGCCAACCGTACCGGCATGCCGGTGGCCCTCGACGAGTTGCTGGCCCAGGGCAAGCCATGGGAACCCATACCCCAGTTGAAGGCCCTGGTGCTCAAGCCGACCCTGCTCGGTTCCCTGGCCAACAGCGAGGCCCTGGTGGCCCGCGCCCGCGAGCTTAAGCTGAAAGTCATCGTCTCCTCCTGTTTCGAGTCCGGCGTCGGTCTCGGTCAGCTCGCCCGCCTCGCGGGGGAGTGGGCACCGGATCAGGCCCCTGGCCTCGACACCAGGCGCTGGCTGGCCAGGGATCTGCTGGACAAGCAGGGTCAACCCGACCCAAGCCTGATGACTCCCCTGTTTCACCGTGACTGAAGGGGCTCCCATGCCGCCCGTCCGTGCAGCTGGCACCTCACTGGAGGCCTGCCCGGTGCGCCACTGGGCACAGACGGCCCCCGAACGCATCGCCATCCACGGCAACGGCTCCCTCAGCTACCGGCGGCTGGATGCACGGCTCAACAGCCTGTGCAAGCAGCTCGAGCAGGCGGGTTTAAAGGCCGGAGACCGGCTGGTCGCCGTGGTGCGCGGCGCCCTGGAGGACGTGCTGCTGGCCTGGGCCTGCGTGCGCAGCGGCCTCGTCTTCTGCCCGCTCAATCCCGCCTTCCCCCTCCCCAGGCAGGCCGAGCTGGCCGCACAGCTTGATGCCTGCGCCTTCTGGTCAGCGGGGGAGATTCCGGTGGGGAGCGGGTTGCCATTGCAGCTCGACTTCACGGGTGAACTGCCGGCAAGCGAGGAAGCCTGGCCGCTTGAACCGGCCCAGCTCAACAACATGATCCTCACCTCGGGATCCAGCGGCACACCCAAAGCGGTGGTGCACCGCCTCGCCAACCACCTCGCCTCGGCCCGGGGCTCGGCCAGCCTGATCCCGCTCGATGCCGACTGCGGCTGGCTGCTCTCCCTGCCGCTGTTTCACGTCGGCGGCTACGCCATCCTGTTCCGGGTCTTCCTGGCGGGGGCCAGCCTGGTGCTGGACGATCGCACCCAGCCCCTCAAGGGGCGGCTGGAGGATCAGCCCATCACCCACCTCTCGCTGGTACCGACCCTGCTCTGGCGCCTGCTGGCGCAAGGCTTCGACCCCGGTCGCACCCGCTTGCGCGAGCTGCTGCTCGGGGGGGCCGCCATCCCTGAGCCCCTGGTCAATCGCCTCAAGGCCCTGTGGTTCACCCCCAAGTCGAGCTATGGCCTCTCCGAGATGGGCAGCCAGGTCTGCACCGGCCTGCCTGCCGGTGCCGGGGTAGTGGGCAGGCCTCTGCCCGGGCGGGAGGTCTGCATCCGCCAGGGGGAGATCTGCGTGCGCGGCGACACCCTCTTTGCCGGCTATTTCCAGGCCGGGGAGCTGGTGCTGCCGCTGGATGAGGAGGGCTGGTTCCACACCCGGGACAAGGGTCATTTCACCCCGGACGGCGAGCTGGTGGTGGAGGGGCGGCTCGACAACCTCTTCATCTCGGGAGGGGAGAACATCCAGCCCGAGACCATAGAGCAGCGGCTGGTGGATCACCCCGCCGTGGCCCAGGCACTGGTGGTGCCCATCCCCAGCGCGCAGTGGGGGCAGCGCCCCGCCGCCTTCATCGACTGGCTGGCAGAGCCCGTGCCCCACGCCGAGCTGGCCGCCTGGATCAGGCAGTCCTTGCCTGGCTTCATGGTGCCGGACCGCTGGCTGCCCTGGCCGGATCTCGGCGGCAGCCTGAAACCCTCCCGCACCCTGCTCGCCCGGAGCCTGCAAGCCTGGGACTGAGAGCCCCCCCATATGAGGCGGAGTCCTTGCTATCAACGCGGCCCCTTTTGGGGCTGTTTTTATGTTGTTTCCTTCCGCATACATGATTTCTTGATGCCATCTGGCGCATTGATATTCCTTTGGAGCCCAATACCCTGTCTGGTCCCCACGCCACTCCATCCACCAAAGGGATCATGATGAATCACCTCTCTACCCGGCTGCTGCTCCTGGCAGCCCCCGGCCTGCTCGCCACCTCTGCGCTGGCCAGCTACTCCCCCGACTGGCAAGAGTACCGGCTGAACGGTGAATCCAGCCGCCAGCTGGGAGACAACCTCACCGAAGTGACCTATGAACTGAGCGCCCGCAATGCTAGTGCCCCCTATCGGCAGCTGAGGGTCTATCGCCGCTTCGACTGGCAGGCCACCAAGCTGGACGCCCTGGCCGAGCAGCAGTGCGGCGAGCCGCAGCTCAAGGTCGAGCAGGGCTGGCAGATCCGCTACCTCAACTGCGAACAGGTGGTGCCGGCCGGCAAGGCCATCCCGGCCAGCAGTTATGACTATGGCTACGGCGTGAAACAGGGCCGCTGGGAGCCGCTGACGGGCACCCCGACCGCACCACGCCAGGATCGTCTGCCGCTCCCCGAGCGCATCGTCCTGGGTCACAGCGAGCAGGAGCTGGATCGCTGCGAGCTCAACGCCCAGGGGCGCTGCGCCGAGCAGGTTTGGCAGTACCAGCCCCAAGACTGGCAACAGCTTAGCGTGCTGGAGGAGACCCCCAACGAGCGGGACGGCCGCCTCGAGCAGATCTTCTTCCGCCTTCAACCGGTGGCGGGCAGTCAGGCCGCCAGCCAGGTCCGCGAGCTGCACGTCTGGCGCCAGTACAGCTGGCAACTGGACGAAACCAGAGCCCAGCAGGAGTGCGATGAACCCCAGACCCGCCAGGAAGGGGACAAGACCATCAGCTATCGCGTTTGCCGCCAGACCCTGCCCGCCGGCAGCGAGGTGCTGGTTGTGCTCAAAGACAGCGGCTATCAATACCCGGTCGGTGGCAGCGAGTGGCAGGCCCTGCCGGACACCGACGAATGGCAGGAGAGCCGGGTGCTCAATCGCCCCATAGTGCTGGCCAGCAAGGAGGAGCAGCTCGACTGCCGCCGCGCCGATGGCCGCCCCTGCTCGGAGCCGGAGCAACCGGGCACGGAGCTGCTGGATGCCGAGGCCAGCCAGATAGTGCAGGATGCCAGCGGCCAGCCCGCTCCCGTCTGGCAGGAGAACTATGGCCACGATGACCGCAAGCTGCTGGCCGTGTCACGGGGCATGCAGAGTCTGCTGGCGGCCAATCAGCCCGCCCATCCGGCCATGAAGCTGCTGCTCGAATACGTGCGCGCCCACAACTATCACAACCATGGCAAGCACAAGGAAGACGGCCCGGCCGCCGCCGAGGCGCTGGCTGAAGCCCTGACTGCGCTCGGTGCCCATCCGCTGCTCTATCCGGAGCAGGCCAGCGATGAGGTGGGAGCCGTCATGGGTGCCTGGAGTATCGCCCTGCATGGCCAGTTCAAGAGCCCGGCGGTGCAGAGCCGGTTCGGTACCCTGCTCGGCCAGTTCAACCAGATGCTGGCTTACAGCACCCGCCACGCCAGCGAGATCAACGGTCAGCATGCCTGGGCGACCGGACTGTTCGATCTGCTCAACTTCCTCGACTTCGCCAGCGACTACAGCGATCCCTTCGCCGCCGATTTCCGCCAGCAGGATGGTGAGCTGCGCAAACAGCTGCACGCCCTCGGCATGAGCGAGCTGTCGCTGTGGCAAGGACGGGATGGCAAGGATCTGTTCCTGCTCAACAACGTGCTGGATGCCTACACCCGCCTCTATCGGGTCGCCCGTTATACCCGTCCCGACGAGAGCGAAAACTATCGCAAGCTGCTGGATGGTTCAGTCATCGACCTCATCCATCATCACAGCCTGATCCCGGGTGGCCAGCAGAGCCAGGATCTGCTGGAAGAGATGTCACTGACCCTCTCCACCTACTATTTGACCTACACGGACCGCACCAGCGAAGCCTGCATCAGCGGCGAGCTTGCCGGTCTCTGCACCCCGATACGGCTGGAAGACGTGCTGCCGTTCGAGCACACCTGCTCGCCGACCCTGCGCCTGCGGGCCCAGGATCTGACCATGGATCAGGCCGACGGGATCTGCCGTGAGCTGGGTGCCGAGGAGCAGCAGTTCCATCGCCAGATGGAGACCGGCGGTCAGCCGGTGGCGGACGATCTCAACGAGGCGCTGGAGCTGGTGATCTTCGACTCCTCCGCCGACTGGAAACGCTACGGCAGCGCCCTGTTTGGTGGCGTATCCACCGACAACGGCGGCATCTACATCGAGGGGGATCCGGCCCGTCCCGGCAACCAGGCCCGCTTCTTCGCCTATGAGGCCGAGTGGAAGCGCCCGGCCTTCCAGGTGTGGAACCTGCGCCACGAGTACGTGCACTATCTGGATGGCCGCTTCAACCAGTACGGCAGCTTCGGCCACTACCCCCTCAATCGCACCACCTGGTGGTCGGAAGGGCTGGCGGAGTTCATCGCCCACGGTCAGTGTTTCGCCCGTGGCATGGACAATGTAGCGGGTCGCCCGGCGGCCGAACGACCGAGCCTGGCCGACATACTGCACCTGGATTACGACAAGGGGGGCGAGATGGTCTACTCCTGGTCCTATACGGTGCATCGCTTCCTCAGCGAGACAGGGCGCGGCGCCAGCTGGCTGGCCATGGCCCAGGCCCTGCGCAACCCGGACCAGCAGCAGGCGATGAGCGCCTTCGAAGCCGAGCTGGACGCTCTGATCGCGAGCGACAGCGAGGCCTACCAGAGCTGGCTGAGCCGCGATCTGCTGCCCTGGTGGGAGGCCAACAAGGAGTCTGACGAGTGCAAGGCGAACGACTCAGCCCACTGAGGATGAGGCGTGAATGAGACGGGGCGGCCATGGCCGCCCTTGTTTATGGCGCCCCTTGATGGGCTCAAGATCGCGCTGCACTCTGCGACAGCCTGTGCCCGAGTGACGCCATGGCGGAGCATCAAACCTGACGCGCCAGGGCAAGTTGTAATAGAATGGCCCCCTGTCATCTCTTACTTCAGACCCGAACCGCACCGCGCATGAAGAAGTTTGCCAAGATCCTGCTCGCCTGCCTCTGCCTGTTGCTGGCCTCAGTCGCCGCGCTGCTGGGCTACAGCGAGTGGACCGTCTCCGACGCCCGTCACTACACCTACGACGACGTCGATGCGGTGCCCTATAACAGGGTCGCCCTGGTGCTCGGCACCTCCAAGTATCTGATCGGGGGCAGCCCGAACCACTACTTCAAGTACAGGATCAAGGCCGCCGCCGAGCTCTACAACAACGGCAAGGTGGACTACATCCTGGTCTCCGGTGACAACGCTACCGTCCAGTACAACGAGCCGCGCCAGATGCGGCGGGCCCTGATCCAGGCGGGCATCCCCGCCAAGGCCATCTACAGCGACTACGCGGGCTTTCGCACCCTGGACTCCATAGTGCGGGCCAAGGAGGTGTTCGGTCAGGCCCGCTTCACCGTGGTCTCCCAGGCCTTCCACAACGAGCGCGCCATCTTCATCGCCCGCCACTTCGGCATCGAGGCCGTCGGCTTCAACGCCCTGGATCCCAGCGCCTATCAGGGCATCAAGACCCGGGTGCGCGAGGTGTTCGCCCGCCTGATGGGGCTGCTCGATCTCTACGTGCTGGACAAGGGGCCCAAGTTCCTCGGCGAGCCCATCGTCATCGGCGGCCCTGTCCCCTGCCAGGCCCTGAGCACCATAGGGGCCAGCCAGCCCTGCCTGCCCATGGCACCAGCCACCAGGCCAACACCAGCCCCTGCCGTCAGTGCGGCCAAGGCGACCAGTGCAGCCGTCTCGACCACGCCAGCACAGGCACCGAGTGGTGCCGCCAGTACATCGGCATCGACCAGCGCAGCCGCGCCCTGAGCAGAGCATAAAAAGAGACCCGCCTGATGGCGGGTCTCTTTTTATGAGGGAAGAAAAGGAGAGGGCTCAGGCCAGCGCCTGCCGGTAGCGGCGGGCCACCTCGGCCCAGTCGATCACCTGGTAAAACGCGGCTATGTAGTCGGGACGCTTGTTCTGGTACTTGAGATAGTAGGCGTGCTCCCATACATCCAGCCCCAGGACAGGCACCAGCCCCTCCATCAGGGGACTGTCCTGGTTGGCACTGCTCACCACCTGCAGGCGGCCCGCCTTGTCCACCACCAGCCAGGCCCAGCCGCTGCCAAACCGGCTCAGGGCCGCCTGGGTGAAGGCCTGCTTGAAGGCATCCAGGCCCCCCAGATCCCGGGCAATCGCCTCGGCCAGCTCACCGCCCGGCTCACCGCCCCCTTGCGGGCTCATCACCTGCCAGAACAGGCTGTGGTTGGCATGACCGCCGCCATGATTGCGCACCGCACCCTGCACCTTGGCCGGCAGGCTGTCGAAGCTCAGCAGCAGTTCGTCCACCGGCAGGGCCGCCAACTCGGGGAGCTCGGCCAGGGCGGCGTTGAGGTTGGTGATGTAGGTCTGGTGGTGGCGGCTGTGGTGGATCTCCATGGTCAGCGCGTCTATGTGGGGCTCCAGCGCGTCATAGGCATAGGCGAGGGCAGGCAAGGTATGGCTCATGGTCGTTCTCTCTCTTGTTGGGCTCAATGCAATCGATGGGCGGGCTCGGTCTGGCACTGACATTGACCGAGGCAGCGCAAGATGCCGTCGTGATGACCGTGCTTGCGCACGAAGGCGAGCAGCTCGGTGCGGGTGCCACGGCTATGGCGCAGGGCCGCCGCCCGCAGGGGATCCGGGCTTGCGGGAGATTGGCTGGTGGCGAGCAGGCAGTCGTGGACATGGCACAAGATGTCGGCGGCCCTGTCCGGCAGCGTCATGGCCACCAGCAGATCCGCCAGGTTGTGGTGGGCCACCACCAGGGCTGCCACGGCTTCGTCCGCATCCGGCCAGCAGGGGAACTGCTGACGGGCCAGCCACAGGGCCTGCTGGTAATAGTCGAGCGCCCTGGCGTGCTCACCCGCGTCGAAGTGGCGATTGCCACTCAGGGTCTGCGCCTTCCAGTGCGCCATGCTGCTCTCCCCGTCGGTGGCACCGACCCATCCCTTCACCCAGCTCACCGTCATGACTCAGACACTCAAATGATAATAATTATTATTTAACTTATTTGATGGGCGGACACAAGCAATAGTTGGCGCGGCCCCTTTTTGCCCATATGGGTAGGGTTTTTCTGCAATCCCCGGTTTAGTGATCCCATCCACAGATACATTTGAGTTCAACTACCATGCTGCTGCTACCGGCATGAGGTCGGTGGCTGCCGGAGCGCAGCCGGTTTTCACAAGGATGGTGAAGATGAAAAGATGGCTATTGGTGCTCTTGTGCGCCCTGCCCATGCTGGGCCAGGGGGCCGGTTATACCCAGACCCGCTACCCCATAGTGCTGGTGCACGGACTGTTCGGCTTCGACAAGCTGCTCGGAGTCGACTATTTCTACGGCATTCCCCAGGCCCTGACCCGGGACGGCGCCCGCGTCTACGTGGCTCAGGTCTCCGCCACCCAGAGTTCGGAGCTGCGCGGCGAGCAGTTGCTCAGGCAGGTGCAGCAGGTACTCGCCATCACGGGGGCCGACAAGGTGAACCTCATAGGCCACTCCCACGGCGGCCCCACCATCCGCTATGTGGCCTCGGTCGCCCCCGAGCTGGTCGCCTCCGCCACCAGCGTGGGGGGCGTCAACCAGGGCTCCGAGATCGCCGATCTGGTGCGCGCCAGGGTGGCGCCGGGCTCGGTGGCCGAGCAGTTGGCGCTGGCCGCCGCCTCGGCGCTCTCCGGGGTCATCTCGCTGCTCTCCGGCGGCAGTGACCTGCCCCAGGATCCCCTCGCCTCCCTCGATGCCTTGACCAGCGCCGGGGCCCAGCGCTTCAACCAGCGCTATCCAGAAGGGCTGCCCAGCCAGCACTGCGGCGAGGGGCCGCTGCTGGCCGACAACGGCGTCTACTACTTCTCCTGGAGCGGACGCGGCAACATGACCAACATACTGGATCCCGTGGATCCGGCGCTGGCCCTGACCGGCAGCTTCTTTAAGGAACCCAATGACGGCCTGGTCGGGGTCTGCAGCAGCCACCTCGGCAAGGTGATAGGCACGGCTTACCGGATGAACCACCTGGACGAGGTGAACCAGTCGTTCGGCATCCACCACCTGTTCGACACGGATCCCGTCACCCTCTATCGCCAGCACGCCAACCGCTTGCAGAGGCTGGGGCTATGAGACGGATCCAGCTGATCGCCCTCTCCATGGGCGCGGCCCTGCTGGGGGCACTCCTGCTCTGGCCCGAGCCTGCCCCTGATCTGGCGGCAGCCCCCGAGCGGGGAGCCCTGCGCCACCAGCTGGCCCAGCGGCTGGAGCAGGGCGAGACGGACGAAGAGGACGCCATGCTGGCCCGCTACCGCCAGTTTCTGCGGGCGGAAGGGAGCCTGACGGTGCCGACGGATCCGGGCCTCGCCAGCCTGCAACTGCTGTTTGACGAGCGTGAGCGGCTGCGCCGGCAACACTTCAGCCCCGCCGAGCAGGCGTCGCTGTTTGCCGAAGAGAGGCTGATGGAGCAGTGGACCCTGAGGCGCAAGGCGCTGGCAGAGGCCGACGCCGCCGACAGGGTGATGCTGGGGGAGGAGCTGGCGCTCTGGCTGGCGGAGCAACCCCAGTGGTTCAGGGAGGCGGAAGCCAACGGCCGTCTGCTCGGCGATCTGCAGCGCCTGGAGCGGGTCTCTCCCGCCAAGCGGGACGCCGTGCTGCTGGAGCAGCTGGGACCTGAGGCGGTGGATCGGCTGCGCCAGCTGGCGCAGAGCCAGCAAGGGTTCGATCGGCAGCTGGCGGGCTATCTGGCGGAGCTAGAGCCCCTGATCCCCCTGGACAGGGCCGAGCAGCAGCAGGCGATCCTGGCGCGCTGGTTCGAGCCCGGGCAGTGGCGGCGGGTGGAGGCGCTGACCCGGCTGAGACTCGGGGAGCGACCATAAATAGCGAGGGGGCCCTGCTGGCCCCCTCGTCGATCCTCGATGCCGTTATTGCGGCTTGTTGGCTCCTGGCAATGGCTGCCAGGTGAGGCGGGTCACCTGGGTGCCCTGTACCTCGCAGGTGAGGCAGAGATCCTGCCACCCCTTCTCCTGGCGCAGGGAGACCTCCCCCTTCATGCCCTCTGGGCTGGTCTTGAGCTTCGCCTGCTCGAAGGTCACCTTGTCGCCCTTGGCGAGCGCCATCAGCTTGCCGTTGCAGAGCCACCGGGTCAGCTCGGCCCCCTTCAACTTGACGCCGCCTTCACCTGCCTGCTGCTCCGCCTGAGTCGGCACGAACAGCGCGCTCAGCTCGGCCGCCCGCCGGGTGAGCCAGGCCTCCCGCTGCTGCATGCTCATCTTGCTGACGAACTCCGCCGGCTGGCCCTTCTCGTCGAGCCAGCGGGTCAGCTTGCCGCCGTCATCAAAGGCGAACTGGGCCGCGGGCTCCTTCACCCCGAACAGCTTGCCCCCCTTGAAGTAGTAGCGGCTCTCCCCCTCCTGCTTGCCCTGCTCGTTCAGTATGGGCACGGCTATGATGACGGGAACCCCGTCGATCCAGGCCTTGATGTCCACACCGTCATGGCTGAACAGCCGGGTGTCGAGGCCATAGTCGGCCCCCTTCTCCATCAGGGTGAACTGCTCGGCCAGGGTGGTGGCCAGAGAAGGCAGGGAGCAGAGTCCCAGTCCCAAGCCGAGGCTCAGGGCGATCGCTGTCTTGCGCATAAGTGTCCTGTGATGGCCAAAAGGCCAGGTTAACTCTCTACCAGCCAGGCCCTCAGCCCCTCCCGGTGCGCGTCACTCAGGGGGATGGACTGACGGGTCTGGTAGTCAAAATGGATCAGGGTCGTCTCGGCGGTCACCGCCAGCTCGCCCCCCTGCCAGGCCTCCTGCCAGAGGGTGAAGGAGCTGGTGCCGATGCGCCGCACCCCCGTCTTGATCAATACCTGCTGGCCATAGAACAGCTCCCGTTTGAACTGCACCGTATAGCCCGCGATGATCAGATGCCAGTTGTGCACATCCAGCTCGGGAGAGAAGAGGCGGAACAGGGGATCACGGGCCGATTCAAACCAGACCGCCGGCACCGTATTGTTGATGTGGCCGAGGGCGTCCGTCTCTTGAAAACGGGGTTGGATCTGCATTTCCAGCATAGGTTTAGACTCCTTGTCGTAGGACCGCGCACAGGCTAGCGCGCCAACCCTTATGACTCAAGCGTCCCGGCATCCGGGTGGGAGCCGCCTCCGGTTTCCGGCGCCGCCATCCCCTGTTCGGGTTTGAGCCAGGCGCTGCGAAAATCGAACCAGCCGAGGGCCGTCATCCGCACCCCATGCACGCCGACCCGGCTCTCCAGCTCCAGCCAGTGGTGAAACAGGGGCACGAACCAGCCCTGGCGCTGCACCTCGGCCAGCAAGGCACGCGGGCCAGGCTCGGCGCCGCTGGCGCGCCACTGCGTCAATCCCTGCCACAGGGCCTGCTGGCCCCCCCATACCCGGCGCAGCAAGGGGGTGCCCTGCAACCAGGCGTAGGGGGCGAAGGCGTGTTCATGCTCCAGGTTCAGGGTGCCGAGCCAGAGATCCACGTCTTCATCGGCGCCGCTCACCCAGCGGCCGTAATCCAGGGTGCGTACCTCGAGCCGGATCCCCTGCTCTGCCAGCAGGCTGGCCATGGCATTGGCGCACTCGTTGAACTCCAGATGCTGGTTGAAACAGGCCAGCACCAGCCGGGTCGGCAGCAGCGCCGGTTTAGGCTCCTCGGCGGGCAGAGCCTCGCGCCAGTGGGGCAGCAGGCCGAGGGCGCTGGTCCAGCCCCGCTGCAGCTCGGGGGCGACCCGCCCCATCAGGGCTATGGGGTTGAGCAGCCGGGTCAGCCACTGGCGCAAGGCGGGATCCTGCAGCAGGGGGGATCTGTCGTCTTGCAGCAGGAAGTAGCAGCCGGATTCGAGCTCGGACTCGCCGCGCATGGTGCCGAGCTCGGGGCTGTCGCGCCCCAGCTGCAGGTGGCTCTCCAGCCGCTCCGCCAGCTCCGGCAGCATCCAGATGTCGATCTCGTCGAGCAGGGCCCGCAGGCCGAAGTAGTCGTCGAAGGCCTCGAGGCACAGCTGCAGGGGATCGTTGGCGGTGACTCGGTAGGGGCCTGTGCCCACGGGTTGCAGGGCAAAGCCCGCCTCCCCCTTGAGCTCGCGGGGCAAGATGGCCGCCACCGGCTCCGCCAGCAGGTGCAGCAGCAGGGGATCCGGACTGTCGAGGTGCAGATCCAGGGTGCGCTGCCAATGGCTCTCCAGCCGGGCGAGGTGGGCAAACAGCGGACGATCCCGCAAGGCCAGCAGGCTCTCCATCACATCCTCCACCGCCAGCTCGCGGCCGTGGTGAAAGCGCACCGCCGGACGCAGATAGAAGCGCCAGTAGCAGGGGCCCAGACACTCCCAGTGGTGGGCCAGGTCCCCCTCGATTTCCCCATTTTCCTCATTTCGCCGGGTGAGGCCGTTGAAGATCTGGCGGCTCAGGTGAATTTCGGAGCGGCGCAGGGGATCCGTGGGCAGCAGGCGGGGCAGCGGCCGGTAATAGGGCACCCGCAGGATCTGGCGCCCCTCCCGGGTGGCCTGACCGAGCTGCTCGATGAGCAGCGGGGTGAGCAAGTCCAGCCGCCCCTCCGCCAGCCGCACCGCCTGGGCGAGCTGGCCCTGGCTCAGCAGATCCCGCAGGCGGCGGCGAGTCAGGCTCTCCTGATTGTCCAGCAGTATGAGCCGGGAGCGTCGCCCCCGTCCCGCCTCGGCCGACCAGCTGAGCCAGCCCTGATCCTGCATGCGGCGCAGCAGCAGGCGGGCGTTGCGCGGGGTGCAGCAGAGCAAGTCCGCCACCTCGGCGAGGCTGGCCTCCCGCTCATCGCAGCCAAGCTGCTGGGCAAGCCGTTGAAATTGCTGGTAGAGGCGGCTGCTGGGCATAAAAGAGGAAATCCTTATCAGTCAAGTCGTCAGTTTTTACTTCCTCATTTTAGCTCAATACTGTTGGCGAACGTGAGCACCACAGCACAGGAGCACCATCATGAGCCAGACCAACCCCCATGCACCGAACCGGATCCAGCAAGGAATGCGCCGCTACTTCCGCCGGATCCTGCCCCGCCCGCTGACCCTGATCGAGGATCCCATGCATCAGCTCAACCGCCTGATGCAGTGGGACATGCACCAGATAGACGACAGGGAGTATCGCCGTCGCCTCTGATTGGGTCAGGACTCCGGGCAGGGAAGGGCGCCGCAGGATCACTGCAAGCCTCTATGCTTTGCCGGATTGGGTGGTTTACATCGGCGCAGGGCCTGCTAGATTGGACGTCTATCCATCCATAATGGCGACGACGTCCAACAAGGAGTGTGTGATGAAAGATGCGACCCTGGCCCTGCACCACGGCTTTTCCCACGATCCCGCCACCAAGGCGGTGGCCGTGCCCATCTACCAGACGGTGGCCTACGAGTTCGACAGCGCCCAGCACGGGGCGGATCTGTTCAACCTGGCGGTGCCTGGCAACATCTACACCCGCATCATGAACCCCACCAACGACGTGCTGGAACAGCGGATGGCTGCCCTCGAGGGGGGCATAGCCGGTCTGGTGGTCTCGGCGGGGTCCGCCGCCATCACCTACGCCATCCAGGCGCTGACCGCCGCCGGCGACAACATTGTCTCCACCCCACAGCTCTACGGCGGCACCTACACCCTGTTCGCCCACATGCTGCCGAGCTTCGGGGTCGAGGTGCGCTTTGCCGCGGATGACAGCGCCGAGGCCATCGCCGCCCTCATCGACGACAAGACCAAGGCGGTCTACTGCGAGAGCATAGGCAACCCGGCGGGCAACATAGTCGATCTGGCGGCCTTCGCCAGGGTGGCCCACGCCCGCGGTGTGCCGCTCATCGTCGACAACACTGTCGCCACCCCTGTGCTGTGCAAGCCCATAGAGCACGGCGCCGACATTGTGGTGCACAGCCTCACCAAATATGTCGGTGGCCACGGCAACTCGCTGGGGGGTGTCATCGTCGACTCGGGCAAGTTCCCCTGGGCGGATAACGCCGAACGCTTCCCCCAACTCACCCAGCCGGAGCCCTCTTACCACGGGGTTGTCTACATCGACGCCTTCGGGCCTGCGGCCTTCATAGGCCGGGTACGCACAGTGCCCCTGCGCAACACGGGCGCGGCCCTGGCCCCCATGAACGCCTTCCTGCTGCTGCAGGGGCTGGAGACCCTGAGCCTGCGCATGGAGCGCCACGTGGACAACGCCCTGCGGGTCGCCCACCACCTCAAGCATCACCCCAAGGTGGCCTGGGTCAGCTATGCCGGTCTGCCGGGTCACCCCCACTATCCGCTGGCGGAGAAGTACATGGGCGGCCGCCCCTCGGCCATCCTCTCCTTCGGTCTGAAGGATGGTTATGAGGCGGGCGTGCGCTTCTACGATGCGCTCAAGATCTTCAAGCGGCTGGTCAACATAGGGGATGCCAAGTCCCTGGCCTGCCACCCCGCCTCCACCACCCATCGCCAGCTGAGCGACGCCGAGCAGGCCAGGGCCGGGGTCAAGCCGGAGATGATCCGGCTGTCGGTGGGGATCGAGGCGATCGAAGACATATTGGCGGATCTGGATCAGGCGCTGGAGGCCTGAGTCAGCACAGAGCGGGCATCTGCCCGCTCTTTTTTGTCTGCCGGTGAACCAGTCACCACGCCAGCGCGTATCAGCCGCTTCCGCCACCCATCGAGGTTCCCATGATAGTCCTGCACCACCTGAACAAGTCACGCTCCCAACGCATCATCTGGCTGCTCGAAGAGCTGGGCCTGCCCTACCAGATCAAGGCTTACCAGCGCGACGCCACCAGCTTCCTGGCGCCCCCCGAGCTCAAGGCCATCCACCCCCTCGGCAAGTCACCCGTCATCGAGTTCGACGGGCGAGTATTGGCGGAGTCCGGCGCCATCACCGAGTACCTGATAGCCCGTCACGCCCCGGAGCGACTGGCGCCAGCCACCGACAGCCCCGACTACCCCGAGTACCTTCAGTGGCTCCACTTCGCCGAGAGCTCCGGCATCTTGCCGCTGCTGCTGGACATGTTCGTGCGCAAGGATGGCAGCCCGATGCGCTTCCTGCCAGGCTACGCCAAGGCGGAGTGCGCCAAGGTGCTGGGCTATCTCAACGAGGTGCTGGCCAGCCGCCGCTATCTGGTGGGGGATCGCCTCTCCGGCGCCGACATCATGAACTCCTTCCTGGTGGATCTGCTGGCACAAAGCGGCCAGCTGGCCCAGTTCCCGCACCTTAAGAGCTACTGGGAACGCCTCAATACCCATCCGGCCCGCCAGAAGGCGGCAGCCCTGGAGCGCGAGCTGGATCAGAGCGCCTGATCGACTACCCCTGCCCTGGAATGCAAAACGCCCCGATAATCGGGGCGTTTTCTTTTCAGCTCGGGAGCCGAGGCTTAGAGGGCGTGGGAAAGGATCCGCGCCACCTTGTCCGGATCTATGTCCTGATGCTCCCCCAGCGCGGTCAGGCCGAAGCGCTTGAGGTTGGAGCAGATGGCGGGGATGCAGCTCTCGTTCAGGCCGTAGTCGGCGAGGCGGGTGCCCACCCCCATCTGCTGGAAGAACTGCTCGGTGCGGATGATGGCCTCCTCGATGCGCAGCGCCTTGTCCTCCCGGCGGGAGTGCCAGACCCGCTCGGCGAACTGGGCCAGTTTCTCCTGCTTCTGGGCCGCCTGTTCCCGCAGCAGGGAGGGCAGCACCACCGCCAGGCTCTGGGCATGATCCAGCCCGTGCAGGGCGGTGAGCTGGTGGCCTATGGCATGGGTGGACCAGTCCTGGGGCACGCCGCGCCCGATGAGGCCGTTGAGGGCCAGGCTGGCGGCCCACATCAGGTTGGCCCGTACCTGGTAGTTGGTGGGCTCCGTCAGCGCCCGCGGGCCGTTGTCCACCAGCACCTGCAACAGGCCCTCCGCCAACCTGTCCTGCACATCCCCTCCCACCGGGAAGGTGAGGTACTGCTCCAGGATATGGACGAAGGCATCCACCACTCCGTAGCCCACCTGGCGCACCGGCAGGCTGTAGGTGGTGGTGGGATCCAGCACCGCAAAGCGGGGCAGCACCAGCGGATTGTAGAAGGAGAGCTTGGCCTCCCCCCGGCTCACCACGGCGGCGGGATTGCTCTCGGAGCCGGTGGCAGGCAGGGTCAGCACGCAGCCCAGCGGCAACGCTGCTTTGATGGGCGCCTTGTCCAGCAAGATGTCCCAGGGATCCTCCCCCTCGAAGCAGGCCGCGGCGGCCACAAACTTGGTGCCATCCACCACGGATCCGCCGCCGACCGCCAGCAGGAAGTCGATGCGCTCGCGCTTGACCAAATCCACCGCCTCCATCAGCTGATCGTACTGGGGGTTGGCGCCTATGCCGGGAAACTCCAGCCACTCCCTGCCCGCCAGCGCCTGGATCAACTGCTCATAGACGCCGTTCTGCTTGATGCTGCCGCCGCCGTAGAGCACCAACAGGCGGCTGCCCGCAGGTATCAGCTCCGGCAGCGTGGCTATCTGGCCCTCCCCGAAACAGACGCGGGTGGGATTGGCATATTGGAAGTTGTACACGGCAGAGCCCTCGGTTGAATGCATGCAGGGGGATTGTGCGCCAGCCATCCCATCAGGTCAAAAACGGGAGCAGAGGGATCACTCCCCTGCTCCCCCATGGCGCCGCGCCATGCCGTCATACCATCAGGTCAAAAAACGGGGGCAGAGGGATCACTCCCCTGCTCCCTCATGGCGCCGCGCCATGCCGTCATCCCATCGGGGCAAAAAACGGGAGCGGGCCATCAAAATGGCGATGCGCCCTCTTTGACATGATGGTACTCAGGTGTGACTTTGCTATGGTGTCACTGGAGCAGGGGGAACACTCCCCGCTCCGTCATGGCGCCGCGCCATGTCGTCATCCTGACGCCTCTCACGGGGTTCTGTTTTCCAGTCATAGGGTCTCAATCATGAAACTGAAGCACGCATGGATCGCAGGAGTGCTCACTCTCTGTGTCAATCCCCTGATACAGGCCGCCGAAGTGACCGCCAATGTGGCCGTCACCCCGGGCCAGGCCAGCCTGGCAGAAGAGGTGAAAGCCGAGGCGACCGTCACCGCCATCGATCTCGCGACCCGCAAGATCAGCCTGAAGAATGCCGAAGGCCAGGCCTTCGATCTGGTCGCCGGGGAAGAGGTGACCAATCTCCAGAACCTCAAGGTGGGGGACGTGGTGGCGCTGCGCTACCTGCAACTGCTGGATCTCGAGCTGCTCAAGGGCACAGCCGGCGTGAGAAAGCGGGTGGTGGAAGTAGAGGGGAGCAAGGCGGCCGCCGGCGAGCAGCCGGGCGCCGGGGCTGGCATGCAGGTCACCATCTATGCCGACGTCATCGACGTCGACAAGGCGCAGCAGACCATCAGGGTCAAGGGTGTGGACGATACCCTCACCCTCAAGGTGAAGGATCCTGCCCAGTTCGCCCTGATCGCCAAGGGGGATCAGATCAAGGCCGTCCAGACCACGGCCATCGCCATAGGGATAGTGCCCAAACAGCCCTGAGGCACACCGTCTGCGGCAGGGAGGGCGCTGGCGCTCCCTGCTTCATCCTTCCCCGGCATCCGGGGCAAAATCTTGCCCAGTTGACACCAAAGATTGCCGTTCGAGTCGTTGGTGTCAGGCCTGGGCACTCTGCCCGCTCGACGACTTGCCGGTGAGCCTGTCCATGGCCGCCTTCAGCATGGCATCACGCTGCTCGGTCAGGGCCCGGGTCTGGGTCTCACTCTCTTCGGCCGAGAGCGCCTTGTTGTCGGCCACCCCCTTGATCTGGCTCTCGAGATCGTCAAATTTTTTGCGATCGAAGCCGAGTGCCTTGTCCACCAGCTGCTGTACCACCGTATTGTTGGCGCTCCCGGCCAGGGAGGCGCTCTTGCCGCTTCTGGCCAGATGCTCGTAAGTCAGTACCTGCTGCGCCTTGCCGGTCAGCACCTGGCTGGAGAGGCTGACCTGCTGATCCCAGCTCCCCTGCTGGCTGTCATCGCCACTGAGGGTGGCCAGGGCACGGCTGTGGGACGCACTCTGGGCGAGTTGCTGACCATAAGGTTTGATGTCCATGAAGGCTCCAAGCTGCTGCCGGCCAGGCCGGCGTCCGGGGAGAGACTCCCCGCCAATAACCATGACTCAGCAAGTTGCAGGCCAACTTGACCACTGGGTGGCAGCGACCTGGGATAGCGGGTGAATGACGCCAGATAGCACAGCGGGCAGGCGGAGAAAAACGACAGGGCAGCAGCGAGAAGAGGCACCCAGGGGTGCCTCTTCTCATCCCGGCGAGACGGGGTTCAGCGACGGCTGATCTGCAGCGGGCCGAAAGTCTGGGCCACCGGCATGATCTCTATGCTGTTGATGTTGACGTGGGCGGGCTGCTGACTGACCCAGAGCACCGTATTGGCGATGTCCTCCGGCTGGATGGCCTGCACCCCCTGATAGACGGTCGCCGCCTTGGCGTCGTCACCGTGGAAGCGCACGTTGGAGAACTCGGTGCCGCCGCACAGGCCAGGCTCCAGGTTGGTGACGCGGATGGCGGTGCCCGCCAGATCGGCCCGCAGGTTCAGGCTGAACTGCTTCACGAACGCCTTGGTGGCACCGTAGACGTTGCCGCCCGGATAGGGGTAGGTGCCTGCGATGGAGCCGATGTTGACCACGTGGCCGCGATTGCGCGCCACCATGCCCGGCAGCAGCAATCGGGTGAGCAGGGTCAGGCCGCTGATGTTGGTGGCTATCATCTGCTCCCAGTCTTCCAGATCCGCCTTGTGGGCGGGCTCAAGCCCGAGCGCCAGCCCGGCGTTGTTCACCAGCAGATCCACCTCCTGCCAGGCGGCCGGCAGCCCCTCGATGGCGGCGCGGGTGGCGGCCTTGTCCTGCACGTCGAACGCCAGCGGCAGGAACTGCTCCCCCAGCTCGTCGGCCAGGGCAGCCAGCCGCTCGGCGCGGCGACCGGTGCCTATCACCCTGTAACCAGCCTGCACCAGCTGACGGCTGATGGCCTCACCAAACCCGGACGAGGCGCCCGTTACCATTGCGATCATCTGAACCTCCATTGTTATTTATCTGGTTGAAACAAAAAGAATTCACTCATTATCCAGCTCGCGCCCCGTCACCTTGCGCCAGAGGAAGACCGACAGGTGCAACAGCAGCAGGCCGCTGCCCCCCAGGGCAAACAGCAGGCCGGTGAGGGCGTTGACCGAGGTGTCGGCGCCACACCACCACCAGACCAGCCAGCCCACGGCCCCGATGACGAAGGTCTGAATGGCGCAAACCGGGCAACGCCCGAGTTTGGCCTTGATGGCCGTTGCCAGGCAGTCGTCACAGCCCATGACTGCCCCTCGATGGCTGGACGCGATTCACGACGGGTCCCGCCCGGCCGGGCGCAGCGCCAGCACCAGCCGGTGCGCATGCTGACCCGGCCCGTAGTAGTCCGGCAGCCGCAGCCTTGGGCGAAACCCCAGCCTGTGGTAGAGGGTCTGGGCCTCGGGGTTGGCGTCGGCCACCTCGAGCCGGATGGCACCCCAGCCCGCCTCCCGGCCCTCCCGGATCACCTGCTCCAGCAGGCGCCGGGCCCAGCCCTGGCGGCGCACCGTCCAGCGAATGGCGAGGGTCTGGATGATGAGCCTGTCCCAGCCCCTGTGCTCCAGCACGCTGAGGTAGCCCATCAACTGCGCCTTCTCATCTTGCAGCAGCAGGGTGCGCCCCTTGGCATGGCTGAGCAGGTAGTGCCAGCGGCTGCGGCCGAAGGCGACCTCGGGGGGGAAACAGTAGCGTTCCAGCTTCACGATGGCGCCCAAATCATCGGTTCGGGCCGCGCGCACGGTCAACACGGGGAGTCCTTGTTCGGTTATTTATCCTCAGCACCAGAAATGCGACTTGTATCACAAGTTACCAAGGCAGAATATTAGGCACTGTAACCTCTTGTTTCCCCTCGCGCCATTGTCGTGCTTGTCGGTGCATCGAAGCCCACTGGGGATCCTGCCTTTTCAGGCAGTCCTTTCTGTGGAGCCGAAAATATGAGTACCTACGTCATCGTCGAAGAGCTGGGCGACTGGCCCTGTCATGCCGATTATCTGCTGACCGCCCGCACCTATCTGCAACACGGCGTGCCGACCACGGGCGGCCGCCCCCGCATCATCAACCTCTGCCGCAGTCTGGAACACCTGAGCGCGGGCTATTACTGCTCACTGCTGGCCCAGGCCCGCAGTCACCACTGCCTGCCGGGACTGCAGGCCATCAGCCGGCTGCAACCCCAGCAGCCACCGGCCAAGCTGTGGCGCAAGCTGCAGGGCTGGCTGACCCGCCAGAGCGAGGACAGGATCCGGGTGCGCGCCATCTTCGGCCAGTGCGAGCAGAGCGAGCTAGGGGGGCTGGCCCGCTACTACTACGGCCTGAGCCAGCTGCCGCTGCAGGAGCTGACCCTGAAACGTGGTCGTCACGGCTGGTCGGTGCGCCAGCAGCAGAGCCTCTCCCCGCTGGAGTTGAGCCAGAGCGAGCGGGAGCTGATGCTGCAACACGCCCAGGCCCTGGTGGGCACCGGGGGCGAGGAGCAGACGGCGCCGCTCTATCAGCTCGCCATCCTGATGGATCAGAACGATGGCCGGGCCAGCAGCGATGCCCTGGCGATAGAGCGCTTCATCCAGGCCGCCGCCGCCCAGGGGATCCAGGCCGAGATACTGGCGCCCTCCGCCATAGAGCGGCTGCCGGAGTTCGACACCCTCTGGCTACGGGCCGAGACCGCGGTCGGCCACTACACCTTCGAGTTCGCCCGCCGCGCCGAGCAGCTCAAGATGCCGGTGATCGACAGCTCCCGCGCCATCCTCGCCTGCAGCAACAAGCTCTACCTCTACGAGCTGATGGTGCGCAGCGGCGTGCCCATGCCGCCGACCATGGTGGTGACCCGCCGCGGCCGCCACCAGGTGGACGAGCTGGTGCAGCGGCTCGGCC